>Ga0207422_1000053_pt1 | contig 486572 bp, 436 predicted proteins | sample MarCyaLeptolynsp_FD_187757 | JGI IMG/M metagenome (GOLD analysis project Ga0207422, IMG submission 187757) | Marine cyanobacterial communities from Panama - species 1 Leptolyngbya sp. (SPAdes) | ecosystem: Environmental > Aquatic > Marine > Unclassified | place: Panama: Panama City | collected...
TCGTCAGAACGTTCCCCGTGGTGAAGCCGGTATCCTCGTCCGTCGTGAAGGCGGCACCGCCATCGGCGTTCGCTGTCGGGTCGTCATTCGCGCCCTCGATCGTGACCGTCACGGTCGCCGTCGATGTCCCGCCGTTACCGTCACTGACCGTGTAGCTGAACGTGTCGGTCGCGCTCTCTCCAACCGCCAAGCTCTCGAACTGATCGTTCGGGTCATAGGCAAACGTGCCGTCGCCGTTGTCGGTCACCAGACCCAGCGTGCCGGTCGTATCGAGCGACAAGACGGAAAGAACATCGCTTGTGTCGGGATCGGCATCGTTGGTCAGGACATTGCCCGTGGTGAAACCTGTATCCTCATCGGTGGTGAAGGCGACACCGCCATCCGCAACGGCCGCCGGATCGTCGTTGGCCCCGTTGATCGTGACCGTCACGGTCGCCGTGCTTGTCCCGCCATTCCCATCGGTGACCGTATAGCTGAAGCTGTCCGTCGCGCTCTCGCCGACCGCCAGGGACTCGAACTGGCCGTTCGGATCATAGGCGAAAGTTCCATCGCCATTGTCGGTCACCAACCCCAATGTGCCGGTCGTATTGATGGATTGAACCGTCAGCACGTCGGACGCATCCGGATCGCTGTCGTTCGTCAGCACGTTCCCCGTGGTGAAGCCGGTATCCTCATCCGTCGTGAAGGCGACCCCGCCATCGGCAGCGGCCGTCGGACCGTCGTTCGCGCCCTCGATCGTAACCGTCACGGAGGCCGTCGATGTCCCGCCATTGCCGTCACTTACCGTGTAGCTGAACGTATCGGTCGCGCTCTCGCCAACCGCGAGCGCTTCGAATTGACCGTTCGGGTCATAGGCGAAGGTGCCGTTCCCATTATCGGTGACCAGACCCGACGTGCCTGTGGTGTCGATGGAAAGCACCGACAGCGTGTCCGATGTATCCGGGTCGCTGTCGTTCGTCAGGACGCTCCCCGTGGTGAAGCCGGTGTCTTCGTCAGTCGTGAAGGCGGCGCCGCCATCGGCATTGGCCGTCGGACCGTCGTTGGCGCCATCGATCGTGACCGTCACGGTCGCCGTCGATGTCCCGCCATTGCCGTCGCTCACCGTGTAACTGAACGTGTCTGTCGCGCTCTCGCCGACCGCGAGCGACTCAAACTGGCCGTTCGGGTCATAGGCGAAGGTGCCGTTCCCGTTGTCGGTGACCAGACCCAGCGTCCCGGTCGTATCGATCGACAGCACCGACAGCGTGTCGCTCGTATCCGTGTCCGTATCGTTCGTCAGGACATTGCCCGTGGTGAAGCCGGTATCCTCGTCCGTCGTGAAGGCGACCCCGCCATCGGCATTGGCGGTCGGATCATCATTCGCGCCCTCGATCGTGACCGTCACCGTTGCCGTGCCGGTCCCGCCGTTTCCGTCGCTGACCGTATAGCTGAAACTATCCGTCGCACTCTCGCCGACCGCGAGCGACTCAAACTGACCGTTCGGGTCATAGGCGAAGGTGCCGTTCCCGTTGTCGGTGACCAACCCCTGCGTGCCGGTCGTATCGATCGATTGAACCGACAGCACGTCGGACGCATCCGGGTCGCTGTCGTTCGACAACACGCTACCCGTGGTGAAGCCGGTATCCTCATCCGTCGTGAAGGCAGCACCGCCGTCGGCGTTCGCCGTCGGATCGCTGTTCGCTCCATTGATGGTTACCGTGACCGTCGCCGTGTTGGTCCCGCCGTTCCCGTCGCTGACCGTGTAGCTGAAACTATCGGTCGCACTCTCGCCGACCGCCAGGCTCTCGAACTGGCCGTTCGGATCGTAGGCGAAGGTGCCGTTCCCGTTGTCGGTCACCAGTCCCAGCGTACCGGTCGTGTCGATGGACTGCACCGACAGCGTGTCGTTTGTGTCGGGGTCCGTGTCATTCGTCAGTACATCGCCCGTGGTGAAGGCCGCAGCTTCGGTCGTTTCGAAACCCACCCCCCCATCGGCGTTCGCTGTCGGATCGTCATTGGCGCCGTTGATCGTGACCGTCACGGTCGCCGTCGACGTCCCGCCATTCCCGTCGCTCACCGTATAGCTGAAACTATCCGTCGCACTCTCGCCGACGGCCAAACTCTCGAACTGACCGTTCGGGTCATAGGCGAAGGTCCCGTTCCCGTTATCCGTCACCAGCCCCAGGGTGCCGGTCGTATCGATCGACTGAACCGTCAGCACATCGGACACGTCCGGATCGCTGTCGTTGGTCAGGACATTGCCCGTGGTGAACGCCGTGTCCTCGTCCGACGTGAAGGCGGCTCCGCCATCGGCATTGGCGGTCGGATCGTCATTCACGCCCTCGATCGTGACCGTCACGGTCGCCGTCGACGTACCGCCCAGCCCGTCCGTCACGGTGTATTCGAACGTATCGGTCGCGCTTTCCCCGGCCGCAAGGGACTCGAACGCGCCGTTGGGGTCGTAGTCGAAGGTCCCGTTCCCATTGTCGGTCACAAGCCCCGACGTTCCCGTCGCGTCAAAAGAGGCAACCGAAAGGATTTGGCCGGCGTTCGGATCGGTATCGTTGGCGAGGACACTGCCTGTCGTAAAAGCCGAGTTCTCGTCGGTCGTGAACGGAAGTCCGCTATCGTCCGCCGCCTGAGGCGGATCGTTTACGCCCGTCACTGTAATCGTGACTGTTTCCGTGCTGGACCCGCCATTCCCGTCTTGGATGGTGTAGCTGAACGTGTCCGACGCGGTTTCGCCGGGATTGAGGGCATCGAACTGACCGTTCGGATCGTAGCCAAACGTCCCGTCGCCATTGTCGACCACGAGTCCCGATGTGCCCGTCGTATCGATGGAAACAACCGACAGGCCATCGCCATCGACATCCGCATCGTTGGTTAGAACGTTGGCCGTGGTTAGGGTTGCGTCCTTCTCGACAAAGAAGCCTATGCCGCCATCCGCAACCGCCGTCGGATCATCGTTAACACCATCGATCGTCACCGTGACGGTTGCCGTGCTGGTCCCGCCATTGCCGTCACTGACCGTGTAGCTGAAACTGTCCGTGGCGCTCTCGCCGACCGCCAGGGACTCGAACGCCCCGTTCGGATCGTAGGCGAAGGTCCCGTTCCCGTTATCGGTCACCAGCCCCAGGGTGCCGGTCGTATCGATCGACTGCACCGACAGCACATCGGACGTGTCGGGGTCGGCGTCATTGGTCAGGACATTGCCCGTGGTAAAGCCGGTATCTTCGTCCGTGGTGAAGGCGGCACCGCCATCCGCGGCGGCCGTGGGATCGTCGTTGGCGCCCTCGATCGTGACCGTCACGGTCGCCGTCGATGTCCCTCCATTACCGTCGCTCACCGTATAACTGAAGCTGTCCGTCGCGCTCTCGCCAACGGCCAAACTCTCGAACTGGCCGTTCGGGTTGTAGGCGAAGGTTCCGTCCCCGTTATCGGTGACCAGCCCAAGAGTTCCGGTCGTATCGACCGACAAGACGGAAAGAACATCGTTCGTGTCGGGATCGGCATCGTTCGTCAGCACGTTGCCCGTAGTGAAACCGGTATCCTCGTCGGTCGTGAAGGCAACGCCGCCATCCGCATTGGCCGTCGGGTCGTCGTTGGCGCCGTCGATGGTGACCGTTACGGTCGCGGTCGACGTCCCGCCGTTGCCGTCGCTTACCGTGTAGCTGAACGTGTCGGTCGCGCTCTCGCCGACCGCCAAGACCTCAAAGGCCCCGTTCGGATCATAGGCAATGGTGCCATCGCCGTTGTCGGTCACCAGACCCAAGGTGCCGGTCGTATCGATAGACAAGACGGACAGCGTGTCGGACGCGTCCGGGTCGCTGTCGTTCGTCAGCACGTTCCCTGTGGTGAAGCCCGTATTCTCGTCGGTCGTGAAGGCAACACCGCCATCCGCATTGGCCGTCGGGTCGTCGTTCGCGCCCTCGATCGTGACCGTTACTATCGCGGTCGACGTCCCGCCGTTCCCGTCACTCACCGTATAGCTGAACGTGTCGGCCGCACTCTCGCCGACCGCCAGGGACTCGAACGCCCCGTTCGGATCGTAAGCGAAGGTGCCGTCGCCGTTATCCGTCACAAGACCGGACGTGCCCGTCGTATCGATCGACAAAACGGACAGCGTATCGTTCGTATCCGGATCGCTGTCGTTGGTCAGCACATTCCCCGTGGTGAAGCCGGTGTCCTCGTCCGTGGTGAAGGCGACACCGCCATCGGCATTGGCAGTCGGATCATCGTTTGCGCCGTTGACCGTGACCGTTACGGTCGCCGTCGACGTCTCTCCGCTACTGTCACTGACCGTATAGCTGAACGTGTCGGTCGCGCTCTCGCCAACGGCCAGAGCCTCAAACTGACCGTTGGGATCGTAAGCGAAGGTGCCGTCGCCGTTATCGGTCACCAGACCCAACGTGCCGGTGGTATCGATGGACTGAACCGACAGGGTGTCGCCCGCGTCCGGGTCCGTGTCGTTGGCCAGGACATCCCCTGTCGTGAAAGGCGTATCCTCGTCCGTCGCGAAACCGGCGTCCGCGTCATCATTGGCGGTCGGCGCGTCATTGAGATCGGATACCGTCACCGAGAAGGTCTCGGAGAAGCTGTTACCGTTCGACCCATCGACCGTTACGGTTATCGCCACTGTCGGCTCGGCCTCGTGATCCAACGCGGTCCCATCAACCAACTTCACGCGATTGCTGTTATCAACCTCGAAGCGGGCGTCACTTACGGCAAAGACGGCATCGGGGAAGGCGGCGGAATCAAAGATCAACGTGCCGACCACGGCGCCTGTCGCGTTCTCGGACACGGCGGCATTGTCCAACGTAACGGCCTCGACTTGATCGCCCACCGAAATCGAAAACTCTTGCGACGCGGAAAGCCCGCCACTGTCCGTCGCCGTCACCGTAACGGTGACGCTCGGTTCCAGTTCATGATTGAGCGAGACGCCGTCCAGCAGTTTCAACGCGCCACCGACAATCTCGAAACGCGCATCATCGACCGTAAGCGTGCTCGAGTCTCCCTCGTCGGGGTCCGACACAGACACGTTCCCAATCGTCCCACCGGCAACGTTTTCGTCGATCGAAGTGTTATCCAGCGCGATTGCAGACGGCGCCTCATTGAGATCGTTGACCGGGACGGAAACGGTGGAGGTAATGGACAGACCTTCCGGATCGGTCGCGGTCAGCGAGATGTCGATCGTACCGTCCGGTCCCAAAGCCTCATGATCGAGCGCGGTGCCATCGACAAGCTTCAACGCACCGCCAACGATCTCAAAGCCCGGAGTGCTTGTCGAAAAGGTAAGGGGATCGCCGTCCGGATCCGTTCCGAACACCGTGCCGACCGTCGCCCCTGCGGCATTCTCATCGATGGAGAGCGGCAGCGGGCCGACAAAAACGAATGTCGGGGCCGCATTCGGCTCCACAGGAATGGGTTCGGGCTCGGGCTCAGGTTCCGGCGCGGGCGGCGGTGGCGGCGTTAGATCGTCGGCCGCCCCGGCCCCTGACAGGCCATCGCCGATGCTGCCGACACCGTCGACATCAAGTGTCAAATCAGACGCGCCGACATCCGCGGGCGCGGTCGTCGCCGGCAAACTGATCTCAAAAATGTCTACGGTGCTCGGGGGTTCCGTAGCCGGTGTCGGCGCCGCCGGGTCCGCCGCGCCGGGGATAACCGCATCCACCGCCTGATCATCGGAGGGGCCGGCCGCCGTGACGATATCCGCAATGCCCAAACTCTCCGCCAAGGCTTCGGCAAGCGCCTCTTCCTCTTCGGCGGTCAGTTCCTCCACATCCTCAAACTCTTCGTCGACAACCTCTTCAAGCGCGACGTCTTCCTCTACAATTTCCGCTTCCAGCGCGAAGGTGGGGGCTTCCTCGTCTTCCAACGAGCCGCTGTCCTCCGTGCCTGTATCCTCGCCGGTGGATTCATCCGAGCCATCGTTCGCGTCGCCGGACTCCGCGCCGTCTTCGCCGGGATCGTCACTCTCATCGTCGGACCGGTTGATGACGGAAAGAATGGCGCTGAAAACCTCAGCCGAATATCGGCTCTGCAGGTAATCCGTCGTCACCAGAACCGGCTGCCCGGGCGGAACGTTCACACCGGCGATGGTGGTGCTTTGCAGCGGCTGCGTGAGGGTGATGGACCCCGCGGCATTGAAGACCAGGATCTCCCCGACCGTTCCGTCCGGATCCCGCAAGAGAATTACTTCGTTCTCGCTGCCGACACCGGTCGTCCCGCGGATGCCCATCGTGGCCACCGGCGTGGAGAGCTGCATCGCATCATCGCCGGACTTGGCGATATCCCCGGAGGCGAAGGAGAAGACACCCTTGATGAACGAAACGGACATTTCGCCGCCGCCCACATTCGGGTCGTACACAAAGGTATCGATGATGGCGCGACCGTTCGTACCCAGGGCGATATCGCTGCCGTCGGCGAATTCCACTTTGACTTCGCCGGTACCCGTGGTTTCGAGAATGTCATTCTGGAAAATCGGCGTTCCGACTTCCGCCTGGACGACGGACCCGTCTGTACGGGTTACTGAAACGGACCCGCTCAGCTCCGTCACCGAACCGATCTGGCCGGCCGATCCACCCGCTTGCGCAAGTTGAACCGGATCGATTTCGCCGGCGAGACGCATGACGGTTTCAGCGGGAAGCGACGACAGACCGTTCGGCGTCGTCAAGGCCAGCGGGGTTTCGGCCTGGAAGTAGTTCCTTACGACAACCGTATCGCGTCCGACGAGCGACAGGGTCAAATCGTCGCCAGACCTTTGATAGACTGCATCTTGCAGATACTGGACATCGGGAATTACGGCGACGGCATCGCCGCCTTTCCGAAGCGCCTCCACGGCAGCGTCCACGCTGCCCGGTGTTCCCAGATTGCCAGAGGTCGCACCCTGTCCGGTGAGATCCTTACCGTACCCCATTATAACCCTCTCCCACACCGGCGCTTATTGTTATGCCGGCGCTCTCTCAAACTGAGCGGTCAAGGGGTGCTTACAGACAACCGTCGAAAATAGTTCCAACAGCAAGGAACGGTTAAGCCCGCCTTCTTCTCCTACTGTTACTGGATACTCTCTACCCCAAGTACGCCCATAGCAGCCAGCAACCCTATACTGGCCAAAGTAACATCCGCCCGCGCCGATGCCGCGTCGCTCCGCGCATTGATCAAGGCGGTTTCCCCTGCGAGTACGTCGATCAGCGACCGACGCCCCGCTTTTCTTTCCTCGCGCGCGAGCTCCAGGAACTGCGCGGCAATCTCCGCCTGGTTGGCCAACAAGTCGGCATTGCGCTGGGCCGTCTCAAGCCCGTTCCAGGCGTTTCTCACTTCCTCATCGACAAGATCACGCACGTCCGAAAAAAGGTGCTGCGTAGACCGGAACGCCGCGTCCGCGGCCCGGACGCTGTTCCTGAGGGTCAGCCCGAAATCAAACGAGTATGAAAGTTCCAACCGGACAATCGACTCCGTACGGGTCCCAACCGTGCCTTCCCGGTTGTCCTCCCAACGCTGTTCTCCAACGATATCCAGGTCGGGGTAGTAAAGGTCCGACTCTACGTTGATCGCCGCCCCCTTGCTGAGGTCCTGGTCGAGCCGCGCAACGTCCAATTGACGGTTCTGGTCCGCCGCGGTCTGCAAAGCAAAATCCAGATCTGACGGCAGCATGTCCGGCATCACGGCGATGGGCGTAGGATCTCCACCCTCCGGCGAAAACCCAAAAACGGCAATGTGGCGGTTAATCGCTGTGCGGAGATCTCCCTCCGCCAAGACCTGTCTCGCCTCGGCGCCGGCAAGCTCCGTCTTCGCCTGAAGCACGTCCGTTGAAAACCCGCCGCCCTTGGTAACCCGCGCATCTTCGAGTTCCGCCTGGCGTTTGATGTTTTCCACCGACTCGCTTGCAAAGCGCAGCACCTCGACCGCTCTGAAATGCAAGATCTTCGCGGCAAGAGCTTCCAGCAGAATGTCTTGCCGCACCTGTCCAACCACCGCTTCCGCCCGGGAGACACCCAGCTTGGCAAGGTCGACCGTCGAACTGGAAGCGCCGAAGTCATAGACGCTTTGGGTGAGTGTCAGAGAAAGCTCGCGGGCGGAGAGTGTCGTGTTTTCCGCCCCTGGATTGAGACGGCGTTCACGTCCGACCGACGACGTCCCCTCCAACACAGGGTAGTACACGCCATAGGCTTCATTCAGCCGCTCTTCCGCCTCTTCCAACTGAGCGTTCGCCGCCAGTACCCTGTCGTGACTATCCACAACTTGAGTAAGCTCATTGAGCAGGTCGGCCCGTGCAAAGCCACCCGACATGGACGCGACCACCAAGACGCTTAGGAACGCGCCCAATCCACGCGTTGTCATCACAGCTGTTATACCCCTCACCCGAAAGTATACTTTGCCGATCGGCCCGCACACTCTTACGTCGCCGTTCAACAGTAGTCTATGAGGCAATTCTTCTGGAAAATCCAGGCTGCACACTGAAATTCGGGCATGGGGTACAGTAAAAGACGCACCATCATAAGATGTGCTCTGCAATTCTTGCCGCGACTGATCGTCTGCGGTTGTCCGCGTCACCCGAAATGATTTCTCAATTTCGGCAGCTGCGAGAAGGCGGTCATTGGTTGGGTATGCGCAAAAACCCTCATGCTCCTCTTGCTGGTACAGCGCAAACCAAACCATTGAACCCAAATGGAATTTCGATAGATCAGCCCAAATCAGGACCGCGCATGTAGGGGCGCACGGCAGCACGCTATGGCTGCCCTCGGAAGAGTGTCGAAGATTGGCCTGCCCGACCATTTACATCTCACCGCTAAGTCCGCACACGTCGGCAGCGTATTACTGCCTCCCTCTTCATACCTTTAAGTGTTTTATCATATACCATCCCGGCTGTCGGTAGACGGACGCCCGCGCATATTGAACGCAGGTTCACAATTTCAATGTATGTTCGATTGAGAAGACGTTTCCGGCCGTTGAGCCCGGCACCTTGAACGGCCCGGGCCGGCAGTGCTCACCGCCCGCTTTCAGCCGCCGCGGAGAATACAATCCTATTCCTTTGCGATGGTACCCATGATACCGTCCCCGGCGGGGATTGAGCGAGGGGCGTCAATCATGACGGACAGCAACCAGGATAAATCCAGGGCCGAGTTGTCGGACCAGGTCGATGCAATTCGGGAGTTCTGCGACAAGCTCGACGGTATCGGCCAAACCAATCACGTTTCGGCCGCTACGCTTGAAGCGGGCATCATGTTCACGCGCGGCATCATGGAGGACTACCGGGACGCAATTTCCGAACTGGAAAAGCAGGCGCTTAACAAAACGATCAGCCATGCCCGTTCGACCTTCTATCAGAAGCGGACGAACACGGCCGAGGGCGCCGTCTTGCGTCTGAATTACCTCGAAGAATTGATCGAGCAGAACGCGAGCACTGATGAGATAAGAACCGTGATTCAGCAGGTACGGAGCTGGATAATACGCACCAGACACGGTCGGAATGCGGAACGTAGCTTACAAAAAGAAAACCGTTGAACGGCTCCTTCCACTAGGGTTCGGCGTTCTTGCGCTGCTGTTTTCCAGCTTGGCGATGTTCTATGACCCGCCGTTCATCATAGCGGCTCGGAACCTTGTCTTCGACAACTATCAGCGCATCAAACCCCGCGACTATCAGCCGGTGCCGGTTCGAATCCTCGACATTGACGAGGACAGTATAAAGCGGTTTGGGCAATGGCCTTGGGACCGGCGCGTCTTGGCCACCATGGTCAAGAAACTCCAGGAAGAAGGCGCGGCGGCGATCGTCTTCGACATCATCTTCGCGGAACCGGACAGAACCTCGCCTACCAACTTGCTTTCAGAGTATGCGGCCAATCCTGCATTGTGGGAGATAATCAAGACCCTGCCGGATAACGACCTTGTCTTCACGGAAGCGATAAAACGGGGACGAGTCGTTACCAGCTTCGTCCTGAACAATGACGAACGGAATACGGCACGCCCCAACCTGAAACAGAGTTTTCTGCTGGTCGGCGACGACCCCAACGATGTGCTGGTGAGCTTCAAGGCATCCGTGCCGTCCCTCAGCATGTTCGAGGGCAGCGCCTCGGGAAACGGCGCCATCAATTTCCTCCCCGAGCTCGACGGCGTGGTGCGCAAGGTCCCGTTGGTGTTTCGCGTAGGAGACACTTTGTATCCCTCGATCGTGACGGAAGCCCTACGTGTCGCACAGGGGAAAACGAACATGGCGCTGAAGTCGACAGGCGCGAGCTCGGAGAAGGGGAATGTTGGGAAGACCGGCGTTGTCGCAATCCGTGTGGGCGGCATAACGCTCAACACGAACGAACGGGGAGAAATGTTCATCTACCACACGGATCCCATCCCCGAACGCACGATCCCGATCTGGCAGTTCATGGAAAACCCGGCGTCGGTGCGCGATCAAATTGCAGGCAACATTGTCTTGATAGGCACCTCCGCAGCCGGCCTGCTCGACATGCGGTTCAGTCCACTCGGCGGCGTACGCCCCGGGGTGGAGATGCACGCCCAAGCGATCGAGCAGGCCATAACCGGCGATTACCTGAAACGGCCGCAATGGGCGAAAGGGGCGGAACTGCTGTATCTCCTGATCACGGGGGCGATCACCATTCTTTGCGCCGCCTTCATGCGGGCCTTGCCCGCCGGGCTCATCGGCGGCGTTATCGCCACGACGGCAGTCGGCGTTTCATGGTTCGCCTTTTCGCGCGAGGGCATCCTGTTCGACCCGATCTCCCCGAGCAGCATGGCGTTAATCTGTTATTTCGCCGCGGCGGGCAGCGCGTACATCCTGACCGAACGGAAACAACGATTCCTTCGGCAAGCCTTTTCGTCCTATGTTTCCCCAAACCTTGTGGAACATCTGGTCGGCGGACACGGCAGCCTGCAGTTGGGGGGCGAACGGCGCAACCTCACCTTTATCTTCACCGACCTGGAGTCTTTCACGTCGGTTGTCGAGAAGTATCCGCCCGATCAGGTAATGCCGCTGCTCAATCACTATCTGGACGACATGGTGGGTATCGCGTTCGATCATGGCGGCACCTTGGATAAGGTTGTGGGGGACGCGCTCCATGTCATGTTTTCCGCACCGCTTGAACAGGAAGACCATGCAGACCGTGCGATCGCCTGCGCCCTCGCAATGGATGCATATTCAAAGGAATTCCAACGCCAGAACATGGCCGCGGGCCTGCCGTTCGGCTCCACGCGCATCGGGATCAATTCCGGACCGGTGATCGTCGGCAACTTTGGCGGCAACAGGATGTTCGACTACACGGCCCACGGCAACGCGATCAACATGGCCGCCCGCTTGGAAAGCCTGAACAAGCATATCGGAACGAAAGTCATCGCGGCGGACGAAACCGTCAGTCTGTGCAGCAGTTTCTATGGCAGGCCCGTCGGTAACTTCACGCTGAAAGGCTCGGAAAACCCGATCACAGTTTACCAGCCCCTCTCGCCGGATGATGACACGGTCCTGCAAGGCGAGGCCTACGATGACTTCTATGAGCTGATCAAAAATGATCCCGAGGGCCCGGCATCCGTCGTGGCATCTCATCTTGAGCGACACCCAAACGACCCGGTTCTTCAGTTTCACCATCGGCGGTTTCAGGCCGGCGAACACGGTGTCGATATCGTTATGGACAAGAAATGACTCGGGCGACCCAGCCCATGGCGCCGTCGGGACTAAGTGCGCGGGGCCCCTATCAACTGTCCGTCCCTTGGTCCTTCTTGACCCCGCCTTTGGCCTGGATCGCATCTGCGTAGCGGGCGAATCCCGCGATCAGGGCATCGACGTCCGGGTTCAGTTCTTTCCAGGCGGCGTTCAAGCCCGGTTGGTTATTCGCGCTCCAGCCAATGAAGCCCGAACACCATCGGCGTTCGATCTGGCGGCGGATCTGCACCACCTCACGACGGAGTTTGTCGATACCGAGATCCTGATAGGCAAGTTCAGTCCAAAGAAACGCCTCGCATTCCAGATCCAGGAAACGCGTTTCTGAAAGACGCCCCTCCAGATGCTGGACCCCATGGCCGACCAATTCATGCGCCAGCACCACCGCCAGTTCGTCCGAGGGCCAATGCACACCGTACCGGCCCACCACGACCAGCGATTCATGCCGCGTCTTGGCCAGATCAACATGACCGGGCGAAAAGGCGGCAATCGTCAATGAGGTCAGGCTGCGCGAGGGAAAGGCCGGATCGTACAGGATGATGACGTCGCCGGCGCGCTTCAGTCTCTCAACCGCTTGCACCGATCGAGGAGACTTTGCGATGAGCAAGTCGAAAGCATCCTTCAGCCGCTTGATTGCTTCGGCATGTGCAAGAGCTTCAACATCGAGCTCCCGATCGGCTGGCGCCGCAACCGCGGCAAAGACGACACCGCGATGCTGTTCTTCGAAAACAACCGCGCGGTCGGCCATCCCGGCACACGGTGCGAACGCAAGAATCAGACACCCGACAAGGAGTATGAGGCGCCGCGGCTCAAGGAGACCATCCATCCTGTGTCTGTAGTCCGCGTTGCGCTTGGTTGACAATCGAAAGGTGTCGTATCGGTACGATTTGGCTGATGCAGCCCAAGCCTCCGCGCGGTGTCGAAAGCGCGGGCGGCCGGTAGGTCAGACTGTCGGCCACGCCCCCAGCCCCAGCCATCAAAGACGACCCGGCCGGTGCCCGCCGCCCGGCCGACCGCTTTTTGGACAAGGCCTTGCAACTCTCAAGGCATCAGCCGGCGATTTGCCGGAAACAGTATCAAATTGATGCAGATTGAATAAGAGGAGCACCGATATGTATCAAAATGCAACAGCACATCAGGGCAATGCAGGCCAAGATCGTTTTCTGGCGAGCCTGGACGAGGATTACTACAGCGCCTTTCTCCGCGAACTGGTCTGGGACAGCCAATTGCCCGAGATCCCGACGGACGAACCGCTCGACGACGATTACCGGCGGGCCTAGCCGCTGGAAAGAGTACCGGAAAACGCATCGATAGACGCGAGGGCCGCCTCAACCTGCGGCCCCAGTCTTTCGAGCGCAACGCCAACCCCCTTCCCATCGCCTGCCGACGCGGCTTGCTCGACGTTCAACGCTTCCTGCGACACCGCGACGGCGCCGAGGTTCGCAGCCGCCCCTTTCAACTGATGAGCGGTTCGTTCAGCGGCCGCATGGTCGCCGGCGTGAACGCCCGCGACGATCTCCCGGTGCAGGCTGGTGAGTTCGTCCTTGAAGGTTGCAAGGATCACGGTGAACCGCTTGGCGCCGAGTTGCGCCGCCAGAATTTCGAGCTTGTGGGTATCGAAATCGGTGCTCGGGCTTCCCTCTTCGGGATGCTCGGCGCGATCAGAGCCATCTGCCTCTCCCCCCGTTACCCGGAAAAGCGCGTCTTGCAGGTCCTCGATATTGTAGGGCTTGGACAGAAACTCGGTCATGCCCGCCGCGACGCATTTGTCCCGGGTCTCTTTCAGGACATTCGCGGTCAAAGCGACGATCGGGATGTCGCGCGCCCGCCCGGTCATGGCGCGGATATGGCGGGTGGCTTCAAGACCGTCCATCTCCGGCATTTGCACGTCCATCAGGACCGCGTCGTAGGGAAAGGTCGCGACCGCGTTCACCGCCTCTTCCCCGTTCGCGGCAACATCCACCGTATGTCCCGCATTGGTCAGCATGGTCCGGGCGACCATCTGGTTGGTGCGGTTGTCTTCGGCGACCAGGATGCGCAACCCCCGGCGCTGCCCAACCGGCGACTCCCGTACCGTGCGGCTGCTGTCGCCGGCACGGGTCCTTGCTGCATCGCCGACGACTTCCGTCAGCCGGCGCGCCAAGGTTTTTGCGCGGATCGGGTGTTCGAGAACGGCCGACCATCCCTCCTGATCCTGAGCATCGGGCCGCGTTCGGCGTGCGTCGGTCATCAGGACAAGATGCTTTACATCATGCGCCTGTAGAATAGCCCGCAGGCTGTCGGGGTTGGCCGTGATGGTGCTGTCTACCAGGCAGAAATCCACCATCTGCCGCGGCGCGGTCCGCACCGCGGCAAGGTCCGGGTAGACCCTACCGTCTATGCCCAACCGGTTAAGAGTGGTCGACAGGCACGCAACTTGAATTGGATCGGCGGCGAGCAGGACAGCCGTCTTGCCGGTAAGGTCCGCGGGCGCGGCGGCTGCCGGACTGGTATGCCGCAGCGGCAACCGGACCTCGAAAACGGACCCGCCGCCCGGGTTCTCCCGCACCGAGACCTGCCCGCCCATCAGATCGCACAGTTCCTTGCAGATCGCCAAACCAAGGCCCGTGCCCTGATAATGCCGGTTCAAGTCGGCATCCGCCTGGACGAAACGTTCGAACACCGTCGACCGGACTTCTTCGTCAAGACCGATCCCGGTATCGACAACCTGGATCGTAATGCCCGTGCGCGCCGACAGTTGCTCCCGGTCGGATTGCACGACGATTTTGACGCCGCCTCTATCGGTGAATTTCACGGCGTTCGACACGAGATTGGACAGGATTTGCCGTATCCGTCCCGGGTCGCCTGTCACCTTCTCCGGAACTTCCGGAGAGACCGCCTGCGACAAGGATATGCCCTTGTCGCCGGACGCCCCCCAGAACAGATCCACGATGCTCTCGGCCACGCCGCTCAAGGAAAACTCGGTTTCTTCGAGTTCGAGCTGGCGCGCCTCCAGCTTCGATAGATCCAGGATGTCGTTGATCAACGTGAGCAACGAGTCGCTGGAGGCCCGTATCGTTTCCAGCCATTGCCGCTGCTCCCTCGAAAGGTCCGTCGTGGCCAGCAGGTTCGTCATCCCCACGACGCCGTTCATCGGCGTTCTGATTTCGTGGCTCACCGTCGCCAGGAATTCGGACTTGGCCTGGTTTGCCGCTTCCGCCTGAGCACGGGCGTTTTCCAGTTCCTGCGTCGATCTTTGCCGTTCGGTGATGTCGCGCAAGTAGGCGACGAACACCGTGCCCTCTTCCTGCTCGACGGGAGAGATGGCGAGTTCCACGGGAAACACTTCCCCGCTCGATCGCATCGCTTCGATTTCGATCCGCTGATTGAGAACGTTGTGCTGACCCGTGTCCAGATAGCGGCGGAGCCCGATACGGTGCATTTCCCGGTATTGCTCGGGAATGATGAAATCGCCCATCGGCTTGTTGAGGACCTCTTCCCGCCGGTATCCGAAACATTCCTCGGCGGCCGGGTTGAACTCAACGATATTGCCCGACGAATCCATCGCAATCACGCTGTCCAAGGCACTGTCGACGACCGCCCTGAGACGTCCTTCACTGTCGCGCAGTTCCTCCTGGCGGTGTTTCAGTTCCGAGATATCGACCCGGAATCCAACAGTGCCGCCCGTAACCGTGCGCCGTTCCACAATCCGCAACCACCGGCCGCCGGGCAGCAGTTGCTCAACCGACCCCACTCCGCTGCGGTGTTTCGACAAGCGTTCCTGAACCCACTCTTCCTCACGGCCGGTTGCTTCCGGATATTGCCCATTCGCGATGCCGTGCCGGATGATCTCTTCGAAGGTCCGGCCGATCTCGATACTTTCGAGACTGTCCGCGTAGATCTCCCGATATTTGGTATTGCACATCACCAAACGGTCTTCAGCGTCGTAGTAACAGAACCCGTCCGGCAGCCCCTCGATGGCTTCTTCCAGCCGCGCTTTTGTTTCTTCGGCGATAGCCTGCGCCGCCTCCAACTCCAAATTCTGTTCGTAAAGCCGCTGGGCGGCGGCCCTTTCGGACGCAGCGGCCTTGCCCGCGCGGTGCATTGCCGCGCCAACGAGGCTCATGCTGGCGACGGTCGCCAGCAGCAGGAAGCCGAGTGTCGCCGCGAACCCCGTCGACCATAGCCCTCCCGCCGACGTCACGGCGACGGCAATCTCTTGAACGCCGCGCACATCGCCGACCCGCCAGTCGGTCTTGATGCTGGACGGGTGCGTGTTGTGGCAGGCGACACAGGTCTGTTCCATGACGACGGCTTCCGCATACCGCAATGTTCGAACGCCGTTTTTGTCCTCAAACCGGAAGTAGGGCCGCAGCGGTTCCCGCGTAAGCGCCTCCAGCGCATCGCGTTCGAATGAATCGAGCACCCGGTCGGCGCGCATGGCGAATGGAGCATCGCTGAACAGGTTTACGCGGCCGCCCTCCTCCAGGCCGATCAGCCGGCTGCCCATCTCAATGGTCAGGGTAGCCGGCAGAGGTGCAGAGCCCGGAACGTCGCGAAACCGGTGCGTGACCTCGACACCGGCGTCTCTCAGCAGTGGAACGATTTCCGATGAATAATAGGCCCGGAAGTTCGTCGCGGCTTGCGACAATTGCTGGGCGTTCTTGACCTCCACCCGGTCCCGTTCCGCGCCCAGATACCGGTCCGCCAGAAAAAGAGCTACGATCAGAATGAGAATGGACCCCAACAACGGCAGCCAAAAAGCCGCCGAGTGAAAAAGCGATCGCGTTTGAGGACCCATTTCGCGGCCTTCATTAGTGGGGCATGAAATAGCGTCCACTCTAAGACGCCCGACCGGAATTTCCTATCCCACGCGCGACATCCAAAGTCGGCCGGCTGATCCGCACCTGCGGGGACAATGCGGTCGTCTTGGAGAGCGCCCTAAGCTTCTGTGTCATGGACGGCGTGAGGGTGAAGCCCTGCGCCAGGACCACATCGCCGCGGGCGTTGGTGATGTCTTCCAAAATCGTATCGCCCGGCAACAGGATCTCGCAGGGCCTGACAATGATCTCTCCGGCGTCGTTCATGGCTGGTTCCAGCTCGGCGAGAACACTCGCAGAGACCGAGCGCAGCGGCTCGTTCACGCAGTCGAGCACCTGGCTCATCAGCGTCGCAAACGGCACCCGTTGCCAGAGCCATGCGGTATCGGAAGCGATTGTCAGGATATCTTGCGCCAGCTTCGCCTCTCGGGAGAGTGCGGATTCGCCTTCCAGCCTCAACGCGCCCACGGACGCGATATGGTCCCCAACGGTCCTCAATCTTGGAATCTGACGCACCATCTCGGCGCCGATCTGATGGTAATCTCTAAACTGCGCCCATTCTTCTTCCGTCAACGGCTTTCCGCATCCCACCTTCTCGACGATGCCGCGCGGCGTCAGAAGCAAACCGACCCATGCCAGAGCGCCCGCCAGTTCGATCTCCCAGGGCCGTTTAGGGCCCGCCCTTTCGCACAGCGCGGCAACGACGTTGCGCATGATGTCCATTTTGTCGGAGACCAGGGGCAGTTGAACCCGCATCGTTCGCAGGAACAGGGATACGACGCCGCCGACCGTCTGCTCCAAGACACTGTCGTCGCGATCAACCCGGCTTGCACACGGGCCCGCATGGCGAGGACAGATCTGCTGTTGAACCGCATTCTGCATGTCGACAGAGTTCATTGCTCAATATCCTTCGTCGAAAATCGGCATGTCCGCGAACGGCGCCCAGAGGAAACGCCGCAGCATTCTTCCAAACGCCCCCCATTTGCCGAACTGCCGGTCTACCTCGGCCCGAAAGGACGGGGTCGACCGGTCGTTCAGAATGACCGAATGCACGGCCGCCCCTTGCTCAACCAAGCGGTCCACCCCTTGCGCGATTGCGTCCCGTGTGGTCTCGCCGCTGGCCACGACAAGCCCAACGCCGTCGAAGCAGGACGCCAGAACCGGGGTCGGCACGCCGCTGGAGTTCGGTTTCGTGAGACATGGCGCATCGGCGATGACGATGTCGTATCCGGCACTCCAGCTCCGGACCGTCGCGGAGACTGCATCGAGACTTCGCCGGCTGACCGAAAACGTCCCTTGAGCCGGCGCCGCCAGAATATCCAGATTGCGTTCCGGGATTGCGTAAACCTTCTGCGTGGAAAGAACCTCGCCCATGTCCCAGCCGTGCCGAGGCAGGGCCAGGACGTTCCCGGCGAACGAGTTGTGCGTGTTCAGATCCACGAGAAGCACCCTCTTGCCGACCGCCGCCGCATGTTGTGCCAACCCGTAGGCGACCGTCGAAACACCTTCTCCCGGTACCGCGGAGGTGAGCAGCAGCGAGCGCAGCTCCTTGCCCACCGTGCTTTCGTAGATGGTGGCGGTCTCCGCATAATCGATCGGCAAGGACGGACGAAGAAACCGTTCGGTTTTCCCAAACATCAAAGACCTCCCAGGATGGCGAAGATGGAGATGACGGAAAGTGCGTCGCGGACACCGGACATGAAGATGTGCCAGTCGCTCTGCGCCACGTTCGGGACGTAGACGGTGTCGCCTGCGCGCACGACGGGCAGCTTGGAGAAATCTCCGGACCGGGCGAAGGCCACCAGATCGAAGGACTGCGCCTTGGGCTCGCCGTTCACCATGTTCGCGACCACGATACGCTCCTGCCAGGCGTCGGGGCGCGGCCCGCCCGCTTCGGCCAGAAGATCCAGGATCGTCATGCTGTCATCGAAGGTGTAGCGCCCCGGCGATCCGACAGCGCCGATCACACGAACTGTTTTCCTGGCGTCCACTTCCGTCCATTCGCGGTTTCGCGACGGAATGTAGATCACGTCTCCCGGCCGCACGGCCGGCAGCAACGCCTCATCACCGGTATCGAAGTAAAGGGCGAGGTTCAGCTTGGTCACACGCGCTTCGGGACGGCCACGATGGGAAACCCGGATGGATTGGATATCGGCATCCGGACGCGGCCCGTCGGCGGCAGACAGAATGTCGAGGAAGTGCAGGTTGTCGTTGAAGGCATACCGCCCCGGTGAACCGACGGCGCCCATGATGTAGATGGAGCGATCCGAGGACTGCCGCACCCATTGCGCCTTATTATCGGACGGATCGCGCGGCAGTTCCGGAATCTTGACTGTGTCCCCGGCGCCGATCGCCGGCAGTTCGTCAAAGTTGCCGCCTTCGTTCATGAAGCGATCCAGATCGAATTCCAGCGGACGGGCAGACGCGCCGTCGCTTTTCAGGACCTGAAGTTTGGAAACGTCCCCCATGCGCGTCGGACCGCCGGCATGCGCCAAAAGGTCCAAGAGCGACATCTCGTCCGACCATTCGTACCGTCCGGGGCGCACGACCTGGCCGATAATCCGGACGGCCCGCTTCGGCGATACTTTAAGCCAGGACTTCTCCAACTGATCGGTCTTCTCCGGTACGAAGATCGCGTCGCCGGGTTCGATCGCCGGGACCGCCATTTTCGCAACGCCCTCGGTATATCCGGCCAGGTTGAAGGGAATGACCCTGCCGTTGGACCGGATGATGCGCAGTTCGCGCGTTTCGGCGTAGCGGTTCGGGCCGCCGGCATTGGCCAGGACGTCGAAGAAATTCGCCCCGTCGGTCATCTCGAAGGCGCCGGGCTTGGCGACCTCTCCCATCACATAGACGGTCCGCGTACCGGCTTTGACCTCATCGGTATTGATCGGAACGTAGATGGTCGCACCCGGATTGATCACCGGCATCTTGGTCTCGTCGCCGGTGTCCAGGTAACCCTTCAGGTCGAACAGCGCCGGCTCGGCTCCGTTCATGATGCGGATCTTCTCGACCCCGGCATAGCGCGTGACGCCGCCGGCCCGCATGATCATGTCGACCACCGACTGGCCCGGCTTGAAGGCGAAGGTTCCGGGATTGGCCACTTCACCGAAAACCGTGACCGCCGTACCGTCTTCCGCAGAGTCGCCTGCGGAGGTCAGCGTCCGCGCATCGAATTCGACCTGCACATTACCAATCAACGGGGATGCCGGAACGAAAACCACATCCATCGGCTGAAGCCGGGGCAAGATCGCGAGGCTGCCGGTGTCCAGATATTCCTTGTAGTTGAAGACGACGATCTCCTCGCCGCGCCGTAGCTGCAGACGGTCCAATTGGGCGCCTTGCCGCAAGCCTCCGGCGGATTTGATCGCGCTCTGGATATTCGAACGCGGATCCAGATCGATCAGTCCCGGTTCCTTTACAAAACCGAGAACCTGCACGAGCAAGCGGCGATCCTCCAGAACGACGTCGAGCCGTTCCAGATCCCGGTAAATGACCGAGAGAGAATTCCGGATCCGCGTGCGGGCCTGTTCCAGGGTCAAACCGCGAACGTCGATCGTTCCGGCTTCGGGAAGCACCAAGGCCCCGTCCGTGGAGACCTGGAAGCTCTGATCGAACGCTTCCTCGCCGGGAAGCTTGATGGTCAGAACATCGCCGGAGCGCAAAGTGATTTGTTCGGCCGCGGCGACACCGCCGCCGACACAGAGCAACATCAGCCAAGCAACGGCGATGATGCATTTGGTGGTTCGGATAATCACGGTATTCCTCCTCAGGATTTCGGATGGCCGTGCTGCCCGAGACGGGGGCGGCGCCGGCCGGTCGGTCAACTCATCGTGCCGGTATCTGTAAGTCGGGTTTCGAATTCGCGGAGACGGCGATCGATGACCAAGAGACGGTCGGTCAGTTCGATCATGTCGGTCTCCGCTTCGCTCAAAAGGTCGCCGGCGATCTCGCGGCGAATGCGGATGCAAAGCTTACGGGCGAGCGTCGCGTCGCCAGGGGTGTATGTCAGCGCGCCGCGCTCGATCAGCGCATCCAGCGCCTCTTCAGCCTCGACAACCTGCGCGAACAGGGCCGATTTCCCCGACCCTTGAGACGCGACGACAAAATGCGACCGGCTGGCGGGCGCCACTTCGGCCATGCCGCCGCCGCGCATGGGCGGCCATTGGCCGATACCGCACCCGGTGCTGGCGAGGGCCACCGCCCCGATCGTCAAGGATCTGAGGCAGGACCGGCGGGAGAGTTCGTACGCCATCGATCAAGCTGCCTGCGACAGAGCCGCAATCGGCTTGTCGGCGCTGTCGGTGGTGGTGGCCGCCAGGATGATGCCCCGGGCGTCTTTCGACCGGACGGTCGGTTTCAGACCGAACAGGTCTGCCAAGCCAAGAGCCGTCAGCAAATCGGCCGGCTGTCCACTCACGTTCTCGAACAGGCATTCGCCGGCGCGCATCCGCGTGCGCTTCAAGATCTGCACCAGGAAGCCGACCCCGGACGTATCCAGAAACGGCACGTCCTTCAGGTCGACGGTCAGCTTTTGGGATGATGCGTTGCTGAGCATTTCACCGGCACTCCGGTCAGACGCCAGGGCGATCCCATCGAGCGGTCCGGCCAGGGTTGCGAGGGTGCCGTTTTCGGTATGTTCGACAGAAACTCTCATTCCAAATCTCCATTGCGTAAGCTTGTATTGCTGTTGGAAACGCAAGGATCGGGCCCGCCGCCCCTCTCTATTTTTTATTATTTTTTCAATTACTTAAAAGATCTCTCAGATCCAGCAGGTGTTCAGACTGACCCAAAATGAAACGGTTCCGTTTAGCACTGTCGCAATCTGATCAATTCCCGTGAACCGGGCGCAAAAAAGAGCGGCGGCGGGCGTCCGTCTCACGCCCGCCGCCGAATGGCGTTACGGTTTAGCCGCAAAGTGAGGAGGAGCTAGCGGCCCCGACCGAACGCCATGACCATGAGTGTTTCGAAGACAATCGCAGCATCCGTGCGCAGCCAGGTGGAAACCTGCCCGATCGAGACGGCGTAGCTGTGGTCGTACATGATTTTCCGGCGGACATCGTCCAGGGTTTCGTCGTAGCCCTGACGGACTTGGGCCAAACCGGTTATCCCCGGCCGAACGTTGTAGGTCCGCTCGATATAGTACGGGATCTCGCGGTCCAACAGCCGGCAGAAACCAGGCCGTTCGGGGCGCGGTCCGATAAGGGACATTTCCCCGCGCAGCACGTTGATAAACTGCGGCAGTTCGTCCAAACGCGTCTTCCGAAGGAACAACCCCACCCGTGTCACCCGCGGATCGTTCTTCTGGGCCCAGGCCGGGCCGGAACCGACTTCCGCATCCGTGCGCATGGACCGGAACTTGATCATTTCGAACAGCTCGGTGCGGTCGTCCAGCGACCGGCCTACCCTCACCTGGCGAAAAAATACCGGACCGCGGCTTTCGAGCTTTACCGCCGCGGCAATCAGCGGGAAAAGCGGTCCACTGATCGCCAGTCCCAAAAGCGCGCCGGCGATGTCGACCGCCCTTTTGGCCCGGTCCACACCGGACGCGGGCCGGGCGGTTTGGGTTGCGTCCGCCGACGCCCGGCCGCGCCAGCTTTCCATGCGTCCCGCACAGTAGAGAAAAGCGCCGACCAGATTTGCCGCGTGCCCCCTCAGGGCATAGCGCGCGGCGGACCCTGCCTTGCCCATCGCCGGGCCAAGGATGGCAAAAGCAAGGACCAGCGCGGACAGCCCGCCGATTGCCGCCATCAGGTTTGACTTCGGGGCGAGATACAGGGACGCGGGCAGGATCGCCGCGATCAGAAGGGGGCAAAGCATTCTCAGAACCTTTCCGGATAGGAAACTGAAAGCAAGACCGGGGCGGACCGGCAGCAGCGAGCGATGAAGGCGAAGGATCTGCTGGAGGTTTCCGGCCCCGATGCGTGTCCGGCGCCGCCAGTCGGTCCCTTCCGTTGAATGTTCCGCCTCGGCAACGGCAATCGACGGATCGTAGATCGTGCGATACCCCGCCTGGGCGAGACGCATCGGAACAACGAAATCATCGTTGATTGTATCGACCGGCAGCGGGGACCAGAGCGAGCGCTTGATGGCGTAGAAGGCCCCATGCGCACCGACCAGACCTGCCAAGCGGGACTCCCCGGCTTTGACCGCGCGCTGGATCCACCAGTAGAAGCGTTCCCCGGTGGAAGCGCTCGCCGGAAGACTGTACCCGCCTCCCACCGCCCCCATACCCGGGTCGTCAAAGTGGCGAACCGCACGGGAAATGGCATCCTCCCGCGGGATCGCGGAGACATCGCTGAACACGACAATGTCTCCGCCCGCACTGGCCATGATGTCGTTGAGTACGGCCAGCTTTCCGCGGTTCGTTGGAAAATCCGAAACGGTGACGTTGAGCTGCGGATGCTGCGCGGCCGCGTAGCGCGCCAACGCCACGGTGCTGTCGGTCGATCCGTCCGAGCCGATGACGACGCTGATCCGGTCATTCGGATAGGTCTGGGCCGCCAAGGCCTCGATCTTACGGACGATGTGGGCCGCCTCATTGTAGGCCGGCATCACGACGGTCACCTGCGGGACTTGGCCGGGGCCGACGCCGCCTTCCGGCGGTTCCCGTCGGTTCGACGCACCGACCAGCGCCATCAGGGCCGGATATCCGACATGGTGGTAGGCCAACAGACCGGTCGCGGTCAGAACGGCGCCTTCGAATAGGGTCGTGATCATGGCTTCATTCCATCCAAAAATCGTTTTTCTTAAAGGCCTTATGCGGCGGCACGTCCGATGCCGAAGGCGGTCAGAAGATCCGACAGCCCGGCCGCCAGTGACTTGCGCGCCTCGACGCCCAAGACCGCGGCGGCTTTGCCTGGATCTCCCAGCGAATAGGCGATGTCGCCCGGACGGGCCCCGGCATACCGCACCTTGGGGCGTACAGCCGCGATGTCGCCGATCGTCCCGATCAAGCGGTTCAAATCGGTTTCGCAACCGGTGCAGGCGTTGAAGACCGGCGCGTCCGCGGACGCGTTCTTCATACCGGCCTGGAGAAAACGAACGATGTCGCTGACATGGATGAAGTCCCGGACCTGGCGGCCGTCTCCAAACACCGCGATCTCCTGCCCGTTCACGGCGCGGTCCACGAAAATCGAAATCACGCCGGAATAGGGCGACCGCGGATCCTGCCTGGAACCGTAAACATTGAAGAAGCGAAAGCCTGCGCTCGGAATGCCGTGAATGGCCCCACCGATCCGGGCATGCTGTTCGCAGGCCAGTTTGTCGACCCCATAGGCCGTCAACGGCACTGTCTCGTCGCTTTCCGTTAAGGCACGGCTCCCCGCCGCGCCGTAAACGGCGGCCGAAGACGCATAGACGACCGGGACAGGGACCGGCCGGACCAGCCGGGCGGCCTCGGCGGCGACCCCTTCGAACAGGCCGACCGTTGCGGAGATATTGGTCCGGTGCGTCGCGTACCAGGCCTCGTTCGATTTCTGCACCGACGCCACGGCGGCGAGATGGAATACGCCGTCAATGTCCCGGAGGGCGTGCCGAACGATCACCGGGTTTCCGACATCGCCGCAGACCACTGTTGCCTTCGGGTGGATGTTCTCCCAACGGCCCGTCGAGAAATTGTCCAGGACACGGACCGTGTGGCCTTGCCGGATCAACGCGTCGCAAAGATGCGAACCGATAAACCCTGCCCCGCCTGTAACGAGATAATGCGCCATTTTGACCTCCTCAAGTCGTATGCCGGTCGTGCGGACCGTTGCTGAGGAGGGAAACGCAAGTTTCGGGCATTGAAGAATTGCCGGACGGTTTTTCCCGGATTTCCGGGGTTTTTGGCGCGTGGAGAGTGAACCTGCCGCACAGAGATGCCGTCAGAATGATGCAGTAGTCTGGCGCACCGATCGTCACACTGGATCAGATTGAGCCAGCTTGTACGCCACAAGGCCCGATTTTCAGCGGTCCGCTTCTTGCGCCTAGCCGCGGGAAGGAGGACGCGACATGACACACCACGCGTATTCGGCTCTTGGCGGCAGACGCAGCGATGTATGGCTGGTGCTGGACAGCAGCGGCTTCGGCGGCATTGAGAGCCACGTTGCCACTCTGGCCGCCGCTCTGGCTCAACGCGGCTTCAAGGCCCCGGTTATCCTTTTGGAAGATCACGGCGGCGAGCATCCGCTCATCGCGCGCCTAGACCATGAAGGCATTCCCCATGCGTTCGCCGGTGGCATGCTCGGCCTTGTCAAACTGATGCGCGCCCATGCGCCGCGTGTCGTCCATAGCCACGGATACAAGGCGAACATCGTGGCACGCCTGGCCGCTCAGCTGTGCGACGTGAAAAGCGTCTCCACCTTTCACGCCGGCGACCGCGGCACCGGAAGAACACGGCTTTACACCGCGGTCGACGAGACGCTGTCCTTTCTTTCCACACGAATAGCAGTGAGCCATGCGATTGCCTCTCGCATTCCATATTCGTGCACGTTGGTGGACAACTTCGTGCCTGCATCCGAGTCTCCGATCAATAGCCGCCGCACCGGGATAGGGTTTGTCGGACGCTTGTCATTCGAGAAAGGGGCGGATCGGTTTTGCCGCCTCGCAGAAGCGGCAAAGGATGTTACCGACGCGACTTTTCATGTCTTCGGTGACGGCCCGATGCGTCGAGAGCTCCAGGAACAGCATCCATCCGTGAAATTTCACGGCGCCGTGACAGACCTTGAATCCCGGTTCAGGCACTTGCGTTTGCTGGTAATGCCGTCGCGTGCCGAAGGCCTGCCAATGGCCGCGCTGGAGGCCATGGCCGCCGGCCTGCCGGTACTTGCAGCGCGGGTTGGGGGACTGCCCGATTTGATCATTGACGGACACAATGGCTGGCTTGCCGACAACAACGACGATGTCCGCGGTTTACTAGAAAGCGTTCAGGAAATCCTGGCGCTCTCCAAGGAAGAACTCGACGCGGTTGGTCGCGCGGCGCAGAACACGATCGCCACCCGGTACTCCCCGGAAAACGCCATGCCCAAGATCCTGCATGCCTACGGATTGGAAAAAAGACTGCATGCCTACTACGCGCTAAAGGCCGAGGCGCGCCGTGCTTAGTCAGCGCGCCGCATACGGAACCTTCATTCTGGCCGGCGTCGCAAACGCCGTGGTCAAGCCGGCCTCCCTGGCAATCGGCGAAACCGGCCTGTTCCAGGCGGTATTCTCCGGCTTCGGCATTAGTGCGATTGTCTGGATGGCCTTGGCCATAGGGATCTGGCGGCTTTGGCAGGATGGCGCGCAGCCGTGCCGGCCGCGGGAGGTTTGGCCTCTCATGATCGCAAGCCTGGGCTTTCTGGTGCCGCTCGCGTCGATCAGCTGGATTGTCCTTGGAGCCGCCTGTTTCCTGGCCGCCGTCTTTTCGGCATCGACCGGCGCATCCAAGGGATTGGCGATCACTGGCCTGGCGGCCGTTCGCGATCCGGTCTCCAAGCTCTTGCTGGACGTTTTCGCCGAACCGCTGCTCACGCTCGACGCTTATGCCTCCTCAATTCTTCTGAATGCGCTCGGCAAGCCGGTGGAAAGAGAGGGCAACATCATGTCGGCAACGGCGGACCACGCCCTGTTGATCATGAGCGGATGTTCCTCTTTTACCAATCTGTCGCTTGCGTTGCTGGCCTGGGCGTCGATCCTGGTTGGCTTTTCAACCCCGACATGGCGGTTGCTGCTGACCGGCGGGGCAATTCTCGGCACCGCCGTGGTCTTCCTCAATACGATCAGGCTCAGCCTGATGGCGCTCTCGGTCGACAGCTACCGCATTGTTCACGACGCGTGGGGCGCGGACGTTTTTCTCCTTCTAACCTCCTGCCTGATCGTCGCCTCCGTCTATACAGGTCTTCGCCATGCACGCTAACCGAAGCCTCTTAAGCAAGCTCGCCGTCCTGTCCTTTCTGGTGGCGGTCGGCGCGATCTCCGTATTGGGGAAAACCGTCGGGCAAGCGCCCGCAACGGCGATCCACGCGGATCGCTTGAACGCAGCTTTCAATGAGGGCGGCCTCGTCCAGCTGGACAGCCGCCCGCTGTCAAAAGACGGCGTCTACGCGCTCAACAGGTTCGTCCGGCCGCCGTGCAACGGTGTTCTGAACGTGGTGGCGCTGCAGAGGAACGCCGAAGGCGCGGGCCTGCTGGCGCAAGCCGTCCCGACCGCAAGGGTCCGTTTCATTCTGGACGGCACCCCCTACGAGACGTTCCCGACCGTGCAATACTGGACCGCGCGCTTTGGCCATGCGGTCGGGACAGCCGTCGGCCGGCAGCCGGCACCGCCTCTGCTGGTAGCCTATTCCGAGCTCGGCGCGTGCGCCTTGTCCGCCGGCCTTTCCTGAAGTCGGCCCAATCTGGGTCAAACTTTCCTAGTCCCTAATACGCTCTTCCCAAACATCGCCAAACCGTGTCATTTTGCGCCAAGTCCGCCGGTTGCAGAGAGGTTTTCATGGCGCAAATCCTGATGGTCGAAGACTCCCCCACGAATGCCGCGCTCTATGCCGCCTTCCTGGAGGATGCCGGATACACGGTGCTGCACGCGGACACGGGCAAGCAGGCGCTGAAGACCGCAGAAGATGAAAACCACGATCTGATGCTGCTGGACCTGCAGCTGCCCGATATGGACGGCTTGGCGCTGCTCTCCAAAATGCGGGAGTCCGGCATCGTAAAACCGGTTGTGGTGCTGACCGGCAACGGGTCGGTGCGTGTCGCTGTGGATGCCATGCGCGACGGGGCGATGGACTTTCTCATGAAGCCCTGCAGTTCGGAGAAGCTTACCGAAACGGTCGCCTCCGCCTTGGAGCGCTACAGCCAGCCCGAGCAGCGTGCCGCCGCCGCCGACGCACCGGATAACAAGGACACCAAACAGCCCGCCGGTTCGGCCAAGGCCGGACAGTCCGGATTCCTCGGGAACTCCTCGGCCATGCGCAACGTGTTCTCGCTGATCGAGGCGGCCGCCAAAAGCGACGCGTCCGTTTTCATCACCGGAGAGTCCGGAACGGGCAAGGAGCTATGCGCCCAGGCAATCCATAAATCCGGCGCGCGCCACAACGGCCCTTTCGTTCCGCTGAATTGTGCGGCGATCCCGAGAGAGTTGATGGAATCGGAGATCTTCGGCCATCGCAAGGGATCCTTCACCGGTGCCGTGGGCGACCGGGAAGGTGCCGCGGCCTATGCCGACGGCGGCACGCTCTTTCTCGACGAGCTGTGCGAGATGGATTTGGATCTTCAGGCGAAGCTGCTGCGCTTTATCCAGACCGGCAGCTACAAAAGGGTCGGCGACGAAACCGAAAGACGCACCGATATCCGCTTCGTCTGCGCGACGAACCGGGACCCCCTGATAGAGGTACGGGAGGGACGGTTCCGGGAGGACCTCTACTACCGCCTCTATGTCGTGCCTATCCAAATGCCGCCGCTGCGGGAACGGGGACGCGACATACAATCCTTGGCCGAACGGTTCCTGCAGGATTTTTCCGCGATTGAAGGAAAGCAGTTTACACAGTTTGGCCCGGACGCTCTCTACGCACTCCAGAACCACCCGTGGCCCGGCAATGTGCGCGAACTGGAGAACGCTGTCCGTAACATCGTCGTCCTGCATGACGGCGAGGAAGTCACCCGGGAGATGCTGCCGCCGACCGTCGGATCCGCGTCCATGCCCGCCGGCGGGGGCGCTGCGCCAGCACCGGGTGCCGCCTCCCTTGCCCCCAGCACCCCGCCGACCGATTGGCTTGTCCGCCCGATCGAGGAGTTGGAAATCATGGCGATCGACGCCGCCATCGAGAAGTTCAACGGGAACATCAGCCGGGCCTCCCGCGAGCTGGGCATCTCGACCTCCAGCATCTACCGCAAGAAGAAAGCCTGGGACGAGAAGAACGGGACCCCTTCCGCGTAACGTTTCAGCCTTTGCGGGATGGGCAGCAGACCGGCAGCAAGCGCGTAGGTGCCGAGGCAGGCGAGGAAAGCCATGCCGATCGCCAAAGCATGCAGCGGCGCGGCCGCCTCCCACTGACTGACCGTCACGCCGGTCAGCCCCGCCGAGCCGATGGCCGCCGCCCCCAAAAGCCGAACCGTCCGGTAAGGCACCGGGGCATGCCGCTGGGCGAGAGAGAAAATCACCGCAAGACGGAAGAGGAGCGCCGCGCCGCCCGCCGCGACAGCGCCCCACGCGCCATGACCTGCGAAGCGGCTCTCGATCGCGGGCACCAGCAGAACGGCGAGACCAACGGCGATCGCCGCGGTCGCCCCTTCCGCGAGAAAGGGCTGATAGGTGTTGTTTCCGGAATAGGCTCCCAAATTCACGATGGAACTTGCGGCGTGGAGAACCGTCAGGGCCGCCAACGCGGGGACATATACCACGGCTGCATGGTAGGCGTCCGGCGTCAGCAGCGTGATCGCCGCCGGCGAGAACGCCGCGACCAGCAGGGCCGCCAGCAACGCGGCAACCAGCCCCAGCTCCCCGCGCCGGGCACACAGGATCTTGCCCCCCTCCTGCTTGAGGATGGCGAAGCGACGCGGAAACCACCACATCTCATAGGGCTGCAACAGCACCGCCGTCATCAGCCCGAATTTGGCCGCCAGTGCGTAGTGCGCCAAGCTGACGGCATCGACATTCGCGGCCACGATCCACCGGTCCGCGCTGCGTGTCAGAAACGCCAGCAGGCCGATGCCGATCAGGGGAGCCGCGTAGCCGCCATAGCGGGAAAGCAGGCCGAGATCGAAATGAATGCCTGTGTCCCTGGCTTGCCGGTACACCACGAAACCCGCCAGGGCGACACAGGCCGCCATGCCGGCGGTTAACACGCCCAGCACGCCAAACCCTGCAAACAGTGCAAGGGCAACCAATCCGGCCTGCAGAAGGGCGCGGCCACCCGCGCCGTAGAGATACTCGGCCGCCTTATCCCGCATGCGCAACCAACCGAACGGAACCATGATGATCGCCGAACAGGACAAGCTGACCAGGACGATACGGACTTCCAAAAGGTAACCGTGGTCCGCGCCTGACGGCCATGGGAGGATGCCGGCAATCGCCGGGGCGGCCAGTTGGCCTACGATAAGAAACGCCGCACCGGTCAGAAGCGCCAGCCCCAGGATGGATCCCGCGACCCTCCTTTGTTCCGCGTCGTTCTCCGCGCCGCCGGCAAACCGGAACAGCGTGTCGGCCAGTCCCAATCCCATCAGGACCGACAGCAGGTCGGCCAGGGTTTGAATGACATCCAGAACCGCGAACTCGGCCGGGCTGAGGAAATTGGTGAAGACCGGCACCATGGCGAACGAAGCGCCTTTGGCGAGGATCAGCGCAAACCCGTAATACGCCGCCTGCTGCAGCGCGTTGGGCAAACGGCGGATTGGCCACATTTTCCGGTCCTCCCCGCGCTTAGCTCGGCGAGCCGGTCCGGCGCAGGCGCGTCGCACCGACCGCCGCGAGCAGCCCGAATACCGCCAGGGCGTTCAAGTGAGGCAGCGGCGCCGCACTGATCTTGGGGATCGGGCTGTCGTTCAGCGCTTCGACCGGATCGGAACGGACGATGAAGACCGCATCGTTGAAGTCGTTATCGCCGGTAGCGCGGTTCAGATCCTCGAAACCGACAACGATCTGGTTCGCATCGCTGACATTCAGCATCGCGATGTGCCGTGTGTCCCGGGAAACATCTTCGACAGTCGCATCGGCGGTGTTCTCCGGGTTCAGGAAATCCAAGCTCCAATAGGTATTGGGATCGGCGTTGTTGTCCCATCCGTTCACGCCCTGACCGTTCCAGGCATTGGCGGACAGAAAGAAGCCGACGTTGGAGCCTTCCTCGAACACGGTGCCATTGCTCATGGTCCATTCGGTGCTGGAAGTCGCCTCAATGGAACCGCCGCCGAACACCACGGTATCGCCGGTGGTCAGCGAGCCGCCGGAACCGGCGGCAGAGAAGTTGGGAAACATCAGATCGATTGTCGAAACACCGTTCAAGGAACCGACCTCCGACGCGCTGATGCGTCCTGAGCCGTTCCTATCGATGTCCCCGAAGGTCAGCCCATCGAACGCGTTGTCATCGTATACAAAATAGCCGACGGAGTTTCGGTACCCGGCCCCTTCGCCAACGAAGGTGGTCGAGATTTGGGAGTTTGCGCCGAGCGTCAGGCTTGGGAAGTAACTCTCGCTGAGAAACTCCGCGCCAACGGCCCGGGCCTCGGGCAATTGCCGGCTAACCGTATCGAGAATGGTTTGGTCCACCGGCACATAGTCATACTCCTGAGCGGCGAGAGGCTGTCCGGACAAGACAACCGCGCCCGCGGAAAATGCACCTGCAAGAAAGCGCTTCATATCAAATCTCCAATTGGGGTGTGCCTGGCACGTCCGAGATGTTCAGCAAATGGCATACCCAGAGTTAACTTGTTTGTTTTCAATATGTTAAACCCTTCGATCCGGGACGGACCTAAAACCTGTTTCAATTTGAAGCAGCATTCTGAAGAGAGTTGGACCGCGCCGATGCCGCCGCATACCCGGTGATTTTTTCCCGCAATTCCGTCAAACGGGCATTGTCCAGATGGACGCCGCCTTCCCAGCGGTCAGGAACGGCGGACTTCAATGCTGAAACCAGCCGCTTGGCGCCGGGATCGGTTTCCGCCTGCCCTTCGAGCCACAACAACCAGCGAAAATCGGCAATCCCTCTCGACAGAGCGACCAGGTCCTCATGGATATCGGGCGTCCCGCACGGATCGAGCGATGGATAAAGAAACTGAAAATCGTCCTCGCGTCCGTCGGTCGGGTCGAAAGGATCCGCCGTCGGCATTCTCGCGTGCCATTGCAGGTACCCGTCCGCCCCTGCGCGCCACAGGTAGAACCCGGCCGCCGCCCGCGCATTCCCCATGTTGTAAAACCAGGGCGATACGCCTTGTTCGCGGATCTCGTCGATATCGCGACGGTCCACGCCGTAGCCGGGGTTCACCAATACGGTATCGAACAGATCCAGGACGGCGCGGTCCTTCTTATGATTGAGATGACCGGCGAGCGGCGCATCGGGCGCCACGGACCGGAAGACCGATACGGTCTCCCGCAGGCGATCGTATCCATTTGCGATGTTGCCAGGCTCGTCCGCGACCGACCAAAGGATCGGTCCCAATCCGGACGACGCCAACGTCCGCGTCACTGTGCCGGCGTGACCCGCAGCAGCTTGAAGCCCATCGCGCTTGGCCATCCATTTGAAGCTGGCATAAGACAGCGTGGGGGCCGGATATCCGCCCTGATGGACGCGTTCGGCCATGTCCAGATGCCGTTCCGCAAACCCTCCCTGCGGCAGGGAAAAGGGCGGCGAGACCGCCGTGAGGCCGAACTCGTGAAGCAGGCTCAAGTCGCAGCTTACAGCCTTGGAGCGAGACCCGGCAAAGGGCGAGAACCAGGACAGGTGGGGTGCCTCTTCCAGATAGACCCCTATCGCCTTCTCGGCCGGCGGCAACGACAGCCCCATGACGGACAAATCGATGGGAATGACGGTCTCGCCTCCCTGATGAGAAATCACGATGTTTCCGGAATAGAGTCCGGGGCTCACCGCCAAACCGGACACAGCACGGATATTGAGGCGGCGGCGCAAACCGGCGGTCAATCGAACGCCATGCGCCACGTCTGAAAGCCGATCGGCGCGGGCTTGCAGAACCGTTCCGCTTGGCCTTGTTCTTCTAAATCCCCACATCCCGTACCGCAGTTCTACGGCCAGGCCCGCCGGCCAACCGCGACCGGGTACGAATGCAATGTCGACGTCGGCACTCACCGGCGGCGCGGACAGCCAGATATCCCGAACCAGACTGTCACCCCTCGCCAATCGCGCTGTCAGCCTCTTTACCATCGCAGAAGAGCTGGGGTTCTGAGCGGTAAAGGCCGCAATTGACGCGGCATCCCGCGCCATGACCGGCTCGACAAGGCGCCAAGTCTTCTCGAACACACGCTTTCTGTGTTCCTGAACGAGCCCTGCGGCATCTCCCTGGTCGGCAGGCTCGATCAATAATCCTGCCACATAGCCCGCGGTCGACAGGTCTCCGTCCAATTCCAACACCAGGCGATGATCCGTAACCTCGACCTCTCCGCTGACGAGACCGCCGCGCCGGCCGGCAGTCAGGTCCCAGAGATCGCCGTCGACGACGGCCTCTCGATCCGCGCCTGCGGTATAGATCTTGTGGAACCAGTCTTCCGCTGTCCGGGTGGTTTCACTGATAGGCTTCCCATTGATCGCGATCACCCGTCGCGTCCAGTAGGGCAGCGTCTGCCACTCGCCGAGATCTTCGGTCCAGAGGGTCACGCGCCAACGCCCGTTTGGGACCGCCGTCTCGAAACGCTCCAATCCGCGAATGCCGTCCGAAATCAGCGCATCGCCGGCCGGCCGCTGCAGGCCCGTGAGCGTTTCACCGGAAATACCGGGATCGTTGGGGCCGACTTTGGTGAACCCAGAAAAGACGGCGGCATGATCGGGGCCGAAATCCCAGCCGAAAGACTTAGGAGGCAGATAGGCCGGGACTTCGATCGCAACCCTCTCCAAGACGATCGACGCCACCGGCGCCCCCGAAAACACGACAATGTCGCGGATCGCTTCCGGCCGGACGGCACGTCCCGCTTGCGTTCTCAATCCTCCCAGAGGGATCTCCAACTCGAACCTGCCGGGAAGGACCTGTCGTTCGATGTTGACGCGGTTCCAGTAGGTGGGCGACGGCATATCGTCGAGCCTGACGACAACCGTGGCAGCAGCTTGGCCGTCGTTTCTGCCGAACACTCGAAGAACGCTTTGCGCACCGGGTTTGTCGCGGGCCTCCTGCACCGCCACCCGGATCGCGTTCGACGCGACGAGGGAATGGATCTCTCCGGCGGCAAGAAAGGAGGTTCCGCCGACGGCCATGAACAGGAAACCGATCTTTGCGACCGCCCGCGACTTTTCCGTCAAATCCGGGATCCATTCCCGCCACGCACCGAGATCGTGTTCCTTCAACCTCAAGAACGGTTTTTCCACCAGGAAGTAGGAAGCCAGTGCCGCCGTAAAGGTGAAGGCCAGATTGAACGGGTAGGTCTGCGGGAAATCGGCGACCGTCGAGTTCAGAAACGGCTCCTGCCAAAGATACAGGGAGTAGCTCAACACGCCGACGAACACCGCGACGCGGTTGTTCAGAAGCCAATATACGATGCCGTCGTTCTTGGTTATGCAGAGACACACGATCGCGGCGGCGCCGACATTCGCCATGGACTGCCCGACGACGTAAAAGGCCGCCGGCGCGATCAGATAGAGGCCTGCGGAACCGGCAAGAAGTAGTACCGCCAGTCCCCAGGCGCAGGCGCGCGCCACAGCCCGACGCAGGATGGGAAGGCGGCCGCTGCGCAGCGCAAAGGCCATCAGGCAGCCGACCGCAAGCGCGTCCGCCACTGCCTGGAACTGCCGCATCACGGCGGTCGGCGATGCATCGAACCCGAACCACATGACAGCCCGGATGCAGGGCACCAACAGGATCAATGCCAGCAGCAAGGCCGGCGCGTGTTTCCGGCCAAGGACCAGGAAAGCGAACGGCCAAATCAGGTAGAACTGCTCTTCGACCGCCAAGGACCAAGTATGATTCAGGTGCCAAGCCCGCTCGTCATGATAGTTCATGGTGTAGCTGGCCGCATGGAGCAGGTCGCCAGGCAACAACTCGACAATGCCGTAGAACCCCATGACCGCGCCAATCCCCACATACACATAAAAGGCTGGGAAAATCCGCAGCACCCGGTTCGTAAAAAACCTCTTGAGATCAACGGTCCCCGTCTTTTCCTGCTCCGTCAGAAGCAGCCAGGTGATCAGGAAACCGGATATCACGAAGAAGAACCGAACCCCGTAGTTCCCGAGGCTATGTACACTCGCCAGGAATTGCGGTGATCCTGCCGTTCCCGCCAAGTGCCCCAACAGCACAAGACCGATCGAAAAAGCCCTTAGGCCGTCGAGGCTGTGAATGCGTCCGTTGCGCCGGATCACCGATAGAGTATCCATTGGTCAATTCCCGGTTCTGGAGTTCATGCTGTCTTCGGCCCGGTGCTGCGCAGCACCGGCCGATACGACCCGCCTGAGCCCGATTGTTATTGCCAAAATGATGTAGATTGGCCAGGTGAAGCCCTGGGTCAGGAATGTCCCACTCACACAGAAGCCGACAAACCCGCCGTAGAGACCCGCCGCCGCAGCTTGAAGCCGCACGGAGCTGTCCGGATCGGCCAGGAGCTTTTTCCGGGTTCCGTGGATCGCCCGGAAAATCCCGACCATCATCCACATGAACATGCCGAAACCGAGAAAGCCGGTTTCGCCCAGGACGCCGAACCAGGTCGAATGGACCGCGTGGTTCTGGCCATCCCAGAAGTTGCTGTAGTCGAAATAGTTGAAGAGGAAGTTGTCCACGCCGACGCCGGTCAGCGGGTTATGAAGCGCCATGAAAAACGCTGCATTCCACGCGTGGATACGCCCCATCGCGGATTCGTCGATCCCCTCCTCGTGCGCGCCGCCGGATTTTCTGTCGCTGATGCCGGCGACCGAATACAGGACGATCAACGCGATGGCCCCGACAAGCCCGAGCAGGAGCTTCGAGCGGATCTTTTGGGCGGCAAACACACCGGTCACCGCGGCAATCCCCAGAAGGCCGCCCCGGCTCTGCGTTGCGATGATCGCCATGATGAACAGGATGTAGGCTACGATGCCCAGCATCCGGTCGCCCAGCGGCATGCCTTTGGTTGTCGCGGCGCCGAGCGATGATCCGACGGCGAACAGCAACACTAGGGAGAGATCGTTCGGATCGCCCAGCATCGAGCCGATATCCCGGCCGATGGTGACCCGCGTCCCCTCGACCAACCCAATCCCGGCGGACTTGTTGTAAAGCGTGACGAGAGCGACCGCGATACCGCAAAGGATGACCGCCCGCTGTGTCCACACGATTTCCTTTTCCGACCGGATGGACCAGGAGAGCGCAAAGACCATGACCGCGATCTTTACGTAGGTATCCTTCCAATAGGAGAACGAATTCAAGGGGTTGCTGGCGGTCGCGATCCCGATCGTCGCCAAGATGAAAAAAATGATGAAGGGCGTGTAGATCGGGTCCCAATGGGGCTTCAGTTTCTGAAAGGCCAGCCCCCAGAACAGCGAAACGATCGTCCCCAAGGCCAGCAGAAACGGGAGCCGCAGGGGCATGAGTTGCGGAAACACCTCGTGCATCCGGAAAAAGGAAAACACGATGAACAGCAAGGCGATCAGAAAAACGCGCGGCACCGCGAAAATGAGGATCAAGGGCAGCACGGCAAGCGCCGGGGCAATCGGCGGCAGCGGTACACCCAGCCAAACCAGCCCCACCGATCCGCACAGGACGACACCGACGAGTGCGTCGCGCGCGGGCTGCGGCAGAGCAATCATGCTCTTTTCGCCTAGACCGGTCATTTGTAGAGCGCCTCGTAAGCGCGGTACATCGCCCGTGAGTCGCCGGTGTCCAGCACGAACTGCCGGGGCGTCCGGCTGCGCGGCAACCGCGTCAGGACAAGCAGGCCGGCGGCAAAGGCATCTTCATCGTCATTGGGAACAAGACGGCCTGTCATCGGGCAGACCGCTTCCCGGCATCCGCCAACATCGGTCGCGACGGCGGGGATGCCGCAGGACTGCGCTTCCAGGAGGCTGAGCGGCAACCCTTCCCGGGTAGAGCTTAAGAAGTAGACATCCAGTGCATTGTAGAAATGCTCAACCCGATCGCAGTGTCCAAGCAGGAACACCCGGTCCTGCAGATTGTGCGCGCAAACCTCGGCTTCCAATGCCTGCCGCTCTTCGCCGTCCCCGGCAATCGCCAGGACAAGGGGCCTTCCGGAATACGACACGGGAAGTTTGGCGAACGCCCGCAGAGCCATCTTGTGGTTCTTGACCGGCGTCAAACGTCCCGCCGTCCCGACGATGATTGCATCATCCGGCAAACCCATGCGTTTCCGGGCCACCGCTCTCTCGGCAGGGAAGAAACGTTCCGTGTCGATACCATTCAGAATGACGTTGGGTCGGAAACCGACAGCCTTTTCCACATTTTGCGCTACCTGGGCGGCGTCGGCGACGAGGACCGGGCGGGTCCATCCGAAAAGGCGCTTTGCAAGTTTGGCAGCACCGGGGTCATCCAGGTGCCAGGCATCGTGCTCGGTATGCACCAGGCGCGGCACCGCCGCGAGGCGGGCGGCGATCCCGCCATAGAAGAGGGGACCGATGTGATGCGTGTGAACCACGTCCGGGGCGGTTTGGGATAGAACTCGGGCGAGCTTGCCGATCGCCCCGGCGCGAAATCCCGGTTTTTTGCCCAAGAACCGGATCCGCCCGCGGCATTCCGCCAGTCGGGGCCAGGCCGCGATGGCATCTTCTTCGTTGCCTTCAAGGCTGATGATCGTGGTTTCTGGATGAAAGCCCGCGTCCAGGAAGTCGAGCGCGAGCGTCTCGATACCGCCGGGCCGGAGGTGCTGGACGATGTGCACCACCTTGATCGCAGACCGTGCCGGGCTTGCCAGGCCCAGTTCGACATGTCGATAGGAGAAGCTACGGTAGGATCGGTTGGCGATGAACATCAGACCAATTCCTCTTCATCTTTGCGAGCGCCGCTGTCTTTGGCACGGACGCGTGCGTTGGGTAGGGCGACCCCGCTGAGGTGCGGCACCCGTGCAATGACCGGTGTATTGAGCAGGGCGGCGGCCTGCGACCGGGTTCGGATGCTGGTGTCGGTGATCTCTTCAAGCGCGACGGTCGCCGCCGACATACCGATTGCCGCGAAGAACCCCATGATGGCGAAAACGGCGGCGCCGAAGCCGGAGGGCCGGGTCGGTACGGTCGGCTGGTCGATGACCTTCACGCGCTCCGGTGCTTCGAATTTGCCTAACGCGCCGGTCACGCGCGCCATCTCCGCACGCTCCAGCAAACGCTCGTGGACGTCGCGTTTTACGTTCACGTCCCCCTGCAGCCGACGCAGCCTTTTCTCGATGTCCCCGAAGCCCGAGATAAGCGCATCCAGGGAAGCGACCTCCCGCTCCAGCGCGTTGGCTTGCCGGGTAAGGTCGATAACGTGGGTCTTGGCTTCCTGCAGGTTCTCGATCTGGGAAACCAAGAGATATTGCATCCCCCCCTGCTCCTCGGAGGAGCGCAGAGCCGCCGTCCAAATCTCCTCGATCTCGGCTTCGGAGAGGGCGGGCGCGCTCGACAGCATCGCGTTCCGCTCGCTGCGCAAGCGGCTCAGCTTTCGCTCGGCTGCCTGAACCGCCGAATGCCGGTCCGTGTAGCGGGAGCGCAAAGCGGCCAGTTCCGAGGTGATCGAGACGATCTGTTGCTCGATCTTGGCCACCACCGGGTTGTTCTGACTGAGGCGGGAGAGAAGGTTTTCGTAGCGTGCTTCCGCCCCCTGGAGGGCCGCATGCCGTTCGGACAGCGCCAAGCGGAGTTCGGCGAGCCGGCGAACGTTGCCGGCGTGCAACTCGGGCAAGCTGTCGGCGTGCTTGCTCATATAATCGCTGAGCTTGAGCTCCGCCGCGGCGAGGGCTTCGGCGCTTTGGGCAATCTGCGCCTCGAGGAACTGGACCGAGCCGGCGATCGACGAGCGCTCCGGCGCAAGGACCTTGTCCATGAAACGCTGGGCGACAGCGATCAGAACGCGGTCGATGTCCGTCACCGTGTCCTGTTTGTAGGAAAGCTCGACAAGCTCATCGCCGACCAGATGAAGACGCAGTCTTTTGGACAGACCGCCGACGATGTCCTCGCGCTCCTTCGCGCCGGTCTCATCGTCGACCCACCCCAAATCGACGGCCACGCCCATCAGGACGTGCCGGCTGTGCAGAAGCGCATCCAAGGCCGCGATACGATCCTTGATACGGGTTTCAACCGCCAAATCCTCGAGAAACGGGTTATGTTTCGCCGTCTCCTGGATCAGGACCGTCATGGAGCTTTGGTAGATTTTCGGCCGGAGCAGCCCGACGCCGAGACCGACGATCGGCATCAGCACCAGCAGAACGGCAAACATATAGCGCCGACGCCAAGCAGTCCGGATCCAGAGATGGATAAGGACAGGCCACGGCGTCGCTGTTGCGGAGACGATACTCATGACGGCGTCCCCGTGACCGCTGCGAGCGTATCTTCACCGGGGCGCAGGGCGCGCAGTCCGACTTGGTTTGCCTGCAGGCTTTCGGCACGTCGCATTTCCACCTTGAAGCCGGCACGTCGCAGCAGGCTGGCGATCCCGACAGCCTCTCTGGCCGCGGCCGACAAGGGCTCAACCGTAGGGCTCGTTTCAACGACGACGGAGCGGGCTTCGGCGATTTGCGCTTCATCGACGAACCGGCCGACCGCGATCAACGCAGACCCGGTCAGGGCTCCGTTCGAACCGGAGAGATCGATGGTCGACGACACCTGCTTCAGGGCGTCGGCGCCGGCGGCCTCTTTCTCCGAGATCCGCGCGCGTTGCAGAAGTTCTTCAACCGAGATCGGCGCAGTGCTTGCCTGTTGCGGCGGCGTGCCGGCGGTCATCAGCACCTTTTCCGACAGCGGGATCAGATCGAAGGGCGATCCCCCGCTGCTGATGCAGCCGCTTAAGGTTAGGGCAGCGACCACGAGTGCCGCAGATTGACGGTTCATCATAAGTCCTCCTCACTTACAGGCCTTAAGAAGCAAGGAGCGAACCAAAGGAAATGATTTCTATCTCATTGATTTTATTATGCTATTGAGCAAGCGCCGTTTTGGCGACCGGTTCACTTTGAGACACTGCCCCATTTTGCAACACGTCTAAAAGAACCGCGACATCAGCCGATTTGCGCTCCCAGCTCTCCCGCGAGACGGCATTCCGGCGCGCCTGCCGGTCCGTTGCCCCCTCTTGCGCCGCCGCTTGAATGGCGGCGGCGAACCGGTCGGGTGCGGTCTCCACACGGACATGCCGGCGATAGGGGGTGAGCGCCGGAAAGTCGGTCGACACGATGGGGGTGCCGGCAGCCATGTACTCGCGCAGTTTCAAGGGATTGCAGGCGCGGATCTGGGCATTGTCCTTGAAGGGCATCAGAGACACATCCCAGTTCTGAACATAGCCGGGCAGCGCGTCGTGCCCGCGTCGCCCGAAGAATTCGATATTCTCGACCTGCTCCAGCCGGCTGACATCGCAGCATTTATCGCCGATCAGCACGAACCGCCACCGCGGCAACCGCGTTGCGGCCTCCGCCAGCAGATCCTGGTCCAGCCAGCTCGACAGACTGCCGTAGAATCCGGCAACGGGCCGGGCCTCACTCTCCGTATCGCGAAGGTCATCCGGCTCAATCGAGGGCGCCGCAAACTTTTCGAAGTCGCAGCCGTGCGAGATGATGAAGGTCTTGTCCCGCGGGAACTTCGCGGCGATTGCATCGCTCGCGGCGACTATGGCGTCCGCCTTCTCCGTCAGTCCGGCTTCCATCCGTTCAACGGGCCGATGATCGACACCTTCCAAGGCGGAGAAGTCGTCACCCGCGTAGTACACCACCGCCGCCTCGCCAAAGGCGCCGACGAAACAGGCCGCGGTCGGCAGGGAGAGCCACAGCACAGGCTTCTCCGATATGCCGAGTGTTTGCAGGCGCTTGCGAACCTGGGCACCGACCACGACCCGGTTGATCCATTGAGCGACCGGGTTCCCCGGCCAACTGACGGCGCGCGGATGGACGACATGAATGCTGTCCGGCGCGTTTTCCATTCTGGATTTCGGCGCTGAACTCCTGCCGATCATGGCGGAGAGTTTCGACCAGACGCGCTTGAAATCCCGCAGCGAGACCTTCGGCCGGCGCATGCCGATGGAATTCACCCAGACGACCTGCCGCTCTGCGGCGATCCTGCCGATCAGGTGCTGTGTGCTGGATGGATGGGCGCCCCAGTCCTCGCCGAAAACGATCAGAGGCGCTTTTCTGCTATCCGCCATCTCAGTCCCCCAACGAGCGAATGACCCGGGCCGGATTGCCGCCGGCGAGAACACCGGCAGGCAGCGACTTCGTCACGACCGAGCCGGCCGCCACGATGGTCCGCTCGCCGATTTCGACACCGCCATTGACGATGCATCCCGTGCCGAGCCAGACGTCCCTGCGCAGAACGATTTCTTTAGCCTGCGAATCCAAGTCCGGCTGGCCGGCCGCACGCGCAGCCGCATCGACGGGGTGCCCCGGATATCCCGCCAGGAAGGCCCGCCCGGCAATCCGGACATTGTCTTCCAGGACGACCCGGGTCCCGACCGCAATCGTCGTCTGCCAGCCGATCCCGACATTGTTGCCGATGCTGAGATGCGGGGACGGGCGGCTGGTGGGTCGACCGGACAGCGTCATCGCGGTGGAAAGCCTGCAATCGTCGCCCAGGGAGATCGACAGCGGCCCTGTCACCAGCGGCATGCCGGGCCCCGCCAGATGCAGGCGCTTGCTGCTGCCCTCCAACCGCGCGCGAAAGATCGGCGTCCAATAGAAGGTCCGGGAGATCCACGACAGACTGCCGGAAACCGCGCGGTGAGCCGAAAACATAACCCCGTGCAAGGCGGTCACCGGAACGTCCAGGGTGCGGATCTTCTTGTAGGTCACATAGAGCCGGTCCGAGATCGGATTGTCCCGCTGGCGCACCCAACTTTCCACGGAAGCGATCATTTCGCACCGCCTTTCGGCGTACGCGGGGCCGCCTTGCGGCTCCGCCAGGTGCGCCAAGCCAGGCCACCGATCAGCGCGCCGGCAGCCAATCCACCCAGGGCGGGCGCGGGGCCGGCCGAAATAGAGGGGCCGGACTCTCCGTCGCAGTTACTGAGAAAGGAGGCGTTGCAGTTCGCACGCTCAAAAGCTCTGGCGGACTGTGCCTCGGCCTCTTGAACGGCAAACGCCATCAACAGGCCGCAAGCAATAAAGACAGATAGGCGATTCATGGTCTTGCTCCTCATTTCGTTGGCTATTCGACGGTTACGGACTTGGCGAGGTTGCGCGGACGGTCGACGTCCGTCCCCAGCGCAAGAGCCGTGTGATAGGCGATAAACTGCAGGGCTACCGCGTAAACGAACGGCGCCGTCAAATCGTCGGTTTCCGGAAGAACGACCTGATGCCAGCAGTGCTTCGCCAGATGGTCGCAGCCTTCCTCATCGCTCAGCAGAATGATCTTCCCGTGGCGGGCGGCGACTTCCTCGACATTGGACGCCGTCTTGGCAAAGCTGCCGTCCCGTGGCGCCACCACGATCACCGGCATCGCTTCGTCGATCAGAGCGATCGGCCCGTGCTTCAATTCGCCGGCGGCGAAACCCTCCGCATGGATGTAAGAGATTTCCTTGAGTTTCAGCGCCCCTTCCATGGCCAAGGCATGGTTGGCGCCACGCCCCAGGAAGATCGCGCTCTTGCTGTTCTTGATCGCCCGGGCGACCGTCTCGCAACTGCCTTCACGGTCCAGAACATCCTCGATCAAGGCCGGTATCATTCGGTAGGCAGTCTCGAAGCGGGTTTCCATCTCGGGATCGAACGCGGCCCGGGCCTTGCCGATCGAACGGGCCAGCCCCATCAGGGCCGCAAGCTGTGCGGTGAACGCTTTTGTCGAGGCCACGCCGATTTCCGGCCCGGCCAAGGTCGGGATCGTGACATCCGCCTCATTGGCCATGGCGCTCGTCGGAACGTTCACGATGGCCGCGGTTTTCTCGCCTTTTTCCTTGGCATCCCGCATGCAGGCGAGGGAGTCCGCCGTTTCACCCGATTGGGAGATATAGAGGCTGCCGGTGCCGGCAAAGCAGGGCCGGTCCCGGTAGCGGAACTCCGAAGCGACGTCCAAATCGACCGCCATTCCCGCATAACGCTCCAACCACGGGCGCGCGGCCATGCCGGCATAGTAAGACGTGCCGCAGGCGACGATCGAAAGACGGTTACAGTCAGCCAAGACGCTCTCGACAGGGGCGGCGACCTCTTCCGCGGCCGTCGCGGCGAAGGTTTTCGCAATCGCTTCCGGCTGCTCGAAAATCTCTTTGTGCATGAAGTGCCGATGGCCGGCCTTGTGCACCGTCACCGCGGTGCTGGTCGCCGCTGTCCAGGCCCGGTCGACTGTCTCGCCCCGGCCGTTAAGGATCTGCACGCCATCGCGCCGGATCCGTGCAATCTCATCGCTTTCAAGCGCCAGGGTCTGCTCGGCGCGGCCGGCATAGGCCAGCATGTCGGACGCCAGCATCACCGCTTTCGGTGCAGCCCCAATGGCCAGGGGGCTTTCCCGCCGCGCCGCATACAGCGTTCGCGGCTCGTCCTCAAAGAGGATACCCAACGCAAATTGTCCTTCGAGCATCTGCGTTGCTTCGCGGATGGCGTCAAAGCGGCTGAGACCCGCCTTGCGGTAGGACGCGATCAGGTGCGGCACCACCTCGCTGTCCGTATCGCTGTTGAACGCAACCCCGTCTTCCCGCAGACGCGCGCGCAGGGCTGCATGGTTTTCGATGATGCCGTTGTGGACGACGGCGACCCCATCGGCGAAATGCGGATGGGCATTCTGTTCCGTCGGCGCGCCATGGGTTGCCCAGCGCGTGTGACCGATCCCGGACGGCCCGTCGATCGGGTCGACTTTATGCGCGGCCGCAAGGCTGTCCAAAGGTCCGCTCGCGCGGAGGCGCGACAATGCCGACCGGCCCGCGATCGCGATGCCAGCGGAGTCGTAGCCGCGATATTCAAGATTGCGCAGTCCGTGGATCAAATCTTGGGCGACCGACCGCCCGTTCACCATTCCGACAATGCCACACATTGGAAAGCTCCTCTCCGACCAAGTAAGTGTCGGGGGAACCGGACTGCAAAACTCACTCCTCCCGATCAGGAAGCGCTAAGCCGCTGAAATCTATCGATTCTCCCAAAAACACACTGAGCGTGTTCATGCATTTTGAAACAACCGCCGCACGTAAACCTGCTGCAAAATGACATGGTGCTGAGGATCAAGAGGGCGGGCCGGCTCCATTTGAATCGACTGAGCGCGCACCGTTTCTCGTTTTGCGGTATACTAGGCGGCATTCAGGTGAGACCGAAGCTGCAGCGAGTAGAGAGACAAGATGCCCGACCCGAACCAAAACCGCCGAAAAGGCGGTATGCGCATCGAAGTGTGCGACCCGTTTCTGATCATCGATGGCCAACAGGTGGACGTCCACGACTTCAGCCGAACCGGCTTCGAGGCAAACCTGCCGCGCGACTATGCCCGTGTCGGGGCGACCGGAAAGGCGGAGTTGCACTTCCAGACGACAAAGCTCAACAACGTGCAGGACGTGGCATTTGAAGTTGTCCGCTGCACCCCGTCCGGCCGGGTCGGCGCAACTTTCACCGTCAGTGACAACCGTTCTACCGATCGGGAGGACTAAGGTCCGACGGAAAATACCGGTGGGCTGCAGGTACTTCCGGGCGCGTCTCGGCAGTTCCGCACCGCATCCGTCGGAAGCGCCCCGACCTCAGGAAATCTTGGCGGACCCTTGCAGCCACTTCGCGATGGCTTCGATCGTCGTACTGGCGCCTATACGCGCCCGGGCCGAATCCAATTGGTTCCGGATCGTCCGTTCGGACTTGCCCAACTCCCGCGCCACCTCCTTGATCGTCAAACCTTTGGAGAGGGCGGTAAGGGCCGCAACCTCGCTATCGGAAAAGGGCGTCTTTTCCCGCCGCTCGGCCTCTGCAACACCAACCTCCAGCAAGGCGAGACCGGCCAGTCGGAGCAAGGGCCAGAAATCCGGAAGGCGCAGGTCAAGAGACGCCGGGGCTTCGCCATTTGCGCCGGAGACACACAAGGACGCGCGGCAATTCTTGCTGCGGGACAGTATCGGAATCGACGCACCAGCTGTCACACCGCGCGACGCTAGGGCGCCGACGCCACTGGCCTTCATGCGCCGCGCGTCGGAGAAATACGGTGTCCAGCTGATCGGGGTCACGGAACGATAGCTTTCCCACAGGATCGGGTCGTTGGGTCCGATGGTCGAGAAAAGGAAACCTTCGGGCGCGGTGTCGAGATCGCCGCCGGCTATGACCGCAATGATCCGGAAGCCAGGCGCCTCCGGCGCCGCAATGCAGAACTTGTAACCGCCCAGTCCCAAGGACTCGGTCAGTGCACCCAAAGGCTCACGCAGCATTTCCAGGTCGGCGCAACGCGCCAGTGACTGCAGCGCGTCGATATGTTCCCATCCAACAAATCTGGACGGTGCCAACGCGCCGTCTTCTTCCATAGCCATCGGCATTCCGCGAAGGTCGGCCTAGTGCCTCCACCTCTCCAATGATCGACAGACAATAGATCACACGCAGCAACAAATACGGTCAACAGTTTTACCGGCTTGAGAACGACCTTGTTACCAGGCGTTCGACAGTCGGCGGAGCTCCCTCGTTTTCAACGGCTCGAAACGCCGTCGGCCGCACCGCCGCTCCTACATGGGTAAAAACGGCAAATCTTACGGTAAATCGGCATCTGCCTGAGTGATTATGGAATCTCTTGAGCAAATATTACCTTTTTATTGTCTTAATGCACTATTCAATAGGCGAGCCTGGCGTTTTGCCTCATTTTTCCTTCAATCCCCGTAAAGATTATTTTATTCGCCTTTATTTGAACGGAACCGGCTTGCGCGTACTTTAACCGGGAAGCAAGGCGCTGTGTTTTGCTTCTCGACACCCAATCAATCCATGGCCCTTTGCATATGGGCCAAGAAAAGGTGAACTATGCTGAAGAATATGATGGCAATCATCGCTGTCGCCACATTCGGGTTGTTGGCAGCACCACAGGCGGAAGCCACCAACACTCTTGCTACCGCGATCGGCGGCTATGATGCGGTTTCCTACTTCAAGAACGATAACCCCGCCCAGGGCAAAGCTCGTTTTCACCATTTTTGGAATGGAGCTGTTTGGTTCTTTGCCAATGAAGAAAACCGCGATGCCTTCGCCGCAAGCCCCGAGGCCTACGCCCCGCAGTACGATGGCTATTGCGCTTGGGCCGCATCCCAGAACTACAAACGGCCCGGCGACCCTAACGTCTGGCAAATCGTCGACAACAAACTGTATTTGAAAGTCCACGAAGGGGCGCAGAAAAAGTGGCGCGCAGACGTTCCGAAACATATCGCACAAGGCGATGAAAACTGGGTCCGTATCGCCCCGTATTGAGTAAGGCGAGCACCTGAGCCGCCGGGCGGCTCAGGTGCCGCAGCTTCGGCACGCCAGGCCTTTGCTCAGGCGACCTGCTCCGCGTGAAGCGGATCGACCAACCGGACCACGCCGCCCATCGCTTCCATATCTTCCTTGGCGCGCAAGCGCAGGCGTTTCAAGCGCTGCAGCAGAAACGCGTCCGGCGCCGGCTTCGCCGTTTCGCGACGGACTTTCTCATCCAACTGCCGGTGGCGTGTGCGCAAAGTGTCAAACCGCGCAATCAAACCCTGGGTTCTATCCATTTTTTCTCTCCCTTAAACGCCGATCGATTGAACCGTCACTCAACACAACACCAGTGGGCTAAGCCGCAACGACGGCAAGCCGCCTCCTGTGACCGGAGGTCCGATGCAGCCGGGTTGCCGGGAAGACCTCCATTTCCTCGATGATCGCCTCTCCAAACGTCCGGCAGCCAACACCGCCACCGGACCTGGCCATATCGAACGGCAAAGTGCGGCCTTTCCGGAAGACGCGCCACAGCGCCTCTTCCACGCGCGCCGCCGCCGCTTCCTGGTTCAGGTGACGCAACATCGCAACACCCGCCAGAATCATCGCCATCGGGTTGGCGACATCGCGCCCGGCAATCTTTTCCAGAGGGCCGTGCGCCGGCTCGAAAACAACCGTTTCAGGCCCCACCCGCATTTGCGCCATCATCGAAGAGCCGCCGACCAACCCCGCAGCCACCGCTTTGAGCGCGCCCGCAAATGCCGCGCGGATGAGCAGCACATCGTACCGGTGCGGTTGGGAAACCAGCTTCTCGAAAAAGCCGGCCGTCGAAACGGAACGGAGTTTGATGTCAGGATACCGGTTGCGCAGCGCCACGACGGCACCGTGATAGGCACCCAGGGACGGTTGCACTTCCGTTCCTTCCATCACGCAGTCGATCTGCTTCCAACAGGGATTATCGGCCAGTTGAAAGGCCAGACCGGCTGTTTCACTCCAGGCGTCGGCGGCGTCTTCATCTCCGCTCCGGCATGCGGCGGGGTCGGACACGGAAGCATCGTCCCCCGCATCATACGGGTCGGCGTCCGAAACAATGGCCAGGTCGGTCCCCAAGCTGGAGTGCGGCCAGCCGATTCCGGGATATTCCTTGGCGAAATGAACCGTGCTGTGCAGAGCGAAGCTGCGCGAAAGCGTTCGATCACCCTTATACCGTTCTCCTTGCGAAGCCCCTTTCAAGGGCCCCTTCAGCACAATCCCGCTTCGGTCGATCGCATCCAAGGCCCGGTCCGAGATACCGTCCGGCGCACCGTTCACGAGCGCCGCATCACCGGCCTCGGCATACTTAAAATCGAGACCGCTGCACGCCGCGGAAAGAACACGGATACAACTGTCCAGAACTTCCGGCCCTACGCCATCGCCCGGCAATACGACTATCGGAACCTCTTCGATACCGACCGCGGCTTTAGGAGTCGGAACGACGGGATCTTCCCGGCCTTCATCCTCTACTTTCGCGGCCAATGCCTGCCCAAACATCAGATTTCCTCCTGCCCAAATGCGCTCCCTTCAGCGAGATGGGGGTGAATTCGAAAGGATGAAGGAGGGCATATTGGAAAAACCAATAGGATAATCCTATATGAGGCAAAACACCGCAAAGTCAGGCGAGGAACCGTGTCGAGACCGAAGATCACGCTAAAGCAGCTAGAGATGTTGGTAGCCCTTGGGGAGGAACTGCATTTCCGCCGGGCTGCGGAACGTTGCGGCGTAAGCCAGCCCTCCCTGAGCGCCCAGATCCAGGGACTTGAGGAAGAACTGACGCTGACCTTGGTGGAGCGCGCCCGAAAAGGTGCCCTGCTGACGCCCGCCGGACGGGAAGTGGTCTCTCGGGGACGCGCCGTCCTGGATTCCGTACAAGGTATTGCGGATTTCGCCGCCGAGGCCCGGCGCGGCCCGTCCGGCACGATCCGGTTGGGCGCCAAGCCGACATTGGGCCCCTACATTCTGCCCCATGTTGTCGCACGGCTGCACCGCGATCATCCTGACTTGCGCCTTTACATCCGCGAGAGTACGCCCCGCTCGCTTGAGCAGGAACTTGCCCGGGGCGTACACGACATTATCTTGGCGCAGCTGCCGATCAGCAGCAGCGAGTTCTCCGTGCAACGCCTGTTCCGTGAACCGCTGTACCTCGCGTTTGCCGCGGACCATCCATTGGCGCGGTTTGAAACGATTCAGCCTCGAATGCTCGAAGGGCTGGAGGTGCTCTCCCTAAGTCCGACCTTTCACCTGCACGACCAGATCGTTTCCCTGTGCCAGGATTTTGGCGCGACCCTGCTGCGCGACTACGAAGGGACCAGCCTGGACGCCGTGCGTCAGATGGTCGGCATGGGTATGGGGGCAACCTTTCTACCGGCCTTGTACATCTGGTCGGAAATCACCGATCGAAGTGAAATCGTGGTGCGTCCTCTCGAAGGAAAGGCGATCTACCGGTCGGTGGGACTGGTCTGGCGCAAAAGTGCGGGCCGCGTAGACACGTTTCATCAGATCGCACGCCTGATCCGGACGGTTGCGAAGGAAGAATTCTCCAATCTGATTGTCGAGACCTGAGACCCTCTCCGAGCGTTAGAGGCGTTTCGCCACAGCCAGAGGCTCGGGTGTTTTTTACCCGCGAATATGATACCCCATCTCAAGGAGTGTATTACCGCGGGTGTCATGACCAGCAATCTAAGAATTGTCCGCCAGCACTTCGGGCAAACGCTTGCCGAAGTCGCCGACGCTGCCGGTACCGACCCGGATACAGTCGCCGCCTGGGAAGACGGTGCGCGTGCGCCCGGCGCTCACGCGCTGCTCAGGTTGGCTGCCTTCTACCGGGTTCCCGCGGACATCCTGTTATTGACCGATGGTGACGGACTTGATGGGGCGGCCAGTTTGGCGGAACGCCGCGGTACGCCGTCCGACGCCACCGATATCGACGCCGCGATTACGCTTTTTCAGGGGCAACTGATGGCTATGAAAGACGGCGGCATGCTGCCGCTTGACGACGACACCATCGAATTCTGCCTGCAATCCATGCGCAGACAGCTTGAGGAGGATGCGAATTCGAAGGCTCCCGGTGTTTCCGCGGCATGTGCGGGAACAGTAACGGAACTCAGCATCACGAACCCCGGCGGGAAAACCCCGTGACGAAGAAACCGAGACCAAAGGACAGACAGTTTCGCCGCCGGATTGCGAGGCATTGGCCGTGACACGCGACGGAACGACGGAAAATGGTGCGGCGCAAGGCAAGAACAGCCGGCAGGTTCGTCTGGACGCGGCGCAAAAGACCATCGTGAAGGCCCTGATCTTCAGAGCCATGCGGGAGGGCGAGAGCCTCCAGGACTGTTTGCGGGAAGCTTTCGAACAAGGCGGTTCCGACACACAAAACACATTGATCAGCAACGGCGGTATATTCGATGCGGCCCGCGCTGCCGCCCGGAGAAAGGCAAAGGGACGCTGATGCACAACACCCCTATTGCCGCCAGCGCCGGCCCCGGGGCCTGGCTGATCAACGGCGACGAGGTGTACAGGTTCGGCGAAAAGGACGATCCCGAGGACGTTCTGATGCACCATTTGCATCGGCTGGGCGCGGCAATTCTGTTATGGAACGGACGGGCCGCAAAGCTGCGCTATATGGCAGAATGGTGTAGCGCAGAAAGTCTGGAAACCGCGATCCGGCACAGGCTTTACCCACTCCACTTCACAGACTTGTCGCAGTCGGTTCCCGATCGGCGCGCCGCCGATGAGCGGCATGCATCGGCAATCTGCGAGGATGTGCTGATGTATCGGCGTCTCGCCCTGCCGGATCACACGGTGGTCATCGACAGAGCGCCCGAGCAGATCACGCTCGCCGGAACGCTTCTCCAATCGACCTTGCAGGCCTGGCACGGAAACAACGAACCGCGCCGCGCCGAGCTTGTGGAGATTGTTCGTACGCAAAGCGGCTTCCATCTCGGAGATGTCGGCCTTGAGTCCCCTGCGGCGCGCTTTCACGGCAGTGACTGGGCGTTGGCAAGTAAGGGATCCCCCTGCTTGCCCGACGACGCCACTGAATTTGAACGGGCGCTGCCGTCGGGATATATGCGGGCCATTCATCGGATGGAACCTGTTCTACAAGACGTTCACGCACGGGTCTCGGCGAACGGCTCGATCCGGCGGGAAAGCTATAGGCGGTTGCTAACGCCAAAGCGGCTGGACGATGACCAGGTCATCGTCCTGGTGGCCTCAGAGGTGCTGCGGGATCTTCCGGTCCCGGGCGAACTCGCCAAATAGATCGCCGTAGTCCAACGCATCGGTGAAAGTCAGCCAGAGGTCGTCGACCGTTCCATCGGGACGGACCCAAATTCCGCCATGCGGATAGGTCTGAAAATGCCCGTAGCGCAATGTGTAGCCGCGTCGCGCGACTTGCTCCTCGGCGAAACCGTACATGAAAGACGGCCGAAACGTCAGATAGGCCAGCCCCATGGCAAGGCGCAGGACGCGGGAGGTCAATCCAAGCTTGCGGTAGCCCGGAACCTCTGCCCTTTCCGGCCGGAACCAAGTTTCTCCGAAATAGCAGCCTCGGCCCGTCAACCGATGCGCGGCGCCGGTCCGAACGACCGGATTGGGATCGACGGCAGGGATACCGTCGACAAGGTAGATCTCGCCGTAACGCGTCAGATGCTCGGCGAGCGATCCTTCCCCAAAATCAAGGCCGCTGAACGCCTGAATGACGCCGATACCATGCGCGTCGACACCGAACAGCCAAAACCCGCCCATCACGTCGGGACAGATACGCTCCGCCTCGTTGCGGAAAATCATTTGCGGGATACCGCGGTTACGGTCAGCGGTACTGAACAGGGCGTCCGCCTCCATTCCCGCGGACATGTAGCGCACTTCGAGGCCCAGATCCTCCAGATCCTTGAAGAGCGCGCCGACGACGCGAACGACCGTCGCCAAGTTAAACCGGTCCATAAGGCCCCCCCGGCACATACCGATGCCCGCCTCTACCTGCCTGTACTATTCACCCTTGTGGCCCGAAGCACAATTTCCCCCGGTAACCGTGGGGCCATTGACCCGGCGAGCGAGTGTTTAGGACGCCGCCTCGGCGCGCGCGGCGGCGGCGTGGCTGTCCAACTCTCCACGCAGTCCGGCAGGCAGATGCAGTGCATCGCCGAGGCGCTCCAGATAGCGCTGTTCTTCCGGAGTATCCGGATCGATCGTCAATGAAGACGCCAGATAGATCTCCGCCGCTTGCGGCTCGTCATTGGCCAACTTGGCGATCGCGATCGGGTCGCTCTCGCGCTGCATGTGATCGAACAGGAAAGCCTTTTCCTCCGCGCCGAGGGCGAACTGTTCCATCTGTTTGAAGACATGCGCGCTTTCCTCAGCGTCCATGTGGCCGTCCGCCTTGGCCGCGCTGATCATCGCCTGAACAAGAGCGAGACGCATGTCCGTGCCGTCTTGCGCGTGTTGCACGGCTGGATCGAAACCGCTGTCGGCAGGCGGTGGCGGCAGCGACGCCAAGGAAACCGCCGGCGACGCGTCGGCCCTTGCCATAGTCGCGCTTTGTCCCGGTTGTCCCGGGGTCGGGGCCGGCGTCGATTTATAGTTCTTCCAGGCGCTATAGGCGAGTGCGCCGACCGCCGCCATACCGCCATAGGTCAAAGCCTTGCCGCCGATCTTGCGGGCCTTCTTACTGCCCAACAGCAGCGCCACGGCGCCGCCTGCCGCCGCACCGCCGGCCAAGCCGCCGGGAATATTGCTCATCAGCCCCTTTGCAGCGCCGCCGACGCCGGCGGCACCGCCGGTATGCGACGCGCCGAGAAAACCGTCCACCAACTTTCCGATGTCCATTCCTGCCTCTCTGAAATACGCCTACCCCGCACGTGAGTTGACGTTTTAGTGGTTCCAGGAGTCGAAGTTGGGGTTTGCGGCAGGATTTTCAATCTTGGCGGATGTTTCTACCACCCTAAAGGATGACGGGTTCGTCGACAGGCCCACCAAATGCGGTTTCGAGAAAGTCGAAGTCACAGCCGTCATTGGCCTGGGCGATATGCTGCGCGAACATCCAGCCGTATCCGCGCTGGTATCTGGGTTCCGGCGGCGACCATGCGGCGCGGCGGCGGTCCAGCTCTGCCTGATCGACCTGCATGTCCAAACGCCGCGCCGCAACGTCCAGGACAATCGTGTCGCCCGTGCGAACCAGGGCGAGCGGCCCGCCGATAAAGGCCTCGGGCGCGGCATGTAGGATGCAGGCGCCGTAGCTCGTCCCGCTCATCCGCGCATCGGAGATCCGAACCATGTCGCGCACACCCGCCTGGACCAGCTTCTTGGGGATCGGCAGCATGCCCCATTCCGGCATGCCGGGGCCGCCCTGGGGGCCTGCATTCCGCATGATGAGAACCGTGTCGGGCGTCACGTCGAGGTCGGGATCGTCGATCTGCTCCTTCATCTCCGCATAACTGTCGAAGACCAGCGCCGGGCCGCTATGGTTCAGGAAACGCGGATCGCACGCGGAAGGTTTGATCACCGCGCCATCCGGGGCGAGATTGCCCTTCAGCACGGCCAAGGCCCCCTCGCGGTAGATCGGCTCGTCCATGGACCTAATAACGTCGGCATTGTGAACCTGCGCGCCGCGAACCGCGTCTCCAAGCACGCCGCCGGCGACGGTTCGCGCGTCGAGATCCAGCCTGTCTTCCAACCGTTTCAGCAACGCCAGCAGGCCGCCGGCATAGTAGAAATCCTCCATCAGATAGGTGTCGCCGGACGGGCGGATGTTGGCCAGCACCGGCACATCGCTCAAACGCTCGAAATCGTCCAGCGTCAACGGGACACCGGCGCGCCGGGCCAGCGCAATCACATGGATGATGGCGTTGGTCGAGCATCCCATGCTCATCGCGGCCGTGATCGCGTTGTCGAACGCCGCTTGTGTCAGAATATCCGACGGTTTGAGATCCTCCCAAACCATGTCGACGACCCGGCGGCCGCAGGCGGCGCTCATTCTGATGTGATTGGCGTCGGCCGCCGGGATGGAGCTTGCTCCGGGCAGGCTCATTCCCAAAACCTCGGCGATGGCCGTCATTGTGCTTGCGGTCCCCATGGTCATGCAATGACCGTAGGAACGCGCAATCCCCGTTTCGACGCCGTGCCATTCCTCCGCCGAGATGTTTCCGGCGCGGCGTTCATCCCAGAACTTCCAGCCGTCGGAGCCGGACCCCAGTATTTTGCCGGCCCAGTTGCCGCGCAGCATCGGACCAGCCGGCAGAAACACCGCCGGAACGTTCATGCTGATCGCACCGAGCAGGAGCCCCGGCGTGGTCTTGTCGCAACCGCCCATCAGCACGGCCCCGTCAACGGGATGCGAGCGCAGCATTTCCTCGGTCTCCATCGCCAGCATGTTGCGATAGAGCATGGTCGTCGGCTTAACGAAATTCTCCGACAGCGATAGTGCCGGCAGTTCCAGCGGGAACCCTCCCGCCTGGAGAACGCCCCGCTTCACATCTTCCACCCGGTGGCGGAAATGCGCATGGCAGGGGGCGATGTCCGACCAGGTGTTTATGATCGCGATGATCGGCCGGTCCTGCCAGTCTTCCGGCGCGTACCCCATCTGCATGATCCGCGACCGGTGGCCGAAGGACCGCAAATCGTCGGGTCCAAACCAACGGCGGCTGCGCAAATCATCCGGTTTTTTTCGGCTCATTCTGTCCCCCCTGTCAGATAGGAGGGTCCTACCTAGCACTTTCGGATGTGGCCCGAAAGCTGGAGCGCGCCTAGTGCACTTCTCCGCTGGCGGCAGGAACCGTATAGCGCAGGATTTCGCCATGGCGCGTGCAGGCGGGTTCGGCGAGGTCGACGAACAGGCCGGTCAAGTCGTCCGGTTGGGTCAGGGTCGCCGGGTCTTCGCCGGGGTAGGCCGCAGCCCGCATCTGGGTCGCCACCGGGCCCGGGCTGATCAGATTGACCCGCAGATTGGTCTTTCGGGTTTCCTCCGCATAGGTCTTCACCAAAGCGTCCAGCGCTGCTTTAGAGGCTCCATAGGCGGCCCAGAAAGGCTTCGTTCCAGCCGCCGCGCCGGAGGTCACGAAGACCGCGCGTCCCGCATCGCTTTGGCGCAGCACCGGGTCGAAGCTGCGGATCAGACGCTGGTTCGCATGTACATTGAGGCGGAAGACGCGCTCCCATTCCTTCGGGTCAGCATGCGCCATCGGGGTCAATCGGCCCAGCGAGCCGGCATTGCCCACCAGAATGTCGAGCTTCTGAAAACGCTGAAAAAGCGATGCGCCCAGAACATCGATCTGGTCCAGGTCCATCAGGTCGAGCGGGGCCAGGGTCAACGTGCCGCCCTGCGCTTTCACCGCGTCGTCCAACTCTTCCAGCCCGCCGACGGTCCGCGCGGTGGCGACAACATGCGCGCCTTCCGACGCAAACCGTTTGGCGACCGCGAAGCCTATACCCCGGCTCGCCCCGGTGACCAGCGCCAAGCGGCCGGCCAAGCGGCCGGCGCTTCCCTCTTGTCTGTCAGGCATTAACTTGCGTCTCTCAAAAGCGACAATTGACGCTGCGCGGTCGGCGTACTCTCGTAATCCCGCAGCCGTATCGGGTATTCGCCGGAGAAACACGCGTCACAAAACTGCGGCGCCTCATTGTTCCGGCCGTCCTCACCCATGGCCCGATAGAGCCCGTCCATGGTCAGGAAATCGAGACTGTCGCAGCCGATCAGATGCCGCATCTCCTCGATCGAGTGCTGCGCCGCGAGAAGTTTCGACCGTTCCGGCGTGTCGACGCCATAGAAACAGGAATGCGTTGTCGGCGGACTGGCGATCCGCATATGCACCTCTGTCGCGCCGGCCGCCCGCACCATCTCGACGATTTTGCGCGACGTGGTGCCGCGGACGATCGAGTCGTCGACCAGAACCACCCGCTTGCCTTCCAGATGCACCCGGTTGGCGTTGTGTTTCAGGCGAACCCCAAGGTTCCGGATTTCATCTGTCGGCTCGATGAAGGTACGGCCGACATAATGGTTGCGGATAATCCCGAATTCGAAGGGCGTCTTGGACTCTTCCGAATAGCCGATTGCGCTGGGAACCCCGGAATCCGGTATCGGTACAACGACATCCACCTCGATCGGATTTTCCCGCGCCAGCTCCGCGCCGATCCGCTTGCGGGCCTCGTAGACCGAGCGTCCTTCGACGATGCTGTCCGGCCGTGAGAAGTAAATGTACTCGAAGATGCAGAATTTCGGCTGCGACTCCGCGAACGGGAAATGGGAATGAAGGCCGTCTTCGTCGATCACGATCATCTCGCCGGGTTCGACGTCGCGCACCTTGTCCGCGCCGATGATATCCAGCCCGACCGTCTCGGAGGCCAGGATATAGGCACCGCCCAATTTACCCAGCACCAGGGGCCGGACACCCATGGGATCGCGAACCCCGACCAGTTTTTTGCGAGTCAGACAGACCAGTGAATAGGCCCCTTCGACCTGCCGGAGCGTGGCGATCAGCCGTTGCACGACCGACCCCGAGTTGGTCGCCATCAGATGCACGATCACCTCGGTATCGGTCGTCGATTGGAAGATCGAGCCCTTCCGCACAAGTTCCTCGCGCAGCAGGATCGCGTTGGTCAGGTTGCCGTTATGCGCAATCGCCAGGCCGCCGAATTCCAGATCACCGAACAGCGGCTGTACGTTGCGCCGCATGGTGTCGCCGGTGGTTGAATAGCGGTTGTGCCCGATCGCCGAACTGCCGACCAGTTTCTCCATCACATTCGGATCGCCGAAGACATCGCCGACATGCCCGTTGTCCCGGTGGGCGTAGAACTGGTCGTCCTGATCGGAATAGGTGACGATTCCCGTCCCTTCCTGTCCCCGGTGCTGAAGCGCGTGCAGGCCCAGGGCGGCGTGCGCGGCGGCGTCCGAGGTGCCGTAAATTCCGAAGATCGCACACTCTTCGCGGAGCTTGTCGTCGTCAAAGGGGTTGGTGGACCGCATCATGCCGTGCTTCCTCCTGGCGCCGTAAAGGACCGAAATGGTGTCGACGCCCGCTGCGCTCAACCATGCGCGCGCCCGTTCATTCCGCTTGTTTCAGCAAACTGTCAAGCTGCTGGCGTTGCTGATTGTCGTATCCCTGCTGTTCCTGCCCGCGTTCAGACGCCCCGGCAGGCTGAGGGTTATTAAGCTTCTCATAGATCTCCTGCGCCTGCCTGACTTCCTCAGCGGTTTCCTTCGCCTCCCGCTCGGAAGCGTGGGCCTTCGCGCGAATATCGTCCGGGAGCCAGCTCAGTATCTTTCCGGCCACCAGTTTCACCGCGGGGAAAGACCGGCTTTCGGTTACCTGTACGGGCAAGTCTTCTTCTTCCCAGATCCAGGTCGAACCGAGATAGACCAGCGCGACGATCAACGCTCCGCGCGCCAGTCCAAAGGCAAAACCAAGCGCCTTGTCGACGGATCCGGCGCCGCTTTCCTGAACCATCCCGGACGCCATGCTGGCGACGACGCTGAGGCCGATCAGGCTGACGACGAAGATCCCAACCGTCGCCGCGACCGTGGAAAAGGGTTCTTCCAACCCCAGCTCGGCTGCGTAGGGTAACGCATAGATATATCCGTACCGGGTGGCGAAGGCCGCCCCGACCCAAGCGAGAATCGACAAAAGCTCCCGCATGAAGCCGCGGAAATAGGCAAGCAGCCCCGAAATCGCGATCACGCCGATCACGATCAGATCGACGATCCCTACCGGCAGGTTTTCCATTCCGGACCGACCCCCGCTCTCAGGCTTCAGCAATCCGCGCCGATGCGGCGGCCGGGTCCCCGAACATCGCATCCAGCGCCGCCAGATCGGCCATTTCGACAATCCGAAGCGGGCCTTTTGTTTGCATGCCCCTTCGGCGCGGCGTCATGGCCGAGGCAAATCCCAGCTTCGCCGCCTCCTTCAGGCGGGCCTCGGTTTGGCTTACCGCACGCACTTCGCCGCTCAACCCGATTTCTCCGAAGACTACCCTGTCCGCCGGCACCGGCTCGCCCGTCAGGGACGACACCAGCGCCACCGCCACAGCCAGATCGGCCGCCGGTTCCGTTATGCGCAATCCGCCGGCAACATTCAAATAGACATCGTTCCCACTCATCCGATAACCCGCCCGGCCTTCCAGGACGGCCAGCACCATGGAAAGCCGCGCGGAGTCCCAGCCGACCACCGCCCGCCGCGGGGTCCCCAACGGCGACGGCACCACAAGGGCTTGGATTTCCACCAGCATCGGCCGCGTGCCCTCGATCCCCGCGAACACCGCCGCGCCGGCCACACCGTCCTGACGGTCGCTAAGAAACAGTTCGGATGGATTGCCGACTTCCTTCAGGCCTTCGCCCGTCATGTCGAAGACGCCGATTTCGTCGGTCGGACCGAAGCGGTTCTTGACCCCGCGCAGGATTCGGAAGGGATGCCCCCGCTCCCCCTCGAAATAGAGCACGGTATCGACCATGTGCTCCAAGACCCGCGGTCCGGCGATCGCCCCTTCCTTGGTAACATGGCCAACGATCAGCAGCGCCGTCCCGCGCCGCTTCGCGACCCGGATCAATTCCTGAGCACAGGCGCGGACCTGGCCGACCGTCCCGGGCGCCGAGTCCAAAGCGTCCACATACATGGTCTGGATCGAATCGATCACGACGACCTTGGGTCCGTCTGCAACATCTATGGCGGCGCAGATGTCGCGAACGTTCGTGGCCGCCGCCAGTTCCACGGCGCTGGCCGCGACGCCAAGCCGGTCCGCCCGCATGCGAACCTGATCGATCGCCTCTTCCCCGGAGATGTAGGCGCAGCGGGCCGACGCCGAAAGCGCCGCGGCCGCCTGCAACAGCAGCGTGGATTTGCCGATTCCCGGGTCGCCGCCGATCAATGTTGCCGACCCTTGAACCAGGCCGCCGCCCAGTACACGGTCGAACTCTCCAATCCGCGTGGCAAGCCGCGGCGCGCGTTCACTGCTGCCGGCAAGCGGCACAAAGTCGATCCGATCCGCCTTGCCCCGGGAAGAACCGGATTTGCCCTTTGCCGCGCCGCCGATCGGCGGCGACTCGGATGTCTCTTCGACGACCGAATTCCACTCTCCGCATCCGTCGCACTGCCCCGTCCAGCGCGGATGGATCGTGCCGCAGGACTGACAGACAAAGACGGACCGGGACCGCGCCATGGAAAACCTTTCTGTGTCTCAGATTGCGGAAACCGACAGTATAGAGGAAACGGCCTGTTTACGCCGCCGCACCTTTCCGCGATTCTGCGCGGCGGGCAAAGCCCGCAGCGGATCGATTGCCGCTCCCTTGGGCTTTAAGTCAACACATCGACCGGGATGGCGTAGACCTCCAAGCGGTCCTGCGCTTGATCGTCGGTCGACCGTGACCAATCCGACATGCCGAGGATACCGGTCACGGCACCGGTAACAGGGTCTGCCAACGGCAGCTGCAACCGGCCTCCGACAGGCATCCGGTTTGCCGCACGGTAAATCCGCCCGTGCATATACATCACCGCGGGTCCGCGCACGCAGGCGTCCACGCGGTTTCGGACTTGCGGGTAGGTCTCCGGCTCAAAAAGCTCCGCAATCGGAACGCCTTTCAAGCTGCTGCGCTGGAAACCACGCTCAATCTCCGCCCCCGCCAGGCGCACGCGCCAACCGCCGTCAACGTCCGCCGCTTCCAGCAAGAAAACGCGGCTGAGCGCCCAAGGAATATCGACAGGGTCGACATCCGATACGGCCGGGAGCCTGCGCCCGTTCCTCAGCGCCTGCCAATACAGCGCCAGACGCTGCAGCCGCGGTTCTTGAATGATCTTTAGAGACGTCTCGCTTCTAATGATCGGCGGTTCGGGTTCCGCCCCTAAAAACTCGTACAAAATCCTCGCCTCGGTAAACCCGCACAAAGAACGGCTTCAATAGCTTCCGTTCATAAATATGAAACAAATAAGAAGGTGCTCCGTATAGAAACCCCGCACCGGAACTGCAATCAGATGTTTCACGATAGCGGGTTTTTGTCGCCGCCCACGGACCGAGGCGGAAACGAACTGTTTCCGCCATTCACCGGTCCGGGCGTGGACCTCGAGGGGTCGAAACACAATCTCTCCTGCAAAGGTGAGAAACAGAATTGGAGGACCGGCAATGTATATCCAAAGACTTATTCCCGGCATGGAAACATCGGACGGCGACGGCGTTCGCCTGACGCGTATGATCGGGACGCCCCAGGCGGACATGATAGACCCGTTCCTGATGCTGGACAGGTTCGACAACGATGACCCGGGCGCTTATATCGGCGGCTTTCCGGATCATCCCCATCGCGGGTTCGAGACAGTGACCATCATGCTGGACGGTCGCCTGCGTCATCGCGATTCAACCGGCGGCGAGGGCGTTGTCGGTCCCGGTGACGTTCAGTGGATGACGGCGGGTCGGGGCATCGTGCATTCGGAAATGCCCGAACAGATCGAGGGCCGGATGCGCGGTTTTCAGCTTTGGGTGAATTTGCCGAAAGTGAAAAAGATGAGTCAGCCCGGCTATCAGGACATCACGGCGGCAAGCATCCCGGTGGTCGAACAGGACGGCCTTGCGGTCCGGGTTATCGCCGGCACCTATGCCGGCACGACAGGTCCGGCCCGTTCCCAGACCGATATAAGGCTTTTACGGGTTGAAATGGAGCCCACTGCCGAGATCACGCTGGCGCGCCCGGATGGACACAATGCCTTCTTCTGTATCTACGAAGGCGAGGTTGCTGGACCGGACGACCTCAACCGCGAAAAAACGGCGCAAGCGGCGTCGCTCGCAATCCTGCACGGCGACGGTGAGGTTACACTGACGGCGGGGCCGGACGGCGCCAGCCTGTTTTATGGTGAAGGCGAACCGATCAATGAACCGGTCGCTCGCTACGGGCCGTTCGTAATGAACAACCAGGCCGAACTCGTTCAAGCGGTTCAGGATTATCAGCAAGGACGCTTTGTTGCCTGACACCCTGCGTTGAGCCCGAGCCGGTTGTGCTTTCACATCCGGTTCGGGATGATGCGTCATGACCGACCGGAAGGTACTTCTGGCGGTGGTTCACGCCCCGTCGCCCAATACACAGCGCCTCCAAGAAGCGCTCGTGAAGGGCATGACGCATCCGGACCTGGACGGCGTCGCGGCCCGTTGCCTTTCCCCGTTCGACACCGACCCGCAAGATATCCTCGGCGCGGACGGCATCATCTTGGGCACAACGGAAAATCTCGGCTATATGTCCGGGGCGCTTAAGGATTTCTTTGACCGCTGCTACTACCCGGTTCTGGAGGAGAAACAGGGCCTGCCCTATTGCCTTTTCATACGGGCGGGTCACGACGGCACGGGGACGCGGCGCGGCGTAGAGACGATTGTCACCGGCCTGCGTTGGAAAGCCGTTCAGGACCCGCTGGTATGCCGCGGGTCCTGGGACGACGCATTCGTGGGTCAATGCGAGGAATTCGGCCTGACGATGGCAGCCGGCCTCGAGGCCGGCGTATTCTAGCGCCCGTCAGGCCTCTGTCCGCACCGCCGGCGCTTAGGAACCGACGTGATCGGAGATCGCCTGGGCAAGCGTATCCCGCTCCTTGCAGCCGGACGGACACAGGCTGTCCAACTTCTCCAACTGCTTCTTCGCCAGATCGACCTGCCCCTGCATCAGGTATAATTCGCCGAGATACTCGTTGGCGTCGATGTGGTCGGGATCCAACGTGAGGGCGCGCTCATAGGCATCCCAGGCCAGATCGAGCTTTCCCTGTTTCCGGTAGGAGAATCCAAGCAGGTTCCAGACATCCGGGTTCCCGTTGGTAATCGCCAGCGCTTCTTTCAACTGATAGACCGCGCCGCGGTAGTTTTTCTGGTTGATCGCAGAATTCGCTTTGCGCAGATAGTCTTCCGGCTTGTCCGGAGGATCGGCCAACAGGGGGCCAGATGACAGCAGGACACAGCCCGCCAACAACACTGAAACATGCTTCGCCAGCATAGTGTTTTCTCCGTGCAGTTCTCCGGAGCCAAACCCTAGGATCAGTCGCCAACATGCACAAAGCGTTTTGCCATGCATATTGATCAAATCCGGGGTTTTAGACCCATATCCGATTAGGTACCCTATTCTCACGATCGTTAATAAAGCTTTAGTGAGACGAAGTCATGACGATGTCGCTTCAAGATTTTGTGGACGCCTGCAAGAAAACCTTGTCTCAACACACCGGCAAGGCCGGACGAGAGGCGGTATGCGGTCTCGTCCGGGACGCGTTGAGCGACAAGAGCTTCATTTCCGAGAATATCGAGACGGCGGAAAAGGAACGTTCGGTCGTCTACGAGGACCCGGATCTGGGTTTCTGCGTTTGTATCCACGCGTACCCGGGTCCCGCCGAGGGCACTCCTCATGACCACGGACCGACCTGGGCGATCTACGGCCAGGCCATGGGCGAAACCGAAATGACGGACTGGGAAATTGTCGAGCCGGCGCGGGACAGCATTCCGGCCACGGTCAAGAAAACGCGGTCCTACGTCATGAAGCCGGGAGACGCCCATCTCTATGAACCCGGCGACGTCCACGCGCCCTTGCGATATGCGGCGACACGGCTGTTGCGGATAGAGGGCATGAACACCGAAAAGATCACGCGGACGCCGCTGGTCGCCGCAGAGTAACTGGGTGGCGGCGCAGGGGCACAGAACAACCCGCAGCGAACCCCTCACCAGCCTGCCGGTGAGCGCGGAGGCCGTCAGGTTTCTGGACTGGTACCAAGGCTTATGGCGTCGGAACGATCGCCCGCCGTCCCACCATGAAGTAGACCCGCTCGACGTCCCGGACCTCCTGCCGTCGCTTTGGTACTATGAGTGCACCGAGGATGGAGACTTTGTCTGCCGGTACGCCGGCGACCTCATCGACCGGCACTGGCAGCAACCCTCCGTGCAATTCAAGCGGTTGTCGGCGATCCTTCCGCCCGACAGCGTCGAGACCGTGTTCAACCGAATAAGGCAGTGCCTGCGCCGTATGTGCATCGGTCACGGATGGACCGAACAACGTGCGGACCCCGTCTCGGGCCGTGGGGTGGAGCGCTGCTTCGCCCCCGTGTCCGGGCCGGACGGGCGACCGAGCGCGGTTGTCGGGGTCGCGCTTTACGGCCACGCCATCAACAATACAGCGGTAGAGGCCCCCGCCTTCGTTAAAAGACTGGGGCTCTACGATCCCGTGACGCTGGAACTGGTGGCCGAAATCGACTGATCGCCCTCGGCTATCCGCGGCCGATGAACGGCATGCTCGTCGCCATGATGGTCATGAACTGCACGTTCGCGTCCAGCGGAAGAGACGCCATGTGGACAATCGCATCGCCGACATGAGCCACGTCCATCTTCGGCTCCGTGCGGATCGAGCCGTCCGCTTGGGGAACACCATCGCTCATGCGCGCGGTCATCGGCGTTTCCGCATTGCCGATGTCGATCTGGCTGCAGGCGATGTTGTATTTCCGGCCATCCAGGGACGTGCTGCGGGTCAGCCCGGTGATGGCGTGTTTGGTGGAGGTGTAGGGCGCCGAGAAGGGTCTCGGCACATGGGCTGAAATCGACCCGTTGTTGATGATGCGGCCGCCTTGCGGATCCTGCGTTCGCATGATCCGGAACGCCTCGCGCGTGCACAGGAAAACGCCCGTCAGGTTGACGTCGACGACGGCCCGCCATTGATCGACCGTCAGTTCGTCCATTTCGACCGGCGGCGAACTCAGCCCCGCATTGTTGAACACAACGTCCAAACGTCCGAAACGGTCGACCGTTGTGGAGAACAGCGCCGAAACCGCTTGGTCGTCGGCCACGTCGGTCGGCACCGGCAAGGCCCGGTCGCCTGCCCCGGAAAGCGAGGCGGTCTCCTCCAGGGTCTGCAAGGTGCGGCCGGCCAAAGCAACCGAATACCCCGCCTTCAACAAGGCGAGCGCCGCAGCCCGCCCGACGCCCGTTCCCGCCCCCGTTACAATTGCAACCTTCGTTCCATTCGACATTGGCGCCTCCCAGCAGATTTAGGAATTGCGGTCGCGGCAGCCTGCAGCACGGTCATGGTGTGCGGGGACTGGCCAGCCTTGGTATCCGCAATCGCTTTGTTGATCCTCTCAACGGGATAACGATTGCGGATCAACTCGTCCAGCTTCAGACGACCCTGGCGGCTTTCATCGCATCAATCGGCCGGGTTTTACCCGTGCCCGCCGTGCGTCGGCCCGCTCGCCGGCCACCGGTTCGGGAAGACCGACAAACTTCTTGCGCCGCTTCGGAAACTGGCTTTCCATGCGCCCCGAAGGAGTCGCAGCGCATGAAGATTACAGACGTCCAGACCTTCGTTGTCGGAAACCCGCCACCGCATTTCGGCGGCCGTTACTTCCTGTTCGTAAAGCTTGTGACCGATACCGGTATCGTCGGCTATGGCGAGGTCTATTGTGCGACGTTTGGACCGCATACGGTTGCGGCTATGGTGGAGGACGTGTGCGCGCGGCACGTGATCGGGGCGGACCCTTTCAAGATCGAGCAGATGTGGCGGCGGGTCTATGGAAGCGGCTACACGCTTCGGCCGGACGCCTCACTGATCGGCGTTGTCAGCGGTATCGAGATCGCCTGCTGGGACATCGTCGGCAAGGCATTGGACAAGCCGGTCTATGAACTGCTCGGCGGGAAGGTCCACGACCGGCTGCGCAGCTATACCTACCTCTATCCGGCGGAAGGTGACGCAGCCCCTGTCTACACGGACCCGGACGCAGCCGCCGCCCGCGCCGCGGAATGTGTCGCGCAGGGATTCACGGCGGTAAAGTTCGATCCGTCCGGCCCCTACACCGTCTTCGATCCGCGCCAACCGTCGCTGGAGGCGATGGACCGGTCCGAGGCCTTTGTCCGGGCGATCCGCGAGGCGGTCGGCGCGAAGGCGGATCTGCTCTTCGGAACGCACGGCCAGTTCACCACATCCGGCGCGATCCGCCTTGCGCGCCGGTTGGAGCCTTACGATCCGCTTTGGTTCGAGGAACCCACGCCGCCGGAAACGCCGGAAGAGATGGCCCGGGTCGCCCGGCAGACGACGATCCCCATTTCCACAGGCGAGCGCCTGACCACCAAGTACGAGTTTGCCCGGGTGCTGCAGGCGCAGGCGGCGTCCATTCTGCAAATGAACCTGGGACGCGTCGGCGGCCTGTTGGAAGCGAAGAAGATCGCCGGTATGGCCGAAGCCCACTATGCGCAAATCGCACCGCATCTCTATTGCGGCCCGATCGTCGGTGCGGCAAACGCCCAACTCGCCGCCTGTTCGCCGAACTTCCTGATCCTGGAAAGCATTCAGACCTGGGGCGGATTTCACGCCGAAATCCTGACTGCGCCGGTGCAGTGGGAAGACGGTTATGTCATCCCGCCGACGGCCCCGGGCATCGGTGTGGAACTGAACGAAGACGTCGCGCGGGCACACCCCTATGACGGCGATGACCTGCACCTGGAAATGGGGCCGTCACCGGTAAACCCGGGCGAGGATATCTGACCGACCCGGCACCGATCCGGGCGGTACATGCAGTTAACAGCAAGGAGCGCTTGTCATGCCCCAACGTTCACTGTCGGCGGTTTTTGTTCTAACGGTGTTTTTCGGCGCGCTGCAGCCCGTACACGCCCAAGGCCTTCTCGACAAAGCCAAGGACCTTTTGCAGCCGGCCCTGGGCGGGTCTTCGAACGGCGCGGCGCTCGGTCAGCAGGAGATCGCGGACGGTCTGCGGGAAGCGCTTCGGGTCGGCGCGGAACAGGTGACGCAGGGCCTCGGCAATCAGGATGGGTTCTTCAAGGATCCCGTCGCATTTATTCCGCTGCCGGAGAGTCTGCGGAAAGCGCGCGATCTCATGAAACCGCTTGGCCTTGGGAGCCTGGGCGACGAAGTGGAATTGCGCATGAACAGAGGCGCCGAGGCCGCGATGCCCGCGGCCCGCGATGTGCTGGTGAACGCCGTCAGCAACCTCACGCTGGAAGACGCCAAGAAGATCCTCGACGGTCCCGAAGACGCGGCAACGCAGTATCTGCGCCGGGTCGGCGGCCAGGACATCGAAAGCCGGCTCCGCCCGGTGATCGACGCCAGTCTGCGAGAGGTCGGGGCGGTCAGCGCGCTGGATTCGATGTTGGACGGCTATAAGAACATCCCCTTCGCGCCGAATGTCAGCGCTTCCCTCACCGACCATGCGACCGAGGCTGCCATGTCCGGTCTGTTCCACTATATTGCTCAGGAAGAAGCCGCGATCCGAGAGAACCCGGCGAAACGCACCACGGACCTTCTGAAGAAGGTCTTTGCGCAATAAGAAAGGGAAACGTTCCATGTCCAGCGCCGTCACGCCGCACTCAGCACCAGACGCATCCTACTCCGAAGCGGAGTGGGCGCTGCGCAAAGATCTGGCATGCTGCTATCGCTTGATCGACCATTTCGGCCTGACGGACCTGGTCTACAACCACATCACCGCGCGTCTGCCGGACGACAGTCATTCCTTCGATGACGAGATTTTCCTGATCAACGGGTTCGGCTTGCACTACACGGAAATCGCGGCCTCCAACCTGATCCGTGTAGACATGGCGGGGGACGCGAAGGACGCGTCGGACTACCCGGTGAACGGACCGGGTTATGTCATTCACTCGGCCATTCACGGCGCGCGGGAGGACGTCGTCTGCATCGTCCATACCCACAGCCTGGCGGGCTGCGCGGTCTCGGCAATGGAATGCGGTCTGATCCCGCTCGACCAACAGTCCATGATGTTCCACAACCGCATCGCCTACCACGACCTGGAAGGCATTGCGACGGACATGAACGAGCAGGCGCGCCTTATCGAAGATCTCGGCGACAAGAACGCCATGATCCTCCGCAACCACGGTCTGCTGACCGTCGGTCGTTCGGTCGGCGAGGCCTTCCGCCGGCTCTACTACCTGGAACGCGCCTGCAAACTGCAGGTACAGGCCATGCAGTCGGGCACGAAACTGGTTATTCCCTCCGACGGCGTTTCGGAACACACCGCCCAGCAATGGGACGTCGGCTCGGCCGGACAGGGAACGGTCGACCCGATCGAGTGGCCGGCATTGGTTCGCTTGATGGAACGCAAGGATCCCACTTTCGCCGCCTAGAGCCTGCCGACTTTCGGCCGCCGCGGCGTGTCGGTGGCGGTCAGGCGGTCGCCGCTGACGCCAACGCCGCGTTCGGGAGAATGGTTCGGCGTGCCGGGAAGGTGACGGAGACGGTCGTCCCGGCGCCGGGCTTGCTCTTCACCGAAACCTCGCCTTCGTGCAGCAAGGTGAGTTTTCGAACCAGCGAGAGACCAAGTCCGGTTCCCTCATGTTCGCGCGTCAGGGAATCCTCGCCGCGGCTGAAAGGCTCGAACAGACGCGGCAGGACCTTCTCGTCGATCCCGACACCCGTGTCGACGACATCGAGGACCGTGCGCTCTCCATCCAAGCGCCAACGCACCAGGATAGACCCGCCTGCCGGCGTGAATTTCACGGAGTTGGAGAGCAGATTGATCACGATTTGCTTGATCCGGCGGCCATCGCCGTAGAGACGCAAATCCTCCGGCTCGACATGCGTGTTGATCGTCAGATTGGCCTTGGTCGCCCGTCCGCCGACAAGCTTCAAACAGGTCGCATTGATGCCGGCGAGGTCCAGCTCGTATTCCTCAAGGTCCATGGACCCCGCTTCGATACGGGCGACGTCGAGAATATCGTTGATCAGATCCAGCAAATGCTGGCCCGAGGCGCAGATGTCCTCGGCATACTCGCGGTACCGGTCGTCGCTGTGTGTGCCGTAAACTTGCTGAGACAGCAACGAGCCGAACCCGATCACCGCATTGAGGGGCGTCCGCAACTCGTGGCTCATATTCGCCAGAAACTCGGATTTGGCCCGGTTGGCGTACTCCGCCTCTTCCTTGGCCCGGCGCAGGCCTTCTTCCGCACGCTTCAGCTTGCTGACATCGACCGTAGACCCTTTGACACTGACAACGCGTCCACTGGCGTCGAGATCCGGTTCCGCATGCTGGTGCAGCCAGCGAATGCCGCCATCCGGTGTTTGGAACCGGTGCACCAGATCGAACGCCATACCTCGGCGCAAACAATGGTCCATCGCGATCTGAACACTCATACGATCGTCGTTGTGGATCCGGCCGAGAAACTCATCGATGGTGATCTCCCGGCCGTCGAGATCGGCGAACAGCGTCGCGGCGGATTCGTGCCATTCCATGGCGTCCGCATCGGGATAGGCCACCCAGCTTCCGACGCCGGCCATGCGGTGCGCTTCGGAAAGCCGGCGCTGACTTTCCCAAAGCTGTTCTTCGGCGCGCTTGCGGTCCTGAATGTCCGTCAGGATACCGGCGAACCGCACCGGCACGCCGTCCATGTCCGTCAGACTTTGGCCGCGCGCATGGAACCAGCGGTAGCCGGCATTTTGGGTCAGCAAGCGGAGTTCCGCGTCGTAGGACGTTTCCGGCGCCTTGAAGTGCTCCTGCAAGACCTCCTGATACTCGTTCCGGTCATCCGGATGGACCAGATGCATCAGAAAGCTGCGCGCGAGCTGATCGAACTTCGACCGCTCAAACCCGAGCATCTCGTTAAAGCGGGGCGAGAAATAGACCGTGTCGTTGGCCAAGTCCCAGTCCCAGACACCGGCCTGACTGACCGCCAGATCGTAACGTTGCTGGTTGGCCTGCAACCGTCTTTGCGCGCGCAAACGGCCATATTCCGCGCCGATCCGGGTGCACACCAGCCGGAAGAAATCCTCGATTTCCTGCGTCAGCGTTTCCGGCCGATCGCCGACCGCGAAGACATGGCCGATGGCCACCCCCTGCGGATCGCGAAACGCCATCCCCAGATAGGTTTCGTCGACACCTTCTTTGAGATAGGGCGCGGATGCATGGGCCGCGGCGACGCCCCGATCCACGCTATGCAGTTCCGTTGGATTTTCCGGGTCGTACAAGGCGGCGCAAGGCGTTTCCGCCAAGGGATAGTTCGCCGTCTTCTCGCCGCCCTGAGCCGTGTGACTGGCGAGCACGGACACCGATTGACCGTCCCGGCTCTTGGCGCCGATCACGACCAATCGAGACTCCAATCCAACCGCGATCACGTTGACCGCGTCTTCCAAGAATCCCGGACTCGAGTGCATGCCGGCCAAACGGGCCAAGGCCTGCTCGCGCTTTCCCATCAAAACCTTCAGCCCCAACCGGCCTATGGCCGGTCCCGTACCCACCATTCGTGGACTATTGTGAATCCGCCCGCGTGACAGTAACTACGAACCACGATCCATCGCAATGACGGACCCCAATCCTGACGAACGATAAGCGATGCCGCCAAAAAACCAACCCAAAAGTGCGATTATTGCTTTTTTGCTATGACAGACACGCCCACCAACGCAGACAAACAGCCGATTCAGCCCCTTCAGGCGGTAATCTGTCCGGTAACGCCGTTTCAGCAGAATTGTACGCTGATTTGGTGCACTCGGACCATGATAGGGGCTTTTGTGGACCCGGGCGGCCAAGTCGACCAACTGCTGGCGGTCGCGGGGCAGCATCAGGTTACACTTGAAAAAATTCTCATCACGCATGGCCATATCGACCATGCGGGCGGCGCGGCGGAACTGTCCGAACGGGCCGGTATCCCCATCGAAGGACCGCACAAGGACGATCTGTTCTGGATCGACACAATCGAGAAGGACGGCCCCGAATGGGGGTTGCCGGACGCCCGCCGTTTCGCCCCCTCGCGCTGGTTCGAAGACGGCGACACGGTCACGGTGGGAGAATTGACCTTCGAGGTTCGGCACTGTCCCGGCCACACGCCAGGACATGTCGTCTTTTTCAACCGCGAGGCCGGATTGGCGTCCGTGGGAGACGTTCTGTTTCAAGGCTCGATCGGCCGGACCGACTTCCCGCGCGGCGACCACGCGACCCTGATTGCTTCCATTACCCAGAAACTATGGCCCCTCGGAGACGACGTAACCTTTATCCCGGGCCACGGTTCGGTCAGCACCTTCGGGCAGGAAAGGCAGAGCAACCCGTTCGTCGCGGACCGTGTGTTGGGAACCGGGCTGCCGGACTAGACGCGCAACGCCGAACAAAAAAGGGCGCCCCTTCGGGCGCCCTTCTTCGTTGACGAGAACGTCACACCTATTCGGAGAGCGACCGCAGATACGCAATGACGTCTGCACGCTGTGCCGGCTTCTTCAAGCCGTTGAACGCCATGCGGGTGCCTTTGATCACCCCTTTCGGGTTTTCCAGGTAGGCGTCCAGAAGCTCTTCCGACCATACTTTGCCGTCAGCATAGGCCTTCATCGCCTTCGAGTATTTCTTGAAACCGTCGGCGCTTGCGACTTCGCGGTCAACAACACCGTACAAGGATGGGCCTACGCCGTGCTTGCCTTCCACGACCTTGTGACAGGCCCGGCACTTCGAGAAGACCTTCTTGCCTTTCGCCGCGTCACCGGCTGCCAGAGCCGCGCTGCCGGAAGCCGAGAAAACCATCAGGGCCGAAAGACCCGCAAACACAACCATGCGTCCTGTCTTGAACATTATTCTACCTTGTCCCTTCTGTATCATCCGGAGCACGTCCGGCGCGATCCCGCGCATTCCCGTTCATCCTACGTGCAAAGGGGCCGCCTTGGATCTTTTGTCGATCCCAGGCGACCGGTCTTGCGGATGAACGCCCGTTCTTCTACTGAACCCGATACTCGTCGGGCAAGAAGAACATTTGGTCCCAGTCTTCCGCAGATTGGTGGCACTTGATGCAGAAATTCACCTTCTTGGCATTCTGACCCGCGGTGGACCCGATGGTTTTTGCTTTCGGCGTGATCAGGACGTAGTTCCAGTCGGCGCTGGCTTCGTTGGAACCCTTCTCCATCTTAACCATTGTAAAGAGGGGGCCGACGCGCACCTCACCCCGCTTGGTCACACCGAAACTGTCCTTCACCAGGATGGACCCGACGGGCATGCTGCCGAATTCTTCGTACTTGCCGTAGTTCGCCGCGACCGCATTGGCGTAGTTGTTCACCATGCGTCCGCCGTGAGTGCCGGACGGATAAGCGCCCGTATTGTAGCGTTTCCAGGTGCCGAATTCCTTGGCGCCGTCCTCATCGGACTTCGCGTAGATCTCGGTGATCTTGTTGAAGATGCAGCGATAGGCGGCTTCCGCCTCGTCATCGGTGACGTCTTCCGCCCAACCTTTGACCTTGGGCTTGCCTGCGGCTTCCCATTCGCTGCGGATGCGGTCGACATAGCACTTGCCGTCAGCCGCCGCCAACTGGGTGAAGAAATTCGTGTTCAGTTCGGCTTCGACATCGAAAGCCGGGCCTTGCTGCGTGGCATTGCCCTCGACCAAATCGGCCGCGAAAGCCGCCGTCGCCATCCCGCCCACAAGCGCTGTTGCCAGGCCGATCGTTTTCCAATTCTTCATTCTTTCCTCGATTGCTGTGTGGTTGTCTGCTCGGCGACACGCCGTCAGGTTTTTGTCTCGGACGCCATGCATTCACGCCCCAATACAGGGCCGAAGCATGGTATCGGCGTAACACAGGCCTACGAGGAGGTCGCATCATATCCGGTAACAAGCCCGGGAGCGTTTGGAGAGCGGCCAAGCCGCCGCGATGGCAGGGGCACCCGATCGCCGCGGTTGGGGACCGCGTGCCGGGCGCCTAATGCATGCGCGGCGTTTTGAGATAGTCCCCTCGGTCGGCCGACGGAACGGTAATAGAGACAGGGCGCCCGTTTCGTACCACGGTCAATGGAACCTGAACGCCGGCCTCCCCAAGCGACCAGATCGTCCGGAGCATGTCGGCCAAGCCGCCGACGGGCGACCCGCCAACCTCCAAGACGAGATCCCCAGCTTGGATGCCCGCCTTATCCGCCGGCCCGTTCGGCGCGAGGCCGGCTACGAAGAGATGTTCGTCCGCCTCCGCGGTGTAGAACCCCAACCATGGGCGCGGCGTCCGCCGGATACCCGACCCGCTTTTGATCTGGTCCAACAAGGGTTTGGCAAGGTCGATGGGTACGATCATGTTGCCTTCCGACGGCGAGCCATGACCACGGGCGTCCCCGACATACAACGAGCCGATCCCAACAAGATCGCCGGCACGGTCCAAGACGGCCGCTCCGCCCCAAGAGGGGTGCACCGGGATCGAGAAGATGGCCTCGTCCAGCACATATTCCCAATACCCGGCAAACTCGCGCTTGGAGATGATCTGGGCATCCACCGAATGCGACAGGCCCCCGGCGCTGGCGAACACGATCCTATCGCCGACATGGACGCCATTCGAGCTGCCCAACGGTATAGGCTCCGCATTTATCCGGCCGAGCGCTTGGACCAGGCCGAACCCGGTGACGAAATCGTAAGTGATGACGTCCCCTTGCACCGCGGCGCCATCGGCGCCAATGAGCCAGATCTCCTCGGCTTCCGCCACCAAATATCCGATTGTCAGGATAAGACCGCTACTGTCGATCAACACGCCGCTGCCGGCGCGTTCGGTTCCCAATGCGTGCGCTGTGAACCCGTCTTCCGGCGTTCTTGTTTGCAGGGTGACGACCGATCCCAATCGTGCCTGCAGATCGAACTCAAGCGTGTCCGGCTTTGGCTGCTGGTCGTCCGGGATCGACCATTCTTCTTCATCGATCATGGTTTCGCCTCAGAGTTTGCCGCGTCGCTTACAGCGCCAACCGCTGCAGATCCAAGCGCAATAGGCGAAAGTCTGACCGCTATTGCATCGGCGCGCCACCCTCTTCTGTGCGCCGTGCGACGAATGCGTCAAGCTCTTCGGCTATCGCCGCGTCCAAAGGCGGCGCTTCGAAGTCCGCGAGCACCTGTTTGTATAGTCTGTGCGCACGCTGCGTTGCGTCCAGGGACCCTGCTTCCTGCCAGGTTTCGAAGTTCCGCCAGTCGGAGAGGATGGGCGCGTAGAAAGCATCTTCGTACCGTTCCAGCGTATGTTGCGCGGCGAAGTAATGCCCGCCGGGCCCGACCTCGCGGATCGCATCCAGGCCGAGCGACGCCTCGTCGATGGTAAGCGGCTCCATGAACATCGCCATCATTTGCAGGATCTCGGCATCGATGATGAACTTCTCAAAGGACGCGCTTAACCCTCCTTCCAGCCAGCCAAGCCCGTGCATGACGATATTGGTATGGCCCATGACGGTCGCCCAAGCCGAATTGGACGCTTCATAGGTCGCCTGCGCGTCCGGGGCGTTCGACGCATTCACGTTGGAGGCACGGAAGGGCACATTGTACCGGCGGGCCAACTGGGCACCGAGCAAGGTCGCCTTGGCGTATTCCGGCGTCCCGAAAGCCGGCGATCCCGTTTTCATATCCACGTTGGACGTGAACCCGCCATACACCGCCGGGGCGCCTGGATTGACCATTTGCAGAAACGCGATCCCCGCCAGCGCTTCCGCATTCTGTTGGACGACCGCACCCGGGATGGTCACCGGCGCCATGGCTCCGGAGAGTGTGAACGGGGTGAGGCAGACGGGTTGTTTCCGCTTCGCCAGTTCGATCATCCCCCAAAGCATCGGCATGTCGTACTGCAAGGGCGAGTTGGCGTTTACGATCGTCCAGATGCTGGGCTCGCTGAGCAGTTGTTCCTCACTGATGCCGCGACCGATCCGCGCCATTTCGATCACATCGAGGATACGGTCACGCCCCAGAGAATAACCGAACACGACCTTGTCGGTGAGGCCCTGCATCAAGCGCATCGCACGCAAATGCCGAACCGGCACGGGAATATCCGTCGGTTCTACAGGATAACCGCCGACCATATGGCAGATGTTGAAGGACTGACTGAGACGCAGGAAGTTCGCGTAGTCCTCCTCGTTCCCAACCCGGCGTCCACTTTCGGTGTCGATTGCATTGGGCGGGCTGGCGATGCTGACGAAATTTACCGTGTTCCCGCCGATATGCAGATTGTGAGACGGGTTGCGCGCGTGAAGCTCAAAGGCGGCGGGCACCGTCTTCAAGTGCTCTTCGATCAGGTTTCGGTCGAAGCGCACGCGCTCGCTGTTCGGATCGACGTCGGCACCGGCTTGTTTCAGAATCTCCCGCGCTTCCGGCAACAGGAAATTCATCCCGATCTCTTCGAGAACCTGCAGCGAGGCGGTGTGCACCATCTCCAACTGATCCGCGGAAACAACCTCTATCGGAGGGTGATGGTTGCGCCATTGTTTGAACGGAAGCTGTTTCAATCCCGCCGGCTCAGCCTTGCGAACGCGGGCGCGGGACGCCCCTTCTGATCTCGACCGTCGCGCCATAAGATCTCCCCCAGTATATGGGTCACGCCGCGGGAAACCCCAGCGACTTACAACATATTGAACCGCTTTCTGTTAAAACGGATAGCGCACGTAATCACGCGTCCGGTCGGCCAACAATACGAAAAACGACATCGATTGAGAATTAAAGGACTGCCCGCGGATCAGGTGCCTTGTGCATGCTCCGGGAACAAGGCGGCGAGCCCAGAGGCGCTGGCCTCGGCGATGCCGCGTTCGGTGATCAGTCCGGTAACCAGCCGGCCGGGCGTCACATCGAAGGCGTAGTTGGCCACGGGCGTCCCGACCGGCGGCACGGTCACCGTCTTCAGCGTTCCGTCGGCGGCCAGACCGGTTACGTCGGTCACTTCTTCCGCGGCGCGTTGCTCGATCGGCACCCCGGCCAAACCGTCGGTCAGGGTCCAATCGATCGTGGTTGAGGGAAGCGCAACATAGAAGGGGACATCGTTATCCTTGGCAGCCAGCGCTTTGAGGTACGTCCCGATCTTGTTGCAGACGTCCCCTGAAGCCGTCGTGCGATCGGTTCCGACGATACACAGGTCGACCATCCCGTGTTGCATCAGATGGCCGCCGGTATTGTCGGCGATCAAGGCGTGGCTGACCCCGGCACGGGCCAGTTCCCATGTCGTCAATGCCGCCCCCTGGTTCCGCGGCCGCGTCTCGTCCACCCAGACATGAACGGGGACGCCGTCGGCGTGGGCGCGATAGATCGGCGCGGTGGCGGTCCCCGACCCGCAGGTCGCCAGCGCGCCGGCATTACAGTGGGTGAGGATCTTCACGGGTTCGCCGGCCGGCTTGGAACGTGCGATCTCCTGGATGACGGCCAGACCATGTGCGCCCATCCCGTCGCACAGCGCGGCATCTTCGCGGACGATCTCGGCGGCGCGGGCGTAGGCAGCCTCAACTCTATCCTGTTCAGGGACGGTCTGAAGACGGTTTCGCATGTCATCCAGCGCCCACCGCAGATTGACCGCGGTGGGCCGCGTTTCCAGCAGATCGCGACAGGCACGCGCCAGCATTGCGTCGCCCGGATCTTCCTTCATCGCCAGCGCGACGCCATAAGCGGCTGTCCCACCGATCAAGGGGGCGCCCCGTACCAACATATCCCGGATCGCTCGACCCGCATCATCCAACGATCGTAGGGAAACCGTCACATAGTCGTGGGGCAAACGGGTCTGGTCGATGATCTCGACCGACCAACCGTCCCCGGCCAGGAAGATGGTTTTGAAATCCAGGGCCGGTTGCTGTGCGGCATCACTCACGGGACAGATCCTTCCGGACGCTCGGGGCGTTCCATGCGGCTCGTCCGGGCTTCGGTTGCCATCGCAACCGTTTGGCCGCACACTCCTTCAACCCTTGCCGGATTTCGCCGTTCTTGAAAAGCCGAACCATGCCGACTTCCAACCAGTACCGCGACTTCCGCTACGAAGATCTATTGCCCGCTCAGCTCCAAGGTCTATCAACCACGATAAATCAATTGGTCGCCCAGGAGCTTGAAATCCGCCACGGCCTTAGTCTGAACGAGTGGCGCGTCATGGCGCATGTCGCCGTCAATCCAGGCACGACGGCGCAGGCTGTGGCGAAGGCGGCGAACATAGACAAAGGTTGGGTCAGCCGGTCCTTGCAAGGCCTCATTTCCCGTGGGCTGATCCACCGTCGGCAAAGCGGCCGGGACGCTCGGAAAAGTTTGCTGGAGGTAACCGAAGAAGGCGTCGGTCTTTTCGACGCCGCCGCCGGCAGCATCCGGGCATTGCAGAACAGACTGCTGGATGCGTTCAACGCCGACGATCACGAAGCCTATATTCGACTTACTGCCCGCCTGCAAAGAGCCGCTCAGGACTTGAGAAGTTAGCCGCACCGCGTAGTAGAGACGGACAGCATCGCCCGCAGGCCCGTGCTGCCTGCCGCGGCATCAGAACCGACCTCATCAATTCTTATTATGTTCTCTCTCAAGCGCGCAAAATGCGATGATGGGATGATAAAATGAGAACATAAAATGAACATTGAGGCGCGCTAAGTCTCAGATTTTCCACACTTTTCCAACTGTTTCCATTGACGAGACATAATTTCCCATGATATCCCATTAATTCCCAGTTGATGGCAGGCTAAGGATAAGCGTGACCGGAATGGGAGCTGCGAGACCGAGTTTTAACGTTCGGGTGGCGCAGACCAAAGCTGGGGCAGCGTTTCAGCACTGCCGGAAAAGCATTGGCCCGCCGACACCCATCGGTCGCGCGCTTGGTGACGGTTTGTGTTCGGGGGTATGCCTCAAATGCCGTTGTTTACGGGCACATATGAGAACAAGGTCGACGGCAAGGGACGCGTGTCTTTGCCGGCGCCGTTCCGTGACCGCCTGTCGTCGGCCGCCGGCCCCGCACCGGACCGCAGTTTTTACATTTTCCCCTCGCCGAATTCCGCCGGCCTGGAAGCGGCGGACGAGGCGTTCATGGTGATGATCTCTGAAAGCATCGAAGCCCAGGCGGATCTTTTTTCCGCTGAAGAAGAGGCTTTGAGCCAGATTGTCGCCGATGCCCTTCCGGTCAGTTACGACACCACCGGCCGGTTTGTTCTGCCGCCCAGACTGCAACAGCAGGCGGGCATTAGTGCAAAGGCCCTGTTCGTGGGCAAGGCGAAACGCTTTCAAATTTGGGACCCCTCTACGTATGAAAGCTTCGCCAAGACTGCCCGCGAACGGGCCAAGGGCCTAACGCTTAAAATGCGCCCCACCGCTGGAGGTGCCTGATGAGCGCCTCGCATGTTCCCGTTCTACTAGCGGATATGCTTGAAGCGCTGGCTCCGCAGGCTGGCGAATTCTACCTGGACGGCACGTTCGGCGCAGGCGGCTATTCCCGCGCCATTCTCGAGGCCGCCACGTGTAACGTCTGGGCAATAGACCGCGACCCCGAGGCGATCGACCGGGCCGCCCCATTGCGCCGGGAGTTTCCGCAACGGTTTGCCATCCTGATGGGCCGTTTCGGCGATATGGAAGCGTTGCTTGCCGATGCCGATGTCGATGCCCTCGACGGGGTTGTGCTGGATATCGGCGTCTCATCCCCACAGATCGATACGCCCGAACGCGGATTCTCGTTCCGACAGGACGGTCCTCTGGACATGCGCATGGGGGGCGATGGTCCGACAGCAGCCGATATCGTGAACGACTGGGAAGAAGCCGCCTTAGCCCGGCTGATCCGCGATATGGGCGAGGAGCGGCGCGCCCGGCAGGTCGCCCGCGCGATCGTGGAAGCAAGATCGGAAGCGCCTTTGACCCGCACCGGACAATTGGCCGACGTGGTCCGCCGCGTGGTTCGAAAGGCGAAAGACGGGATCGATCCGGCGACCCGGACCTTTCAGGCGCTGCGGATCGAAGTGAATGACGAGTTGGGCGAACTGGACCGCGCCCTACGCGCCGCCGAACGCTTGCTGAAACCGGCGGGCCGACTGGTAGTGGTCGCGTTCCACAGTTTGGAAGACAAGCGCGTCAAGGCATTCATGACGGAGCGGTCGGGCGGCACGGGCGTCTCACGCCACCTGCCGGGCCCGGCGGACAATCAGCGGCAGGCGACCTTCGCGGTTCCCAAGCGCAGATCGGTGAAAGCCGGCGAGCGTGAATTGACGGCCAATCCGCGCGCCCGGTCCGCGCGGCTGCGTGTCGCGATCCGCACCGAGGCCCCGGCCTGGCCGGCCGGCGGCGGAGGCGGCTCATGAAGATCACCGCCATTCTGATCTGGACCGCCTTGTGCGTCGGAAGCGGCACGGCGCTGTTCACCATCGCGTTCGCTGTGGAAGACCTGGAGGAACAGCTTACCGGCATCAACCGCGAGATCGAACGGGAACGGGAAGCGCTGCATATTCTGGAAGCGGAATGGAGCTACCTGACCCGTCCGGACCGGATCGGTGCGCTGGGGGCCGAGCTGCTTCCGGATCTGACCAGCGCCACTGTCGAACAAATCGTCTCGCTGGACGAGGTGCCGATGCCAATCCCGGACCCGGCCGCACCGGAAGAGCCGGCAATTGCCGAACACCAACCGCAAGAACCGCTGCAACCGCGCGCGCCACGGACCGAGGGTCCGGCGCCGCAGAAACCGGCGTTCGAAACCTTGGTGCGTGAGAGCCTGACCCAGGTAAGGAGCACCCAATGAGACTGCGGGTTCCAAACCAGCCCGAGAGATCGATCAGCGACGGCAAGATCGAACCCACACTGCGCGCGGGCAATAACGACCCGCGCCCGGAGGCACCGGCCGCGCCCGAGCGCCACGCGCTGAGCACGGACGGCAGAAAGGCCGCCTCAGCCGCCGACGCTTGGACCCGCCGCACCCGGAAGCGGACCGCTGTCGTTCAGCCCGCCCCGTCCGAGACGGTGCGCAGCCGCAAGGCGCCGGTGTCTTCGGATGGGCGGCGCCCGTCCTTTTGCCGGGAGTCGGCCCAACAGGATGGGATCTTCCGCCACGCAATCGAGACCGGAAGAACGCGACTCCTGATTACCGGCACCGTCCTAACCCTGGCATTCGCCGTTGTGGGCATGCGCCTTGTCGATGTGACGACCATCCGCGCCCCATCCGAGCCCGGCGCGGCCAAGGTGGCGGCGACTACGCCGACGCCAAAGGATCGCCGCGCCCCGATCGTCGACCGGAACGGCGTCCTGCTCGCCACCAACCTGTCCACCGTCTCCCTGGTCGCCGACCCGAAATTCGTTCAAAACCCGCGCGAGACCGCCTATCGCCTCGCCTCCGTCCTGCCGGATCTCGATCCGCAGAAGACCGAAGAGCGGCTTCGGCGAAACAGCCGGTTTGTTTCGCTGAAACGGACGCTGACGCCGCAGCAACAGTTCCAAATCAACAAACTGGGCCTGCCTGGGATCGATTTTGACCGCAAACAGACGCGGGTATACCCGCATGGCCGGCTGTTCAGTCATGTGATCGGCCATACCGATGTCGACAATAACGGCATTGCGGGCCTGGAACTGCGCTTCGACCAGGACTTGCGGGACGGAGCCGATCCGCTTCACCTCTCTTTGGACGTCCGCGTCCAGCATCTGCTGCGCGAAGAGCTCAGCACCGCCATAGACCGGTTCAGCGCCGTGGGCGGCGCCGGCATCGTCACCGACGTGACGAACGGCGAGGTGGTTGCGATGGTGTCCCTGCCCGACTTCGACCCGAACAATCCCGGCCCGCTGAACGATGACGCCCTGATCAACAGGGCCACCAAGGGCGTTTACGAGTTGGGTTCGACCTTCAAGATCTTCAACACGGCCCTGGGCCTGGAAACCGGCACGGTAAGCCTGTCCGACGGGTACGACGCCTCGGAACCGATCAAGATCGGGCGTTTCAGAATTTCGGACTATCACGCCAAAAACCGCTGGCTTAGCGTCCCGGAGATCTTCATATACTCGTCCAACATCGGCTCGGCCAAGCTGGCGGTCGATGTCGGATCTCAGGAACAGAAACGGTTCTTCGAGCGCCTGGGCTTCCTGGCGCCAATCGATCTCGAACTTCCTGAAGTCGGCAATCCCCAAAGCCCGGCGGTATGGCGGCCGGTCAACACGATGACGATTTCCTTCGGCCATGGCCTGGCCGTCAGTCCGATGCATCTGGTGAACGGTGTCGCCGCAATGGTGAACGGCGGCCGGCTTTTCCGTCCGACGTTGCTGTTGTCGGAGTCCCAACCGCAGGGCCAGCCCATCATCAGCGAACGGACCAGCGGTGCGGTCCGCGCCCTGATGCATCTGAACGCGATCGAGGGTTCCGGCGGCTCCGGCAGCAACGCCTCGGTGCCCGGATATGTCGTTGGCGGCAAAACAGGAACTGCGGAAAAAGCCAAGGCTGGGCGTTACAAACGCAAATCCCTGATCTCTAGCTTTGTTGGCGTGTTTCCGATGCATGCCCCGCGATATGCGGTCTATATCGTTCTGGACGAACCGAAAGGCACCAAGGAGACATTCGGGTTCGCCACAGGCGGCTGGGTCGCGGCCCCTGTCGTCGCGGCGGTGGTGAAGCGCATGGGTCCCTTGCTGGGGATCAAACCGACAAGCGATGAAGCGCCTGAGATTCGCCAACATTTCGCCATTCTGCCGCCACAAATGAACGCCACATTGGCCTCTCTGCGATAATGGGAGGACGTGGGACATGAACGGCGACAGAAATCTTTCCTCATTGAACCTGACCGGCTTGACCGCGGACAGCCGCAAGGTGAAGCCCGGATATCTGTTCGCGGCCATTCCAGGGACGGTGCGGGACGGGCGCGATTTCATTCAGGACGCTCTGACCCGCGGGGCGAGCGCTATTCTGACCACACCGGACGTCAGCCACTCAGACCTTGGCATCACGGACCGGACCGACGTCACGCTGGTGCATGACGCAAATCCGCGCCGCCGTCTCGCGCGTCTGGCCGCCGCCTTCAACGAACCGCAACCGGAAATCATGGTGGCGGTGACCGGAACCAACGGAAAGACCTCGGTCGCGCAATTCACCCGCCAGCTCTGGCAGGCGATGGGAAACGCCGCGGGCGCCATCGGGACGCTCGGCGTTGCCGCAGAAGGCTTCCACAGCGACAAGGGCCTGACGACCCCCGATCCGGTCGATCTGCACGCTCTTCTGGGGTCGATGAAACAGGCAGGGTTCGACCATGTCGCGCTGGAAGCCTCCAGCCACGGTCTGGATCAATACCGACTGGACGGCGTCAGGTTCGCGGCGGCTGCCTTCACAAATCTCACGCGGGATCATCTGGACTATCATGGAACGATGGAAGCCTATAAGGCCTCCAAACTCCGTTTGTTCGAAGACCTCCTGCCGAGCGGCGGCACCGCCGTGGTGAACACCGCCGCGGCGGAGCATGACCAGATCGCCAACATCGCCGCGGAACGGAAACTGCGGCTGATTTCCTACGGCCTGGTAAACGGCCAGATCCGCTGTGTGCGACAAGAACCCCGCGCTGCGGGTTTTGACCTTGAGCTCGACGTGATGGGAGAACGGTTCAGCGTCGACTTCCCCCTGCCCGGCCGGTTCCAGGTCGAAAACGCGCTGGCCGCATTGGGTTTGGTCATGGCAAGCGGTGCGGATGCGCGCCATGCCGCACCGAACCTGGCGCGGCTGACCGGCGTCCGCGGCCGCATGGAACACGCGGTCACCCTGCAAAACGGGGCCGTGGTCTATGTCGACTACTCGCACACACCCGACTCCATCTCCTCGGCCTTGCAGGCGCTGCGGCATCACGTCGCCAACAGATTGCACATCGTCTTCGGCTGCGGCGGCGACCGGGATCCCGGCAAACGCGTCCTGATGGGCGAGGCCGCGGCGAAACATGCCGATACCGTGATCGTCACCGACGACAATCCGCGCACCGAAGATCCGGCCGGCATCCGGACACAGGCCATGGAAGGATGTCCCGACGCCCGCAACATCGGGGACCGCCGCGAAGCGATCCTGGAGGCCATGCGATCCCTTCAGGCCGGAGATGTGCTGTGCGTCGCAGGCAAGGGGCATGAACAGGGTCAGGATGTCGGCGACCGCGTCTTGCCGTTCGACGATGTCTCCGTGGTGCGCGACTGCGCCGCCCTGTTGGAAGGTGATGCGTCGTGATGGGCCATGAAACCCTTTGGTCCGATGCACAGGCGGCCCGCGCCACGAAAGGCCGGGCGACGGCCAGTTTCTTGGCCTGCGGCGTGCAGATCGACAGCCGGGAGGTTGCCGCTGACGATGTCTTCATCGCGATTGAAGGCGAGAACCAGGACGGCCATCGCTACATTGCCGACGCCGCGGCGTCAGGCGCCGCCGCCGCCGTCGTGTCGAACGACTGGGCCGAGCGTACAGAAGAGCCGCCGCTCCCCCTCTTGACCGTCCCCGACACCTATCAGGCGCTTTACGATCTCGCCGCGGCCGCGCGGTCCCGGTCGCGCGCCAAGCGCATCGCCGTCACCGGCAGCATGGGCAAGACCGGCACCAAGGAGAGTTTGGCGGCAGCACTGCGCCGCTTGGGTAAAACCCATCATACCCTCGGCAATCAAAACAACCGGTATGGCCTGCCGCTGACTTTGGCCCGTCTGCCGGAGAGCGCCGACTACGGTGTTTTCGAGATCGGGATGGACCATGCCGGCGAAATCGAACCGCTCAGCGAACTGCTTGAACCGCATGTCGCCATCATCACAACGATCGGTCCGGTCCACCTGGAATTCTTCGAGAGCGTCGAAGGCATTGCCGATGCGAAGTCGGAGATCTTCGCGGGCCTGGGGCCGGAGGGCTTGGCCATCCTGCCTCGCGACAGCGAGTGGTACGACCACCTCCTCTGCCGGGCGAAAGAGCGTGGGGTGGTTACGACGGTCAGTTTCGGCAGTGAAGCGACAGCCGACTACCATCTGCTGTGCGCGGAGACTCAGGAAGACGGCACCAACGTCGTTGCCTCAACGCCAAAGGGGACGTTGCGCTACTGGATCGGTATGCCCGGCGCACATTGGGCGGTAAATTCCTTGGCCGTTCTGGCGGCTGTGGATGCCGTCGGCGGCGACACCGAAAAGGCCGCCCTCGCCTTTCAGGAAATGACCCCGGGCGCCGGGCGCGGTGAGCGGACCGTCCTTCAATTGCCGGCCGGCGGCACGATCACCGTCATCGACGAAAGCTACAACGCCAACCCGGCGTCGGTGAACGCCGCCCTGCAGGTTGCGCGCATGGCCGCAGACGCCGCCGAAGGACGGTGTATCGCAGTCCTCGGCGACATTCGCGAGCTCGGCGACGCCGCGCCGCAGATGCATGCGGATCTCGCGCCGCGCCTTTTGGCAAACCGGGTCGATATGGCCTTTCTTTGCGGCGAACATATGGCGCACCTGGCCGCGGCCCTCTTGCCCGACTTGGCCGCGCGGCACACGCTGACGAGCGCCGATCTCGTCGACCCCTTGGCGGACGCTTTGAAACCGAACGACGTCGTCGTCATCAAGGGATCGTTGGGGACCAACATGCGTCCGATCGTCGACGCGCTGCTGACATTGGACGCGGGCGCGTCCGCCGGGGAGGCGTAAGCGCATGTTTTTTGCCCTGTTCTCTCCGCTGGTCGACGACTATCAGGTTTTCAACCTCTTCCGCTATCTCACATTCCGGACGGGCGGGGCGATGATGACCGCGCTGGTGATCAGCTTTCTGCTGGGACCGACCATCATCAATTGGCTCAAGCAGCAGCAAAGAGGATCGTCGAACATTCGAGAGGATGTTCCCGAACAGCATCTCGCCAAAGCCGGCACGCCGACGATGGGCGGGTTCCTTATCCTGCTCGCGCTGATTTTCAGCACCCTGCTTTGGTCCGATCTGCGCAACGAATATGTCTGGATCGTCCTGCTGGTGACCTTCGGCTTCGGCATGATCGGGTTCGCCGACGACTTCCTGAAACTGACGCGCCGCAATTCCAAAGGACTGCCCGGCAAACTGAAACTGGCCGGTCAGATCAGCATCGGAGTGGTTGCCGCGGTCTGGTACACCAGCGTCACGCCGGACACCCTGTCGACGAGCCTGGCGCTTCCCTTCTTGAAAGACATTCTGCTTTCGCTGGGATGGTTCTTCATTCCCTTTACCGTGTTCGTCGTTGTCGGCGCATCCAATGCCGTCAACCTGACCGACGGTTTGGACGGCCTCGCCATTGTCCCGGTGATGATTGCGGCCGGCTGTTTCGGTTTCATTTCCTACCTTGTTGGAAACGCGATCTACTCCGATTACCTGCAACTGCATTTCGTGCCGGGGTCCGGGGAACTGGCCGTGTTTTGCGGCGCCATCGTCGGAGCGGCGCTTGGCTTCCTTTGGTACAACGCACCGCCCGCCATGGTCTTCATGGGAGATACGGGTTCGCTTTCCCTGGGTGGCGCGCTCGGCGCGATCAGCATTGTCACGAAGCATGAGATCGTCCTCGCGATCGTCGGCGGCCTGTTCGTGCTGGAGACGGTCTCGGTGATCGTGCAGGTGGCAAGCTTCAAGCTTACCGGCAAGCGCGTCTTCGCCATGGCCCCGCTGCACCATCACTTCGAAAAGAAGGGCTGGGCCGAACCGACGATCGTGATCCGGTTTTGGATCATCGCCATGATCCTGGCGATGATCGGACTGTCCACTTTGAAACTCAGGTAAGCGCGGAAGTGCCGATCGTGCCGCATATCTACAAAGAAAAGTCAGTCGCCGTTGTCGGCCTTGGACGGTCCGGCCTGGCGACGGCCCGGGCGCTGACCGAGGGCGGCGCGGATGTCGTTGTCTGGGACGACAATGCGGAGGCGCGGCAGGACGCAGAGACGCACGGATACCGCCTTTGCCCGCCCGGCGACGGAGAGCCCCGCGCCTTGATTCTCAGCCCGGGCATTCCGCTGACGCATCCGGAACCTCACGCCGCCGCCAAGGCGGCGCGCGCCGCCGGCATTCCAATTGTCGGCGATATCGAGCTGCTCTACCGAAGCTGCCCCGATGCACGCTATATCGGCATCACCGGCACGAACGGGAAATCAACGACCACCGCCTTGCTCGGCCACATCCTGAAGACCTGCGGGGCGCGTGCAGAGGTGGGTGGAAATCTCGGCATTCCGGCCTTGGATCTCGACCCGTTGTCGAACGACGGCACCTATGTCCTCGAAATGTCCTCTTACCAGTTGGACCTGATCGACACGGTGGCGTTCGACACGGCGGTCCTGTTGAACATCACGCCGGATCACCTGGACCGGCATGGCGGCATGGACGGCTATACCGCGGCCAAGACCCGGATTTTTACCGACCGTCCCGGCGACGCCGTCGCTATCGTCGGGATCGATGGGCTCGAGTGCCTGAACATCGCCGAGCGCCTTGAAAGGGACGGCCGCCGCGTCGTCCGTTTGTCCGTCAAGAAACCCGTTTCCGGCGGTGTCTTCGTCGAAGACGGAGCCTTGATCGACGCCATGGACGGTCCGGGAAAGCCGGTCCTGCGTTTCGCGGACGTGCCCGCCCTGCCCGGTCTGCACAATGCCCAGAACATCGCCGCCGCCTACGCTGCCGCGCGGCTGGAAGGCTTGAAACCAGAAGCCATTACAAACGCCATCGCGTCGTTCCCGGGTCTCGCCCACCGCCTCGAAACGGTCGCCGAACGCGGCGGCGTCCGGTTCATCAACGACAGCAAGGCGACGAACGCGGAAGCGGCCGCGACGGCGCTTGCCAGTTTCGAACGAATCTACTGGATTGCCGGCGGACGGGAAAAGGACGGCGGATACGCGCAACTGACGCCGCACCTTCCCTCGATCGCTAAGGCTTTTCTGATCGGCGAGGCCGCCGCCTCACTCGCGCAAGCGCTGGGCGGGTCGGTGCCGGTAGAACAGTGCGGCACGCTGGACCGCGCCGTACAACAGGCTTCTGCCCTGGCAATGAGCGAAGGAGTGCGCGGGTCGGTGGTTCTGCTATCGCCGGCCTGCGCCTCCTTCGATCAATTTCCCAATTTTGAAAAAAGAGGCGAGGCGTTCAGCGCCGCCGTTCGGGACTTCCTCGTTGGCCAAGGGGCCGAAACGGCATGATGCAGTTCGCCAGAAACGACACCTCGATCCTGGGGAACTGGTGGTGGACAGTGGACCGCTGGTTGCTTGGCGCGGTGATCCTGTTGGCCGGCATCGGCCTGATGCTGACCACCACCGCCAGTCCGCCGGTCGCCGAACGCATCAATGTCGACACCATGCATTTCGTCCGGAAACAGGCGATCATGCTGGTTCCGGCTCTGATGATCCTGATCGGCGTCTCGCTCCTTTCCTTGCGGCAGTTGCGGCGCGCGGCATTGGCGGTATTCATCGGCGCCGTCGTCCTGATGGTTGCAACCATACTGTTCGGTTCGGAAATCAAAGGCGCGACCCGGTGGATCTCGCTCGGCGGCTTGACCATTCAGCCATCCGAGTTCGTAAAGCCGTCCTTCGCGGTGCTGGCGGGCTGGGTGCTCGCGGCGCGGCGCATGGGCGAAGAGATTCCGGGCTACATCGTGTCCGGCACGCTGTTTTTGCTCGTTGTGGCGCTGCTCGGCCTGCAGCCCGATATCGGCCAAGCCGTGGTGATGAGCGCGATCTGGTTCACCCAGCTTTTCATCGCCGGGCTCTCGATGACGCTGGTGATTTTCCTGGTCGTGGGCGGCGTGGCCGGCCTGGTCGCGGCCTATTACATTTTCCCGCACGTCGCCGTGCGGATCGACCGGTTCCTGGACCCGGAAGCCTATGACAGCTTTCAGATCGATCGGGCGTTGGAAGCTTTCCGCTCGGGCGGCCTCATGGGGCGCGGCCCCGGTGAAGGCACCGTCAAACAGGTGCTGCCCGACGGGCATGCGGATTTCATCTTCGCCGTCGCCGGCGAGGAATTCGGCCTGTTCGCCTGCCTGATCATCGTCTGCTTGTTCGTTTTCGTGGTGGTGCGCGGGTTCGCCCGGTTGCTGCAGAACAACGACCTGTTCGTGGTACTGGCCGCAACCGGCCTGATCGTGCAGTTCGCCCTGCAAGCTCTCATCAACATGGCCTCGACCCTAAGCCTGATCCCCACGAAGGGCATGACCCTGCCCTTCATCTCATACGGCGGGTCCAGCCTGCTGGCGCTGGCATTGGGCATGGGCATGCTGCTCGCCCTGACCCGCCGGCGAACCGGAATGGCGCCATGGTCGGAGTAACGCAAGACGGCATCCTGGTCGGCTTGGCGACAGGCGGCACCGGCGGGCATGTCTTCCCGGCGGAGGCCCTGGCCAAGGAACTCACCGGGCGCGGCTACCGGCTGGTGCTGATCACGGACCAGCGCGGCGAAAAGTTCGGCGGCCAGCTGGACGCCATAGAACGGCATATGATCCGGGCCTCGGCAGTGAGCGGTGTCGGTTTGCTCGGGCGGATCAAGGCGGCGATCAATCTCGCCGCCGGTTTCCTGCAGGCCCGTAAGATTCTTCGCCGGCTACGCCCGGACGTGGTGGTCGGCTTCGGGGGATATCCTTCGGTCCCAACGATGCTGGCAGCGGGGCGGAACAGTCATATCCGAACGGCGATCCACGAGCAGAACGCGGTCCTGGGACGGGCGAATCGGCTGCTCGCGCCCCGCATGGACAAGATCGCGACGGCCTTCGACGAAACGGCGGAACTGCGCCCCTCCGACCGGCAGCGCGCCGTGCATACGGGAAACCCGGTCCGGCCCGCGATATCGGCGCTGTCCGGGACGCCTTATGAACCGGCGGCCCAGGACGGTCCGTTCGAACTGTTGATTGTCGGCGGGAGCCAAGGCGCGAAGATCCTCGGCGAAGTCATCCCCGCGGCTCTGAAGCGGCTTTCGCCGGAGAAGATCGCCCGGCTGCGGATCGCGCAGCAAACCCGCCCGGAGCAAATCGAAGATGTCCGCGCCGCTTACGCGGAAGCCGGCATCGAAGCGGAGGTCATGAGCTTCTTTAACGACATGCCGGAGAAACTGGCCAAGGCCCACCTGGTGGTGTGCAGGGCCGGTGCCTCCACCATCGCAGAACTGACGACGGCCGGACGCCCCTCGCTGCTTGTGCCCTACCGCTACGCGGTCGACGACCACCAGACGGTGAACGCCGCGCGCCTGTGCGACGCGGCGGGTGCATGGCTGATCCCCGAACCGGATCTGACCGCGGAAATCCTGGCGCAGCGGCTCGAAGATCTGATGGATCAACCGCATACGCTTGCAACGGCCGCGCAAGCGGCCGCCCGGACCGGCGCGCCGGACGCCGCCAGGAGCCTGGCCGACCTGGTGGCGGAACTGGCCGGCGCGAAACCGCAGGCCGCGGCCGCTCAGGCAGGAAAGGAGGCCGTTGCATGATGCAGGTTCCGCTTACCATCGGCGCACTTCATTTTGTCGGGATCGGCGGCATCGGTATGTCGGGTATTGCCGAGGTCATGAAGAATCTCGGCTATTCGGTTCGCGGATCGGACATCGCCGAGACCGCAAACGTCAAACGGCTGCGCGACATCGGCATCCCGGTCGCTGTCGGCCACGCGCCCGAGAATGTCGACGAAGCCGCGGTGGTCGTCGTCAGTTCGGCGATCAAGCCCGACAATCCCGAAATGATCGCCGCCCGGGAGCGGCTGATCCCAGTGGTGCGGCGCGCCGAGATGCTGGCCGAACTGATGCGCTTGCGCTGGTCCGTCGCCGTCGGCGGCACGCACGGCAAAACCACGACGACTTCCATGGTTGCGGCGTTGCTCGACGGCGCCGGCATGGATCCGACCGTGATCAACGGCGGGATCATCAATGCCTACGGCACCAACGCGCGCCTGGGGACGGGCGACTGGATGGTCGTGGAAGCGGACGAGTCCGATGGATCCTTCACCAAACTGCCGGCCACCATCAGCATCGTCACGAACATCGATCCGGAGCATATGGAGCATTACGGTTCGTTCGAGACCTTGAAGGCGGCTTTCCAGACCTTTGTGCAGAACATCCCGTTCTACGGTTTTACGGTTCTGTGCATCGATGACCCGGACGTCCAGGCCATGATCGGCAAGATCGAAGACCGCCGGGTGATTACCTACGGGTTCAGCCCGCAGGCAGAGATCCGCGCCTTGAACCCGGAGGCAACGGAGACCGGTTCCCGCTTCGATGTCGTCGTCGACCCGCGGGATGACGATCCTTGGATGATCGAGGATCTGCTGCTTCCCATGTTCGGACAGCACAACGTCCTGAACGCATTGTCCGCAATCGCTGTTTCGCTGGAGATGGGGATCGATGTCGATCACATCCGCAGCGGTTTGGCGTCCTTCTCGGGCGTGAAGCGGCGTTTCACACCCACCGGCACGGTCAACGGCGTTACGGTGATCGACGACTACGGGCACCATCCGGCGGAGATCTCCGCGGTCCTCAAAGCGGCGCGCGACGCCACCGGCAACAACGTCATCGCCGTGGTCCAACCACACCGCTACACCCGTCTGCGCGATCTGTTCGAAGAATTCTGCGCCTGCTTCAACGACGCCGACACGGTGATCGTCGCCCCGGTCTACGCGGCCGGAGAGGAACCGATGGAAGGCGTCGACCGGGACGCCCTCGTTCAAGGCCTGAAGCTGCGCGGTCACCGACATGTGCATCCGATCGAGGGCGGCGAAGATTTGGCCGCGACGGTGGCCCCCTTGGTGCAGCCCGGCGATCTGGTCGTATGCCTCGGCGCCGGCACGATCACCCAGTGGGCCAACGCCCTGCCAGCCCAACTGAGCACGCTGGACGGCACAAGATGATGGCGGCCTTGCAGCGCAGACCTTCCATCTTGGATCGTCTTCCGGCGACGCGCGGCCGCGTTTCCGAGGATGCGGCGCTGTCGAAAGTAACCTGGTTTCGGGTCGGCGGCCCGGCGGACATTCTGTTCCGGCCGGCCGATGTGGAGGATCTGAGCCGGTTCCTGAAAGGTTTACCGGCCGATATTCCTGTTTTCGTTCTGGGCGTCGGATCGAACGTGCTGGTTCGGGACGGCGGCATGCGCGGGGTGGTCGTCCGGCTGTTGGGCCCGTTTGCGGGGATCGACGTGGAAGAAGACCGCATCCGGGCCGGCGCCGGCGCCTTGGACATCAATGTCGCGAAAGTCGCGGCACGAAACGGATTGGCCGGCCTGGAGTTTTTCAGCGGCATACCGGGAACAATCGGCGGCGCCCTGCGGATGAATGCCGGGGCGTATGGGGCCGAAACGAAGGACGTCCTGATTTCGGCCACCGCCGTCGACCGGGACGGCATCATCCATACCGTGCAGGCCAAGGACCTCGGCTATGGCTACCGGTCTTCCCGCGCGCCGTCCGATTGGATCTTCGTCGAGGCTGTCTTTCAGGCACGTCCCGGCGACAGGAATGAAATTGACGCGCGGATGGCGGAAATCGCCGACAGCCGCGCGGCCAGCCAGCCGATTAAAAGCCGTACCGGCGGGTCGACTTTCAAGAATCCGGGCGGGTTGAATCCGGAGGGTCCGAAGGCCTGGAAGCTCATCGACAGCGTCGGCGGACGCGGGAAAACGCTCGGCGGCGCAAAATTCAGCGAACAGCACTGCAATTTCTTAATAAATACTGGTGAAGCAACCGCAGAAGATTTAGAAAGACTAGGTGAAATAATGCGCGAACAAGTTCAAGATAAAATAGGTATAAATCTTGAATGGGAAATAAAGCGCGTTGGTGAGCCAAGAGATGACCAAGGATAGAATGGAACAGCGCCGCAAAGTTCGCGTGGCCGTCCTGATGGGCGGCTGGTCGGCTGAGCGCGACGTCTCCCTGGTCACCGGCAAGGAATGCGCCGATGCCTTGGAGGAAGCGGGTTACACCGTAGAGCGGCATGACGTGAACCGCGACCTGCAAGAACTGATCGACGCTCTGACGCCGGCGCCGGACGTGGTTTTCAACGCCCTGCATGGCCGCGGCGGCGAGGACGGCGCGATCCAGGCTGTCCTCGACATCCTTCAGATTCCCTACACCCATTCCGGGATGCGAAGCTCCGCTTTGGCGATGGACAAGCCCACGGCGATTGCCGCCTTCCGCGCAGCCGGCCTGCCTTGTCCCAAGGGCGTGGTTGTGCGCGCAGGCGATCTTGGCAAGGGCGATCCCTTGCCGCGTCCCTACGTGGTCAAGCCCACGCATGAAGGCTCCAGCGTCGGCGTCTATATCGTTCAGCCGGGCGACAACGGGCCGGACTATTCGGATTGGAGCTATGGCGATGCATTGGTCGAAGAGTATGTCGACGGGCGCGAGCTGACCGTAACCGTCATGGATGACCGCGCCCTCGCGGTGACCGAACTGAAACCCCAGGAAGGCTTCTACGACTACGAAGCCAAATATACCGAGGGCAAGACGGTGCATGTCTGCCCGGCGGACATTCCGGAGGACATCGCCGAGCAATGCATGGATATCGCCGTCCGCGCGCATAATGCATTGGGGTGCCGCGGCCTGACGCGATCCGACTTCCGCTGGGACGACGGGGCGCATAACGGCTCGCGCCTGTTCCTGCTGGAGGTCAACACACAGCCCGGCATGACGCCGCTGAGCCTGGCGCCGGAACAAGCCGCCTATCGCGGGATTTCCTTCCCGGAACTGATGAGCTGGATGGTTGAGGAAGCGCGATGCGACTGACCCTGCCATTCACCAAGTCCAAACCGGCCAAGAAGGCGGGCGCCGCCAAACGCCCGAAAATGGCGGCGGAAGGCCGGCGCGCGACCCGGCGCCGCGCCCGCGCCCGCTGGTTGCGGCCGGCGCTGCGTTTTGGCGCGCCGACCGTGCTCATCGGATCGATTGCGACGGGCGGATACCTGTTGTGGACGGACGGTACGGTTCAGCGCAGCTACGCAGAGGCAGCGGCGGCGCTTACCGAGGCCACGGTGGATGCCGGCCTTTCGGTAAAGTCGATTTCCGTATCCGGCAGGATCGAAACCAACCGTGAAACGCTGATCGAGGCCATCGGCATTTCGATCGACGATCCGATCCTGGCGATCGACATTCGCGAGGTCCTGGACCGCGTGCGCGCCATCGGCTGGGTGGAAGACGCTGTGGTCGAACGCCGGCTGCCCGACCGTCTCCACATCCAACTGGAAGAGCGCAAAGCGGCGGCGATTTGGCAGCATGACGGCAATCTGGTTCTGGTCGACCTGGCCGGCAACGTCATCGGTGCCGACGGGCTGGACCGTTACCAGCATTTGAAAGTGATCGTGGGCGAAGACGCGCCTCAAAAAACCGCTCAACTGATCGATCTACTGGCGAGCGAACCGATGCTGGAAAACCGCATTGTCGCCGCTGTCTGGATCGCCGGACGGCGCTGGAACCTGCGTCTGAAGAACGGCATCGACATCCGGTTGCCCGAAGACAACCCGGCGCATGCTCTCGGCCGCCTGGCGCAGCTGGAGCGCGACCACAAAGTTTTGGAGCGCGATCTGGTGGCGATCGACTTGCGTCAGTCCGACCGTTTGATCGTCCGCATGACCGAAGAAGCCGCCGAGCGGCGCCGCGCCCACAAAGACGAAACCTGATCCGCTAACCAACGACGAAAGACAGTTTTGTAGAGTACCATGTCGACACCCCGCACCATCGCCGCCCTAGACGTAGGGTCCTTCAAAATCTGCTGCTTCATCGCGGAATCCCGCGGTGCCGGCCAGGTGCGCGTAACCGGTATGAGCCATCAGGCCAGCGCCGGCATCCGTCAGGGCATGGTGGTGGACATGGAAGCCGCTCAACAGGCGATTTCGTCGGCCGTGCACAGCGCCGAGAAAATGGCGGGCACACAGGTCCACGAGATGGTGGTGTCTTTGACCGGCGGTCAGCCGGAAAGCCAGGTTGTCCGGCGCGAGATGAATATCGGCGGCGGCGCCATCCGCGACATGGATGTTCGGCGTTTGCTGCAGGACTGCCGGGGACTGGCTGCCCTGAACGACCGCTCGTTGATTCACGCCGTGCCGGTCGGCTACTCCATCGACGGCTCGCCCATGACCCCCGACCCCCGAGGCATGCACGGCCAGACGCTCGGCGTCCGGATGACGGTGGTCAGCGCGGCGGACAGCGCGGTGCGCAATCTGTTGAACTGTATTGCGCGCTGCCATCTCGAGACCCGTGATCTGGTTGTCTCTCCCTATGCGGCGGGTCTTTCCGCCCTGGTGGAGGATGAGCGGGATTTGGGGACGACGATCGTGGAAATGGGCGCGGGCACCACATCGCTCGCCGTGTTCTACGAAGGCGCCGCCATCCATACCGATGTCATCCCGATCGGCGGACGCCACGTGACAAACGATATCAGCCAGGGCCTGCACACCCGCATCGACCATGCGGAACGCCTGAAAACGCTTTACGGCAACGCGATCCGTTCCGCGAGCGACGAAAGTGAAATGATCGACGTGGTGCAGATTGGCGAGGATCCGGATGCCAGCCCGCATCAGATCCCGCGCAGCCACTTGAGCGGCATCATCGCGCCCCGGATTGAAGAGACCTTGGAACTGGTCCGGCAGCGTCTGGACAAATCCGGTGTCGCCGGCCTTGCCGGCCAGCGCGTCGTGCTGACGGGCGGCGGGGCGCAGATGCCAGGCCTGCGGGAACTGGCTGGACAGATCCTGGATAAGCAGGTTCGCATCGGCCGGCCTTTGAGGATTTCCGGACTGGCGGAAGCGACCGGCGGACCCGGCTTCGCCACCTGCGCCGGACTACTGATGTTCGCCATCGACGACCGTGGCGAAGCACGGGCCGCACAGGCCCATAAACCGCAACAGAATGTCGGTTTGATTGGTCGCCTAGGAGGATGGTTCCGTGAAAACTTCTAAGAACTTTTTTGCTTCAACCGTCGGCGCCGCCGGATGCAGCGGCCGGCCTCAGACCGACGGAAAAAACGGGACCGGGGAGCCCCAAACGGTGAAACCGAAGGGATTGCAGCGGCAGGACGCCGACTGGAAGCCCCATCCCAAAAGTGCTGCACGACCCGATTTTTCGAGCTGGAGGAAACTCCTCTCTGGACTGTCGGGCATGACTTCTAGCAAATCACACGCATAGCGGAGGCGTATTATGACACTTAAATTCACGCCCCCCGGACCGGATCCGGAAATGAAGCCGCGTATCGTTGTCGTCGGGGTCGGCGGCGCCGGGGGCAACGCGGTCAACAACATGATCACTTCCAACTTGGAAGGGGTCGAGTTTGTCGTTGCAAACACGGACGCTCAGGCGCTCAGCCAATCGAGCGCGGAACGCCGCATTCAGTTGGGCGCCAGCATCACCAAGGGTCTCGGCGCGGGCGCTCAACCCGAATTGGGCCGGGCCGCGGCCGAGGAAGCGCTGCCGGATCTGATGGATCATCTGGGTGGCGCCAACATGCTGTTCATTACGGCCGGCATGGGCGGCGGAACCGGCACGGGCGCGGCGCCCGTGATTGCCGAGGCGGCCCGCGAAAACGGCATGCTGACGGTCGGCGTGGTCACCAAACCGTTCCACTTCGAGGGCAAGCACCGGATGAAGCTTGCCGATCAGGGGATCGAAGAGCTGGCCAGCTTCGTCGACACTCTGATCATCATCCCGAACCAGAACCTGTTCCGCGTCGCCAACGAAAAGACGACCTTCGCGGACGCGTTCAAGATGGCCGACGATGTTCTTCATTCGGGCGTTCGCGGCGTCACCGATCTGATGGTGATGCCGGGCCTGATCAATCTGGACTTCGCCGACATCCGCACCGTTATGAGCGAGATGGGCAAAGCCATGATGGGAACCGGCGAGGCCACGGGCGAAGACCGCGCCCGCGAAGCCGCCGAAGCCGCCATCTCGAACCCGCTGCTGGAAGACGTGACGATGAAAGGCGCGCTTGGCGTTCTGATCAACATCACCGGCGGCCCGGACATGACCCTGTTCGAGGTCGACGAGGCTGCGAACCGGATTCGCGAGGAAGTCGACGAGAACGCCAACATCATCTTCGGTTCAACCTTCGAGGAAAGCCTGGAAGGCAAGATGCGCGTCTCGGTGGTTGCAACCGGCATCGAGGCGGAATCCAACATCCAGCCTCGTCCGGTAACGACGCCGGCCCGGACCATCGGGCTGACGCGGCCGAAGCGGGTCGTGGCCGAAGCCGCCGAAAGTGCCGCGCCGGCCGAACAGGCCGAAACGCCGGTCGCCGCAGCCAGTGTGGCCGAAGCCGACGCGCAACCGGTAGAGCAGACGACGGAAACCGAAGTCGCCGCTGCCGTCGCCGAAACGATCGCCCAAGTCGAGATGGCGGCCGAGGAACAGGCGGCCGAAGTCAAGACCGAGCCTGAATTGTTCGACGGCCTTCCCGAAGAGAAGGCGGGTGTCGAACAGGCCCCATCGGAAGCGGCGGAGATGCAAGAGCCGCCGACGCCCGGTCTGGCGGAACGGCCGAAACGCCCGGACGTCCCGACCCCGCGCGATGCCTTCATCCCGCCGCCGCCGGCGCGGGTCGAGCCACGGCTGGACAACCAGCCTGGGCCGGGGGCCGATCCTTTCGCGGAGGCCGAGTTCGCGAACGGGCGCAGCGAACGGACGAAAAAGCCGCGCACCAACCTGTTCCGGCGCGTAACCAATGTTCTCGGCGCGAAACCCGCGCCCGAGGAAACAGCCGCCGACGCGAGCCCGGTGACCGGTCATGTACAGGCCGCACAACCCGCTCCGGCGCCGGCCCCTGTCGCCAAGCAGCAAAGCTTGGATGCACCGCCCCCGGGCGAGCGCATGGAACCGTCGTCCGCCGCCGAATCGGAACTGCTGGAAATCCCGGCGTTTCTGAGGCGCCAGGCGAACTAGGCGGCGTTCCGCGCAGTTGCTAGAAGTCCTGAACCGCCGGCGGGCCGTTCGAAGAGTCGAATGGGTCAGCCGGCGGTTTCTTTTTACCTCCGTTCCGCCGAAAGGCCGTTGCGTTACGCTATCCAGAAAACGGTCAGAACCGTGCTGCACGAACGGAAACACAGAGAAACAATTCGTAACAATGTTTGATTTGTTGTCGCGGCGACCGCTTGTTAGACACAACATGCGAAGAAATTGCTGTGATTCGAATGGGTTGCAGTAAACGCCGAGAGCACCGGGCAAGCTTCTACAGCTCAGCGGTGCTGGCGAGGGAAATAGAGTAGTGCGAGGCAATATGCTTGATGGGGTATGTGAAGCGGCTGGAGCCGGAAACGGGCATCTTGCCCGTGAGGATCGGCGTTATTACCAGCAAACGCTGAAATCCCAGATATCCTGCAGCGGCGTTGGCCTGCATTCCGGCATTGACGTGACGATGACCCTGATCCCGGCAGAGGCCGGCCATGGCATCGTCTTCAAGCGGACCGATCTGGCCGAAGGCGAAAACCTGATCCCGGCCCGCTACGACGCCGTCTCGGATACAAAACTGTGCAGCGTGATCCGGAACGACGCAGGCGCCAGCGTCGGCACGATTGAGCACTTCATGGCTGCCGTTGCGGCGCTCGGCATCGACAACTTGCTTGTTGAGATCGACGGGCCTGAAGTTCCGGCAATGGACGGAAGCTCCGAACCGTTCGCTTTCCTGATCGATTGCGCCGGGATTGTCGAACAGCAGTCGGCGCGTCAGGTCATCCGCGTTCTGAAGCCGGTAAGCGTTGCCGATGGCGCAAGCACGATCACGCTGTCGCCGTCGGACGGGTTTTCGATCGATATGGCAATCGACTTCAGCAGCGATGCAATTGGCCGTCAGACCCGGTCCGTCGAAGTGTGTTCCAGCGAATTCCGCGCGCAGATCGCCAAGGCGCGGACCTTCGGTTTCCGGCACGAGGTAGAGGCCCTGCAGAAGATGGGGCTTGGCCGTGGAGGCAGCCTTGAAAATGCCGTGATCGTCGATGGTCATACCGTGATGAACGAAGAGGGTTTGCGGTACGAGGACGAATTCGTACGCCACAAGATCCTCGATTGCATCGGGGATTTGGCCTTGGCGGGCTGGTCGCTTCATGGCCGGATCGAGGCTGAGCGTACCGGTCATGCACTGAACAACAAGTTGCTGCATGCCTTGTTCGCCGACGCCTCGAATTGGGATCTGGTACCGGTCGAAGAGATCGACCTTCCGGCGACCTATCTCAGCGCCGCGGAATAGCCCGCCGGCTTTCGGTCATCTTGGATTCCCGCCGGAGTCCCCCTATACATAGAGGGTAGCAGTGCTGGGACGGCGCGCCTGTCCAGCTTTGTATGTTGACCGGACATTGACGCGTAATGTTGAGAGATCTCAATAGATTTGGCCGCTATGCCTGCTTTGCGGGCCTTCTCGCGTTGACCGCCTGCGGCGGAGACGAGGAGATCGCCTATGTAGAGCGCCCGCCGGAGGAGCTTTACAATACGGCTCTTGATTCGCTGGCGGCCGAGGAACTGGATATCGCCGTCCAGAACTTCGAAGAAGTGGACCGGCAGCACCCCTACTCAATCTGGGCGACAAAAGCCCAGTTGATGTCGGCATACGTCTATTACCTGAATGACGATTACGACGATGCCATCGTGGCCTTGGAGCGGTTTATCGATCTCCATCCCGGTAACCCGGACACCGCCTATGCGTACTACCTGCGCGCCGTCAGCTACTATGAGCAGATTGTCGATGTCGGACGGGACCAACGCATCACGCGCCTGGCGCTTGAGACGCTGCAGGAAGTCGCACGGCGGTTCCCGGAAACGACCTATGGACGGGACGCGGAACTGAAGGTCGATCTGACGCTTGACCATCTCGCCGGAAAAGAGATGGAAATCGGGCGCTTTTACCAGAACCGCAACGAGTGCCTCGCCGCAATAAACCGCTACACCGTGGTGATCCGGCAGTATCAGACCACCACCCACGTGCCGGAAGCCCTGCATCGCGTTGTCGAGTGCTATCTCGCCTTGGGCATCACCGACGAAGCGCAAACGGCGGGCGCGGTTCTGGGTCACAACTATCCGGGAAGTGAATGGTATTCCGACTCCTTCACGCTGCTCGAAGGACGCACGCTTGCTTCCACGGAAGACGGCTCCTGGCTTTCCTCCCTTTGGCCGTTCTAAGTGTTCGCTACCGCGGATGCTGACCGACCTATCCATCCGAAATATCGTCCTCATCTCTGAGCTGGACCTCTCCTTCAAGGACGGCTTGTCGGTGCTGACAGGGGAAACGGGTGCCGGTAAATCCATTCTTCTCGATGCGCTGGGATTGTCCCTGGGCAGCCGCGCCGAAGCGCGGTTGGTGCGGCATGGCGCGAACCAGGCGCAGGTGTCCGCCGTCTTCGATGTGCAGGACGATCCGCCGGTCGCCGATCTGCTTCTCGAACATGGCATCGACGCGGGCGACGAACTCATCCTCCGGCGAAGCTTGAACGCGGACGGCAAGAGCCGAGCTTTCATCAATGATGCACCGGTCAGCGTGGGCCTTTTGCGGCAGCTGGGCGGCCTGCTTGTCGAGATCCAGGGACAGTTCGATCAACACGGTCTGATGGACCCGGCGACGCACCGGGCCCTGCTGGACGCCTTTGGGGACCTCGATGCCCCGGCGGAAAAGACCCGAAGCGCCTTCGCCGCCTGGTCCGCGGCCCGGCAAGCCCTGACCGATGCGGAACAAGCGGCGGAAGCCAGCCGCCAAAACCAGGACTACCTTCAGTTCGCAGTCCAGAAATTGGACGAGCTTGATCCGCAAACAGGAGAAGAAGACGCGCTTGCGGCGGAACGTTCTTTATTGCGGAACGCCGGCCGGATCGCCGAAACGGTGGAGTCCGTCGGCGCCTTGCTCGGCAACGGCGGCGCGGACGATCTCTTGGGTCAGGCCGCCCGTAAACTGGAGGCGGCGCAGGAACAAGCGGAAGGCCTGTTCGCGGACGCCCTGGCAGCGGTTGACCGCGCGGCTATCGAAACGCGCGAGGCGATGGACCTTCTGTCCAGAACGGCAGGCCAAGCAGACGCTTCGGGAGACCGGTTGGAACAGGTGGAGGAGCGTCTTTTCGGCCTGCGGGAGGCCGCGAGACGGCACGGCGTCGCGCCGGACGAACTGCCCAACGTGTATGTGTCCCTGAGTGAACAGCTGTCGTTGATCGAACATGGCGAAGAGCACCTTGCAGCCCTGCGCGAGACGGTGGACGAAAAACGAACGCTCTACATAGAGCGTGCGGATGCCTTGAGGGCAGCCCGAAAGCGGGCGGCAAAACGTCTGGACAAAGCGGTGAACGTCGAACTGCCGCCGCTGAAGCTCGAAAAGGCGCAGTTCGAAACCGCCCTGAAGGATCTGCAAGAGGCGGATTGGGGTCCTCATGGCCGCGACCGGGTTCAGTTCCTTGTTGCCACCAATCCCGGAGCCCCGGCCGGCCCGTTGGGCAAGATTGCTTCAGGCGGCGAGCGCAGCCGGTTTCTGTTGGCGCTGAAAGTGACGCTTGCCGAACGCGGCGGCTCCCCCACCCTGATTTTCGACGAAGTCGACAGCGGCGTCGGCGGCGCCACGGCGGCCGCGGTCGGTGAACGGCTGGAGCGGCTGGCCACGGAAAAACAGATCCTGGTCGTTACGCACTCGCCCCAGGTGGCGGCGGCCGGCCGGTTTCATTGGCGGGTTGAAAAACAGGCCGGCAGCAAAGCCACCACGACGGCGGTCGCCAAACTGGACAAGCCGGCGCGAATGGAAGAAATCGCCAGAATGTTGTCAGGTGCGACAATAACGGAAGAGGCGCGCGCCGCCGCGGCGCGGTTATTGGAGGAGCCGGCTGCGCAATGAGCACCGCAAAAACACCGACGGATGTCCCGGTCGACGCCTTGACGGAGAAGGACGCCCGTAAGGAACTGGCGCGCCTGGCCATGGAAATCGCCTATCACGATGGCCGTTATCACAAAGACGATGCACCCGAGATCACCGATGCCGCCTATGATGCGCTGAGACGCCGAAACGAAGCGATCGAAGCGCGCTTCCCGGAACTTGTTCGGAAAGACAGCCCGTCGCTGCGCGTCGGCGGCGGATTGAAATCCGGCTTCTCCAAAATCCGTCATGCGAGACCGATGCTCTCCTTGGGCAACGCATTCTCGGAAGAGGATGTGGTGGAGTTCCTGGCCCGAATCCGCCGGTTCCTGGGCCTCGATCCGGAAGAGGCGGTGGAGATCCTGGCGGAGCCGAAGATCGACGGTCTGTCGGCCTCCTTACGCTACGAAAAGGGGGCGTTGGTCTATGCGGCGACCCGCGGCGATGGCACCGAAGGGGAAGATATCACCGCCAACATCCGCACCTTGGGCGATGTCCCGACGACGCTGACCGGCGCCCCGTCGGTTTTGGAGGTTCGGGGCGAAGTCTATATGCGAAAGCAGGATTTCTTCGCCCTTAATGAACGGCAAGAAGCGGCAGGGGCGAAGATCTTCGCAAATCCGCGCAATGCCGCCGCCGGGTCGCTGCGCCAACTCGACCCCGCGATCACGGCCTCGCGGCCGCTGCATTTCTTCGGATATGCCTGGGGCGAACTGTCCGACCCCTTGGGGGCAACGCAATTGGAGGCCCGTCAACGCCTAGCGGCACTGGGTTTTTCACTCAATCAACCCACCGCTTTATGCGACGGCGTCGACGCCATCCTGGCGCACTACCACGCCATCGAGGAGCAACGGGCCGACTTGCCGTTCGACATTGACGGTGTCGTCTACAAGGTGAACCGGCTCGATTGGCAGGAGCGCCTCGGGCAGGTCAGCCGCGCGCCGCGTTGGGCCATCGCGCACAAGTTCGCCGCCGAAAAAGCCGAGACGGTGGTCGAGGCAATAACGATCCAGGTCGGACGGACGGGCAAGCTGACACCCGTGGCAAACCTGAAGCCCGTTACCGTCGGCGGCGTGGTCGTCTCGCGCGCCACGCTCCACAATGAAGACGAGATCGCCCGGCTGGGCGTGAAAGAGGGCGACACAGTTCGAATTCAACGCGCAGGCGACGTAATTCCGCAAGTCCTCGAGGTGGTCACGAGCGGGGCGGGCGCGCCCTTCAAATTCCCCGATGCGTGTCCGGTGTGCAACAGCGATGTCGAACGGGACGACGGCGAAGTCGACTGGCGCTGTACCGGCGGCCTCATCTGCAGCGCTCAAGCCGTCGAACGGTTGAAGCATTTTGTCAGCCGTGAGGCGTTCGACATCGAAGGGTTGGGCACGAAGAGCATCGAGGAATTCTGGACTGAAAAGCTCATCCAGGAGCCGGCCGACATATTCCGGTTGCATCGGCACCGGGAGGACCTGATCGGCCGGGAAGGCTGGAAGGAGAAATCGGTCAGCAACCTGCTCGACGCGATCGAAGCGCGCCGGAACGTGCCGCTGGACCGGTTCATTTTCGCCCTCGGTATCCGGCATATCGGCCAGACCACGGCCAAGCTGCTGGCCCGCACCTATGGGGCCTACACCGACTGGCATGACGCGATGCTGGCCGTGTCGGAGGAACGTTCGGCACATCCGGACGAACACAAGAAACCCGAGTTGATCGGCCCGCGTTACACCGAACTCGTCTCGGTCGATACCGTCGGTATGACGGCGGCGGACAGCTTGGCCGCATTCTTCTCCGAAGCCCACAACCGCGCCGTCCTCGATGCCCTTTCCGAGGCGTTGACCATTTCAGATGTAGAGGCGCCCAGCAGCGAAGGCTCGCCGGTCGGTGGCAAAACCGTGGTCTTCACCGGCACCCTGGAGAAGATGACGCGCACGGAGGCCAAGGCACGGGCCGAAGCCCTTGGCGCAAAGGTCGCGGGCTCGGTCAGCAAAAAGACCGACTACGTCGTCGTCGGGGCGGATGCGGGCTCGAAAGCGCGCAAAGCCGAGGAACTGGGCGTCACGATCCTGAGTGAGCAGGAATGGCTGGATATGGCGTCCAACGCCTAAACCCGTCACAATTCGTTGATCTTCGCCCCGGATATCCAACTCATTAGGGTTTGTTAGTATTTCGGTAACCACTCTGGACCAGACTTAGAGACGGAGTCACAATCCTAGTCTTCGCTGCTAAGGGCATTGTGCGCGTTCCGGTAGAGTGGGGAAGTGAGATGCGTTTCTTAACGACGGTTTTGCTCGCGGGCTTGGCCTTCAGTCTTGCCGTGCCTGCGCACGCGCAATCCGCTCTTGGCGAGGCGGAGTCACCCTCGTGGCGAATCTTGAAACGAGACGCCCAGGGACGCCCGATCATCCTCGACCGCGGGACGGGCCAGGAGCTTCAGGTCGAAGAAACGGAAACGCCCGCCGCCACGCCCCCGAGCGAACAGCAGATTAAGAACCTGCGTACCAACACGCTGATGCGGGGCCAGGTGCTGTTGGTCAATCCGCCGCGGTCGGTGCGCTCGGACCTGGAAAACGACGGTTTCAAAATCGTCGAGGAGATAAAGCTTTTCAGCCTCGGCGCCGAGGTTTGGCGGGTCAGCATCCCACCGAACATGAGCGAAAAGGCCGCCTTGCGGAAGCTGAAACAGGACTATCCGAAGATCCTGATCGACACCAACCAGATCTTCGATCTATCCGCCGGCCGGTTCGGGCCGGACTTCTCGCGCGGGTTCGTCGGGTGGGGCCCCGTCTCCAACCGCTGTGGATCCGGCATGCGGATCGGCATGGTCGACGGCGCGGTGAATGTGAAAACACCAGTCCTGAAGGGACAACGCGTCATCTATGAGGGTTTCAACGCCAAGAACCGCAAGCCGGCCGGCGTTGCGCACGGGACCGCGGTGGCCGCAATGCTGGTCGGACGGCCGGCGGGCGAACAGACGATCGGCGGCCTGCTGCCGGGTGCACAGCTCTATGCCGCAGGCATCTTCGAGATGCGCGGCGGCAAACAGGTCGGCAATCTCGCAAACATGATGAAAGCGGCGGACTGGTTGGTGAAGAACCGGGTCAATGTGATCAATATGTCGATCGCCGGTGGCGGCAACGGGGTCATGACCTTCGTTCTGAACAAGCTGCTGCAGGAAGGCATCGTCGTCGTCGCCGCGGCCGGGAACAACGGTCCCCGCGCCGAACCGGCCTGGCCGGCGGCACATCCGAAGGTCATCGCGGTGACGGCCATCGACCAGAAGCTGCGGATTTACCAACACGCGAACCAGGGCGGGTACGTGGATTTCTCCGCGCCCGGGGTCAATCTCGTCACCCAAACACCGGGCGGCATCAAGCAACAGAGCGGCACGTCCTTCGCCGCGCCGTTCATCACCGCCATGGTCGCGATTCATCTGGATGCAGGGTTCCCCACGGACCCGGACCAGCTGCGCGGCAGCCTCCGCCGCTACACCAAGGACCTCGGCACGAAAGGTAAGGATCAGGCCTTTGGCTGGGGCCTCGTGCGCCTGAAACCGTCCTGCAAGTAGGCGCCGCCCTCACCCCTGCGCCCGTCGTGACGAGCCGTCAGATCGGCCGCGTCGCCTCTTCCAGCCAAGCAGCCGCTTCCGCATCCTCGCCGGCGGCCAGTTGCGGAGCGACTTTCTCGCGCACCTGTCCGTGGTAGTCGTTCAGCCAGGCCCGCTCCGCTTCGGTCAGCATGCCCGGTTCGACCAGATTGAGATCGATCGGCGCGAAGGTGATGGTCTCAAACCCCATCAGCGGCTTGTCCCCCGCTCCCTGACCGGCCAGTTCGGTTACCACAACCAGATTCTCGATCCGGATCCCGTAAGCGCCGGTTTTGTAGAAACCGGGCTCGTTGGACAGGATCATCCCTGCTTCCAAGGGAACGCCCAGCGACCCTTTGGCGATGCGCTGCGGCCCCTCATGGACGTTCAGATAACTGCCGACCCCATGTCCGGTGCCGTGATCGAAATCCAGTCCGACGGACCAGAGGTACTGGCGCGCCAGAGCATCCAGTTGTCCGCCGCTGACACCAGCCGGGAAACGCGCGGTGGCGATGGCGATATGCCCCTTCAACACGCGGGTGAAGCGGTCCTTCATCTCGTCGCCGGGCTGCCCCAACGCGATGGTTCGCGTGATGTCGGTCGTACCATCCAGGTACTGGCCGCCTGAATCCACCAGATAGAGTTCGCCCTGTTTCAGCGGCCTGTCGGTCTGTTCCGTCACCCGGTAGTGAACAATCGCCCCATCGGACCCCGCGCCGGAAATGGTATCGAAGCTCAAATCCCTGATCAGCGGGTCGCGAAACCGGAACGCCTGCAGCTTGTCGGCGGCGGAAATCTCGGTCACGCCGCCCGCGGCCACCGCGCCGGGCAACCAAGCCAGGAAACGGCTGACGGCCGCACCGTCACGGGTATGGGCCGCCCGCGTTCCGGCCAGTTCGACCGCGTTCTTGCGGGCCTTCGGCAGAAGACAGGGGTCGCTGCCCTCGACAATCCGTGCCCCCCCTTCGGCCAGTTTGTCGAAGACCAACGCCGCGGTTGTCGCCGGGTCGGCCTGTACGGCGGCACCCTCCGCGCCAAGCGCCGACAGCGCATCCGGAAAGGCGTCGATATCATGCAGGGCGACCCGGTTGCCGAGATGCTCTTGCAGGCCTTCGGTCAGCTTGCGCCTGTCCACGTACCAATCGAGCGCCCCGTCCGCGCGCAACACGGCAAAGGAGAGCGGCAAGGGACAGTGAGACACATCACCGCCGCGCACATTGAGAAGCCAGGCGATGGAGTCGCTGGCCGTGATCACGGCCGCATCCACAACCTTTTCCGTCAAAGCTTCGGCGAGACGTGCGCGCTTGTCGGACGACGTCTCTCCCGCATAATCCAACGCGTGAGGCCTGATCGGAGAGAGGGGCGCCGAGGGCTGCGTTTTCCAGGCGGCGTCGACCGGATTCACGGCAACCGGGACAAGTTGAGCCCCTGCCCGGTTCGCCGCCTTTTTCAGCGCAGTCAGACCCGCTTGCGTGTGCAGCCAGGCGTCGTACCCGATCCGTGCGCCTGTCGAAAAGGCCTGCTCGATATAGTCGGAGACCGGTTCGGAAATCAGATGCCGGACGGTGAAACTCCCGGTGTCGACCTGAGATTGAACCTGAAGCGTATACCGTCCGTCGACGAAGATAGCCGCATGATCGGCGCCGATGACGCCGGCGCCCGCCGACCCGTTAAAGCCGGTGACCCACTCCAAACGGTTCGCCCGTGCCGGTATATACTCACCCTGATACTCATCCGTCCGAGGGACCACGAATCCGTCCAGTCCCTGCGCCGCCATCTCGCGCCGAACGGCCGCCAGCCGCTCGTTCGGAACCGGGCCCGGACCAAGGCCAGACGTATCTTCGCTGGTAAGCGTCGCACGATGCGCGATCAAAGCCGCCCGCGCCGCGTCCGACAGGTCTCCGCCCAAAAGGTCGGTCCAGGTATCCCCCGGCGCATCCGGCGCGGCGACAACACCCGCCATCAAACCGGCAAGCGCCCCTTCATCGATTTCGATACCCGCATCGCGTAACGCCGCGACGGCTTCCGCACCGGTCATCCCTGGCCTCCTCGTCTGTAACCTTCCCCTCAAGCTAGGCAGCGCATCGACCCACGGCAAGCCCACTTCCACCGATCCTCAAAAGGCAGAAAAACCGGCTGGGTGTGAACGCTGTCACTACCCGGTGATGCCATGAAGAAAGTGCAGGGCTGAAATGCAATTATTTCGATGGTCGACCGCGTCGGTTAGGTCCATATCACCGGCATTGAGATCGCTGGCGTAACGAACGCACAGAGATGAAACACTCTCTCTTAGGAGGTAGAAATGGCTGACGTCCTTACTGCCGGTAACATGCCGGCGCACGGTTCGAATTCTTTTGTGGCTTCCATTAAGAACTACTTTGGGACCCTGTTTGCGTCGTATCAGGAGCAGAAACTCCTGGACGAGCTTTACAGCCTGGACGATCGTCTGCTGGACGATATCGGCCTGTCCCGCATGGACCTGAGCGACTGGCACAAAACCGGTGTTCGTCCGACCCACTAAGTATAAGTCACTGTCGTGTGACAAATAGCGGTTCCGGACCCAAGCCCTGAACCCGCTCGTAGACACCTCGTTGCCGGACGTCTCCTCCCTGTAGTCCGGCGCGGGGTGTTTTACTTTTTGCGCTCCCGTTCCGGGCGCCGCTTCAGCAGGAGCGTCGACCAGCCATCCAGGTGCAGGCGCTTTTCTAGTCCCACTCCCTGACGCCGATAGGCCGACAAGACCATGGCCTCTTGCTCCACCAGCAAGCCCGACAGCAGGATATGGCCGCCCCGCTTCGCGACAGAAACGAGACGCGGCGCCATAGATTGTAAAGGCTTGGCCAGGATGTTCGCGATCACCAAATCATAAGCGCCCGCCAGCCCCAGACCGCGGGCGGACAGCCCGTCGCTGACAACCGGGCGGATGCGGTTCGGAATGCCGTTCAGCCGGCAGTTTTCGCGCGTCACGGCAACCGCGTCGGGATCGATGTCGCAGGCGGCGATCCGTGCCGCCTTTGCAGCGCGTGCACAGCCGATCGCCAGAATGCCGGTACCGCAACCGACATCCAGGACCCGACGTAGCGGCTGGCGTTTCAGCAGATGGTCGATCATCAGCAAGCAGCCCCGCGTCGTCCCATGCGACCCGGTGCCGAAAGCCATGCCCGCATCCATCCGGATCGGGATGGAGCCAGATGGTACAAGCCCGTCGAAACGAGAAGGGTGGACAAAGAACCGTCCCGCAACGATCGGTTCGAAGGACTTTTGGTTCTCGGCGACCCAATCGATTGACGGCAACGGCGCCAAGGAGAATACCGGGACCGGAATCCCGGCGATCCGCGCCCCGTCGGCGACCAGCGCCGCCACGGCGTCGTAGGACGGCATCCCGGAAGTCAGCGCATCGATGCGCCACTTGTCCTCCCCGCCTTCGACCGCGAACGCCGACACAGAGACCGCAAGCTCTTCCAGGACCAGTTCCATCGGCCCCACCGCGGCAATCGAAGGAAGGTCGACCGTCAGCTTGTAAAGATCGCTCACGTGCGCTCAACGAAGCCGGCGACAACCCGCTTGGTCCCGGCCTTGTCGAAATCGATGGTCAGGTTGTCGCCGTCGATGGCGACAATCGTGCCCGGTCCGAACTTCTGATGGAAGCAGCGCTCTCCCTCTCCGAAGTCGTGCCCGTCACTTTGATAGCTTTCGCCGCGCACATCGATGACCGGCGGTTTGGACCCACCGACACCGCGTTGCTTCAAGCGTTGCCACCCGGGCCCGCCGCTGCCGCTGCGATACGCATCGGGGTTGAGCTTGGCCGGACTGTAGGCGCTCGCCGGACCGCCATAGCCGCTTTGTCCGTAGCCGCCGCCATACATGAAGGCGGCCCGGTCCTCGGCGGCGCCGCCCCCGACACCGGCGTAGACACCGCGGTCGCTTTCCATGTCGACATGATCCGCGGGCAGCTCATCGATGAAGCGCGAGGGAATGGCGCTGGTCCATTGCCCGTGAATCCGGCGGTTGGCGGCAAAGGAGACAAAAGCGCGCTTCTTCGCCCGCGTCAGGCCGACATAGGCGAGCCGGCGCTCCTCCTCCAGACCGGCCATGCCGTTTTCGTCCATGGTCCGCTGGCTGGGAAACAGGCCTTCCTCCCAGCCCGGCAGAAAGACATTGTCGAACTCCAGCCCCTTCGCGGCGTGAAGGGTCATCAGACTGATCTGGTCCCCGTCGCCGCGTTCCTCGTTTTCCATCACCAGACTGACATGTTCGAGAAACTCGGCCAGGCTTTCGAAATCCTCCATTGCGACAAGCAGTTCCTTGAGGTTCTCCAACTTGCCCGCCGCTTCGGGTTTTTTCGACGTTTGCCAAAAGGCCGTGTATCCGGACTCGTCCAAAACCGTTTCCGTGAGTTCGACATGATCGACACCCTGCGCCATGGCGCGCCAGCGGTCGAAGTCGTCCAAAATCCGCGTGAGCGCCGTGCGCGCCTGCGGCTTCAGATGGTCGGTCTCCGCCAGGCGTCGCGCAGCGAAGGAAAGGGGGTCGCCGGTCTGGCGCTGCAGGTCGTGAACCGCCTGCATCGTCGTCTTGCCGATCTTGCGCGCCGGTTTGTTGATGATCCGCTCCAGCGCCAAATCGTCCGCCGGCTGGGCGACCACCCGAAGATAGGCGAGCGCATCGCGGATTTCCTCGCGTTCATAGAACCGCGCGCCACCGACCACCTTGTAGGGGATCCCCAACGTGATCAGCCGCTCCTCGAACTCCCGGGTCTGGAAGCCCGCCCGAACCAAAACCGCCATTTCCGATAGACGCGCGCCTTTGGACTGCAACGCCTCTACTTCGTCGCCGACCGACCGGGCTTCTTCTTCACCATCCCAAACCCCGCGTACGCTGACCGGATCCCCATCTTCCTCATCGGTCCAAAGGGTCTTGCCCAGGCGGCCTTCGTTCTGTGCGATCAGGCCGGAAGCCGCACCCAGGATATGCGGGGTCGAACGGTAGTTCCGCTCAAGCCGGACCACGGCGGCGCCCGGAAAATCCTTCTCGAATCGCAGAATGTTGCCGACCTCCGCCCCGCGCCACCCGTAGATCGACTGATCGTCGTCGCCGACGCAGCAGATGTTCTTGTGGCCCTGCGCCAGCAGCCGCAGCCAGAGATACTGCGCCACGTTGGTGTCCTGGTATTCATCGACCAGGATGTAGCGGAAGCTGCGCTGATATTGCGCCAGGATATCCGGATGCGCCGTCAGGAGGGTCAGATTGTGGAGCAGCAGATCGCCGAAGTCGGCCGCGTTCAGGGTTTTCAGGCGCTCCTGATACTGGCGGTAGATTTCGACGGCGCGGCCGTTGACCAGATCGCCGGAATCCTCCGCACCGACCCTGTCCGGGGTCAGCCCCTTGTCTTTCCAGCGCTGGATGACATGGATCAGCATGCGCGCGGGCCAGCGCTTCTCATCCACATGTTCCGCTTCCAGGATCTGTTTCAACAGCCGGATCTGGTCGTCGGTATCCAGAATTGTGAAACTGGATTTCAACCCGACCAGTTCGGCATGACGCCGCAATATGCGCGCACCGAGCGCATGGAAGGTCCCAAGCCACATCCCTTCCGTCGCGGAGCCGACCAGACCTGCCACGCGATCGCGCATTTCACGCGCCGCCTTGTTGGTAAAGGTGACGCACAGGATCTGATACGGTTTGGCCTTTTGCTGATGGACCAAATGCGCCAGACGCATGGTCAGCACGCGGGTTTTCCCCGTGCCCGCCCCGGCCAACACCAGCAACGGACCATCCAGCGTGTCCACCGCCTGGCGCTGTGCCTCGTTAAGGCCGGACATCCAGTCCGGCTCGGCTACGTGCGCGGGGTGCGGCGGCACGGGTCCCTGCGGCGCGCCGGGCACCGCAATGTCGTCATAGGCCAGGGGGTCGTCGGTGAAGGGATCAGACATAGTTCTCTATATAGCGAGTCGCCGCCGCGCCATCCAGCGGCGGCACTCTCGGAAACGTCAATTCGGTCCAATCCCCGCGGCGTCGGGATTGCGATATACTGACGCTGTGAAGGAGGCGGCAACCATGCGAAACATCCCGTTCACCGGTGCAAAGGCCATGCGGGTGGCCATTCTGTTGCTGACAGCCCCGCTCCTCCTCTTGGCCCAGCCCTCAATGGCGCAGGAAGCGGATCTTAGAGACGCCGTGGTGCGCGTCGAAACCGTCGTTCCTGGGACCGCCAGGACCGCGGACGTCCTGGGCCGGGAACGCACCGGCAGCGGGGTTGTGATCGATTCCAGCGGACTGGTGCTCACCATCGGCTACATCATGATGGAAGCCCGGGAAGCCACCGTGACTTTCTCCGATGGTCGCGTTCTGCCGGCCAGCATTGTCGCGTACGACCACGAGTCCGGCTTCGGATTGCTGCGCACGCTGCAAAGTCCGGAGGTGGAGCCTGTCCGCATCGGGGACAGCGACGGCTTGGCCGACGGCGACGTCGCCTTGGTGTTGACCGCTTCGGAGGGCAGCACCGATATCGGTGCGACACCCGTCCGCATCGTCTCGCGACGGGATTTCGCAGGCTATTGGGAGTATTTGCTGAGGGACGCCATTTTCTCCAGTCCGCCGGTCACGATGTTCGGCGGTGCGGCCATGATCAACGCCGACGGCGAATTGTTGGGCGTGGGCAGTCTGGTGGTGGCCGACGCGGCCAACCCCAATCAACCAAGCCCGGGCAACATGTTCATCCCCATCAACGAGTTGAAACCGATCCTGGGAGACCTTCTGGAGAACGGCCGGCGGCTGGATACGCAGATGCCCTGGATCGGTGTGATCACCGAAGAACACCAAGGTCATGTGTTCGTCCTGCGGGCGTCCACGGACGGACCGGCCGCCAAATCGGGCGTCCTGAGCGGCGATATCATCCTGGCCGTGAACGGCGACCCGGTGAACGGAATGCTGGACTTCCTGCGCAAAATGCGCGCGGCCGGCCCGGCCGGTAAAACCGTGCCTTTGGCTCTGGTCCGCCCCGGGATCGGTCTGAAACAGGTTGAAATTCAATCACAGGACCGCGCCGACTGGCTGCGCCTGAACCCGGGGAACTAAGACAAAACACCGGGCAGTCAGCCCCGCGTCTCCCGCACCGTGCGGTGATAGGCGCGCAGCACGTCGCGTTCGTGCAGCACGCCGACCAGCTTTTTGCTGTCCAGCCGGTCGACGACGGCGACATGTTCCTCGGCGCAGTCCTCCAGCAGCGTCATCGCCGTCTCAAGATCGTCGGCAACGGTAACCACCGGCGGCGATTGGCGCACCACATCGACCGCCCGCAACAGCGCGTCGTAACTGCTGTCGAACGCCGCTTCACTGAGGTCCTGCAGCATAATGGTGCCGAGCAGCACGCCGTCTTCATTCACGACGAACAATTCACCGTAGGGCACTTGCCGCAGTTTTCGGCGCAGCTCGTCCAGCGGCGCGTCGGCGCCGACGGTCAGGTGGTCGCTGCGCATGATGCCGGCCACCATGCGGGAGCGCAGCACCACTTCCTCCCGGCCGCCGACCAGGTTGACGCCGCGCCGGGCCAACTGCCAGGTGAAGAAGGAATGACCGAAGGCGAACTGCATGATCTGGGATGCGATCACCGTCGCGATCATGACGCCGATTGTCAGCTCATAGTCGCCGGTCAGTTCAAAAACCATCAGAATGGTGCTGATCGGCGCGCCGAGCACCGCGCCCGCCACGGCCCCCATCCCGACCAACGTATAGGCGCCATGTCCCGATGATAAATGCGGAAACACCATGGTGGCGATGATACCGAACGCCCCTCCGATCATCGCGCCGATGAAGAGCGACGGCGAGAAAACGCCCCCCCCGGCCCCGCTTCCGATGGTAATCGCCGTCGCCGCGGTTTTCAGGATGGCGAGGATGACCAGCGTTTCAAGGGTCAGGACCTCCCGCAGCGCCTCGTCGGTCGCCTCATAGCCGACGCCAAGCACCTGCGGATAGAAGATCGCGATCCCGCCGACCAGCAGTCCCGCGACGGCCGGGCGTGACCAGCCGGGCAACCGGGCCTTGTCGCCGGCATTCTGGACAACCCCGACAGCCCAGACGAAAGAGACGGCCGCGAGCGCGCTGACCAGTCCCAGCATGGCAAAGGCCGGAAACTCCCAGAATGATGCAATACCGTGCGGGGGAATGATGAAAGCGGGGAAATCCCCAAAGTAGATCCGGCTGACGATGGTGCCGGTTACCGACGCAATCACCACCGGGGCGAAGGCGGCGAGCGCGTAGTTTCCCATCACCACTTCCAGGGCGAAGAAGACGCCTGCGATGGGGGCGTTGAACGAGGCCGCGACCCCTGCGGCAACGCCGCAGCCGAGCAAGGTCTGACGCCCGGACCGGTCCAAATGCAGATAGCGGGAAACCAGAGCGCTGAGGCACGCGGCAAGATGCACCACCGGTCCTTCCCGGCCGGAGGAACCGCCGCTGCCCAACGTGATCGCGCTGACCAGAGCGGCGGTGAACCCGCTGCGGTACTCCATGTCGCCGCCTTTCAAGGCTTCCGCCTCGATGACATCGGCAACGCCCTGGTTCTGCCGCCTGGGCATGAAGTAATGCACGATGAGACCGACGATCAGCCCGCCGGTCGTGGTCGCCAAGAGGATGCGCCACCATGGCAAACCGGCAACGTTGCTGTGCACATATTCGGAGGCGAACCCGTAGAAGAGCAGCTGAAAAACTTCGATGGCTTCGCGGAAAACGATCGCGGCGCACCCGCCGATCAGGCCGATCACCACGGCAAGTCCGGCCAGCACGAACTGCTCGTGTCGGCCGACACGTTCGAGTCTGGATAAAATCTCAGCCGGGCGCGGCAGTCCCACCCGTCACCTCCGGCTGCTTCCGAAGCCCTATGCTTTCGTCAGCAGGTAAGCGCCAATCTCCTTAGGACAGCACGTCCTTTCGGATTAACTGACAGGACATTAGGCCGGATTCGCGTGTAAACCCAGGGTTTTGTGTTGACCCGCGCGGGCTGGAACCTGCGATAGGGATCAGGCGGACAGGGCCGCCTCAATCGCTTCAATCGCCTTGGCCGCCGCGGCCCCGTCGGGTCCGCCGGCCTGGGCCATGTCAGGACGCCCGCCGCCCCCCTTGCCGCCGATCGCCTCCGAGCCGACACGGACAAGATCAACCGCGTTCCGCCGGTCCGTCAGATCGTCCGTCACGCCGACAACCAGGGACGCCTTGCCCTCGTTCACGGCTACGACAGCCACCACGCCGGAGCCGACCTGCTTCTTCAGCTGATCGGCCAGCGGTTTCAACTCCTTCGGCGGAACGCCGTCCAGCACCCGGGACGCGAAACTGATGCCGGCGATGTCCTTGGACGCCGGCGCGGCCCCGCCGCCACCCCCGGCCGCCAGCTGACGCCGCAAGTCGGAAACTTCCCTTTCGAGCTTCTTGCGCTCTTCCAACAGGCTGACGACACGGCCCGCTGCGTCGGAGACCGATGTTTTCAAGCTGCCGGCGATATCCTGCAGTTGCAGGTCGCGGGTCCGCGCATAGTCCATCGCCGCCTCGCCGGTCAGGCACTCGACCCGGCGCACGCCGGCGGCGACGGCGGCCTCGGCGATGATCCGAAACGCGCCGATATCCCCGGTCCGACCGACATGCGTTCCGCCGCACAGTTCCGTGGAAAAGACCGTGGTCTCGGTTTCCGGCGCGCCCATCGACACGACCCGAACTTCCTCGCCGTACTTTTCCCCAAACAGGGCCAAGGCGCCCGCTTCCACGGCCGCTTCGGGCGTCATCAGCCGGGTCGACACATCGGCGTTGCCGCGGATCTGCGCGTTGACGATGCGCTCGACGTCAGCGATCTCGTCGGCTGTCATCGGTTTGGGATGCGCAAAGTCGAACCGCATGCTGTCGGGCGCAACGAGCGACCCTTTCTGGGTGACATGATCGCCCAGCACGCGGCGCAGCGCTTCGTGCATCAGGTGGGTAACCGAATGGTTGCCGCGCAGTTTGGCGCGCCGGTTGCCGTCCACCTGCAGATCCAAGGCGTCGCCCAGCGCAAGGCTGCCGCTTTCCAAACGGCCGAGATGCAGAAACAGATCCTCGACCTTCTTCTGGGTGTCGGTAACAGTGAAGGATTGTCCGTCCGCCCCGGCGATCCGTCCGGTATCGCCGACCTGGCCGCCGGACTCGCCATAGAACGGCGTCTGGTTGACGATGATGACCGCATCGTCGCCCGCCTCGATGCGCTCGACCTGCTGCCCATCCTTGACCAGCGCCGTCACAACGCCTTCGGCACGCTCGGTCTCATATCCCAGGAAGTCGGTCGCGCCGACCTGTTCCTTCACATCGAACCAGACCGTCTCGGTCGCGGCTTCCCCGGATCCGGCCCAGTTGGCGCGCGCCTTTGCGCGCTGTTCTTCCATGGCGGTTTCAAAGCCTGCGTTGTCGACCGTACGCCCCTGTCCGCGCAAAATGTCCTGGGTCAGGTCCAATGGAAATCCGTATGTGTCGTACAGCGTGAACGCCATGCGACCGTCGAGCGGCTCGCCCTCGCCGAGTTTGCCGGTTTCCTCCTCCAGCAGCCGGAGGCCACGGCCAAGGGTCGCCTTGAAGCGTTCCTCTTCGAGCTTCAGGGTTTCGGTGATCAACGGCTCGGCGCGCAGAAGGTCGGGATAGTGCTGTCCCATGGTACCGGTCAGTGCCGGGATCATCTTATAGATAACCGGGTCGGTCGCTCCCAGCATGTGGGCGTGGCGCATGGCACGGCGCATGATCCGGCGCAGGACGTAACCGCGCCCCTCGTTCGAGGGCAGCACGCCGTCGGCGATCAGGAAAGAGCAGGCCCGTACATGATCGGCGATAACCTTGTGGCTCGCCCGTTGCGGGCCGTCCGGATCGCTGTCGGTCAGGTTGGCCGACGCCTCCATGATGGTGCGGAGCAGATCGACATCGTAATTGTCATGCTTTCCCTGAAGAACCGCGGTGATGCGTTCCAGGCCCATGCCGGTATCGATCGAGGGACGCGGCAGCGCCAACCGGTTGCCGGGTTCGATCTGTTCGAACTGCATGAAAACCAGGTTCCAGATCTCGATGAACCGGTCTCCATCCTCATCCGGGGAGCCGGGCGGTCCGCCCGGGATCGACGGACCGTGGTCGAAAAAGATTTCCGAACAGGGGCCGCACGGCCCGGTGTCACCCATTTGCCAGAAATTATCGGAGGTTGGTATCCGGATGATCTTGTCATCCCCCAGACCGGCGATCTTCTTCCAAAGGTCCGCAGCGTCTTCATCTTCGGAATAGACGGTGATCAGAAGTTTGTCCTTCGGCAATCCGAAGTCACGGGTGATCAGGTTCCAGGCGAGTTCGATCGCGCGATCCTTGAAATAGTCGCCGAAGGAGAAATTGCCGAGCATCTCGAAGAACGTGTGGTGCCGCGCCGTATAGCCGACATTTTCGAGATCGTTGTGCTTGCCGCCGGCCCGCACGCATTTCTGCGAGGTGACCGCCCGCTTGTAGGGCCGCTCTTCCTGACCGGTGAACACGTTCTTGAATTGGACCATGCCCGCATTGGTGAACATCAGCGTCGGATCGTTTCGCGGGACAAGCGGAGAAGAATCCACCTGCTGATGGCCATTATCCTCGAAGTAGGACAGGAAGGCGGTTCGGATATCGTTCGCGCTGGTCATGCTCGTGCAACCTTGAAAATAGCCTATTCCCGCCACGCGGCGCGCACAGAGTCGGCCATGGCCGCGACGGGACGCACTTACTAGCCTGGGGCCGGTGACCTGTCCAGAAACTCGCACGGAACGGCCCGTTTTCCCTCACGGATTGATGCATTAGCGGAAACAGTTTTTACACATTCGTGACAGTTGGAGTCCCACTACCAAACTACCATTTGTGCACTGCACAAAACATTGGAAGACTGTGATGGACGCTGGACTGGTACCTGTTCAGGGGTACGGCTTTGACATCCTCGATCAGCTGGAATCGCCGATCGATCAGGAATTGACCGCGATCGGCGATCTGCGGCATCCGACGAACCTTCGTCTGTTTGCCTGGTGGAAGTCGCTGTACGACGCAGCCGGCGTTCCTCCGAAACGGCGTGCGTTCGACATCGCCGACTTTCTGCGCGATTCAACGAACATGTTCCTGGCTGCACGGCAGGCGGACGGCCGGTGGTGCTATCGCATACGGGGCGAGGCGTTTCTGGATCTGTATGGACCGGAGCGCCTCGAGACCTGTGTCGACAAGTACCGTTACCGCGTCTTCGAACAGCCCGTCAGTACCTATTTGGACCGTGTCGCCAGCGGCCGCGTCTGCCGGTTCACGACGGGGGTCTTCAACTGCAGCCAGTTCGGTTTGAAAAACTTCGAGTCGGTGGATTGCCCGTTGATCGACGATAACGGCGACGTGTCCCACATTATCGGCGCGGCTGCGTTGTATTACCGCGCCGATAGCTGACGACCGCCTCCGGCACGCCGCTGCCGCGGCTATTTGTTCGGGTCGTCTCCGGGTTCAAGATCCGCGTTCTTTGCTTCATCGCCGGTCGGCCCTTCCAACATACCGCTGTCGAGCACACCGGCGTTTTCGCGGATTTTCCGCTCGATCTCTTCCGCGATTTCCCGGTTTTCGGTGAGGAACCGCTTGGCGTTTTCGCGGCCCTGGCCAATCCGCTGTCCGCTGTAGGAAAACCATGCGCCGGATTTCTCGACGATGTTGGCGTTGACCCCCAGATCCAGCAACTCGCCGGTCTTGGAAACACCTTCACCATACATGATGTCGAATTCCACTTGCCTGAACGGCGGGGCCACCTTGTTCTTGACCACCTTCACCCGGGTCTGGTTGCCGACAACTTCGTCACGGTCCTTGATCTGACCGATCCGGCGGATATCCAGGCGGACACTGGCGTAGAACTTCAGCGCATTGCCCCCTGTCGTGGTTTCAGGACTGCCGAACATGACCCCGATTTTCATCCGGATCTGGTTGATGAAGATCACCATGCAGTTGGTGCGGTTGATCGATCCCGTCAGTTTCCGCAGGGCCTGGCTCATCAGACGGGCTTGCAGACCGACATGGCTGTCGCCCATTTCGCCTTCCAGTTCGGCGCGCGGCACCAAGGCCGCCACGGAGTCGATCACCAGCACGTCTACCGCGCCGGACCGCACCAGCGTGTCGGCAATCTCAAGCGCCTGTTCGCCCGCATCGGGCTGGGAGATCAGCAGTTCGTCGACGTCGACGCCCAATTTCTTCGCATAGGCCGGATCCAACGCATGTTCCGCATCCACAAAGGCGCAGGTTCCACCGCGCTTTTGCGCTTCCGCGACGACATGCAAGGCAAGGGTCGTCTTACCCGAGCTCTCCGGGCCATAGACTTCGATGATACGCCCTTTCGGCAGGCCGCCGATCCCGAGCGCAATGTCGAGCCCCAGCGAACCGGTCGAGACCGCCTCGATATCCATTACTTTTTGCTGGCCCAATTTCATGATTGAGCCTTTGCCATAGGCCCGCTCGATTTGTCCGAGGGCCGCTTCCAACGCCTTGCTTTTGTCCATTTCGTCCTTGCCTACCAACCGCAGTGCTGACTGTGTCATCTCGCTGTCCCCGTTTCTGTCATAGGCGTTGAATACGTGCAATGCAGGAACCGTACACTTTTTGTTCTTTTTAACAAGTTCTATTTTTGCTTCCATTATTATTGATGTTTTTCAATGTTCTTCGTAGATCCATCTTTGCTTCTCAGACCTTGTTCCGTCGATGTTCCAGAACATTTTACGGAACTGGATACCGCGCGAACGAGAATCGGCGGTTCGCGGGTGCAAAGGGATTCGCTGTCCCCAGTGCGTGTCACCTTTCCTTGTCAGCAACCGAGATCGCCTTGCCGTTCAGCCGGGTCGGAGACGGTTTGCCGGCGACGCGTCATACATCGCGGCGCAACGCCTTGCTCACCGAATAGCTGCAGAGACCGTCTCAGGGGTTCCACGTAACGGGGACAAACTCTAGGGCTCGTGCTGAAGCGCGGTCTTCACCTTCGCGGCGAGTTGCTTCAGGCTGAACGGCTTCGGCAGGAAGTAGACCCGGGGCAGCGCCGTGATTTCCTCCGCGACCGATTCCTGGGTATAGCCGGAGATACAGACGACGGGCAGGTCTGGCATGTCGCCGCGCGCCGTCTTGATCAGGGTTGCCCCGTCAACCTCCGGCATCATCATGTCCGTCACGAGCAGGTCGAACCTGTTCTCCGCCAGGATTTCCAGAGCGGCCGCGCCGGTTCGGGCCTCTGTCACGATATAGCCTTTGCTGCGAAGCGCCCGGGCACTGAACAAACGAACCGGGTCTTCATCTTCGACAAGCAGGATTTCTCCCCCACCCGTGCTGTCCCCTTCCGGTCCGGCGGCGGCGGCATCATCGTGGATCTCGGTGCCGTGCGGCGCGGCCTCCGGAATATACAGACTGAATGTCGTTCCGGTTTCACCGGTGGTGCGGCTGTCGACCCCCACGAAACCGTCCATCTGCTGCAGACTACCGTAAACCATGGACAGGCCGAGCCCAGTGCCTGCCCCGATGTCCTTCGTGGTGAAAAAGGGATCGAAGATCCGGTCGATGATTTCTTCGGGAATGCCCGTTCCGCTGTCCGCCACGTCGATCTTGAGATACCGGCCCGCTGGCGCGGTGGCCCCGCCGATCGAGACCGGCTCCTCAAGTTCCACCATATCGGTTTCGATGGAGAGCGTCCCATCGCCGTCGATGGCGTCGCGGGCATTGACCGCCAGGTTGATGATGACCTGTTCCAACTGGCTATGGTCGGCCTTCACAAGGCCCAGATCGCGCCCATGTTTCAAGTCGAAGGTCACCCGCTCGCCCAATACGCGCTTCAACAGAGAGGAGATGTCGGCCAGCACGTCGGTCACGTTGGTCAGTTTCGGCTCCAACGGCTGCTGGCGCGAGAATGCCAGCAACTGCCGGACGAGCCGCGCGGCCCGTTTGGCGTTCTGGGTAATCTGCATCACGTCGGCAAAGGTCTGCTCGCCCTGGTGATGCCGTTGAAGCACCAAGTCGCAGAACCCGATAATGGCGGTCAGCATATTGTTGAAATCGTGGGCCACGCCGCCCGCGAGCTGCCCCAGGGCCTGCATTTTCTGCGATTGCGCGAATTGCATCTCCAACCGTTTGCGCTCGGTCGCATCCAGCACATAGAGCAATGCGCCGCCGCGTCCGCCCCGGCTTTCCGCCGTTCGCGACGCGTGAAGGGTCAAGGTCGTTTCCGGGTCCGACAGGGGCGCTGCATCAACCGGCGTGACGCGTCCGCCCGCCTCCGGCGCGCCGAGCATCGTGTCGATGGATGTCCGGTCTTGTTCCCGGAAAAGATCGGCGAAATCATGCCCGCTCAGCGTTTCCCGGCCGACCATCTGCCGGAAGGTCGCGTTCGCTTCGCGGACGGTCTGATCCTCGCCGAGAAGGATCAGACCAAACGGCGCCTGTTCCAAAGCCCGGGACAAGACCGCAAGCCGGTCGCGCGCTCTCTCTTCCGCCCGGCTGATTTGCGTCATGTCGCGGATCACCCAAACCCGCGTCTGCGCCCCGACAGGAACCGTCCAAATATGGAACCGGCGCGCGCTGTGCCGCGGCCCGGGACCGTCGATTTCGGCATGCCGGACCTCCGTCCCCAAAGGTTCCGCGCACAAGGCTTGCAGCAACTGCGCTGCTTCCACTGCGTCCGGACCGCCGTCCGGCGCAACCAGCACCGCCGAGAGCATGGCCTCAACCGTCCCGGTCGGAGCCTCTTCAATGCCGAACAACCGCGCGAAGACGGCGTTGAGGTAAAGAACCCGGTCCGCCCCCCCGCTTTCGGAAACCGCCTCCACCGCAACGGCTTCACCGAGGTGGTCGAGCGCGTCGCGCACCGCCGTCGCGCCGGGGGCAGGCGCGCGCCCGTTCGCGCCACGGCGAAACAGCCGGGCCGCCAACCCCAACGCCGCCATGACCGACAGCGTCGCGGCAATCGCGACCGGATCGGTTCCGGCCCCCCAAAGCAATGTTCCCACCGCGGTCATGCCCAGGGTCCAGAGCACAACAAGCAGCATGCCTCCGATGCCGGTACGGCCGGTGCCGCCAGCACTAGCCGCCAACGGTCTGTCCTTTCAGGCGCCAGACATAGCTGATCACCTCGGCCACCGCCTTGTAGTGTTCTTCGGGAATCTGCTGGTCGAGATCGCAACCGGCGAACAGCGCGCGGGCAAGCGGTGGGTTTTCGATAAGCGGGATATCGTGCTCACTGGCGAGATCGCGGATGCGCTTTGCCACCAGATCCTGCCCCTTGGCCACCAATATCGGGGCTTCCATCGTATCCGGCTTATAGGACAGCGCGCAGGCGAAGTGCGTCGGGTTCGTGATCACAACATCCGCTTCGGGCACGGCCTGCATCATGCGCGTCCTGGCCCGTTCCATCCGAATCTGGCGCAACCGCGCCTTGATCTGCGGATCCCCTTCCTGGTTCTTGAATTCCTCTTTGACTTCCTGCTTGGTCATCCGCAATTGCTGGCGATGCTGCATGCGCTGATAAAAGATGTCGAAGACCATGATCGCGAACAGGATTGCCAGCACCCCGGCCAAGATCCGCAGGATCAAGAACAGGATCTCGTACATGTGATCCCCTGTCGTCAGACTGGGCAGCACGTCCAACCGCTGGAAATAGGGCGTAACCAGTAAGACGCCGACCGCCGCGACAATCGCCAGCTTCAGGAAGTTCTTCAGGAACTCCACATAGGTTTTCATCTGAATGTATTTCTTGGCGCCGGTCAGCGGATTGATTTTGCTGAGCTTCGGCTTCATCGGCTCGGTCACCATCAACCAGCCGTTCTGCGCCACGTAGCCGGATGCCGCCAGGAGCGCGAACAGGACCAGCGGCCAAGCCATGATGCCAAGCACGTCTTTCAGCAAATCGGTCAGCGTGCCGCCCAACTCGGCAGGCCCATACAGAATGTCGTGCGGCCGCGAGACGAATACGTAGAGGGTTTCCTTCAACGACGTGACGACCGACGGCCCCATCAAGGCCAGCATCACGCCGGTTCCGAACAGCATGATCCAGGTCGGAACCTCGCGGCTGGTCGGCAGTTGCCCTTTGTTGCGGGCGTCCACCAAGCGTTTGCCGGTCGGTTCCTCTGTCTTTGTGCCGGGATCGTCGTCTGACGACATGGCCCTTCCTAGTTGCGGAGCGCGGGCGCCATACGGCGGGCGGGTCCGTCAGTTGAACCGAATGAACCGAGCGAGCCCTTCGGAGAATTCGCCCAGGAATACCATCATGATTGCTTGAATGGTGATCAAAAACACCAGCAATCCCAACATAATTTGCAGCGGCATCGCCAGGAAGAAGACCTGTAGCTGCGGCATCAACCGCGCCAGCAACCCTAGCAGGGCGTAAAAGACCACACCGACGACGATGAAGGGCGAGGCAAGCTTCATGGCGAGCGAGAAACTGTCGGCGATGGCGCGGGCGACCATAAAGGAAAAGTCGCCCATCTCCGGCAAGGCCCCCGGGGTGAACACCATATAACTCTCGACCAGTCCGGTCAGCATGACATGGTGCAGATCGGTGGCCAGAATGAACAGCACGCCCAGCAATGTCAGAAAAACGGATTGCAGAGATCCCTGATCCTCCAGCGCCGGGTTGAACAGCACCGCGTTCGCAAATCCGGAGATGAAGGCGATGATCGTCCCCGTGGTCGCCAGCGCCGAAACCATGATCCTGACCATTACGCCCAGAAACAGTCCGACCAGGATCTCCGCCAGGATCAGCAGTCCGATCGCCAATCCGCCGGCCGCCGGCAATGGCGGCAAAGTGTCCTGCACAATGGGGGTGACGATGACACTGAACGCCAACGCGAACAGCAGACGGATCCTGGGCGAGATATAGGCTTCCCCGAACACGGGAAGAATCAGAAAGGCGGCGCCGAGCCTGACGAAGACGAGCAGCAGCGAAAAGACGCTAAAGGCAAGGACTTCTGCGAGCATGGCGCCGCGCTACCCTGTCCGTCATCCAAGAGAGATGACTTTGTCCATCACGAACTGCATCAGTTCGGTCAGGACAGCCAGCATGAACGGCAGGAACAGAATCAAGGACGCGAACACCACCAATATCCGCGGCACGAACGTCAGCGTGGCCTCCTGAATCTGGGTAAGCGCTTGGAAGACCGCGATCACCAGCCCGACCACCAGCCCGACGATCATGATCGGTCCGGATACGAACAGGGTCGCACGGATGGCTTCAAAAGCGATGTCGAGAGCTTCGGATTCGTTCATGGCCGCCGCCGTTGCAAGCAGTCAACGACTACCCTATTGCGATTCTCAGGCGCGCCAAATCTCGGTTCAGACCGGAAACCGACCGCAAGGTCAGATCGGCATGCGCAGGACTTGCTGATAGGCGCTGATCATTCGGTCGCGCACCCGGACCACCGTGCGCAAGGTGTTCTCCGCGTGGGATATCGCCGTCACAACGTCGGTCAGATCCGCGCGCCCGGCGATGGCGTCGATGGAAAGCTGTTCGGCCGCCTTGTTGGCTTTCACCGTTTCCTGGACGCCAGAGCGAACCATATCGAGGAAACTGCTTGCGGGCGGTTCCGCGCCGGCAGCCGGCGGGTTCAACGTGCCGGGAACCGGGGTCGCGTGGGCGCGGTACGCAGCCGCTGCATCTGAAGGATTGATTGCCATTTATCTAAAATCCAATCTATTCCCAAACCTAGCCGAGATTTCCTTAACCAATCGTTAACGGATGCATCCCGGTCCGCACGCGCCAGCCTACCTCAGAAGGTCGACGGTCGCACGCACCATACGGCGGGTATTGTCGATAACGCTGACATTTGCCCGATAGGTGCGCTGCGCTTCAAGCATATCCATCGTTTCGATCAGGCCTTTTACGTTCGGCGTCCGATAGTAACCGTTTTCGTCGGCGGCTGGATGATTGGGGTCGAAACGCAGGCCGAAGGCCGACGGATCCTCTGTAACCCGGCGCACTCTGACCGTATCCACATTCAAGGCACGGTCCATGGCGTTCTGGAACGTCACGACTTTCCGGCGGTATGGGTCTCCCCCCGGCACGTCGGCCGTGGAATTTTGGTTCGCGATATTCTCGGCGATCACCCGAATGCGCGTGCCTTGGGCCCGCATTCCGGAACCGGCGACGAAGATGGCGCTTTTCAAACTGTCCATGACGGATTCCTCTCTGTCGCCGCTGCGTTACGATTCGTTCCGGCCCAGGGCCACGCCGTAGAGCTGGCCGTATTTCCGGAAGATCTGCGTTGCAAGTTGATAGTCGCCCTGGGTCTGGTTGAGCTTCATGACCTGCTCTTCCAGGATCACCCCATTTTCGTCGGGCGTTACTTCATACGGATAGCGGTTGCGGGCGACCCGATAGGCATCAGTGTCGGTCCCGGCGGCAAAACTTGCCCCATCGGCATTGGACAGACGCAGATTGGACTGGGTTTCGCGCAACGCGGTCCGGAAATCCAAGGCCCGCAGGTCCTGTGCGTTGTAACCGGGAGTGTTGGCGTTCGCGACGTTCTGGGCCAAGACGCGCTGGCGTTGGGTGAGCCACTGCATGCGCTCGCCCGTCATCAGCATCAAGGCCGTATCCTTCAACGGCATCTCTCTCTCCTTTTCAACGGGTCTCTCCAAACCCGTAGAACACTGAGCAAACCGTGTGCCAAACCGGAAAATGCACACCGCGCTAAATGTTCTTCAAACAAAATGAAGTGATTTCCAGATGCTGACAAATAATACTTCAAGTATTTTCAAGTAGCTTTGAAATAAAACCCAATAGAGCCCTCGTTCTCGACCGGCATCGCGCTTTGCTTTAGGCTGCCAGGCGACCAGCTATTTGCGGAACGCGTCCATGTCCGATCAAAAGGATAAAGGCGGCATCCTGCCGCACAGCCCCGGGGCGCCCGGCAACCGGGCCGTCGCCCTGTCGGATGCCGATGGCCCGTCGATAGGGCCGACCGTCGTGGCGACCGGCGCGGGCTTTTTGGCCGACCGCATCGTCGAAGAAGCCCTGAAGGCGGGCGTGCCCGTGCGAACGGATGCGGATCTCGTCCAGATCCTTGCCGAGACGGAGGTGGGGGAGGAGGTCCCCGTCGAGGCATTCGTCGCCCTGGCGGAAGTGCTCCGCTATGTCTATGACTATAACCGGGCCGCAAGCGAGGCCCGCGAGGACGAAATGCAGGGGACGGCATCACTTTTCTGATGCCGGGGGAGAGCGATCATGCAACGCGACCAAATCGAACTCGAACTGAGGACCCTGATCGAAGAAGTCAGTGCCGGGCACGAACGTTTGCTGGCCGGCGAAGACTTCGGCATGCAAGGCATCTCGCAGCGTATCGACACTGCCTGTAAGGCGGCCCTGGCCTTGGAGAACGAGGAAGTGGTCACGCTGCAACCGATCATGATGGATTTGCGCAACCGGCTGCAGGAATTCTCCGAGTTGATGCACACCGCCATGAAGAAGGCAGACAGCGCCGCCGACGCGCCGGACGGGGATGCGGACGGCGGCGAATAGATCGCCGGCACCCCCTCCTGACCCGCAGCGAATCGGATACGATCACCGTCGGTATCTCAGGCGACTGTGAATCAACCAATACGCTTTCCAGGGAATAATCTGGCGCTAGCGCAATGGCCCACACAACGCCGTACCAAATCGATGATGGTAAGGCATTTCGCGCATGGGCGAATTCTTCGACATAGCTGGCTATCTGAGGTTCGTGGTCGCCCTGGTGGCGGTTCTCGCGTTGATTTTGGTTACCGCGCATGTCGCGAAAAGGTTCCTGCACGGCCGGGTCGCACTCGCCAAGGGGAGTGCCGGTCGAAGACTGTCGGTGAGCGAGGTTTTGCCGTTGGACGCCCGCCGGCGCGTGGTGCTGCTGCGCCGGGACGGCCAGGAACATCTGGTCCTGATCGGCCCGGACGGAGATACCGTTATTGAGCGCGATATCACCGTACCGGACCAAACTGCCGATCAACCGGCGGCCAGGCTTGCATCCGCTCCCGGGAAGGCGTCGCCGAGACCGGGCGGAGAGACCGTGGCCGAGAGAGAACCCGGTGCCCTGAGGGCCATGCTCCGGGCGGTGCAGCGGTGAAACAAATGATCCGGCATGTACGGAAACAGGAAGCAACCCGATTGAAGGCCGTGGGTTGGCTGTTTGCGGCCTGCCTGTTTGCCGCTCCTGTTTTGCTCTGGGGCGGAACGGCCTTGGCGCAATCGCTCAACATCGATATCGGCGAAGGCGGGTCGGTGACCGGCAGGCTCATCCAGCTTGTCGTTCTGCTGACGGTGATCTCGCTCGCCCCCTCCGCGCTTGTCATGGTCACCTCCTTCACGCGTCTGGTCATCGTGCTTTCCCTGCTCCGCACCGCCTTGGGAACGCAGCAGAGTCCGCCGAACACGGTGATGATCAGTCTGGCCCTGTTTCTGACATTCTTCATCATGCAGCCGGCGTTCGAAGAGGCCTATAACGCCGGTCTTGCCCCCCTGATCGAAGAGAGAATTACCGAGGAAGAAGCGTTCGACCGGTCGATCGCCCCGTTTCACGCCTTTATGTTGCGCCATGTGCGCGAGAAGGATCTGGCGCTGATGATGGATGTCGGTCAGATCCCGGCGGTCACGGACCCGACCGCCACACCGCTGCGCGCCCTGATCCCCGCCTTTATGATTTCGGAGCTTCGGCGGGCATTCGAGATCGGTTTCCTGATCTTCGTCCCGTTTCTGGTGATCGACATGGTCGTGGCGTCCGTCCTGATGTCCATGGGTATGATGATGCTGCCACCGGTAATGATCGCCCTGCCCTTCAAGCTGATATTCTTCGTGTTGGTTGACGGCTGGTATTTGGTCGTGGGGAGCCTGGTTCAGAGCTTCCAGCCTGTATAGCGGGCCAGCAGGGCGAGTCCGTTCGCACTCTCAACAAGCCGGGTCAGGAATCCTGCAGCGTATTGGTGCCGCTGGTGACCGGGGCGCTTTCTTCGGAGCCAAGAACCGGGGTGAGCAGGCGGTCCCGGTAGTTTTCCATGAAGGCATTGAAGCCGTCTGTGGTGGCCAACTGCTGCAGGCTGGCCTGCAGGCTGGCGCCGCCGCCGTCGTTGGGCGCCACGATATAGTTGAAGACGTCCCGGAAGGCCGACAGGTTCATGGCCGGACCGTACAATTCGCGCACCTGTGTGAGGCCGGCTTCATCCTGATCGAGTTTTAGCGCAACCGCCCAATTCACCACGTGCCGCGCGCTTTCCTCGTCGATTTCTTCATCGTCCCCTGGCGGGTCACCGGACAAACGCTGCAGCACTTTCGCCGCTTCCGTCCAATTCTCGCCTTTCCGGAAGATATCCTGACGCAGGATATCGGCATCGATGCTGGTGTCGCCCGCCAAGAGTTTGACGGCTTCTTCGTCCCGGTCCAGTTCGAACATGGCTTTCGCTTCCAGCCGCCGGCGGTCGTCGTCCAATTCTCTGTCGATCTGCGGGAAGTTGGTTTTTCGAAGCGCATCGACAGCGCCGATCGGATCGTTGTTCAGCAGGCGGACGAAAGCCAGCTTGGTGCCGATCCTCGCCTTTTCCCTCCCCTGTTCCTTCAGCCGGAATTCGATCTGTTGGTCGAGCAAGGCCGACGCGCGGTCCAACAGATCGACATCGATCAGGCGGTTGGCCAGCAGTTCTATCAGCAGATCGCCATCCGCTCCGGATGGCGTCAACTCGCGGAATTCATCGTACAGGGACAATGCGCGCAAGGGCGGCATCCGGTCCGCCTCCCCATCGATGTAAAGACGGCGGAACAGGGTGGTCATATCTTCGGCCAGTTCGCGGGCTGCGTCTTCCTCGGCGAAATAGGTGACGGCGAGCCGCCACGTGGTCAGGCCGTTCAGATAGTCGCCCTTGTCGATATAACTCTGTCCCAGACGACGCAGAACCCGGAACTCAAAACCGTCGCCGCGCCATTGAAAACGCAGTCTCTCAAGCCGCTCGATGACTTCATCGTCATCGATCTCGTTCTGGCGGCGCTGCATGTTGATGAGCAGGAATTCCGCGCGCGCGGCGTATTTCGGATCCGTACCCTCGACCAACTCCGTCCAGTAGTCGAAGGCGAGTTCCAGGTCGTTTTGCGTGAAGGCGATCTGTCCCTGGTGGAAGCGCAGTCGGCTGTATTGCCCGCGGGTCAGAAGCTCGACATCGGAATCCAGCTCATCCAGCCAACGGCTCGCGGACCGCCTGTCCTGCGTGGCGATCGCCGCCTCGATCCGCAACAGCCCGAGATAGGCTTTCACCGGATAGGGATAGTCGCGGAGAAGCGAATCCCCCACCCCGAACTGATCAGCGGCCCCCTTCATGTCGCCAAGCTCAGCCAGCACCGCCCCCCGCCAAAGCGCTGCTTCCGCGAACCCGTCCAATCTGGGATCGCTGAGGTCCTGCCGCGCCGCTTCGTAGTCCCGGTTGAGGACGCGGACCGCGCCGCGCAACGCCCGCAAGTCCGCTTTCTTGAAGATCGATTCATCCAGCCGTTCGATGACCTTCATGATGCCGTTCGCTTCCGCCCCCCGGTGGCGGGCGGCATAGAACCGCACCATGTCCAAGCGGGCGTCCATGCGGCTTTCTTCCGGCACCTCGGTCACGGCCTGCAGCAGTTTGTACTCGCTGGGAAGGTAGTCCGCCTCGCCGCCCCGGACCCATTCCTGGAAGTCGAACAAACGGCGCGCTGAGTAGTTCTGGCTCGTACTGGCCGGGGCCTCGGGCGAGACCGCGGAGATGTGCAGCCCGTCCGTGCCGGACACCGAGAAGCCGTCGAAACTCCGCTCGAAGAGGACCTCGTCCCCATTCGATTCGACGACGACGCCCTGTGCCGACGACAGCACGCGGAATTCTGGATAGACGCGCGTCCCCGCGACGCCGGTTCCGGAGTCGCGGTAGGTCGCGACAAGCAGGGTATCGCCTACATCCGGGTCTGGAATGGTTACAAGATTACCGGGGTTCGCGGTCGGGAAGACCAGTTTGGGGCCGGCATCCGCGTCCGCTTCCGCGCGGATTTCAACCTGGTTCTGCGGCGCATAGGGCTCGGTGCGGAAGTCGACTACCCAGTTGAACCCCTCCAGCCGGACGACCGGAAATACATCCGGTTTCGCGCGCAGGCGCAAAGCCGTGGCGTTGTTTAAAGGCAGTTGCTCGATCCGGTCGATCAATGGGGCGCCTTGCTGCCGCAACGGGTTGAGATCGATCGGCGCGCGCCGGTCAAAGACGACCCAGATATAGTCACCGCGCCGATACACGGCGGCCCCGACCTCGTCGGGCCAGTCGAAAGAGAAGCTTACCGGCGCCGGTCCATCGGCGGAGATGGCGCGGCCGCTGCCATCGCGCTTGAACTGCACGGTGCCTTCTTCCAAGGCCTGTTGAACAGCGAGCTGTTCGGCTGTCAGAGGTCCTTGAACGTCCGCTTCCGCCGTTCTGACCCGGGTTTGCAGCCCGCCGCCTGTTGAAGCCTCGCTTTCCGCCTCGTCGTCTGCGTCCGCCAAGGCCTCCGCTTCCGCGGTCGCGGCTTCTTCCGCTTCCGCCTGAGCGGCCGCTTCCGCCGCGGCGGCATCTTCGGCTTCCAGAATACGGCGGGCTTCAGCCTCCGCCTCTGCTTCCGCTTCGTCCAGCGGGGGCGCCAAACTAACCGGCCCTTCGCCGGTTTGGCCGTCCGCCGCAGGCGCTGCGGCCACGGTGTCTTCCGCCGATGGGCCTTCGGTGCCTTCACCGGGCACCTGTACTTCGCCGGATTGTGCGGCCACAGCATCGGCCTGGTCGGTAGGCGCTAACGTTGCCGCTTCCGTCCCCTCCGCCAGAGGATCGGCATCCGATACATCTTCCGCTTGCCCGCCATCGGCCACCGGGTCGGCTTCCGGCGCTTCCGCGGTTTGTGCGTCTTCCGCCTGCGCTTCGGGGGCCGGCGCCTCCGACGCCGCCGTTTCTTCCGCCGGCGGGGCGACGGGCGTCAGGATCTGGGTTGCGCTGGCCGCAGCCTCCGGCACGGCCCCGGACCCCAAGGTTACATCGAAGACGACCTTATCGCCGGAAACGAGGTCGCGCACGGTCGACCCGTCGGCAACGGGCAGGACGAAGACCATTTCCTCGGCCGACGCCGCCGATTGCGGGCGCCCGAAACCTTGCGGCAGACGGCCCGCAAGCTGCGGTGAATCGATCCGCGCCGGACGGTTGAAACGCGCGGTCAGCACCCCATCCGCGAGATCTACCGTGTATGCCGTCGGTTCGGTCCAGTCGAAGACGATACGGGTATAGGTCGGATGTTGCCCCACCCGCACCGGCACGAGGGGCGCTGCGGCGGTCTGTTCGGTTGAAACGCCGCCCGCGGCGGCGTCCGGCCTCAAGTCCAGGGCTATCGAGTTGCCGCTTCGAAAACTGTTGACCGTTACCGCTTGAGCAAGCTCGAGACGGACCGTTCTGCCGCCGTCTTCCAAAGCTGCGGACCGGACGTAGGTTCCCAGGTTGTTGAGAAGGTTGGTGAAATCGGTCGTGACGGCTTCCGGGAACCGGACCAGCAACGCACGGCCATTCAGTTCCGTCTGAAAATCGACCTGACGCGGCCAGTCGAAAACCACCCGGCCGTAGTCTGGATGAAAGCCGCCTCGGATCTGGACTGCCTCCTGCGCGAAGCTTCCGGCTGGCGCAAGGAGCAGCACGGGGCCGCTGAGGGCCGTCGCCAACAACATCGCCCGCAGGCTTTGCTTGCGTCCTTTCCAGCCGATCTTGCGCAAAGTGAGCATTTCACCCAGGGCCATTTATTGTCCGCCCGCCACAGAATACAACACCACATCGACCCGCCGGGACAGTGCGTACCGCTTTTCTTCCGGTATCCGCGGATCGAGATGCCGAAAGCGGGAATCCCCTCTTCCGATCGCCGCGAACCGGCCAGTATACCCTGCCTCGGTGAGCACGTTCGCTACTTTCAACGCCCGCGCCAGCGACAGTTCCCAATTGTTCGCATAGGGACCGTCTTCGGGCGGCAATGGGTCCGCGTGGCCGACAACCTCGATCTGATTGCCGACCAGTATCAGAACCGCCGCCAAATCGGAGATAGCGCGGACCGCCTCCTCGCTCAAGCTGTCCTGCCCGGTATCGAACATCGCCTCGCTTGGCAGGGAAATAACCATGGTGCTTTCCAAGGGCGTGAGGACCGCTTGGGATAAAATCGGATCGGCGGCGAGTTTTTCGCTCAGAATGCGATGCAGATAGTCGGTCGACAGACCCGGCAGAACCTGCACGCTCGGTATGTTCATCTCGCTGATCGGCGCCGGCTTGGTGAGGTCCGTTGGCTGCAGCTTGCGGTTAAGAAGACTGGTGACCTCGTCCCATTTCTCCGACTTCACGTAGGACATCGAAAAAAGCATCACGAAAAAGGTGAGCATCAAGGCGGTGACGTCCCCCATGCTGATCAGCCATGCGGGCGGCTTTTCGGCACCTTCTTCTTTTCTGTCCTGTTCGGGGAGGGTCATTGCGCGATCTCCCCTGGGCTTGGGCCGGAGGAAACCGTTTCCGAGAAGGTCACATGCGTTTGGGTCGCGTCCAAGATCTCAAACCGCAGGCGCAGACGGTTCGTTCGGCGTTCGGATACACCGACCGACAGACCGTCCGGCGGCGCACCGGCCTCCACCACGGCCGCCGCAAACCGGGCCGCGCGGAGGAAAGGAAGATCGTTGGGCTGATAGGATGCCGGCCGCCCGGAAACGGGTTCGCTGGTATCGGGATCGAGCAAGGCGAACGCATCGACCACATCGCCTGCGGGTTCGGCTTGTTCCGCCGTGGCCTCGTCACCGGTACTTTCTTCCCCGCCACCGGATTGGGGTGGAGCCGTCACGATGGCGACTTCTTCGAGACTGTCGATCGGCAGCGTGAAATGCAGCTGAACCGAGAACCCTTCCAGGCGTGCGGCGAGCGCAAAGGCGGTCGCCTTCAGCAAGGCTTTTCGGTCGCCACGCACCACCGGCTCGCCGCCGACGAAAACCTCCGTCTGAGGCAGCGAGAGCTGCAAGGTGCGTCCACGGGTCAACGCTTCGACCCTGGCGATGGGCACGGCGGTGAGCCACAACCGCTCCAGATCCTCAATCACATCTTCCGGTTCCGGCACCGGACCCAGGGTGGAGACCAGAATTTCGGCGGTGTTGTCCGGGATGATGTCGCTTTTAAAGGTCGCCGCCAAAGAACTGAGGACGTCACGGGATTTGGTCTCTTCCAGCGTCGAGATCGCGGTCAGCAATATGAAGAATGCAAGCAGAAGCAGGAACAGGCTCAAGAACATCAAGGGCCCCGTATCGGGAACCGGCTTTTGAGCGTCAATCTGCTTTTCGTCGTGCTGCAACATTGCAGTCCATCTTCCGCGCACAGCGTTATCGGCCGGTCCTAGCAAGAAACCGGCCGACCGGACGCCATGCGCACCGTGTCGATGCCTGCAGTATAGTGTCGATTCCGCCCGGCGCGCCACTGCGCCGGATTGTCGGCGGCCCTTGCGCCTCCATGCAAGAGAGGCGGCCGGAAGGCCGCCTGTATTGCCGGAATGCTCGAAGGTCTGACTAGAACGGTCCGAGGACGCTGGTCAGCTTTTGCTTCAACGTCGCGGCGTTGAAAGGTTTGACGATGTAATTGCTGACGCCTGCCTGTTTGGCGGCAATCACGTTTTCCGTCTTGCTTTCTGCCGTGATCATGATGAACGGGAGATCCTGCATGCGCTTGTCCGCACGCACTTCACGGAGCAACTGGATCCCGGTCATCGGTTCCATGTTCCAGTCCGAGATCACCAAACCGTAATCTTTCGCCCGCAGCTTCTGCAGCGCTTCGCTTCCGTCCATGGCTTCGTCGACGTTATTGAAGCCAAGCTGTTTCAGCAGGTTGCGAATGATCCTGAGCATCGTTTTGTAGTCATCGACAATCAAGACCTGCATGTTCAAATCGACAGCCATGCAACAACTCCGTCCCTTTTTATTCTCTAGCCTAAATCAGATGCAGGCTTACTCGTTTGGCTGCTCCCCAAGCATTAGGGTGACTTTCGTTGACCCCTTTTGCCCTGGTGCGCGCGCTCAATCGACCCGCGGCGCCACTATCCCCCGCATGACGTTACCAATTAGTTAAATCCCATGTATTATTGGGTCAATTCCAGATTTATACTGTTTTTTTGCCTTGGAGCGGGATCCCGGTTCATCGGGCGGCCCCCAAAGCACACGCAAAACAGATCACTCGGGTAACTGCGGCAACTCGTTCCGCTCGGCAAGCTCGCGCGTCAGGATGCGGGCCCGGTTCGGGCTCATCGCCGCGATGATCGGGGCCACCTTCCGGGCGCTCATGCCGCGTAACACACCGACCAGCGTATCGAGTTCCAACTCATTGAAAATAGCGGCGGCGGATTTCGGCTTCATGGCGGAGTAGATACTCCGCAGGCGCTCTTGGTCCTCGTCTTGCTCCTGATCGTATTCTTGCACCAGACTGCGGATATCCTCGCGAATACGCTCCAACTGCTGCTGTTTCACGACCAGTTGCTGTTCCGCGGCCCGCAGCAGCGCTTCCCGCTCGGAGACTTCGCGCTCCTTCACTTCGATCGCGTCGCGGCGGCTTGAAAGATCGTACAGCAGCCGCAACTCACCGGGCGTCAGCGAGGCGAGTTCGGAAAGTTGGTCTTCTTCGTCGGTTACTTCAGCCTCGATCGCGCCATCCGGCAGTTCGTCTTCGAAGGTCTCGAAGCCGTCGCCCTCTTCGTCCAACGCCGGTGCAAGCTGCGCGGCGGCTTGCTGTGTTTGAACGGGCGCTTGCGCCAACGGCTGGCCCGATGTGACCGCTTCCCAGATCGATCCGACCTTCACGGTCAGCATGAGCGCTGCGACGAAAATCGTAATTGGAAGTATCCGGAACCCGAGTTTCATCGGCTGTCTTTCTAAAGTTGCGGCGTCCTACCCGAACAATATCAGCAAAGTGTTAACGGGTCGTTTTCTACCGCATTCCCTGCAAGGCGCGCAACAAGGCCGACTTTTTCTTGGATTTCTCGTCGCCGTCCGCCGCCTGATCGTCCCCCGGTCTGGCGACCGCCGGTTCCGTTGCGCCGCGCAGAGACGGTACGTTGGAGGGCGTGTCGCCCCGGGGCGGGTCCGCTTTCAAGGGACGCGCCGTTGCTTCCTTGCGTTTTTGCGGCGCATCCGCCGCCGCGCGGGCGGCCCGCATCGCATCTTCGATATCCGAAGCCGTATCGCCCGCCTTGCTTTGCGGTTTCCCGCGGTTTTCCGTAATGGACCCGTCCAGCCGATCGGCAACGCTGTTGCCCCTCTCGATCATGAAAGACAGGTCTTCCCGCAATCCGTCGGCCTCGCCGAGCAGCTTGGTCAGCGTTTCCTTGTTTTTGTTTGTGGCGTCCTTAACGTTCTGGATCGCCCGTTCCGCTTTTTCGGTCGACTCGGTGAAACCGGCGAGAAGAGCTTCAAGCTCTTCCTTGCTCTTCTGCAAAACCGACAGGCTGCGGTTCAACCGAACTGCATAGACGATCACCGCGACCAGCAAGATCGCGATCAAAACATCGAGAACCAACGCCAGTTCGGGCTGAATCAAGCCTCGCCCTCCGCCTTTCCTTCAATCTTCACTGCAATATTACCCGATTTCTGCCCCATATGGGCGCTGAACATCGGAATGCTGCCGCATCTTAGCATTACTTCCGAGTTCGGCGTTGCCGAGAGCGGCAAGAAAGTACCCGGCTGCCATTCCAGAACGTCGCCAAGACTGCTGGCCATTTCGTCCAGCACCACCTCGATCGGCACCTCCGTGAACCACAGTTCGGTGGCCAGGTGATTTTCCCAGATCGAATCGCGGCCGAACTTCTCGCCCATGAACATCTGAAGCAGAAGTTCGCGAACCGGTTCCAGCGTCGCGTAGGGCAGCATCAGTTCCAAACGGCCGCCGCGGTCTTCCATATCGATCCGCAGACGGGCCAGAATGGCGGCGTTCGCCGGCCGGGCAATGGTTGCGAAACGCGGGTTCGTCTCCAACCGGTCGAACCGCATCGTCACCGACGACAAAGGATCGAAGGCAGCAGACAGGTCGGCGAGCACGACGGCGATCATCCGCTCGACCAGGTTGCGTTCGATTGTCGTATAGGGCCGTCCCTCGATCCGCATCGCGGCGGTTCCGCGGCGCCCGCCGAGAAGCACGTCGACAATGGAATAGATTAGCGAACTGTCGACCGTGATCAGGCCGTAATTGTCCCACTCTTCCGCCTTGAAGACGGTCAGCATCGCGGGCAGCGGGATAGAGTTGAGATAGTCCCCGAAACGGATAGACGTGATGTTGTCCAGGCTGACTTCCACGTTGTCGGAGGTGAAATTCCGCAAGCTGGTCGACATCATCCGCACCAGGCGGTCATAGACGATTTCCAGCATCGGCAGGCGTTCGTAAGACACCATGCCGCTGTCGATGATCGCTTCGATCCCCGACTGCGTGCCATCGTCCTCGCCTTCCTGGAACCCGAGAAGACTGTCGATTTCATCCTGGTTTAGGACCCGGGCCGTTCCACCGCCGCCGACAAGATCGTCGTCGTCCTCGGCCATCGCCGCCCATTCTTCGGCAAGCGCGTCGTCTTCGCCGTCCTCACTCTCGCCGGCCATCGCTTCCATTTGCTGGGCAATGTCTTCTTCGTCACTCATATCTGCGTCTCATTAAAGATCGATCCGCACGCATCCCCGCAACAAACGGGCCAAACAGCCGGCCCGCGCCGCAAATTACTGTATCAGCATATCCCCAATCAGGACGTCCCGCACTTTTACCGGATGGGCCGCCTGATTGACGCGCGCCAGCATTTCTTCCTTCACCCGGTACAATCCCTCGCTTCCCTCCAGTTCCTCAACGCGGAGTTCCCGCAGGAAGACCTGAAAGTTGTCGATGATCTTCGGCATGAAGGCTTCGATCGTCGCCTGATCCTCCGGCTGCATCAGTTCGAGGCTGATTCTAAGCTTCAAGATCTGCTGCTTACGACCGGAGGATCGCAGGGACACGATCATTTCCCGGACATCGAGGTAATGGCCAGGCGTCGCCACCACGGGCTCGTTGCTGGCGCCTTCGCCCGCTTCGCCGCCTTCCTCGGCCGTTTCTTCCACGCCCAGAAGCGGATCGAGCAGCCCGCTCATATAAACGCCGACCCCGGCGCCTGCGAGAACCACTATAGGCAACAGGATAAACAGGACGAGTTTTTTGCCGCCGACCTTTTTCTTGCCGCCTTCGCCGTCACCGTCGTCTTCGACTTCTTCACTCATAAGGCCCGTCGCCCCGTCTGGTCATTGCCCGCCGGCAGCCCATGGCCTGCCATAGATACCGTGGCAGGAATATAGGCGATCTCCGCGATATTCTCAAATATACGAAATAGTTAGAAGTATTCGCACAATAAAGCCTAGCCGGCTTTTACTAAGATACCGTTTCGTTCCGTTGAACCGGTCGACGGCAATTCCTGCCGGTACCGAGACGCCCGCCTGAACCCGGCATCTGCCGGTTAGGCTCACAGCGATCATGAAACAACTCATTGAAAATTATAGATTTTCTTTCTGGCACACTCCTTGCTGATGGAATGTTCGAGAGAGAGTACGTGATTTCGTATCGGCTGGTGACCCCGCGTTTGCGGGTCTGGCTGAGAGTGACGAGAGAGGTAGAGCATGTCGAATTCCATATTCATTGCCCTATCGCGCCAATCGGCGCTGCAACGGGAACTCGATATCGTTGCGAACAACTTGGCGAATGTGAATACGCCTTCCTATAAAGCGGAACGATTGGTCTTCCGGGAATTCCTGGTCGAGACGCAAGACCGCGCGCCGGGACTCTCCTATGTACAGGATGTGGGTCAATACCGGGTTCAGGACGAAGGACCGATCCGGCAGACCGGCAATCCCTTGGACGTCGCCATAAGCGGCGACGGCTATTTCGTCATCGGAACCGACTTAGGCGACCGTTATTCACGGCACGGGCGTTTCCAACTGGATGCCGCCGGCACGTTATCGACCGGCAACGGCGAACCGGTCCTGGGTCTGGCCGGCCCCATCACAATTCCCCCGGGCGAGACGGACATCTCGATCTCGGGCGATGGGGTCATTTCGGGCAGCAACGGCCAACTCGGCCAATTGCGCATCGTCCGGTTCGACGAACCTCAGGAGTTGCGCCGCGCGGCGAATGGTCTGTTCACCTCGCAGGAAGCGCCGATCGACGTCGGCACGCCGCGCCTCGTTCAAGGCAGCCTCGAGGACTCCAACGTCCAAGCGGTGCTGGAACTCACCAACATGATGCGGATTTCAAGATCGCACCAGTCGGTGAAGCGGTTCCTCGATCAAGAAGACAAACGCCATCGCGACATGATGGACAAACTCACCCGCGCGGTCGCCTAGACATGCGCCGGGCGGAACAAAAAAGTTTCAGGAGACCATAGATGCGATCCCTATCAATCGGCGCGACCGGCATGCTGGCTCAACAGCTCAATGTCGAAGTGATCTCCCACAACATCGCGAACTTGAACACCACGGCCTTCCAACGCCGCCGGCCGGAGTTCCAGGATCTGCTGTACCAGAACCTGCGGCGCGTGGGCTCGGACTCCTCCGATGCCGGGACAATCGTGCCGGCGGGCGTCCAGGTCGGCCTTGGCGTCCGCACGGCGGCGGTCTACCGGATCACCGAACAGGGCAACCTTACCCTGACCGAAAACCCCTTGGACGTCGCGATCAACGGGAACGGCTACTTCCAGGTCGACCTGCCGAACGGCGACACTTCCTATACTCGGGCGGGCTCGCTCCAGTTGGACGCGAACGGACAGATCGTCACCGTCGACGGCTTTACCGTCCAGCCCGGCATCACCGTGCCGCAGAACGCAATCGACATCTCGGTCAACGCGAGTGGCGAGGTTCTGGTCAGTTTGGACGGCCAGACGACGCCGCAGAACGTCGGTCAGTTCCAACTGGCGACCTTCCCGAACGAAGCGGGCCTGATCGCGGTCGGCGACAACCTGTTCCTGGAAACGCCGGCCTCCGGCGCGCCGGTAACCGGCACCCCGGGGTCGACCGGCTTCGGGACGCTGCAGCAAGGGTTCCTCGAAACGTCGAACGTGAATGTTGTCGAGGAAATCACGAACCTGATCTCGGCGCAGCGCGCTTATGAAATGAACTCCAAGGTCATCGAGACCTCGGACCAGATGCTGCAAACCGTATCCAACATACGCTGATGACCGACGCTAACGGAACCGAGGATATGGCCATGAGAACCGCCCAATTCCCTGACACGCTGCACCGGTTGCGTCCGGTCTGTATCGCCGCGCTTCGGGCCGGAGTGTTCGGCTTGGCGGCACTGTCCCTCGCGGTCGCCGCGACCGTCTGGGACGCCAACGCAAACCCGGCTTCCGCGTCCGTTCAAGCGCCGGTTCGCCTGATCCCCTCGGTTCAAGTGACGGGCAAAAACGTGACCTTGGGCGATGTGTTCGAGAATGCCGGAGAATACGCGGACCGCGTCATCGCCCGCGCCCCGGCTCCCGGACAATCGGCAACCATGGAGGCACGCTGGCTCGCCCGCGTCGCGCGCGCATTCCGCCTCAACTGGCGTCCCCAATCGCGTTTCGACACGTCGGTGGTTACGCGGCTCAGCCATTTCCTATCCGGCGACGTCATCAAGTCACAAGTTAGGGCCGAAATCCTTCACAACCGGCCGGACTTGCCGCCGGAGGAGATCGAAGTTCAGTTGGACAACCGGTACCTGTCCCTGACGCTGCCCACCGACCGGCCGGCCACCTTGGCGGTCCGTCAGCTGCAAATCGATCCGCGGACCGACCGTTTCAGCGCAACCTTGGCCGCTCCCGCGCAACCGCCTTACGCCGTGCAAGTCCCGGTATCGGGACAGGTGCACCGGATGGTGGACGTCCCGGTTCCCGCCAACCGCATCCTGCGCGGCGAGCTCATCTCCGGCAACGACCTCTCGTTCGTCCGCGTTCGGCGCGGCAGCTTGCCCGGGAATGCCATCCTGGACGTCGCGGAACTGATCGGACAAAGCGCCAAGCAGAGCCTGACCTTGGGCAAGCCGATATCCAGCAACGCCATTCAGCCTCCCGTTCTGGTCAAGAAAGGGTCGCTGGTCACCGTGAAACTGCAATCGAACAAACTGCTGCTGACGGCCCGCGGACGGGCCCTGCAGAATGGCGGGTTGGACGACATCGTCCGGGTTCAGAACCTGCAGAGCAGCCGTACATACGACGCCATCGTCACCGGCATGGGGCAAGCCGAAGTCAGTCTGCCGAGCCAGGTCGCGCTGCAGTAGCGGCGGCCGGACGGTAGGATTTGGAGGAATTGTCATGAGAGTTCATTTAAGCAACGGACAAAGCAGGCTGTTTCGGATCAGCGCCCTGTTGCTGATGGGAACCATGCTCGCCGGATGTAACGCGCTGTCGCGGCTTGCCGATGTCGGTCAGGAACCGGGCCTTTCGGAGATCGAGAACCCGACGCACAAAGTGGATTACCAGCCGGTCAGCATGCCGATGCCACCGCCGACGATTGCCCGGCGCCTGCCGAATTCGCTGTGGCGGCCCGGATCGCGTGCCTTCTTCAAGGACCTGCGCGCCAGCCAGGTCGGCGACATTGTCACGGTGCAGATCGCCATCGACGATGACGCGGAACTGGCGAATTCCACAACGCGGACGCGGACCAACGTGGAAAACCTGGACATCGACTCGCTACTGGGTTTCGAAGGCGATCTGGACACGTTCCTGCCGGAAGCCGTGAACCCGGCCGATATCCTGGCAACCGACAGCAACAGCAGCAACCAGGGCACCGGGGTGATCGACCGCGAGGAGGAGATCAACCTCCAGATCGCAGCCATCGTGACCCAGGTCCTGCCAAACGGGAACCTGGTGATCCACGGCCGCCAGGAAACACGGGTAAACTACGAGATCAGGGAACTGCAGCTTGCCGGGGTGATCCGGCCGCAGGACATCACCAACGACAACACGGTCGCCTATCAACAGATCGCCGAAGCGCGGCTGTCCTACGGCGGGCGCGGCCATATCACCGACGTACAGCAGCCCCGCTACGGGTCTCAGATCGTCGACATAATCCTGCCGTTCTAAGCGTGAACGGCTGAACGAAACCGGACAGAACACAAGCACTGGGGAAGCACCGCTACGAAAAAAGATTAGACCCGACGTTTCGGCTGGATGAGGAAACGAGCGCCGATCACCGCAGAAGCGGTGCCTCAGGCGGCGAGGAGCCATCGAAACGATCAGGCGCATGAAGGCGCGGTAAGCCCGCGCGACCATGCGACCCGCAGAATGAATCCGGTTTGGATTTACGCCCGCACTCTCCTCTCTCTCGTCTCTCCTCTCGCTGGCGTAGATCCGTTAGAGACGCCCCCCGAGTCCAACCGGGGGGCGTTCTCTTTTCGCCCGCGGCGTTGAGTTGACCGGCCACGGAGGCTACAGGAAGGGCCGACGACCCGAACGACCAGGAGGCCACGGTTGCATGCCGCCACGCGCGAACCCGCTGAAACTGAACAAATTGCAGCTCAGGACATTGGCTCTGGTGCAGCTTCTGATCAGTGAAACCGGTCAGGGGATTCATGATCAGGATAGCGGCGACGTCACCCTGATGTCGCTACCGCAGCCCCAGGGAGATCGTGTGTATTTGGGCCGCTACGCCGTGTCGACGCGCGAAGCGAGCGGGTTCTCGAATGCGGGGGTTTGGTCGGCGCTGGCGCGCAAAGGCCTCGCCCGCGGCGGTCCGCCGGTCACCATCACGAAACAAGGACTGGCCTACGAAACCGGGATCTCGGACATGTTCGTCAAGCCAAGCGACCATTGATCCCAACGGGACCGTCACGCGAACACGCCATCGAACCAACAAAACCGATAAACACAGGAAACGCTTTTCATGCTTAAGACAGTTACGGGTTACCAGGGCATGGTGACCGCCCCCCACCATCTGGCGTCGCAAGCAGGCGTTTCCGTGCTGCGGGACGGCGGCAATGCCGTCGAGGCGATGGTGGCCATGGCGGCGACCATTGCTGTCGTCTATCCGCACATGACGGCCATCGGCGGCGACGGTTTCTGGCTCATCGCGGAACCCGGCAAGCCTCCCATCGGTATCGACGCCTGCGGCGCTGCCGCGGAAAACGCGACGCGGGCCTTTTATACCGGCCAGGGGCACACCGGCATTCCGACCCGAGGTCCCCTCGCCGCTTTAACCGCGGCCGGAACGATCTCCGGCTGGGATGCGGCCCTGGCGCAGGCGCGTGCCTGGGGAAGCGCCCTGCCGCTCGACCGCCTGATGCAAGACGCCGTCCGGCATGCCCATCAAGGGGTCGCCGTCGCCCCCAGCCAGGAGGCTTTGACGCGCGAAAAACTCGCGGAGCTGAAAGACGTGCCGGGCTTCGCCGGAACATTCCTGCAAGATGGTTCCATTCCTTCAGCCCGCAGCAAGCTTGCCAATCCGCGTCTAGGCGACACGCTTCGGCACCTGGGCAAGGCGGGCTTGGCTGATTTCTACACCGGCGAACTCGCCGGCCGGATCGCGGCAGATCTGAAAGCGGTCGGCAGCCCTGTCTCGGCCGCTGACTTGAGCGGCCATGCGGCGAAGCTGGTGACACCCTTGTCGGTCGGGACCAGCGATGGAACCCTCTACAACATGACGCCGCCGACACAGGGACTGGCGTCGCTGATTCTTCTGGCGCTTTATGACCGTTTGACCGCACCGGAATCCTCCGAGTTCGATTTCGTGCACCGACTGGTCGAAGCGACGAAACGCGCCTTCATCGTGCGCGACGGCAACGTCACCGACCCCGCCTACATGACAGCGGACCCTATGTCGTTCCTGGACAAGGCATTCCTGGATGCGGAGGCCGCGAAAATCGATCTGAAAGCGGCTCTTCCCTGGCCGCATGTCGCCGCGCCCGGCGATACGATCTGGATGGGCGCCATCGACGGCGAAGGCCGCGCCGTCAGTTTCATCCAAAGCATCTATTGGGAATTCGGATCGGGCGTGGTGCTGCCGGAAACCGGCATCCTTTGGCAGAACAGGGGGATCAGCTTCTCCTTGGAAGAAGACGGGCCGCACCCGCTTATGCCCGGCCGGAAGCCGTTCCACACCCTGAACCCGCCGATGGCGGTACTGAACGACGGGCGGACGATCAGCTACGGAACCATGGGGGGCGAAGGCCAGCCGCAAACCCAGGCCGCCCTGTATGCCCGTTACGTAAAAAAGGGCCTCGACCTTCAGGAGGCGATCAGCGCGCCGCGCTGGCTATTGGGCCGCACCTGGGGCGATCAGTCGACGAACCTGAAACTGGAATCCCGTTTCGACGCCGCGACCGTCGACGCGTTGAAAACGGCCGGCCACGATGTCGCCGTGGTCGACCCGATGACGGACATGATGGGCCATGCCGGCGCCATCGTGCATCATCCGGACGGACTGTTCGAAGGGGCCACCGACCCGCGCAGCGACGGTGCGGCGATGGCCGTCTAGCGACCGCTCAAGAGCGTCAGAGCGGCCCCCGCCATCACCTTGGCGGAGGTCATGATCGCGTCGATTTCGATATATTCATCGGGCTGATGGGCAAGGTCGAGGATGCCCGGCCCGTAGGCGATGCAATCCTTCAGCTGGCCGATCCGGAAGATGTGTTTTTGATCGTAGGTTCCGGGGGAGCATATGGCGTCCGGCTTGTGTCCGAACTGCGCCTCGATCTGTTCGGAGACCGCCTTCACCACCGGCGCGTCCAGATCGGTTAGCGTCGGTTCGAACTCCATGATATCGCGGACATCGAATCGGAAACCGGGCCTTTCTTTCTCAAGTCTCTCCAACAGCCCGATGATCTCGGCCTTCACCTGATCCAGCGGTTCTTCGATCAGGAAACGCCGGTCCAGGATCACCTTGCACAGGTCGGGGACCAGCGAGCTCGGCAGGCCGTTGAAGTTGTCCGGCAGGCCGCCATGGATGGAGGCGATATTCAGGGTCGACTGTTTCGCCCCTTCCGGCACGACGGGCATCGCGGTTTGCCTGTCTGCGAGAGCGGGGTAAAGATCGCTTTCCAGCTTTTCAAGAAAAGCGCCCATATGCCGGACCGCGCAATCGCCGAGGAACGGCATGGAACCGTGCGCGATATGGCCATGCGTGCAAACCTCCGCCCACCAGACCCCGCGATGCCCCACGCACACCCTGTCCACGTTAAGGGGTTCCGGAATAATCACATGGTCGACCCGGGGTTTGCTGAAAAACCCCTTGCCGGCAAGGTAGGCAACCCCGCCATAGCCGCCGGTTTCTTCGTCGACGGTGCCGGAGATTTCAATCGCGCCGTCAAACGGCAGCCCCTCCTGCAGGATGGCTTCCGCGGCGATGATCGACGCCGCGATCCCGCCCTTCATGTCGCATGAGCCCCGGCCATAGATTTTGCCGTCGTCGATCTCGGCGCCATAGGGGTCGCGCGTCCAGCCTTCGCCCGGCTCCACAACGTCGATGTGACCGTTGAAATGGAGGCAAGGACCCGGCCGCCTACCCTCGCGGCGCGCGACGATATTGGTGCGGGGATGACGGTCGCTGTCGCCGGGCGTTCCCTCGCCCCGCTCGTACAGAACATCGAAACCGGAGGCCCGCAGACGCTCGCCGATCAACTCCGCGCACGGGACATAGGCATCCCCTGGGGGGTTGACGGTTGGGATGCGGATCAGGTCCTGTGTCAAAGAGACGGCCGCATCCTCAAGTCCGTCGATCCGCTCAAACAGCTTTTGCACGTCGTACTCCCATCTCTGAAGGCGATATGGTTGCGGGCAATCCCGATTGAGGCAAGAGAAACGATGGCGACACAGCCGAAACCGTCCGAACGTGCGTTGGTCCGCGCTATTCTGCCGCCGGAGACGGATGCGACGGTCAAGGCGGCCGCCGTCGGCCTGAACTGGACGCTGGTGGTATCGGACATCGGCGCGGGCGTTGTCCATACGCCGGCGAAATCGCGCCAGGGCTGCGGACCGGTGGAGGGTGCCGGCAGTCTGGCCGGTCAGCCGCTTCAGGCCCTTCTCGACCGGGTCGACGATCCGAACCCGATCGCCCGGGCGCTCGCATTCGCCGCGATGAATGCCTACTGGAACCGCTACGATCTGCAAGCATCCGTGGCGAACGGCCTGGAAACCATGGCGTCCGACGCAAACCTCAAGACCGTTGTCGTCGGACGGTTTCCCAAGCTTGATGAAAAACTCCCCAACGCGGAAGTCATCGAGCGCGACCCGCGCCCCGGCGACCATCCTGAAGAGGCCGCCGCGACACTGATCCCGGATGCGGACCAGCTTGTTATTACCGGCTCGACTCTCTCCAACGGCTCACTGGACAATTTGTTGTCTTTGAGACGGACTGCGCGAACAGTGCTGGTTGGCCCCAGTACGCCGCTGTGCCCCGCTCTGTTCCCGTTCGGCATTGACGCACTGTCAGGCTTCCGTGTCGAGGATCCCGACCGCGCCCTGCGCGCGATCATCGAAGGCGGCGCCGCCAAAGCGCTCAAGGCCGCGGGCAAGCCGGTCACTTTATGGCCGTAAGGCCGGACAGTTCGACCGTCATCGAACCAGTTTCGCGCACCGCGCCCTAAAGATCTCCATGCGCCTTGTTGGCGACTGTGGAGAGACGTTCAAATGCAGATATATGCCGGTTGGTATGTTGTGGCCGCCGCTTTCATCCTTGCAGTTTTCGGGTGGGGGTTGGGATTTTACGGGCCGCCCATCTATCTGCAGGCCGTCTTGGACCGGACGGCGCTTTCCATGGCCACGGTCTCGGGCGCCGTGACGTTCCACTTCGTCGCCGGCGCGGCCATGGTGCTTTGTCTTCCATTCCTTTACCGGAGACTGAGCGTCGCCGTCGTCACGTGCCTGGGCTGTATGATCCTGGCAGCCGGCCTGTTCGGTTGGGCCCGGGCGGACAGCATCCCTACTTTGTACCTCGCCGCGGCCGGGACCGGTTTGGGTTGGGTGACGATGGGGGCCGCCGCCTTGAACGCCATCGTCTCGCCCTGGTTTGAAACACGCCGGCCGCTCGCACTTGCCATGGCCTATAACGGGGCGAGCCTGGGCGGTGTCATCTTCTCACCGTTTTGGGCGTTGTTGATCGCATCGATCGGGTTCGCGGACGCCGTGTCCGCGGTTACCGCCTTACTGATCCTGACAACCTTCGCCTTGTCATCGACCATCCTTAAGAGACGTCCGACTTCAGCGGTACAAAGCGAAACGCAATCCGAAAAACCCCAAATGCCTGGACGGTCGACAGCAAACGAGGGTGGACGCCGGGCATTCCTGACACTTTCCGTCGGCATGGCGCTCGGCCTCTTCGCGCAGGTTGGATTGATCGCACACCTGTTCTCAGTGCTGCACGCAAGGATCGGGCAGGAACAGGCCGGATGGGCGCTTAGTCTTGCAACGGTCTGCGCGGTGGCGGGGCGAAGCCTGTGCGGTTGGCTGATGCCAAATGGCGCCAACCGGCGGACAGTGGCGGCAGCCAGTTATGCCGTCCAGATCCTTGGCTGTCTGTGTCTTGCGGCGGGTATCCCGGGCGACGTCGCCTTGGTGTGGGCCGGTATCGTGCTTTTCGGGCTCGGCATAGGCAACGCAACATCGCTACCGCCCCTGATCGCCCAGGCAGAGTTTCCCGGCGGCACCGTGACTTCGGTGGTCGCACGGATCGTCGCGGCGGCTCAATTCACCTATGCTTTCGCCCCGGCGGCTTTCGGCGCGATGCGTCAGGCATGGGATGGCCCGAACGCCACGCCGGCGGTTGCGATCCTGCTCTTGGCGGCGGCGGTAAAACTGTTGGCGGCGGCGGTGTTCCTGCTCGGCAAAGGCCCTACAACAAAACCAAGGCCGCCAGCCCCAGAAACGCGAAAAAGCCCACGACGTCCGTCACCGTGGTGAGGACCACGGTCGATCCGATCGCCGGGTCGATATCGAGGCGGTCCAGGACCAGAGGGATCATAGTTCCGGCAAACCCGGCGATCAGCAGATTGATCACCATGGCCGCGGCGATCACGCCGCCAATCGCCGGATCGGAAAACCACAGCCAGGCCAATCCCCCCATGATCAGGGCGAAGACAATGCCGTTGGCGCTGCCCACCAGAACCTCCTTGAGGACGATCCGCATGGCGTTCGACGGTGTCAGTTCATTGACCGCCAAGGCGCGGACGGCCACCGTCAGCGTTTGGGTGCCGGCATTGCCTCCCATAGACGCGACAATCGGCATCAGCACGGCGAGGGCCACGACCTTTTCGATCGTTGCCTCGAAAAGGGCGATCACAAGACTGGCCAAAATCGCCGTCATCAGATTCACGAACAGCCAGGAAAACCGCAACCGGGTCGTCTCGACGAAGTCGGAGTAGAAGTCGTCCTCCCGAACCCCGCCCAGTTTCAGGATGTCTTCCTCATGTTCCTCGTCCAGCACCTCGACGATATCATCGACCGTGATCACGCCGACCAACCGGCCTGCCTCATCGACGACCGGCGCCTCGACCAAACCGTATTGCCGGAAGAAAAACGCGACGTCCTCCTGATCCATCGCGACCGGGATCTGTTTGGGTTCCGGCTCCATCACTTCCCCGACGGAGACCGGACGCCGTGTGCTCAACAGCTTTGAAAGCGGCAGCGACCCGACGGGCTTCCGGCTGGGGTCAATAACCGTGACGTTGTAAAAATCGTCTGGCAGTTCGCTCTCGTCGGAGCGCATATAGTCGATGGTCTCACCAACCGTCCAAACCTCGGGTACGGTGACGACCTCATGGCGCATCAGACGCCCGGCGCTGTCTTCCGGATAGGAAAGCGACTGTTCGTAGATCAGCCGGTCGTCGGCTGGCAGAGCCTCGAGGAGTTCCTGCTGCTCCTCTTCGTCCAGGTCCTCGATCAGGTCGACCGCATCGTCGGTCTCCAGGTCGTTGACCAGATTGACGAGCTGTTCCGTGTCGAGATAGTCGACGATGTCCTCACGGACCGAGTAATCCATGTAGGATAGGATTTCCGGGTCCATTTCGTGGCCCAGCGCATCGACCACCGTTTCCCGGTCGCCGCTGGTAAGGCGCTCCATCAAGTCGGCGATGTCGGCCGCATGCAGCGGCTCTAGGAGGTTACGAATCTCCGCTTCGTCGCCGGCTTCGATCGCCGCGTCTATGGCCTCCGAAACTTCGTCGGTCAGGCCATACAGTTCATCGAACGCTTCGTCGGCCTCGGCGCCCGAGCGCTTGTCCGTCGCATCGATGATCTGCGGATCCGCCATACCGGACTGCCCCAACCTTACGCGTTACTCCGGGCACTGGCGTGGCCGCTCCCGCCCGGTTCTACTCCGCCGCCCGCGCCTGCGCGTCGACCACCGCAAGGGCGGACATGTTGACGATGCCGCGCGCCGTGACCGAGTTGGTCAATACGTGCGCGGGTTTGCTGGCGCCGATCAGCATTGGCCCAACGGTCAGGCCGTTCGCAAGCTTTTTGACAACGTTATAGGCGATGTTTGCGGCGTCGATCGACGGCATGATCAGGATGTTCGCCTCGCCCTTCAGCTTGCTGCCGGGCAGCAGGCTGTCGCGCAGCCCTTGGTCGAGGGCGGTGTCGGCATGCATTTCGCCGTCCACCTCCAGTTCCGGGTGGTCGCGGTGCAGGATTTCGACGGCGGCGCGCATCCGCAGCGAGCATCCTTCCTGCGAAGACCCGAAGTTCGAATGAGAAAGCAAGGCGACCTTGGGTTCGATCCCGAAGCGGCGCGCTTCCACGGCGGCCATCACGGCCATCTCGGCCAGTTCCTCGGAAGTTGGTTCGATCGTCACATGCGTGTCGGCCAGGAAGTAGATCCCCTTCTCAAGCACCATCATGGTCAGGGCCGACAGATCGCGGACCCCGTCCTTCAATCCGATGATGTCGCGCACGTGACCGATATGCTGCCGGAAGCGGCCGGTCACGCCGCACAGCATGGCATCGGCTTCGCCGCGTTCCAGCATGATGGAGCCGATCACGGTGGTGCTGGTGCGCACGATCGTGCCGGCGTTGACCGGGGTCACGCCACAACGGCCAAGCACATCATGATAATGCGCCCTGTATTCCGAGAACCGAGGATCGTTTTCCGGATCGCAAAGCTCGAAATCGCGGTCCACTTTCAGCCTGAGGCCCAACTTTTCGATCCGGCGCAGCAGCACTTCGCGGCGGGCAATCAGAATTGGCCGGGCGATCCCGTCATCGACAACGATCTGAACGGCACGCAGCACGCGGTCATCCTCGCCTTCGCAATAGACGACCCGTTTGGGCGCTTCGATGGCCTGATCGAAAACCGGCTTCATGACCGTCCCGGACCGGAACACAAATTCGGAGAGCTGTTGCCGGTAGGCGTCGAAATCCTCGATCGGGCGGGTCGCCACACCGCTGTCCATGGCAGCCTTGGCGATCGCCGGTGCGATTTCCATGATCAGACGCGGATCGAACGGCCTTGGAATGATGCTGTCGCGCCCAAAGCCACCGGCCTGCTCGCCATAGGCCTTGGCGACAACCTCGGACACTTCGCGCCGCGCCAGGCTGGCGATGGCCTTCACGCAGGCAATCTTCATTTCCTCGTTGATGGTGGTCGCGCCCACATCCAGCGCGCCCCTGAAGATGAAGGGGAAGCAAAGAACGTTGTTTACCTGGTTCGGGAAATCGGACCGTCCGGTGCAGATAATCGCATCTTCGCGCGCTTCCTTGGCCAGAGCGGGATCGATTTCAGGTGTCGGGTTGGCCAGCGCAAGGATCACGGGGGACGATCCCATTTTCTTGACCATTTCGGGTTTCAGCACGCCGGGACCGGACAGGCCCAGGAATACGTCCGCCCCTTCGATGGCCTGGTCGAGGGTCCGCAAATCGGTCTTCTGCGCGAAGACGGACTTGTACTTGTCCATTTCCTCGTTGCGGTCGACATGCACCACGCCGCTGCGATCGCAAACCAGAATATTCTCCTGCTTCGCGCCCATCGACAGCATCATGTTGAGGCACGCCAACGCGGCCGCCCCGGCGCCGCTGCAAACGATCTTGATGTCCTCGAATTTCTTACCGACCAGTTCCAGCGCATTGTAGACCGCCGCCGCGGCGATAATCGCGGTGCCATGCTGATCGTCGTGGAAGACGGGGATGTTCATCCGCTCCCGCAGGCGGGACTCGATCTCGAAGCATTCCGGCGCCTTGATGTCTTCAAGGTTGATGCCGCCGAAAGTCGGTTCCAGCGCGGCGACGATGTCGCAGAATTTCTCGATCTCGTATTCGTCCACCTCGATATCGAAGACGTCGACATTGGCGAACTTCTTGAACAGCACGGCCTTGCCTTCCATCACAGGTTTGGAGGCAAGCGGTCCGATATTGCCGAGCCCCAGCACGGCGGTGCCGTTGCTGATGACCGCCACAAGGTTGCCGCGGGCCGTTACCGTGGCCGCTTCCGCGGGATCGTCGACAATCGCATTACAGGCCGCCGCAACGCCCGGGGAATAGGCGAGGCTGAGATCCCGCTGGTTCGCCATCGGCTTGGTGGCGACGATGCTGAGTTTCCCAGCCGGTTTCATGCGGTGGTAAATCAACGCGTGTTGGTCGAGATCTTCCATTGTGTTGCCCCCTTTTATGAACCGCGCCCGTTGTCGGACTGAAACGTTACCGGAGTGTGCGTGGAAATAACGAAAAACGAAAGGGTTGTGAGTAAGATAATATGGCCGCCTCACCTCAAAGGACGAGCATGCACCAGTTTGCGTAGAGCATGATGGCTTTGCGTGCTAGGGCCACACAGGGGCATGGGTGCCGAGCGGCACCGATGGCCTTTCCCAACGGGCCGGCGTTTCCGACAGAAGCGCGGCGTGGCGGGTGTGCGTCAGCGTCCCGAAGCCGGAAGCGGATGTGGTCAGATATGCCGCTGTCTCGTCCTCCGGCGGTTCCGCGCAGGACACACCGTCCGAGACCCGGCCCAATCCGTCCAGCCAGCGCGCGGTGGTCGCAAGCGCCACGCGGACATGCCAGCTGCCGCCCTGCTCCGCCCGCCGCAGCAATCCGGCAATGGCCCCCAAGGCGATGAAGTAGCCCGACGCATGATCGAGCGCCTGGCACGGCATCGGTTTCGGCCCTTCGACACCCGCGGCGCGCGCTTCCTCATGGTTCATACCCGTCGCGGTCTGAACCAGCGAGTCGAACCCGCGCTTGTCCGCCCACGGACCGCCATGCCCATAGGCCGATAAAGTGACATAGACGATCCCCGGTCGGATTTCGGCCGCCCGTTCCGGTGAAAACCCACGTTCGGCGATTCCACCCGGCCGGTAACCTTGAATGAAGACGTCGGCATCACCCAGCAAACGCTCCAGTCCGGCGCGGCCGGCATCGCTTTCCAAATCCAAATGGGTGGACAGTTTCCCCCGACCCGTCTCCATGACCAGCACGGGGATGCTCGGCAAATAAGGCGAAGACACCCGCATCACCGTCGCGCCGTGCGCGGCCAAAGCCCGCCCGCCGGTCGGTCCCGCGATAATGCGGGTCAGATCAAGCACGCGAACGCCGCTCAAGGGGCGCTCGCCCGGATCAAAGCCCTCGGGGGGCGCGTCACCGATCCGCTTGATGAGGATCGGCGGAATGTCCGTCAAGGCCTGCGCCTGGGGATGCGCCCGCCACTCCTCCCGGCTGCGCATCAAGGCCACCACCAAACCCCGGTTGGAGGCTTCTTCCTCGAAATCAGCGCCTTTCCACGCCCGCAACGCCTCGGCCACCGACGCCCGGTCGTTGTCGCAGTCCAGCATGCGCAAGACGCCGTCTCGGTGATGCTCGAAATTCGTATGCAGGCGAACCCAACGCCCGTCGCCGCACTGATAGGTCCCGGCGATGGCGTCCCAAAGTTCCGGCGCGTCGCCACCGTCCACGCGCAACAGCCGTTCGCTGCGGAATTCGGCCGCCGCATGGCGCATATCGACGGAGACGGTCTGTTCGGAACCGGTGCGGAGACGGTGCAGTTCGGCCGCCGCCAGGCCGGTCGCCGCAATCGAGGCTTGGGCGGCCGCCCCCACGCGGTAGATGGACGGTAAGACGGGATCGGCGCCTGTCAGCCGCAACGCGGCGAGCGCATCCGCCCGACCGCCGATCGTCTCCCACAGGTCCTGCACAACGCTGCCGCTCGTCATGCTTTTCTGTAGCGGACGTTCAGGCGCGGCGAAACCCCGCCGAGTGCCTTCAAAATTATTGTGATGGGGGGCCCGCTAAAGGGGGCATGGTGCGGTCGAGAAGACTCGAACTTCCACTCCGGTTAAGGAACAGCGACCTCAACGCTGCGCGTCTACCAATTCCGCCACGACCGCATTGCACCAAGTGCCGGAACCGGGCGTGTAGCAAAAGCATGCTGGCCAATCAAGCCCGGCGGTGTCGAGAATTCGGACTGAATGACGGTTCCGCTTCCGCACCGAGGGAATATCCATACTTATTTTAATCCAATTCCCGTATATGGCCGTACCCCTAGTGTGGATATGTTGGGGAGCCGATCATGGACGGCCATCAGGACCAAGAAGCCGACGACCGACGTGTGTTGGAGAGCCTTCTGGAGAGCGCGGACGGGCGGGTGTTCGAAATGCTGCCCGCGAAGCGCTCCAGCTTCCATATCGTGAACCCCGAGGAAGCGCATTCCAGAGCCAGTTTCTGGCGCGCCTGCCGTCTATGCGACATTTGGCAAAGCAGAAGCCGCAACGGCCTGTTGCCATCGCCCGAAGTCTTCAACGGTTTTACCATTGGCTTCAGCCTGCTCCCCTATGTGTCCCTGTACGACAAGGCCGATAGCGGATATCGCCGCCGGTCGCCCGCCAATGACACGGGAAAGAAGACCGGGGCCGATCACCTGCTCGATTTCTCCTGGGAACAAGGGTTCCAACGCGTGCTGGACCTGTCGAGCGACCGAAGGGATCCGGTATTCTTCTCCATCGAGCTTGGGATGCATGCCAACACCGCCCGCGGTCTGGACGGAGTGATCCTGCCCTTGGCGACGAACGGGCAATCGATCACGACCCTATGCGGTTGCATGGCCCCCCGATAAGGTCTTTAAAGCGGGCCATCCGCGGCGGATCTTGGTTCTCCGTCGACGGCGGAAAACGGCAGCGGTATGACGGAAAGCTTCGACCTCTCTGAACAGGCGGCGTCCGCGGACGCGTTGGAATGGCGTCTTTCGCGGGAACCGGTCGCCTATGACACCGCGGTGGCCGAGATGGAACGCCGTGTTGCCGACATTCGCGCCGGCACCGCGCCGGAACTGGTCTGGCTTCTCGAACATCCCCCGCTCTATACCGCCGGCACCAGTGCAAAACCGGTCGACCTGTTAACGCCGGAACGGTTCCCGGTACACCGGACAGGGCGCGGCGGCCAATACACCTACCATGGACCCGGCCAGCGGATCGGTTACGTCATGCTGGACCTGAAACGGCATGGCGGGGACGTGCGCTGTTATGTTCACAATCTGGAAGAATGGGTGATCCGGGCGCTGGCCAGTTTCAACATTACCGCGGAGCGGCGCGAAGGGCGGGTCGGCATCTGGGTCGACCGGGGCAACGGCAAGGAAGACAAGATCGCGGCGATCGGAGTCCGGGTGCGTCACTGGGTGACGTTCCACGGTGTCTCGATCAACCTCGAACCCGATCTGGACCATTTCAGCGGGATCGTTCCCTGCGGCATCGACGAGGAGGATTTCGGCGTCACATCGCTGGTCGACCTCGGCTATCCGGTGACCATGGAAGATCTCGACCTCGCTCTGATGCGGGCCTTCGACGAAGTGTTTGGGGACGCGAAAACGGCCTGCACGCCGCGCTAACGGCGTTCAGGCCGCCGCAGGCTTTGCCTTGTCTGCAAAAACCAGGCGCAACGTTTCGCGGATATCGCGGACCTCCGCCCCTTCCAGCAATCCATGCTCCTGCATTGCCTTGTGCGCGGCGGGAAGATTGGTGTGCGGGATGGCCGGGTACATGTGGTGTTCCACATGGTAATGAACATGGTGCGGGAACATCAGCCAAAGCAGCCAGCGCGGCCCCAGATTCGTCCGCGCGGCGGTCAGCGGCGAGGAGAAATCCGTCACCGCACCGTGCTCGCAGATCGCCCGCAAGCGCAGGATCGGCTGCTGAACCGTCACCAGGGGGACGAACCACAGCAGCAGATACTCGATCAAGAAGCCTGTCATGAAGGCGGCCACCGGCAGTGCCGCCTGGACACCGATCACCAGCCAGCGGTCCTGACGCGCCTGGCGGCGAAGGTCCGGCGCGGTATCGTCCAACGGCCGGTTCGCATCCCCGACCTGGTCGTTGATCATCGGCGCGCCGAACATATAGCTGTAGGTCTTGTAGGCCGTGCCGCCGAGCAGATCTTTGGCCAGTTTCTTCCAAAGATACGCCTTGCCCCGCGGATACCCGCCGTTCAGCGGGATATCAGGGTCCTGCGGTTCGTAGAGGTGGTTGTGATGCAGCCGGTGGGTGACCCGGTAAACCCGCATCGGGATCAGCACCAACGTGCCGCACAACCGCCCGACAACATCGTTCCAGAAGCGGTTCGGAAAAAGCCGGTAGTGCGCGGCGTCATGGGCGAGCACGAACATCGCCTGTTGCCGTGTCGCGATCAGGATCATCGCGGGAACGATCACCCACGGATGGAACCAGACCACGGCGCAGGCTATCGCAACGGCGGCAACCCCGAAGGTCTCCAGGACAGACAAGGCGGCCCGCCCCGGTTTCAGAACGTAAAGCTCTTTCAGGACCGGTCCAGGCAGGCTGCGCCTCGCGGCGTCGCGCCGGCGCGTGTCGTCGCGGAATTCCGACCCCGCTTTCGGCGCGGCGGTCTCCTCCAACCCTGTCTGGGCCGTATCCGTCATCGGATTACTTCATGATGGTGGTTGGCACCGTCCCATTTTCCACCCAGGCTTCCAGGGCGGTCAACGGATCGATCGAGAACTGGTTCAGCCCGTCCTTGCCCGGCAAGAGGCCGCAATGGTCCATGCCGGGGATCATGAAGAGTTGCACCGTGTCGGCCGCTTTCTCTGCGCCCAGGGTCTCCTTGACCTTCTCGTGCCAATCGATCGTCTTGTAGGGCGTGACGATGGCGTCCGCCCAACCGTGCCAGACGATCATCTTGCCACCCGCTTCCTGGAACTTGCCGATGTCCGGATTGTCCGAATTGTAGACGGCGCCCATCGCGGCCAAACGCGTCGGGTCCTTCTCAAAATCGAAGTCCATCGGCGAATAGGACGGGCCCGGATCGTCGGCAAAGGCCATATAGGCCCCGAAGTTTTTGGCAAAGAGCGGCACTAGCTTGCCGCCGCCGCCCACCTTGCCGGTTAGCCACAGCCACCAGAACGGCTCCGAGCCTTCCGGGATGCCGCCAGGATAGAGTTGTTCGCCCGCCGCGTTTACCGGACCCTGACGCCATTTCTCGACAACGCCCAGTTCCGCATCCGTCAAACAGCTTTCGCCCGATTGTCCAGCCGCACATTTCAACGCGCTGAGATCGACCGAACACTGCCGCGGATCGCCGATCAGGCCGTCCGTCGCGCCATCCGCCGCGTCGCACTGTTTCATCACTTCGTCGCCGATCAGCTTGTCCTTGCCCGCGGCCAAGATGGCGCTTCCGTCGGCGTTGGTGTTCGCCTGGGTGATCCAGGCCATCTTCAGCGCGACCAGTCCCGTATAGTCCATCGCCGGCGCGCCGGAGATGATGCCGTCGAACTGATCCGGGTATTTCAGCGAGGCCATATGCGCCATCCGCCCGCCGGTCGAACATCCCTGGAAGTAACTGTGCTGCGGCGCGCCGCCGTAGAAGGCCGCGATCATTTCCTTGGCGACCCGGTTGGTCTCGCCGATCGAGCGCCAGCCCCAGTCCCGCTCGCCGTGCGGATTGTTGTGCGCCCAGCCCGCATCGATGACGTTCAGGCCGTGGTGCCCGCTGTCCGACGTGGCGGTCGCGTAGCCTTTGCGCAGGCCCGGCCCCATGGCGTTGATGAAGGCCTTCTGACTGTCGGCACGCCCCAGCACGCCGCAGAAACCGCCGCAGCCCGCCTGGTAGTATTTGCCGTTCCAGCCTTCCATCGGCAGGCGGACCTCGATGGAAATCGCGGGCAGCGCCGTTGCCCGGACCTGGCAGTAGGCAGGGTTGTCGTCCGCCGCGGCGACCACGTTTGCCGAAGAGACGAACCCGCCATTCAGCGCGTAATTCGCCAGCCCCTCACAGCGCCCCTTGGTCTCGGCCGTAGCCGCCGACGACACGGCAATCGCGGCAAGGCCAAGGATGCCGATGGATGCAATCCGCTTCATATATACCCCCCTTCCATGCTTTGGTTTGTTTTGCCGCCCGCATGTTTGCATAGTCGGCTAACGGTATCCACGGGTGATTTGATAGGAATTTCGATGCTGACGCTTTGGGGACGATCGAGCGCTTTCAACGTGCAGAAAGTGCGCTGGCTGCTGCTGGAACTGGGGGTGCCTTACGACCATATCCAAGCAGGCGGATCTCACAGCGGTCTGGACGATCCCTCGTTCCGGGCGATGAACCCGCACGGCAAGGTGCCGGTTGTGCAAGACGGCGGCACGATCGTCTGGGAGTCCCACGCCATTCTGCGCTATCTGGCTGCGTCTTTTGGGGGCGCACAATTCTGGCCCGCCGTTCCCGCGGCCCGCGCACAGGCCGACGGCTGGATGGACTGGGTGCAGACCGGGCTGCAGCCGACCTTTCTGACAGGCGTCTTCTGGGGCTACTTCCGCACGCCCGAAGCGGAGCGCGACACGAAAGCCGTCGCCGCCGCCATCGCCAAAAGCGGCGCGCTTTTCAAAAAACTGGAGGATGCGCTGACAAGCCGCGATTTCTTGGGAGGAGAGCAGCTTGGCCTTGCCGACATCCCGGCGGGCACGCATCTCTACCGCTATTTCGGATTGGATATCGACCGCCCAGCCCTGCCGAACGTCGAATCCTGGTACGCGCGACTGCAAGAGCGCGACGCCTATCGCCAAGCCGTCATGCTGCCATTCGACGACATGCGTGGGCGTACGGCATACTAGCCAGAGCCCACCGCCTCAGCGGATCTCAAAGCCCGTCACGGTGAGCGGGTCGGCGGGGCTTTCGACGATCCCGGTAACGCGCGCGAGGGGCGGCCCCCGGCGACAACGTTCGACCATTTCTCGCACCGTTTCCTCCCGACCGGCGAACACGGCTTCAACCGACCCGTCGGCGAGGTTTCGGACCCAGCCGTCAAGGCCGAGCGATGTCGCCTCCTGGCGCGTCCAGCCGCGGTACCACACGCCTTGAACCCGGCCCGAGATAACGCAGCGAATGGCGGTTACCATCGGCTCCAACCGATGCTGGCGCTAAACGCGCTTTTCCATGAAAAGGCTGAGCGGGTCCGGCTGATAGCCGCCGAACGGTCCGGTTTCGACATACCCCGCTTTCCTATAGAGCCCCAGGGCCTCGGGCTGGCTGATACCGGTCTCCAGGCAGATCCGTTCATAGCCCAAGTCCCGGGCGCGGGCTTCCAGCGTATCCAAGATCTTTTGGCCGATCTTCAAGCCCCGCGCCGCCTCCGCGACATACACCCGTTTCAACTCCGCAAAGCCTTCCTTGGCCACCACGGCGCCGCAACCGACCGCCACGCCGTCCTTACGCGCAACGAAGAAGGAAACGGCCGGTTTCAACAAGTCCGATAGACTAAGCCCGTGATTGCTTTCCGCCGGGTAAAGGGACGCCATATAGGCGTTATTCGCCTCGAACAGCGGGACGACATCCGGCTGATCTGGCGTTTCGGGAGCGATGGTGATGATGGGCGCGTCCATGGATGGGTCCGTTGTTCTAACGTGTTGTGCTGCCGCCACTGAGATTGACAGCGATTGTCGCCTTGCCCGGCACCGGCGCCAGGCCGCTTCGCCGTATCATGCCGATCGATGCGTCATTCGTGCCGTGGGCTTGCTCCAGAACGTGGGTCCAACCGAGCTTACTGCAACTCTCGACCAACAGGCTGGCATTCGCACAAGTCCCAAGGCCGAGGCGTCGGTGGTTCGGGTCCACCGAGACGCCGCCCGCGAAGAACCAGCCACCCAGCAGCCCGTCGGCGTGATAGCGCATCGTGCCCGAGGCGCATGCCGCCAGCGCGCCGGCATCCGTCCAGATACAGGTCAGAAAGCCCGGCACGTCATGGCCGCGCAAATAGTATGCGGGTGCCGGGACGACGCCGGTCGCCTGGTTCAGCGCCTGACAGTGTTCGATTGTTTCCTCGTTCGGGTGTGCCTCGCCGGTGACCGTCCATCCCTCCGGAAGCGTGAGGTTCGACAGCACCGCGGCGCAGCGCGTAATTACCAACTCGGCAGCACCTGTGAAGACCTCCCAGCATGGAAGGTCGATCTCCGGGCCCAGCATTCCCCGAAGCTTGTCCAGTGTCGGTTCTCGCTCAACCATGGTGAGGACGACAAGCCCGTCTTCTTCCGCCAGGGCGCGCACCCGGTCCCAGCCATAGGCATCCGGGTCGAGAATATTCATGAACCGCCCGCCGTTGGCGAGCGCCGGCTCCGACGCAAACAGGGTTTTGCGGGCGCGGATCGCCTGCTGCAACGCGACCTTGTCCGCGTCTCCGAAATACTCCGGCACTAACCCTACTCAAACTCCAGGATCTTCTGATCCACCGCCAGACTGTCGCCCGCTTCCGCATGCAGCGCCGCGATTGTCCCGTCGCTTGCCGCACGCATGACATTTTCCATCTTCATCGCTTCGACGACGGCGAGTTCCTCGCCCGCCTTCACGGTCTGGCCGATCTCGACGGACATCCGCACCAGCAATCCCGGCATCGGGGAAAGTAGGAACTTGGACATGTCCGGCGGCGGTTTGTAGGGCATGTGGCGCTGCAGGTGGGCCAGCCGGCTTTCCGTCACGCGGACCAATGCCCGCGTCCCGGCGTGGGACAGGACATAACCGCTGTCCGTCAAATCGATCTGCACGATGTAGACCGCATCGTCGACCCGCGCCTCGAACAGCGGGCGGCCAGGTTTCCAGTCGCTGGCAATATGGATTTCCGATCCGTCCGCAAAGACCACCCGATCGGTGTCGCTGCCCTCGTGGACGTGCAACGTCAGTTCGGAAGGATCCTCTTCCCCAATGAAAATGGTCAGGTCGTGCGGCGCGCCTTTCGACTGTTCATCGCCGCCGATACCCCGGTTCCTTGTATCGGTCCGCAACTCGATCAGCGCGGCGGCGGCGGCCAAAACCTTCGGATCGCTGGGAAGCATATGTTCCGGCGTCAGCCCGTCGGGATACTCTTCGGCAATGAAGTTGGTCGTCATGTTGCCGTCGCGGAAGCGCGGATGGGCGACCAGATGCGACAGGAAAGCCAGATTGTGGTTGAGGCCGCGGACATAATAGTCGTCCAGCGCTTCCCGCATCATGTCGATGGCGGCGTTCCGGTCATCCCCATAGGTCACCAGCTTGGCGATCATCGGGTCGTAGAACATGGAGATTTCCGCCCCTTCGCGCACGCCGGTATCGACCCGCACGCGCCCGCCGCGTTCGGCTGGCGGGCTGTAACGCACCAAACGGCCCGTCGACGGCAAGAACCCGCGTTCCGGATCCTCCGCGTAGAATCGCGCTTCCAGCGCCCAGCCGGTCAGCGTCACGTCCGCTTGCGTGATGGGCAGTTTCTCCCCGGCGGCGACCTTCAACATCAGTTCAACCAGATCCAGGCCGGTGATCAGTTCTGTTACCGGATGCTCGACCTGCAGGCGGGTGTTCATTTCCAGGAAATAGAAATTCTTGTCTTTGTCGACGATGAACTCCACCGTTCCGGCCGAGCAGTAGTCCACTTCCTTGGCAAGCGCCACAGCCTGCTCGCCCATCGCCTTGCGGGTCGCCTCGTCGAGGAAAGGCGACGGTGCTTCTTCCAGGACCTTCTGATGTCGGCGCTGGATCGAGCATTCGCGTTCGCCCAAATAAACGACATTACCGTGCTTATCGCCCATCACCTGGATTTCGATATGCCGGGGTTCCTGCACGAATTTCTCGATGAAAACCCGGTCGTCGCCGAAGGAGGCACGGCCCTCGTTCATCGCACTGACCAGCCCCTCGCGCGCCTCGTCGTCGTTCCAGGCAAGCCGCATACCCTTGCCGCCGCCGCCCGCGGACGCCTTCAGCATCACCGGATAGCCGATATCGTTTGAAATCCGCACCGCCTCTTCCGGATCGGTGACCGCTTCGAGATACCCCGGCACCGTGCTGACGCCGGCATCCTGGGCGAGCTTCTTGGATTCGATCTTGTCGCCCATGGCTTGGATCGCCCCGACAGGCGGACCGATAAAGGCGATGCCCGCTTCGTCGAGCGCGGTGGCGAAGGCGGCGTTTTCCGACAGAAACCCATATCCCGGATGAACCGCTTCGGCGCCGGTATCCTTACAGGCCTGCACGATGCGGTCGATCACCAGATAGCTCTCCGCGCTGGGGGCCGGGCCGACCGCGACCGCCTCGTCCGCCATCTCGACATGCAGGGCGTCCGCGTCCGCTTCGGAATAGACGGCGACCGTCTTGATCCCCATCTTCTGCGCGGACTTGATGACCCGGCAGGCGATCTCGCCCCGGTTCGCGATCAGGATCTTGTTGAACATCGTCCCTCCCCAACCCAGCATCTGGTGCGTACAGTACCCTTCGGTAAGCCATCCGCGCGGGAGGATCAAGCATGCGCCCCGACAACCCGGCCACCGCCGGCCCGGCCCCTGGATACAGGGATCGACCCCAGCACCGTGTCTCTCTGGAAGCCTGCGCGAAACGGGTGCGGAACAAAGTCGGCGGAACCGTGGTGGCGGACAGCCGGGCTATGAAACTGCTGCATGAAACGGGCTTCATTCCGGTCTATTATTTCCCCATCGACGACATAGACGACCGGCTCCTTCGGCCCAGCGATACGGTAAGCCACTGCCCCTTCAAGGGTGAGGCGCGCTATTTCCATCTCGAGGTCGGCGGCAGACGCATCGAGGATGCCGGCTGGAAGTATCCCACTCCCTACGACGAAGCCTCGGCGCTCGCCGGACATGCCGCCTTCTTTTTCCGCAAGATGGACAGCTGGTGGGAGGAGGACGAGCAAATCCACGTCCATGCCCGCGACCCCCATGTGCGGATCGACATCCTGGAGAGCAGCCGAACGGTCAGGGTCACCCATCAGGGGGAACGGATCGCCCAGTCGGCACGCCCGCTGATTCTGTTCGAGACGAAACTGCCCCCGCGCTTTTACCTGCCCCGCGACGATGTCGCCATGGACCGCCTGGTCGAGAGCCGTTTGGAGACAAGGTGCCCTTACAAGGGAACGGCGGCCTATTTCTCCACGCCGGCGGCCGAAAACATCGCCTGGAGCTATCCGCAGCCTTTGCCGGAGGTTGGACGCATCCGGGACTATCTGTCGTTCCACCCGGACAAGGTGGAGGTCGCGGTCGACGGCGAGGTGCTGCAAGAACCGCCGCCGCCCAACCACCCGTCTTTCTGATCGGACGTGCTTTGTGAACAAGTGTGTGGTTCCTCTGCTTAGGCGCCGCGATACGGTCTGTGGCAAAACTCCCTAACGGTTCGGAGGATCAAAGCTGTGCCACTGTTCGCTGTTCTCTTTCTGTTGCTGACCGCGTTGCCGGCTTTCGGCGCGGAAACCGAGGGCCGCTACGAAGGACCGACCGCAGACGGCCTCGCGCACGGGATCGGAACCATGGTCTGGCCCAACGGCGACCGTTATCAAGGCGCCTTCGAGAGCGGCGCCCGCACCGGTCAGGGGACCTTCATCTGGGCCAACGGCACCCGGTACGAGGGCGCATTTTTGGATGGGAAACGCACCGGGACCGGCACATACCTCTGGACCGACGGCGGACGCTACGAAGGCGGGTTCTTGAACGGCCGCTTTCACGGCCACGGGTCGCTGAGCTTACCCGGGCTCGGGACCTATACCGGCCGCTTCGAAGGAGGGCATCCGAACGGCACCGGCATCACGGAGTGGGCCGACGGTATCCGCTACGAGGGCGACGTGGTGAACGGCGAGGCGCACGGCTACGGCGTGAAGACCTGGCGTCACGGCGACCGGTACGAGGGCGGCTTTATCGACGACCGCCAATCCGGTCACGGTGTTTTCACCTGGGCCCATGGTCCGGTCTATGAAGGCCTTTGGCTGAATGACGCACCGCATGGCGAGGGCATCTATACAAACGCCAAGGGCGAGGTTTACCGCGGCCTCTGGCGCAACGGTTGTTTCTTCGAGGGGGACCGGCGCGCCGCCGTCGGGGTGCCCCCCGAACAGTGCGAGGCCCCCGAGTAACCGGCGGCGGGTGGGACCCGGTGCAGACGCGCGTGACACGGTTCAAAAAATGATATACTGTTGTCATTGTCAATGTAAGTTGACATTCAAACGGTCATTGACACCGCGACAGTAAATCCAGTAGCGCGGATTTCAGGTCCGGCATAGCATTCCCGTGGGGGCATCCGGAACTTTCAGCCGGATGTGCGGAGGTACCGAACGGTTCACGCAATCGTTGTGGCGCGTAGTACTTGGTCTCCTGTCCAAGGCCAAGCAGCAAGGCCCAGTCGACGGCCTCCCACCCCCCTCGTTTCGGCGCAGCCGACCGCCGTCGTGCTGCACCAAGGGTTGCCGGTCATTGCCCGGCCCCTGGCTCTTTTGGCGAAGGAGACGCTTACGCGGAGGCGTCTCTAACCTGGAAGGGTCGGACCGCTCCCCTGGTCCGGCCCTTTCTTTTGTCCGCCGCACCGCCAACCGGCGGCCAACACCCTCCGATCAACCTTGGCTCTTTGCGCGTTTGGCGGCTTGTACGGTTGTTTCAAGACGGTTGAGAAACTGCGACCGGTCGCGTTTCTGGAAGGGAGGCGGGCCGCCCGTAACCGCGCCGGCCTCCCGCAACCCTTGCATTAAGTCCCGTGTGGCGAGCGCCATGCCAATCCCGGCTTCGGTGAAAGCCTCTCCATTGTGACGCAGCGCAAACGCCCCGCGCTTCAGGCAGCGGGCGGCGAGTGGAATGTCGTTTGTGATGCAGATGTCGGCCGTTTCGATGCGGTCCGCAATCCAGTCGTCCGCCGCATCCGCGCCCTGCGACACGACAACGGTTTCGATCAACGGATTTTGCCGCGGACGGATCCCGCCGTCGCTGACCATGTAGGTCTTCAGCCCATGCCGCGACGCGACCCGCTCGACCTCGTCTTTTACCGGACAGGCATCCGCATCGACATAGAGTGCCGTCATCCGCTCTTCACCGCGATTACATTCAGGCTGACCGGGATATCGCCGATCTTCAGATTGCTGGTATCGTCAAACAGCCCGAAAGCATCGACCTGCCGCACATCCTCGAACCCGGCTTCACCGAGGAAACCGGCCAACAGCTCCGGCGTGAATCCCGCTTTATGGTAATCCCACTCGTCCACCTGACCACCGAACAGAATGCGCATCAGGTGGAATTTGATTTGGGGCGTCGATTCCGGATGCAGCATCAGTCGGCAAAGTGTGTCCATATTGGGAACAGCGACCAGCAACCTGCCCTCAGGCGCGAGGATCCGGTGACAGGCGGCAAGGGCCGGCACGACCTCAACGGAGTAGGCCAAGTGTTCCAAGACGTGACTGGCGTAGATTTCCGCCACACTTGCATCGGCGAACGCGCTGAGGTCCCGGAAATCGCCCACGATGTCCACGTTCGGTCCGGCCTGCGCATTCAGGACGGTCCAGCCTGGCTTTGCCTCTTGGCCGCCGATGTGAAGTTTAAGGGGACGCGCCATATGCAACCAATATTCCTCAATTAATGTGTCTTAGTACTTTTGCGCGGTCCGGCATGAGCATTCGCGGTATCCGCCTCCGTACATTTCACGATTCCTTAAGCCTTCTGTGGCATTTTCCGCGTCGCCGAAGATCTGGAGAATACCAATGCCGTGCCAGTTTTGCGAGGGAAGCATCCGAGAGATTGCGTCCTGGATCGTGTTTTATCCGCCCGAGGCCCATGCCCTGGCAAAGATCCTGGGGACGCTCCGCAGTACAACGGATGAACCCAGGTCTATCGACGGCTTTGGACTGGTCGCCAAGACGGATACGGTGCGCGCCTGCCTGGAGGAGTTGCAGTCTGTCCTGACGCCGGCTGAGCAAGACGACACCATCGTTGCGGATATCGACAGCAGCGAACCCCGCGCCGCCGACATCGCCCGGGCCAAGCCATTGTCGACCCTGCTTGATGAGTTGAGCGGTGAATGGATCCGGGACTATCTGAAAAGCCCGAAGCTCAGCGCCGCCGCCCAGATGATCGTAGACCGTCACGGGAAGCCGCACGGGTACGAAATGCTGCTGCGCGGCCGCGACGACAAGGGCGCCACCATCATGCCAGCCGCCTTTTTCAAGGCTGCGTGCACCCCGCAGTTGCGGGCTCAGCTCGATCGGGCGGCCCGCATCACCGCGGTAAACGATTCGGTCGCCGGCGGCCTCGACGGCAAGATCTTTATCAATTTTCTCCCAACCACGATCTACGATCCGGATTTCTGTCTCAGATCGACGTTTCACGCCATGGAGAAGGCCGGGTTGAGTCCCGACCGGGTGGTCTTCGAAGTTGTCGAGACGGATCGGATCGACGATTACGCCCACCTCCAACGCATCGTCACGGCATACCGCGGAGAAGGGTTTCAGATCGCCTTGGATGACTTCGGTACGGGCTACAACAATCTCGAATCCCTGATCCGATTAACGCCGGACTATGTAAAACTCGACAAGATCGTCGTTGGTGGTTCGCCCGATAGCGCCCTAAAAACGCAGCTCATCACGGAGATGGCCGCTGTCGCCAAAATGAACGGCATCGTGACCATTGCGGAGGGAATCGAAACGGAGGAAACCCATGATCATGTCCGGGATCTGGGAATCGATCTGTTTCAGGGATACCATATCGGCTACCCGGAACTTGCCGTCAGCGGCAAGCACCACGACCGCAGCGCTGAGTCCCAATTGAAACTGGCGGTCTGAACGCCCCGCTAGAGCGGTATGTTGCCGTGTTTCTTCCAGGGATTGTCCAGCTTCTTGTTCCGCAGCAATTTGAGACTGCCGCAGATCCGCCGCCGTGTGTTGTGCGGCATGATCACGTCATCGAGGAATCCTAGGGAGCCGGCGACGAAGGGATTGGCGAATTTCTCGCGGTATTCCTGTTCGCGTTCCGCAAGCTTTTCCGGATCGTCCTTGTCGGCGCGGAAGATAATCTCCACAGCCCCTTTCGGCCCCATCACCGCGATTTCCGCAGTCGGCCAGGCGTAATTCACATCGCCGCGCAGATGTTTGGACGCCATCACGTCGTAGGCCCCGCCATAGGCCTTGCGGGTAATGATCGTAACCTTCGGCACGGTTGCCTCCGCATAGGCGTAAAGCAGCTTTGCGCCGTGCTTGATGATGCCGCCATATTCCTGCGCCGTGCCCGGCAGGAAACCCGGCACATCCACGAACGTGACGATCGGGATGTTGAAGGCGTCGCAGAACCGCACGAAACGCGCCGCCTTGATCGAGGAGGCGATATCCAGGCAGCCCGCCAGCACCATCGGCTGGTTCGCAACGATGCCCACCGGATGTCCTTCGAAGCGGCCAAAACCGACGACGATGTTCGCAGCATTACTGGGCTGCACTTCGAAGAACTCGCCCTCGTCCACGACCTTGTGAATCAACTCCTTGATATCATAAGGCTTGTTTGGGTTCGGCGGGACCAGACTGTCGAGCGACTGCTCCGGACGATCCGCGGGATCGTCGGTGGGACGGACCGGCGGCTTTTCCCGGTTGTTGCTGGGCAGGAAACCCATGAAACGGCGCAGTTGGCGCAGCGCTTCCATATCGTTTTCGAAGGCTTTGTCCGCGACGCCGGACTTGCTGGTGTGGGTGATCGCGCCGCCCAGTTCCTCGGCCGTCACCACTTCATTGGTGACCGTTTTTACCACCTCCGGGCCGGTTACGAACATGTAGGACGAATCCTGCACCATGAAGATGAAATCGGTCATCGACGGCGAGTAGACCGCGCCGCCCGCACAGGGGCCCATGATGGTTGAGATCTGCGGCACCACACCGCTCGCCATGACGTTGCGCTGAAACACGTCGGCATAGCCGGCCAGCGAGGCAACGCCTTCCTGGATTCGCGCACCGCCGGAATCGTTCAAGCCGATTACCGGCGCGCCAACCTTCATGGCCTGATCCATGACCTTGCAGATTTTCCGCGCATGAGCGGCCGATAGAGAGCCGCCGAAGACCGTGAAATCCTGCGAGAAAATGAACACGCTGCGACCGTTGATCTCGCCGTGCCCGGTGACCACGCCATCGCCCGGGATTTTCTGCTCGGACATCCCGAAGTCGTGGCAATCGTGCTCGACGAACATGTCGTATTCTTCGAAAGTGCCTTCATCCACCAGCGCTTCGATACGTTCCCGCGCCGTCAGCTTTCCCTTCGCGTGCTGGGAGCCGATACGCTTCTCGCCGCCGCCAAGCCGGGCGCCGGCGCGCTTTTCTTCAAGCTGCTGGATGATGTGCTGCATGAAAGCCCCTCCCAATCTGATCACCCCGTTGGATTACAGGACGCCGGGGCGCTTGGCCAGACCGCTCTAGGGCGGCAGCAGCCCCAGGAACCGGTGCGCCGTCTCAACCTCGGCCCGCAGGCGCGCCCGGCGTGCTTCCGCCTCTTCGTCCCGCCCCCATAGATCGGCCTGATGATCCTCATCCACCTGCGAAAGGCGAAAGGCCTCCTCCGGCGCGCTGTACTTGTGGAGCACGCTAAGACCGAGGATCAGGGACCCCATGGCGCTGACCATGGTGTGAAGCGCGGTCAACCGGTGGCTGTCCATCCGTCCGACTTCCCGGGCCAGCAGCATCAGTGTGCTGTTGGGCTGCGCCACCGGCATCAATCCGTCCGTCACCACGAACTCACAGCCGAACGCTTCCTTGGCCCACCCCAAAAGGGGATCCCAGGCAGCCTGCTGTTTAGCCAACAGATCCGGCTGCTGATCGGCGCGGTAGCACAAAAGGTCGGACGCGCCATAGCCCGCGACCTCGGCGGCAACCGCCTCGCGCTGCGGTTCCACGCGGTCCGTCGCCGTCGCCGCAAAAGTCATCATGGGCATCGTCTCCGGCAGCACCTGTTCGGCCTGGTCCGCCCATTCCGTCACGATCGACTGCGTCAGATCTTGCCCCGGCACCAACAGATCCGCCTTAGCGGGGGATTTGACGGGCTTACCGTCCAGCAGAATCCGATACCAGCCTTCACGGTCCGCCGCCGGTTGGGCGGACGCTTCATTGTAAAACCGCTTCATGTCTTCCGTGTTAGTTCCCGAACAGGCCTTTCAGGCCTTTGTTCAACAGGTTCTTGACCGCCTCTTCCGGATTGCGCGGATCGATCGGCTGCTGCTCCACCGGTTGGACCGGCTGCGCCGAGGGCGTTGCCGGCTGAACGCCGCCGGATGCACCGCCGGTCTTCAGATTGGCGCACGGATGATCGTCGCCAACACCCTGCCCCAGGATCGCGCCCAGCGCCGGCACCGCACCGCCCGTCAGCAGCCCAAGCCCGGCACCCAACGCAGCCCGGCCCGCCTGCAGCCCGAATGTCGGGTTGGCGAGCGTGCCGCCGACCGCGACCGGAATGCCGATCTGTACCGCCCCGGCGATACTGCCTTGCGGGGTGACATCCAGATCCAGCGTCTCGCGTCCCAGATTGATCGACCCGTCCACCGTGACGGTCGAGATTTCGGTTTCCAGGACGCCGGCCTTTGTCTCCGCGACACCGCCGCGGAAGGCGTAATCCGCGATCATGCATTCGACGACAACATTCTCTTTGTTCGCAAACAGGATTTGGGTGATCAGGGTTGCGCCCTGCCCAAACTCCCGGATCATCGCGCTGCGGTTCATCTGACCATTGGTCACCAAGATCTTGGCGCTTCCGCCCAGCGTGCTGGCCAATGCCCGCGGGCTGTCGCCCAGCGCGGCGACGGAGACATCGATCTTCAACGGCCCGTTGACCACGTCGTTGATGCCCGCCAGTTGCATGACCCCGCCGATATCAAGGTTGTCGCCGTTCAGACGGAAGCCAAGCTCGGGTATTTCCTTCGATGCGTTGAGGCGCAGATCGGCATCGACCAGTCCGCCCGCCGCATTGGCGCGGAAGGGGGAGATCTGCAGGTCGCCGTTCTTCAGGCTGATCGCAACGTCGGCGCCGGTCATTTCGGTCACCGCCAGTTTGAGGCGCGCGACCTTGACCGTGACATCCGCATCGACCGCTTTCATCGCATCCAGAGGAAGCGGGTCGGCGGGAATGACGCGGCCATCGCTCGACGCAGGCGCCGCCTGGCCGCCGCCGCCCCCGGCACCGCCACTCCCTGCTGCGCCGCCCTGGCGTCCTGCACCGCCCGTTTGTTGAAACGGCGACAGGTCGAGAAAGTTGGACGTCAGCGCAAGATTGACCGACGGCCGCTCGCCCTCGGTCCGGGCGATCAGGCTCCCGGCGACGTCACTGTCGCCCATTTGCAAGGTCAGACCGTTCACGCGCAACTCGTCCGTCAGACTGCCTTGTGCCTGACCGCGCACCCGGATCGGACCGACATCCGGCAAGGGCGCCTCCGGGGTACCCAGATCGGCGAGCGTCGGGCTGTCGACGGAGACGGTAACGTCCACGCCCGTCAGCGCCACGGCGTCCGCAATGGCGCCTTGAACCGCCAGCAGCGCCTTTTCCTGCGATCCGACACGCACGTCCAAACCGTCGACGGCAAAGGCCGACGCCAAGGCGCCCTTGATGTTGGCCGCCACACTGAATGGTCCCAGCGCGGGCACGGACTGACCGGCGAAATCCTGGGCGATCGGACTCAGATTACCGGTTTCCGTCCCTTCCGCCTGGAGCGCGATGTCGATGCCGGACTGGTTCAGCAGGTCGGCAACGCCGCCCGTGACGGCCACCCGGACAACCTCCGGCCCGCCAAGAGTAAGATTCAAACCGCCCAGCGCCAGCGCGCCCGCGGGGTCGCCGGTCACCGTGGCTTTAACGGCCAGCGGTCCGAGGGCCGGGACCTTCTGACCGGCAAAATCCTCCGCAATCGGCGACAAGGCCCCGATTTGCCGGCTTTCGGCGGCAATGCTCAGGTTCAGCCCTTTTTGGTTCAAGGCATCCTGAAGGCCACCGGTCGCGGTCACGCGGATCAGGCTTGGGTCGCCAAGGCTTAGATTGATCCCGTTGACGCCGACCGATGAGTCCATGTCGCCCGCAACGGTCGCGGAGAGACTGAGCGGACCGAGCGCCGGCACCTTTTGGCCCGCGAACTGTTCGGCCAGCGGCGACAGGGCACCGACCTGCATGCTTTCGGCGCCGATCGCGATATCGATACCCCGCTGGTTCAAAGCGTCGGCAATGCCGCCGGAGGCGGTGACCCGGATCGTCTCGGCCGCGCCGAGGTCCAAACTCAGGTCCTGTACCTGCACCGTTCCCGCGAGGTCACCTTGAATGCGCGCGCCTGCCGCCAACGGCCCAAGGGCGGGAACCGATTGGCCGGCATAGGTTTCGGCCAACGGGGAGAGTGCGCCAACCTCGGCACTGTTTGCGGTCACGGCCAGGTCGATACCGCCCGCCCCCATCAGGTCCGACACGCCGCCGGTGACGGTAATGGCCAGTTGTGCCTGCCGCCCCGCCGAGACGTTCAGATCGGACAAAGCCAGCCCGGCTTCCAGACCGCCGGTCACCGCACCCTGAACCGTCACCGGCCCGAAGGCGGGCAATCCATGTTCACCAAGCGGCCCAAGATCCGCACCTCCGGCAGCCGCTTGATCCAGAAACGGTTTGATCACCGGGTTCAGCCTGTCGACCTCCGGCGTCTGCACCGCGAAACCAATGCTGATGCCGGCCGCTTCCATCGCGTTTTCGACCACGCCCTGCGCATTCACGACCAGCAGGTCCGCGCGCCCCAAGGCGAAGTTCATATCCCGGATCGACAAGCCATCGGCCTGACCGCCCTGGATCGCCGCGGTCAACCGATAGGGTCCGAGCGCCGGGATCGACTGGCCGGCAAATCTCTCCGCGACCGGCGACAGGCTGGCGGTTTCCAGCCCCTCGGCAAGCAAGGACAGGTTCACGCCTTCGACCGTGGTGGCCGACGCGATGGACCCGGTCAACTCGACACGGACGAAGTCCGGCTTTCCGATCAGAACATTGAGATTGGGAACCGCCAACTGACCGTCCGCGTCCCCCGTCACCGCGGCCTGGACGTCGAAAGCGCCGACCGTCGGCACATCGATGCCGGCCAATTGCGCGGCGTCGGCCAACTCATCGCCGGCGAGAGCCACGATCAGGTCGATCCCGCGGCCTGCCGCCGGATCCTGGATTTCACCATCGACCTGCAAGGAAATGCCCGCTGCGTCGCCTGAGAGCTGAATGGGCCAGACCTGGGATGGGTCGAGCATCGCTTCGGGCGCGCCCAATTGACCGGTCACGGCGATCGGCAGTTCATTCGCGGATCCGCTGATCTCTACATCGAGCGGCGCGCCGGGCGCCGATCCCCGTATCGAGAGGGCGTCGAGACGGACCGTGTTGATCTGCCCGGTGCGCGCATCGCGCTGTGTAACCGTAACATCCTGAATATCCACCAGCCGCAAGACCGGCAGGATTCCACCACCGGGCGCATCGGCGCGCGGCGGCGCGGCCGTATCGCCCGCATCCTCCGCAGCGGGCGCCGAAGCCGGCCGGTCGGCGGCGAAATCGGCGCTGCTGCGGCCGTTCTCATCCACTTCCACCGCGATCGTCGCGCCGCGCAGTTCGACCCGCGTGACATCAAGAATGCCGGAGAGCAGCGGCATCAGCTCGATCTGCGCGTCCAGCCTTTCAATCGCTGCAAGATCCGACGTCTCCGCCCAGGGGGCGTTCGCGAACCGGAGGTTTTCAATGGTGACGGACGGCGAGGCCGACAGCAGGTTGAGCTCCATCTGCCCGATCGTGAGCGCTCTACCCGTGGCTTCGAGGGCTTGATCCTCAACGAATTTCTCGTCGATCGTGCTGACGAAGATCGCGGCACCGGCAACCGCCACGACAAAAAGGGCAACCAGTCCCAATACCCCGCGAAGAACCCATTTCATGGCTTACCTGCTCCAATAGGTTTCGAGCAGACCGGGGAGGTCCGCAAATCGATCTATAACCCGCGACGCACGGGCGCGTTTCAGTTCATCAACCGGATGGTATCCCCAAGTGACGCCAATCGCATAGGCCCCAGCCGCCAGCGCCATGGAAACATCAAATACCGTATCGCCGACCATGGCGGTTGTCTCCGGCGCGGCACCGCTTTCGGCGATCGCATCCTTGAGGATTTTCGGGTCCGGCTTGCTAGGGCCGCTTTCCGAAGTTTTCAGGCTAACGAACTTCCCAGTTAAATCGTGGCGCTCCAGCGTGGCATCAAGGCCGCGCCGGCTTTTTCCGGTCGCTATCGCCATCAGCGCGCCCGACGCCTCGATCGCCTCGATCGCTTCCCGGGCGCCAGGGTAGAGGGGTTCCTCGAATTCGGGCAGCTGACGGATTTGAAAGAACGCCTGCCGGTACGCGTCGATCAGGCGGTTCTGCGTCTCTGCATCCCGGTCGGGCGCAAGGCGGGGAATCGCGTAATCAAGACGCAGGCCGACGCCGGTTCGGATCAACTCGTCTTCCGGCGGCGCCAAGCCTTCCTGTGCCCAGGCCCGATGCACCGAAGCGATGATCATGTGCTGACTGTCGATCAGCGTCCCGTCGCAGTCGAAGACAACCAGGCAAGTCGCGGTCATTGTCATTTCCGTTCATTTCCGGCGGCGAGGTTTTGGCGGCTCCCAGTCCTCGAAAGGGTCCTCGACAAGATCGGAACTGTCCAAACCCAACAGATCCAAGGTTTTCCGAAGGTGGTCCGGCAAGGCTGCGGCGACCCGCGTTCCGGTACCCGGCAAGTCGATCTCACGGGCATGGAGATGAACTTGTTTTGGAAACTCCGCGCCGGTCAGGAACGCGTCTTTGCCGCCATATTTGCCATCTCCCACGATGGGCGCGCCGAGCGCGGCCATATGGGCGCGCAACTGATGGGTCCGGCCGGTCCGGGGCCACAGCGCCACGAGGGCGGCCCGGCTGCCCGCCGCATCGATCACTTTGTACCAGGTGATGGCCGACTTGCCGTGCTCGGGATCGGCGACAACCCGTTCCTGTCCTTTGCCGCCCGCCTTGCCCAGCGCCATGCTGATCTCGCCCTCGCGCGGATCCGGCACGCCCGCCGTGATCGCCCAGTAAAGCTTACGGGTCTCCTTGGCCTTGAAAGACTGCCCGAGCCGCGTGGCGGCGTCCCGGTTTCTGGCCAGCATCATCACCCCACTGGTGTCCCGGTCCAGACGGTGTACCAGGCGCGGCCGTTCGCCTTGTCTATCGGCAAGCCCGTCCAAAAGGCCGTCCAGATGCTTTTCCGTACGGGTGCCCCCCTGAACTGCCAGACCCGCAGGCTTGTTCACGACCAGAATGTCCTTGTCTTTGTAGATCACCAGAGAACGGACAAAAGCAGCATCTTCCGCGCTGATCGATCCTGGCTTCTTGCGCGGCCCCGCAGCCACGGCATCGTCCATCGGCGGGATCCGAACCTGCTGCCCCGGCTCAAGCCGCTGGCTGGTCTTTGCCCGCTTGCCGTCGACCCGAACCTGCCCGGTCCGAACCAGTTTCTGGAGCCGTCCGAAGGCCAGCGCCGGATAGTGCTGCTTGAACCAGCGGTCCAGCCGCATGTCCGCATCGCCCGCCGCGACAGTGACGGTTTGAACACCGCTCATGCCAGCACCGCGCGCGTGGCTTGCAGTCCCAATATCAGCCCAAGCACGCTGAACACAACGGAGCCGGCGACATAAAGACCGGCCTTCATCATGTCGCCGCGTTGCAGCAGCAACACTATGTCGAGCGAGAAGGTCGAAAAGGTCGTGAATGCGCCCAGAATGCCGACGGTCAGGAAAGCCCGCATTTCCAGGCTGGCGGACCAGGTAAGCGCCATGACCTCCACCAGTACTCCCATTACAAATGAACCCAGAACGTTGCAGACCAGGATTCCCCATGGGAAGCCATACCCCAGCAGGCTGGAAACCTGATGCGCCAGCAGGTGCCGGCCGACCGCACCAATGGCCCCGCCTGCAGCGATCGCGAGAATGGTGTTCATGGCGCGCACGCTATGTCGGGCCTGATGCCGGTGCAAGCCTTCGCAGGCCGGAGCCCGATAGCCTCACCCTTTCCAACGGACCGGCGAATGCTTGCTAACGTACTGTTATATCATAACAATCATAGCAAGTTCTTCTTCAGCGGATCTTCGCAAACCGGAAATTGTTGGTATAGTCGTAGCGCAAAAAAACGCACGGGTTAGGGAGAAGAACATGAAATCGATTGGAAGAGTGCTGGCTGCTACGGCCATGGTTGCCGCCGTTGCCTTGCCGGCATCCGCCCAGGATACGCCCATCGGGCCGGCCTGGTGGCCGTCGCCGCACGGCGCGGAAGATCAGGCCGGCAACAGCAATCTGGTGACGCCGGACAAGGTGATGGCCGCGACTCAACTGATCAAGCAAGGCAAACTGATCAAGCTGGGCCGCGACTATGAAACCAACATGCCGCTGTTCGGCAGCCGGGCCTTCGCCCTGCGCATTCCAAGCGCCCCGACCGGCGGAACCTTCGGGACCAACCGGATCATCTGGAACGACGAATTCCTCGCCACCGAAATCGGCCAGGTCGGCACCCAGTTCGACGGGTTGGGACATATCGGCGTCCGCGTGAAGGGCGACACCGATCTGGCGGAGACACGTTACTATAACGGCTTCACCGGCGCCGAGATGGCCGGCGCCTATGGGCTGCAGAAACTGGGCGTCGAGCACGTCAAACCCTTCTTCACCACGGGCCATGTGATCGACGCGGCCGGTGTAAAGGGCGGCCCGATGAATGCCGGCGACGAAATCTCGGTCGCGGACATCGAAGCGGCGCTCGCCAAGAACGGAAAAAGCGGTGCGGACATCAAACCCGGCGACGTCGTGGTCTTCCATACCGGCTGGGGCCGGCATTGGATCGTCGACAACGCCACATATAATGCGGGCGCGCCGGGCATCGGCGTCGAGGCCGGCGAGTGGCTTGCCGAGAAACAGGTTGCGCTGGTCGGGTCCGACACCTGGCCGGTCGAGGTCGTGCCGAACCCGGACTCGAATCTCGCCTTCCCGGTGCATCAGATCTTCCTGGTGAAGAACGGCATCTACATCCACGAGAACCTCGCCGTGGAACGGCTGGTCGAAGCGGACGTTCACACCTTCGCCTATATCTTCAACCCGGTTCCGATCAAGGGCGCCACGGGCTCCATCGGATCGCCGATTGCGGCGTACTGACAGAAGCCGAACATAAGAAAACGGGCGTCCCATCGGGACGCCCTTTTCGTATTTGCATCGTGCCTGAAAACCTGGCGCCGCCTAGGCGGCCCGAACATCTTTCAGAAACGCGTCGATCTGGGTTCGGAGAGACTGAATTTCCGAATTCATTTTGGTCGCCGTCCCGCTGACATCTGAAGCCGCATCGCTGGTCTTGGCCGTCGCTTCGTTCACATGGACAATGCTGCGGCTGACTTCATTGGTGCCGCTGGCTGCATCCTGGACGTTCCGGGAAATCTCGCTGGTCGCCGCCGACTGCTCCTCTACAGCCCCGGCGATCATAGTGGCCGCTTCGGAGACTCTCGAGATCATGTCGGTGACACGCTCGATCGCATCCGCGGCTCCCTGGCTGGATTGCTGAATTTCCAGGACCTGACTCGAAATCTCCTCGGTGGCCTTGGCCGATTGTGTCGCGAGGCTCTTCACCTCATTCGCCACCACAGCGAATCCTTTACCGGACTCGCCCGCCCTCGCCGCTTCGATCGTTGCGTTCAGCGCAAGCAAGTTGGTCTGTTCCGCAATGTCTTTGATCAAGACGACGATCGCACCGATCTTCTCCGCAGCGTCGCGCAGCCCCTGCATCCTGTCGTTGGTGACTTGCGCTTCCTCAACCGCCGTTGTGCTGAGGCCCGACGCATCGGAAACCTTCGACGTGATTTCGTTGATCGACGCCGCCAGTTCTTCTGTCGCGGCAGCAACGGTTCCGACATTCTGAGACGCATTGTCGGCGGACCGCGTAACCTGGTCCGACTGCGAGTTCGTGTCTTCCGCCGCACTCATCATGTCGCTGGCGGTTTGATTGAGGTCGTTCGCCATCGTCGACATGCCGTGCATGGAACTGCCGATCAGGTTCTCGAAGGATGCAATGCTCTTCTCGATATGCTTTGCCCGCTCGGCCCGGGTAGCCTCTTCGGCCCGGCGTTGCTCGAGCATCTCGGCGCGCTCGACCAACCCTTCTTTCATGACGCCAAGGGCCTGCGCGATTTCGCCAACCTCATCCTTTCGGTCCGTGTCGGTCACTTCGGTCTCGATGTTTCCGTTTGCCAAATCCCCGATCGTCTTGGTGATGCGGCGAACCGGGGTTGTCACGGCGCGCCCCATCAGCACGCCGCAGGTCAGCGCGGCGATCAGGGCAATCGCCGATACGGCGCCAAGCTGCAGGCGCGCATTCTCTTGCGTCGTCTGGGCCTCCTCCAACGCCGTCTCTGCTTTCTCGCGCAGGGTTGCGGCCAAGGCGTCGACGTCGCTGGAGAGTGCCTGAAATTGAAAGTGCGCATCCGTCATCAGCATCGATGCCAGAAATGCGTCGATCGCAATGGTATCGAGCGTTTCCGCCGCGGCGGCACGATAGGGGTCGAACTTTTCGCGGATCGCCGTTGCCGTCTCCAACAGGTCGGCGGGCATGACCGCTTGTACCTCTTCGATCAGACCGCTGACCCTGTCGTACATCGCGGTGCCGTCAGCAGCGGCCTTGCCGACATCCTCTTCCGAAACACCGGCCTGTTGCCAACTCAAGGTGCGAAACAGAATGGCATGGCCGGTGCTGACCGCAATCTGCAGATCCTTCACTTGCGCAACCAGGGCTTCTGCTTGAGCGGCTTCTTCAAGTTTGGCCGTGTTCTGAAAACTGGATGTGAAAAACACGCCCGCGATGACCGCAATCATCAGACAAGCGATCCCCGGCGCAATCAGAGATTTTTGGATAATCGGAAGGTTCTTCACGGCGTTTTCCTTACACTTCGATGCTCCGGCTTGGGTTGAAGCGACACGCTGCCGCTCCAACCCAAATCGATTAAACGGAGAGGCGGGACCTACTGTTTGTAGGCGCCGACGCCGACAATGTGCTCCCCGACGCGAATGATGTAGGACGATTTAGGATCGACCTTGTTCGTGCTGGGATTTTGCCACTTGTAGTCGACCCAGGCGGTGTCGGTAACGGCCAGGAATTCCAGCATGAAAGCCTTACCGTCGACATCGCGCAGTTTGGTGAGATCGCGGCCGACCAGGGACGGCTTGGCGCCGTGGGCAATCGTCGTGCCGTTGGCATCGAAGACAAAGACGTACAGGTCACGGTCATGCCACTGGCCGCCCGTTTCCATGAAGTCGGCAACCGCGGCATCGACGCCGGCGGATTCTATGTGTTTGGCCGCTTTTTCAGCCATCGCTTTCGCTTCGTCCATCGTGGCGTAATCAGCGGCAGCGCCCGTCACGGAAGCAAACAGCAACGCAACAGCAAAAAACAAACGTGAAAACATTTTGTATTCCTTCCCAGGTCTGAAAACCGCTGCGCTGTCGGCAACGGGTACGTGTTTAAAGAGAAGCACTGGTGTTCCTCTGGTGGCACAATTGTTCGCCGGCACTTAAAAAAACGTTAAAAATATTGTGGTTATATTACTAATATTGCGCTTTCGCATAAACTCGCGGACCGCCAAGCGCCGTCAGCGCCCTCAATAATCCGGCCGCGCGCTGCCGCGTGAGTTGCCGAAAGGGCGTCACAGCGGTATTCCGTGATCGAAGCGGGGTCCGAACAGGGGAGGATGGAATCATGGGACTTGTAACGGACGTCATTCTCCCTTTGGCCCTGGCCTTTATCATGTTCTCGCTGGGCCTTGGCCTGACGGGTGCTGACTTCCTGCGCATCGCAAAACAGCCGCGCGATTTCCTGGTCGGGCTGATTTCCCAGATCGTTCTGCTGCCGGTGATCGCCTTCGGCCTTCTGACGGTCCTGCCGGTCGCGCCGGAACTTGCTTTGGGCGTGATGATCATCGCCGCGGCGCCGGGCGGGGTAACGTCAAACATTCTCACCGCGTTCGGGCGGGGCGATGTGGCGCTCTCGATCTCGCTGACGGCCGTCGTCAGTTTACTGTGCGTCATCACCATTCCGCTGATCGTCGTCTTCGCTTATGGGCATTTCATCGGCGGAGAGGCGGGGCAGGATATCTCTGTCGCCAAGACGGCGGTCAGCGTCTTCGCGATCGTCACCGTACCGGCACTTCTCGGCATGGCGGTGCGCCACTTCGCGGCGGGCTTCTCGCAAAAGATCGAACCGGTAACACGGCATGCCTCAACTGTGCTGTTCGTGCTGGTCCTGTTGGGCGCGATCGTTCAGCAGCGCGAGAACATCATTCCCTATTTCGCCCATGCCGGCGCGGTCACACTGACCCTCAATCTGGTGATGATGGGCGTGGCCTATGGGTTGGCAAAGGCGCTGGCCACGGGCCCGCGGCAACGCGTTGCCATTGCGATTGAATGCGGCCTGCAGAACGGCACCCTCGCCATCGCGGTCGCCACCCTGCTCTTCGGCGGGGGCCTCGCCATCGTGCCGGCGGCGACTTACAGCCTGATCATGTTCGCAACGGCCCTGATCTTCATCGCGGTTATCCGGAAACGGATCCCGCTGTATGAAGCGGAATGACCTCGTAGGCGGATGCATCCAGTACCAGATCGTCCCGGGATTCCTGCACCAAGAGACGATCGATCGTAAGGCGTGCGAAAGTCCTTTCCCAAGTGCGGTCGATGATCTCCCCGAGGACGCCTGCCTCGTCGGCGGACAGATGGTCTTTGAGATTGATCAGCCCGATCAGGAAGAGGCCTGTTTTCGAATAGTTCAGAGCGCCCTGAACGGTGTGAAAGACATTCTCTCCGGCCCTTGTTTCGGGATAGACCCGCAAATAGATCCGTCCGATGTTCTTGGTCCCGACGAAGAGCCCGCGGACCTCGCACGCGACCGGGCCGATGGCCGCCAGCAGCTCCCGTGCATCGCAGGGTATCCTGTCGAACGCCGGTCCTGCCAATTCGCCGCAAAGCGTCGCATGCAGGCGGTCGGTCCTGGCGTCGAACGCGTCCCAGGCGATCTTCGTCGCCAGAGGACCGCTCTTCAATTCCATCAGCATGGCGTCGAAGGCCGGGGAGGTCGAGAGCGCCTCGTACCGGACAGGCAGCACCAGTGACCGGACCGTCCGATGGCGCCCCATCCGGTATCCCCGGACCGGTTCATGGTCGATGACATCCGGATGGTCCGGCTCTACCAAGGGCAGATGCGCGAAACGGTAGGTTTCGTCCAAGGTCAGTGGGGTATCCGCCGGGAACCGCCGGCGGTTTTCGAGGTAACCCAAGTCCCGGTCCGAACAGAAGCTTGGCATCTTCGCGACAATCCGGCAGCGCGGACTAGGCCGCCGCCATCCTCGGCCGGCCCGACCGCATCAGGATCAACACCATCACCAGGATATTCACCAGATTCCAGGCGATGCCGTTCAGGAAGGCCATGGCGTAAGAACCGGTAACGTCGAAGATCACGCCGGATACCCATCCGCCCAGCGCCATGCCCAGCACGGTCGCCATCATGGTCATGCCGATAGCGCGGCCCGCCATCTCGGCGGGCAGATACTCCCGCACCACCATGGCATAGCTGGGCACGATGCCCCCCTGACTAAGGCCGAACACGATGGATACGGCGTAGAGCGACGCCAACCCATCGAACGGGATGTAGAGAAAGAGTGCCAAGCATTGCAGCGTTGAGCCGAGCAGCAGCGTCTTCACGCCGCCGATCCGGTCCGCCAGCCAGCCGGAGATGAGCCGGCTCGCCACCCCGCCCGCCAGCATCAGGGACAGCATCCAGGAACCGTGCGCCGCCGCAAATCCAAGATCGACGCAATAGGCAACGATATGCACCTGAGGCATCGACATGGCGACGCAGCAGCCAAGCCCGGCAATTACCAGCAGGCCCAACAGCGTCCGCGGCGGCAAGCCGGTTTCCCTGTAGCTTTCGCCTTGCGGCGTTTGAGCGTTTCGGGCAGCGCGTCCGCTGGCCGATCGCCTGAGCAGAAGGCTGAGAGGCAGCAGTGTAACCAACAGAAAGATGCCGATCCCGGTGTAGGTCGCGCGCCACCCTTCCGCATCCAGGAAGGCCTGTACGATGGGCGGCCAGACCGCACCGGCCAGGTAATTGCCGCTGGCCACGATCGCCACCGCCACCCCCCGGCGGCGCAGAAACCACTTCGAAATGTCCGCCATCAAGGGACCGAAACCGGCCGCCGTGCAAAGCCCGATCAGAACGCCCTGCGCCAGCGCGAAGACCAGAAGGGACTGCGCCATCGCCGCGACGATGTAACCGCCGCCCAAGCCGACCGCCGCAAGCGCAACAGGCCCGGCCACTCCGAACCGGTCGACCAACTGCCCGACCAGAAGGTTTCCGACCGCGAACCCGACCATGGTCAGGATGAAAGGATAGGTCGCTTCGCTGCGGCTGAGGCCGAATTCCGTCTCAACCACGGGCAAGACGACGATCACCGACCACAGGCCAACGGACCCGACCGTCCCGAACACCAGGGAGACCAGGGCCCGGAACCAAGCGTAGGACCCATCGACCGTCTGGTCATAGCGGGCTGCATTGCTGAAGCGCTGAATCAACTGAACTGACCTTTTGACTTTGGACCCGTCCGCACGTCCAGCTTTAGTGGACCGGAGCGGGCCAATCTGGATAGCGCCAATTCCCGGACCGTGACTAGGCCCATTTCCGGCCCTTTAAGGCCAAACAGTTTTTCTGGGAGCGGCTAGCCGCGCGGAATCAAACCATCGATCCCGGAAACTTTGGCAGTTCGTCGGCGACGTGAAGCCAGGAGATTCGCTCCCGGTAGTGCGTATGCTCGTTGGGCGGGAACGCTTCGGGATCGTCCAGGCTGCTGATATGGAATTCGACAATGTCCTTGTTCTGATAGCGCGCCTCATAGGTCAGCGTGCTTCCGCAGTCCTGGCAGAATGTCCGGTACACGCCGGGCGAAGATTCATAGCGCGCCCGGTCGCCGGAGACCCATTCGACCTGTTCGGCGGCAAAGACGACAAAGGCGGTCAGGGGCGCCCCGCTGTGCCGCCGGCAACTCCGGCAGTGACAATAGCCGGCCCCTTCCGGCGCGCCCTTGGCTCTGTACCGGATCGCGCCGCATAAACAGCCACCCTCGGCGCCTCCCTCGTCACGTACGATGTCAGCCACTCCTGTCCGGCAAACGCCAACGCAAAGACCAAGCTGCGTATCCTACGGGTCGAATGCTGACACCATACTGTCAGCATTCGCGGCTCAACCCCGCACAGACACGCAATGCGGAGGCCAGCCCCGCAAGTGAGCGGCCCTTTGATCGGTTTCCACCCCCTGCCGCGACAACCCAGCAGAGCGTTAGCATCTTTAGGCTCTACAGACTGCGACGGTAAGGACCTCGACACGCAATTCGTCTCCCGGTCTACTGTTCCGATGCGCAGGTTCGTTCTTAGCTTCGCGGCAGCCATCGCCATCGCCTCTCCCGCATGGGCCGAGACGCCGGTCGATGTAGAACTAATCCTCGCCGTCGACGTCTCACGCTCTATCACATTGCGCGAGCTCGAGATCCAGCGCCGCGGCTACGCCGAAGCCCTTACCAGTGACGAGGTCATCGGGGCGATCGGTATCGGCGGCCCGCACCGCCAAATCGCGCTCACATATGTGGAATGGGCGGGCGCCACCTCACAGCGTTTGGTGGTCGATTGGACGCTTGTCCGTACCCGCTCGGATGCAGAGCGGTTCGCCGCCAAGCTGACCGCCAGTGTGGGCGATACTCTCCTGCGTACGTCAATTTCAGGCATTATCTATCACTCGATCCCGCGTTTCGACGGAAACGGCTTCGCCGGGGAGCGGCAGGTGATCGATATCTCGGGTGACGGTCCGAACAACGCAGGCCACCCGGTGCTCACGGCAAGGGCTGCCGCGGCCGCGCGCGACATTACCATCAACGGCCTGCCGCTTATGACTCGGGAAGGGCTTGGGGACCAATGGCATCTTGACGATCTCGACGAGTACTACCGCCAGTGCGTGGTTACCGGCCCCGGCCCCTTCGTGATCCCAGTGTTGAAATGGGAAGACTTCCCCTTGGCGGTTCGCCAGAAGCTCGTCCTCGAAATCGCGGGTCAACAACCGGACCACAAGCCGCTGCACCGCGTTGAAGGGTATGATTGCCTGGTCGGCGAGAAAATCTGGGAAAACTACTTCGGCGACTGGAACTAGAATATGTCACTTCACCTGGACGCCGCTGAGATCGCGTTTCCAAGTAAAGGTGACATGCTCTAGCGCGGCGCCCGGCGGCAATCCTCTAGCGCCGCGCCCTGCGGGACCCAGGCCTTACAAAGCGTTCCGAAGCATCTGCCCTTCCTTCATGACGAGCTTGAGTGTGTCCTGCGGGTTGGCGAGCACCGCGAGATCCGCCAGCGGGTCGCCCTCCACCGCGATAAGGTCAGCCAGGAACCCCTCCTTCACCTGCCCGATCCGGCCTGCCATGCCGAACAGTTTGGCGGCGTTGCAGGTTGCCTGACGGATCACGTCCGCCGGGCTGCAGACCGCGCCCCGGATGGTGAATTCGTTCGATTGATGGCGGTGCATGATCCCCAAAAGGTCGGTCCCGAAGGCAATGTTGACGCCGCCCTTGTACGCCATTTCCAACGCCTTGATCCCGGCATCCAGAACTTCATAGGTCTTGGCGACCAGCTCGGCCGCCATGCCGGCCTCCTCCCCTTCCTTCACCAGCGCCTGATAGGTCGAGAGGGTGGGTACGAGCCATGCCTCGTGCGCCTTGAAAAGACGCACGGATTCCTCGTCGATCAGGTTGCCGTGTTCAATGGAAAAGACGCCGAGTTCCAGAGCCCGGTTTACCGCGCGCGCCGTATAGGCATGGGCGATGACGGGGATCTGAGCCGCCTCCGCCTCTTCCACGATGGCGCGGATTTCCTCGTCGGAGAATTGCGTCGAGGTGATCCGGTCGGTCGGCGACGAGACCCCGCCCGATGCCATGATCTTGATATGCGTCGCCCCGCGGCGGATCTCCTCGCGCGCGGCACGCCGGACTTCCGACACCCCATCGCAGACATGCCCCATTCCAGCGCAGCAGAAACACTGTTCCAAGGATTGTTGCCCGGGTGCGCGCATGTCGCCGTGGCCGCCGGTTTGGCTCAAGGCGTGGCCGCAATAGAGGATGCGCGGTCCTTCGATCGTGCCTTCCGCCACCGCGCGCGCCAGTCCGAAATCGGCTCCGCCCGCGTCCCGGACGGTGGTGAAGCCACGGTCCAGCATGCCGGCCATAACATCCCCCGCCTTGGCCGAAACGTAAAAGGGAGACATCGCCATCAGTTCCGGAAAATTCGCGGTAACCGCCGTGACATGGACATGGGCGTCGCACAGGCCCGGCATCAAGGTCCGGCCCGCCAGATCGATAACCTCGGCCCCCGGCGCATCGATGGTCCCGGCCGACACCGCCGCAATTGCCCCCTTGTCGACCAAAACCTGATGATCAGGGCGTGTTTCCCCTGCGACAACGTCCAAAAGCGCCGCGTTTTTCAACAAGATGGCGTGATCGCCGGTCATAAGCACCCTCCCCAAAAGCCAACCTCCTCATCCTGCCCCAATCCGGATTGTTTAGGCAATCAAGGGGAGATTAAGGACTCTCTAAAATGCGGGATAAATCACCGGAACCTTTCGTTGTCCGGCGCGCACGAGTCACCATCTCTTAAGGTATTGGATCTAGGCGAGGGGGCCCATAGAGGGAGCGCCTGGTTCAGGCGACATGCAGATGTCAAAACCAGTCCTGAGTGATCCTTTTCTGTTAACGGCGGGCCGGCGAAACCGGCAGTCGTTTATCGGGTCCTTGATGTTTCAAGCCGTTGCGGCATCCGCGCTGGCGGGTATCGCACTCGCCATGTGGGGCAGCAAGGGACCGACCAGCGCCGCAGGCGTGGCTGATTTCCTGGTCGGGATATTTCTCGTCCTGGCCGGCACGACCCTCCTCCTGCACCACTTCGCCGTGGCAGCGCAGCGGTGCCGCGATTGCGGATTGAGTGGGTGGTCGTCCCTTGCGCTGGCCATCCCCATCGTGAACGTGGCCATGCTGATCGCGCTGTCGGTCTGCGCGGGTCAACTGGATGAAAACCGCTTTGGCGCCGACCCCCTCCGTGAAGGCGAAAACAGCGCCCGGTTGGAAGCATTGCTGGAGCAGGCAGCGCTGCGGGAATACTACAACCAGCCGCCGCATCCGTGAGCAGGACGCCGGCCCCCGGCGAACCTCACCCGTTGACGAAAACGGGAATGCCGCCCACAACGCCTTGAGACGGCGACGCGCCGCCGGCACCAAAGGCCTGTGCGACCGCCTTATCGTCGAATGCTGGGGGTGTCTGTGAAGATATTTGTTATGGGGGCCACGGGATCAATTGGCAGCACCGTCGCGCGCGAATTGCTGGCGCACGGTCACCAGGTTATCGCCTTAGCCCGATCCGACTCCGCCGCAGCCCGTGTTCGCGCCCTGGGCGGCGAGCCCCTGATGGGCGACCTTACCGTCCCTCACGCCTGGGCTTCGATCGCCCGCACGGTTGATGCGATCATTCAGGTTGCGGCAACCTTCGAAGAGGATATGGGTACGGTCGACCGCCGGGTCCTGGAGGCCCTTGCGGACGAAGCCGATCTGTCCGCCGCGCACCCCCAGTTTGTCTATACCGGCGGATGCTGGTTGTACGGCGCAACCGGCGACATGGTCGCCGACGAGGCAACGCCGTTGAGACCGATATCCGCTTTCGAATGGATGGTGGAAAACGCGGCGTACCTGACCGAGAGAGGATCCTTCTCGACCGCGTTTGTGCATCCCGCCATGGTCTATCATCAGGAGGGCGGCGTGTTCGCGCGTTACTTGGAGAGCGCCCGCAACGGCGGCCCGCTGGAGATCTGGGGCAGTGCGGAGGCCCGCTGGCCCTTGGTACACAGAGACGACCTGGCCGTTGCCTACAGGCTGTTGGCCGAGAACGGGGATCTGACCGGGTCTTTCAACATCAGCGCCGAAACGGGCGTCGCAACCGGCGCCATCGCGGCAACCATCGCCCAGCGCTACGGCATCGGGGAACCGCCGGTAGTCCGGACCCGGGAAAGTGCCGTCGCCGAACACGGGGACTGGGCGGAAGGTCCGACCCTGGATCAGCAAATGGGATCGAAACGCGCCCGGGACGTTCTGGGCTGGACGCCGGTACACACAGACTATCGTGACTCCGACCTCCCCTAGAGGCGGCGAGGCGATTGGAGACGCAGGCCGGGAAGATTTAGGGCAAGGAGGCCGAAGAGCACCAATCCGTCGATCGACCGTGCGCAACGCCCTGACGCCCGGCTTTTCGGTATAGAGAAAACTTCCCTTGATCCGGAACACGGTATGGGTATATAGCGGCCCCAGTTAACGGTTCGAACAGGAGAGTCGGGCTTTCGAAGCCCGCGCCGACGGAGCAACGCCCCGGAAACTCTCAGGCCCAGATACTGCCGGACCGACACTCTGGAGAGAGGTGCGCACGCACCCGCCGAAGGAGGAAGGCGACCCCGCCGTCGACGGGACGCCGATGCTCTCAGGCAGAAGGACAGAGGGGGACATGCTGGAGGACCAGTGTGTCGAACCCTTGATGTCTGGAGAGCACCATGACCTCGAAATCGATTGCCGTCATCGGCGCCGGGATCACCGGCGTGACCACCGCCTATGAACTCGCCAACCGGGGTTACGCGGTCACCGTCTACGACCGGAACCGCTACCCGGCAATGGAAACGAGCTTCGCCAATGGCGGCCAGCTTTCCGCTTCCAACGCCGAGGTCTGGAACCATCTCTCGACAATCCGCAAGGGCCTCGGCTGGATGCTGAGCCCCGAGGCGCCTCTGTCGCTGAGCCTGTCGCCGAACTGGCACAAATACAGCTGGCTGGCGGAATTCATCGGCCATATCCCTCACTATCGCAAACACACCACCGAGACCGCGCGGCTGGCCGTCGCGGCGCGGAGCCGGATGCAGGAAATCGGCGAGAAGGAAGGGATCGACTTCGACCGGGAGGACCGGGGAATCCTGCACTTCTACACCACGCAAAAGCAGATGGACCATGCACGCCGGGTCTCCGCCCTGCTGGCGGACGGCGGGGTGGTGCGTGAGGAGTTGGACGCAGACGGCGTTCGCCGGATCGAGCCCACGCTGACGGGACGTTTCGTCGGCGGTTACTTCACACCCGGCGATGCATCCGGCGACATTCATCTCTTCACGACCGGGTTGGCCCAGGCCTGCGCCCGGATGGGCGTCGTCTTCGAAATGGAAGCCGACGTGGCCGATTGCCAGACCGGCCGGCGCGGCGGCGTCACGGTCAGCTACAGAAGCACCGCGGATGCGGGTAAACCCGTTCCGCACAGCGCCGATCATGCCGCGGTGGTGGTTTGCGCCGGGGTCAGAAGCCGCGCCCTGGCCCATGGCTTGGGCGACCGGGTCAATGTTTACCCGGTTAAGGGATATTCGATCACGGTAAACCTGCAGGACGAGGCTTCCCGCGAGGCGGCCCCCCTGGTCAGCCTGCTCGACGACGAAGCGAAGATCGTTTCCAGCAGGCTCGGCCCGGACCGGTTCCGGGTCGCCGGAACGGCCGAGTTCGCCGGCGAAAACCGAGACATCCGCGCACACCGGATCGCCCCGCTGGTCGGTTGGGTAAACCGGTTCTTCCCCGGGGTCTGCACCCGGCAGTCCGTGCCCTGGGCCGGCTTGCGCCCGATGATGCCCTCTATGATGCCCAAGGTCGGCCCCGGACGCCGCGACGGTGTTTTTTACAATACAGGTCATGGTCACCTGGGTTGGACCTTGGCGGCGGCAACGTCCGAGGCGGTCGCCACGGCGGTGTCGTCCCGGGTCTGAAGAAGGGCACCGGGGGCGCGCGACGCCGTATATCAAAAGTACTATGACGCGCGCCCTCTTCAGCATCGGGCGAAGGATGCGTATATAGTCGCGTCCGACCGGCATGCCCGGTTGCGGACCTCTTGAAACAAACCGGGGACAGATCATGGCGAATATCCCGAGCGCGGCGGCGGACCAGGATTTCGATCCTTACGCAAAGGAACAGCAGCTTCGCGCCGAAGCGGAAGCCTGGGACACGTCGGACGCCAAGCCCGCCCAAGAGGGCGATATTCTCGTCATCGATCTCTCGGAGTATTTCACCACCGGCAGCCGGGACGCCTTGGACACGGCCGCGGCCAGGTTCCGCACGGCCTGTGAGGAAGTCGGATTCCTGTGCATCGTCGGACACCAGGTTCCGGAAGCCGAGATGAGCGCAATGTTCGACATGGTCCGCCGCTTCCACGCCCTGCCGCTTGAAACGAAGAAGGCGATCCTGATGGATCGGCCGGACTGGCCGGTCGGCGGCATGGGCTATCTGCCTGTAAAGAACCGGAAGCTGCCGGCGCGGCCCACTGGAAACTACAACGAAGCCTTTATCGTCAAGCGCGACCACCAGCTGGGTTTCCAGGACAATCAGTGGCCCGCCGAAGAGGCATTGCCCGGCTTCCGAGCCCAGATCGAACGCTATGCCGGTCTGCTGGAGGAGTTGGGCCGGAAGCTGTTGCCGGTCTACGCCGTCGCGCTGGACATGGAGCCCGACTATTTCGACAAGGCGTTCATAGACCCGCTTTACCGCCTGCGGATGACGCACTATCCGCCGCTGCCCTCCAGCGAGGAGTCGGATCATTTCGGCATCGCCCCGCATGTGGACACGACCTTCTGCACGATCCTGGCGCAGGATCGCCCTGGCCTGACGATCTATAGCGAACGGCGCGGAGAATGGATCAAGGCCCCGATGGTCGAAAACTCGTTCATCGTGAATACGGGCGAGTTGCTGCGCACCTGGACCAACGACCGGTTCATCAGCGTCAAACACTTCGCCAACAACAACACGGGCGACACCTCGCGCTACTCGATCCCGTTTTTTCTGAACGCCAACGCGGATCACAAGATGACCTGCATTCCCAGTTGCTGCGGCCCGGACGATCCGCCGAAATACCCGCCGATTTCCTACAACGAGAGCCAAGCGGTCGCACAAGGAGAATAGGAAGCCCTCATGAGGACGAACATCCGCAACTTCCTGACGGCCGAGAAACAGGTCCAATCAAGCTCCCACGGCGGCGAGGGTCCGGTCGACCTGTACGAGATTTGGGGCGGGGCCGACTTTCAGACCGCGGTAGATTTCCTTGATCGGGTCGTCGTGCCGCCGGGAACGACAGTCGGTTATCATCGGCATGGCGAGAACGAGGAAATGTACATCCTGCTCGACGGCCAGGGCACCATGACGATCGAAGGCGAAGCGGTCGCCGTGAAAAAAGGCGACATGATCCTGAACCCCGCCAACGGCGCGCACGGCCTCGTCAACGACTCCGACGGCGATATCGATCTACTGGTCTTGCAGGTCGGGGTAAAAACCTAACCCGGCGGAAGCAGCACGAAGTTTCCGATATGCTCCTTCTTCATGAATTCCTGTTGCGCCTCCGCGATCCGGCTTAGCGGAAAGGTCTTGGCGAGCAGCGGGCGGATTTCCCCCTTTTCGATATAGGAGACAAGGTTCGGGAAAACCGGCTCATCCCAGGCCGTGCTCCCGATCAGGGTGATGTCTTTCAAGTACATGTCCCGCATGTCGAGCGTGACCACCGGTCCGGCAATGGCCCCGGAAGACACATAACGCCCGCCGCGCCTCAGCACCTTCAACATTTGAGGAAAGGCGGCGCCGGCCACGTTGTCGACAACCACGTCCACCGCCTCCCGGCCCAAGGCGGCGACCGGATCTTCGTTCCGGTCAAGCACGCGATCCGCCCCCAGACTGCGCACCGCTTCCCGCTTCGCCCGGCCGGCAATCGCGGTCACCGCGGCCCCGCGGCGCCTGGCCAATTGCACGGCTGCGGACCCGACCCCGCCCGACGCGCCGGCCACAAGAACATGGTCGCCCGCCGTGACGCCGGCCCGGTGCAGCATGTTTTCCGCCGTGCCGTAGGCGCAGGGAATGGTCGCGAGTTCCGCGTCCGACCAGTCGCAGTCGACGGCAAAGATCTCGCCCGCGGGCACTTTCACGAACTGCGCGAAGGCACCGTCGAAGTCGGAGGCCATCCAGACATTGTCCATCACCCCGTACCCGTTGGGCCGCATACAGGCGCGGACCAGTACCCGCTTGCCGGTGAGGTCCTCGTCTTTCACACCGGGTCCCACACTATCCACGATTCCGCAGCAATCCGTTCCCTGAATAAAGGGAAAGGGCGTCGCCTCGTTCCAGCCGCCGTCCGCTTTTTGCTCGGCCGCACTCTCTTGCACCGTCGCTGTGGAGTCGGTGCTGTCCTTGACAGAAGAGGAATACCATCCGAGCCGGGTGTTGATTTCGGTGTTGTTGACGCCCGCCGCCAAGACTTTCAACAGGACTTCTCCCGGGCCCGGCTCCGGAACCGGAACGTCGCGGTAATCCAGTTTGTCGTATCCGCCGTTCCCGGTGGTTACGACAGCCTTCATGGTGCGGGCCGCATTGGCGATGTCAAAACGGTCTGAGGACATGGCGGGTTTCCAGACAAGGATGAACGGTGCGTCTTTCGCCGAAACCTTAGCCGTCTCCCGGCCTGGCCGGAAGCCCCGACAGAATGCTCAGACGTCGACGGTCCCGTTGAGCCGGAAACGCAGCCGGTAGTCGCTCGGCGAAATCCCGGTCGTTCGCACGAAGGCGCGCCGCATCCGCTCGTCGTCGCCGAACCCGCAGCGGACCGCAATGGACTTCACGCTGACACCGGTGGTTTCCAGCAGATCCCGCGCGGCCTCCAGCCGGACGCGCTCCACCGCCTTGCCCGGCGTGGTTCCCATTGTTTCCGTGTAGAGCCGGTGGAAGCTGCGCAGGCTCATATTCTCCCGCCCGGCCAAGTCCTCGACCCGCAGATCCCGCTTCAGATTGTTCGCGATCCAGTCGTGCAGACCCGCGAACCGGGCCGACCGGTCCAGTCTCTGCCGCTCCAACGCCGGGCTGAATTGCGATTGCCCCCCGGGCCGCACCATATAGGTCACCAGCCCTTGGGCGAGGACCAAGGCGGCCTCCTGTCCCAAATCCTCGGCAATGATGGCGAGCGCCATATCGGTCCCCGCCGTGACGCCGGCCGAGGTCCAGATGTCGCCGTCTTTCACATAGATCGGATCTTCCTCGACCCGCACGCGCGGGAACCCGTCCGCCAGGGTGGTGCAATCCTCCCAATGTGTCGTCGCGCGGCGGCCGTCGAGAAGTCCCGCCGCGGCCAGAATCAAGGCGCCCGAACAGACCGAACAAACCCGTTTGGACCGACCCGCCAAACCCGCGACTCTGTGGACAAACTCTTCGTCCGACATCGCCGCGTTCGCGCCGTTACCGCCCACCACAACGAGGGTATCGATCTCCCGCCCTTTCCAAGCAGCCATCGGCTCGCTCTCGATCTCGACGACCGTGTCGGTGGGAACTCGGCCGCCTTCCAAAGAGACAATCGCTGTCCGGTAGGCGAGATCGCCGGTCCCCCGCCATCGCCCGCCGGCAAATACCTGCAACGGCCCGGCCAGGTCCAACAGGACGATGTCGGGATAGATCACAAAGACCACCTGCAGCGGTGCGGGAGAAGGTTTTTCAGTGTTGGCAGAAAACGAGGTCATCTTGTCGTATCTGCCACAAGCGGTGCTGCTAGTCTACGCCCATCGGAAACCGCCGGAACAAAACGGGATTGGAGATCGACCATGAAAACATGCGCAGCCCTGGTCTTTCCGGGCTTTCAAACCCTCGACCTCAACGGACCGATCGAGATGCTCGGAGATCATGATGTCGGGTCCGTCGAGATCAAGATCGTGGCCGAGACGACGGACCCGGTGCCGAGCTATCACGGTACCAGGATGGCCGTCGACCGGACCTTGGCAGACGGCAGCGACTACGACCTCGTGCTGATACCGGGCGGCGACAGCGCCCCGCTGAACCCCCGGAACGAAGCCATCAACGATTGGATTGTCGCCGCTTCCGCCCGGGCCGAATACGTCATGGCGGTCTGCACCGGCACCGTGCTGCTGGCAACCACCGGCCTTCTAGACGGCCGCCGCGCAACCACGAACAAGAAGGATTACGTGGCGACCGTTCATCATGGACCGAAGGTCACCTGGGTGCCGCAGGCCCGTTGGGTGGAGGATGGCAAGTTCTTCACCTCGTCCGGCGTGTCCGCCGGGATGGATATGAGCCTTGCGGTCATGGCCAGGCTGTTCGGGGAAGACGCCGCGGAGGCCATTGCTGTCGGCGCCGAATACGAATGGCACAAAGACCCGAACTGGGACCCGTTCGCCAAGATGGCCGGCCTGGTCTAGGGCCTTGGGCGACATAGTCGTCCGACGGGTATCTCGAGACAGGGAACAAGCGCGCCTGCGCCTAGCTGTCCCGTGGGAGCCGGGCTATGCTATAGCATCGACACAGGAACGCCGATCGGCATGTCTACCTGTGAAATCGAGCCAGAAAAGCAGGCCCATGAAAGAACACGAACTGCCGGTCGACGGGCCGACGAAGCGCCTATTGCTCGGTCTGGAAGAGATCGCGGCCCTTGCGCAAACGGGTCTGGCCTATGCCGAAGACCCGTACGACATCGAACGCTATGAGCGGCTACGCGCGATTGCGGCCGACCTTCTGGGGGCGCGCGCCGATGCGCCGGCGGAGAAAGTGCTGGACTGGCTTTCGCTGGACGCCGGCTATGCAACGCCGAAACTGGATGTCCGCGCCGTCATTCTGCGCGGCGAGACGCTTCTGCTGGTGCAGGAACGCAGCGACGGAGACTGGGCTTTGCCGGGCGGCTGGTGCGATATCGACCTGTCGCCCGGCGCGTCCGTCGAAAAGGAAGTGATCGAGGAAACCGGGCTTGAGGTCCGCGCCGTCCGCCTGCTTGCCCTCTTCGACAAGCGCAAGCACGACTACCCGTTCCAGATACCGCATGCCTACAAGGGCTTCTTCCTCTGCGCGGAACGGGGCGGAGAACTGCTGAACGGCACCGCGGAAACGCAAGCGGCGCGGTTTTTCCCGATCGACAGTCTTCCGCCTTTGTCCCTTAATCGGAACACCGCGTCTCAACTCCACCGCGTTGTCGCACTTGCCCGCGACGAAGCGCAGCCGGCCGCCTTCGACTAACGCGCCTTGGCCTACGACAAGGTCAGAAGCAGGGTTCTGAACGCAGCCTCCGCCGGTTCCTGAATGCCTGAGTAAATGACCCAGGCCAGGACGATCATCAGCATGCCGATGACGAAATCCAAAATGCGCCAGACCCGGTCGCTGGTCACATAATAGCCGACATAAAAGGACAGGAAGGCGAGCGTCGTGAACCACAGCAGCGAGGCTGTCGCCGCGCCGGCGGAAAAGATCATCCGGTCCGAAATCTGCTCATACTGTCCCGCCAAGCCGCCGACCAACACGATCGTATCGAACAGAACGCCCGGGTTGGCGACCGAAATCAGGATCGCGGTCGAATAGCGGGACTTGTTGTCCTCCGCCTCGAAAACCCGCTTCCGGTTGCGAAAGGCATTCAGGATGTTGGTCAACCCGTAGCCCAGGAAGAAAAGCGCCGCGACGATGGAGAAGTAGAAGCGCACGTCCGTCGCCTGGGCGATCAAGGCGCCGATGCCCAGGGCGCCGACCGTGATCAGCGCCACGTCGATCACGACATAGATCGCCGCGATGCGAAGAACGGCGCTATGGCGCAATAGACCGTGTTTGATCAAATACGCGTTCTGAGGGCCCAAAGCCACGATCATGCTAGCGGCCATGCCCATCCCGGTAAGGAACGCCATTATCGGCTATCTCCACCCCTCTACCAGGGAGGACTGACCGCCTGTCAGGGTCGTTGGCCGGCCACCGGCGACACGCCGGTAGTCCGGATCCTGCAAGAGCATCTCGTGGCATTCCTCAAAGTGCTGCGCGGGTATATTAGGAAATAGATGATGGATCAGGTGGAAGCAATCGTTTCGCGGGAACAGCAGCCAGCGCAAGAACCGCGGCACAATCACGTTGCGCGAGCTTTCCAGCGCATCCTCTTTGGCCAGAATTCCCGCGTGATCGATGCAATCCGCCCAATAGTTCAAGCCGGTGTAGATCCATAGGAACGGCACCACCAGCACCATCAGCGCCGTTGCCGGATCGATCACCAAAGCGCCGGCCGTGCCGAGGATCAGGGAAAACTTGAGCAGCAGGAAGAACAGCCCGTCCCGCTTTGAAAGATCGATGCCGATATAGGTCGGCAGGTGACGCGCCAGGAGCGGTGTCAGCAGATGACGCATGACCGTCTTCCAAGTCAGCGCGTCTTCCAGGCGGAACTGCTTCAGCGACCGGACATCCATGTCCTTTTCGTAATCGCCCAAATGCGCATGGTGCGTCATGTGCTCCGCCCGGTATGAGGAGAAGGACGTGAGCAAAACCGATGCGGCGATGCTGCCGAAAAGGATGTTGTCGTTACGGTCCTCGGTGAAGGAGTAGTGGCTGCATTCATGAACGATATTGTTAAGACCGCGATAACGCGTCGCGATAAACGTTAACGCCAGTCCCAGCCCGATCGCGCTGTAGACCCCGTTGAACTGGTTGAGCAGAACCGCGGCAACCACGCCCGCGACCACGATCTGGAGCAGATAGGACGCCAGCACGACTCCTGCCGCCAATCGGCTGTTTCTACTTAACCCTTTGAATTCCCGAACATATCTCCGGCGAATATTTGCACCTGACATCAAAAGCCTCCCAGGGAAAAAGTCCTAAATCCCCCCTACCGCAAAGTACCAACATCATCTAATTAAGCGTAGGACGATTAATTGGTATTTAAGGTAGTGTTAACAATTAGAACAATTAGTCCTTAAGGCCAAGGTGTCAGAGTATGGATTCTTTTGTGACGAAACACCGCAAGAGGACGCGGGTGGAATGGCCCGGCCCACCGGCGCGTAGCCGTCGGATCCGCAGAGTGCGCACGCACTAAAGAGCCGGCCCGAAGGACGGCTTTTTCAATCGCGATGACAGCTCCGCTTGGGACGCCCGCTCGATGATCGGTATCTTGATTTCCGCGATCGCCCGGGCCGGGTTGAGGCCTTTGGGCGGGTTTTGGTGATCCAGCCAAGGAAACCGTCCCAAAACCCGTCATCAGCGTGTGGTGATCTACCGCACGTCCGAAACGTGCAAATTTGGGATTAAAGGTCCAGGATCGGACCGGTATACGATCACTGTTTTCGCAACAGACGGAAATGACCGCGATGTATATATCCAACGTTATCGAAACGGACCTGCCGCAAGAGAGTTTGTTACACAGCCGCGTCCGGCCGACAGACTTCCTGGATTGCTACTCCGTTCCCGCCACCCTACCTGCCCGCGAGGCATTGGAAGTGATTACGGACTTTCCAGGATGGGCGCGGTTCCTTTTGCAGATCCGCAGGCTGGTGACCACGCCGTTCGGTCTTTCCAATGACGGCCCCGCCGCGCAGGACAAGGTCGGTGCATTCCCCGTGGAAACCGAAACCGAGCGTGAAGTTATCGCGGGCTTCAACGACAAGCACTTGAACTTCCGGGTCTCCGTTCTGTCTCAAGACGACACGGTTTACCTGGGGACGTGGGTGCGGTCCAACAACTGCGGCGGCACGCTCTACCTCAATGCGATCCTCCCGTTTCACATCCTGATCGCGCGGGACGCGCTGGCACGGGTAGGAGCGATCAGCCAAACGAATATGGCCGCTTAGATCACTCGGATCCTTGCCGGGCGCAGACCTGGTACGGTCCGTTGCCGGGACACAACCTCGCGATGAAGGAAAAGAAAGGGCCGACCCAAGGGCCGGCCCTCACTGCACTGTTCGTGCTGCTTTTGTCTAGAACGCCCGCTGGATCATCAGCTTCTTGATCTCCGCGATCGCCCGGGCCGGGTTGAGGCCTTTGGGGCAGGTCTTGGAGCAGTTCATGATCGTGTGACAGCGGTACAGTCGGAACGGATCTTCCAGATTGTCCAACCGGTCGCCCGTATATTCGTCCCGGCTGTCGATGATCCAGCGATAGGCCTGAAGCAGAACCGCAGGGCCGAGATAGCGTTCCTCGTTCCACCAATAGCTGGGGCACGAGGTGGAACAGCAGAAGCAGAGAATGCACTCGTACAAGCCGTCCAGCTTCTTCCGGTCTTCCGGGCTTTGCAGCCGTTCCTTATCCGGCGGCGGCGGCGATTGGGTCTTCATCCAGGGCTCGATGGACGAGAGCTGGGCGTAAACCGTGTTCACGTCCGGCACCAGATCCTTCACCACCTTCATGTGCGGCAGGGGATAGATGTTCACCTCCCCCTTCACGTCGCTGATGAACTTGGTGCAGGCCAGCGTGTTGGTCCCGTCGATATTCATCGCGCAGGAGCCGCAGATCCCTTCCCGGCAAGACCGCCGGAAGGTCAGCGTCTGGTCGACCTCGTTCTTTATCTTAATCAGCGCGTCCAGAACCATCGGCCCGCAATCGTCGAGGTCCACCTCATAGGTATCGACCTGCGGGTTTTTCCCATCGTCCGGATTCCAGCGATAGATGTTGAACTTTTTCGTCGAACCGCTGGTTTCCGGTTTCGGCCAGGCATGGCCCTTACCGATCCTGGAGTTAGCGGGAAGTGTGAATTCCACCATGGCTTAGGTCCCCCGTTCGACTGCTTAGTAGACCCGCGCCTTCGGCGGGAAGCTTTGCACTTCATTCGACATCGGCTGCAGATTGACCGGACGCTTATCCAGCTTGATCTCGCCCGATTTCTCGTCGATCCAGGCCAGGCTGTGATGCATCCAGTTTTCGTCGTCCCGGTCCGGATAGTCGTCGCGGGCCTGGGCGCCGCGGCTTTCCTTGCGGTCCTCGGCGCAGACGATGGTGAGCATGGCCTGTTCGATCAGGTTTTCGAACTCAAGCGTTTCCACCAGGTCCGAATTCCAGATCATCGACGTGTCGCTGACCTTAAGGTCGTCCTTGCCGGACCAGACGTCCTTCATTTTGCCGATGCCTTCCTTCAGGCTGTCTTCCGTACGGAAAACAGCGCAGTGGGATTGCATCGCCTTCTGCATGCCCATCCGCAGTTCGGCCGTCGGCGTGCCGCCCTTGGCGTAGCGCGCCTTGTCCAAACGCGCCAGGCAGTCTTCGCCGGCATCCTTGGGCAGCGGCTTGTGCGCAGCTTCCTTGTTGACCACCTCGGCGCAACGCAGTGCCGTGGCGCGCCCGAACACCACCAGATCCAACAGCGAGTTGGAGCCGAGACGGTTCGCGCCGTGGACCGACACGCAGGCGGATTCGCCTGCTGCCATCAGGCCCGGGACGATCGAATTCGCATCCCCGTTCGTCTTGGTCAGCACTTCGCCGTGATAGTTGGTTGGAATACCGCCCATGTTGTAATGGCAGGTCGGCACGACCGGGATGGGCTCTTTAGAGACATCGACACCGGCAAAGATCTTGGCCGACTCCGCGATGCCGGGAAGGCGCTCCTCGATCAGGTTCGGGTCGAGATGCTCGATATGCAGGTGGATGTGATCGCTTTCCGATCCCACGCCGCGGCCCTCGATGATCTCCATGGTCATCGAACGGCTGACGACGTCGCGGCTGGCCAGATCCTTGGCCGACGGCGCGTAGCGCTCCATGAAACGCTCGCCTTCGGAGTTGGTGAGGTACCCGCCTTCGCCGCGCACCCCTTCTGTGATCAGACAACCCGCGCCGTAGATCCCGGTCGGGTGGAATTGCACGAACTCCATATCCTGGAGCGGCAGGCCCGCACGGGCCACCATGCCGCCGCCGTCGCCGGTGCAGGTATGCGCCGACGTGGCGGAGAAGTAGACGCGGCCGTACCCGCCCGTCGCCAGGATCACCATCTTCGAGCGGAAACGGTGGATCTGTCCGGTATCCAGGTCCCAAGCCATGACACCGACACATTCGCCCTCGTCATTCATGATCAGGTCCATGGCGAAGTACTCGATATAGAACTCCGCCTGGTGCTTCAGGGACTGCTGGTAGAGCGTGTGCAGGATCGCGTGGCCGGTCCGGTCGGCCGCGGCACAGGTGCGCTGGGCCGGCGGGCCGTCGCCGAACTCGGTCGTCATGCCGCCGAAGGGACGCTGATAGATCTCACCCGCTTCGGTGCGGCTGAACGGCACGCCGTAATGTTCCAGTTCAATAATCGCGGGGACCGCTTCGCGCACCATGTATTCGATCGCGTCCTGGTCGCCCAGCCAGTCCGACCCTTTGACGGTGTCGTACATATGCCAGCGCCAGTCGTCGGGCCCCATATTGCCGAGCGAGGCGGAGATGCCGCCCTGCGCGGCGACGGTGTGGCTCCGGGTCGGGAAAACCTTGGTGATGCAGGCCGTTTTCAACCCTTGCTCGGCAAGCCCGAATGTGGCGCGCAAGCCGGCCCCGCCGGCCCCGACGACGACGACGTCGTAGGTATGGTCGATGATATCGTAGGCGTTCGGCATCTTTCTATCCTCCAAAGGCGACGCGGAGCACCGCATAGGCGCAGGCGACCGCGAGAATGGCGCTGGCGAACTTCACCAGCATCAGGGTCGCGATCTTGACCCCTTCCGCATGCATATAATCTTCAACTACGACTTGGACGCCGAGTTGGAGGTGGTGAAAGGTCGCGGCAATTAGCAGCAGCAGCAGGATCGTGTTCACCGGGGAGGCCACCCAGGCGACCGCGGTGGCGTAGTCGCCGCCGACCATGCCCGCCACGGCAACCGCGAACCAAATCGTCAGCGGAACCAGGGCGACGGCGGTCAGCCGCTGCGCCCACCAATGATGCGTGCCGTCCTTGGCCGATCCCAGGCCGCGCACTCGTGCAAGACGTGTCTCCAGGCTCATCGCGCCTCTCCCTTCGTCTTAGGCGACGCTGTAGGCCAGGGCCCACAGCGCGATGGTTGCGATGATCGAGAACGAGACCATGATGTGGCCGGACCGTTCCGCGTCTTCCAGCTCGAACCCTTTGCCGGCGTCCCAGAAAAGGTGCCGGATGCCGTTACCCAAATGGTAGAACAGCGCCCAGGTCCATCCGAACAGGACCAGCCGTCCGATAAAGGTGCCCGAAAAGTCCGAAACGACGGCGAATGCCTCGGGACCCGACGCCAGCGCCAACAGCCACCAGGCCAAATACAATGTCCCCACGCTCAGCGCGACACCCGTCATGCGGTGCAGAATGGAATAGGCCATGGTCCATTGCCACCGGTATACCTGCAGGTGCGGCGACAGCGGTCGGTCTTGCATGCTCATGATCCCTCTCGCTTCCGTTCGATGTGCATCAGGCAGCCAACCCCAGAAGGGAAGCTTTTTGTGCACCATTACAACCGTTTAAACCAGCGGCAGAATGCCGCCGGGCCACGTCCGAATAGTAAAGGGGTCCCCCGAAATCGCAGGTCTCCGGCATCCCGGCCCGGCGCCCCAACCGCGCTATGACCGGAACGCTCCGAACCGTTGCCGGCGCGAACCCGATCGTCCGTCCGGCAGCAGGACCCATTCCCTTACAAAAACAGCCTAGCGGTTCGTCGGCGGGTTTCAAAACGCTTTTTGCACCGCAAACCGTTCCCCGCCGCCATGAGACGATTTTACATTAAGGTTCAGACATATTCACAAGATATTGCGGGTCCGTGCGGCAAAGCGCCACCCTATCTGGGGGATGTGCATAAGTTTGGGGATAATTTGTGCACCAAATGTGCCGTAACCTGTTGTTAATACACAAGAAATTTTTGACCGTCACCATTTTTTCATAGACAGCGATGCGGGTTCGGCGGACACTTCTCTTGCGCGATGCATCGTTCCGACGGATCGCACCAAGGAAAGGCGGCTTGCCGCGTTTGCTTGAGACGGTCTCAGGGACGGACACGCCGGAACCGGGAAGATCTTGAATTCCCAGCGGTTCTCGGACCGCGACGGATCTTCGAGTTGGACACGGGCCGGTGTGGGGCGCGGGACTTGTCAGGGTGTCGGCGGCTTGCCGCTCGGTTTCCAGGCAATGTTTCGTGGGAAGAATGCGTTGAAATGCGCGCGGTCTGCGGGGGTTTCGGCCTTTTGTTGATCGCAGGTGGTTCGCCCAAGGACGGACCGGCGGCTTGCCCGCCGGATCGGACCGAGGGACCGGACAACAAACGCGGCGCACGGGGCTTCGGCCCGGTGGGCGTCAGGGACAGAGTTCTCTTCGGAGGGATTTGTCAGCGGCGCCGCGGTGCGGATCGGTATCGCCTTGTGCGGTGTTCGTGAAGCACCCCTTCTTCGGAAGGCCGTCGCAAGGGTTGCCCGGTGATCGTGAGGCGGTGACGTCCATGGTTCGGATTGCGGACAGCGTGCGGTGCTTGCACTGCTGCGTTGTCGGGTTCGGACAGGATTTCGGCGCCGGCGGTGGGAAGCGGCATTTCGACAAACGGTCGCGGCTTGATGACGTCTTGCGGGGCGTCCGAAAGCGGCGGTTCGGGATTGCAGGCTTCCTCGCATGGATGGCGACCCGAAACGGGCGGCTTGCCGGTCGTTTCACCAGGGCCCCATCCGGCAGCAAGGTTCGGCATCAAGGTGCTTTGCCAGGGTGACCGAGACACCGGACCGGCTGATCAGCGACCATCGTCGTGCGGGAGACCGCAAGGTCTCGGCGACGCGTCGGGTTCGCATACTGGACTGGGGAAACCCGGTTCTGCGCGGCCCGGGGCGGAGCGCCGGCAACGGTCGGCGTACCGAGCGATCGTGTACGCGGCGCCCTGCCGGGGCGACTGCCGAGCCAACGGGTCTTTGAGGCGTTGGGCGCGCCGCCTTAGTCTAGCGACTCTCCGCGGACGGGCGGCCGTGGCAGCGGGCCGGAACGGGCCTTCCGACGGCGGAACCGGGCAACCGGATCCTCTTCGGCAGACGGTTCCGATCTCCGCGCCGCCCGGCGCCTCTTTCCGTTTGCCGCTCTTCCTGAGCGCCCCTCATTGCACAAGCCCCCTCTTACAAAAGCCGCGCACTGTGCCGCACCGCCCGCCGCCGGCATAGGCACCGCCCCGCACCTCAGGGCCGTGTCGGGCATTGCCGCCTTCCCCGCAATTGACCCTTGCGTGGCACAGGGGACGGATTATGCTCGCCCCGCGTGTTTGCAGATTTTGTTGGGGGGTCAAGACAATGCGCTTAGCACGGCCGTTGCGCCGCATCTTTTCTATTGTAAGTGTCGTCCTGCTGGCCGCCTGCGGCACGCATATGGGGAGCGAGGTTGATCGCGCGCCCTTGCAGGACCAGGAAATGGTCTTCTTCTACGACATCGTCGCCTACGATCTCGACCGCAAGACCTTCCGCAAGTCGGTGCCCGGGCAATTCTGGAAAACGCTGGGAAACGACGAACTGGTCCTGGACGACACGGCGCTCATGCCGCTTGGAAAACTGCTCTACCCGGATCCGGCGGGCGCCGGGCAGTCCTACCTTGGAATTGTCCGCGGCCCCGCCAAGCACCAGTACCTCTACTGGTCGGGCGACCCGTTTGAATTCTTCTGGAGTTCCCGCCAAGGCGAACAGATCTCCTTCGACGCTCAATCCAAGAAGGCAGTCTATATCGGTTCAATCACTTATCTGTTCAGCAAGGGTAAGTTCGGCATTCGCATCTTCGACAACTACCCCACCGCCCGTGCCGAATTCCTGGCGGCCTATCCCGAGTTCGAGGGCATGGTCGTGAAACAGCTCGCGCGCAAGGGCTGGCGCTCCGGCATGATCTTGGCGAACCGGGAACACCAGAACCAGTATATCAACAGCGTTGCCGCACAGGCGGCCGTCATGGGGGCGATGATCGGCAGCCAATAGACCGCCCCCTCGATGTGCGGGGCGGGACTTTGGGATTTTCGACGCGAACGTCCCTTACCAACCCAAAGTACCCGGCGCCCCTTTGAAGGGACCGACGACGGCATCGGTGATCCAGCCCCCGTAGAAGTCCCCGTCCTGGGCGGCGACACGCCGGTCCCCGACGGAACAGGCGTCGACCTTGGAAGCATAGAAGGCCAGATAGTCCCGGATCGCGAGGAAATCCGGGGTCGGATCGGGATAGGACCAGGCGGCCCGGTCGCTGACCGCCCCCTTGACGGAAAGCGACCAATAGGCGGCCACGCCCTTGAACTCGCAGAAGGACTGACCGGCGCAAGGCTGCAGCGCACCGGCCAATACGTCGTCCGGCGGGATGTAGAAGACCGGCGGATGGCTGGTTTCCAAAACGCGAAACCCGCCGGTCGACTCAGCCACCGTCACACCATTGAAGATCACGGACAACCGCTCTTTCACGGGTTCCAGGCGCGGCGGTCGGGGATAGTCCCACACCGATTCCTGTCCCGGTCCGGGCTTTACCGGCTGAACGCGTCTCCACATGGGTCTCTCCTTATCTCTTCCGGCCACCTGTGATACGCACGCTGCCGCCCACCGGTTTGGTATTCCGACCATGCCGATCCGCGCCCGGGAACACGCCAAGCGCATACGAACCGATGAAGGGATACGGGGGGCGGGCAAGGCCGGAAGCGCATATGTCTATTTTAGTTGACGTCATTCTAAAATGACACGCATACTTCCTGAATGCCGGTCTGTGGCCTGGGTCACGCAACGGCAATACTGGAGGGCCTATCGCAACACGCGTCAGATTCGGCGAATTCGATAGCCTTGGTAAACCGGGTGGTCGGGTTCCTCCAATAGGACGCGTTGCCGCCTTCCGAAAATGGGAGGACCGATCGGTATGAACATGCATCGCACCCTGGAACGGTCGACGAAGAACAAGACGAAACAGAAAGCGAAGGCCCGCCGGGACGCCTCCCTGCTGGACAGTATCGAGTCGCTCGACGCGTTGCGCGCGTTGGATGTCGACGCCCTACCCGCAGTGGCGGATGCTTTGCGCGACGACGTCATCGACATCGTTTCCGAGACCGGCGGACATCTGGGGGCCGGGCTGGGCGTGGTCGAACTGACGCTGGCCCTGCATTACGTTTTCGAGACGCCGCGCGACAAGCTTGTCTGGGACGTCAGCCACCAATGCTACCCGCACAAGGTTCTCACCGGCCGCCGCGCCGCCATGCGCCAGGTCCGCAAGCAGGGCGGACCGGCCGGGTTCACCAATCGGGCGGAAAGCGACTTCGATCCATTCGGCGCGGCGCACAGTTCCACGGCCATTTCCGCGGCCCTCGGTTTCGCGAAAGCGCGCGACTTGAAGGACGGGCACAACAACGTCATAGCCATCGTCGGCGATGGGGCGATGTCCGGCGGCATGGCCTATGAAGGCCTGAACAATGCCGGCGCCTTCAACACACGCCTGATCGTCATACTCAACGACAACAACATGTCGATCGCACCGCCGGCGGGGTCATTGCAGTATTTCCTGACCGCCCTGCGGGACAAAATGCCGAATGCCGAAACCCGCACAGCCGCGTTGAACGCATCCCGGCTTGGCCTGCCCGCGTTCGCCGGATCGCCGACCCTGTTCGACGATCTGGGCTTCACCTATGCCGGCCCCTTCGACGGGCACGACATGAAGGAGTTGGTCACCGTGCTGGACCGCGCAAAAGCGGGCCCGCCACAACCGCTGCTGATCCATGTGGTCACTGAAAAAGGCAATGGCTACGCACCGGCCATGGCGTCCGGATGCAAGTATCACGGCGTTTCCAAATTCGACCGGGAGACCGGTGTCCAAAGCAAGGGCAAGGCCAATGCGCCCAGCTACACGAGTGTCTTCGCGTCGGCCCTGATCGATGCGGCGGAGCGGGATGAAAAAGTCGTTGCCGTCACCGCCGCGATGCCGTCCGGAACCGGGCTGGACAAGTTCGGCGCGGCTTTCCCCGACCGTTGTTTCGACGCAGGCATCGCGGAACAGCACGCGGTCACCTTCTGCGGCGGTCTGGCCTGCGAAGGCTACAAGCCGTTTGCGGCGATCTACTCGACCTTCCTGCAACGCGGGTTCGATCAGATCGTGCATGATATCGGTATTCAACGTCTGCCAGTCCGCTTCATGATGGACAGGGCGGGCATGGTCGGCGCTGACGGCGTGACGCACCAAGGGTCCTACGACATCTCCTATCTGGGCTGCCTGCCGGGCTTTACGCTGATGGCGCCGGCGGACGAAGCCGAACTGGCTTTGATGGTGGAGACCGCGCGTACCATTGACGACGGTCCATGCGCCGTTCGGTACCCGCGTGGGGAAGCGCTCGGCATTCAAATCCCAGAGCGGCTGGAGGCCCTGCCGATCGGCCGCGGCCGTGTTTTGCGGGAAGGAACGGATGCCGCCATTCTCTCCTACGGCACGCGTCTGGCCGACGCCTTGACGGCGGCTGATGCGCTCGCCGAACGGGGCATCGAGGTCACCGTCGCCGATGCGCGGTTCGCCAAGCCGATCGACGACAGGCTGGTGCGCGACCTCGTCTCCAACCACGCGCTGACCCTGACGCTCGAAGAGGGCTCGATCGGGGGCTTCGCCGCTCAATTCATGGACTCGCTCGCCCGTCAAAAACTCTCGGTTGACACACGCGGATTGGCGTTCCTGCATCTGCCCGACCGGTTCATCGAGCATGCGGACCAGAAGGTTCAGGTCGCTCAGGCCGGGCTGGACGCGCAAAGCATCGCCGAAACGATAAAGGCGCGCTTGCAGGAATAGAAGGCGGGCAGTTCGCTCCGCCGACCGCTCACCCACTCAACGCGCGTGGCGCAGATACTCCAATAGATGGGCAATCCCGCTTGCCGAGAGGCAAAGCACGATCCAGTGCCAGGCCGCGTCGGTCAGCGCGAAACGAAGCGCGAGCATGAGGAGAGCACCGGACAGCAAGTTCGGGAGCCAGACAACGGGCGGAGCGGTCAGACCCCGACGGTAGCGGCTGTACAGATAGACAGCTTCGACCAGCACCAACAGCAGGATCAAGTCCACCAGCAGACGCAGCATGCCCGCATCGGGCGGCCAGGGCATCAGAGTTCCCAATTACGATGAAAGCCGCGTCGGCCCGGCGTGGTTGGATGCGCAGACATCTAGCTTTTCGCCGAGACCAGCCCCATCAAGTGCGCGACATCCTTGAAGAACACTTTCACATGTGCCAACGGGTCGCGACGGACCAGTTCCTTGTTCATGTAGGCCTCCCAGGTGAGCCGCTGCACGTCGGGATCCTTGCACATGGACACGAACCGTTCGCGCCGTTTGTCGCTGGAATACCAAAACTTCTGTAACAGTCCGAGCACCCAGAACACGCGTCCATGCAGCTTCAGAAAGTTTTTGCGCAACTCGCCGAGCACGCGGGCATCCCCGGTTTGCAGGAACCGGTCGGCGATTTCCGCCGCCATGCGGCCACAGGCCATGGCGTAGTAGATCCCTTCCCCGGACGCAGGCGCGACAACGCCGGCAGCATCGCCGACAACAATAACGTCACGGCCGTTGTCCCACTTTTTCAGCGGCTTCAAGGGAATCGGCGCCCCCTCGCAGCGCACGGTCTCGCAGTCCTCCATGCCGCTCAATCGGCGCAGATCCGCTACCGCACCGCGCAGAGAAAAGCCTTTGTTCGCACTACCGGTTCCAACGCTTGCCATCTTTCCATGCGGGAATACCCATGAATAGAAATCGGGCGACATCGAGCCGTTGTAATAGACATCGCAACGCTTCCCATCGTAGTGCGCCTGCGCGCCGCCGTCCGGCGACCGGATCACTTCATGATAGGCAAAGACGCACGGCACACGCTCGGGCGTGATTTCCTGCTGCGCCACGGCGGACCGTGCGCCGTCCGCACCGATCACCAGCGTGGCGCAAACGGAGATGACAGGCGCCGAGCGTCCCCCCTCTTTCGGGCGGTATTGCACCTGGGCGCGGCCGTCCTTGCCGCGCTCAACCTTCACGAACGTTCCCTTGACGCGGGTCGCCCCGGTCAAGGCGGCGCGTTCCCGCAGCCATTCGTCGAAATTTTCCCGGTCCACCATGCCCACATAGCCCCCGTCGATCGGCATATCGACGCGCCGGTTGGTCGGCGAAATGATCTGTGCGGATTCCACCTTGGCAACGATCTGGCTTTCCGGGATTGCGAAGTCGCGCACCAGACGCGGCGGAATTGCACCACCGCACGGTTTTATGCGGCCATCCTTGTCCAGCAACAGGACGGACCAACCCAACCTGGCAAGATCCGTTGCGGCCGTCGCGCCCGAAGGGCCGCCGCCAACCACAACCGCATCAAACTCCTTGTCTTGCGTCATGTCAGCCGCCTTTCAAAATCCGATGTTCTATTCCGCCGGTGCGGCGCGGTACGCGGGCGCCGCCGTGCCGGGCACCCGGATCTGGGCCGCCAGCACCGCCGAGACCAGGAACAACAAAGCCTCGAAGCCGAAAACGCCGCCATAGGCGATCACCGGGTCGTTGAAGACGGCCCGCAGCACGTCCACCAGAACGGTTCCCATGAAACCGCCGACACCGAAGGCAATGGCCTGAGAAGCCCCCCAGAGTCCGATCTTGATCCCTTCGCGGGATTCGCGGCCGGCGCCCGCCAGTTTCATCATCGAGGCGATGGCCGCGACCGCGAAAGCCCCGTTGGCGAGCCCCAACAGGAAAACCGCGGGGGTCAGCGGAAAGGCCGGCGCAAAGGCGCCGGAAACCGCCAGTAGGCCCATCATCGCGCCCGATCCGACACACCCGCAGACCGTCCAGCCCCGCAGCGAGCCGATTGCCCGGCGCAACGGGCCGCTGCTGGCCAACGCCACGATCACCATGCCCGTGAAGACGCCGCCATGCTGGACACCGGCCAGCTTCGTCGACTCGCCCGGCGTCATGCCGAAAACCAGGCCCGCGAAAGGTTCGAGGATCAAATCCTGCGTGTTGTAGGCCAGCATCGACATGAAGACGAAAATGGTAAAACGGCGTGCTTCCGGCTCCGACCAGACTTCCGCCAGCGCATCGCGGAACTTGTGCTTCGGTTTCTCCGCCGCACCGCCGGAAACCGGCGTAAGACCGGTTTCCAGCCTCCAGGTCGCAATCAGGGTCACGAAGCAGCCTGCCAGCGCCACCGCGCTCGCCACGGCAATCAGGCGGCCCGGCCCAAACGGATCGAGCAGTTGGCCGGCCACGGTTGCCGTAACCGCAATCCCGAAAATCATCATCAGCCAGGTGATCGTCGCCGCCGCGGCGCGCCGCGCCGGAACGACATGGGTCGCCAGCAGGGCCAGCAAGCTCGTCCCGGACGCCCCGACACCCAAGCCGATCAGGACGTAAGCGAAGACGGCGAGGCTAAGGCCCGCGCTTCTGTGGTCTTCGACCATCACGGTCGCTATCGCCGCCAGGATCGCGCCGAAGCCCAGGATCGACATGCCGCCCAAAATCCATGGCGTGCGCCGTCCGCCGATATCGGAACCGTGCCCCCATTTCGGCCGAGACATCTGAACCGCGTAATGCAGGGCGACCAGCGCGCCGGGAACCATCGCGGCCAGCGCCAGTTCGACCACCATCACCCGGTTGTAGGTGGAGGTCGTCAAGACGACGATGGACCCCAGCGCCGCCTGTACCAGTCCGCAGCGGATGATCCCTACCCAACCCAATGTTCCGTTCATCTCTATCCCCCCGATAGGCCGCGCAGCGCGAACGCCGTCACCATCATGCCCGCTACGTACAACGTCACCCCCGTGGCGTTGTACCAGGGCGCTAGATCCCTAGGTCTCTGTAAAAGCCGGGCCATCATTGCAAACTGCGCGATCAGCAAGACCGACACCGCCGCCGCGTAGAGCGCCGCGCCCCAAACAAACAGCAAGGCGATCACGACGATCTGGGGCAGCGCCATGACCCAGCAGGCAAGGCGCGCCGCACGGGCGCTTCCCAACATGGCCGGCAACGACCGCACGCCGACCTGCCGGTCGCCCTCAACGGACTTGAAATCATTCAAGGTCATGATGCCGTGAGCGCCGATGCTATAGAGCAAAGCCGCCCAAAGGACCTCCGTCTGCGGCAGGGCCGTCGCCATCGCCGCCGCCCCGGTAAACCAGGGAAGCCCCTCATAGCATCCGCCGACCGCCGCGTTTCCCCACCAGCCGTTTTGCTTCAGCCGGAACGGCGGGGCGCTGTAGGCCCATGCCAACGCAGTACCCAGGCAGGCCGCGCCGAACACCCAAACGCCCAGTTGCCAGGCTACGGCAAGGGACAAAGCCGTCCACAGGATGGCGATGTAAAGTCCCCAATATCCGGGAACCCTGCCGGACGGTATCGGGCGGTTTGGTTCATTGATCGCGTCGACCTCCCGGTCGAACCAATCGTTGACCGCCTGACTCATCCCGCAAACCAAAGGCCCGGCCAACAGAACGCCGAGGACCAGAAGGTGCCAGTTTTCACTGACCGGAACGTTTGAGGAAACGACGCCGCAGGCAAAGGCCCACATCGGCGGAAACCACGTGATCGGCTTCAGCAGTTCAAGACCGGCGGCCAGGGATGGCAGCGCGCCGCGCCCGCTTTCATGTGCGGAATCAACCATACCGCATGGTATGATTCACACATTATAATGTCAATTAAACCTGACAGTCTTTTCACCGCCCGCCGTGCGCTCACAGCCGTCAGTGTGGGCGCGCCACTCGGCTATCTTCAGGACCTTTCGTCGATCCCGAAACGGCGCAGCTTCACGTAAAGACTCTGGCGGCTCAGACCCAACAATTCCGCCGCGGACGCCCGGTTGTTGCCGGTCAGTTCGAGCGCCGATTCGATACACAGGCGTTCGATAATGTCCGTCGTCTCCTGAACGATGTCCTTCAGCGGAACCCGGCCGACCAGGTTGGAGAGGTTTTCCGTCGAACTGGGCAGAACGGTGCTTTTGATCGAGGAAACCAGGTCGCGGCCGGAGTCCGTCCGGATAACAAATCCGATGCATGGCGGATCGCTGTCCGTCGCGGAGACAGCGGAAAGCTCCACATCGAGAGACATGCCGAACTGGTTCCGTATGACCGTCGAGAACATGCGGACAGACCCGTGTTCCCGCAAGTTGGCCATGATCACGTTGAAATCGACCGAAGACCGGCCGAGCCAATTGTTGATGTTTCGGCCCAGAACCTGCTCCGGCTGCCCGACCTGAGCCATCTCCAGGAAGGCCGGATTGACCTTCAGGATGTCGCCTTTCGGATCGGTGACGACGAACGCGTCGTGAGAGGATTCGATGATCCGGCCCAGAAGATTGCCGGCTTCCGTCTCGCCGCCGAGCTGCGCCGCCGACTGTGTTGACAGACGCAGCAAATGGAAAAGCTTGCCTTCGTGACGGAACAAGGAGCCGGTGACCGCGATGCGCTCCGATCCATCCGCCGTGTTGGTCTCCACACTAACGGAGGGCTTGCCGCTCGCCAGCTCGGCGAAAAGGTTTTCCAGGCGCGCCCGGCTTTCCGTGTCGAACAATCCGAAGACGGACGAACCCTCCAGCCGCTTCACATCGGCCCGCAGCAGGTTCCCGACCGAGGCATTGGCTTCAAGAATCGTATGACGCCCCGAATCCACAACAAGAACCGGCTCGCTGGAGACTTGGAACAGCAGCCGGTAGCGCGTTTCCGCGGCGCGCAGCCGGGCATATTCGCGTTCCATCGCCAGCTGCGATTCGACAAGGTCCTGCTGCAGGGCAGCGACCGCGCGCATGTTTTTCCCGATGGCCAGGAACTGTCCGTTGCCATTCAGCCTTATCGTCGAGTACCGAATCGGCACCTCTTCGCCGCGGACATTGCGATGCGTCACCTGCCGCCAGCTCGATGGGGCCGTGCCGTCAGGTTCCGCAAGCAGGTCGGCAAGCTTCTCCCGGCTTTCCGAAGTTACGGTGTCGAACCAGGATTTACCGAGCAGCCCGTCTTCCGTCAGATCCTGGAGATCCGCACTGGCAATGGAGGCATCCAGAATCGTACCGTCTGCATCCAAGATGAGGGCAATGTCCGAGATCGACGAAATAAGATCGTCGATTTCCGAAGACTCTAGATTCTCGGAATGAGGCTGGCTGGCTCGAAAACCACCATGCGATACTGAATCACTCCGGGGCTTCATCTTTCCACCCGATTCACGGCGCAAGCGTTCCACTCATCCCAAGACAGCGTCTATAGGACGAGTTGATTGGCGAGATCGACAGCGCCCCGCCCGTCCAGCGCAGTACCATCGGCACCAATTTCATACGCAATATTCGGCTGGGATTGCAAACAAATTCCCCCAGCAAGAATGGTAACATTATTGTTCTGTGATGATTCGCGAACCGCTTTGATGTCCTCACGGAGCCCGCTCAACAGTTCTTCCCGTCCGAGCGAGAAACCGACGACATCGAACTTTTCGGCCGCAACCAGATTGATCAAGTCGTCAGACGTGTCCAGCGCACTGGTCACCACCGTCCAACCATCCCGGCGAAACATCTCCTCAAGCAGGAATACGCCGAACGTGTGTTGGTCTCCCGGTACGCTGGCCAAAAGGATCGATTGAGGTTTGGGGGCGATGACGGCGTCCCGGTGCCCCGGGCGGCACATGTCACGCATCATTGTCTGCAGGCGGGACACGCCCACCGTCACGGCCACGAAGTCGATCGCATCGGTGCGCCAATACTCGCCCATGAGCTGCGCGCTCGGCCCCATGAGGTCAAGCAGAACGTCTTCAACGCTGCGGCCAGCCGCTCGAAACTTGGAAATGAGGGCGCGCGCCTCTTCTTCCCGCCGGCTCAGAATCATTTCCGTGAACGCGTGCACCGACTCGATGCCGAGATTGTCGCCGGAGTGCACGGCGGGTTCATCATCGCGTTGTTCCGACATGCGCGAAACCAGCAGGCGTGGGATCACCTCTTTCTCAATGACGCGCTTGAGGGGAGAGGACCCCGGTTCCGGAGTGATCTTGTTCAAGGCAACCGTGCTGCGCCTCGGCGCACCCCTCCCTGTCTTGGTCGGACCGCGTCTTGGAGTAGCGCCGAGCAGTTCGTCCCGAAACGATTGATCCGGCATAGTCTGACACCCTCGATACAGGTCTCGGGCCTAGATCTTTGCGGATCCTTCAATCGTCTCGAAACACAGCGTCCCTGCGAACCACCTTGCAGCCCTCACCTTCGGGCTTTGCAAGGTAAGGTCAGGCGGTTCAGCCACCCGTCCCTATCGAACCAACAATCGCATTCTTGTTAACCGACGCGACGTTCCTCCATCGATCCATTACCAAAGATTAGACCACATTCGATGCTTATTACCGAGTCGAATAAGTGTGTACTTATTGCTTTACTTCGGCGGCAAAGCGTCAACTTGGCTTAACCTAACGGCTGGTCATTCCCGCGCGGGGCGGGCTATCCCATCTGATGCCTCTTGCGGGGAAAAGCCCTAAAACCGCACAAAACCAACCAATCCACTCCGTCAATTGAGCAACATCTTAACGAATCAAAATCAAAACGTCAGCAAAAAATTACGTCAATCTAAATTGACACTTTGCTCAGAGAAGACTTACACTTGTCGATCTGAAAGGCCCTTTTTGTAAGGAGCCGGATTTGATGGATCGGCAAAATTCGCGGCAGGCTCTCCGCCGGCCGCTTTACACACCGGAACAACGCCGGCGGCGGGATTCCACCCGTTGGACGCTTGTGCAAGGCGTCCTGGCGCCACTGCAGTTCGCCGTCTTTCTGATCAGTCTCTGGTTGGTGGTTTCTTATCTGGTGACCGGCGACGGGTACGGGCTGGCGACCGCGTCGGTCATCGTCAAGACGGCTGTCCTCTACACCATCATGATCACCGGCTCGGTCTGGGAAAAGGTCGTCTTCGGCAAATGGCTGTTTGTCCCCGCCTTCTTCTGGGAAGACGTCTTCAGCATGCTGGTGCTGGCATTGCACACCGCCTACCTGCTTGCCGTCTTCGCCGGCTGGGGAACCGGGGCGGAGCAAATGGCGATCGCCTTGGCGGCCTATGCCGCCTACGTCGTCAATGCCGGCCAATTCCTCTTGAAATTGCGGGCAGCGCGCCTCGACGAGGCCGCCAAATACCGGAACGCCCCCGCAAACGGTGAAGAAGCCGCCGGTCTGCAGCGCATTCGCGTGGCGCTATGACAACCATCCCTCCCTGCACCGCGCCGCCCCGAAAAACCGACGCCTCCACGCGCCCGGTCCTGCGCGAACGCGGCCAACGGGAAGTTTTCTGCGGCCTGACGGGCATCGTCTGGCTCCACCGGAAAATCCAGGATGCCTTTTTCCTGGTCGTCGGCTCCCGCACCTGCGCGCACCTCATTCAATCCGCCGCCGGGGTGATGATCTTCGCCGAACCCCGGTTCGGCACCGCCATCATCGACGAGCGCGACCTGGCCGGCCTTGCCGATATGAACGAGGAACTGGACAAGGTGGTGGACCGGCTTCTCGAGCGCCGGCGCGACATCAAAATGCTGTTCCTGGTCGGCTCCTGCCCGTCGGAAGTCATAAAACTGGACCTCTCGAAAGCCGCCGAACGGCTGTCCAAGCGCCATATGCCCGACGTCCGGGTGTTGAATTACTCAGGCAGCGGCATCGAAACGACCTTTACCCAGGGCGAAGACGGCTGCCTCGCGGCGTTGGTTCCGGAAATGCCCGTGCCGGCGGCCGATGTGCCGGACTCGTTGCTGATCGTCGGTACTTTGGCGGATGTGGTCGAAGATCAGTTCCGCCGACTGTTCGGCGACCTCGGGATCGCCGACGTCGCCTTTCTACCGCCGCGCCGCAGCGAAGCGCTGCCGGCCGTCGGTCCCAACACCCGCTTCCTGCTGGCTCAGCCGTTCCTCGCCGACACCGCGCGGATGCTTGAGAACCGGGGAGCCAAACGGCTTGAAGCCCCGTTCCCCCTGGGCGCGGAAGGCACCACGCTGTGGCTGAAGGCGGCAGCGGACGAATGGGGGGTCTCCGAACAACGGTTCCGCGACGTCACCGCGCCGGGCCGGGAGCGTGCGGCCCTGGCGGTCGACCGCTACCGCGAGACCCTGGCAGGCAAGCGCATCTTCTTCTTCCCGGACTCGCAGCTGGAGCCGCCGATCGCCCGTTTTCTGGCACGCGAGCTCAATGTCGACCTGATCGAGGTGCGCACGCCGTTCCTTCATCAGGCGCATCTCTCCGAAGAGCTTGCCTTGCTGCCGGACGGCGTTTGCTTAAGCGAAGGCCAGGATGTGGAGCGCCAGTTGGATCGCTGCCATGCTGCAAAGCCCGATCTGGTGGTCTGCGGCTTGGGCCTGGCCAACCCGCTGGAAGCCCAGGGCGTTTCCACGAAATGGTCCATCGAGTTGGTCTTTACCCCAATCCAGGGATACGAGCAGGCAGGCGACCTGGCGGAGCTCTTCGCGCGTCCGCTGGTGCGCCGGAACAGGCTGGGGGTTTAGGCGATGCAACTCACGGTCTGGACATATGAGGGGCCGCCCCATGTCGGGGCCATGCGGATCGCGACCGGCATGAAGGACACGCACTATGTCCTGCATGCGCCGCAGGGCGATACCTATGCCGATCTGCTCTTCACCATGATCGAACGGCGTCGGGAACGCCCGCCCGTCACCTATACGACATTCCAGGCCCGCGACCTCGGCAGCGACACGGCGGAGCTTTTCAAGACCGCCCTGGCGGACGCTTACGACCGCTTCCGGCCCGCGGCCATGCTGGTCGGCGCCTCCTGCACGGCCGAACTGATTCAGGACGACCCGGCAGGTCTCGCCAAAGCGCTGGGCCTGCCCGTACCGGTGGTCCCGCTCGAGCTTCCCTCCTACCAACGCAAGGAAAACTGGGGGGCCGCGGAAACCTTCTACAAGCTGGTCCGCGCCCTGGCCGGACCGCATGCACCGCAGCCAGGCGCGGAGCCTGCCGCACGGGGCGAAGGCAAACGCCCAAGCTGCAATCTGTTGGGTCCGACGGCGCTGGGCTTCCGGCACAGGGACGACGTTACCGAACTGACCCGCTTGCTGGGCGAACTGGGAATCGACATCAACGTGGTCGCCCCGATGGACGCGACGCCCGCCGACATCGCCCGTTTGGGCGATGCGGATTTCAACGTGGTGATGTATCCGGAGATCGCCGACACGGCGGCCCGCTGGCTCAACCGCGCCTTCAAACAGCCCTTCACCAAGACGGTGCCGATCGGCGTCGGCGCCACCCGCACCTTCATTACCGAGGTCGGCGAGCTCGCCGGTATCGATACATCCCGGCTCCTGGAAAACGAACAATCGCGGCTGCCCTGGTACTCGCGCTCGGTCGATTCGAATTACCTGACGGGCAAGCGGGTTTTCATATTCGGCGACGCCACACACGCCATCGCCGCCGCCCGGATCGCCGACGAGGAATTCGGGTTCAAGGTCGTGGGCCTCGGCACTTATAGCCGAGAACAGGCCCGTGACCTGCGCGAATGCGCCGAGCGTTACGGGGTAGAGGCCCTGATCAGCGACGACTATCTGGAAGTCGAGGAAACCATCGAGGCCCTCGAGCCGGAGCTGGTGCTGGGCACGCAGATGGAGCGCCACATCGCCAAGCGGCTGGGCATCGCCTGTGCGGTGATCTCCGCACCGGTCCACGTTCAGGACTATCCCGCGCGCTATTCCCCGCAGATGGGTTTCGAAGGGGCGAACGTCATCTTCGACACCTGGGTCCATCCGCTGATGATGGGTTTGGAAGAACATCTGTTGGGCATGTTCCGGGAAGATTTCGAGTTCAACGACCAGGCCAGCGCCTCGCATCTCGGCGAGGGCGCAAGGACACAGCGGCCGGCCGACGCCGCACCGGGCCCGTCCGCCAGTCCGGAACAGGGGGAGAGCCAAGCTCAGAGCTGGCACACGGATGCCGAAGCCGAGTTGAAAAAGATTCCGTTCTTCGTGCGCGGCAAGGCGCGCCGGAACACCGAACGCTTCTGCCGCGAACGCGGCATTCAGACAATTACCGTGGATGATCTGTACGATGCCAAAGCGCATTTCGGCCGCTAAGACCGCGCCTGTGCGCGTGGTCGTGATCACCTTGGACCGGCACCTTGCCGGCGCGGTGGATCGTGCGGCCCTCGTTCTGGCAAAGGACATCCCCGGCATCGCCCTGTCACTTCACGCAGCCTCCGAGTGGGCGGCCTCGCCCGCCAGCCTTCAAGCCGCCAAGGACGATGTGGCCGCCGCCGATATCGTGATTGCCTCCATGCTGTTCATGGAAGACCACATCCAGGCCATTTTCGCCGACCTGGAAGCACGCCGCGAAAGCTGCGACGCCATGGTCTGCATCATGTCCGCGCCGGAGGTCGTGAAACTGACCTGCATCGGGCGCTTCGACATGGACGCGCCGCAATCGGGCGCCATGGCCTTGTTGAAGCGGCTGCGCGGCGAGCGCAAGCCGGGCCAGAACGCCGGCAAGAACCAGATGGCCGTGCTACGCCGGCTGCCGAAGATCCTGCGCTACATCCCCGGGACGGCGCAGGACGTCCGCGTCTACTTCCTGACCATGCAATACTGGCTGGCCTGCAGCGACGGCAATCTCGCAAACATGGTCCGCCTGCTGATCGACCGGTACGCGGTGGGGCCCCGCCGGGCGTTGGCCGGATCCCTCAAGGTGGGCGATCCGGTCGTCTATCCGGATACCGGGCTCTACCATCCGGATCTGCCGGACCCGGGCGCTGTGACGGAGGATCTTGCATCCCTGCCCCGCAAGCCGGGAGCGCCGACCGTCGGCCTTCTGCTGATGCGGTCCTATATTCTGGCCGGCGATACAGGCCACTATGACGGGGTCATCCGGGCGCTGACGGAAAAAGGCCTCAACGTCGTCCCAGCCTTCGCAGCCGGGTTGGACGCCCGGCCCGCCATCGATGCCTTTTTCGTTGCGGACGGCGTGCCGACCATCGACGCCGTCGTTTCGCTGACCGGTTTCTCGCTGGTGGGGGGCCCGGCCTTCAACGACGCCAATGCAGCCGCGGACACCTTGTCCGCGCTGGACGTGCCTTGCATCTCCGCCCAAGCCTTGGAATTCCAGACGATCGAGGAATGGCAGCAATCCGAGCATGGCTTACTGCCGGTAGAAGCGACCATGATGTTGGCGGTGCCCGAACTGGACGGGGCCACCGCCCCCATCGTCTTCGGCGGCCGCTCGTCCGAGACCGCAAGTCCGGTAATGACCAGCGACCGGGAACGGGTGGCGCGGCTGGTGGCGCGCATCGACGCCTGGATCCGCTTGCGTCGGACACAGGCCGCGGACCGGAAACTCGCCATCGTGCTCTTCAACTTCCCGCCCAACGGCGGGTCGACGGGGACGGCCGCGCATCTGTCGGTATTCGAGAGCCTTTGGAACACCCTGATCGCGCTGAGGGCGCAAGGCTATACGGTCGAGGTTCCGGAGACCGTCGACGCGCTGCGCGACGCCATCCTGGACGGCAATACCGGCCGGTACGGCACGGATGCCAATGTGCTTGCCCGGATCGACGCGACCGACCATGTCGCGCGCGAAACCCATCTGGAGGAAATCGAAGCCCAGTGGGGCCCCGCGCCGGGCCGCGATCTGACCGACGGGCGCAACCTGTTCGTCCAGGGCGTGGCCTTGGGCAATGTCATGATCGGCATTCAGCCCGGCTTCGGCTACGAGGGCGACCCGATGCGGATGCTGTTCGAACGCGGCTTCGCGCCGACACATGCCTTTTCCGCCTTTTACCGCTATCTGCGCGAGGATTTCGCGGCGAACGCCATTCTGCATTTCGGCACCCATGGGGCGCTGGAATTCATGCCGGGCAAGCAAACCGGCCTCAGCGGCGCCTGCTGGCCCGACCGGCTGATCGGGGCGGTCCCCAACATCTATCTCTACGCCGCGAACAACCCGTCCGAAGGCACCATCGCCAAGCGGCGCAGCGCTGCCACGCTCGTCAGTTACCTGACCCCGCCGATCCAGAAGGCCGCGCTGTACAAGGACCTGATCGATCTGAAAAGCTCGGTGGAGCGCTGGCGCGTTCTGCCGCCGGAACGGACCGACGAACTCCGTAACCTTACCGCGCTGATCGTCGAGCAGGCGGTGAACCTGGATCTGCTGCCGGCGGATCAGGACCCGGCAGCGGTCGATATCCTGCACCTGCTAAACCGGCTTACGGAGTTCGAAGAAACCCTGATCCCCTACGGCCTGCATGTTGTCGGCGCGACGGTGTCCGCGGAAGAACGGCGGCAATTCCTGCATGCGATCAATGAAGGCGCCGAAGAAGCCCGCCTGCTGGACCCCACCGTCGATGCGTTGGCCAAGGGCGCACCGGTCAAGAAAGTGTCCAAGACCTATGGTCTGAAGCCCGGCAGCCCTGCCTATGCCAATGCCGAGGTTCTGGAACGAACCGCGGTGCATCTGCAGCGCGACACGGAAATCGACGGTTTGATGCGCGCCTTGAACGGACAGTTTATCCGGCCCGTCGCCGGCGGCGATCTGATCCGCTCGCCGGATATCCTGCCGACGGGCCGCAACCTGCACGGTTTCGATCCTTTCCGCCTGCCCAGCGCCTTCGCGGTGGCCGACGGGCGTATTCAGGCCGAGCGCCTGTTGGCCCGTCATCAGGAAGACGGCAACGAGCTGCCGAGCTCGATCGCCATGGTCTTGTGGGGCACGGACAATCTGAAGACGGAAGGCGGCCCCATCGGACAGGCCCTCGCCCTGATCGGCGCCGCGCCGCGTTTCGACAGTTTCGGCCGGCTTGCGGGCGCCAGCCTGATCCCACTGGAGACGCTGGGCCGTCCGCGGATCGACGTCACCATGACCTTGAGCGGCATCTTCCGCGACCTCCTGCCCCTGCAGACCAAGCTGCTGGCCGAGGCGGCCTATCTCGCCGCCCGGGCGGACGAGCCGCCACATTGGAACTTCGTGCGCAAACACGCGCTGGACTATCAGGAGAAGCACGGCTGCGACCTGGAGACCGCGGCGCTGCGCGTCTTCGGCAACGACAACGGGGCCTATGGCGCGAACGTCAATCTGATGATCGATAACGGCGCCTGGGAAGAGGAAGACGATCTCGGCGACGTCTTCGTCCGCCGCAAGGGCTTCGCCTACGGGCTGGACGGCCATCCGAAACGCCATGACGCGCTGTTGCAGGATGTGTTGGGCAACGTAGACCTTGCCTATCAGAACCTGGAGTCGGTCGAGGTCGGCGTCACCACCATCGACCACTATTTCGACAGCTTGGGCGGCGTCGCCCGCGCCGTATCTTCGGCGGCCGGCAAGAGCGTTCCCGTCTATATCGGCGACCAGACACACAGCGTCGGCATGGTGCGCACCCTGGACGAGCAAGTCGCCCTCGAAAGCCGGACCCGCATGCTGAACCCGGCCTGGTACGAGGGCATGCTGAAGCATGGGTATGAGGGCGTTCAACAGATCGACGCGCATCTGAAGAACACCGTCGGCTGGTCCGCGACGACCGGCCAGGTCAGCCCGTGGGTCTATAAGCGGATCACCGAAACCTTCGTGCTGGATGAAGAAATGCGCGAGCGCATGGCGTCGCTCAACCCGAAAGCCTCGGCGCGGGTCGCGAACCGGCTCTTGGAAGCGCACGAGCGGAACTATTGGACCCCGGAAGAAGAGACGCTGGAAGCCCTGCGGGCGGCCGGCGACGAATTGGAAGACCGCCTGGAAGGCATAACGGCAGGAGCTGCGGCATGAATTTCGTACTGGATCGGGCACGAAGAGATCAGTCGAGCCTCAATAAACGCGCCGACGGCGAAGGCAGCGTCCAGGTCCATATGGACCCTTCGATGCAGATCGAAACGGCCAAGGTCTTCTCCGTTTACGGCAAGGGCGGCATCGGCAAATCGACCACCTCGTCCAACCTGTCCGTCGCCTTCACCAAACTTGGGAAAAGGGTCCTGCAGATCGGCTGCGATCCGAAGCACGACTCCACCTTCACCCTGACCAAGAGTCTTCAGCCAACGGTCATCGACGCCCTGGAGCAGGTGAACTTCCACGCCGAGGAGCTCCGTCAGGAAGACTTCGTCTTCGAAGGCTACAACGGTGTCATGTGCGTCGAGGCAGGCGGGCCGCCCGCCGGGACCGGCTGCGGTGGTTATGTGGTCGGCCAGACCGTCAAACTCTTGAAAGAGCATCATCTGCTGGAAGACACGGACGTGGTGATTTTCGACGTCTTGGGCGACGTCGTCTGCGGCGGGTTCGCAGCGCCCCTGCAGCATGCGGACCGCGCCGTAATCGTTACCGCCAACGACTTCGATTCGATTTTCGCGATGAACCGGATCGTCGCGGCAATCAACGCCAAGGCCAAGAACTACGACGTGCGCGTCGGGGGCGTTATCGCGAACCGAAGCGAAACGACGGAAGAGATCGACCGTTTCAACGAAGCCGTCGGTCTGAACAAGCTGGCGCATTTCCCGACCGTCGACGCCATCCGCAAAAGCCGGCTGAAGAAATGCACCCTCTTCGAGATGGAGGCAACGCCGGAGATCGAGGCCGTTCAGAACGAGTATATCCGCCTTGCTCAGCAGCTATGGGACGGAACAGAACCGACGGCCCCAAAGCCGATGAAGGACCGGGATCTTTTCGACTTTCTGGGATTTGACTGATGCAGACGACTAGCTACATCTCGCGCCGCGGGGAATTGGAAACCTATTTCGACCGGACGGCGGTCGATGCTTGGGCGAAGCTCACTACGGACGCGCCCGTCAGCAAGATCCGCGCGACCGTCCGCGCCGGGCGCGATGAAATGCGGAACACCCTGCTCTCCTGGCTGCCGGACGATCTGACGGGTTGCCGGTTGCTGGATGCCGGATGCGGCACCGGCGCCTTTTCCGTGGAGGCGGCGCAGCGCGGCGCGGATGTGACCGCGGTCGACCTGTCGCCCACCTTGATCGACCTGGCGAACGAGCGGGCGCCCAAGACGTTCGACGGCGGCCGCATCAGCTTTCGGGCCGGCGACATGCTGGACCCGGATCTAGGCCGGTTCGACTATATCGTCGGGATGGACAGCCTGATCCACTACAACGCCCAGGACATGGCCGAGATGCTGGCCCGTCTGGCGGAACGCGCGGATGAAGGGGTCTTGTTCACCCACGCGCCGCGCACCCCGCTTCTAACGGCGATGCACACGGTCGGACGCCTGTTCCCGCGCAACGACCGCGCACCCGCGATCGAACCGGTCAGCAACAAACACATCCGCGGCGCCCTCGACCGGCACCCGCTGATGAAGGACTGGGCAATCGGCAGAACGCACCAAGTGACCAGCGGTTTCTATCTTTCCCAAGCGCAGGAGTTGACCGCCCTATGAAGCGCAGCCGCATCCGTTCCGTGCAGCGTTTCTGGTCCAATCTGGGCCCGAAATACCTGCCCTTTGCCGATGCGGCCTCGGCGGATCTGCCGCTCGGCCGGTTGCTCCGCCTGTCGCTGTTCCAGATCAGCGTCGGCATGGCCGCGGTCCTGCTGACCGGTACCTTGAACCGCGTGATGATCGTCGAATTGGGCGTCGCGGCCAGCCTGGTCTCTCTGATGGTCTCTCTGCCCATCGTTTTCGCGCCGTTCCGTGCGCTGATCGGATTCAAGTCCGATACCTACCGGTCGCATCTGGGCGTCCGCCGTATTCCCTATATCTGGTATGGATCCCTGCTGCAGTTCGGCGGCCTGGCCTTCATGCCCTTCGCGCTGCTGGTGCTGTCGGGCGATGTCCGCGGCGGCTCGGCGGAATTCGGGACGCTGGGCGCCGCCCTCGCCTTCCTGATGGTCGGAATCGGCATGCACACCACGCAGACCGCGGGCTTGGCGCTGGCCACCGACATCGCGCCGGAGGATAAACGGCCGCGGGTCGTCGCTCTGCTCTACGTCATGCTGCTTGTCGGGATGTTCGCCAGTGCCCTGGTGCTTGGCTGGTTGCTGCAGGATTTCAGTCCGAAACGGCTGATCCAGGTGATCCAGGGTGCAGCGGTGGTCACCGTTGCCCTGAACCTCATCGCCTTGTGGAAACAGGAAGCCCGCGACCCGAAACTGACGTCGCACCAGACCGTACATCCCTCTTTCAAGGAAAGCTGGAGCCAGTTCCAACAGGGCGGCCGCTCGACCCGTCTGCTCACCGCGATCGCTTTGGGTACCGCCGCCTTCAGCATGCAGGACGTCCTGCTCGAGCCCTATGGCGGAGAGATCCTGGACATGTCGGTCAGCCAGACCACCCTGCTGACAGCTTTGCTGGCGGGCGGCACCCTGGTCGGTCTCGCCTATGCCGCGCGGCATCTGAGCCGCGGGGGCGAGATGCACCGTCTGGCCGCCATCGGCGCGATGATCGGCGTCTTCGCATTTTCCTTCGTCATCTTTGCGGCCCCGATGCAGTCGGCGGTGCTGTTCCAGATCGGAACCGCCTTGATCGGTTTCGGCGGCGGGCTGTTCGCTGTCGGCACTTTGACGGCGGCCATGGCCCTGGCGCGGAACGGTTTCAGCGGCCTGGCATTGGGGGCCTGGGGCGCTGTCACGGCGACGGCCACCGGCCTTGCCATCGCGTTCGGCGGGACCGTTCGCGACCTAGTGGGAGCCATGGCGCAGCAGGGCACTTTGGGGTCGGCGCTGAACGATCCCGCGACCGGCTATTCGGTCGTTTACCACATCGAGATCTTTCTGTTGTTCGCAACCTTGGCGGCCATCGGGCCGCTGGTCGGCAGCCGGTACCGCCAGGACGAAACGGCAGATACCAAGTTTGGGTTGGCTGAATTTCCAAGCTGATTGAGGAAGGGAGGAGTTCCCATGGAAATTGGAGCACTTACAGAATATGTCGATGCAGCACAGGTCGTGCTGTACGTCTTCTGGGCATTCTTTTTCGCGCTGGTGTTCTATCTGCACCAAGAAGGGAAACGGGAAGGCTATCCCTTGGTAGACGACCTGCCGAGGCCCGAGGGGCGCAAGCCGTTCAAGGACACCGGACCGCTGATGCTGCTGAAGAAGACCTTCAAGCTGCGCGAAGGTGGAGAGATGGAGCTGTTGACCGCGGCGCCCGACGAGCGCCCGATCGCGGCGACCCGCGCGGCCTCGCATCCGGGTGCGGCCATGGTGCCGTCCGGCAATCCGATGACCGACGGGGTTGGCCCCGGGTCCTGGGCGGAACGCAAGGACATCCCGGACGCCGCCATCGACGGAACGCCGAAGCTGGCCCCGATGCGGCTGGCGACGGACTTCCATGTCATCGACGAAGACCCTGACCCACGGGGCATGCAGGTCGTCGGCATGGATGACGATGTCGGCGGAACCGTCAGCGACATTTGGGTCGACAAAGGCGAATACATGATCCGCTACCTGGAATTCGATGTACCGGGGGCCGGCAAACGCCTCGTCCCGATGACCCGCGTCGTGGTGCATGCGGACAAGAACCAAGTGAAGGTGATCTCGGTCCGCGCCGACCAATTGGCGGGTGTCCCGACCACCAAAGACCCGGATGTCGTGACCAGACTGGAAGAAGACCGAATCTGCGCTTACTACGGCGGCGGTCAGCTTTTCGCGACCAAGCGCCGGTCGGAGCCGCTGCTATGAAACACGCGCCGATCACCCACGAGCATGACTTTGAGACGGTGCGGGGGGTCCCGGGGACCCTCCCGCCCGGCGAGACGCTGTTGTGGCAAGGCGCCCCAACATGGTGGGGATTGGCGCTTCGGGTCTTCCACTTCCGCAAGGTGGCGATCTATTTCGCCTTGTTGCTGGCATGGCGCATCGTCGTCGGCATCGAGAATGGCGAGCCCTTTGCGGATATCCTGGCCTCGCTTGCCATGATGCTCCCCTTCGCCACGGCCGGTCTGGCGATACTGGCCCTTCTGGCATGGATGTATGCGAAGACCACGGTCTATACGATCACGACGGAACGTATTCTGTTGCGTTGTGGATTGGCCTTCACTCTGACGGCCAACCTGCCCCTGAACCGCGTCCGCAAAGCCGATCTGCGGATTTGCGGTGACGGGAGCGGGGATATCGCCCTCGATTTCATGGGTCCCTACAGGGTGAGTTACGTCTATTTGTGGCCCTTTGTCCGACCCTGGAAACTGGCCCGGCCGCAGCCGCTGCTTCGCGCGGTGCACGGCCCGCAGGCCATCGCCGAACTGATGCTGAAAGTGGTCAACGGCGACGCGGTCGAACCCTTTCCGCAAGAACAAAAGGACGGGTCGCCGGATCTGGCGCCCGCGCCCGCGCCCGCCGAATAGGACCTGCAGGAAAGAAGCACGATGATCCGGGAACATGACCACGACCCTACCGTCCCTAAGCCCCTGCTGTTCATGGCGGCCGGCATGTGCCTGTTCACCCTGGTGATCGCAGGCTATTCCAGTTATCAGCGGCACCAGGTGCAAGCCAGCCGCGATCAGGACATTACGGCGATGATCGCGTCCGGCGAGTCGCAGACGCGCCAACTCGTATTCGAGGACCAGACGGACGGCTCGATCGCCGTTCTCGACGGGATCGAACGGATCAAGGTCACGGAAGTCGAGCCCGGCGAAGACTCCTTCGTTCGCGGCGTTCTGCGCGGGTTCGCGCGGGAACGCAAAGCACGCAGCGTGGGCCGCCAACCACCGTTCGAACTGACCTATACCGAAGCCGGTATCCTCATTCTCTACGATCCGGAAACGGGCCGCGACGTTGTTTTGAACGCCTTCGGGCCCGACAACGCCCGCGCGTTTGCGCGATTGATGTTCGCCAAGGCGGAGGGAGTCCAATGACCAACGCCCATCTCTGGAAAAGGGATTATGCCGAAGTGCCGTGCGTCGTCGATGTGGAGAACACCTTCGACAATATGTACGCCCATGTGGATTTGAAGGCGAACCAGCCGGTTGGGCCGGGCGACGTGGTGACCGTGCTGGGCGATCCCATCGTCGCACCCTATGGCTCAAAATTCACCCTGTTCCGGACGGCGCGCGTGCAACGCGCCGGGCGGGTTGAAAAAACAGTGACCAAACTCTTGGGCCGGCTTGAGTGCCTGGAGTTGCTCGAAGTGACATTCTCTGCGGAGTAGCCGACATGACCATCGATTCAATTTCCATCACCAGCGACAAGACCATCGAAATGGCGCAGGAGAACACGGTCCTCAGCCCTCGCTTCTACACCACCGATTATGACGCGTTGGATTCCATCGATCTGACGCCGGTACGCCGGGAATGGGATGAGCTGATCGCCGAGATGCGCAGCGACCCGAACAAGGGCCATTTCAAGAAAAACGAAGACTGGGACAGCATCAATCTGCAAGACCTGCCCGAGGATCTGCGGGGGGAATTCGTCGATTTCCTGGTCAGTTCGCTGACCGCCGAGTTTTCCGGCTGCATCCTGTATGCGGAAATGCGCAAGCGCGGAGCGCATCCCGACATGTGCGAATTGTTCAAGCTGATGGCGCGGGACGAAAGCCGCCATGCCGGCTTCATCAACGACGCCCTGAAGGAATTCAATATCGGGATCGACCTGGGCTTCCTGACCAAGTCGAAGAAATACACCTACTTCAAGCCGAAGTACATTTTCTACGCGACCTATCTGTCCGAGAAAATCGGCTATGCACGATACATCACCATTTTCCGGCATTTAGAACGGAATCCGGACAAGCGTTTTCATCCGATCTTCAAATGGTTTGAGAAGTGGTGCAACGACGAGTTCCGGCACGGCGAGGCCTTCGCGCTTCTGATGCGCGCCAACCCGCATTTGCTCACGGGGATGAACAAGCTTTGGGTTAAGTTCTTCCTGCTGGCCGTTTATTCGACGATGTATGTGCGGGACCATCGGCGCCCGGCCTTTCACAAGGCGCTGGGTGTCGACATCACGGACTACGACTACACCGTCTTCCGGATCTGCAGCGAGATTACCAAGCAGGTCTTCCCGCTGACGCTGGACATCGACAATCCCGCCTTCCGCAAGGGTTTGGAGGATCTGCGCAAGGTGAATGAAAAAATGCTGACCGCCGGCAAGATCGGCAAAACGCTGCTGTCGCTGCGCGCCGCGGCAATCTTCGCACGTCTTTACCTGGTGCCGTCGCAGCGGAACGATCTGCCGGAAACCAGCCGCCTTCAGCCCGCCTGGTAAGCGAGACGTTTGGGCGGGAACCGATAGAACAGGCATGACAGAACCGAGCACCACGTCCGTTCTGACCTACGCGCTGCCGGCGGTGGTGGCGCTCTTTACCTGGTGGTTTTCCACCGGATTGGTGCTCTACGCCATTCGCGGTACGCGCCCGACGCGCAAACGCGCCCTCGTCCTCTCCACCTTGCTGGCGGTGCTCTCTCTCATCGGTATCGCCGTCACACGGGATATCCAGACGCCGCTCGCCGCGTATACCGCCTTTCTGGCCGCACTCGGCGTCTGGGGCTGGAACGAGGTGAGCTTCCTGCTCGGACATGTTACGGGACCGATCAAAAAGGACTGCCCGGCAGATGCGGGGCCGGTTCGGCGAACCGCCTATGCGGTCGGAACAATTCTTTACCACGAACTGGCGATCGCGGCAGGCGGCGTTGCCGTCTATGCCGCCAGCATCGGGGCGGAGAATAAAATCGCCCTGTGGACCTATCTGGTCCTCTGGGGCATGCGGATCACGGCCAAGATCAACATCTTCCTCGGTGTCTCGAACCTCACCGACGAGTTCCTGCCCGACAATCTGAGTTACTTGAAATCATATTTCGGGCACGCGCCTGTCACACCGTTCTTCGCCCTGTCCGTCACCATCGGCACCGTCTTCGCGGCGCTGTTGTTTCACGGCGCGCACGGTTCCGCTTTCAAGATTACCGGCGCCATGCTGACGGGATCGCTCCTGTCGCTGGCCCTGATCGAACACTGGCTGCTGGTTCTGCCCTTCAAGGACTCCGTGCTTTGGAAATGGGCGCTGCGGTCAAAGTCACATCGGCCTTCCCCCGAACCGGCGAACTCGGTTTGGGGCACAAGAAGAGTGGGAGGGTAAAACCATGAGTGTGGACTATGAAGCGTACTTCCAGAACGCTCTGGACGGACTGCGCGAAGAAGGGAATTACAGGGTCTTTGCGGATTTGGAACGCAAACGCGGATCTTTCCCGAAAGCGCGCCACTACGGCGCGGCGCGCGAACAGGACGTCACGGTCTGGTGCTCCAACGACTATCTGGGCATGGGTCAGCATCCGGGCGTCCTGGCGGCCATGCACGAGGCGCTCGACAAATGCGGCGCCGGCGCCGGAGGCACGCGGAACATCTCCGGCACCAACCACTACCATGTCCTGCTGGAGCGCGAGCTCGCCGATCTGCACGGCAAGGAATCGGCGCTTCTCTTCACCTCCGGTTTCGTCTCCAACTGGGCGTCGCTGTCGACGCTGGCGTCCCGGATTCCCGATTGCATCGTGCTGTCGGACGAAAAGAACCACTCCTCGATGATCGAAGGGATCCGGCATTCCAAGACCCAGAAAATCATCTTCCGGCACAACGATCTGGACGACCTGGAACAGGCCCTGATGTGCCTGCCCAGGGAGCAGCCGAAAATCATAGCCTTCGAGTCGGTGTACTCGATGGACGGCGACATCTCGCCGATCGAGGGCATCTGCGATCTGGCGGACAAATACAACGCGATGACCTACCTGGACGAAGTGCACGCGGTCGGCCTGTACGGTCCGCGAGGCGGCGGCGTCTCGGAACGCGAAGGCTTGGCCCACCGCCTTACCGTCATCGAAGGGACACTCGCCAAGGCTTACGGCGTCGTGGGCGGTTATATCGCCGCCTCAAGCGCCTTGTGCGATTTTGTCCGCAGCTTCGCGTCCGGATTCATCTTCACCACTGCGCTGCCGCCGGCGGTCGCGGCCGGCGCGCTGCACAGCGTCCGACACTTGAAGGTCAGCGAGATCGAGCGCGCCCGCAAGAACGAGCGGGTCGCCGCCCTACGGCGCAAGCTGGACGCCGCCGGCCTGCCGCACCTTCAAAATCCCAGTCATATCGTCCCGGTGATGGTGGGCGACCCGGTTCTGTGCAAACAGATCAGCGATCAGCTGATGGAGGAGTACGGGATCTACGTGCAACCCATCAATTACCCGACCGTCGCCAAGGGAACCGAACGTCTGCGTGTCACGCCCTCCCCCTTGCATACCAACGAAGACATCGACGCGCTGGTCTCGGCCCTGTCGGATATCTGGTCGCAGATGGGCATGAACCGGGCGACGGCCTGACCCATGGCGGACGTCGCGCGCATCGAAACCGGCACGATCCCCGGCATCGCCGCAGATCGCACCCTCTTCCCGGTGGAGAAGATGGACGCCCACCGGCGCGGCGTCTTGCACCAGGCGATCTCAATCTTCGTCTTCGACGGCGACTTGCTGCTGCTTCAGCGCCGCGCCAAGACCAAGTACCATTCCGGCGGTCTGTGGGCGAACACCTGCTGTTCGCACCCCGTCTACGGTGAGACGCAGGACGCCTGCGCCAACCGGCGCCTGCGCGAAGAGCTCGGGTTCGATACCGGGCTGACCCGGCGGGCCACGGTCGACTATCACGCCTCGGTCGGCGACGGCCTTTGGGAAAACGAGCGGGTTGCAGTGTTCGAAGGCGTGCTGGAGGGTGATCGCAGCATGGTCCGGCCGAACCCGGAAGAAGTCTGCGAAGTCCGTTGGATGTCCCTGCCGGATGTGCTGGCGGACATCACTGCGCGGCCGCAGGCCTATACGCCCTGGCTGCGGATCTATGTCGATCGCTGGCAGGAGCTCGGCCTGTCGAAAGGCGCACAGCCCCTGGCCGCCGCCTCCTGACGTGGGCCCCGCAGGTCCTGCGCCCGTCTGACGGATACTCCCGACTTCTTGCTCGATTCTGGCCGCCGGGCCGGAAATGATGGTATTTGCCGGCCGAAAAGCCCATCTAGCCGTCACGCCGTGGGAGAAAAAATGCATTCTGCAACGCTTGCCGACCGGGTCCGAAACGTCGTCGGGCTCAGCACCGGCTACAAAGCCACCGATGTGCCGGGCGTGGGTGTTTTCTATTCAGAAACGCCGACCGGCCGGGTCCCCTTCATTTACGAGAGCGGGATCCTGTTCGTCCAATCCGGACGAAAGAGGCTCTACCTCGCCGACAAGGTGTATATGTACGATCCGGACCATTACCTGGTGGTCGGGTTACCGGTTGCGCCGGAATGCGAGACGATCGCCAGCAAAGAGGAACCGATCTTCGGACTCTGCATCAATGCCGACATCTCCGTCCTGAGCGAACTGGCGGCGAGCGTCGCCGCGCCGGTGCCACCCGACTACACCTCCCACGGCATCGAGGCCGTGCCGACCGGCCCGGAACTGCGGGACGCCGTCGACCGGTTGATGACCGTCCTGTGTTCGAAAGAGGAAACCGCGATTCTCGGACCCGGTCTGAGGCGGGAGATCCTGTACCGCGTGCTGCGGGACCGTCACGGCGGCGTGTTGCATAAACTGATCAACCGCGACGGCGCCTATGCCCGGGTTTCCGAGGTCATGCGCACCTTGAACGCGGACTGTTCGACCCGGCGGAGCGTTCAGGAAATGGCCCGCGCCGCCGGCATGAGCGAGTCCGCCTTCCATCGCGCCTTCAAGCTCGCCTCCGGCGACACACCGCTGCAGTATCAGAAAAAGGTCCGCCTGATGCGGGCCGGCAGCATGATCGTCCACGATCAGCAGCGGGTCAGCGCCGCGGCGTTCGCCGTGGGATACGAGAGCGCCGCGCAGTTCAGCCGGGATTTCAAACGGTATTTCGGCGTCAACGCCGCCGACGCCCGCCGCAGCGGCCTCGTCGTGCCCGAGGAACAGCGGCCTTAACGTCTCAGTTCCACAGATCGGATACCGGCGCAAGCCCGGTAAAAAAAGGGGCTGCCAGACTGGCAGCCCCTCTTAGATCGGCGGGTCTTGGGTTGGGGGGACCCGCCGTAGGGTCGGGGGACCCTATTGCGGCGCCGCCCGCAAGGACGGCATGTCGTCCAACATCTGCGCGCCGTAAAGCGGCTTCTGAATGCCCTGGTGACAGGTCTTGCAGCCGACCTTCTTCGGATCGCCCGTCGGGCCAAGATGTTCGGCCGGAAGGTCACCCGCCAACGGGATGACATATTCCTGGTTCACATCCTGCACCATCTGGATGCCGTGCCAGGCCGTTACCCGGACCGGGCTGCTTTCTTCCCACTTGGAGAAGGCGCGGCTGTTATGGCAAAAGGTGCAATTCACCCCGAGCGAATCCGACATATACATCATCGTCGAATAGGTGACTTCCGTATGCTGGATGGACGCCCGGCCGTCATTCCCGGATATCGGCAGTGCGGTCTGTTCCTGAACCCGTATCCGGCCGTTGGCCGCGAGTTGCCGGTCCAGCGCGTCATAGGGCAAGGAGGTAAAGACCGAGATTTCCGTCGCCACGTTCTGGTTGTTCCGGTGCTGACTGAAACCGCCGGTCTGCTGGTTCGGTCCGGTCTCGGTATACCAGCCGTATTCCGGAACCGCCTGGCCGCGGTGACAGGTATAGCAGGTGACCCCGGTCTCCTGAACGTGGTCTTTCCAATTGCCGTTGATGTCCCAGGTCATCTGGATCATCCGGCGCGAGACGTTCTTGGCATAGACTTCGTCCGACGCCAGATTTTCCTCGTTGTGGCAATAGGCGCAGCCCTGGTCTTCCGGCGCGACCCACTCCGTGATCGACGCCATCAGGCCGAGAAACTCATCTTCCGTGAGATGCCCGAGGATCTGGATGTTCTCGTAGACCTCGGATGCCAGCTCGCCGCCCGGTTCCGGCGGGCCGAAGGATTCCGGCGGCTGGTTGACCTTGGCCAACTGCTTCGCATTGTACGGCGTGAAGGTATTCACCATGCCCGTACCGCGGAAGCCCTGCTGCTCGCTTTCCTTCAGCCGCCAGTCGAAGCTGACGATCAGCTGGATCGTGAACAGGGCCGCGATTACTGCAAAGACTGGATAGAGCGCTTTCATCAGTTGCCTCCCACCATCGGATCCACCGTAAGGGACGGATCCCATACGGGCGGATAGCTCGGCGCGACACCGTGCTTAACGGCCCACAGGTACCAGTTATCGACCACGGTCCCGGTCAACAGGATTCCGATCCCGCCGGTCAGGGTCGTGAGAACGGCGAACCACCATGCCCAGCGGTGGATGGATTCCATCGAGGCGTTGAAGCCCATGGTCCACCGCCAGAACAGAGCAGCGCGTTCCGACGCCGTGCCTCGGTCGACGATCTGCTCGATCTCGCGGTCGCCCCCATAGCGGGTCACGGCCAGGATCGTCGCGCCATGCATGGCGAACAACAGGGCCGAGCCGTAAAGGAAGGCGATCGAGAGCATATGGAACGGGTTGTAGAACAGGTTCCCGTACCGGATCGAAAAGGCCGCCGTCCAATCGAGATGCGAAAAGATCCCGTAAGGCACGGCTTCCGACCAGCTGCCCATCAGAAGCGGACGGAAGAAGCCCAAAACCAGGAATAGCCAGATCGCCGACGCGAAGGCCCAGGGTACGTGGGTTCCCATACCGTGGGCGCGAGCCCGGGCATAAAGCCTGCCCCACCAGAAAAGGACGGAGACCGTCAGCAGGAAACCGACGATCAGGAACCACCCGCCTTCATTCAACGGCGGGAAGGACAGGCCGTATTTCGGGGCCGGCGGGTCCAACGACAGCCAGAACAAGTGCTTGACGAAGTCCTGCGGGCTCCAGTTCACGGACGCCCAATAGTTCAGGCCGATAATCACGAAGGCGGCGATCCCGGTTGCAAGCGCTGCGACGCCCGGGAAGCCCAGATAGAAAGGCCCTATCTGCGCGTCACCGATCCGGCCCAGCAAAGAGTTCTCTCCGGTGCTCTTGCCGCGCCAAACGGGGCTGTCGCCGGCGACGACACCCATGTCCGGCTTTCCTTCGACCTGGACCCGGGTGAAGATATTTTGATACTCGAACATCGTATTATCCCCCTAGCTCCAGAACGGCAGGTCGAGCCACCAGCTCCACCATTCCGGCCAGCCGCGGGTCCAAAGGGGCCCACTGATGACGATACAGACAGCGCTCCAGAACACGGCGGACAGAGCCAGGAACACACCAAGGCGGTGAATACCCAGCGTCCCGATCGAATATCCGATGCTGTCACGGAAGAATGAGTTCTCGTGCTCGGCCGTCTTGATTTCCTCACCCGGCTGCGGATTGACCGAAGACAGGATCAAGGCCCCATGCAAGGCCAACGCAAGGCAGGTGGTGAAGAAGAACGTAATGGCGATCATATGGGCCGGGTTGTAATGGAAGTGCAGGTACTGATACCCGACGTTCGACACCCAATCCAAATGACTGAGAATACCGTACGGAAAACCGTGCCCCCAGGCGCCCAGCAACACCGGCCGGACAACGACAAGCGTGAAATAGGCGAAGATGGCGAAACTGAACGCCACCGGAACATGATATCCGATACCGAGTTTCCGGCAGATCTCCACTTCTCGCAGCGCCCAGGAGACGAACGCCCCCAGCGCGCAAATGGTGATGATCTGCCACAAGCCGCCTTCCAGCAGCGGCGCAAGCGCAAGGCCGTAGGACAGATCGGGCGGCGCTATATTGATCTGCCAGATATTCCACGTATCGCCCTGCGATGCGCCATAGACGATCAAGACGGTTCCTAGTCCGGCGAAGAAGGCTGTCATGAAGCCGAAAAAGCCGACATAGAAGGGACCGACCCAGAAGTCGAAGAGATCGCCTCCGATCAAGGTGCCGCCGCGCACCCTGTATTTCTTTTCATAGTTGAGCAATGCCATCGCCCATCCCCCGGGTCATTCGCCCAGCCTCAACGCCGGGCCCCAATTCACAGATCTGTTGCGAAGAGACCAAGTCGGAAGAACTTCATGATCCGTCCATACGGTGTTCTTGCGACTTAGCCCCACCGCCTGCGAGGCCCCGAGGTCTGGACCGAGCGTCACGCCGGGCCCAGACCTGAGGGTTCCTCACCGCAGGAGTCCGCTAGGCGGACTACTGCAGCCAGTTGAAGCGTTCCGTACTCAGCAGGACGAAGTGAATCATCGCTGCCAGCGAGAACAGGAACACACCTTGTGCAACCAGCACTCGGCGAGGATCGAAAACTAGCCAAACACGCCACATGTTTCTCTCCTCCTATCCGATTAGGGTGGTTAATGTACTGGCGACCGTATTCAGTCCCTCGAGGGCAGCTTGCTGCCCGTCATGGAACCAGGGGCGCCAGATCCAAGTAAGGAAGTGAGCGACCACAGCCACAACCACGAAAAGCACTAAGCCTTGCATGTAGTATTTGTGGAACTCTTCAGCTTCCTGCTCGGAAAGGCCAGACATGGATTCAGCCATATCTTTACCTCCTCACTAGTGGCCCGAAGGCCGTTACCGCGCTTGCCCTGCCCGGCGAGGGTTGCCGACGAAGCCATTTGTCTTCACCGGCGCTTCACCCGGGCGAACCCGGGAGAACTCTTGGCGTCAGCGTCTAGCGCATGAAGACAAACGGCACCGTTCCATAGGTGCGGACACGCGCTTCCTCGAAGACGGACCGGCCTCCGAACCCCGCACCGCCCAGCGCGTGCCAGCGCCAGGGCAAGGTCCGGGCGACAACGGCGACCGCCAGAAACACGGTGTAGGCAAGCATCAACGTCAGCCGGTATTCGACCGCTTCGCCATTGGCGAACCGGTGTTCCGAACCGCCGGTATCTAGAGTGTTGATAGCCATCCTTCGCTCCTCTTAAGCCAACTCACCACGCGAATGCCGATATGCTCGGTACAAACTGCTGAACCGCATGCTCACGCCGCCTGGCCGGTCATGATGGCGGCCCGTGCATGAGTAAGGTCTTCCAAAGTCACCGCACTGCGCTGCGCTGCGCGCGCCTGTTCCTCGGCCGCGTCCCGCAAACGCTTCGCGGCCGAGATCCGGCTGATGACGGGATACATCTCGACCAACCGGTCGAGCGCCGACAGGGCGTCGTCCTGCCAGGGAAGCTCCTGCTTCAAGCGCGCCCGTGTCGGCTCTGCTTTGTCGAGGTCCTGCCCCAGCGGCAGAATGTGGAACAAGGTATCGAACAGCGCATTGCAGACTTCCTGGAGAAGATACGTCGCGCCTGAATACCCCATATAGGGACTGCCAGTATGACGGCGGATGAACGTGCCGGGGAAGGATGCGGGGATGAAAATGCCCCGCCCGCCGATTTCCGAGAGGTACATGCGTTCGTTGTAGCTGCCGAACAGCACAAGCGGGGTCTGTTCGTGCACAGCCCTGCGGACCGCGTCATTGTCCGGCTTCTCGCCCGCCGAGCGCGAGAACGCGAAGCGGCAAGGCAGCCCCAGATCGGCTTCCAGGAAGTTCCGCATGCCGCGGACATAGGTTTCGTTGGCGACAATACCGAAGCTGGCGGTTCCGAAAAAGTCCTGGGTCACCGAGCGCCATAGGTCCCATAGGGGTTTCAGCGTGGTGTGCTTTTCCCGTTCGATGAACGGCTCGGGATCCAGTTCCAGCAACTCGCCCAGCGCGCGCAGGAACCTGGTCGTGCTCTCCAGTCCCATGGGGGCCTGAAGGTAGGGTTTGCCCAGGGCTTCGCACAGCAGCCGGCCGTATTCGCGGTACATGCAGACATTCACGTCCGCATCGATCAGCCGGGCGGTATCCGCAATGTGGCTGGTCAGCGGAAAGACCATATGCACCTCGGCCCCGATCCCTTCGATCAGGCGCCGGATCTCGGCCAGGTCGGACGCCATGTTGAACATGCCATAGGCCGGCCCGATGATGTTCACCCGCGGTTTCGCGCCGTCCGGCCGCTTGCGTTCTTTCGGCATCCGGCCTTTCGACAGGCCGAATTCCGTCCACAGCCAGTTCAAGGCGCGGTCCGCGCTTTGCCACTGATCCTCGTCGATGGTGCGCGGCAGGAAACGTTTGATGTTGGTGCCTTCCGGCGTGACGCCGCCGCCGATCATCTCTGCAATCGACCCGGTCACCACCACCGCAGGCAAGTCCGGGTCCAGAACGCCATGCGCCCGTTTCATGGAATCTTCGGTGCCGTGCTGGCCAAGCTCTTCTTCGCCCAGGCCGGTCACCACGATCGGCAGTTCGTGCGGCGGCAGCCCGTCGGTGTAATGCAGAACCGAGGTCACCGGCAGATTCTCGCAGCCGACGGGACCGTCGATGACGACCTGCAATCCTTTGATCGCCGTGAAGGCGTAAACCGCCCCCCAATAACCGCCGGCCCGGTCGTGGTCCTGGATCAGCATCCCACGGCTCCCTCGACCCGGTCGGAGTTTGACGCCGCGGCCGCGCGCGCCCGTTTCTTGGCGTTCTTCTCCCGATACGCGGTATTGATCTGCGGCGTGTCTTCCCAAATGCCCGCCGTATCCCCGGTGCCGGTGCCTTCGAAGAAGGCCTTCATCGTATCGAAGCGGGATTTGTTCGCGATGGCGGCGTTGAGGATCTGCCCCAACTGCCCGGCCCCCGCAGGTCCGAGCAACGGACGCGCGGAAATCAGGTTGGTGAAGTAAAGGGCCGGGACCGCCATCTCCTTGGCTTTTTGGACGATTGGGGTCGTGCCGATCGCGACGTCGGGCTTGAACTCCTCGACGGCCGCGAGATCCTGCTCCAGCGAAGCGCGGTAATTGACCTCCACGCCATGCGCCTCCAACCATTCACGGTCGGGATCGGACCATTTCGTTTTCGGACAAGCCGTTCCGACATAGCGGACTTCCGCGCCGCTCTCGATCAGAAGACGCGCCACGATCAACTCGGAGCCTTCGTATCCCGTCAGGGTAACCCGGCCTTTGATCCGCGCCCCCGACAGGGCTTCGGCGATGGCCGGGAGCACGGCGTTTTTCGCCGCCGAGACCTTGGCCTTTGAAATGTCGAACGTGTCCGCGACACCATCGAGCCAAAGGGCTGTTCCGTCATGTCCGACCGGCGCCGAGGCGATTACCGGACGGCCCGCCATCTCGAATTCACGGATAGAGGCGGTATAGAAGGGGTGGATCGCGGCAGCCGCCTGACAGTCCAGCGCCGCATACAGTTCGCGCCACTCGCGTGTCGGCACGACGGGTCCGACGGAAAGCTCCATCGGGTCGAGCATGCGGGCGATTCCGATCGGATCGGCGGGAAACATCTCACCCAAAAGCGCAATCGCCGGACGGTCCTTGACCGCGCCGTCCATTGCTTGAACCGGACCGGCCTCCGCTTCCGCGCGGGCATAGTTGAGCATCGCGCCGGCCAGCACGTCCTTTGCCTCGGCATGCGTCGGCACGCCGAACCCGGGAACGTCGATCCCGACGATCCGCACGCCGTTGATCTCTTTGGGCAGCATCTGCAGCGGCACGCCCGACGCCGTCGGCACGCAGAGATTTGTCACAACGATGGCGTCGTACCGCGCTGGGTCGGCCATCTCGTGGACGGCATCGCGGATATCCTCATAGAGTTTACCGGTCACCAGCGTCTCGGAATTGAAGGGCACATAGCCCACCGACCGGCGCGCGCCGTAGAAATGGCTGGTAAAGGTCAGACCGTAGACGCAGCAGGCCGAGCCGGACAGGATCGTCGCCGTCCGCTTCATGCGCAGGCCCACCCGCAGAGACCCGAATGCCGGGCACATGCTTTGCGGTTTGTCATGCGGCCCGACGGGGTAGTCGCGGGCGTATTGCTCCAGAACCTCGGTCTTCCCAGCCGACCGCGCCGCCTTTTCCAAAGTCTCGGCACCTGCGTGACAGCCCAAGGCCTCCCCCTGCTCTACGGACGCCACAGCGGTACCGTCCGAGGCGGCGGAGCCGTCTGTGTCTGGCGTATGCGGTACGTCGTAGGGCATTGGAAAAAGTCGAGCTCCTAAATGCTGTCGTAGATGACTTCGAGGCTGGGTTTGTCCGCCGCGCGGGAAGCGCACATATCTTCGATACGGGCTGGGGTAAGGACCACGTCGCGACCGACATCCTCCCCTTTGAACAATCCCAGCAAGCCGTCCTGGTCGAGGGCTTGCGGATGTTGAGGCGGTGCTTCGGCGGCGTTCTCGGCAAGGCTCTCGAACAGCGGCGCCCACTCACCGCCCGGCTTCCCGATGATTTCGTAATTGGCGCTCTTGCGCCGGATTGTTTCGTCCGCGGGGATCGCCGCAAGAACCGGGATGCCCACCGCATCGGCGAAGGCCTGCGCCTCGCCGGTCCCGTCGTCCTTGTTGACCACCATGCCGGCCACACCGACATTCCCGCCCAGCTTCCGGAAATACTCCACGGCGGAACAGACGTTGTTTGCGACATACAGGCTTTGAAGGTCGTTCGATCCGACCACGATCACCTTCTGGCACATGTCGCGGGCAATCGGCAGACCGAACCCGCCGCAGACGACGTCACCCAGGAAATCCAGCAGGACATAGTCGAAGTCCCAGTCGTGGAACCCCAGTTTTTCCATCAATTCGAAACCGTGAATAATCCCGCGCCCGCCGCAGCCGCGCCCCACTTCCGGACCGCCAAGCTCCATCGCATAGACGCCGTCGCGCACGAAGCAGACATCGCCGATTTCAACTTCCTCGCCCGCCGATTTCTTGCGGCCGGAGGTCTCGATAATGGTCGGGCAGCTCTTGCCGCCGAACAGTAGGGAAGTCGTGTCCGACTTCGGATCGCACCCGATCAGCAGAACCTTCTTGCCCTGCTGCGCCATCATGTAGCTGAGGTTCGACAGCGTGAACGACTTCCCGATACCGCCTTTGCCGTAGATCGCAATGATCTGGGTTTCCTTCTTGGCGGCCCCAACCGGCACCGGATCCGGATCGATGGCGGCTTCAGCCCGCAGAGCTTCTGTCATTGTCGTCATTGAGGATTGCTCCAATCCAGGATCATTTTCAGGCAGTCCGGATCTTCGAACGCGGCGCCGTAGGCGCTGACCGCCTCGGCGGCGGACTGCTGATGGGTGATCAGACCGTCGAGCGATAAGGCTCCCGACTCGACCAGCCGCAGGGCGGCCCTCAAGTCTCCTTGCTTCCACTCGGCCGCGACACGGATGCGCGCTTCCCGGAGAAAAGCGGGAACATGTTGAAAAGAAATGTCACCGTCGTAGAACCCGGCGAGCACGATCTCGCCGCCAGGGGCCAGGCGCATGATCAACTCATCGAGCGCACCGATCTTTCCGCTTACATCGTAGATCGCCTTGTAGGGGCGCTGCCGGTCCGCTTCCGGGTCCATGACCTCATAGCCGAGGCCGCCGGACCTGCGGCGCGGCTCTGTTTCCCAAACCGTGGGCGCGGAACCGCCCAAGGCGACCGTCATGCGCGCCATCAACCGACCCAGCACGCCGTGACCGATAATCAGATCGGGCAGATCGCCGCCCGCGATGGCGTGATAGGCCGTCGCCGTCAGCGCCAGCAGAACCCCGCTTTCCTTAAGGTCGGGCGCGATCGAAACGGCGCGATGGTCGGGCAAGACGATGCTGGAAGCCGTGCCGCCGAACAGACCTTTCACCTCTCCGTAACAAGAAGCACCCGGCGCAAAGACCCAGTCGCCCGCGCGCAGGTTGGATTCGGGTCCCGCTTCCCGCACGCGGCCGACTGACTCATAACCGGGAACGAGGGGATATCCCATTCCCGGGAAAGGCGGCATGCTGCCGGTCCACAACATACGTTCGGTACCGGTGCTGATCCCGCTCCACGAAACGTCTACCAGGATGTCGTTTTCGCCGAGGTCATCAAGCTCCAGCGCCCTGACTGACAGAGCGCCCGGCCTTTCAAACACGACAGCTTGTGTCTCCATCCCTACTCCCCAAATCGCCGCCTGTTTCGACTCTTGCGCTCTCCGGCGTCGACCTGATCGTTCTGCACGGACCTTCCACGAGCGCGTAAGGCAAATTGGACGATCCCAAGTGTCAGTTTAACTAGACACTTTTTATTGTCAACGAAATTGTACGTACTTTTTGAGAGGATATTTCGTACGGTTACTAAGGCTTAGCCTCGATCAGGCGCACCATGTGCGGCATGCTGCAGGACGGCATCTTGATCCGGCTGAAGCCCGCTTCGCGAAGCAGATTGCCGTGTTCGGCAACGGTCCGGACGCGTCCGTCCCCCATCGCCAGAAGGTAGAATCCGAAATAGGCGTCGGCGATTCTCTCCCCGCCGCGCGTCTCGGAGATCGGCTCCGCAATCAGCAGCGATCCGTTCGGCGCCATGCTCTGCCGAACGGCTTTCAACAGCGGTTTCACGGTACTGTCCGGATGGTCGAACAACACCCGCACCAATGTGACCAGATCCGCTTCCGGCGGCAGAGGGTCCTGCAGGAAATTGCCGCCGACCGCGGATATCCGATCCTTCAGTCCCTTCGTTTCCAGCCGGCTTTCCGCGGCGGTCGCCACCGCGGGCAAGTCGAACAGAGTCAGCCGGGTGTCCGCGCCGACCCGTTTGGCCACGCAGCTCAAGAAGGTGCCGTCGCCGCCGCCGACATCCAGGATGTGACGCCGGCCGCGAACCGGAAAATCGTCCAGGATTTCCTCGGACAATCCTTCCTGCGAGCGCGACATCAAGGTGCTGTAGTCTTCGGCGAAGTCCTGCGTCACGCCCGCCGCGTCGCCGACATACCGCCAGTAGTCGTTCAGCGCGGTCTCCTTCGTTTCGTTCCGCAGCAGCGAGACCGGATCACGGATATCGGCGTAGAATGAGGCGTGATGTTCGATCATCGACAGGGCGGCGGCGTTATTCGCCATGTCCCGCCCCGTGTCGCCCAACCCATAGAGGCCGTTCCGCCGCAGCTCGACCACCTTCAATGCCTGGGCGGCCTTTAACAGCCGCGTCAGCCTGTCCGCGTCCAGCTTGGTCACGCGCAGCAATTCATCGAAACTGCGCGGCCGTTCCAGCAACAGGTCGGGCAGGTTCAACCGGGCGCAGGCCAGCAAAACCTGGCTGTAGACGAACCCGGCCATGAGGTCGAACAACGCTTTCGACCGCCGCCGCGCGGTGAAACGGAACAGCGGAAATCCGGCAGCGAAGCGCCGGAACCTCGGGCTGGCGATGATACGGTCAAGAAGTTCGGAGGCCGCTTGCATCGAAGGCGTTCCACCACCAGGGTCAGGCGACGTTCGCCGTCACCTCTTTGGGCATGAACCGTCCCGATTCTTCGATGATCTGCCGGCGCAGCGCCTCGCTTCCGGGCGCGGGCGGAATCGAATCGATGGCTTCGGCCACCAGGTTCTTCAATCTGACCGTCGCCCCATCCAGACCGTGGATGGCAACGGCGTTCGGACGGCCGAGGGCTGCGTCCTGGCCAATCGGTTTGCCGAGCTTCTCGGGATCGCCCAGTACATCGGAGATGTCGTCGGCGACCTGATAGGCTTCGCCGAGACGCTCGCCCAGGGTTTGCCACAATGCGGCATCGGCGCCCGCAGCCGCGGCGCCCGCCGCGGTCGCCGCCGCGAACAGGGAACCGGTCTTGGCGCGCTGATAGTCGGCCAGGATGGCACCGTCTTCCGACTCCCAGGCTTGGCCGGCGACAATACCGAACGGCATGCCGACCGAACCGGCGACGATCCGCGTCAGGGTCGCCATGCGTTCGCAACGATGCGAAGCCGTCCGCGCCAGCGCTTCGAACGCCAGCATGATCATGGCGTCGCCGACCAAGACCGCGATTTGGTCGCCGAACGCACGGTGCACAGACGGTTTGCCGCGCCGGATCTTGGCGTCGTCAAAACAAGGTAGATCGTCATGAACCAAGGACCCGCAGTGCAGAAGCTCTATCGAGGCCGCCGCCGCGTTGGCCAGGGCCGGGTCGTCATCCCCACAGGTCAGGGCCACGGAAAGGCATAGTTTGGGACGGATCCTGGCACCGCCGGGGAAGACGGCATAATGCAAGGCCTCGCCGAGTTTGGGCGGACTTCCGGCCACACGGCAACGGGCCACACTTTCTTCAAGTGCCCGTTCGATACGGGACGCAACGTCCATCGGTTCGCCTCCCACAATTGGCCGACCGGATGCGCATTCGCATCATTTACCTCGGCCCTGAATGTAAACTATAATAGACATTCTTAGTGTCATCTTTCAATGACAAAGGATCGTGACACCGTGAAAACACCCCACGCCGTGATAGTCGGGGCCGGAATCGGGGGCTTGGCGGCTGCGATTTCTCTGCTAAGCCGCGGCGTTGGCGTGACCGTGCTGGAGAAGGAACAGGCCCCGGGCGGAAAGATGCGCCGGGTCTTCGTGGAAGGGCGTCCGTTCGACGCCGGGCCGACCGTGTTCACCATGCGCTGGGTGTTCGACGAACTGCTGGGCGCGGCGGGTCAAAAGCTGGACGATCTGGTCGGGCTGGACCAGGCGGAAATCCTCGCGCGGCACGGTTGGACGGACGGCAGCCGTTTCGATCTGTTCGCCGACCGGGAACGCGCGGCCGACGCGCTGGGGGACTTCGCCGGGGCGGCCGAGGCACGACGCTTCCGCGCCTTCATGACAGAGGCCAAGGCGCTGTTCGACCATACCGGCCTGCCCTTCATGCGTTCGACGCGCACCGACCTGCCGACCATGATGAAGCGGACCGGGGCGCGCGGTGCGCTGGCCCTGCTGAAAAGCCGGCCTTACACAACCTTGTGGGGGGCGCTGGCGAGACAGTTCCGCGATCCGCGCCTGCGTCAGCTCTTCGGGCGCTATGCGACCTACTACGGCTCTTCGCCGTTTCTCTGCCCGCCCAACCTGATGCTGGTCACCCATGTCGAACAGGAAGGGGTGTGGTTCGTGCGCGGCGGCATGCACGAGCTGGCCCGCGCGCTGGCCGGCGTCGTCGCCGTGCTTGGCGGCGAGATGCGTTACGGACAGACAGTATCGAACATCGAGACGGACGGCCCCGCCCGCTTTGTCGTCCACACCGACGCCGGCGGTTCGGAACAGGCCTCGGCCGTGATCCTGAACACCGATTGCGCCGCGGCGGCGACCGGTTTGCTGGGCAAGACGGCGCGGCGCGCGCTGGCCGGCAAGAGACCGGCCGCGCGTTCTCTGTCGGCTGTCACTTTCGCAACCTGCGCCAAGCCGTCGGGCTTCGATCTGCACCGTCACACCGTGTTCTTCTCCGACGCCTACCGGGAAGAGTTCGACACCATCTTCCAGCGGCATGAGATCCCGGAGACGCCGACCACCTACATCTGTGCGCAGGACCGCGGCGACAGCGTCCCACAGGCCGAGGACGGCAGGGAACGCCTGTTCTTTCTGATTAACGCACCCGCCGTCGGCGACGCGAAACCCTTCACAAGCGAGGACATCGAACGATGCGAACGGAACATGACCGCCCTGTTGGCGCGTTGCGGACTGACGTTGGAGGAGACCTCGACGGAACGGCTGGCCACCACACCCACCGACTTCAACCGCCTGTTTCCGGCGACGGGCGGCGCGCTGTACGGACAGGCGTCGAACAGCTGGACGGCGTTCTTTCAACGGCCGACGGCGCGCACGCGGGTGCCGAACCTGTATCTGGCCGGGGGGAGCGTGCATCCGGGACCGGGGGTCCCAACCGTCGCCCTGTCGGGCCTGAACGCTGCCGACTGCCTGATGGAGGACCTCGCTTCGACATCCCGGTCGGTCCCGACGGCTATGCCTGGTGGTATGTCGACGGGCTCAGCGACGACGGACGCCACGGGATCACCATCATCGCGCTGATCGGCAGCGTCTTTTCCCCCTACTACGCCCAGGCCCGGCGCAAGGGCCCGGCCGACCCGGAAAACTTCATCGCCATGAACGTCGCGCTCTATGGCCGTCCCGGCGCGCGCTGGGCAATGACCGAACGCGGCGCGGCGCAGCTCGACAGGGGTGCGACGCACCTGCAGATCGGCCCCAGCGCCATGTATTGGGACGGAAGCGCGCTGACCGTCGACCTGAACGAAGTCACCGTGCCGGTCCCGCGCGGCCTGAAGGGCCGGATCGTGCTGACGCCGCAAGCGATGAACAGCCACGATTTCGAACTGGACGGCGCCGGGCGGCACCGCTGGTGGCCGGTCGCCCCCTGCGCCCGGATCGAGGCGGCGTTCGACACGCCGGCCCTGCGCTGGGAGGGGAACGCCTATCTCGACAGCAACCGCGGTGAAGAACCGTTGGAAAAGGGGTTTCAGTCCTGGAACTGGTCGCGGGCCTCTCTGCCGGACGGCAGAACCGCCGTGTTCTACGATCTGATCGACCGGCAAAACCGGGAGCGGGGCATATCCTTCGCCTTTCACCCGGACGGCGACGGCGCGCCCATCGATCCCCCGCCCGTCAAACGGCTCCCGAACATCCTGTGGGGCGTGGGCCGGACCACCCGGTCCGATGCCGGGCATGCGGCGCGCGTCGTGCGCACCCTGGAAGACACCCCGTTCTATGCCCGTTCGGAAGTCCACACCACGGTCCACGGCATGGAGGCCGTCGGCGTTCATGAAAGCCTGAACCTGGACCGCTTCGACAGCCGTTGGTGCCAGCTTCTGCTGCCCTTCCGGATGCCGCGGAAGACGTTCTAGGACCCGAACAAAGGACCGGGCGCCCCCTTCGTCAAAGCAATAATATTAGGTATTGCAAATAAAGATGTGAGAGGGGCAAAACTACACATCCCCTGAAGCCGGATGCCACGACCCTTTAGCAGAGCATGTAGTTGATCATGGACCCGTCTGAAATCCTCGACCGTCTCAATGGCGAGTTTCTGGAAGAGTCCACCGAACGTATCGAACTGCTCTGGCGGCTCTATCTCGAGGCACAACAAAGAACGCCGACCTCCGAAGGCCTTAGATCCTTTTGCCGCGAGTTGCACACCATGAAAGGGCAAGGCGCGACGTTCGGGTATCCCAGCATCACGCTTGTGGCCCACCAGCTGGAAGACAAAATCAACGCCCTCGCGGAACGGGAAAACTGGGCCAAGGCGGAATTCGAGCACTATCTCAAACTGATTGCCGAGATCATCGACAGCCAGCGCGAGCCTGAACCGGGCGAGTTGCGCGCCAAGCTGAAGGCGCTGGCAAATCCGGGTCAGACCTTGCGGCTTGATCTGACCGTCGCGTGGATCTGCGGCGCCCGCGTCATCAGGCACAAGGTCCGCCGGGAACTGGAGGCTTTCGGTTTTCAGGTCGTCTCGACGCACGACCCGTTCGAAGGGCTTCGGTTCATCTGCAAGCTGAAGCCTGAAGCCGTTATCTGCTCCGCCACAACGGACGGGCTCTCTGGGTTCGATTTCATACGCGCCTTATCGGCCATGTCCGAGACATCCGACATCCCGGTCATTCTCGTCACCAGCTTCGATCCGGGGCATGCCGAGATCAAAAAGCTCTCCGATACCGTGCCGGTGGTACGCCTCGGCCCGACGATCGGGGACGAACTGGCGAGCGCGCTGACAAGCCTGGAACTGGCCCGCGCCGGTTCGCAAAGCTAGGGCAGGGCAGGACCAAACCTAGCTAGAAGGCGCTGCGACGGGGGTAATGCCGCATCGCGCCGCCGCTCCTCAATCGCTTTCCTTGCCGGACCCCGCCTCTTCGGCCTCCCGCCGCTTGCGGGCCTCGATCCGCTTGTTCACCTCGCGGATCTGCCACCAGCCGAACAGCAGAACGCCGCCGCCGACAAGGATCCCTTCGATCAGGATGATGGGGAAGTCGCCGATGCCGAGGCTCCGTCAGTCGCCGCCGCCCGGACCCGCCGGGCTGGCGAAGCCCGTGTCCAGACGGTCACGTTTATCGAGTTCCATAAACAGGTCCAGCATCCATCCGACCCTGTGATCGACCGCCTTGGGCACACCATGCGTGGGCTTGTCGTCCGCCACAGCGGGCGCGGGGTCGCGGGACGCCGCGCGTACCAGAAAGGCGGTTTGGGCCAGGGGCGGATACGGGCGGCTTTTTCGAACGATGAACGCCTCAATCCCAGATTGGAACAGCAGGCTCAGCTTTCGGGAATTGGAAACCACGGCCCGCTGGCTGATGGAGTCGAAGCCGTTGCGGGTCACCTCGCCGCCGATATCCGCGTATAGGTGCCGGGCCGTGTTGATCGCCGGCCGGCAGGCAACCGGAAGGTCGGCGATCCCGGACGCCGCGCGCTGGTAAAGCGACCCCGCCGCCTCGAGAAGCCGTGCCACGACCCGCCCCAAGGCGTCGTTGTAGACCGGCGCAGCCAGGAAGTCGTCCGGGTCGATCCCCTCTTCGATCATCCAGTCGACCGGCAGGTAGAGACGCCCGGCGAACGCGTCTTCGCCCACATCGCGTGCGATGTTGGTCAATTGCATGGCGACCCCCAAGTCGCAGGCGCGCGCCAAAGTCTCTTCCGCGCGTCTCCCCATCAACACGGTCATCACCGCACCCACGGTCCCGGCGACCCGTGCCGCATAGGCCTGCAAGTCCTCGAGGGTCCGGTACCGGCGGTTTTCAACGTCCCATTCGAACCCTTCCAGAAGGGCGTCGAACAAATCGCGCGGAATGTCATACGCGCGCACCACATCGGCCAGGGCACGGTCCGCAAATACATTCTGCGGGTTTCCGGAATAGACCGCGTCCAACCGCTGCCGCAGCCGGACAAGCGCGGAGGCCTGATCCGTCTCCAAGTCGATATGATCGTCCGCCAGGCGGCAAAAAGCATAGACGATGTATGAGGGATCGCGCACCGCTTTGGGCAACAGCAGCGAAGCGGCGAAAAACGACTTCGAACCGTTACGGATCAAGCCGCGGCAGTCGGCGCGGTCCTGCGCCGTGGAGCAGGGTATCTCAGGCAAACGCATGGGCATGGGGGATCACCGTATCCAGTACACGGGCGGACGTCAGAACGCCGGGAATGCCGGCCCCCGGATGGGTGCTGGCCCCGACAAGATAAAGCCGGTCGATATGTTCGCTTTGATTGTGCGGGCGGAAACCGGCGCTTTGCAGCAACAGAGGCTCCATGCCAAACCCGGCGCCCTGATAGGAAAGGTAGCGATCCTCGAAATCGAGCGGCGTAATCACCCGCGACGACACCACATTGGTTTCGAGATCGGGCAGAACGGTGTCCGACAGATAGTGGGACACAGCCTGCCGGAAAGGTTCGGCGGCGGTCGTCCAGTCGGTCGTTCCCCGCAGGTTCGGGACCGGAACGAGGGCGTAGAAGGTGTCGCATCCTTCCGGCGCCAGAGAGGGGTCGGTATGCGTCGGGCGGTGCAGATAGAGACTGAAATCGTCGGCAAGAATGCGCCGGTCGAAGATATCCCGGAGCAATTCGCGATACCGCCGCCCCAGCATGATCATATGGTGCGGGACATCCTCGTACCGTTTCTTGGTGCCGAAATACCACAGAAACAAACCGTTCGAGTAGTGCGCCCGGGCCAGCTTCCGGTCCGTCCAGCGTGCGCCCGTCTCTTCCTTGACCAGATGCTTGTAGGTCCAGGCGCAATCCGCGTTTGAGACGACGAGATCCGCCTTGATGGTTTCCCCGCTTTGCAGACGCACACCGGTGGTCCGGCGGTTTTCGACGACGATCTCGGCAACGTCCGCATTGTACCGGATTCGATTGCCCCGGTCGCGGATCAGGTCCGCAAGGCCTTGAATCAGCGCGCCCGTGCCGCCCATCGGAAAGTGGACGCCGAACGCTTTCTCAAGATGATTGATCAGAATGTAGGCCGCCGTCGTCTTCAACGGGTTTCCGCCGATCAGCAGCGGGTGCAGACTGAAAACCTTCCGCAGCTTCGGATCCCGAAAGATCTGGGAGACGACCGAATAGACCGAGCGGTGCCCGCTCATCGCCATCAGTTCCGGAACCACCCGGACCATGTCCCAGACCGAGGTGTAGGTGCGGTTGCCGAGTTTTAGAAAACCGATCTCGTAGGCCGTGCGGCACTTCTCCATGAAGCGGTCATAGTTCGGAACATCGGCAGGATTGAATCGGGCCACTTCGGCCCGCATCTGTTCCGGGTCGCCGGTATAGCGGAAGGCCGACCCGTCCTCGAACCGAACGAAGTAGAACGGATCGAGCAAACGCATATCGACATGGTCTTCGAACCGTTTGCCGGACAGGGTCCACAGTTCCCGGACCAGTTCGGGTCCGGTAACGATCGTCGGCCCGGCATCGAACGTGAAACCATCCTGTTCGAAAACGTAGGCGCGACCCCCCGGCTTGTCCAAACGTTCGAGCACCGTCACCCGGTAGCCTTTGACCCCCAGACGCACGGCGGTCGCAAGTCCGCCGAAGCCGCTGCCGATGACGACGGCATGCGGCGCGGTCGCGGGCGCATTCTGATCGACGGCCCCGCCCGTTCCGGATTGGAGACTCTCTGTCCGCATTAGTTGACAGTACGTTATGTCAACTAAAACATCAATCTGGATCGTGCGTACAAATCGTGCCGATCAGAGCCGCAATCCGAACGGGGTCTTCCTCGTGCGCCAGATGTCCCAGATCGTCGAACCGGTGAACGACCGCGCCCGGCACCAGTTTCGCGGCCTTGTCCGCATCGTCCGGCGGCACCGCCTCGTCCCGTTCTCCGACAATCAGATGCAGCGGTGTCTCGCAGTTCGGCAGTTGCCGGATCAGAGGATTGAGGTCCCAGTTCGCCATCATGCCCAGCGCCGCCGCGACATGACCCGGGTTCTGGATCAGCGTGAGATACAGATCGATCCCGTCGTCATCCAGTGCCGATCCGGTCTGGGAGATCAGCCTTTCGATGGAGTCGCGCGATGCGTTCGACGCGAACAGCCTGGGCGTCCAAGGGTTCACGAACAACAGTTTGGCCACGGTCGGGAAAAGTCGTCCCGCGAGACCCCGGAAGGGGTAGAGCGCGCCGTTTATCGAGACAATGCCGCGTGGACGGATCATGCCCCCCATCGCCGACCACAACGCGACCGCCGCGCCGGCAGAGTGGCCGACGGCATAGGCCGGGTCCACGTCCAACGCCTTCAGCAGCGCGGCGAGGCTTTTGGACATGCCGTTCAGCGTCAGATGTTCCCGTCCCGCGGGACCGGAAAACCCGTGCCCGGGAAGGTCCGGCACGACAAGCGTATAGGACCGGGCGAGCAGCGGCATCAGGGCCCGCCAGGAATGCGTCGACGCACTGGTTCCATGCAGCAGCAGCATGACCGGCCCTTCGCCCATGACCTGGACATGCCAGCGCAAACCGGCCGCCTCGACAATCCGGCTGGCGTCCCGGTTGGGCCAGGCCGCCCCGTCTTTTTCCAGGGTCAGACGGTTCTTTTCGAACATTTCTAGGCCGCCGCGGCCCCCACCGCCCGGTTCAGACCGGCGGCATCCGCATGCGGCAGGGCGAGATACCGGGCGCCCATGCGGCCCGCGAGGTCCCGCGCCGCCTCTCGGGAACGCGGCGCGATATCGACGAACAGCGTCGACAGATCCTGCCCGGCCAGCCGGGACGCCGCCTGATGGGCTTCCTCTGCCGCCAACCGGCGGTCCGCCGTTCCGTCCCGCGAGATGTTCGCCTTGCCGTCGGTGAGGAAAACCAAGACAGCCCGTTGGCCTTGACGGCGGATCCGCTCGCCCATATCGGCGGCGGCATCGATCGCCGCCGAGAGCGGGGTTCCGCCGCCGCCGGGCAGTCCGATCAGCCGGCGCTTCGCCCGCACCAGCGAGCGCGTCGGCGGCAGCGCCAGATCGACGCCACGGCCGGAAAAGGTGATCAGCGCCACGCTGTCCCGGCGCACATAGCATTCCGCCAGCAGCAGTTCGACCGCGCCCTTCGCTTCCGCAAGGCGGTGCAGGGCCGCGGACCCGGACGCATCGACCACGAAAACGGTGACCGTTCCCATCGATTGCTTCATCCGGCGCAGGCGGAAGTCCCCGGGCCGCACCTCGATAACCGGCCCGGTCCCCTCTGTGCGGCTGCGCCGCCGCAATGACTGCCACGGCGCGGCGGCGCGCAAGGTATCGATGACACTGAGCCGCTGACCCGGCGCCGGCCTTCCCTCACGAACGCCGATGGGGCGGCCCCGCAGCACGCTTTTCACGGTCGGGCCTTTGCGGCCCCCCGGCTCTGCCGCCGCCTTGCCGGTTTGCCGGGCGGCGAGCGACGCCAGAACTTCGGCGGGCAGAACCGCGCGGGCCGCGGAAACGATCATGTCCTGCAGCATCTCCGGGTCGAGCGCGCTGTCGCTCTTCTCCGAGTCCGCCTCCTGCGGTTGTTCGGCGGGCGCCTGCGGCTCCGGCATATCTTCCGCGTCAGGTTCTTCCATCGGCACGCGGGTCGCCCGCGGTCCAAGCACCAGCCGGGCCGCGACGGTCAGATCTTCGTCCCGCAGGGAAGTGCGGCCATCCAGGGCGGCCGAGGCTCGTGCGGCGCGCAGCGCGAACAGGGCTGCCCGGGCCGATGCCACACCCAACACAGCCGCCGCCCCGCAGACGGCCTCCGCGATCCGTTCGGACGGCTCGACCCTTGTCAGCAGATCCCGCGCGGCGGCGATGTCCTGCGGCCCGAAATCCGCGAACAGATCCTTGACACCGCCTTCTGGATCTTCCACCAGCGCGACCGAAAAGGCCGCCCGTTCGAGCAACACGGGTGGCGGCCCGTTCTCGTCGCGATCGCTTTCGTCGAACAAAACCAGCGAAAACCGGCTGGCGTGCCTTGCCGCGAAGCCTTCGCGTTCGACCCGTACGTGGCCTTTGTCCATGACGGCCGCGATCCGGGCCGCCTTGCCCACCTCCAGCCGTTCCGCCATCGGGATGACGACCGTACCGCCGTCGGCGTCGGCGAGCAGTCCGCGCTGCAGGACGGGCTTTTGGGTGTTCAACGTGGCGGCAAGATCCAACCCGCCGATCAAGCGGTCGTCATTGATCGACAAAGGCAGCCGCCGCCAAGGAGCGTCGGACGCCAGCCGCACGCGCAGAAAATCCGTCCAGGCGTCTCGCAAGGGCCCCGGCCGTGATCGGACGGCGATCCCTTGCAAACCGGCAGGGTCGACGGCGAACAATAAAGCGGCCATGCAGGCGTCCCAATCGAGCGCGGGCCGCCGGTGTTCGAAAGCGGTCACGGCCCCAGGACGTCGGCGACCGCGCGGTTCACGCGGATGACCGAGCCGGCCTCGTCGAGCGGATCGCGCCGCAACCGGTGCTGCAACGCCGCGGGCGCGACTTGTTTCAGGTGATCCACCGAGACCGCGCGCTTGCCGGCCAGAGCCGCGGCGGCGCGCGCCGCCCGCAACAGGGTCAATTCGCCCCGCAATCCATCCGTCCCGAGCGACACGCAGAGACGCGATGCCGTTTCATAGATCGCATCGGAGACCTTGATGTTCGCAAGGCGTTTCTTGGCGGAGACGATCCGCTTCCGGGTCGCGTCTTCCTCTTCCCGCCAGGCCTCCAGGAAAGCCGTCGGGTCCCGTTCGAAACTGTCCCGCCGCCGCAGGACCTGCACCCGGGTCTCGATCTCCTCCGGCGTGGTGACATCGACGGCCAGACCGAACCGATCCAGAAGCTGCGGCCGCAATTCACCCTCTTCCGGATTGCCGCTGCCGATCAGAACGAAAGCGGCCGGGTGGCGGATGCTGAGGCCTTCGCGCTCCATCAGGTTTTCTCCCGATGCCGCGACGTCCAGCAACAGGTCGACCAGATGATCCTCCAGCAGGTTCACCTCATCGATATAGAGAAACCCGCGGTTCGCCTTGGCGAGCAATCCGGGTTCGAACGCCTTTTCGCCCTGTGTCAGCGCGCGCTCCAGATCCAGCGACCCGACAATCCGGTCTTCCGTCGCGCCGAGCGGCAGGTCCACGACCGGAACTTGGCGTTTGTGTTTCTTGATGCGCCCCTGCCCCATGCCGGGGCGGCAGGCATCGCAATGGCCGCCAGGCGCGTCCGGCGCACAATTGTAGGGACAGCCGGACACCACCGACATCTCGGGCAGCAAGGCCGCCAAGCCGCGTATCGCGGTCGACTTACCCGTGCCCCGGTCCCCGAAGATCAAAACCCCGCCAATCGTCGGCTCTATGGCGGCGATCATAAGGGCGAGCTTGACGGTGTCCTGGCCGACAATCGCCGAAAACGGAAAGACTGGACGCACGCCACCTCACCCTTGAGACCACGGAAACAGGATGTACAGAAACCAAGTTTCTATGAAAGACCGTTGAATGTCATCTAAAATTGACACACTCTATCGACTAGAGTGAGTGACGGCACAAAATGCAAACGATCACCCTTTCATTCTATCGGTTCGGCACTGTGCCCGACATGGTCTGGGTCTTTACCCAAATGTTGGCGGCACGAGCCCCCCTCCGCCGCATCCCGGAACTTGGCTTCTTCAAGCTGATGGGAAGCGGGTCACGGGCCGGATTTCACCCATATCCAAATTTTGCGGTTTGGTCGGTCCTTGCGACATGGCCGTCCCTGGACGCCGCACAAAGGCATCTTTCGGACGCGCCCGTGTTTCAGCGTTTCCGCGCCCACGCGGTTGAAGACTGCACGTTCTACATGACGCCTGAACGGACCCGGGGCGCTTGGTCGGGCATCGCGCCTTTCAGCGTTTCCGACGAAGACCCCGTGGACGGGACCGGCGCGACAGCCGTCCTGACCCGCGCCACGATCAGACCCCGGCACATGCTTTCCTTCTGGTCACGGGTTCCGAATATCAGCGAAACCGCGGTCCAAAACGACCAAATGGATTTCAAGATCGGATTGGGTGAAATCCCCTGGTTTCACCAAGTCACCTTCAGCATTTGGCGCTCCGAATCCGCGATTCGCGATTTTGCCTTCAGCAAATGGCACGGCGATGCGGTAACGGCCGTCAATCGGCACGGTTGGTTCAGCGAACAACTCTTCGCCCGCTTCCATGTATTGCGGGCAGAGGGCCAATGGGAAGGGCGTGCGCCGCTGGCAACGCTGGAGGAAGCCGCATGACGGTCCGCTTGTACCGCCCCCCGGCCCCCCACCCCATCGGCGCGAATGCGGCCTTGTTCCGCAGCATGCTGACCCTGGACCGGGACCTGCTGGCGTTGATGCCCGACGTCGCCTACCGGGTCCCCGCGGCAAAGTTCGGAGTATCCCGCCGCGGCATCGTACTGGCTGCCGATCCTGCGTTGGTCCGGCGTATCATGATCGACGATGCGGAGGATTTCCCGAAGAACGACCTTATGGTCGATGCGCTGGCGCCGCTCATCAACGACGGCCTTTTCGTCTCGTCGGGCGATACCTGGCGGCGGCAACGCCGGATGATCGACCCGGCCTTTTCCCATATCCGGGTCACCAACGCGTTCGAGAAGATGCAGCAGGCCGTCGACGCCTGTGAAGAAAGGCTGGACCGGGCCGCGGCGGCAAACGAACCCGTCAGTCTCGACCGTATTATGACGCAGCTGACGGCCGACATCGTCTTCCGGACGATCTTCTCCAAGACCCTGGACGACGCGCTGGCGCGGGATTTCTTCGACGCCTGGGCGCGGTTCCAGCAATCCGTCGCGAATATCCGTGTCAGCAGCCTCCTGTTCGGAAAGCCTTGGGATCCGCCCCCGCGGTCACCCACCGTCCGATCGTCGGCAAACATCATACGATCCCACCTCACGGCCTTGGTCCAGGAACGGCTGCAGTCATCCGCTGGCGGCCTGGATGACATCTGCCAGGACATCCTCGACGCCCGCGACCCGGAGACCGGCGAGGGTTTCAGCGAGGAGGAGATCGTCGATCAGGTCGCGGTCTTCTTCATCGCCGGCCACGAGACGACCGCCAGCGTCCTGACCTGGGCCTTCTTCATCCTGTCTCAACAACCGGATCTGGTCGCGTCGCTGCGCCGGGAGATCGACGCCCTCGTCGCGGACGGCCGCCCAACCTTCAATGCGGTCAAACGCATGGCCCAGGTGCGCGGCACCTTTCTGGAGACAATGCGTCTGTATCCCCCGCTGGGATTCATACCCCGTGTCAGCCTGAAGGATACGGCCTTCGGCGATATCCCCGTGAAACGCGGCAGCATGGTGATCATCTCGCCCTGGATCGTGCACCGACACGAAAAGCACTGGCCCAACGCCGACCGGTTCGACCCGGCCCGCTTCAGCGGCGAGGCCGAAAACCGTTTCACGTCCGGCGCCTATATACCGTTCGGACTGGGCCCGAGGGTATGCGCCGGGGCTTCTTTCGCCAGCATGGAGGCCGCCCTGGTCATCGCGCGCCTCGTCCGCCGCTACGATTTCGAGAGCCTGGCCCATGAGGGCGTAAAGCCCGTTTGCCAGCTCTCCGTCCGCCCCAAACGGGATATCGTCGCCAAGGTCCGGCGTCGTCCGTCCACCAAGAGCAACAAGATGGATGGCCAAGCGCTGACCGCCGCTGCAGAATAGCGGGACCCGCGTAAACAGAGGTCCCGCATGCCCGACATTCCCCTTCCCTTCGACCGCGGCGAATATGCCGGCCGGTTGGCCAAGGTTCGCGCGGCGATGGATGCCGCGGAGGTCGACGTCCTGTTCTGCTGCGACCCCTCCAATATGGCCTGGCTGACCGGCTATGACGGCTGGTCCTTTTACGTCCACCAGGGTGTCCTGGTCGGGCCGGAGGGCGACCCGATCTTCTGGGGACGGGGCATGGACGCCAACGGCGCGCTGCGCACCTGCTACATGGCGCCCGGCGATATTGTCGGTTATGCCGACGATCTGGTGATGTCGAACGCGGCCCACCCGATGCAGGATTTGGCCAGGCTGCTGCGCGACCGGGGCTGGGGCAAGAAACGCCTCGGCGTGGAGATGGAGAATTACTACTACTCGGCCCGGGCGCACGCGGTTCTCTCGGCCGAGCATGACGGGCCGCTTGCGGACGCAACCGCGCTGGTGAACTGGCAGCGCGCGGTCAAAAGCGAGGCGGAACTCTCCTTCATGCGGCGCGCCGCGCGCATCGTGGGGGAGATGCACCGTTGTATTCGGGAGACCATGCGCCCGGGTCTGCGCAAAAACGAACTGGTCGCCGAAATCATCCGAACCGGCATTATGGGATCTGAGGATACGGACGGCCCCTTCGGGGGAGACTATCCGGCCATCGTCCCGCTGCTGCCGACGGGCCTGGACGCGACTGCGGCGCATCTGACCTGGGACGACAAACCGCTACAGCCCGGCGCCGGGACCTTTTTCGAGATCGCCGGCTGCTACCGCCGTTACCACGCGCCGCTGTGCCGCACGGTCTATCTCGGCACCCCGCCCGCCGACATGCTGGCGGCGGAAGAGGCTGTTCTGGAAGGGATCGACAAAGGCATCGACGCGGCACGCGCCGGCAATACGGCGGGTGACGTGGCGCGCGCCTTTTATAGTGTCCTGGAAAGGCGCGGCATCTCGCGCGAGGGGCGTTGCGGTTATCCCATCGGGCTCAGCTATCCGCCGGACTGGGGCGAGCGGACCTTCTCGATCCGGCCGAGCGACGAAACCGTCCTGCAACCCAACATGACCTTTCATTTCATGCCGGGCTTGTGGATGGAGAATTGGGGCTTGGAAATCACCGAGACCTTGCGGGTTACGGAAACCGGTCCGGCAGAGTGCCTGGCCGACGTGCCGCGCAATCTGGTCATTCTAGATTAGGAGCGAATGCATGACCGGCCCCAGCGACGCCGCACGGGCGTCCAACATGTCCCTGCCGCAACGCGCCTGGAATATCCGGCGAAAGGCGCTGCTGATGGGCGAGGTTCAGGGCCAAGGCTATATCGGCCAGGCTCTGGGCATCGCGGACGTCCTGGCCGGCTGTTACTTTCACGCCCTGACCTACAAAGCCAACGACCCCGAGTGGGAAGGGCGCGACCGCTTCCTGCTCTCGATCGGGCACTACGCCATCGCCTTGTACGCCGTCCTGATGGAAGCCGGCATCCTGCCGGAAGAGGAATACGAGACCTACGGCATGGACGACAGCCGCATGCCGATGTCCGGCATGGCGTCCTATACACCCGGCATGGAAATAACCGGCGGGTCCCTGGGGCAGGGACTTGGCATTGCCGTCGGCATGGCGATGGGGTTGAAGCGGAAGTCCAATCCCGCCTTCGTGTATAATCTGATGTCCGACGGCGAACTGGGCGAAGGCTCCACCTGGGAAGGCGCGATGGCCGCCGCGCATCACCGGCTCGACAACCTCATCTGTCTGGTGGATTTCAACAACCAGCAGGCCGACGGGAAGTCGACGCAGATGATGAGCGCCGAGCCTCTGGAAGAAAAATGGAAAGCCTTCGGCTGGCACTGTCAGCGGGTCGACGGCAACGACATGGAAGCCGTGGTCGCCGCGCTGGACGCGGCGCGACGCGATCCGGAGCCGAGACCGCGGGCGGTGGTCTTCGACACAAGAATGTGCAAGGGCGTGCCTTTCCTGGAAGAACGGGAGATCACCCATTTCGTCCGGGTCGAGCCGGACGAATGGCAAAAGGCCCTGACCGTGTTGGAGGAGGGAAAGCCGCAATGACGCTCGCCTCGATGACCCGCAAGAACGAACCCCGCCGGCCGCCCCGCGGTAAGGACGGCAAGCCCCTGCGAACCTCCGCCATGATCGCCTCTCTGGCGGCGGAAGGCTACGAGACGGTGCAGGCGCCCTTCGGTCACGCCCTGGTCGCGCATGCGGAAACCGACAACCGGATCGTCGGCCTGACGGCGGATCTCTCCAAATATACCGACCTGCATGTCTTCGCGCAGGCGATGCCCGACCGCTTCTACCAGATGGGCATGGCCGAACAGGTCATGGTGTCCGCCGCCGCCGGATTGGCACGGGAAGGGTTCGTGCCCTTCGCAACGACCTATGCGGTCTTCGCCTCCCGCCGGGCCTACGATTTCATCGCCATGGCGATCGCGGAAGAGAACCTCCCCGTCAAAATCGTCTGCGCGTTGCCCGGCCTGACCACGGGGTATGGGCCGAGCCATCAGGCGACGGAAGATCTGGCGATTTTCCGCGGCCTGCCGAACATGACAATCCTGGATCCCTGCGACGCGGACGATCTGGAAGGGATGGTGCCGCAGATCGCCGCCCATGACGGCCCGGTCTACAGCCGTCTGCTGCGCGGGCAGGTTCCCAGGGTTCTGACCCGCCACAAACCCGACTACCGATTCCAACTGGGCAAGGCGCAGACCATTCGGGACGGAAAGGATGTGCTGGCGATCTCCACCGGCTTCATGACCATGCGGGCGTTGGACGCGGCGGAAAGGCTCCAGGCGGACGGTATCGACATGGCGGTTCTGCACGTCCCGACGGTGAAGCCATTGGACACGGAAACCATTCTAAGGGAAGTGCGAGCGTCGAACCGTCTGGTCGTCACGGCGGAAAACCATACGGTGGTCGGCGGGTTGGGCGAAGCCGTGGCCCGCGCGGTTCTGACCGGCGGCGCCGCGCCGGTCTTCAGGATGATCGCCCTGCCGGACGCCTTTCTGGAGGCCGGCGCCCTGCCCACCCTGCACGACATGTACGGCCTCTCCGTCGAGAAAGTCGCCGAGCAGATCAAGGGGTGGCTTTGACGGGCCGCACGAGTTTGAAGGGATAAGGGCCTGCCGGGCCGACACAGGAGGGATAGCGCCATGGGCCTTTTGCAGGACAAGTTCGCCATTGTAACAGGGGCCGCGTCGGCGCGCGGTTTGGGCAAGGCCACCGCGGGACTGTTCGCCGAGCACGGCGCTCGGGTCGCCGTCCTCGACCTGGACGAGGCCGCCGCCAGAAAGGCCGCGGCTGAAATCGGCCAAGATCATGTTGGGTTGGCTTGCGACGTCACCGACAAGGAGGCCTGCGAGGCGGCGGTGCGCGACCTCATGACCCAATGGGGCCGGATCGATATCCTGGTCAACAATGCCGGCATTACCCAACCGTTGAAAATCATGGAGATCGGACAGGACGCGTACGATGCGGTTCTGGATGTCAATCTGCGCGGCACGCTGAACATGAGCCAGGCGGTGATCCCCGGCATGCGCGCACGACACGCCGGCAGCATCGTGAACCTATCGTCGGTTTCGGCCCAGCGCGGCGGCGGGATCTTCGGCGGCCCTCACTATGCCGCGGCCAAGGCGGGCATCTTGGGGCTGACCAAGGCCATGGCCCGGGAATTGGCGCCCGACAAAGTCCGGGTCAACGCCATTTGCCCGGGCTTCATCGCAACGGACATCACCAAAGGCAAACTCACCCCGGCGATGAAAGAGCAAATCCTCGCCGGTATTCCGATGGGCCGGGTCGGCGAGGCGTTCGACGTTGCGGGCTGCGCCCTGTTTTTGGCCTCCGACCTGTCGGCCTATTGCACCGGCACGGAAATCGACGTCAACGGCGGGTCGCTCATTCACTGAGCCGCCGTAGAGATCCGGTTCCCTACGACGCTTCCTGTGCTCGAATGCGCTCCGTGTGCACTTTCCGGAAATGCTCGTGCGCTTCGGGCGTTCCGTCGTGGAAACTACCGAACCATTTGTCGAGCGGGAAGTTATACTCCCCGAAATTCACGTTGTGATACCGGTGATGCAGATAGTGCATGTACCGATCGTTGCGCACCGAAACCGTATCGCCGAACACAATCTCGTCGAACCCGGAATGGCTGACCGCGGGGCCGAGGCCTGTTTGAAATCCATTGAACATCATATGCAATGGGTGACTGGGTATGACGAGATGGATCAACATGCAGCTGAAGTAGAGGAGATGCTCTACAGGATGCATGGCCATCCCAGACCACGGCCCGACATTGACGTTCTTATGGTGCAGATAATGGACGGAGTCATAGAGCGGCTTCCAGTGAATCAAACGATGAATCCAATAGAAGTGAAAGTTCCGCCAGAAGGGCACCAACAGCATCAGCACGACGAACCAAACCGGGTTTGACTCGAAGCTGACATAGGGAATCAGGTCGTTCGCGTAAGCCCACCAGAGGCCGCATTCGTACGCACTCCAGAACAGCACACCCATGTAGGACCAGAACACGTTGTCGTAAACCTGATCCTTGAAGAGGAATATGGAGCTGTTCTCAGCCATCCATTTCCCGCTGTATTTTTTCTGCCGACCCTGCATCTTGAATTTGTAGAACCACAGATGAAATGCGCCGTTCCAAAGGGTGAGAATGACGGCATTGCGCGCAACGATCTCCGCGATCCAATCAGGGCTTACGGTTGCCATGCGCGACATTTCCGGCGTGAAGAATGCGTAGGACACGCCGATCACCGCCATATAGATGACGAACCAGGGAAAGAAGAAACTGGGAAAGCCGAACAGCGCCCCGCGAATCCGGATCCAGTTGGTCGGCCAGTCCAGAAACGGTTCCAAGTAGACGGGACGGCCCGACCGCCACTCTCCGCGGCGGTCCCGCTCTTGCCCGTGCTCGTCAATCGTGAATTTCGGTCTGGCCATGGCTTTCCTCGGACGTCTAGCGCTGATCACGCGAGACCCTAAAGTCACGAAACGCGCCCGTCAATAGTTTCGAAACTTTTTAATATTATCGAAATTATAAGTTTATTTGGAAACTTCTTGACTGAGCGGTCCATTCGCATAGGGTGCGGGCAGATTGGATAGGGAAGACCCATCGTGGATCTTGAAAAAGCACAGGAAGCGCAAAGCCGGGAAGTATACGACCTGTTGCGCGACGGATTGATCTGGGGCCGCTGGAAATCGGGCGAACGCCTGAAGCCGCAGCACCTGAAAACCGAGTTTCACTGCACGACGACCGCCCTTCGGGAAGCCCTGCTGCGCCTTGCCGGCGAGGGTCTGGTCGTGTCGGAAAAAAACTTCGGTTTCCGCGCCGTGGTCCATTCCGAAGAGACGTTCCGGGAGGCCGCACACCTTCGCCTTATCCTGGAACGAGAGGCCGCGACGATCGCGCTGCAGACCGGCGACCTGGAATGGGAAATGGCGTTGAGCGCGGCCCATAACAAACTGAACTACGTCGAAACCCTGATGGATCGCAGCGACGACATCACGCCCTATGTGGCGCAATGGTCGAAACAGGACTGGGAGTTTCACTACACGCTCTTGGCGGGATGCGGGTCGACGCTTCTGATGAAGAACTACAAGACGACGTTCGATACCTTCCGGATGTACGCCGTCTCGGAAACCAAGGACTACGGTTTCGCGGGCCAGATGACCATCAACGAACATAACGATATTTTCGAAACAGCCATCCGGCGGGATGTTCCGGCCTGCATCCAAGCGATCGAGCGGCATCTCACCCTGTTCAAGGATGGAAACCGGTCGGCCGAACCGGTCCCTGCCAAGAAACAGATTGCCTTGAAGGCAGATCAACTCAGCGGCTCCTAGGATATGAAAAACATCTACACCTTCGCCGCGATTCCCGCCCAAAGGACCGTGACGATCGCCGATCTCCGTGCCGGAAAAGGCCAAAAAAAATTCGTCCAAGTCACCGCCAACACCCCGGACGAGGCCCGCGCCGTCGAACAAGCGGGCATCGACATGATGATCTGTGACGGGGTCAACGTTGAGACCGTCCGCGCCGCGAACAAGACGACCTTCTGCACCGCCGTCGTGAAAATCACGGAACACGCCACGACGGACGACATCATGCGCGAGGCCTTCCGCGTTTTGCATCTGGGCGCCGACGCAATCATCACCCCAAGAAGTTTCGATACCGTGGAGACCTTGGCGAAGGAAGGCATTCCGGTGATGGGCCATTTGGGCCTTGTTCCCCGAAAGAGCATCTGGATCGGCGGCTTGCGCGCGGTCGGCAAGACGGCCGAGGAAGCGATTGAGCTCTTCAAGGACTTCAAACGCCTGGAAAACGCCGGCGCTTTCGCCGTCGAGGCGGAAGTCATTCCGGGAGACGTCTTGGCGGAGATTTCCCCGCGGACCGGTCTGGTCACGGTTTCCCTCGGGTCGGGTCCCGGCGGCGACGTGTCGTACCTGTTCATGAATGACCTGTGCGGTGAAACGAAAGGCGCACCGCGGCACGCCCGGGCCTTCGGAAACCTGGGCGCCATGTACGACGCCATCTATGACGCCCGCGTCGCGGCCCTCACCGCATTTCGGGAGGCCAGCCTGCAATCCGAGTTCCCCGCAAAAGCGGAAACGGCGAAGATTGATAGCGGAGAACTGAACGTATTCCGCGATGCTTTGCACGCCGGCATCGACGTCTGAAGCCTGTTAATTGAGGAACACCGATGAGTAATCTCGTTCGCGCTTGCAGTACCAGTGACATTGAAGAAGAAGACGTTCTACGCTTTGACCACGGGGACAAAACCTTCGCGATTTATCACGGCCCAAACGATGACTTCTTCGCAACCGATGGGTATTGCACACATGAAAAGGCGCATCTCGCGGACGGGTTGGTCGACGAGTATGAAATCGAGTGCCCCTTGCACGCCGGCGCCTTCGACTATCGGACCGGCGATCCGACGATCGCCCCCGCCTGCGTCCGTCTGAAGACCTATCCCGTCGTCCTCAGGGACGGGGATGTGTATGTCCAGATCGACGGCTAGAGCGGTGCGCACCGTGCAGGAGAGAGAGCAAGCAGCGCTTTCCAACTCTTTGTAGAGGCGGCCGAACACGCGGCGACGCCTGACCGTTCCGCCCTACAGGATGTGGGGTTTGGCGGTTCCCGCGACTGCAGGAAATCCCGGACGGGCCAGCAAGGAAACATCAACGGACATGTTCCGAGCGCACGTTCTACAATTCCCGCCCCCGGATGACCCGATCCTTCTGATCGGCGGAAACCTCCACGCGCCCGTCTCCCGCACGCCGCTTGTCGATTTTACCTTGCGAACCGCCGGTACTCCAATTCTTCCGCTTTTTCCGAAGCCCCTCCCCGTCCCTCGCCAACTTTCTGACTGCCTTCTGTCCAACGTTCTTACCCTTCTTCGACGTTAAGGTATCTGAGAGCTGTCGAACAACCTGGGGCACAGCCACACTGGTTCCGCTAAAGGGCACACTGTTGGTTCCCGATCGGGTACTGGCCGTAAGAATACCTCTCAGCGAACGTGAGCTGTCGCCTACAGCCGCTGCCTGGACGCCATCCTTTCCTTTCCTTGCGGCGGCTGCGGAGTACAAGGATGCCTGACCGTCATGATCGTGGTTCGCCCCGACGGCAATTGTGGATGCCCCGGATACCGCCCCGCTGAGGGAGCCGAATCTTCTTACAACCGAACCATCCTTATCGTCTTGAATCCAATCGCCACGCTCGTCAAAAACCTTGTACTTTTCGTCATCGATAAAGGCGGTGCCGCCACGTTCCGGATAGCCGAAAGGCATCTCTTCACGTTGCACCCAAGCCTCAATCCGTTCTCCTTTCTTGATCTTCGCCGACACGCGCACTTTCCAGACCCCGCACGCGGCCGCAGTGCGTTTCTTCTCCAACGCCGATGTATCCGTCGGGCCGACAATAACAAGGATACGGTTTTTGCTTGCCGATACGGGCCGATCATAGCTGACCTGCGCTATGGCGTCGTGGGTTCCACCTCGCTCAGCCAGAACCTTTATCTGCGGGGATGCCTCATCCGAGAGATCATGCGGACGCCATGATCGGGATTTCACGTTTGGCGGTTCGATCGTAATCTTAACGTCCTTCGCCTTCTTGGGCACATAGATCTCAAGATAACTCGAGGTGCGGTCCCCCGGCCCCAAACGCCACTCCAGGCCCAACGCTTCGGTCTTTTTCTTCTTGGCTTTCTTTCTGGCATGGCGCCGGCGTAGAAACCCATTTCCAGACGCCATTACCAATACGGCAGAAAATTCCTTCTTTGATTTGCCTTTTACGGTTCGATACCTGCGAAGTTGTGCCTCAATCAGTCTTTCAATGTAGCTTTCTCCGTCCCGCGAACCATTCGAAGGGCCAATGCTTAAGTTGATTAGAACAGGGACTCGGCGATCAGGATCTTCGGTACCTTCATAAAGTACTTTCGAAATCAGTTTGGCGCGCTCAAGGATAAAATTAATTCCCCAGGCTACGAAAAACCCAAGTGTCGCACCCGAATTATCCCAGTTTGCGCCCGCAGGCAGCTGAACCGCGACTAAGCGGTGAAAGTCGCGCAACGCGCCGGGTCTGCCACCGGTGGCAAGATCAGCAATGGATGTGCCGTGTGTGGTACGTTTCAAAATGTTGTAGTGGTCGAACTCGGGTCCGGCCAATCCAAGCGCGACAAGAGGATCTGTTGTTTCTGCGCTGAGCCTGCGGGCTTTATCGATATCCTCTTTTAGCAGTTCGAACCCGAAGGGAGCAGCTTTCTTGCCTCCTTTACGAGCCGCCCCTTCCTGAATCCAGGCAAAGTCCACTCGCGTCCCAGAATCGCCAACGAACGCGTCATGCGCGACGTCGATCGCGTCGTCTATCACACCAATCACTTTGAAATCTTCGGGAACGAATAGTGCCGGCTTCTGCCAAACCGGGGGTCGAGGTTGTGAGGTAGCCGCTTCGGGCACAAGGGGCGCGGGGAATACAATCTTGTCGGGATCAGGCCTTTTATCCAAGTCGATATGCCCACCAAAGGCCTCAGGACCATCGAAAGCACTTTCGAACCTCTGGATTGACAGCACTTCGGCAAGCTTTTTCTCTTCAAAGTCGTCCCTGTCGAAAACAATCATAAAGGGGCGGCGGGATAACTCGGGAGTGTCGCGGTAAGTAACCAATGAATCGCGACCGGCCGTAAGGGCCCAATGGCCATATGGGTCGGCCGAGACCTGCTGAACCTTTTGCCACTTCATCATGGCATAAGCTCCTTGAGCGCTTGCTCCCAAATCCAATTCAAGGCGTCGGACCGATCAATTGCGGACCGTTCGGTTTCATTCAAAGCTTCCAGTCTCAGAATCGTCTGTTTCGAACTTTGGGTTTTCCACTTCTTTTTTCTGACCCAACTTTTGTCGGTATCCAGCTTCATCAGTTTATTGAGCTGGAAGTCCTCGGCACGCATTTTCCGACCGTTGAAACGCGCCGTATGAACGACGGCAACGCTGCATCCAGCGCGCGCTACGAAGTACTCAGCGAGTGTCTGTCCCAAAGCGGCGCCGGAAATGCTGTCTGCGGGGAAATGTACACCGGCGACCACCCGATTGGTGGAGATGCGACTAGCCTGACGGTCAAGCATACGGGCCATATCAACACGCGCAGGATCGTTTGCGCATTGCTTCCTGGCTTGCGCGGTCAGGTACTTCAGCATTTCCGCAACGATGAAAGCCTCTACCGCATGCGCAGCCGGAAGCGCACCATGCCCTGGTGTTGGAATCATGGGTTGCACCTGCTCCGAATATGTGTCGGGCCGTAGGCACGCCAACGCATGTTTAATCCGCATCGATACCGAGGCGGCGAAGCCCTGCGCCAAAGCGATCAACTCAAAGGTAAAACGGTTGCGTTCGGGGTGCAGCGGCAGGATCGCGCCGAAGTAGGGTGTCGGAAAGCCAAGTTGGGTATGGATTTCCGCAAAGCGGTCCGTGCGCAAATCCGCGTGAGCGCGCACAAGATCGAGCTGATGCTTGAAATCCTTCTGGGTTGGGCGAACTAAATGAGAAAGGAGAACCGGGTCAGCTGTTTGCGGCGCCTTGTCACTTGCTTGTGTCTCGTAGTTGCGATGCCACAACCCTACCGCAGCCTCACCGTCAACTTTTCCCGTCGTGTAAGCCAAACGCGAGAGAATTTCGTTTTCAAGAATGAAACTGCGAACCCAGGGGGGAAGCCTTCGCATATTCTCTGCATCGTCCCCCTTAAGCTTCTTAGGTTGCCGAGTAGCTCCCTTCCAATACCCGGAAATGCCGTCTTGCGCCGTGTTCAGGCCGGAAGACAGGATCGGGGGATAGACCGGCTGGCCCCCGAAAACGCCAATTGACGCTCCCAGGCCGGAAAAGCCGCCCGACCCACCTGCGACGCCGGCGCCGCCAGCACCCCCAGCTCCGCCGGCACCGCCCGCGCCACCAGCACCGCCGGCTCCCCCGGCGCCACCCGCTAACCCGAATGTCGACATGTTACTCTCCCTCTCGTTCAGTCCGGAATACCTGCAGCTCTAAGCGCGTCCGCCCACGAACGCCCCGTCTCGAATTCGGCTGCAGGGTGATTTGCAAGATAGGTCTCAACCCGAAACTTCGGATCGGCGTGCATAAGTTCGAACGCCGAACGCCGCGCCTCCTCTTCCCGCCCCAAATTCTGAAGAGCGATGGTTTGGACGCGCAGAGTTGACGGGTGCTTTGCATTCTGCCGAAGAGACGCCCGGCTGAGTTCCAGCGCCCGGGAGAAGTTCTTCGCCGACAAATGCGCCGTTGCCGTTAAGCTGTCATAGTGATACTTCTGCGGATCGAACGGTGAGAGCCGGCGTCCGCGCTCGGTGTAGGTTACCGCCGTTTCGGCCTCGCCCTGAAAGGCATGCACCACACCGTACACCAAGCAGGAGAAAGCGTGGCTCGGCTCAAGGTCCAACGCGAGTTCCAACTGTTCCTTGGCAAGATCCAGACGCTTTTGAGCATGGCATTTGATCATCCCGTCGAAACTTAGTGCCGTCACGGAATCCGGCTGATGGTCGAGGGATTTTGCAATCAGCCCTTCCGCCAACTCGATGTCCAGCGTCGGGCAGGGCGTCAGACTCTTTATCACGCGCAACGCATGCCAGTTTCCAAGCCAGGCAAGAAGCTCAGGTTGCTTGGGCGCTCTCGAAAGGGCTTCGTTCAGGAACTCACCGGCCTTTTTGACAACCTTCGCCCGTTCGCTGTGCATCATGGAAATCGCGCCAATCAGCAATTCGTGCAACTCCAGACTCTCAAGCGGTTTTTCCAGAGAGACCCGCGCAATCGCGCGATGACCGGCCCGCACGATCCGGCGGACTATCGTCAGCGCGAGGTCTGTTTCACCGTTCAATACATCCGCAACCGAACCCGAATAGATCTCGGAAGATACCAGCCGGCTCGTCGACATGTCGTGACAATCGACCGCGGCCTCGAACCGCGAGGCGGTCAGGTTGATACTGCCGGTTACAACAAAGCGGCAATGCAGATCGCGGAAGCGCGTCACATCCAAACTGTGCTCATTCGACAGCATTCTCGCGGACAGGGGCGAGACAACCGAAACGATCCTGGTTCGTGACAGGCAGCGGGAGATCATCTCAGCCATGACGTCGCCGAAGAGGTTGGCCTGACCGTCGTTGCTATGCCCCCTGAAGGGAACAACGACGACCCCCGGCAGAAGATCAAAGTCGAGAATCTCCAGACCCTCTTGCGGCACGATGGGGGGCATGGCCGAGGGCGTTGGAACCGGGGAGGTCCAGGCTTCTTCCGGCAGCAGTTTGGTGTCGTTCCGCCGCTCTCTCAGCCAGTCGTTGAAACACTCCTGATAGCGGATATCCATCCCTTCGAGGAACGCGCCATCTTCAGCTCTTCCAGCGAAAACAAGTACTGAGCAGTCCAGAGAGATCTGTTCTCGGTTCGCGCTAAGCAGTTCTTCGTGTCCGTCGCCGATAGCGCTGCGCAGTGTCGAAAGCGCGGTCCTCAGGCTGCCTTGCGCCTGTTCCGCCTGTACGTTTCCCCAAAGATGGGTCTGTAACCAGGGCCGCGTTCTGCTCCCCGTCGGAGAGGTTGCCAGTAATGCAATCAATGCCTGCTGTTTAGAGGATAAAATGATTTTGTCCCGGCCCACGCGGCCGAACTCAAACGGACCAAACAGCCTTATGTAAAAGCGTTTGCTCATTTTTTGCCCATTCTCCCCAATGCGGCAATGTATGACAATGCCAATACAATTAGCGGTCGAATGCAAGGGCGTTAATACTTTTTTAACGAACAATTTATGGTGCCCGCACAACGGGCAGCGGACGCACCGAATTGCACCAAAGTTTTAACGGTGTTCTCGCGAAGAACCCTCTCGCCACTGACGCTGGGATAACGCTGACCTGGGATACTGGCTCCAGTTCCAGTGCAACAGAGCGAAAGATCCAGGCGCATGATTTTCTTGACGAGCCACAGCAGGCGAGCCCCCGAAGAAACGGACAGCCGCCGCTCGGATACAACCAACGCAGGTACATCTTCGGACTGGGTGACCTGCGGGTTCACGAAACCGGACAAACTTCACCCTACGCAAACCAACAACAGTCCCTTCAGGTACTATTTCCGGGATGCGCCCGAGGTACCCCACACAGACTCGACGGTATCGAAGCTCGACGCCCTTGCCGATGCGATGGTCGAAGACCCGCCTGCGCCTGACGGTATCGGCAAAATACCGCCGGTCTTCACCTATTGGGGTCAATTCATCGATCACGACGTAACGGCAAACACCGACCGGGAAAACGAGATCTCAAAGATCGACGCCGCCGACGTCCCCCCCGTTGCCCGCGAGGATGTCGAGCGCGAGTTGCAAAACCTCCGATTTGGCTCCCTGGGTTTGGACAGTCTCTACGGTGGCGGCCCCATCCAGGGACCGTGGGCCAAAAAGCTGCAACAGGCGCTGCGCTTTCCAAAGGACAGGTCCATGCTGTGGATTGGAACAACCTTCGACGATGGTCTCGAAGGGGTGCCGCTCCCCCGTGATCCGGGGCGCGATGTCCTTCGGCTCGACCGGCTCCTGAAAGGAAACGGAAGCCCGATCAGCGCGGATGACATCCTCGCCTTACCGGAGGATTTGCGTGCGCTCTATGTCAACAAAGACGGAAGTTTTCGGGTGCAACGCGCGATCCTGGGGGACGCGCGCAACGACGAGAACCTGGCGGTATCGCAACTTCATCTCGCCTTTGCCCGGGTGCACAACCGGATCGCTGCCACGGCAGCGGACTTCGGCGGGCCTTCCGGCAACCCCGACCAGGTTTTCGAATGGTCGAAGAAGCGTCTGATCTGGATCCACCAATGGCTCATCCTGCATGAGTATCTCCCGCAGATTTGCGATCCCGAGATTGTCTCGAATGTGCTGGATGCCGGGGCGCCACTCTACTCGGCTATGTTCCGAACCCATGCGCCGTCATCGCATGAAGCAATGCCGATACCTCTTGAATTCTCGGTCGCTGCCTTTCGCTTCGGGCATTCCATGGCGCGGGCGGGTTACGACTGGTCGAGGCGCTTCGGCCGCGAGGTGCCCGGCGAGCCTCAGCTTTTATCGCGCGCCAGCTTCAGGAACCTTTTCGAGTTCACCGGAAACGCCTCACCGCCGATGTCAACGGCGGGCAGACCTTCAACCCCGAGGCTCCCACAGCATTGGGCGATTGAGTGGGACCGGTTCGTAGAGCCCCCCGTAGAGGGGATGGAGGATCGGTCCGCGCGCCCCATCGATACACTTCTATCGCTGCCGATGAGCGATCTCTTCAATGAAGAAGAAGGAAGTCATGGGGTTCTCCGGAATCTCGCCAAACGCAATCTGCGCCGGGGACACCGGTTGAACCTGCCGTCGGCGCAGTCCTGCATCGCGGAGATCAACGACCGGCTCGGCTACGGCATTACTCCCCTAAGCCCGGAGCAACTCAGCAGCAGCGCCACGGGCGCCGCGCTCGAAGCGGGCGACTTTCTGAACCAGACGCCGCTTTGGTTCTACGTCTTGAAGGAAGCGGAGGCCGTTGGCGTGGACGGCCGCCTCGGCCCCCTGGGCAGTTGCTTGATCGCCGAGACATTGGCCGGTCTTGTCATCAATGATCCCGAGAGCTTCTGGCGCCAGCCGGGGTCCGGACAGGACGACCGATGGCATCCCTCGGACGGTCCGATGCCGGCAGGCGAGCCTGTCTCAAGCATCAAGGCCCTTTTGCGGACAGCCCTGGTGCTCTGATCCGGCGATGACCAATACACCGAACCATACCGCCAGACGGCACCCACCATTCACAGCATTTCTTTCCTGTTTTTTATTAATGATCTCGATCCAAAGGAGTGGAAGATGAGAAATCGAATTCTAGCAAGCGTATGCGGCGCTTTCCTATTGACCGCATGCTCAACCACCGCCCTGAAGCCGGTGCAAAACGAAGTCAGCAGCGCCGCCGAGGCAGGCGAAACACACATCGCTGTCCTTAGCGTCGAACCGTGGAGCAATGTCGTCGGCGATTTGTCGGCGGACTTCAAGTTCGACGAATCCGCAGCGCTGGAAGGGGCACTTCCGCGACTGTCCGCCTACGAGGAAAAGATGCTGGACCGCTTTGCCGCCGCCTTGAATCTGGGGCTACCCAGCACCAGCACGGAAGTTGAACGGGTAAAAAATCTCGAAACTGGGGAAGAAACCGGCAAGGAGATCTACAGAGAAACGCCTGGGGAAGCGCCAGGCACCGACGCCGTTCCTGCATTCGACGGCAACCGGTCCGCGGCCGACCAGCCGGGCATTCCCGAAGAGACGCGGAACAAGGTCTTTGACAACAACGATCCCGTGTTGCGGTACCAGGCCGCCAACGCCCTGTTTCAGTATGTGAATGTCCTTCAGCGGCTGGTCAAAAACACACCGAAGTTTGAAGATTACACACCATTCCTGGTTACCTTCCAGATCACGTCTTTCCCGTATGCGCGTCATCAACCCTATGACATCTATCTGGACATGAGTTTCTATCCGTCCATCAACCGCAAGGCTACTGGGTCGGTTGGAAGATATCAGGATATCCAAAACCATCTGACGCCCATCGTCGTCCCAGTCCTGATTACGGACAATCTGCAGGCCCAATCCGTGAGCCGGGCGGCGGAACAAATCCGGCAGTTCAAATTTGCCGTCGATGCCCTAACCGGAGGCATAGGGGCGTCCCTGGGATTGAACTCCAGCAACGAACGGTCCGGATCCGTCTTTGGAACGGACTACACCAGCACCTTTTCGGTCGGGAAAACGTCGGAAAACGCGATCACCGCCGTCCTGGGCGCGGCCGTCAATCCGGTTTCCGACTTCGCAATGATCAGGCGAACGCACAATGTTTCAACCCTGATCTTTGTGCCGGATGCCGCTCTGGAAGCGACCGATCAGTTTGCGGATGGCTTCAAGGTGGAGAACGGCAGATCGGGTTCTGTTACCGACTGCGAACGGATCGGGACTTCCGACCGCTATGCGTGCGCCACTGCTGACTTCCCTCTCGAGCGCAGGATCCAAGTCGTCAATACGGTATCGCTGCGCCGCCCCGATAAGGTGGAGCCGGCCCTTCCAATCGTTGGCCGGAATCACAAGGGCTCTTTAGAGAGGGCTCAGACGAAGCTTGCGACCTATGGAATTCTCCACAACCTCGAGAAGTGTCTCGCCAAAGAAGAGAATTCAGGCACTTCTTTGGGAGCATTGATCCGGACTGTACCGCTCTCAAACTATAAGAAACTTGCGGACACTTTAGGCAAGTGCGAGGACATCCAATCGCTATCTGAGTTTATTTACCATATTTTAGTTGAAGTTTACAGCGAGTCGCCCGGTCCGCGGACGACCACCATTGTTCTTCCGAAAAAGCCGGCACCTAAAAAGCCGAACCTTTCGATTGCGTCTCTATCGGACCGCATCAGTGCGTTCGACAACCAAGCCACAGGAAAGATGATGGTGGAGGTTTCCGGCGTCTCAGGAAACGCTCCCAAGAACCTGACCGCCCGCGTGTCCGTGATCACGGATGGTGGCGAAGAGGTCACATCGGTTGCCGAGAGTATTTCCGTCAAGGGTGGCAAACTCGTCGCAACATTTCCATCACTGTTGGGCAATGGCGTGACCAGCAAGCAAAAGCTCGCCGGCACGATGACGCTTCGCTACCAAAACTCCAGCACCTGGGCTTCTCAGGTTTTCACCGACCTCATCTATCAAGGCAAACCGGCAAGCAAAAAAGCCCAGTCGGGCAGTTCGTCCAACAACAGCACAACGGTAACGGTCAGCCACAACGGGGAAGTCGAAGTCGAAACCACTCAGAAAACCAACTGACTTGGCAACCGCACACCGACCTAGAATGAGGAAAAGATCATGAGCATCTTGGAAAATGCACAACTCGACAAACTTATCGACGACGCGCTGATAGCAATCAGGTCTTCAGAGCGCGGGCCGGAGGACATCTTTACCTATACCGATGTGCTTCACCGGGCGACCGGCACCGGATCGAAGTTTCCCGCCCTCTACCGGAACGCCGTGACAACGCCGTTTTCCAGCGCAATGGCGGAAATAGGGCCGGACGGCTGGTATGACGTTCTGCGCCGCGACCCGCAGTTGGAGGGGATCGGGCTGCTCGGCCTGGATATTATTCAGGCGATCACACAAAGAGCGGAAGAGTATGTATTCGATGCGACTCAGGCACTGCAGGAAGTCGTCAGCGACTTGTATGACGGGTTTCTTAGCGATGCGGACCGGGAGGGAGTGAAATCGCCGGACCATGGTGTAGCGGCGCCGCTGGTGAAATGGGGGCGGCCCAACTTCGGTCCCTATGTCTGGCCATCCCGCAGCTCGCAAATCTACGGTGCGAAAGCAGGGGTCGTGAACCTTCCGCCGGCTTTTGCAAGCGGCGGACTGGCGGCCTGGGCCGCGCTCGGCCATGAAACGTCGGGTCATGAGATATTGCATGCCGACGAAGGGCTCCATGACGAGCTCAGTGCCGGTGTCGCACAGGCGATCTTAGCCTCCGGTCACGCTGACTTGGCCAACCAACATACCCGCGAGCGTTTGGCATTCTATTGGTCGAGCCGGATCGACGAGACGGCGTCGGATGTGATGGGCATCGTAAATATGGGGCCCTGCGCCGCTATCGGACTCATCGCCTATTTCAGGGCTCTTTCGGAAGCATATAGCGGCGAGCGCAAACTCTCCTCTCAAGCACCCGGAAACGGCCCGCACCCGGCGCCACTCGCGCGCGCCTATATCATGGCTGAAGCCCTCAAGCTCTGCAGCTTCGATCAAGGTGAACAGTGGCGTGATGAAATTATGGCCGAGGTTGCGAAAGACGAAGCTGCCACGGGGATCTTGCTGGGCGATCATGAATTCACCATCGCCGAAGTCAAAGCGGCGGCGGAGATTGTAACGACTGCGATTCTGACCGACAGCCAAGAGGCGCTGCAGGATCACGCGCTCATCGAAATCCAGGATTGGCGTCAAAGCGATCAGCAGATTGTCGAGATGCTCGCGGCGATGTCCTTTCTTGGTAATGCATCCCCGGAACAGAGCACACTGACCGGGGTCTATGCGGCGCATGTCGTTTCGGCCGCGATTTCCTCCGCACTCATCACCGGCGACCTGAAGTCGTCTCATACCAGAATGGTTGAAATCGCTGCAGCCATGCATCGCCACAATCCGTCCTGGAGCAATCTTCATGTTGCAACGGCGGGGGATTTCCACGGACTTCATGTTTCGGCGTCCTCTGCCTATCACGCCTGGGTTCATCGCAGCGCCCCCAAGAAACGTTCGGCAAAGAAGCCGGCACGACAGGCCAAGAAAAAGAACGGCGCCAGCACGCCGGCCGGCGGCCGCGGCGGATCCTCGATACCGGTGTTGCTCAGCGGGCGGGGCGGATCGTCAATTCCGGTGCTGTTGAGCGACTACGGCAATATGGGGGCGCAGTATCGCTCGTGCGCGGGCAAACTCGGTGGTGTGGACATTATCGTTCTGTTGGCAAAAGCCGGGTTCCTGCCGCCCGACGACGCTCTTCAGGACGGCAATCTGGAACCAAAAGAAGGCAATGAAAATGCGTTGAAGAAGAATGCCGTCTGGCAAAGCGTCACAGAAAAACTGGCAGCGGCACCTCCAGACGTGTCGTCTCTGTTGTTCGCCGAGCTCGGCTCGACACTCGGCGCCACGCACTAGGGTGTTCGCAAAAGCGCTCTCCTGAGAAAGTTCGTTACACCTCCACTCCCGGTTCTAAGAGCGCACCGGGAGTGTTTCCTTCAAGCGAGTCCCGCTTTCCGCCCATGAAAATCCATCAACCGGCCGCGCATCGTCCCATCGGACCATGCGTCTCAGGCGCCGGAACTATCGCGACAGTGTTCGGCCCTCCGAAACCGGCGCGGCACCCGGGAGCCGGCAAGCCCATCGCGACGCCCCCCGGATACGGTGGAGGGTTCCCGGTTCTTTTCGGGGCGGCAGCCCGACAAAGCTACGTAAGCCGGTCTAGAAGTTTATAGTACATCCCTACGATCGGTAGAAACCACGGCATCCCGGAGTAACCGGGCACTTCCGGCCATGGCAGACCAGCGAAGGGATTCGGACTATCTTGACCGGTTATGATGTCCGCCATGATCTGCCCCATGTGAACGGACATCTGGACACCATGACCGCTATATCCAAGGGAGTAGTACATCCCGTCTTTTTGACCGGCCCTCGGGAGTCTGTCCGTTGTTACATCCAGCAGTCCGCCCCAGCAGTAGTCGATTTGAACATCCGAAAGCTGCGGAAAAAACTCCGCCATGGCTTTCGCCAGGATCCGGCCGCTCTCCGCGTCGGCCTTCGGACTGGAAAGGGCGAATTGCGCACGACCGCCAAAGATCAGGCGATTGTCCGGCGAAACGCGGAAATAGTTTCCGATGTTCTTTGTGGTGACCACGGTTCGGCGGGTTGGCAGAACCGTGTCGAGAAACTCGTCCGTCAAAGGCACGGTGGCTATGACAAAACTTCCTATTGGGACGATCCGTCTGCGGAGGTAGTCGAACGGCGCCTCGGTGTCCGCCCCGGTGGCAACGAACAGGTTCTCAGCCCGGATGACACCGTTTGCCGTCTCAATGTCATACCCTGTGCTGTTTACGGCGCGGACGTTCGAGACAGCCGTTTTCTCATATATCTTCGCGCCGTGCCGGGCCGCCGCCTCCGCAAGGCCCAAGCCAAATCGACCGACATGCAGCATCGCGCTTCGACGGTAGAGGAGACCGCCAAAGAACTTTGAAGAGTTCACCTCTGCGGGGAGTTCGCCGGGCGACACAAGCTCCGTGTCCGTGTCGAGCCCTTGTTTCAGGTGCTCGAAGTTCGTCTTGAGCCGGTCGAAATGAGCCGGTTTGGAGGCCACCTGGATTTTTCCGCTGCGCCGAAAGTCACAATCGATCCGCTCTTCGGCAACCAAGCGTTCGACTGTATCGACGGCGGCATCGAAAGCCTTGTAGAGAGTTTTGGCGCGTTCCTCTCCCAATCGAGAGGCTATCGTCTGAAACGGCTTGATCGTTCCATTGTTGCAGTGCCCGCCGTTTCTGCCGGAGGCCGCCGACACCACTTCCTTCGCTTCGAGCACGACGACATCGACGCCTTTCTTCGCCAATGCCAAGGCTGCCGAAAGGCCCGTGAAACCACCGCCGACAACCGCGACATCGCACCGTTCGGGCAGGGAGCCGACGGCCCCGGATTCGAATGCCGGGGCCGTATCCAACCAATAGGGCTTCAATTGCATGGAATTAAGCTCCGGCTAAAGCCCAACGATCCCTGGCAATCCACCGATGTCGCGGATCTCGTGATATTCATATCCAGGGGCGGTCGGTTCATATCCACGGTTCACATGGACCTTGTTCTTGATGTTCAACCCATAGGCCGAGATCAGATCGTATCTAAGGCTGGCCGAAACATGCAGGATATCTTCCGGCCCACACCCCAACTGATCGAACATATATTCGAACGCCTGGTAGCGGGGCTTGTAGGCCTGCGCCTGTTCGGCCGTGTAGACAGCATGGAAGGGTGCGCCGAGCTTGTCGACATTCGATTGAATCTGATCGTTCGACGCGTTCGACAGGATTACAAGCGGGTAGTGTTCCGCAACCCGCGCCAGCGGTTCGGGCACGTCCGGATGCGGACCCCAGGTCGGCACCCCGTCGTAATAGACCTGCGCTTCGGCATCATTGTACGCGATGTTCCACTTCTTGCAGGTTCGGCCTACCGCGTTTTTGATGACTTCTTCGTAAGGCTTCCAGGCGCCGAGCACTTCGTCGAAACGATAGAAAGAGAAATCGCGAATGAACTGGTCCATCTGTTCGGCAGGTATGCGGTCCTTGTACATTTCCCGGGCAATGGGGCTCATCTGAAACCAGGTCAAGGTGCCGTAACAATCGAAGGTGATGAACTTTGGGCGAAACTGAGACACGGTGCACTCCTTGTTAATAAGATCGTTAGCGTCATGCGCAGAGGGTCGTACGGTTACCGGGAGGCTCCCGGTTGCGTCAGCCACCCGCCCGCATCTTCTCCCTCTTCCAGGGCGTGATGACAGGCGATCTGGTGACCGGGGGACGGCTGCCGAACGGGTGGCGCCTCGCGGTCGCAAAGCCCATCGATGGCAATCGGACAGCGGTTCGTGAACGGGCATCCAGTCGCCGTGATCGCGATCCCGCGCGCAATGCCTGCAGCGGCTTCGCGGGTCTTGACACTGTCTTCCAACCACCCCACGCGCATCTCGGGCACCGAGGTGATCAACAACCGTGTATAGGGATGGTACGGCGGCGAAAGGACCTGATTTATGGTGCCTTGCTCAACCACGCGGCCGGCATACAGCACGACGATCTCATCGGCGAATGAGGCCACTGTCGAAAGATCATGGCTGATAAAAACAAACGAGACCCCCAGGTCGCGCCGCAGGCCTTTCAGAAGCTCAATGACGTTCGCGCCGACAATACTGTCCAGGGCCGAGGTTACTTCGTCACACAGCAAGACTTCCGGATTGGCCGCGAGCGCCCGGCCGAGATTCACCCGTTGCTTTTGCCCGCCGGAAAGCTCCTGGGGGTATCGATGTGCGAAATGGCTCGGCAGTTCCACCATCTGAAGCAAGTCGGAAACGCGCTTGCGCTTCTCCTTCCCTCTAAGCCCCAAATAGAACTCAAGCGGCCGCCCTAGGATGTCGGCGACTTTATGGCGTGGATTGAGGGCCGTGTCCGCCATCTGAAAAACGAACTGTACTTTTCGGACGTCGTCGCGAGGCCGATCGTCGATTTTCGGTGCGAGGGCGTTGCCGTCCAACAGAACCTCACCGGACGCCGCAGGCAGCAACCCGGCGAAGACTCTGGCGAGGGTGGATTTCCCGCAGCCGGATTCGCCAATGACGCCGACAACATGCCCCCGTTTAACAGAGAGGCTTATCTGGTGCAGGACGGCCGCGAAAGGCGCGCCATTTCTTATTCTTCCGTAGCCGGCCGTAACCTGCTTCGCTTCCAAGGCCGGTGCTTCGGAGGTCCCGGCCTGCTCTGGCGCCGTTTCGGAGCGAACCGTCGGGGGAGGACGAACCGCCGCCATCAGACGGCGCGTGTATGGGTGTTCGGGGTTTTCGATGATCTGCTTAACCGGCCCCTGTTCCTGAATAGCGCCGTTATACAGAACGACAACGTGATCCGCGATCTGCGACACCACGGACAAGTCGTGGGTGACATAAATCGCCGCGGAACCTTCCTCCTTGATAACCTCCTTAAAGGCCTTCAACACTTCGATCTGGGTTGTGACATCCAGCGCGGTGGTCGGTTCGTCGAGAACCAGAAGATCCGGCTTTCCGCAAAGAGCCATCGCAGCCATTAAGCGCTGCAATTGGCCTCCCGAAACCTGGTGCGGATACCGCCGCCCAAGGCGCTCGGGATCGGGCAGGTCCAATGCCCTGTAAAGAGCCAGGGCGCGTTTGTTCGCTTCATCCTTGGTGAGGATACCGTGGAGCACCGACGATTCTGTAACCTGGTCTCCAATTCTGTGGGCGGGGTTGAATGTCGCCGCCGCACTCTGCGCCAGATAGGCAACCTGCCGCCCCCGCATCGCGCGCTGCTTGGCCGCAGGCATGGTCAGAACGTCAACGCCGTTCAGCAGCACTTCGCCTCCCGTAAACTCCAAGCCGGGCTTGCTGTAGGCATGGGTGGATAGCGCGATTGTCGTCTTGCCGGATCCGGATTCCCCGATCAGTGCGACAACTTGGGACTTCTCGACGGAAAAGCTCACATTACGAACGATGGGCGTCAGCCCGCCGTCATCGCGACGCGCCGAGACTTGGAGGTTTTTGACTTCCAGAAGCGGCGCCATCAGATCATCTTCTTTGCGAGGCTGCCGCCGTCATGGGCGGATACATCGTCGACGATGAGATTGATGGCGATAGTCAGGCTGGCGATCGCCAGCGCGGGAGCCAGCGATGCAAGCGCGCCTCCCAGGAACCCGTTTCCAAGACCTTGTAGGTTTTCACGGACCATACTGCCCCAATCGGACACTGGGGGTTGAACACCCAATCCCAGGAAACTCAGACTGGAGATGAACAGGATCACAAAGATCAGGCGCAAGCCGAAGTCGGTGGCAAGAGGCATTGCCGCATTGGGGAGTATCTCCCGCGTGATAATCCACCAAAGCCCTTCCCCTCTGGCGCGCGCAGCCTCGACAAAATCCTGAACCATAATGTCTTGCCCAAGCGCGCGCGCGATGCGGAACACGCCGGATGTATAAATCAGGCCCGCCAAACAGATCAGCAGCAGAATTGACGAGCCGAATGCGGCAATGACGATGAGCGCCAACATCAGACTGGGGAATGCCAGAAGTGTGTCGTTCGCGCGGCTGAGTAGCATATCCACCCAGCCACCCATTACCGCTGCGGCGATTCCCAACGTTATTCCCAGGAAGTAGGCCAGCAGCGTGGACGCGAAGGAAATCCCAAGCGTCGTTCGGGCGCCCCAGATAATTCTCGAAAGAAGGTCGCGCCCGATATAGTCGGTTCCAAGCCAGACCTGGGCGTTCGGCGCCAGGAAACTCGGATCGTCGTAATAGTTGCCTTGCAGATCTTCTTCGATGAACTCCGCTTCGTGATAGGGCGCTATGAAGGTACCGACGAGCGCAAGCGTGACCCACACCAGAACAATCGCGACCGAGATCTTGCCAACCAGGGAAAACCGAAACGGTTGCCGCGGCGGCGCGTCTTGCAGCTCCTCGAACTCCGTGGGGTCCGCCGGGCTGTTTTGGTTTGGCGTATCCTTATCCCCAGTCATTTCGGATGCCTCAGACGCGGATTGGAGAGCATCGCGGCGATGTCGGCGACCAGGATCAGGAGAATATAGGAGCAGCAGAAAATCATCCCGCATACCTGGACAACCGCCATATCTCTGGTCTGGACGCCGTCGACCATGAGCTTCGCCAAACCGGGATAGGCGAAAATCGTTTCAACAATCACGACACCGCTTACGAGGTACGCCAGATTGAGCGCAATGATGTTGACGATCGGACCAACGGCGTTTGGAAGTGCGTGCCACAGAATGATGCGCCGCCGCGGCACTCCTTTTAAGATCGCCATCTCCACGTAAGCGGCGCCCAGGACATTCAGCACCCCGGCCCGGGTCATCCGCACCATTTGAGACGCGACCACGGTTACCAACGTCATGATCGGCAGGGCCAAAGCCCTCAATTCCTGGAGGAAACTCTCAGACCCGCTCAGATAGGAAACCGCCGGCAACCAGTTCAGTTGAACGGAAAGAAACAGAATGAGAAGGATGGCGACGAGAAAATCCGGCACCGCCACAAGCCCCAATGTCGCAGAGGTGACAACCCGGTCGATGAACTGTCCGGGATACATCGCGGCGACAAGTCCCACCACGATCGAAAACGGGATGGCGATCCCCGCGACGACTCCCGCCATGAAGAACGTGTTGCCGATCCGGTTCTCGACCAAGCTCGATATGGTTGCTCCGCCCGCCAGCGATACGCCCAGATCTCCTGTGAAAAGGCGTCCCAGCCAGATCAAGTACTGAGAGACTGCTGGCTGGTCCAAGCCCATTTCCTGCCGCAAGGCCGCCACGGTTTCCGGGGTGGCATCCTGGCCCAGGCGGATCTCGGCGGCGTCCCCGGGAAGCACTTGGGTCAGCGCAAAGATAAGGACCGACACCAACCAGATGAGCACAAATCCAATGCCAATGCGGCGCACCGCCATCAACCACATGAGTTTACCCCCGTACTCAAACGGCCGTCCCGAACCGCACTGATTGGGCCATAACCAGTGCGGTCCGAGTTAACGCCGCAACTAGGCGTCGATCCAGGCGTTCTCAGCGAACTCCATCGCACCGAACGGACCGAGCGGCACCCGTGGGAAACCCTTCAGGTTGGATGCCTTCGCATCGATATAGGCGCTGTGCGTTGGGATCAGCACACCGCTTTCCGCGGAACAGAGTCTCTGCATCTCGCAGTTCATCTCATAGCGCTTGGCAGGATCCAGTTCCGAGCGCGCCATCGTCAAGAGCTCATCGAACCGCGCGTTCTTCCAGCGGGATTCGTTCCAAGGCGCATCCGACTTGAAGCCGATCGACATCATCAGGTTCGCCGTCGGCCGCATGTTCCATGAACCCACATGCATCGGCGACTTTAACCAGGTCGTGCTCCAGTATCCATCGCTTGGTACGCGGTTCACTTGAAGGTCCAGGCCTACCTTGGCGCATTCGCGCTGCAGGATCAGACAGGTCTCAATCGTCGTACCGAAGGATTCGGCGACATCGATCTTCGCCTTTGTGATGCCCGACTTCTTGATCAGGTGTTTTGCCTTGTCGGGATCGTACGCGCGAACGCCCTGGTCCTTGCACCAATCGACGCCATAGGCCGGGCCGACCGGCTGGTCGTTCCCCAGATCCCCGATGCCTTTGAAGACAACTTGAAGAATCCGGTCCCGGCGCAAGAGATGTTTGAGGGCCATGACGAAATCGGGGTTGTTGCCGGGGTCGGTATCGAGCCGCGCCACAAGCGTCGCACAGGACCCGGAAGGGACCGCGAACACCTCGACGCCGTCCGCCTCCTGCACCTGCGGAATGGCCTTTGGATCCAAGGTTCCCATCATCTGAATATCGCCGGACAAAAGCGCATTCACCCGCGCGACACTGTCGGCTATCCCGAAGACTTCGAACTGATCGATATACGGTCCTCCGCTTCCCCAGTAGTTGTCGTTTCTGACATGGACGGACCGGATACCCGGCTTGAACTCCGTTAGCCTGTAGGGTCCCGTCCCGACCGGCAGTTGGAAATCGGTCGTCCCATTTTTGACGATCTTGAAGTGATAGGTTCCAAGAACGACCGGCAGTTCCGCATTGGGAGACGAAAGGATCGCCCGGACTGTGTGGCTGTCGTCCTTCTTCCATTCCTTGATGTCGGACACGAGAACCTTGGCTTTGGACGTGGTGTTCTCGCCCAAGTGCCGGTTCATCGAATAAACGACGTCATCTGCGGTAAACGCCGATCCGTCATGCCATTCAACACCCTTTCGCAGTTTGAATGTCCATTCCGTCGCGTCGGCATTGGCTTCGAACGATTCTGCAAGTTCGGGCCCCGCGCTTAAGTCCTCGCCGATCCTGCACAGATTGTTGAACGTTAAGCGCCCGCGTGCGTAATCAAGCGAGTTCGTATTGATGATGGGATCGAGCGTGTCTCCTGCACCGTGTTGGGTCCAGGCAAATCGAACGTTGCCGCCGCGTTTCGGCGTGGCCGCCATTGCTTGCTCGACCGAGGTCGCCATACCGCCGGCGGCCGCCAATGTCGCGCCTGCGGCCATGAGCATTGTCAGTACGTCCCGTCGGCTCGCACCTTGCCGATAGGCCCGTTCAATTACGGATTTGTCCGTTGGACTCAGCGTAACAAAAGCCTGTTTATCATCGTATTTCATCGCTCTGTCCTTTCTCTATCTGGGCTTGCCCCATTGGCAAGACCCTTCCGATAGAAACCCGCTCCCTGTTCTGTATCGGAGCGTTTGGTTTTCCAGCGTGCGCCGTTGTTCTGACTGTTTGTTCAGCTCACACTGCTCTCGAACTCTGGCTGGAAGGCCAGTCCTTCAATTCAGATCGGGCCTATCCACAGAAGTTGCGAATACACCGAAGCCAGTTCCCACCCATGATCGCCGCGACCTGATCCCGGCTGTATCCGCGGTCCAGCAATCCCTGTGTAAGGTTCGGAAGTTTGTCGACGGTCTCTATTCCGATCGGATAGGCCTGCCGCCCGAAGGAGGAAAGCGGACCAAAAATATCCGGCCGGCGCGTCCGCCACGTCACGACACTCGGCGGCGCCACCACGTTTTTCTGCTTGGCGTACTTTTCGACGTAGTCAACGCCGATCCCAATGTGATCCACGCCCGTCAGGTCCTTCAGGTAGTCCACATGGTCGAGAAAATCGTCCAATGTCGGCGTCTGATCGGCCAACGACTGCGGCAGGCCGCAAACACCCATCATGCCGCCTTTGGCGGCCATGGCTTTGACGGTATCGTCGGCGGTGTTTCGTCCATTCGCCCGCAAGCCATCCGCATTCGAATGGGTACAAACCGGTGCCTTGGCGAGGGCCGCGGCATCCGCCCTGGTCCGATGCCCGCAATGGGACAGGTCGACCATGATCGGAAGAGTGTTGGCCAGTTCCACCAACTCTTCTCCCTGATAGGTCAGGCCGGCATCCCGTTTTTCCCCGCACCCGTCGCCGAACGCGTTCGCCGTTGTGTAGGAAAGGCCCAAGAACCGCAGACCGAGGCGGAACAGCAGTTCCAAACGCCAGAGGTTGTCTTCCAGCATCGTGGCACCCTGCGTTCCGATCATGATGCCGAGCTTGCCTTGATCCTTCGCATCGATCAGGTCATCGGCCAAGAGGCACAGTTTCAGGTTTGGGCTTTTTTCAATCATGCCCAAGAAGGTTTCAGTGCGCCGGAGAGTTTCGTCCCAATCCTCTTCCAAGGCGAAGGTCACGTTGGCCGCGTTCACACCGCCGGCGAGGCATCCTTCGGTATACTCATCTTCCAACACGTATGAGATCGCCAGCCCGTCAAAAACGAACGTCTCGTCGTGAAATCGTCTTGTGGCTTCGTCAGCCATCAGTTCTCCGTTTTGAACTGGTGTAATCGCCGTCATTTTAGGCAAACCTCCTTGTCTCAATGCCCGGTGAAGTCTCATTTGCTTACGCGGGCTGCTCCGAGAACCGTCCAATATGGAACGGGTCGATTGGCGTTTCGGTACTGCCCCGATCGATTAGTTCGGCCATCACGTCACCGACGCCCGGCCCAAGTTGGAATCCGTGCCCGCAGAACCCGAACGCGTAGTAAAGGCCCGACACACGCGCACTTTCACCCATGATCGGAATGTCATCCTGCAAGTAGCCTTCGATCCCGCTCCAGGTTCTTATGACCCTCAGATTCCCAAGGGCCGGAACGAGACGCTGGACATTCTCGAACTGGCTCAAAGTGTTCGATGGAAGAACGTAACTACGCCGGATGTCCGGAAGCGCCGGTCCCCGCAATCCGCCGCCATACACGATGTTGCCGCGCTTTACCTGTCTAAGGTAAACGACTTCTTCAGGAACCGAAGAGCAGATACCGACCACCGGCTCCAGCGCATACGGCACTGGTTCGGTGACCGCCATTTGCGGCCCCATGGCGACGATTGGGACAGGCTCATCGAACTGTTGAGAAAGTTGGCCGCCCCATACACCCGCCGTTACCAGAACCACAGGGGCCTGAAAAACCCGGCCATCGTGCGACTCCACTTGAAAGTCTTCACCGGCTTTCTCTATCGACAGCACTTCAGTGCGCTCGAACACTTCAGCGCCGGCGCGTGATGCTGCGCGGGCGAACGCAGGGGCGGCCAGTCGGGGGTTTGCATGCCCGTCGTTGGGGGAAAAAGACGCCGCGATGGCATCCGGACCTACGAACGGGAACCTGTCGCGCAAGGCGTTCCGGCCCAGAAGCTCAAGTTCCAAACCATACGGCCGCGCGTCCGCTGCGTAGCGTTCCAGAGTCTCAAGGTCTTCGTCTCGAAAACACAGACGCAAATGGCCCGTTGGCAGAAACTCCGCATCTTCACCGATCAGGTCCGCCATCTTTCCCCAGATTTCTCTGGATCGGTTCGCCAATGGAAGCTGCGGCAGAAACCGGCCCTGGCGGCGGACATTCCCAAAATTCACGCCGCTTGCCTGCTGGCCGACGAGATCCCGTTCAAGCAACACAACCGAGCGGTTTCTTTGCCTCAGAAAGAAGGCGGCCGATGCGCCCATGAAACCGCCGCCGATGATGACGACATCCGCGTTGATCTTGCTCATGAGCCGATGACCTTCGACGACATCGGCAGCGGCTTGACAGGCGCCTGGCCGCGCAGCCGTCCGACCTCCTCAACCGGGACACCGCGCGCATGGGCCAGGATTTCCGCGGCGGCGCTGCCGCAATACCGTCCCTGGCATCGCCCCATGCCCACGCGGCTGAAGGCCTTGGCCCGGTTCACCTCGTCCGCATTCTTGACATGGCACGACGCCCGCAGCTCACCGGCGGTGATGGTTTCGCAGCGGCAAACCACGGTTTCGTCCGGCAGCGTGCGTACCGCTTCGTATGGCCAAGGGAAGGCTTCCGCCAGGCCGAGGCGGAACCGGTCCATGGTTCGCCGAAGTCTGACCAGCCGGTCGAACTCCGTAGCCGTAACACGGTGTCCGCTATCCTTAAGCATGGCCAGGGCCGCCAAACGGCCGGCCATCTCCGCGCCGTCGGCACCGAGAATCCGGCATCCGTCGCCGGCGAGATACACACCCTCGGTCGTGCTGCGCCCGGCGTCGTCGGTCCTTGGAAACCATTGCCGGGTGCCGCTATCGAACTCGAATTCGCAACGCGCGAGATCCGCCAGTTGGGTCTCGGGCCGCAGGTGATAACCAACAGCAACTGCATCGCACTCGACCCGCCGCGTATCGCCGTTCGCAAGCCGGACCGTCAGCGCCTGCACGCCCTCGGTCTCGTCCCCCTCGATCTGCACCGGTGTCACGCCATGGTGTTGTTCCACGCCTGCACGCCGAAGGTCTTTTGTAAGCTGGATCCCCTTGAACAGGGTATCCGGGCGCGAAAGGAGTTTTGGAACTGCTCGAACCCGAAGGCCGAATTGGGATGTATCGAGAACTGCGGCAACGGCGGCGCCGGCCTTCACGTACTGGGAAGAAACGAGGTAAAGCAACGGTCCGGTTCCCAGGAAAACGACGCGCCGGCCGATTGAGCAGGCCTGAGATTTCAGGGCGATCTGCGCTCCGCCAAGGGAATACACCCCCGCCTTCTCCCACCCCGGAACCGGCATGATGCGGTCGGTCGCGCCGGAGGCGATTATGAGCTTCTCGAAGGGAATCGCATCGCACCGGTCGCCGTTCGCGATGTGCAATTGCCCGTCGGAGATGTTCCAGGCCGTGGTTTCCGGCCGATAGTCGATCTTGGACCGCAGATCTTCGAACGTATCGTGCAGCCGTTTCGCGCGAGCCGCCTCTGTGCCGTAGAGCTCTTCTTCGGAGCGCTGGAACCCTTCGGGTTGACGGCGATAGATCTGTCCCCCGTCGCGGCGCTCTTCGTCGATCACGACTGGCCGCAGGCCGGCTTCGACGACCGCCTCGGCAGCCCGGATACCGGCGGGCCCGGCGCCTACAATCACGATGCCGCCGTCAGCCATTCCCGATCCTGCTTTTTGATTGAAACCCGCACACCGTCCGAGAGGGGCGTACTGCAGGCGCGCACGCGCGCGCCGTCTTCGATTTGCACCCAGCAGTCTTGGCAGGCGCCCATCAGGCAAAAGCCGGCACGCGTTCCGTCGTCAAATTCGGACCGGCGCAGATGCGAGGTCTGATTCAGGATCGCAACGAGCAGCGTATCCCCAACCAAGCCCGTGGCCGGTGAACCGTTGATGTAGAATGTGATGCTCTCGCGATTGAGCTCATTCAGCCTGACGAAGCGGGTTCCGGTCATGTCCCTGCGACTTACTGTTTTGAACGGTGCAATTTTTTTCTTTTGCTTAACGCTTGGAAAACGTCGTCACCCAGATTCGTTACCACGGAGCCGATCGGCTATACCAATACCAATGGATTGGTGGTATATAACCCTGGGTTATGTACTGTGAGATCTGGAAATGAACGCTCGACAGTTGGAGACTTTCCGCGCGGTTATGCGGCACGGCACGTTGACGGCCGCGGCGGAGTCGATGAACGTCTCACAACCCGCCATAAGCAAAGTCTTGAAGCACTTTGAGAGTCAGATCGGTTACCGCCTTTTCGAAAGGCTAAGCGGACGTCTGGTTCCGACCGCGGAAGCACGCCTTCTGATCGGAGACGCCGACAGAATCTTCCGGGAAATTGAGGCACTTCGCGTGCTCTCCGATAGAATCCGGGACAAACAAATCGGACTGTTGCGCATCGCGGCGAGCGCCCCGGCAACCTTTGGCCTGCTGCCGTTTGCCGCCAAGCGTTTTCGCCGGAGAAACCCGGGAATACGGCTTGAACTGCGGACCCTGCCGGCGGAAGAAATCAACGAACACATTCTGATCGGCGACATCGATCTCGGACTGACGATGACGGCGTTTGATCAACCAGGTGTCCGCTCGGAAGTCATTGGGCGGGCAAAGTCGGTAGCATTGCTTTCGCCTGAATCCGATTTGGCGCCACTGGACAGTGTGACGCCTCGCGACCTCGAAAACGAAACTCTCATCAGCTACGATTCCCGCACGGAGATCGGAAAACGGCTGGACCGTGCGTTCTTGACCACAGGACGGAAGCGAGAAGTCCACATCTTCATATCCTTGTCCATCGCCGCCGCACCGATGGTGCAAAGTGGACTTGGCGTGGCTCTTGTGGACAGTCTCATTCCGTGGAACAAGTTCGGCGATCTCGTGGTGAAGCCATTTGTGCCGAACGTCGATCTGGAGATTGTCCTGGGGACCAGCACTGTCTTGCCCAGATCCCGTTTCGTCAGGGAATTCACGCGCGATCTAAAGGCCGCCATTGCGGACAATCGGGGCTAGCGATGACCGAGGTACAGAAACGACCGGAAAGAAATCACAGGCGGAAGACGGCCGAACCCGATGGACGTTCAGCCCATGTAAAGACGCCGAAATCAGGCCGGGTTGACGGTGCGAAGACCGGCAAATCCCAAAAGTGCCGGCTCGACCGCACGGACCTCCGCATCTTGGCGGAGCTGCAGAAGAACGGTCGCACCACCAATGTCGAATTGGCGGAACTGGTGCACATTTCGCCAAGCCCATGCTTGACGCGGGTGAAAAGGCTTCAGGCCGCGGGTTACATCACGGGCTACTCCGCACACATAGATTTGGCGAAGCTTGGGGACGTCGTAACCATTTTCACCGAAGTTACCCTCTCAAACCATCGGCCCGTCGACTTCTCACGTTTTCAGGCCGCTCTCGCGACCTTGGACACGGTCCTGGAATGTCATTTGATTTCCGGTGGGTACGACTATCTCGTTAAATTCGTGACGAGAGGGATCGTGGAATATCAAGACACGATGGAACGCCTGATCGGTATGAATATCGGCATTGAGAAATATTTCAGCTACGTGGTAATAAAAAGCCCGATCGAACGAAAACATCTCCCCCTATCGAGATTTTTTGCCGATCCTGCGTGAATGACCGGCACCGATGATCTCGGCTTTTGCGCTCAATAACCGCGCGCCAGATCGACTTCTCCCAACATCGCTTCGTTGTTTGCATAGGAACGGAGGCAGTCTATGACGTGATGGGCACCCTCGTCGTTCGGTGTGAATGTTGCGATATGGGGGGTTAGGACTATGCCCGGATGGTTCCAGAACCGGTGTTCAGGGGCGAGGGGTTCGGGCGATGTCACGTCAAGCATCGCAGCCGATAGATGACCGCTATCAAGCGCCTCCAGAAGAGCGTCGTGATCAAGATGCGCACCCCGCCCGGCATGGAGCAAACGCGCGCCCGACGGGAGTTGGGAGAACAGCTCTGCGTTTAGAATGCCCCTCGTCTCCCGAGTTAACGGCAGGAGGCAAACCAGAATGTCGGTTTCCGCGAGAAACATGGGAAGTTGCTCGACGCCATGATAGCACGCGACGCCATCGATCTCCTTTGGGCTTCGACTCCAACCCCGGAGTAAAAACCCGAACGGCCGCACGGCCTCCAGAGCCGCCCGGCCGAGATTGCCCAACCCCAACACGCCGACCACAGTGCTTTCAGGGGGCGGGCATGGGTTCCCGCACCATACTCTTCGGCCTTGCTGGGCAATGTATTTCGGAAGTTCGCGGTACAGGGCAAGCACCCCCAATGTCGTGTATTCCCGCATCATCCGATCCAGTCCCGGCGCGTGGGTGCGCACCACGCGAACTGTGCTTGGCATTGCGTCGATGTCGAACTGATCGACACCGGCGCCTACCGAAAAGATGATCTCGAGATTGGGAAAGATCGACAGATCCCCGGGTGGCGTCCAGCAAGCGATGAAACGAACGTCACACAGATCGGGAACGGCGGCCACCGAGTCATAGAATGCGAGCCCGGGCAGTTTCTGTGCGAATAGATCTCGCCAGATGAGGCCTCGTTCAGCGCTTGAAAGGTACAGCATCGCCATCTTGCGTCACCCGGTCAGGAGAGTGCGGAACGAATTTCCGGATCTTCAAGTGTGAGGTCGAGCACTCGCCGCGTGCGCTCCACAATCTGATCGACCTCGTCGGGAGTACAGCACAAAGGCGGAGCGAACCCCAGCACACCGTTCGCGAAGGCCCTGAGGATCAAGCCGTTCTCGTAGGCCCGGTCAAACAAGCGCGTGGACGGTTCCATCGAAAGCGGTAAGGGTGTCTTCTTGGTCTTATCGACGACAAGTTCGACTGCCGCCAGCATGCCCCGTCCCCGGACGTCTCCAACCAGAGGATGGTCGGCCAGGCTTTGGAGGCCTTGCAAAAACCGAGCGCCGACTTTTTCTCCGTTCGCCATCAGACCGCCCTCGTACAGTTTTAGGACCGCCCTGGCGATCGCCGCGCTGACCGGGTGTGCGCTATAGGTGAAACCATGCCCGACGGGCGCTTCGGCGGACCAATCCGCGATCGTCCCGTAAACCTCATCGGTCATGGCGACGGCGCCCATCGGCGCGTACCCGGACGTAAGACCCTTGGCGAGGGTCATCATGTCCGGAACGATTCCCTCCTCTTCCGAGGCAAAGAGCGGCCCCGTGCGCCCAAAACCGGTAATCACCTCATCGGCGACAAACAGGATATCGAGATCACGGCAAAGCGCCCGCATCGCCGCGATCCAACCGTCCGGCGGCACGATGACACCGCCGGATCCTTGAATCGGCTCGACGAAGAACGCGGCCACGCGATCCTGTCCAAGCTCGGCCACCTTTGCCGTCAATGCTTCGCGCGACGCTTGTATAACGGCCGAAGGATCGTCACCGACCGGATTGCGGTAGGTGTAATGCGACGGGATTTTGTGCTGCCAGTCATACGGAACGCCAAAACCATTGTGAAACGCAGGCAAGGCCGTCAACCCGGACCCGACTGTCGTCGATCCGTGGTACCCTTGGGTCAGCGAGATGAACTGATCCTTCTCGGGCCGTCCCTGCGCATGGAAATACAGGCGAATAAACCGCACGGCACTGTCGACGGCGTCGGACCCGCCAAGGGTGAAATAGATATGATTGAGGTTTCCCGGCGTCCGGTCGCCGAGTTCCGCAGCCAGACGGATCGCAGCCTCGCTCCCCAAGTCGAAATAGCCGGTGGCATAGGGCAGGCGGCGTAGTTGCTCGATCGCGGCGTCGATCACACTCTCCTGTCCGTATCCAACGTTGACGCACCAAAGACCCGAAAACCCGTCAAGCAACTGCCTGCCGCTGTTATCCGTCACGGTTGCGCCCTGTGCCGACTGTAAGACTTGCACGCCTCTTTTTTCATGCCCGCGGAATGAGGACACGGGGTGAATGAGATGGGCGCGATCCAGTTCAACAAGCGAATTGCTAAGCATCCTCTTTCCTCAAATTAGCCAAAAGCCTGACTGATTAGTGCAAATGAATGAAAACCGCGATCTTCGGTCGTTTTCGCGCCGTTCCGTGTCATAGGAACGACGGTGTCGACATGCTCTAGCCCCCATTCCTCCAACCAAGAGGGAAGACCGAGATCCGGATAGGTATCGACACGGCAGAAGGAGCCGGACAGACGCGCCATAAGGAATGCGATCAGTTCCTGCGCGTCCGCTTGATTGGCCGCCACAACCGGGCCGATGACGAACCCCCGGCCGAACTCTCGGAAGCCCGCGAAGCCGTGTGACGTCCGCCCGTCGTTCGTCAGAACGGCGAAACGGCCCAGTCGGCCGAATTCCAGCAATATGCTGTGCCTGTCCAAGGCGGTCGCCTGCCGGTCGAGGTCTGCGAGATAAGAAAGATCTTCGGGCGTTGACCACCGAACCCGCCCAGACGGCGGCACTTGATCTACCGCCGCCTGTACAGTTCCTTGATATTGGTGAACCTCACCGGTTCCGACAAAGCCGAACTTTTCGTAGAGCGGCAGCCCGTCCGCCGTTGCAAAGAGACGCGTTTCACGCGGGCCGGCCAGGTCCACACCGGCAGCGAACAGTTTCTTCCCCAACCCTTGGCCGCGCCATTGCTCGTCCACAACGATCATGCTGAGACCGGCTGCGCCGGCTTCGTACGAAATGCAAAGCGCCATTCCAATCAATGCCGCGTCATGCTCCAAGGCGAAGCCGTCACTGAACTTCACGACATAGGCAAGGTCTTCTCGCCGATGCGGCCATTTGATCTTCTGCATTAACCGAACCGCCGCGTCCAAATGCCGGTCGCCGAACGGCTTAAGGTCGAACTCAGCGATCGCTCTGTTGCCTTTTCCCATTTACCTTCCTGCCCTCCAATCCCGCCGCCGCGGTTCAAGCTGGCGTTTCAGCCTCTGATGCTGTGCAGCCGGCCAACGCACGTACGGGCGATCGAACCACCTCCCGTTCGTTCATTTCCGCTAAAGATCCACCAGTATAGCCTTGCTGCGGCGATTGGACTTGTAGGCTTCCCGCCCCAGATCCTTCCCGATTCCTGAATTCTTGAACCCTCCTGTGGGGAGAATGTGGTCTCGTGACCGGCCATAGCGATTGACCCATACGGTTCCTGCCTGGATCGCATCGGAGACCCGGATTACACGGGACAGATCCTTCGAGAAGAGCCCTGCGCAAAGCCCGTATTCGGGATGCTGCGCGAGTGATACTGCTTCCTCCTCGCTGCTGAAGGTTTGAACCGTCAGCACGGGTCCGAATATCTCGTTTCTCACGGCAGCCGAGTCGCCATTGACGTTCGACAATACCGCCGGGCGATAGAACGCGCCGGTCTCGTCCATACGACCGCCGCCGACATGCAAATCGGCGCCCTGCCCAAGCGCGGCATCTACAATCGACTCGATACGGGTCATCTGCCCTTCAGATATGATCGGCGAATAGGTCGTGGTCTCGTCCCAAGTGTTGCCTGGTTTAATCCGTTCCATGTGTAATTCGATAGACTTCAGAAGGGCATCGGCAACGCCTTGTTCGACAATCAGGCGGGTTCCGGCAACACAAACCTGTCCGGCATTGCCAATCACACCCCGCGCTATGCACCCCGCCGCCAGTTCGAGATCGGCGTCGGCAAAAACCAGTTGCGGGCTTTTGCCGCCGAGCTCCAGCGTCGTTGGCCGAACCCCGTTCTTGGCCACGTTCTCCAGGATCGCCGCGCCCGCACGGGTCGATCCGGTGAAGGAAACCTTGCCGATGCCGGGATGGCCGGTGATGGCGTTACCGGTTGTTTGACCATCGCCCAAGACGACATTGACCAACCCGGCTGGAATTCCGGCCTGTACTGACAATTCCACCAACCTAAGGGTCGAGAATGGCGTCATCTCACTAGGCTTTAAAACCACCGCGTTTCCTGCAGCCAAGGCTGGGCCAAGCTTCCAACCAGCCATTGAAATCGGAAAGTTCCAAGGCGTGATTGCGCCGACCACGCCATAGGGCTCCGATCGGATCATCCCAAGCTGGTCGCGCGATGTTGGCACCAGGTCATCGCATTCCTTGTCGGCGAACTCGGCAAAGAAACGGATTTGCTCCGCGGTGATCGGAATGTCGATGCTTGCCACCTGCGAAACCGGCCGCGTCGACGTTAATGCCTCAAGCCGGCCCAGCGATTCACTCTCGGCCTCGATCAGTGTTGCCCATCGATGAAGCGCGTTCACTCTTTCGCGGGGACGGCAGCGGCCCCAACCGCTCTCCTCGAGTGCTTTCCGGGAAACAGATACGGCGTCGTCAACAAGGTCCGCAGATGCAACAGGGCACTCGGCATACACCGTTCGATCAGATGGCCGAACGACGGGTATGCCCGGACCCGGCTCTATATACCGGCCGCCAATGAAATGGCCGTTCGGAATCTCAACACTCTCTGGATCGAAGCTCAACCGCATTGCCGAAGGTTTCCCCGTCGTTGCCGACGTACAACGGTAGACAACTCCCACGGCAGAAGATGTCGAATAGGGGAACGAACGACGGCAAAAATGCCGAAGTCGTTTGGTTTGGTTGAAGAATTGTCCAAGGCGTCCGCCGGCACCGGGGAACACTGACGGACGCCATCCGGACGACCCAAGCGTTACGATTTTCCAGCGGCGATTTGATCCAGGCTTCTTTCAAGCTCGTGCCCGGCATGATCGATCCGCCCTTGTTGGGTTTCTGCCCAACCGTTGTTTTCCGCAAGGGCGTCTTGCGCCATTAGGATCTGCTTTTCGATCTCCGCCGGGTTTACGCTGCCCTCCGTCACACGTGTTTCGACGAAACGCTCGGGGTCCAACTGCGCCTTCACCCAGGCGGTCTCCAGATCCAGGCTCCGACCTATTGTCTCGCGGGCTGCGCGGTTCAAGTGTTCACCGGTAACGTCGGAAGGCCTTGTTTCTTCGGCAAGGCTGTTGCGAACCAGCGTCGCCACCGTCCTGTGCGCGTCGCGAAACGTTATTCCGGTTTCCTTGACGATACTGTCGGCGAGGCCGCTGGCCGTACTCCAATGAACCCCCGCCCTGTCCTTCATCGTTGCTGTTTTGAAGTTCGTCGTGCTGTAGATCCCGGACAAAAGTTCAAGGCAATGCCACGTCGTTTTCGCCGGGTGAACCAGCAAATCCGGTGAGTAGTGTATGTCGCAATCGATCGTCGTCGCCGACCTGCTGACGGCGGCGGCGCTTGCAAACCACCCGACCGCAGACCCCGCACATCCGCGCAGATACTCCGCGGACCCGGCGTTCTTTTTTTGCGGCATCAGCGTCGATGTCGAGCAAAAGCCGTCATCCAGTTCGGCAAGGCCGAACTCCCAGGTATGCCAGATGAACAAGTCCGAAGCGGACCTGCCGATATCGTTCATCAACATCGCCAGGACGGCGTTGTATTCGATCACCCAGTCACTGGTGAACAGTCCCGCATCCATCGAATTGTACACCAATCCGTCGTGACCCAAGAGATCGGCCACGCGTCTCCGGTCAAGCGCCCATCCGCTCCCGACCAAGGCCGCGCCGCCAAGCGCACTGCGGTTTGTCCTTGCGTAGCATTCGCGGACCCGCTCCGCATGCCTGGCGAGAACACTGAAGGTCTTGAGAAAATAGTGCCCTAACACCCAAGGCTGGGCATGTTGCAGGTGACTCCATCCGGGCATTATGTCGCCGTGGTGTTTGCCCGCCAGATCCAGTACGACCTCCATAAGGCTTCGCAAGGACCGGTGGACCCGCATAAGCTGGTTGCGCGCGAAAAGGCGGTTTACCGCCGCTATCGCATCAATACGGCTGCGGCCGGTGTGCAGACGGCCCCCGGCATCCGACCCCGCCTCCGCAACGTAGAAATTGATCGCCTGCGGCAGCAGTGAATCGCCCTCCGGATCGAGTGGAAACGTACCCGCCGCAGCAAGCTCTTTTCCTTTTCGGAGTGCGGCTACCAGCAGATGCGACTGATCGGGGGTTAGGATGCCTTGCTCCGCCAGCATGACCGTGTGCGCCGCATCCACCGTCAGCTGTTCTAGGACGAAGTGACGCTCATCTTTGAGAAGGTTCGCCGTCATGTGCTGGGTAGCCCGGCTGTCTTTGGCGGTTAACCGGCCTGTTCGGCTCGCCCCCTGGCCCGCTTCACCTTGCCCGTTCATAAGCACGCTCCCTTCGGCTTTTTTTGCGTCTGACGCTCACCGGCGCCGTCGCTGGTCCCGCTAGGGTAGGAGCTTAGCGGCAACCGAATCCGCCGAATCCGAACCGTATTCGGCAGATGATTTTGGATTGGGTGCATCCGCGCCCATGCATTGAGGGACAGAAGCGTCTGGAGCGGTATTCTTTTGCGAGAATACCGGCTGCGTTGCCGGATCGAGGCTTTGGTAGACGTGGTCGGCAAAAAGCTTTACGCGCCAATCACCATCTTAATCCTGGAAAACACCGCAAAAGAGCAGGAACTTCTGTCTCCGCTTCAATTTCAGAGACATCTTTCGGCGGAACCAAATAGGCTGACCGGATCAGCGTTAGTTATGGAGCGTGGTCAATGCCAGCCCCTCTAAAGATCGTCCAGTCGGCTGCTTCGCTTCCGGAAGAAGCGGATGTTGTGGTTATAGGCGGCGGCATCGTCGGCGTTTGCACAGCCTACTATCTGGCGAAAGACGGCGTGAAGGTTGCCCTTCTCGAGAAAGGCCGTATCGGCGCGGAGCAATCGAGCAGAAACTGGGGCTGGTGCCGTCAGATGAACCGCGACGAGCGCGAGCTAGAGATAGCAACCCGCAGCCTGGAGCTTTGGGACAGGCTAAACAGCGAGTCAAAGGCCGCCATCGGGTTCAGGCGTTGTGGCTTGTTGTATCTGGCTGAAAACGATTCCGAAGTCGAAACCTGGGCCAAGTGGTGCAACTGGGCCAAGGGTGAAGGTGTTCGCACCGACGTGCTTACGGCGGACCAAGCGACGGAACGCGGCGCCGCGTCGAGCCGTCGCTGGAAAGGGGGCGTGTTTTCACCGACGGACGGTATTGCCGACCCGGCCGCGGCGGCGCCGGTGATCGCGGCGGCTATTCAAGAGATGGGCGGAACCGTGCACCAATTCTGCGCCGCGCTGAGTGTTGACCGTCTGGGCGGCAAGACCTGCGGCGTCGTCACCGAGTCAGGAACCATCAAGACCGACCGTGTTGTGCTGGCGGCCGGCGCTTGGGCCTCGTCCTTCTGCCGGCAGTTGGGTATTTCCTTTCCCCAAGCCTCGGTCCGAAGTTCCATCCTGTCGATAACCAAGTCCCCGGATCATCTGCCGGACGCCGTTCACACCAGCAGCGTCTCGCTTACCCGTCGATCCGATGGGGGGTATACGCTCGCCATTTCCGGACTGGCCCAATTCGATCCCACGTTCCAATCGCTGCGCTATGCTGGGCAGTTCCTGCCGATGTTCGTCCAACGGCGTGACAGCCTGCGCCCCGGCGACCTGCAAGGGTTGAGATATGGCCACGAGTCCCGCCGGAGGTTCGGCCACGGCATGACGACGCCGATGCAAAAACACCGCATCCTCGATCCGCGACCCAACCAAGCAGTGATCGACGAAACGCTTCGACGCGCGCGTATTCTTTTCCCTGAACTCGGCACGTCGGCGGTTCAAAACGCGTGGGCTGGATACATCGACAGCACACCGGACGGGGTGCCGGTGATCGACGAGATTCAACCTGGCGTTTTTCTCTCCGCCGGTATGTCAGGTCATGGATTTGGCGTCGGTCCCGGCTACGGCCAGATGACGGCGTCTTTGGTCCAGGGCCATGTACCGGACCTTTCTCACAGTCAGTACGCTTTCACACGTTTTCAGAAAGGAAAGCTGAAAGTCGCGAAGTTCTAGAGCGCCTTGGCAAGAGGAACCGGACGGGCGGTCAGGAAGCTATCCCCGTTCCCATGGGGCCGCCCCATACCCCGCAAGAAGTAATAGAGGCCGCCTTGCAAACAGTGGAGAGAGGCGTTGGCTGGCGAACACTCGATGCATGCGGTCATGCACGAAGCGCACAGCCAACCGCCTGCAGGAACGTCTCCCTACGGTTTGCACTCCGATCGCCGCCCAACAGATAAATGCTCTAAAGCTGAAGAGAGCTTGAGTGTCCGAAAACGCATAGCGCATTCGGGATCGGGCCGGCGCAGCGGCTTTTGGAAACGTCAAAAAGGTCGATAAGGTGAATGGTCGGAGTGGCAAGATTCGAACTTGCGGCCCCTGCCTCCCGAAGACAGTGCTCTACCAGGCTGAGCTACACTCCGACATTGGTCATGCGCCGCTCGGGTCGCGGCGCGGTCGGTTCTATACCGTTGCCGACGGCCCTACGCAAGCGTTGCGCTTCGGAAAAAGGCGGTTTTTTCAGAAGGTTTGAACGCCGTCGTATAGCGTGCTTAAACCGGGCTGGAAGCCCCGACCGGAGACCGCCATGTCCGAAATCGCCGATGTCCTGACCTTTTGGTACGAGGAGTGTACGCCGGAAGACTGGTTCAAGAAGGATGCGGCCTTCGACGCAGCCTTGAGGGAGCGGTTCGGCGCGCTGCATGACCGCGCGGCCGCGGGCGCTTGCGATAGCTGGGCCGACAGCGCCGACGGGGCGCTCGCGCTGGTCCTGGTGCTCGACCAGTTTTCCAGAAACCTCTACCGCGACGACCCGCGCGCCTTCGCGCAGGACGAAAAAGCGCTCGGCGTGGCGCGTTCGGCGATCGCCGCCGGCTTCGACCAGGAACAGCCTCACGACCGGCGGCACTTTCTCTATATTCCCTTCGAACACAGCGAAATCCTGGCCGACCAGGAGGAGGGAGTCGCGCATTTCGAGCGCCACGGGGATGCTGAAACCCTGAGATACGCCATCGCCCACCGGGACATCATTCAGCGCTTCGGCCGGTTTCCGCACCGCAACGCCTGTCTGGGCCGGACCTCGACCGACGAGGAAACCGCCTTTCTGAAGACCCCGGGCTCCTCCTTTTAGACCGTAAAGCCTCATTTACAGGCGGACCCGATCCACGCCATACTTACCAAAGTATGGGTCCGGCCGGGGGTGTGCGCGGACGCACGCTGGTCGGGTCTCTGACGGATTCGCGCCCAAGCCGCTCTGCCGGTCCGGCGCCGGAAGAGGAGTTTGACCATGACTGTCGCCACGATGCTGAACGCCAAAGGGTCCGATATCATTTCGATCGGCCCCGATCAGACAATCGCCGAGGCGGTCGCCTTGTTGGGCAGCAAGGGCATCGGCGCGGTGGTCGTCTGCGACGAGGCCGGCGCTTTGGCGGGCATTCTCTCCGAACGCGACATCGTGCGCGGTCTTGCGACCCACGGGACGGCGGTCATGGACCACAAGGTCGACAGCCTGATGACGGCCAAGGTTCAGACCTGCTCGGTCAACGATACATCCGAGATGCTGATGAAACGCATGACCGAAGGCCGGTTCCGCCATATGCCGGCCACCGACGAGGCCGGCGCGCTCTTGGGCGTCATCTCAATCGGGGACGTGGTGAAGAGCCGCATCAGCGAGCTTGAGCACGAGACCGAAGCCATGCGGGACTATATCTCAGGCTACGGTTGAACGGACACCGGGCGGCGTCAATTCCCGGCGGCGCGCGCCATCAGGTGGAGCCCGTACTGTAACACCGTGGCGGCCAGGTGCGCCGTCATCCCGCCCGCGTCGAACGGCGGAACGACGGTGTTCACGTCGACCGCCACGATGTCGAGCCCCGCCAGCCCTTCCAGCAGTTTCAGCCCTTCACGCGCGGTCAGCCCGCCCCAGGTCGGGTCGCAGACACCGGGAGCCGCTGCGGCGTCGAAAACATCCATATCCCAGCACAGATAGACCGGCCGGCCGCGCAAACGCTCCTGCAATCCGGCCATCAGCGCGGACCAGCCCAGGTCGCGCATCTCGCCGTCGTCGATTACCCGATATCCGAGATCCCGCGCATGGCTGATCGCCCGCGGCGTGGAGGCCGGGCCCCGGGCGCCGACATGAAACGACCGGCCGACGTCGATCAGCCCTTCTTCAGCGGCGTGGGTGAAGGTGGTTGCGGTGGTGTGGATGCCGGGCCCCGGCAGTGGAAAGGCGTCCGTATGGGCGTCCATATGCAGTACGCACAACCCGTCGTAGCGCGGCCCCAAGGCGCGCAGTTGCGGCAGGGTCACTGACCCGTCGCCCCCCATCGAAATCAGGCGCGCACCGTATGCAGTGGCCGCCTCCACGCCTTGCTGCAGGCGGGGAAAGGCCGTTTCAGGACGCCCGGCCGTGACGGCGACATCCCCCAGATCGACCAGGCCCAAATCCGCCGCGGCATCGATCGGTGAGAATGGCGGCAGATACCGGTCGATCAAGCGGCTTTGCGCCCGAATGGCGCCCGGGCCCTGCCGCGCGCCGGGACGCTCGGCGCTGGTGCCCATGTCGAAAGGCAATCCCAACACCACGGCGCGCGCCGACCCCGGCGTCGCCACCATCGGCACCTTGAACAACCCTTCCGTCACATGCTTTCTCCCCATCCACGTCCGACTTCACAGGCCTGTTCCCGGCGCGGTACGGCGACCCCGCGGAATTCTCTTCTGCGACGGCGCGGCGGCAGGCTAGACTGTGCTTGATGTCGAAGACCAATCTCTTTTGTCACGTCCACCGTATCAGAGTCGATATGCATCGATATTGGCCTCTTCTTCCAGCGCTCGCCGCCCTCCTGCTTTTTGCGGGGGCAGCCCCGGCGCACACCGCGGGGACCGCATGCGGCCCCCAAGTTCTCGTGACATTCGAGGAATCCGCGCCGAAGGACCGTTTCATTATTCGCAACGACAGCGCCCCGGGCTGGGCCATCACGGACGTGCGCATCGTGCTGGCAGGGTCCCGCGGCAAGCTGCTGTTCGATACCGAAGCGGGCGGCCCCGGCCTGAATGTGTATCAACCCTTCGAACTGGCGAGCCCGGGCGCCGGCGTGCGCGCCGCGGAAGTCGAGGACGGTAGCGAAGCGCTTAGTCTCTCCTTCGCGGCGGACCGCCCGCTCATGCCGGGCAGCCGCGTCGCGTTCACCATCGATGTCGACGATCGCGTTCAGCTTGCCGATATGGGGCCGACCATGATCTCCGGGAATGAAATCGACGGCGCCCGGGTCATCGCCGACGCCGTCGCGGGCAGCGGACAGAGCACCACCCTGCAGGCCGTGTTCGACCGAACAGGCACCGCACGGTCCCCCGCCCTGGCCTGCTCGTAAGTCTAAGAGACGCCTCAAATACCGCCTAAATCACGGCAAGGCGCGCTTGCCGCCGGCACCGCCCCCGTGCTGACACTGCCCACATGCAGAAGCGACAGAGGCAGCAATGATCGCGTGGCTGATCCAATTTAGCGTGACGGCGGTGGAGACCGTCTGGCAATCGGTGATGGGACTGATCTGGCCGGCGCTCTTCTTTGCGGCACTCGCGCTGATCTTGAAGAAGCGGGACGCTGTCGCCGACCTGCGCCGCGCATTGCCGGAAACCGCGACGACGTTGAAACTGATGATCTTCAATCTGGTCTTCGTCACGCCCGGTCTTGTTCTCGTCGCCGTCGCTCTGTCCGACGCCTATTCGGCGTACGGACTGGTTCTGATCGATCCGGAGGCATGGCACGGCATGCCCGTGTGGCTGGTTGCCCTGGCCGCCGTTTTCGCCGGCGATTTTACAGGCTATTGGCGGCACCGGTTCGAGCATTGCCGCCTGCTCTGGCCATCCCACGCGATCCACCACTCGGACACGCGCATGACCTGGCTGACCTTGGAACGCTTTCACCCCGTCAACCGGCTGACCACCGTGGCGATCGACAGTTCGGTCCTGCTGCTGCTCGGCTTCCCGCCCTTCGCGGTGGTGATCAACAGTCTGGTCCGTCACTATTACGGCTATTTCATTCATGCGGACTTGCCGTGGACCTACGGGCCTCTCGGCAGGGTCTTCGTCTCCCCCGCCATGCATCGCTGGCACCATGCCGCCGACCCGCGCGCCTACGGCACAAACTTCGCCACGGTGTTTTCCGTCTTCGATCAGGCTTTCGGCACCTACCGCGTTCCCGGCCCCTGCAGCCAGGCATTGGGGATCGACGACACGATGGGGTCCGGAATGAGCGGGCAGCTTCTCTATCCGTTTCGGGTGCGGGCGTACCGGCCCGACCCGCAGGACGCACCGGCGCCCACGCCCGCCCCAGCGGAGTGACACCCGGGCTCGGCCGGCAACAGCCCTCCCCAACGCAAATTCCTGGCAACCCGGGACCGGCATGATATTCTCCGCCCGCCGGATTTCATCGGGGGCTTCTCTGGCCGGCCGGCGACTCGAACACAGCACGAAAAAAATAGCGGGAGGCAGGCCATGAACGGGGCGGAAAGCCTGGTAAAGACACTTCTAGCGGGCGGGGTCGACGTCTGTTTCGCAAACCCGGGCACGTCAGAGATGCATTTCGTGGCGGCGCTGGACAGCCATCCGGAGATGCGTTGCATTCTGGGGCTTCACGAGACGGTGGTGACCGGCGCGGCGGACGGTTACGCCCGTATGGCGGACAAGCCGGCCGCCACGCTGTTGCATCTGGGGCCGGGGCTGGGGAATGGTCTGGCCAACATCCACAATGCCCGCCGCGCGCGCACGCCCATGGTCAACGTGGTGGGCGAACACGCCCGGGAACACAAAGCCTACAACGCGCCGCTGACCACCGATATCGAGGGTATTGCCGGACCGGTCTCAGACTGGGTGCGCACCATCGCTTCGCCGGACACGGTCGGAAGGGACACGGCCGCCGCGATCCGGGAGGCGGCCCGCAAACCGGGACAGATTTCCACCCTTATCCTGCCCGCCGACATCGCCTGGAGCCCATCCATCGGGCCGTCCGAGGTAACGCCCGCCGATGCCGCGCCGGTCGCCAGCGGCGCGGAAATCGACCGGATCGCCGCCCTGCTGAAGTCAGGCGCGCCGACGGTCCTACTGCTGGGCGACGCCGCCTTGCGGGAGGAACCCTTGAACATGGCCGGCCGGATCGCCGCCAAGACCGGCTGCAGCCTGCTGGGCCCGCTCTCGAACAGACGGATGTCGCGCGGCGCAGGCCGGGTCCCCTTGAACCGGGTGCCTTATGTCGTGGACATGGCCCAGGCGCTCTTGGAGCCCTTCGAACACATGGTCATCATCGGCGCCCGGGAACCGGTCGCCTTCTTCGGCTATCCCGACAGCCCAAGCCGGCTCTGCCCGGACAGCTGTCAGATACACACATTGGCGGACGCTTCCTACGATCTTCCGGCGACGCTGGAGGCACTGGCCGACGCGGTGGGCGCCCGGCAGGCCCAACCGGTAGTCAACGCGTTGGACCGGCCGGCGGTGCCGACCGGCGATATCGACCAGGACAAGATCGCCCTGATGATCGCCGCGCTATTGCCGGAAAACGCCGTTGTCGCGGACGAGTCGATCACCACGGGACGGATGTTCTTTCCCGCAACCCATACAGCCCCCCCGCACGACTGGGTGCAGATTACCGGCGGGGCCATCGGTATCGGCCCGCCGCTGGCGACCGGCGCCGCGATCGGCGCGCCGGGCCGCAAGGTCGTCTCGCTGCAGGCGGACGGATCGGGCCTGTATTCCGCCCAGGCGCTTTGGACCCAGGCGCGCGAAGGACTGGACGTGACGACGTTGGTGTTCGCCAACCATTCCTACGCCATACTGCAAGGTGAGATGCGCAAGGTCGGGGTCGAAAATCCCGGACGCAACGCCATCGACATGCTGTCACTGGACCGGCCCCGTATCGACTGGGTTCATCTTGCCAAAGGATACGGCGTTCCGGCCGCCCGTGCGACGTCCATGGAAGAACTGGGCGACGCCTTCGGCCGGGGACTGGCCGAACCCGGCCCGTATCTGATCGAGGTCGCCATGTGACTGAAACCCGGCGGAACCGCGGATTGAGCGTCACACCCCCTGGACTTCCCGGCGCCGGCGCCTTCGCGCGGAAAACCACGGTTCCGTTCGATTTTCTGCAGAGGTCTGCCTGACATGACAGAGAACAGCGTCGCCCTGCGGCATCTTTCTTTACAAGCCCGGAACAATGCCTGGGCGAACGGGCGGCTGCTCAAGAGGTGCGGGCAGCTGACGGACGCCGAGTTGACCGAACCGCGACCTTGCTTCTTCGGCACGATCTTGGCGACGCTGAACCACATCCTGACCGTCGACTGGTACTATCTCGACGCCCTGACGGAGGGAGGCCGGGGTAGAGATGTCTATCCGGACGAAGATCCTTTTGCCGACATACCCGCCCTCGCCGCGGCGCAGAGTGAGGCCGACGCAAAGCTGGTTGCGTTCTGCGCCGGTCTCGCCGAACAGGATTTGAGCCGCACCGTCGCCACCGTCCGGGAGGGCGGCGCCGTCTGGCAGGAGGAAATCGGCGACCTGCTGCTGCACCTGTTCCAGCATCAGATCCATCATCGGGGTCAGGTGCACGACATGCTCTCCGCAACCGCCGTCGCCCCGCCGCAACTGGACGAATTCTTTCTGGCGATGGATCGGGAAAACCGCGGCGACAGCTAGTGCCCTGGAACAGAAATACGGATGATTTAAGACGTGTCGGGAAATGCACCGGCAAGAAAGGATTTGCTGCACGATGCAGACACCTCGCGAGTGGAGCCTGATGCTGTCCGACGCTTTTCCAGGCGCGCCTTCGGTCGCCTTGCGGTTAAGCCCGGATCAGGGCGTCAATGAAGGCCGGATCGGTGAAAAGAGCGGCCATGGCGTCACGCAGCGACGCTTCCAGCGAGCGGGCGGCGCTGTCGCCTGCCGCCGTCAGCACACCATTCTCCACATACACCGCCGACGCGACATCCTGGTACAGAACGGTATCGCCGCCCTTGCGAACCTGAACCACGAGGGTGGTCGTGCTGCGCGCTTCCAGCACAACGCCGCTTATTAGGAAGTTGTTGTGCATTGCCTTGATTGCCACACTGAGCGTTAGGTCGGTATTCTCCGCGACCTGTAATTCGCGCTCCGTCAGTTCCTGCACGAACGCCCCCCTGACGATTTCGCCAACGGGTTTCGTGGATCTGATGGCAGCGGTGCGCTGCCCGTAGCCGTTCGTTTTCGAGCCGATGCTGCCCTTGTATTGAATGCGGGCATCCGTAACCTTCAGCGTAACCTGCTTGCCGTCCGCACCGATGGACTGCCCGGGCACCGCGGAACGGTAGGATACCTCCACAGTATCTTCAGTCCACGCGCAGCCCCCCAGGACGAGAAGAACAAGTGCCGAAATTGCTGTTTTAACGAAACGCTTGGTCATGCGGCCCCCAAAAACCATAGAGTGGATCTACAACCCGAAACTCTATCTATCGATGCATTCCGGTAAATCAAAACGCGCCGCGCCGAACAAGTTGAAACCGACTCTGCCTGCTTGGACAGACCCATACCGTAGGCCTTGGCGCGGCGCATCGATACGAGGACGTCCGGTGGAGTGCTGGGTCAGGGTGTCAGGTAGGGACGGCGCTTTGGGACCGAGAAATCGTATTCCTCGTCATCGGCCAGCTGCATGATGGCGATCCCCACCAGGCTATCCACGGTCTCTCCGTCCTCGGCCAGGGGCGCGATAAGGTTCTGAATCCGGACGACATTCTCGGCGTGCGAAGCCCTCGGTGCGCCGTTGTACCAATGGGGCAGGCGGCTTTCCTGGACTTCGCCGATGAAGGCGTAGGCCGCCGGTCTTTCCGCCAGGTTCGGATGGACGTCCACAAGACGCTTTCCCGTATAGTCCATACCGACACTTGCGGCGACGTTGGACCCGGCCAGCCTGTATTTGTGATCGTGGATGCCGTCCCCAAGTTCGATCAGCCAAAGATGCGGCAGCAGTTTCGGCACGTCCGTGGGGTCGAAGTCACGCCGGGACGGCAGCCGCCCCGCCGGGTGGATACGTTTCAGAAAACCGTGCAGTTCCAGGATCTCGGGCGACCATTCCGGGACGCCGATCGGCACCGACGGCGGCGTCAGGCTTAACGCCGAAACGATCCCAGTCGCCCCCTGCCCTGGCTCCGCCCCCGTCATGCCGACCAAAGTCCCCCGCATTCTGCCACTTAAGTATAGTATTTAGTGCATACTGCCATGAAAAGGGGAAGCCGTTCCCCGGTCACGGCGCAAAAATGGAAAGACCCGGCGGCGCCGGGTCCTATCCACTTGTTTGCTCAGTTTTTCAGGAACTTAACGCAACGCTTCCAGAACGGAGCAATAGTTCGCGACGGCGGCGCCGCCCATATTGAAGACACCGCCGACTTCGGCGCCGTCGACTTGGAAGCCGCCTGCTTCGCCGCGAACCTGCATCGCGGTGAGAATATGCATGGAGACACCGGTGGCACCGATCGGATGGCCTTTTGCTTTCAGCCCGCCCGACGCGTTCACCGGAAGCTTGCCGTCTTTCTGGGTCCAACCTTCCATCGTGGCCTTCGCCCCTTCGCCAGGTGCGGTCAGGCCCATCGCCTCGTACTGCATCAGTTCGGCAATCGTGAAACAATCATGCGTTTCGACCAGATCCAGGTCATCCAGGGTCATACCCGCCTTATCCAGCGTGCCCTGCCAGGCTTTCTGACAGCCGGTCAGGAAGGTCATGTCCCGCTTGGACATCGGCAGCATGTCGTTGACCTGGTTCCGTCCCCGGAACACCACGGCTTTTTTCTTGTTCAGCGCGGTTTCCACATCGGTGAGAACCAGCGCGGCGGCCCCGTCCGAGACCAGCGAGCAGTCGGTCCGTTTCAGCGGGCCGGCGACAACCGGGTTCTTTTCAGAGATGTTCCGGCAGAAGTCGAAACCCAGATCCTTTTGCATCTGCGCCATCGGGTTGCTGCAACCGTTCTTGTGGTTCTTCGCCGCGATCGTCGCCAAGGCGTCCGACTGGTCGCCATACTTCTGGAAGTAGGTGTTTGCGATTTGGCCGAACACACCGGCGAAGCCGCCTTCGATTTCGGCCTCTTCCTTCACGTAGGATGCGGTAAGCAGAATTCCGCCGATCTGCGGCCCGGGGGTGTCCGTCATCTTTTCGACACCGATGACCAGCACGTTGCGGCCTTGCTTCGCTTCAATGAAGTTGACGCCCTGGTGAACCGCAGCGGATCCCGTAGCGCAGGCGTTTTCGACGCGGGTCGACGGCTTCCAACGCAGGCCCTCGATCCCGTTCATGACCAGGGACGAACCGAAATCCTGCGCCGAGAAACCGCCGTTGTAGAAGCCGAGATAGATCGCATCGATGTCCTGCGGATCCATTTCTGCGTCTTTCAGCGCCTTGGCCGCGACGTCGATGATCAGGGATTCGGCATCCTCGCCTTCGAGTTTACCGAACTTCGAATGATGCCAGCCAACAATGCATGCCGTCATAACCGTATTCCCTTCGCATAAAAGCGGCCCAACACCGCCGATAACAACGCCCGGTTTCTATCAGGCCGAGTGGCCGAGACCAAGCCCGCCCCGCGCCATTCAGTTTTGACAGGGCGGAATGCAAGGGAAAACAGAACGTTGGACGGCACCCTCTGGCCTCTGCGCCTAGGCCGCTTTCTGGACTTCGGTGATGGAAAAGACCACACGGTAGATGGGTTGGGCTTCCGGGAAACCCTTCAATTCATAAGTCCCGGAGTGCTGGAAGTCGTACCGTTTGCCCTGGCAGAGTTCCTTGACGACGGAAGAAACGCAGATCTCGTTTGCGTCGGTTTTCGACAAGACGCGCGCGGCGAGGTTAACAGGGGTTCCGAAGATGTCTCCGCCCTCGTGGATCGGCTCTCCGGCGCTGATTCCAACGCGAACCTCGAAACTGCGGTCCGGCATCACGTCAGAGAACTGCCGGAACCCTCTTTGCATCAGAATACTGGCATCAACCGCACACTGGGCGGACGGGAACGTCGCCATGATTCCATCGCCGGTATGTTTGATTTCCCGGCCTTCGAAACGTTTGATCCCGCCGCGGACGATCTCGTTATGGGCGCGGATCACATCCATCATCCAGTGATCGCCATTGCTTTGCTGCTTGGCCGTACTGTCGACGATGTCGGTGAAAAAGACCGCCACGAATTTCTGACCGCCTTGATCCGCCGAGTTCGCCTCCTCCAGTTCCGCCGTTCCATCAGCGGTCCGTTTCGGATTGCGCCATTCCTCCAACGCCTCGTCCAGACCGAGTGGGGCGTTCGGATCGACAATGCGCCTGTACGCGGCGGAACGCCCGCGCCGGTACATGCCGAAATACCGGTCCTCCAGCAGATACTCTTCGATATTCGCGACGAAGCCGCGCGCCATGGCATCGCTATTGCCGAAAGCCGTCACCCGTTGGACCAGGATATCCATGGCCGCCTTGCCGATGATCTTGAACTTCCGGGACAGGGCTTCGCCGGCGCCCGCGAAAAACAGGGTCAGACCGAAACGGGTGTAATCGTCGAGCCGCTCGCCGACCACGCGGCGCGCCTCCAGCTCCATCCGCTCCAACTCATCGGACATGCCCGCCGGATCGCTTCCCTCGGCGTCATGAATGGGCTGCACCGCCAGTTCACTGGCGACTTCCGCCTCTTCCGGCGGAAGTTCGGGGTCGGCTTCATATACCATCGGCGCCGCGGGCACCGGGCTTGTCGGTGCCGGTTCCTCGGGCTCTGCCTCGAGCACCATCTCCGGTTCCTCTTCCGGCTCTGGCAGGATCTCGGGCATCTCGAAGGGCGCGGTCTGCTCCAGCCCGTCCGGGTCCCGTTGTGGCATGACCGCATCGAAAAGCGGACTAGCCCCCCCGGCACTGGCGCCGGCAAACGCCAGGTCCGATCCGGCGGAAACGCTGCCGAAGGTCACGTATTTCCGCAGCAGCGGAACGAAAAACGCGGTAAAGGACAGGATGAACACACCGATCAAGGTGAATTGCGCGACCTGACCATCGATCTGAACGCCCTGAGCCCGCGCATGTCCGAAGGCGAAATAGGCCGCATAGGCGGTCAAACCCGCCGGAATCAAAGAGATGAAACACACCATCAGCAGCTTGAAAATCATCTCGCCGATCGCGTCCCGGGGTCCGTCTTCTTCCTGAAGCGCGGCCGCGGCCCGGCGTTTCCGGTCCTGCTCCTCGCGATGAGCGGCGGCCTCCTTCTTTTGCTTTTGAATGAACGCCTTTTCGCGCTTCTTGGCGTCCACCATGGCGTTCGCGGCAGCCGATCCTTCCGGCGGCGGTGCCGAAGACTTGCCGCCTCCCGAACCGGTTATGTGCGAAACCGGCGGTTTCGTCTTCAGGTTGGGACTGTGGTAGACGACCACCTCTTCCGAGGTATTGGCGGCATTGTCGAAAGTTTCCCGGATGACGCAGCTGGCCTCGAAACCGCCCGTATCCAACCGTTTGGCTTCGTCAGTCGCTTCTTCACGCGCATTGGGCCCGAAGCGGGCGTGAATCTGCCAACGCCCGTTCTGCATGTAGTATACTTCAAAAGAAACTAATCGACGCGCGCTCATCGCAGACTTCAAGAGTTTCAAAAGCCCGAAGCAGTAAGATCGGTTACTATACCATCACCGAACCTAACGAATTACTATAACTGTACTTTAGATTGAGGCTCGGCGGCCAGTCAGTATCACAACATCTCACATTTTCTCCATGAATGATGAATGAATTCTGAATCATACCAACATATTCGAGTGTCCAACGACCCCGGCGAACGGGTCCCGGACAGGCGCGCAGCACCAACCGGCGGATGACTCCAGACCGCACGGAACAGTAGGCGGTGTTTGTGCGCCCTTACGAACAAGTCGTATAAGGAAATCCGGCCCTGAACGGGTGCCGGAACAGGTCAGTAAGGCGCCGCGTCGGTCGGCCCAGTCAACTCGAGTGGGAAAATCTCATGGAACATGGTGCGCTTATCCGCACATCCGGCTTCAAGGATGCCGGCGCCCTCCGCGCCTTGGCGCAAGCTTGGGACACGCATCTGGCGCCCGGCGCCGACGAGGTCCTCGGCAAAGTGTACGATACCTGCGCCTCCGACCCGCAACTGAAAGTCTTTCTGTGGGGAGCGGCGAAAGGCGACTGGGTGAAGAGCCAGACCGAACGTTGGGCCGCTGTCTGCACAAGCGGGCCCGATGAAGCCCATGTGGAACGGATTCAAGGCTTCGCCCGGGACGACCTGCAAGCAGGGTTGGACCCTAGCGTTTATGGCGTCTTCTTCGGAACCTTCGCGACGCACGCCATTCACTACATCCTGAGCAAGCAGGAAGAGCAAGACACGGGCGGCCGTGACGCCGTACTCTCGATCAGTGCGCTTGCCAGTCTGGAAACCAATATCGCCTTTACCTGTTACTATATGGCCCTGCGGGAACAAACGGCCGAGACGATCAACGGTCTGACCGAGAACCTGCATGAAAATGTCGGCGAGAACATCGCCGGCATGGCGTCAGCGACCGAGGAACTCTCGGCAACCATGCAGACGATCGAAAGCACGGTCGAACGGAACACCGTCCACGCCCGCACAATCTCGAACACCGTTGAGGACGTGCGCAGCCAGATCGATAAGTTGCGCGAGGCGATCGAAGGCATCCTTCGGCTCTTGGGCAGCATCACCGACATCGCCGGCCAGACCAACCTGCTGGCCTTGAACGCCACCATCGAAGCGGCCCGCGCCGGCGAAGCCGGACGCGGATTTGCCGTCGTGGCGAAAGAAGTGAAATCCCTCGCCAACGATTCGAAAGGGGCGGCCGAGCAAATCGGTGAAAACACCACCCTGCTGCAAGACAGTCTAACGGTCGTGGAGCAGACCTTCGGCGGCGTCGTGGCGTCGGTCGACGAAATGCTCGGCTATCTGGACGAAAACTCGGAGGCGACCTCGCAGCAGCGCCTGGCCACCGAAGAGATTTCAAAACGGGTGGGCGAGCTTCACGGGCGCGTGGAGAGCATCATCACGGAAATCCGCGAACAGAGCGCCGATTGAACGCTTTGCGGGAACCCGGCCCGGTCTAGGCAGAGCCGTCCGGCTGCAGAACGTCATCCATCCAGTCCGGAATCTCGACCGCTACCGTGGCGGCACCGGCCAGGAGCGGCAGGTCCTGTTCTTTTGCATCCCGCACCTTGGCAAGGCGCAGCAAGGCCAAGGCGCGCCCGCCGGCGACGCTTTTCAGCTCACCCGCATCCTGACCGTCCAGCAGGATTTGGGTTCCGGGCTCTGGAAGATCTCCGCTTGCCACGGCCAGACGGACCGGAAACAGCCGCTTTTTGACCAGGCCGCGATACTTCGTTCGCGCCGTGAGTTCCTGGCCCATGAAACAGCCCTTTTTCCAATCCACGCCGTGCAACTCGTCAAAGCCGTTTTCCAGAAGGATCGCTTTACCGGGTTGCATGTCGCGCGTCCCGTCGGGCAGTCCGGACGGAATGCGCATCGCATCATAGTCGTCCTTTGTCCCGAGGATGGCGCCGTTCCTCTGCGCCACCGCTTCGGCACCGAGCGGCGTCAGAATGCGCCAGCCCGCGGCGGGCAGCCTTGGGTCGGGGAAGACAATGCCGTCTTCCACCGCCGGGCGGCCGCCGCCGAATGCGGCCAGCACCCGCCATCCATCGGCAATTCCCAGGTCGACCGCGCTGCGCAGCTTGTACTTGTGAAGCGTACGGCCGAAATCCATGAGCCGGTCGCCCGCTTCGCAATCCAGAAGATACCGGTCTCCCTGCAAGACGGCGAAAAAGTCATGCTGAAACTTGCCTTGCGGCGTCAGCAAGGCGCCCCAGACGGCGGATTCCGCTGAAACCTGCGTGACATCCGCGCTGACAAGCCCTTGCAAGAATTCCTCGCGGTCGGGGCCGCCGACGGTCATTACCGCGCGGTGATCCAAGGGAACGATGGTCGATACGGTCATGTGCTGCTAATCCAGAGATCCTATGGTGCTTTGACTTAGGGGCCGCTGCTTTCATTGGCAAGGTTGCGCGCCGCATGTATATCGGGGGCCGCGCCGCAATAACCAGCCCACGCATGCACTGAAACCAATGCGCATTCTCTTCGTCACGTCGAACCGGATCGGCGACGCCGTTCTGAACTCCGGCGTGCTGGCCGCCCTGTTGGCGGAACATCCGCAAGCCCGATTCACGATAGCCGCCGGTGCGGCATCCGCGCCGCTGTTCGAGGCCTTTCCGAACCTCGACCGGCTGCTGATCATGCACAAAAAACGCTCCCGCGGCCTGCACTGGTTCCATCTTTGGCGGCAGACCGCCTTCTGCTGGTGGGACATCGTGGTGGATATGCGCCGCTCGGCAATCGGCTGGATTGTGCCGCGCAGCACGCTCTATCGCGTCCCTCTTCCCCGAACCGCCGTCCACCGGGTCGTGCTGGCCGCCTCCGCCATCGGGCGCGCGGACGCCCCACCCACGCCCGTCGTCTGGACAACGGAGGAGGATGACGCCGTCGCCCGGTCCACCCTGGGGGAAACGGCGCCGGTCATCGTGATCGGCCCGACCGCCAACTGGCAGGGCAAGATCTGGCCGGCGGAGCGGTTCTCCGCTTTGGTCCAAAGGCTTCTGGCCGCTGACGGCCTTGCAGGCCAGGCCAAGATCGCGGTGGTGGCCGCGCCTGCGGAGCGCGGCATGGCCGAGCCTGTTCTGGCGGCGATCCCCGAAGACCGGCGTATCGACCTGATCGGCCTGACCCTCAGCCAGATCGCCGCCTGCCTGAAACAAAGCACGGCCTATATCGGAAACGATTCGGGCCTGATGCATCTGGCCGCCGCCGCCGGCGCCCCCACGCTCGGCCTGTTCGGCCCGTCCAAAACGGAGTTGTACGCGCCATGGGGGCCGCATACCGACTTTGTCCGCACCCGCGAGAGTTATGACGAGCTGATCAACGCCCCCGGTTACGACCGGCACACGACCGGGACCCTGATGGGCAGCATCACGGTAGACCAGGTATACGACCGCCTGACGGTCCTGTTGGACCGAACATCCGTCGCGGAAGAAGGGTAGCGCCCTGGAACCGAGCGGCGGACGGCGCGATCAGGCTTCCCGGCTCAACCGCATCTCGCGGCATTTCACGTGGATTTGCAGAGTGTAAAGACCGGCGCAGGCCGCTAGGGCGAGCCCGTAGAACCCTTCCCTGTACCCTTTCCGCTGAACATAGACCTTCCAACTGCGCGACAGGATATGGCGCAGGGCGGTAAAAAGAGAGGGATCCCGGTCCCGCGCGACGGCATCCTGGGCGGCAAGGGTCGTGTAGCGGTTCAGTCGCGCAAAGGTTTCCGACAAATCCCGGTCGACCAGATGGATTAGCCCATGCGTCATCCGGCCGCTGGCCCCGGATTGGCTGTAGGACGGATGGACCCGTTCGAGCCCCCATCTCTTCTCATCCCGGGTGAACAGGCGGTTGCTCGCATTTACACCGATATAGGCACCCCATCCGTACACGACTTCGCGCGAACCGATGAAGTTTCGCACCGGAACACCATAGACGCCTGGCGCGGCCTTGCCGATATGCGCGCGGACTTCCCGTTGCAGGTCAGGGGTCACACGCTCGTCGGCGTCCACCTCAAGGATCCAATCCCCCTTGCAGGTGTCGATTCCCAGATTGCGGCGTTCGCCTTCCAGTTCCCAGGCCCCCTCGACGACCTTCGCGCCGCTTTTCTCGGCAATCTCGCGCGAGGCATCGGTCGACCGGTCGAGGACCACGACGACTTCATCGGCGAAATCCAGGCTCGCTAGACAATCGGGCAGGTATTCCTGCTCGTTGCGCGCAACGACAAGGGCGGACAGGACCGGGGAGGTGTTCATCGGCGGGACCCTAAAGGCGCGGCGGACGCCGCGCAAGCACGCTTCCGGTCCGGGAAAAGCGCTGTTGTTGCGCGGGCTTTTGACACCGTGTATGCGATGACCATGCTTGATCAATCCATGGACGCACGGTGCCGTGTATCAACCGCCCCGGCGGTCCGGCCCAAGTCGGCGACCGGTCAATGAAAATACTTCAGATCATGGCGGGTGCGCCGGTTGGCGGAGCCGAAGCGTTTTTCGAACGACTGTGCATTGCCCTGCATCGGGCCGGCGAAACCCAGCAGATCGCGCTTCGGAAACACGCGGACCGCGCAGGCCTGTTGCGCGGGGCGGGCCTTTCCGTCGCCGAGTTCGAGTTCGGCGGCATGCTGGACCTGATCACCCGGCGCGCCCTGACCAGGCTGGCGGGCGAATTCGATCCCGATGTGGCGCTCGCCTGGATGAGCCGCGCCGCCTCACGCATGCCGGACGGCCCTTTCGTGAAGGCCGCCAGAATGGGCGGATACTACGATCTGAAATACTTCCGCCGCTGCGAGTATCTGATCGGCAACACCAAGGATATCTGCGACTATCTGATCGGCGCCGGATGGCCGGCGAAGAAGGTCCAATATCTGCCGAATTTCGTGAATGACGAAGCGATGCCGCCCCAGGACCGGTCCACCCTGCAAACGCCCGACGATGCCACGCTTTGCCTGTGCCTTGGCCGGCTGCACAAGAACAAGGGTTTCGACGTGGCGATTACCGCCCTTGAGGAACTGCCCGGGGTCTATCTGTGGATTGCCGGCGAAGGGCCTGAGCGCGCGGCACTTGAAAAACTGTCAAAAGACCTGGCTGTGGCGGACAGGGTGCGGTTCCTGGGCTGGCGCGAGGACGTCCCGGCGCTGCTTGCCGCCGCGGATATCTTCGTCTGTTCCTCCAGACACGAGCCGCTGGGCAACATGGTGATCGAAGCTTGGGCGCACGGCACCCCGGTCGTCGCCTGCGCCGCGCAGGGCCCCTCGCAACTGATCGAGCATGGCGAGACCGGCTTGATGACGGCGGTCGACGACGCCGCGGCGCTGGCCGGTTCGATTAAGGCGCTGATACAGGACCGGGCGCTGGGTCAGACCCTGGCGCAGGCCGGCGCGGATACCTTCCGCCGCTCTTTCGCCGAGGGTCATGTCGTCGAACAATACCAGACGTTCTTCGACACCATCGTAAAGGCGAGGAGGGTCTGATGTGCGGGATCGCCGGCATCATGATGCGCCATGGGGCCTCGCCGGACCCGGCAGTCCTGGACGGTTTCGTCAACGCACTCCAGCACCGGGGACCGGACGGCGCGGGCCGGCACGTCGCCGGGGATGTCGGCCTGGTGCAGACGCGCCTGGCGATCATCGACCTCCAGACCGGCGATCAGCCGATGTACGAGCCGGGGGGCGCCGCCCTCGTCGCTAACGGCGAGATCTACAACTACATCGAATTGCGCGAGGCGATGCCGGAGGTCGAGTTCCGGACCAACTCCGACTGCGAATTGCCTCTGCGCCGCTACCGCTCGAACGGCGCAGACTTCGCGAATGACCTGCGGGGCATGTATGCGATCGCCATACACGATCCGGTCGACGCCAAGCTGCTGCTGGCGCGGGATCCGTTCGGCATCAAGCCCCTATATTATGTCGAGACGGACCGGTTTTTCGCCTTCGCCTCCGAACCCCAGGCACTGCACGCCGCCGGCCTGGTCGCCGCAAAAGTCATCCCGCGGGCCCGGAACGAATTGATGCAGCTGCAATTCACGACCGGGCAACAGACCATTTTCGAGGGCGTTTCCCGGGTACTGCCCGGCGAGACGCTTGTTGTCCGCGGCGGGCGGATCGTCGAACGGCGTCGGCGGGCGGCTTTGCCCGAAGGCGGGCCGATCGACATCGACCCCGACGCCGCGGTCGACAAGCTGGATCGCATCCTCGAGGACAGCGTGATGGTTCACCAGCGCGCCGACGTGCCCTATGGCATGTTCCTTTCCGGCGGAATCGATTCGACCGCCATCCTCGCCTTGATGGCGCGCCTGAACGACCAGCCCGTGGTCGCCTTTACCGCCGGCTTCAGCGGCGGATCGGTTCATGACGAACGCGATCATGCCCGGATGCTGGCAAAGAAGGTCGGGGCCATTCATCACGAGATCGATTTCGGGGAGGAGGATTTCTGGTCGACCCTGCCGAGCGTCGCCGCGCATGTCGACGACCCGGCAGCCGATTACGCAATCCTTCCAACCTGGAAACTGGCGCAGACCGCGGCCCAGGGCTTGAAAGTGATCCTTTCCGGCGAGGGAGGCGATGAGCTCTTCGGCGGTTACGGTCGCTATAGAAGCGTGCTCAGACCTTGGATTTTCGGTGGGCGGACGATCCGGCATCGCGGCCACTTTCATAGTCTGGATGTGCTGCGCGAGTCCGGAAACGACTGGCGCGACGGCATCGCCACAACCGAAGCGCTGTCGAAGGCGCAGGGCCGCACCGCGCTGCAATCAGCACAGGCGATCGACGCCTCGGACTGGCTGTCGAACGACCTGCTGACCAAGCTGGACCGGTGCCTGATGGCCCATGGGCTGGAGGGTAGAACACCGTTCCTGGATCCCGTGGTCGCGGATATGGCGTTCCGGCTGCCGGATAAGCTCAAGATCCGGCGGCGGCTCGGCAAATGGGTGCTCCGCAAATGGCTGCATGGGGTCATGCCGGAAGCGGAGGCCTTCAGCGAAAAACGCGGCTTTACCGTTCCCGTCGCCGCCTGGATCGGGTCCCAGGGCGACCGGTTGGGCGAATTGATGGAAGCGCAGGAATGCGTCGCCGAGTTCTGCAAGCCGGGACGGGTCGCCGATCTGTTCAAGGCAGGAACGAAGCGAACGGGCTTTGCCGCCTGGCTGCTGCTGTTCTACGCGCTTTGGCACAAACATCATGTGCAAGGCATGGATCTGCGCGACGCGAACGTATTCGACGCGCTGGATGCTTCCTAATGCGCGTCACGATTACTTGGAGCCTCTGAGACGGTCTTTGCGGCTTTTCGGCCGGGAAGGCATTGCGCCACGATGCGCTGCATCGCAAGCGAAAGCGGACGCGGGCCGAAAGGCCGCAAAGGCCGCCTTCGGCCGCCTTTCCGTTCAGCCGGAGGGCGACGCCGGTTCTTGCGGATGCGCCGCATCGCCTGCAAACCGGTTTCTGCCCGGCCAAACCGAAAGGCGATCTCAGTGGCTTCGAAGTAATCGTGAAATTCGTCAAACCAACCGGAAAAAGCGGTATTGCGTTTCAGCTTTCGCGTTTTTGACGCCGGTCGTAGTCGGACAGTGCGGTATTGATCTGTCCGGCCATCGAGGCGGCGTCCTCGGTCGGATGGAAGCCGAGCAGGATCGCGTCGGACAGCGGCTTCAGCAGGCTGATGTCTTTCTGACTTGGGCGCGCCAGATGATCTAGAAGTCTTTCCACAACATCGATAATGTTATTGCACAAATTGCTAACATGCTCATATTCGGTACCGAGCATGCGCTCTGCCGTATCCCGGCCAACGGTTAGAATTCGCCGCAGATTCTCTTCCAAAGACGGGTCGCCCAACTTGTTCTCAGCCAAAAGCGGCAAGATAAGGCCGACCAGGAAGCAAATCTGAAAGGCGTTCCGCTTCAGGCGCTGATCGTTGATCGAATTCTGCGCCCGGCCGATCATGGCGCTGAGCTTGGTCTGATCGATTCTGACGCCGCTGATCTTCGCCTGCAGCGTGTTCGGCACCGTGATCAGAGGGATGTCCGACCCGCGCGAAGCGTCCCTGCGCCGGTCCGGTCCGATATAGTCGCTGGTTACCACGAAAGGCTTACGGTTGTCGGTAAGGACCTTGATGCGGTCCAGCAACTGCTGCGGCGAAATCGGCTTGACGATAAGATCGTCACAGCCGGAATTGGCGACCTGATGGACCAACGCTTCGGTCGGTTCCCACATGGTGACGATAAAGGGTACGAAGGGGTTCTTGCCGATCTGCCCATAGCGCACGTCCTGGATCATCTCCACAACGCCGCCGCCCTTCATGGCCGCGTCGATAATCACGAGGTCCGGCGTACGGGTTACCAGGAACTGGCGAACCTGTCCGACATTGTCGAAATCGACAACGTTCTCGAACTTCTCATTCCGCAGGGCGAGTCGGATGTTCGACCGAAGCTGACGTTCCGGCTCGCCGAACAGGATCTCTACATTCTTGCGCGTATCCGGCCGCCGCAGGACTTCAGCCATGGTTACCACTTGTTCCAACGGCCAGACCTTGTCACACCGTCAGCACGATGTCCAACAGCGGTGGCTTAAGAGCGGGGGTCAGACGTCCCGCGTTTCACCCTTGATCGCCGCCTGAGCCGCAGCCAAACGCGCGATCGGAACGCGGAACGGCGAGCAGGAGACGTAGTCCAGCCCGACGCTTTCACAAAAATCGATGGATTTCGGATCGCCGCCGTGTTCGCCGCAAATCCCGACCTTCAAGTCCGGACGCGTCGCCCGCCCCCGTTCCTTGGCAATGGAAATCAATTCCCCGACACCGTTGACATCCAAGGTCTGGAACGGATCCTGCTCGATGATCCCACGCTTTTCATAAGTGCCCAGGAACGCGCCGGCATCGTCGCGGCTGATGCCCAAGGTCGTTTGCGTCAAGTCGTTGGTGCCGAAGCTGAAGAATGCCGCCGTCCCCGCGATGTCGCCGGCCCGAAGGGCGGCGCGCGGCAGTTCGATCATCGTGCCGACCGTATAGACGGGATCGCGGCCCTTTTCGCTGCCCACCTGCTTGGCCGTGTTGTCCACGACATCCTTCAGCAGTTCCAGTTCCTTGTGCAGCCCGACCAACGGGATCATCACCTCGATCTGCGCCGCTTCGCCGGTCGCGTCGGCGGCTTCGATCGCCGCTTCGAAGATCGCCCGGGCCTGCATTTCACAAATCTCCGGATAGGAATTCAGCAGCCGGCAACCACGGTGCCCGAGCATCGGGTTGGATTCGTGCAATTGGGCCGCACGGCGGCGGACTTTTTCCACGCTGACGCCGATGGATTTCGCCACTTCATCGAACTCGGCGCGCTCCCGCGGTAGGAACTCGTGCAGCGGCGGGTCGAGCAGGCGCACCGTCACCGGCAGTCCGCGCATGATGCTGAACAGTTCGACAAAATCCGCCTTCTGCATCGGCAGGATCTTGGCCAAGGCAGCGCGGCGGCCTTCTTCGGTCTCGGCCAGAATCATTTCCCGCACGGCGGTAATCCGCTCGCCCTCGAAGAACATATGTTCGGTTCGGGCAAGGCCGATACCTTCCGCCCCGAAATCCCGCGCCGTCTGCACGTCTTCCGGGGTTTCCGCATTCGCCCGCACGCCGAGCCGGCGCACATCGTCCGCCCAGCCCATGATGCGCCCGAAATCGCCGCTCAATTCCGGCTGAACGGTCGGCACCTTGCCCAGGATGATTTCCCCGGCGGCCCCGTCGATGGTGATCCAGTCGCCCTCTTTCACGGTCACGCCGCCGACCGAGAAGGCTCCCGCCCGATAGTCGACTGTGACGTCACCGGCGCCGGCCACGCAGGGCCGGCCCATGCCGCGGGCAACCACGGCCGCGTGAGAGGTCATGCCGCCGCGCGTGGTCAGGATGCCTTCCGCCGCGTGCATGCCGTGAATGTCTTCCGGCGAGGTTTCGATCCGAACCAGCATGACCCGGTCGCCGCCAAGCGCCCGCTTTTCCGCCTCGTCCGCGTTGAAGACGACCTGACCGCTGGCAGCGCCCGGGCTGGCCGGCAGGCCGGTCGCAATCACATTACGCTCGGCATTCGGATCGAGCATCGGGTGCAGAATTTGATCCAGCGACTGCGGCTCGATCCGCGAGACCGCCGTTTCCTTATCGATCAGTCCCTGATCGACCATGTCGCAGGCGATCTTGATGGCGGCCTTGCCCGTCCGCTTGCCGGAGCGGGTCTGCAACATGAAGAGTTTGTTTTTCTGAACCGTAAACTCGATATCCTGCATGTCGCGATAGTGATTTTCCAAACGTTCGCGCACACCCTCGAGCTGCGAAAACACCTCGGGCATCACTTCTTCCATCGCCGGCAGTTTGGAGTTTTGCAGCTCCTTGCCCCGGATCGTGAGGTTCTGCGGCGTGCGGATACCCGCCACCACGTCCTCGCCCTGGGCGTTCACCAGATACTCGCCATAGAAGATGTCGTCGCCCGTGGACGGGTCGCGCGTAAAGGCAACGCCGGTGGCGCAGTCTTCGCCCATATTGCCGAACACCATCGCCTGAACGTTGACCGCAGTTCCCCAGTCCTCGGGAATGTCGTGCAGTTTGCGGTAGACAATGGCGCGGTTGGTCTGCCAGCTGCCGAAGACCGCCCCGATCGCCCCCCAGAGCTGCTCCTTGACGTCCTGCGGGAACGGGCGGCCCAGCGATTGCTCGACCTGCTTTTTGTATTCCTCGATCAGTTCCTTGAGATCGTCCGCGGTGAGGTCCGTATCCTGGTAGATGCCGCGGATGTCCTTCTTAAGATCCAGCAGATCTTCGAACTCGTGGTGATCGACGCCCAGCACAACATCCGAATACATCTGGATGAACCGCCGGTAGCTGTCATAGGCGAAACGGGCATCGCCGCTCGCCTTGGCCAGGCCTTCGACCGTCTCGTCGTTAAGACCCAGGTTCAGGACGGTGTCCATCATGCCGGGCATCGAGGCCCGCGCCCCGGACCGGACCGAGACCAGGAGCGGGTCCTTGGCTTCGCCGAACGTCGTTCCGACGATTTCTTCGACCTTTTTCAGCGCGGCCTGGACACTGTCGGTCAGCTCCGGCGGGTAAGACTCGCCGTTTTCGTAGTAATAGGTGCACACCTCGGTGGTGATGGTGAAACCGGGCGGCACCGGCAGGCCGATGTTGGACATCTCCGCCAGGTTCGCCCCCTTGCCCCCCAGTAAGTTGCGCATGTCCGCGCGACCTTCAGCCGACCCGTCGCCAAAGCTGTACACCCACTTGGTCATAATCGGATAACCCTTTCGCTTTCCTGAGGGACCGTTGTCAGTCCTTCAAACTCACTTGTCGCCCTCGATCTGGGCGAAGTCCGCGACCGTGCCCATGGTCGCGCGAATGTGCGACAACAGCCGCAATCGATTGGCCCGCAAATCCGCATCCTCGGCATTCACGGTCACCGCCTCGAAGAAAGAATCCACCGGCGCCCGCAGAGACGCCAAAGCGGCCATCGCGGCCTGAAAGTCCTCTTCCTCGCGCGCCCGGTTCGCATCCGCCGACACTTCGGTCAGCGCTTTCATCAAGCCGCTTTCCTCCGGCTGCGCAAAAATCTCCGAGTTCGGGTCGCCGGCGTAGGAAACGCCATCCTTCTTTTCTTCGATCCGTAGGATGTTCGCCGCGCGGCGGTAGGCTGTCAGCAGGTTGGAGCCGTCTTCGGAATCGACGAACGCCTTCAGCGCGTGCACACGGGCGACAAGCCGGACCAGATCGTCCTCGTCCCCCAGCGAGAAGAGCGCGGTGATCAGGTCGTGGCCGACGCCTTCCTCCCGCAGATGCACCTTCAGCCGGTCGGCGATGAAATGCATCATGTCCAACGCGGTGTCCGTGGCGTCCCGCACCGTAACGTCGACCAGCCCCTGCTCGCCATAAAGGCCGAACGCTTCCCCGAAGACATGGCCCAACGGCAGGCGAAGCTTGTTTTCAAGGATCAGGCGAATGACGCCAAGCGCGGCGCGGCGCAGGGCGAACGGGTCCTTGGATCCGGTCGGCTTTTCGTCGATCAGCCAGAAACCGGCCAGCGTGTCGATCTTTTCGGCCAGCGCCACAGCCACCGAGGCGGGCTCCGTCGGGCAGGCGTCGGACGGGCCGGCCGGCGAATAGTGTTCGGCAATCGCATTGGCGACAGCCTCTTCCTCGTCCTGATCCAGCGCGTAGTAGCGGCCCATCAGCCCCTGCAGTTCCGGGAATTCACCGACCATTTCGGTGACCAGATCCGCTTTCGCCAATTGGGCGGCCCGGCGCGCGACGACCCCGTCGCCGTCCGGAATATGATCGGCCAGCGCCTCGGCCATGGCGGCGATGCGGTCTACACGCTCCGCGACGGACCCCAGCTTGGCGTGGAAGATGATCTTGGTCAGATCCTCCAGCCGGTCTTCCAAGGCCACCGACCGGTCCTGATCCCAGAAAAACTTGGCGTCCGACAGCCGGGCGCGCAGCACCCGCTCGTTCCCGTCGACGATGGCCGCGCCGCCATCCGTCGCCGCCATATTGGCCACCACCGCGAACCGCGGGGCCATCGCCCCGTTTCCGTCCAGCAGCGTGAAATACTTCTGGTGCGTCCGCATGGAGGTCGTCAGCACTTCCGGCGGCACGCTCATGAAGGCTTCGTCGATCCGCCCCAGCAGGACGACAGGCCATTCCACCAGACCGGCGACTTCGTTCAGCAAGCCCGGGTCGGTCTTGACCTGCAGGCCTTCGGCGTCTGCCGCTGCGTTCAACTGTTCTTCGATAATCGTGCGGCGTTCTTCCGCGTCCAAGATGACGTGCCGCGCGCGCAGTTGGCTCTTGTAATCCTCAAGCCCGGTGGCCGTGAAGCGGCCGGGGCTTAGAAAACGATGGCCTTCGGTCTCGTTTCCGAACAGCAGGAATCCGGGGTTGAGGTCCAGCGCCCCTTCCAGCACGGCGCCATCGAACAGCGCCAGCACAGAATGCAACGGCCTGACCCAGCGGAAGGCCGCATCGGCGAAACGCATGCTTTTCGCCCAGCTCAACTGGCGCACGGCCTCTTGAATGATGCCGGGCAAGACCTCCGCCGCCGGGCGTCCCTTGCGCTCGATCACGGCGAAATAGACCGCACCTTTCGGCGTGTCGCGCTGTTCGCATTCGTCGATGGAGGCAAGACCGACGCTTTTCAGGAAGCCTTCAACCGCTTTTTCCGGCGCACCGACTTTCGGTCCCTTGCGCTCTTCGGTCAGGTCCGGCTGGTTCACCGGCAGGCCGGAAACCGCAATCGTCAGACGGCGCGGTGTTGAGAAACACTCGATCCCCTCGAAACCCAGGTTCGCGCCCTTCAACCCCTCGCCGATCAGGCGCTTCAGCTCGTCGGCCGCCCGGCCTTGCATGCGGGCGGGTATCTCTTCGGAAAACAATTCAAGCAGCAGATCGGCCATTAGAGATGCCCCCGCGCCTTCAGGAAGCTTTCCGCGCAAGCCTTGGCCAGCGTGCGGACGCGGCCGATATAGGCCTGCCGCTCGGTCACCGAGATCACGCCGCGGGCGTCCAGCAGGTTGAACAGATGGCTCGCCTTCAGACATTGGTCATAGGCCGGCAGCGACACGCCGCCGTCGATCAGCGACTGGCACTCCTTTTCGGCGTCCTCGAAATGCCGCAGCACCATCTCGGTGTTGGCGAGCTCGAAATTATGCCGGGAATACTCGACCTCGGCCTGGTGATAGACATCGCCATAGGACATGTCGCTGTTGAACTGCAGGTCGTAGATGTTCTCGACGCCCTGGACATACATCGCCAGACGCTCCAACCCATAGGTCAGTTCGGTGGAGACCGGATTGCAATCGATGCCGCCAACCTGCTGAAAGTACGTGAACTGGCTGACTTCCATACCGTCGCACCAGACTTCCCAGCCAAGCCCCCAGGCGCCCAGCGTCGGGCTTTCCCAATCGTCCTCGACGAAGCGGATATCGTGGTTCGCCGGATCGATGCCGATCGCCTTCAGCGAGCCGAGGTAAAGCTCCTGACTCTCCTTCGGGGAAGGCTTCAGGATCACCTGATACTGATAATAGTGCTGCAGACGGTTCGGGTTTTCTCCGTAGCGCCCGTCGGTCGGGCGTCGCGACGGCTGCACATAGGCGGCGTTCCACGGCTCAGGCCCCAGGCTGCGCAAGGTCGTCGCCCAATGAAAAGTGCCGGCGCCGACCTCCATATCGTAGGGCTGAAGGATGACGCACCCCCGGTCCGACCAATAGCGGTGGAGCGTGAGGATCATGTCCTGAAACGTGCTCAAGACTTCCGGCCTTTCCTTGCCCGCCCGGGACCGATGCGTAGCGGACGGCGCGTTGCTCTGGAGAAATGCATCCGATCTGACTTCGTATGCGGAAAAATGTGCGGCGCAACATAACGGCGGCCAGAAGGGGAATCAACGCGCGCGTTTCAGGAAAATTACGCCCTTTTACGCCTTACCCGCTTGGTTTTAGCGCTCGGCGGACTGTACCGTGGCCCACAGGGATAAAATAAGGACCGAATATGTTCCCGACCAAACGATTCCGCCGCCTCCGCCGCAACCCCGCTCTGCGCGCGCTTACCCAGGAAACCGTGCTGACAGCGGATGATCTGATTTACCCGATCTTCGTCGAAGAAGGGATCGACGCGCCGATCCCGATCGAAGCCATGCCCGGCGTCTCCCGCCTGCCGGAATCGCAGTTGGCGGCAGAGGTCGCGCGCGTCGCCGCGCTTGGCGTGCGGGCGGTTCTGTTGTTCGGCGTGTCGCACCATAAAGACGCGGTCGGCTCGGACGCGATGCGGGACGAAGGCCTGCTGGCCCGGATGATCGCGACTGCCAAACAGGGTGGTCCGGACATCCTGGTGATCGCGGATGTTTGTTTCTGCGAGTTTACCGACCACGGCCATTGCGGCGTCATTCGTGACGGCACGGTCGATAACGACGCGACGCTGGAGAACCTGGTGACCCAGTCGCTGGTCGCGGCGCGGGCCGGCGTCGACGTCATCGCCCCCAGCGGCATGATGGACGGCTATGTCGCCACGCTCCGTGAAGCGCTGGACGGGGCGGGTTATACCGAGATCCCGATCATGGCCTATTCATCGAAATTCGCCTCCGCCTTCTACGGACCGTTCCGGGAGGCCGCCGGAACCACGCTGAAAGGCGACCGCAAGACCTATCAGATGCAGGCCGGCAACCGGCGCGAGGCATTGGCCGAATCCATTGAGGACGAGGCGGAGGGCGCCGACATCCTGATGGTCAAGCCCGGCATGCCGTACCTCGATGTGCTGGCCGACGTCCGCCGCGAAAGCCTGCTGCCGCTCTGCGTCTACCAAGTCAGCGGGGAGTACGCGATGATCAAGTTCGCCGCCAAAGCCGGCGCCCTGGACGAGGAACCGGTGATGCTGGAAAGCCTGCTGGCCTTCAAACGCGCGGGCGCCGACATGATCATCACCTACTTCGCGCCACGGGTGGCGGAGATACTCGGGAAGAAATGAAAAAGGGGCGCCCATGCGCCCCTCTCACCAAGTTCCTTAGATCGAATTATCCCTACTCGGGAAGAAGCTGCCACTTCTTGCCGATGGTTTCGAAGAAACCGCGCTCCTGCTTCAGCGCAATCCAGGTATTCACATAGTTGATCCAGACCTGATCGGCCTGCGGCAGCAGCATGGCGATGGGGGTCGGCGCCTTGGGCGCGCTGACGGGGACAATCGCCATCTGCGGATATTTCGCGACCAACTTGTTTGCCTCGACGTTCGAAGTGATATGCGCGTCCGCCCGCCCGGCCAGAACCTCCTGAAAGTCGCGGGCCGGCGCTTCCACGATCTTGTGGGAGGCATTCGGGAAGAACTGCTTCACCTGCTTTTCCTGCGTCGTGCCAAGGGTTGCGGCGACCGTTACCTCGGATTTGTCCAGATCGGACCAATCGGAAAACTTCTCCAAGTTCTTCTTCAGGACCAACGGCACCGTCGCCAGGGCGAAGTAGCTGTTGGAATAGCCGGCGGCCTTGGCGCGCGCGGGCGAAATAGATGCAGACCCCGTCATATGGTACTTGCCGGACGTGACGCCGCTGACCAGCGTCTTCCAATCGGCGGGAACGAATTCGATCTCCACGCCCAGATCCTTGGCCAGTTCGGTCATCACATCGATGTCGTAGCCGGTGTAGGAATTGGTCGCCGGGTCCCGCATGGTCATCGGGTTCCAATCGCCGGTCGTTCCGACTTTCAACGTTCCTTCGCTCAAGATGTCCTGGAGCGCCGATTGGGCAACCGCCGGCGCGGCGGTAAGCGATAACGCAGCCAATACAACAAACGACCTCAGCAATGTCATGGTCCTGTCCCCTCTGCTTTCCTGGACAATCATTGTTACGTCCTCTGTTGATCATTGCAAATAGATAAATTTGTTGCATCACAGTTAACATGCCGTGCATGCTTACCGCCTGCCTCGATGAACGCGCTACCGGATCAGCCCCATGACAAACCTTATTGAAGTCAGGTCGGTTTCGAAGTTCTTCGGCGCGTTTCAGGCGCTCAAAGACGTTTCCCTGACGGTCGAGGCCGGTGAACGCGTCGTCGTTTGCGGACCGTCGGGGTCCGGAAAGTCGACCTTCATCCGGTGCATAAACAGGCTGGAGCAACACGAAACCGGAGACATTGTCGTCGACGGCGTGACCTTGAACGACAGCCGCGAAAGCCTGAACGCGATCCGGGCCAGCGTCGGCATGGTGTTTCAACAATTCAACCTGTTTCCGCATCTGACCGTGCTGGAGAATTTGATGTTGGGCCCGGTCCGGGCGCGCGGCCTCTCGAAGCGCGAGGCGGAAGAGCGCGCGCGCAAGTACCTTGACCGTGTCCGCATTCCCGAACAGGCGGAGAAGTACCCGCGTCAGCTTTCCGGGGGTCAGCAGCAGCGGGTCGCCATCGCCAGATCCTTGTGCATGGAACCCAGGATCATGCTGTTCGACGAACCTACATCCGCTCTGGACCCGGAAATGATCAATGAAGTGCTGGACGTCATGGCGGAGCTGGCCGGCACCGGCATGACCATGATCTGCGTCACGCACGAAATGGGTTTCGCCCGACGCGTGGCCGATACGATGGTCTTCATGGATCACGGCGAAATCGTCGAAACCGCGCCGCCGGAGAAGTTCTTCAGCGAGCCGGACAGCGACCGCTGCGCCGAGTTCCTCCAGAAAATACTGCACCATTGAGAGAAGGGATGAACGCGATGTCTCTCCGCCGCCTTCTCTTGATCCTTCCGATCCTCCTGCTCGCCGGCTGTTCCGACAGCTGGGGCTGGTACGTGGTCGATCCGACGACGAAGACCGGGGCGGCCAACCTTTGGTTCCTGATCAGCGGCGCGGGCAATACGATCCTGCTCTCGCTGATCGCCATATCCATTTCGGTCGTGATCGGGTTGCTGATCGCCTTGCCGGGCCTGTCGGTCAGGCGCTGGGCGCGCGGCATCAACCGCACCTATGTGGAGATCGTGCGCGCCGTGCCGATCCTGGTCCTTATCCTGTGGGTCTACTACGGTATGCCGCAATTGGCGGATATCTCGATCAGCGTGTTCTGGGCCGGCGTCATCGCGCTGGCTCTGTCGGACAGCGCCTTTCAGGCGGAGATTTTTCGCGCCGGCATTCAATCCATCGCGAAAGGGCAGTACGAGGCGGCGCACTCCATTTCGCTGAACTACCGCGATACGATGCGTTTCGTCATTCTGCCCCAGGCGATCCGGCGGATCTTGCCCGCCTTGGGGAACCAGTTCGTCTACATGTTGAAAATGTCGTCCCTGGTCTCCGTGATCGGCATGCAGGAATTGACCAGGAAAGCCAACGAGCTGGTTGTTACCGAGTACCGTCCACTGGAGATCTATACGATCCTGGTGCTCGAGTACCTGGTTCTGATCCTTGTGATCTCGGCCGGTGTCCGTTGGCTGGAGCGCCGCCTGCAAGCTGACGAGCGGAATTAGTCTCTTTTTGCAAAGGAGTGGCAATGACTGCCTGGATACATATGATACCGGACGAGGACGCTGACGAGGCGTTGACGGAAGTGCTCGCCTTGGCGCGGACCCCGCACGGCACGGTGGACAACGTCATGCGCGTTCACAGCCTGCGCCCCTCCACAATGCGCGGCCATGTCGTGCTGTACCGCGCAGCGCTCCACGACGATGCGAACACGATCCCCCTATGGCTGCAGGAAACCGTCGCTTCCTACGTATCGGTACTGAACTCCTGCGACTACTCCTACGCCAACCATTGGGCCAACGCCCGACACCTTATCGCCGACGACGCAAAAGCGGACGGTATTGAGAGAGCATTGCAAGCACGCGCCCCCGGCACCGTGTTCGACGGGCGCGAGCTTGCAATGTTGCTCCATGCCGAAAAGCTGACGCTGACGCCCGGCGCGATGGCGGAACAAGATATCATCGACCTTCGGACAGCGGGACTGGACGATGGAGAGATTCTCGAACTGAACCAGATCATCGGCTATTTCAATTATGCGAACCGGTGCCTGAACGGCCTGGGCGTCACCACCGCGGGTGACGTTGTCGGCTACTATGCCGGGGAGGAGGGCGCCGAATGACCTACGCCTCCGCCAACACGGTTTCGGAAGATCTGATCCCGGTCGTCGACATCACCGCCCTGCGCGACGGCACGCGACGCGAGGCGGTCGCGCAAGACCTGCTGTCGGCCAGCCGGAATGCAGGATTTCTGTATGTCGCCGGTCACGGCGTTTCCCAGGATTTGATCGATGCGGTGCGGACGCAGGCCTATGCGTTCTTCCGGGCCGAAGAGGCCGTGAAGCAGACCGTGAAGGTTTCGCAGAACCATCGCGGCTGGATCGGATGCGGCGGCGCGCGCATGCTGGACGGTGCGAAAACCGACCTGAAGGAAAGCTTCGTTTGGGGATATCAGGACAAGAACGGATCGACGCCCGCCGATCATGAACTGCGCGGTCCGAACCAATGGCCGGCCGCGGTCCCGGCGCTTCAAGATCTCGCCATGCGGTATTTCTGGGAGGCGGACCGCGTCGCCCGTCAACTCCTGGAAGGATTTGCAATCGGTCTGAACCTGGCCCCGGACCTGTTCCACCGCACCTGCCAGGTCCCTTTGAGCCGGGCTTCCTGCGTCTGGTACCCGCCGCAGAGCGAAACCTTGGGCGAAGACACTTTCGGGGTCGGGCCCCACACCGATTTCGGCGTTCTGACGATCCTGTGCCAGGACGACGTCGGGGGGCTTCAGGTTCAAACCGCCGGCGGCGATTGGGTGGAGGCACGTCCGATCGAGGGGACGCTTGTCGTCAATGTGGGGGATCTGCTGGATCGCTGGACAAACGGACTGTGCAAATCCACGCCCCACCGGGTTGTGAACCGCTCGGGGCGCGAGCGGCTTTCCCTGGTGCTGGCCTTCGACCCGGATCCGGACACCCCGATCGACCAGAAGGATGTCTTCGGGCCCGACCACGAACCGACGGCACCGGGGATCACCTGCGGCGACTATCTCGTCTGGCGCTTTGGAAAGGCCTTCGGCTACAGGCGCGGCACGGACGCTCCCAAAGTGGATGAGTGAGGGTATCCGTGTCCGACAACCCCAACATCGACCCGGTGATCGGCACGACGCTGCGCCAGTTGCGGGAGGCCCGCACGGTGTCCGCCCGACAGCTTGCGAAGCAGTCCGGTATTTCCGCGGCGATGGTCAGCCGGATCGAGAACGGTCAGGTCTCGCCCTCGATCGCAACGCTCGGCGCCTTGGCGCGGGCGCTGGACGTGCCCCTGATCAGTCTGTTCAGGGATACGGCCGCCAACCACGCCGACTACACACATGTCGAGGCGGGATCGGGCCTGCAGTCGACGCGGATTAGCGAAGAGCACGTTCACGACTATCTGGTGCTGGCGAACAGGCTGAGGCGGGGACTGAAGTTTCAGGCCCATCTTGTCACCATGCATCGGCAGGATGCGAAACCGCCGGTCTATGTCGGGCACGGCGTCGTTTTCATACATGTGCTGAAAGGGCGAGCCGAGTACGGTTACGGCCAAAAGAAGATCATGCTTAAAGAAGGCGACACGCTGACGATCGATGCGGAACTACGACATGGGTTCGAGCGGCTGCTGACGGACGAGTTTGTTTTTGTGAACGTGCAAGCGGAACAAGGCTGACGATGGCAAGTGATATTGAAGCAGGGCTTCGCAACCTTCTGGACAGTTGCGCGGAACTGTCGGCCGGAAAGTCGATGCTCGTCGTGCGGGAGGACCCAGCGCTTGGCTGGTACGACGACAAGATCGCGGACGCCGTGCAGCACGGCGCCAGGGAGCGCGGTGTGGCGGTGGCGTTTTTCGATGTCGCAGGGCCGCAGAACACGCCGGTTCCCGGCTTGAGCGACGCCGTCGCGGCGCATGACGTCGTCCTGTTTCTTGCCCGGGTCGGCGATCAAGGACGGTTCGAGGAACCGTTTCCCGGAAAGACCGCGGTGATGAGCTATTGCCGCGATGTTCCCTCCTTGGCGTCGCCCTACGGCTGGCTTCCGCACGCGGCCATGCAGGCGATGAAGCAGGCCATTAACCGGACCCTGCTCGATGCGGACAGGATCCGGATAAGCTGTCCGCTCGGCACCGACCTGGAAGGATGCCTGACGCCCGAGCAACGGCAGTCGGACGTGGATGTAGGCATGCGGCGGTTTCCGATGGGAATCCACCAGCCTTTGCCGGCGCAGGCATTTTCCGGCACGGTCGCGGTGACGCACTTTCTGACTCCGACCGGGTCCCGTGTCTATGAGCCGCCCGCCGTTCCCATCGAAGGAACCGTTCATGTAACACTTGACTGCGGACGCATAACGGTTCTCGCAGGGCCGGAGCACGACGTTGCGCTGATGTGGGACCACCACCAACGCGTGGCCGCAGAATTCGGGATCGATCCCAACCTGGTGCATTCCTGGCATGCGGGTATTCATCCCGCCTGCGACTATCCTCGGCCCGCAGGGGACAATCCGGACCGGTGGTCGAACAACGCGTTCACCAATCCACGGCTTCTGCATTTTCATACCTGTTGCGACGCACCGCCCGGGGAAATCTGCTGGATGGTCGCGGACCCCACGATTGAAGTCGACGGTGCGCCGCTCTGGAAAGATGGGGCGATCCAGGCGGCGCAGTTCCCGAAACTGCAGGACGTGTTGCAGGCATGGCCGGCCCTGGAGGCGCAATACCGCAAGCCCAGTCAGGCCATCGGTCTTTGAGACTTTCGGCGCTAGAGCATGATGATATCACTCTCTAGCCCTGCCGAAGTAAACGCCGCGCCGTCTCGACCAGCCAGTCGATGAAGACCTGGGTCGCAATGGTCGATTTGCTTTCGGCGTGCCGCAACAGCCAAACCTCCCGCACCAGGACCGATCTGTTCACGGCGATCAGGTCCGGATCGCCAGCGCACACCGCATCGGGCAGCACCGCCCGTCCCGCGCCGGTCCGCACCAGTTCTCGCATGGCGACCGGGTCGTTCGACCGAACCGCGACCTGGGCGTGCGGCACGTTTTCCCGCAGCCAGGTCGCCTCCGGCACATGGTCGTATTGCCTGCTGTAACCGATCCAGGTCCCCCCCGGTTCCTGGCCCGCGGCGGCGAAGACGCTGTAGGCCATCTCCCCCAGTTTGCGGGTCATGACCTGATCGTCCGGCTTATGGGTTCCGCCCAACCGGATGGCGACGTCAGCCTCCCAACGGCCGAAATCCACATTTGCGGGATCGGTCGAGAGATCCACCTCGACAAGAGGATGATCGTCTAGAAAATCCGACAGGGCCGGCGCCAGGACACAGCGCGTAAAGGTCGGTGGGGCGCTGACTTTCAGGATACCGCTCGGCACTTCCCGTTGCAGATCGGCTTCCCGGACAAGCTTTTCGTACGCGGCCCTCATATCCTTGGCATGGGCCAGCAGACGCAGGCCGCTGGGGGTCAGTTGCAGGCTGCCTTTGCTGCGGGAGATGACGGTGACGTTCAGACCCTGCTCGATGGCATCGATCCGGCGCGCCACCGTCGTCGGGTCCATGCGCAGAGCTTCGGCCAGGCCGTGCAGAGAGCCCGCCTCTTCCGCCGCCAAGACGATCCTCAAATCGTTCCAGTTCAGTTCGTTACCCATCTGTCTCTGCGTTTTTGCAGTTTGAAACGGCACGCCGCCGCGTTGCCGCCGGAACCGTCATTTCATAGCACCATCGGACAGTCCCGCAATCAAACCCGCAGGCAATCTCCCATGTCCATCGACCTAAGCCTTCTCGCCGCCTTCGCCACCTTCGCCGTCATCGCGTCGGTCACGCCCGGCCCCAACAACCTGATGGTGATGGCGTCGGGCGCGGCTTTCGGATTCCGCCGGACCCTGCCGCATGTCGCCGGCATCGTCGGCGGATTCTCGATCATGCTGGGCAGCGTGAGTTTCGGTCTGGGCGCGATCATCGAGGCCTATCCGCTGGCCCTGGACATGATCCGGTATGCCGGCGGCCTGTGGATGTTGTGGCTGGCCTGGCAGTTCCTGTCGCCGGTTCTGTTCCCGAAACCCACCGCACCGGGAGCACGCGACACCGCCGCCGGCTCCAGGCCGCTCAAGCTGTATGAGGCCGCGATGTTTCAATGGATCAACCCGAAGTCCTGGACCATCGCGGTTGCCACCGCCGGCGCCTATTCCGGCCTGGCGGAGACGCCCATCGTCAGCACCCTCGTCATGCTCGGCGTTTTTTTGGCGGTCGCGCCGCTCAGCAACTTTCTATGGGTCGCCGCCGGCCAGTCGGTCCGCACGCTGATGGCGGAAGGCCGCAGCGCCAAACTGTTCAGCGCCGGGATGGGCATCCTGATCGCGCTGACCGCCGTGTCGATCATGCTCTGAACACACGGATGGAGCAGCCGAGGCAAGCCGGTCAGATGCGCTGGTCCTGTTCCAGGATGCGGCGCATGAATTCCACCAGGAAGGCGGCGCTGACGCCGAAGATCAGCAGGCCGTTGGCGGCGCTCATGCCCGACAGCAGGCGCCAGGGTTCTTCGACGATGACATCGCCGAAGCCGAGCGTCGTGAAGGCCACGGCCGAGAAATAGAGCGCATCCTCAAGTTCGTGGAACACGTCCAATCCCAGGAAAACCACCGCCCACAGCCAGACACCGACGGTGTGCGACAGCATCAGCCAGACAGTCACCGCAACAAGACCGGCCGTCATTTTCATCGTTGTCCGGGATCGCTCGAACCAATCGCCGAAATGTTTCAGCGTGCGCACCGCAGAGACGATAAACACCGCTTCCACGACAATGGTAATGGCAATGACGATTGACCCGATGATCAGTTGCTGGATCATCAAACCGTCACCCTAGTACGGGCAATCCTGCTTGCCGCAATTGGACCCGCCAACCGGGACGTAGGCGCTGCAGACCGGGCATTTCTCGGTATCCTCGACATCGCCTGGATCGGCGGTGCCGGTCTTCTCGCGCATACTTTTGCGCAACCGTTCCCCAAAACTGCGCTCAGCGGGTTTACGCTCACCCTCTCTCAACCGCTGTTGGCGGCTGACCCATTTGAAGCCGTACCAGACCGCCGCCACGATCAGACCCAGGACGATCAGTTTTTGCAGTGAGAATCCCAACATGACGGTGTCCTATAGTCCGAGTCGGGCCCACCAGGCCCGATGTTCCGCCGCCGCCAACAGGGCGTTCGGCAGCCCGTCGAAGCCGGGCGCGCGGCTGTCCAGCCCCAAGCGCTTTTGAATCCAGTTCTTGCGGGGGGTCACCAAGGGCAGTTGCACATCCTCGCCGAACTTCTCGCGGCAGATCGTGCGGATTTCCCCCAACCCGTCGACCAACCCCAGCTCGAGAGCCTGCTGGCCGGTCCAGAATTCGCCGCTGAACAGTTTCTTGTCCGACGCTTGCAAACGGTCGCCGCGGCGCTGTTTGATCCAGGCGGTGAATTGACCGTGGATGTTCTTCTGCAAGGTCTTCAGGCGGCGGATATCGCCTTCATCCTCCGGCTGAAACGGGTCCAGCTGAGATTTCGAGTCGCCTGCGGTATAGACACGCCGCTGCACCCCGATCTTGTCGATCAGATCGGTAAAGCCGAACCCGGCCGATATCACCCCGATCGATCCCACCACCGACGCGTCCGCGGCATAGATCTCGTCCGCCGCGCAGGCCAGCCAGTAACCGCCGGACGCCGCCGCATCCTCGCAGAAGGCGATCACCGGCCGTTGCTTTTCTTCCGCCAGAAGCCGGATGCGCTTGGCGATCAAATCGGATTGCACCGGCGAACCGCCGGGGGAATTGACGATGATGGCAACCGCTTCGGCCTTGTCGTTCTCGAAGGCGCGGTCGATGGATTCCGCGAGGTCTCCCAGGCTGAGGCCGCCCTGCCGGAACCGGCCGCCTTCGCCGATCACGCCGGCAAGTTTCAGTACCGGCACTACCGGGCTGGGCGCGATACGGTTCGCCAGCCGCTTCCCGATCAAGGGGATCTTGGCGACCCAAATCTCGTCCTTCTTGTTCTTCCGCCCAGGCTTGGCCATCCGCCGGTTCCTTCAATAAAACGCCGTGCTGTTTTTTAGCGAAGTTCGGGGATGCGGCAAGACTCCGCCAGAATCCAGTCCCAGAACAGTTTGGCTGGCTGACGCATCGGCCGGCCCGCGGGCGCCGCCAGATAGTATCCCGCATCGGTCTCCCCGCCCGGTCCCAGGGGCAGCACCAGCCGCCCTGCCTGCACGTCATCCTGCAGGACCGACAGCGCGCCCAGATAGACGCCATGCCCTTCCAACGCAGCCTGATAGGCCAGGTTACGGATCATCGAATAGCTGGCGCGCCCCAGCGCCTCTTCGGGAACGCCGGCGGATTTCAGCCATTCCTCCCACTCCTCGACATCGTCGTCTTCCAGCAGAGGGTGGTTCAGAAGATCGGCCGGCTCGCGGATCGGCGGGCTGTTCTGCAGATAGTCCGGCGAACAGACCGGCGCCAGGCTGCCGCCCGCAATCCGGTCGGAAACCAGCCCCGGCCAATCGCCGGAACCGTAGCGGATGCCGAAGTCGAATCCGTCCGCCTCCAAATCCACCAGATCCGTCTCGGGGGACAGGCTGACCGTGACCTCGGGATGATCCTGCTTGAACCGTTTCAGGCGCGGCATCAGCCAGCGCGCCGCGAAGGTAGGGGTGAGGGTGATCTGGACCGGCGCGTCGGCGTCATAGGCTTTGATTTGATGCGTCGCCTCCATCAGTTGGCGGAAGCCGTCCTGCAGACCGGACGCATAGCGCATGCCGGCATCGGTCAGGGCGAGCGACCGGCCGCTCCGGGTGACGAGCCGCACGCCCACCAATCCTTCGAGGGCGCGGATCTGCTGGCTGACGGCCGCGTGGGTCACGTTCAGCTCGTCCGCGGCCTTGCTCACGCTCATATGCCGGGCGGAAGCCTCGAAGGCGCGGAGCGCCGTCAGCGACGGTATTTCTCGATGCATGCCCTATATGTAACTTCATCTTACATATTTGCAAGAATTGCTGGCTCGCATTCGGCATTAGGCAGGACTACATCACGACGCATAGATATTAGCCCCCCTAACCGGAAAACCCCTGTTCCCGATGGGCGGCACGGAGAAAGAAAATGAGAACCAAAGATTTCGATTACTTGATGGTTGTGACCTTCATGGACCGGCCCGGCGTGGACGAGCGCATGGAGCAGTATAAGCGCGAAAACCGGGCCGCAATGGCGCGGCAAGCCGAGCGCCGCGCGGCGCGACAGGCCTTCTGGCGTCGGGTTAAAGCCTGGTTCGCCGGGCTAGTTTCCGGTGGTCGGCAGGCACCGTTGCGCCGGCCGACGTTGCAAGGCGGCTTCTGACCTTAAGTTCTAGCCGAAGGTCACGCGGATATCGGAAATCTCGATCGCGTCATCAAGCGCGCGAACATTCACCACAAGCCCATTCAGCGCCGTGCTGCTGCCGAACGACACGTCCAGCGAATTGCCGGAGGACTGTTCGGTCAGGTTCGTGGCTTCATTGGCGGTATCCGAGACCTGGGTCACAGAGACCGTCAGAATCCCGGCATTGATGTCCGCCAAGGCATCGCCGTTGACGAAGGTTCCGGTGAATTCGATGGTTGCCCGCGGGATCGGGGCGTTCGCCTCGGTATTGGCGATGTATTCGTACCGTTCGACACCGTCGCGAATGAAGCGTTCCGCGCCGGTGCTGGACGTTCCGATTGCCGTGACCACGACGTCGCTGCGCGTGCCCGCCGTGCGGTCCAGTCCGACGACGCTGAGATAATCCAGGTTCTCAAATTCGTCGGCGACATATTGCAGGCTTTGGAAGTCCGCCAGAGACAATTCGTGCGCCACGCCCGCCGCCAGTTCGTTCCCACCCAGGAACAGACGGCCCTGGGACGGCGCCAGCGTTTCGTCCTCCCCAATACGTTCGCTGTTGTCGAGGCGAACCAGAACCGTTTCCGGCACCGCCGGCGAATTGCCGACGGTAATGTCGCTGATGTTCAGGCTGGAATTCGCGGCGATGGAAACCCGGTTTTCCATGATCTGAGTCAGACTGCCATCGACCGTCAGGCCCGATGTTTCGCTCGCGAAAACCTCGCTCAATTGCGGCCTCTCGAAGGCCGACGCGAAGGGGGTTTGCGGCTCCGCCGTGGAAAATCCGAACCGGGCTTCCAGCGCCCGCAGGTTCCGTTCCACCCGATTGGCCAGGAACGGGTTCTCCGGAATATCCCGGTTTCTCAGCCGGCTTTGAACCGTTTGCGCATCGACCCGCTCGCGCCGGTTCGCGAAATTCTGGGCGATCCTTGTCTCCAGCAGCACATTCTGCTGGTCGATCACATTCGCGATGGGCTGGAAAAGGAAATCCGCCGTCGCCAGCGAAATGCCGGGAATGACGGTTTGTCCCTGCTGTCCCAGACGGGTGAAACCCTGAGGATTCAGAACACGGTTCAGGGACGCGGCAACCACCACGTTGTTTTGATTTCGAGCGATGGACTCAACCATTGCCTAAGCCTTTCTGGCTTTCATTTAGCCATGCCCTATCGGCATGCAAGGCCCGTTCCAAACCCATTCTGGGTCCATGAACCCGTGTTCGACTGTGAAAATCTAGCATATCCGAGGTTCTAAGGCAAAGCGGCCCCACCGCGCAGTATCGCCTGCGCCGCCTTGGTATACCCTTGTTCCGCGCCATGCAGGACAAGACCCGGATGCAGTGTCGCGCCGCCCCGAACACCCTTGCGCGCCCGGACGATCACCCGTTTCGCCGGAACGCCGGCCCGAGGCCAAAGCGGGATGACGCAAACCTCGCCCGCCCGTCCGTGCAAACCGGCAATTATTTCCGATAGGCGGTCGGCCCGGTGGATTATCGTCAACCCGCCTTTCGGACGCAGCGCCAGGAGCATCGCATCCAGCCAATCCGTCAGCGCCGCCTCCCCTTCGACATGGGCGCGGTCCCTCCCCGCGTCCGGCGGCCGATCTGCCGTGTCTGGGTCGAGATAGGGCGGGTTGGCGAAGACCTGTTGGAAAGTCCCGGCCTCCACCACCCGCGCCAGGTCCCGCACATCGCCTTCCACCACGCTGGCGCGCCCGACCAGGCCATTTGCCTGAATGTTGTTCCGGCAAAGCGCCGCTGCGCCGGGGTCGATCTCCAGCCCCATGCCATGATCGGCTTCGGCGCGCGTCAGATAACAGAGCAACGCCGCCCCCGGCCCGCAGCCGAGATCCAGAACCCTTTGGGGGTTCTGGCGGGCCGGCACGGCGGCGGCCAGCAGGACCGGGTCCACCGCCGCGCGATACCCCTGGGCCGCCTGCCGCAAGAGGACACGGCCATCGAGCAGCGCATCATCCGTCACCCGGGCCTGCGAGAGGGCACCGCCGCCCGCCTTGTCGGCTTCACCAGAGTTCATCCGCATCATCCAGAATGCGCGCCGCGCGGTCGTAGTCCTCTTCCGCCACCATCAACCGGCGGGGAAAGGCCCCGATCGAGCCCTCCACCGCGCTGATATAGATGTCCATGACCTGAAGCTCGATTTTCGCCTCGCGGAGCAGGGCCGTCAGGAAAGAGATCCGGACCGGATCCGTGCTTCGTATCAATTCACGCATGTGCATCGCTCCAGTAGACGCGGAAGACCCTGCCGGCTTTGGTCGCTGTAAGGCCCTTGGAGAGCATTTTCGGTCCCGAAACTCCTTAATTCAGCCCATGGCGGCACTGTGTCAGCTTGACGGCCTATAGGCCGCAGCTATGGTGCACCTCACCGCCGCCGGGCGCGTATGTTTGTGAATAGAGTGAAAGCATCAGAGTCAATGGGCATCGTTGTCGATATCAAGCAGGAGCGGGCAGGCGAAAAGAAGCCGTCCTTCGACGCCCTGCAAAGCCTGGTCGAGGAAGACCTGCAGAAGGTCAACCAGCACATCCTGAACAACATGCAGAGCCAGGTCGCGCTGATCCCGCAGTTGGCAAGCCACATCATCGCCGCCGGCGGCAAACGCCTGCGCCCGATGCTGACCCTGTCGGCCGCCAAATTGTGCGGCTATACCGGCGAGCGGCATGTCGGCCTCAGCGCCTGTGTCGAATTCATTCATACGGCAACCTTGCTGCACGACGACGTCGTGGACGAATCCGAACTGCGCCGCGGTCAGGAAAGCGCCAACGCGGTCTGGGGCAACCAGGCCTCGGTGCTGGTCGGGGATTTTCTGTTCTCCCGCGCCTTCCAGCTGATGGTCGCCGATGAATCGCTGAAAGTCCTGAAGATCCTTTCCGACGCCTCCGCGGTGATCGCCGAGGGAGAAGTCCTGCAGCTGATGACCGCCAACGACCCGCAGGCGACGGAAGAAGCCTATCTGGAGGTCATCCGCTCCAAGACGGCGACGCTGTTTGCGGCCGCAAGCCAGGTCGGCGCGGTGGTCGCCGACCGCCCGCAGGTAGAGGAAGAAGCACTCGAGTCCTTCGGGATGAATTTGGGGATCGCCTTCCAGCTGATCGACGACGTGCTGGATTACTCCGCCAAACAGGCCCAGTTGGGCAAAACCGTGGGCGACGATTTCCGCGAAGGGAAAGTGACGCTGCCGCTGATCCTGGCATGGCGCCGGGGCACGGACGACGAGCGCGCCTTCTGGCGGCGGACCATCGAAGACCTGGATCAGACGGACGAGGATCTGGAAAAGGCCATCCAGCTGATGACCGACCACAACGCCCTTGCCGATACCGTGGAGCGGGCGCGGCACTATGCGGCGATCGCCAAGGACGCTTTGGGAATCTTCCCGTCGGGCGAGGTGAAGTCGGCCATGCTGGAAGTCGTCGATTTCTGTGTAGACCGGGCCTACTGACGCGGTCCGGACCGCGCCGCCGGGCTTACAGCAGCGTGTTCCGCGCGATCAAATAGATCCCGAACATCAGCAGCGCGGCAAACAGCACCTTCTTGAAGCCCTCTTCCGAGAGTCTCGCGCGCACGCGCGCCCCCAACGCCATGCCGAGGAACGAGGGCAGCAGGGCGGCAATGGACAGACCGCCCAGGTCGAGCGTGAACAGTCCGTTCCAGAACGCCGCCACCATGATCGCGATCGTCGCGACCGAAAAGCAGATCCCCATCGCCTGCACCAGCTGATCGCGGTCCAGCCCGAGCGCCTGCAGATAAATGACGCCCGGCACGATGAAGGACCCGGTCATCCCGTTGACCAGGCCGGCCACCGCGCCGACCAGCGGATTTGTTACCGGCTCCCAGCGCCCGGGCGGGGGCAAGCGGCGGCCCGCCAACCCGAAAACCGAATAGAAACAGAGCAGGCAGCCCAGTAACATCGCCAAAAGCCTTGTGTCCCCGTCCGCTAGAATGCCGACGCCGAACCAGATCCCAAGACAGGTAAGCCCCAGGAAGGGCCACAACCGCCGAAACAGGATCGTCAGCGCCCCGCCGCGCACCGCTTGCCAGACATTCGTGGCGAGCGTGGGAACCAGCATCAGGACGACCGCCTCCTTCAAACCGATGGTCGCGGCCATGATGGACAGCGTTACGGTCGGCATGCCGAGACCGATGACGCCCTTCACCAGCCCGCCGGCGAGGAAGGCGACGCACACAAGGGCGATCAGGGTCGGTTCCGGCATCGTCGTGGTTCAGAATTTGCGAGGTTGAAGTCGAAAACGGGTTCACTGGTTGACGGGCTGCGCCCCCCTCCCGTCAAATACGGCAAGGCTTCGGGCGGACAGTGCAAGGACACATCAATGCGGACAATGACACAACCCGGCCCTGTGCAGGAACCCCGGATCCTGGTTGAGACGGCGGAAGCCGGGCGCAACCTGATCATCGACCTTCCGGCGGGTTCCGATCTGTTGAACGGCCTCCGCGATGCGCTCGTGGCCGATGGCGGCGACGGCGCGGCCATAGAATTACTCGGCGGCGCGTTGGACCGCGTGCACTACTTCACCGGTCGCCCGGACCCGACCGGACGGCGGTTGGCGACCTACGGGGACCCGACCCCCATTGCGGGGCCGGTCACGCTGCTGTCCGGAAACGCGATTGTCGGCAAGGATACGGAGGGGGCGCCCTTGGTGCACGCCCATGCGGTCATGGCCGACGCCGACGGGCGCGTTCATGGCGGCCACCTGCCGCCCGGCGAATGCCGGGTCGGCGCCGGCGGCGTCCGGGCGCTCGCGGTCCTGCACGGGCCCGTGGTGTTTGCCGTCCGGGAAGATCCAGAAACCAACTACGCGATCTTTCATCCCAGTCTCAACGCCACCGGCCAAGGTGCCGGCCGATGAGCGTCCCCGCACAGGAAAACATCCAGATCGAAACCCAGGCGGGTCAGTTCGGCCGGGTCGCGGTGGTGCGCCTGCGCCCCAATCTGGATTTGGTCGAAGGTGTGGAAGACGCCGCCCGGGAGGCCGGCTTTGCCAACGCCATGGTGCGCAGCGCGGTCGGCAGCCTGAACGACGCCCGGCTCTCCGTGGCGGGAAAGGCATCGACCTATGAAGGGCCGGGCGTGGAAATCCTCTCCCTGAACGGGGAGGTTAACGACGGACGCGCCCGCCTGCGCGGCACGATCTCGACACCCCGGCAAACGGTTCACGGAGGGGAGTTCGTACGCGGCGAGAACGCGATCTGCATTACGCTGGAGCTTGTCCTGCAGGAGTGGCTGCCGGCCTAGAGTCTCGCGCCTTGATTCGGCCCCATTGAGACGCCGTATTCGGTCTTCCTGGAAACCTTCCGGATGCGTCGCCGCCCCTTGCCGATGCGCTGCATCGCCGGCGCAACGGCTCCTGCCCGGTAGGCTTCCAAGAAGATCTCAATTGAGTCCGAATTAAGGCGCGAGGCTCTAGTGTCTTTTCCCTATTCAGCGTCCGGTTTGGGCCGGTGTTTCTTGAAGGCCTTCAACTGCTCGGCGTACTTTTCGCACGGGTCCTGGGTATCCACACGCGGCGTGAACCAAACATAGTCCGCCGGAGCCGCCCCATCCTCGGCGACGCCCAATGCCGCTTGCGGATCGGTTTCCCCCTCGTCGACCTCCAGCATCGCGATGACGAGAATGTCCTTCTCGGCGACGCCACGCGCCCGTAGGTACCAGGGCACGCCATAGTCCTTGCGGGCATGCCCACCGCCCGCGATCAGGAAACGGCGCTGCGGAGCCGCGCCCGCTCCGGATTTGAGCAACGCCTGAGCCATGGCGGCGTCGCGGGCGCGCTGCACGTTGATGACCGGGCCGACAGCCTCCGACGGCAGCAAACCGCAATGGCCGTCCACGATATGCCGGGCGAGCGCCGCGCGCGCCGGATCCTCCAACGGGCGGTCCAGCGCCCACTCCCGCGCGACGCCAGGCCCCAGGATATCGAAACCGCGGCTGACCGCCTTGCGCTTGTCCCGCGCCACGTCGCCGGTGCGCGGGACGGCCCCGGTCTCGGCAATCGCGCCGAAGATCGGCCGATAGATCGCCCAGGTGAACCAGCCGCGTTCTTCCCAGCGTAACGCCTGTCCAAGCGCCTCCAGATCCGTATCGCCGCCGCGCCAAACCTCGGTAAGCGCCGTTTCCTCCTCGGCCGACAACATTTCGAACACGACGCCGTCGCCCGGCGCGGCGGACCGTTCAACGATCCAAGCCTGCAATCGGTGATGATCCGGGTTGTCGTGCTTTTCGCCGAGCAAGACAAAGGACGCCCGCCGGGCCGCCTCAAGCACGTCATCGGGGCCGGCAAAACGCTGTTCGCGGGTCGACCAGACCCGGCCCACCAGGGGGTGGTCGACCAGCGCGGATGCTTGCCAATTTCCCGATTGGGGAACCGCCTGGACCCCGGTTGCGGCGAGTAGAATTGCCGCCAGGGCGATCATGCCGGTCGTGAAACGCTGTCGGTTTGCCACGGAACCCTCCTTCGAAAGCACGGTCGCGTTTGACACCCGTCAAAGCGGCCTTGAGTCGATCCCTCTACGGTCAGTCGAGTTCGCCCGGATCACCGATGGCGAGACCGCACTTTTCAGAACGGGGAAACGCTATGATTAAGACGATGCTCGTTGCTGTCGATGGGTCAGATCAATCCTTGAAGGCCGCCGCACTGGCCGGGGAACTGGCCGGCAAATGCGGCAGCAGCCTGACGGTCCTGCATGTGCTGCTGCACCGCGACCTTTCAAACCTCCGCCGGATGGCCGAAGTCGAGCACTTGGCCGATCCGCCCGAATTCCAACTGGGCATGCCCCCCGCGATCGCGCAGGACGTCGCCACGACCATGCGCGACATCGCCGAGAACACGCTGCCTTACGATGTCCTGAACAAGATCGGCCGGTCCATCGTCGCCACCGCCGAACAGACCGCCCGGGACGCGGGCGCCGAAGATGTCTCCTCCCTCGTCCGGGACGGCGATCCCGTGGAAGAGATCCTGAAGGCCGCCGAGACCGAAGGCGCGGACCTCATCCTGCTGGGCAGCCGGGGGATCGGGCCGATTGAGTCGATGATCATGGGGAGCGTATCGAACAAGGTCTCGCAGACGGCGCCCTGCAGTTGCGTTACGGTGAAGTAACGGGTCGCGGCCGCACACGTCGCTCTAACGGCGGTTTCCGCACGGTCAGCGGGGTTTAAGCGCCGCGGCGGCGCGGGCGTTTTCCTCTATGGCGCTCCAGTCGCCGCGCTGCACCGCGTCCGCCGGGGCGATCCAAGACCCGCCCACGCACAAGACATTGGGCAACGCCAGATAGTCCGGAGCGTTTTTCGGCGACACGCCGCCGGTCGGGCAGAAGCACACCTCCGAGAGGGGAGCCGACCAAGCCTTCAACATGGCGATTCCGCCGGCCTGTTCCGCAGGGAAGAACTTCTGCCTGGTAAACCCCGCCTCGAGCAGCCGCATCACGTCCGACGCGCTGGCGGCGCCGGGGAGGACCGGCACAGCCGTTTCCTGAAACGCCTGGATCAGGGCATCGGTGGCGCCGGGGCTGACGATGAAGGACGCCCCCGCCGACACCGCGGCCGTGAGCTGACCGGCGTTCAGGACAGTCCCCGCGCCGACGATGGCCTCCGGCACGTCGCGCGCGATCGCCTCGATCGCCGAGAGGGCACCAGGCGTGCGCAGGGTCACCTCAACGACAGGCAGACCGCCGTCTACCAGGGCGCGGGCCATGGGCACGGCATCGTCCGCCCCCTGAACCGTGACCACCGGAATAACCGGCGCCGCCGTCATCAACTCTTCCACGCTTCGCGTCATGGACCCGCCTTCCCTTTCAGTGCGCACCGGCCGCCGGCCGGCTGCCGCGATACTAACGGTATATGCGGCGAGGAAAAGACGGACGTGAACGGCCACGAAGATTAGAAGCGGCTTCCACTTTCAGGGAACCGTCAATGCGTGTATCCGTTCCAGCACGGTTTCAGACAGTGGGAGGTTCGGGCGCGTGAGGTCCTTGGTCTGCGTCGGAGAGTGCATGATCGAAATGAACCAGCAGGGCGCCGACGCGGCGCCGGGCGGTTCAACGACCATGGCGCGCACTTATGGCGGGGATGTTCTGAACACCGCCGTCTACGCCGCCCGCGCCGGAGCGGGACAATGCCGCGTCGCGTTCGCGACCGCGCTGGGAGACGATCCCTATTCGGACGCCATGGCCGCCGCCTGGCGCGCGGAAGGGATCGAAACCGATCTGGTCCTGCGGTATCCCGGCCGCCTGCCGGGCCTGTATATGATCCGGACCGACGCGGACGGCGAACGGTCGTTTCATTATTGGCGGGACCGCGCAGCCGCGCGCGATCTGTTCGCGCATCCCGAGGCGGAGGCCCTGACGGCCAGCTTGCGCGGTGCGGACATGTTGTACTTTTCCGGCATCAGCCTCGCCATTCTCGACCGGTCCGGACAGGAGGCGCTGATCCAGGCCGCGAAGGCGGTGCGCGACACCGGCGGACATGTCGCGTTCGACACCAACTACCGCCCGCGTCTGTGGGCGGGCGCGGACGCGGCCGCCACTGTCATGGAACAGGCCTTGGGCGTCACCACGATCGCATTGCCCAGCGTGGAAGACGCCGCCGCCTTGTCGCTCGGCGACAATGCCGAACGGATCATCGACCGTTTCCGCGGTTTGGGCGTCGAGGAAGTTGTGGTCAAGGACGGTCCGAACCCGACCACGGTAGCCGCCCCGGGCCATCCGGCCACCCTGTTGGACCGCCCCGTGGTCGAGAAACCGCTGGACACCACCGCCGCAGGAGACAGTTTCAACGGCGCCTATCTGGCGCGCCGCCTGGCAGGCGGAACGCCCGAGGAAGCCGCGCAGGACGGCAGGACCATGGCCGCCTGGGTGGTTCGGCACAAAGGCGCCATCGTGCCCGCGCTCCCGGCGGGGGACGCCTGATGACAACGGGACCGATCGCCGGCCTGATCTTCGATTTCGACGGGGTCATCGTGGATTCCGTGCAGTTGAAGGTCGAGGCGTTCCTGGAAATGTATCGCGGCCATCCGCCGGAAATCCTGGAAGCTGTCGAGCACTACCAGCGCTATCACGGCGGTATCTCGCGCAGCCGGAAGTTCGCCTATTTCGAAACCGAACTGCTGGGGCGGCCGCCGGACGAGGCCCGCATCGCCGAGATGTCGGAACGCTATGCCCGCCTGGTGGAGGACAAGGTCGTCGCCGCGCCGCTGATCCCCGGCGCCGAAGCGTTCCTGACCCGGTATGCGGCCCGGATTCCCTGCTCCGTCATTTCCGGAACGCCGGAGGCGGAACTGCAGCGCATTGCCGAACGCCGCGGCTTGAGCGGGTATTTCCGCCGGTTGATGGGATTCCCGACCACGAAGGAACAGGGTATCGAACGATTTCTGGAAGAGGGTTCCTTTGACCGGGACAGGGTCGCGATGATCGGCGATGCGATGACAGACCACGACGCGGCGGCCGCGACCGGCGTCCCGTTCGTGGGGGTCGCGCCGTCCGACGTGCCGCACTTCTTTCCCGCGGCCACCCGCACCGTGCGGGATTTGACCGAGCTGGCCGAGGCGCTCGGCCTCTGACGCCTAGGCGGCGCCGGCCGAGCCTTTCTCGAACTGGTTGAACTTGGCGAGCAGATACTCGACATCTTCGTCGCCGAAGCTTTCCGCCTCGCCGTTCGGAACCGTGAGGACCCGTTCCAGCATCCGGCGCATGATCACTTCCGGATCGTCGTCGGTGCGCTCGGTCTCGGCGTCGATATTCAGATCCACCGCCGAGCGGAAGGCAATATACAGTTGCTTCGGCAAGCCGGCCCGGTCGTAGAGCGATTTCAAGCCCAGATCGCCCTCGTCATGGATCAGGATCCGCGCGTTGGTAACAGGCACATCCGCCAGCATGGCGACCGCGACTTCGAAAAACGGCAAATCCCCAACGCACAGTGATCGCAGGATAATCGACGGCGTCAGCCGCCCGCTGCTGCGCAATTGAGCGATAAGCGAGATCAGATCGTCCTCGCTGGCCCCGCTGGACACCAAGCCGATCGTCGCGCGCTCCCGGGTCTGCAGGATGATATCCGCGGCAAGCTGTTCGGGCAGTTCATGATGCGCGACCAGGTAGGACTTCAACTCGTCCGAGATTTTGCTGACCAGTTTTTCCGCAACATTCACCGGCAGCCGGTCGCGGTGAACCAGCGGTTTTTGCACGCGTTCGACATCGCCGTGCTTGTCCACCACCTGTTCCAGCGTCGTGTCCGAAATGCTGGCGTTTTCGTTCGACACCAGACTGACGACGGCCTCCTCGGCGCCATGTTCGACAATAGCGTCGGCGACGGTTTCCGAGACGGCCGGCCGTTCGGCAACGGCAACCTGCCGGGTTTCCGGCTGGGTCCGGACGATTTCAACCAGATCCTCGTCGGTGAGCACCTCCGAGAACTGAATGATCGGCAGCGCCACCGTATCGCTGATGTCATGCGCGAGGCGGTTGGCCAGATCGCGCGGCAGATTCGGCGCGGACTGCAGGTTCTTGGCCAAGGCTTCGCGGACGCGTGTTTCCGCGTCCTTCACCATGATCTGAAAGATTTCCTGGGCGAGTTGCCCTTCGGCTTCGCTCAGTTCGCCCTCGCCGAACTGCTGGGCCACCTTCTCTGCGGTCGCCGCCCGGTTTTCCGGCGACGGATCCGTCATTAACCGGGCAACGTCTTCCTGGCTCAGATTTCCAACCATGTTCACCTACTTCGACAACGAGTTTTCGCGGCGGGCGCGGGCCTGTCCACCAGTTCCCACACAACCGCCGTTCCGCGCGCATGCGTCGGTTGACGAGCATCCGAGCGGAACAGTGGCCCGCCGCGCCGGGCTACACAAGGCCTTGATTTGGGTATGCCGCACCACAACGACCCCATGCGCGGATGCCGACCCTCATCACAAGCCATCGAAGCGACGGCGCCGTCACGACTATACACAGGATACGGCGCGCCGCACAGACACACGCGCCACATGCGGCGGTTCGGGACCGCGCACATGAAATCAGCGCCGCTGCGGTGAACAAGAAGCGGATAAGGGTCCGCGCCGCGCCTAGGCGGATTGGAACATACGCACCGTGTTGGGATTACCCTGATCGTTTCCCGATGGGAGCGTCACTTCGTGCATACCACATAAGGCTGCCAGCAATTCCGCCACCCGGCTGTCGGCAATCGAATAGTAGATTTTCTGGGCGTCCCGGCGGGTCTTCACCATGCCGTCGCGCCGCAAACGGGCGAGATGCTGGGACAGCGCGGACTGGCTGAGTCCAACCAATTCCTCGAGTTCGCCAACAGCACGTTCGCCGGAAAGTAGGTAGTACACGATTTCAAGACGGCGTTCGTTGCCGACTGCCTTCAACAGCGTGACAATGTCTACCAACCTGGTTTCTAACTTCTTGTCGGACACGAATTCCGCTCCTCTCCTCTTTCGAACGATACTGATGTCGAAAGTCCCCCCACAAAGACTTCGCATCGTCAGAGTATATCTTGCACAACGATTGGCAAGATAGTGTCTGAACCCAAGGATTTCGTTAACGCCCGAATCTGAAATGTTCAAATTCGAGGTAAATTCCTAAACCTCTGTTCTAGATAGGTTTTTATCCCTTGGATAGCGAAAAAACTGACCTTTCAGACGAACTCTAAAGCAGGAAAAACCGCAAACTTGTTTACTCTGCCGGCGACTTCTCGGGTAACCTGGTAGCGCTGTCCGGCGACTCGGCACGCTCCCGGGCCATCAGGCCCGCGATCAGAGACAGCAACGGCGGGACCACCGCCAGGGTGACGATTGCCGAGAGCGAAAGTCCGCCGACCACCACCGACCCCAATCCCTTGTAGATCTCCGAGCCGGCGCCCGGGAAGGTGACCAGCGGCAGCATTCCGAAGACGCTGGTCAGCGTGGACATGAAAATCGGCCGGATGCGGTTTCGCGTCGCTTCCAGGATCGCATCCTGCGGCTCCAGCCCTTCTTCGCGCAGATGGTAGAGCGTTTGGTGCACGATCAGGATCGCGTTGTTCACGACAATGCCGATCAGGATGACGAAGCCCAGCATCGTCAAGGTATCCAGCGGCTGGAACGTATACAGGTTCAAAACGTTGAGCCCGATCACGCCGCCCGCCGTCGCCAAAGGCACCGAAAAGACGATCACCAGGGGATAGACGAAACTTTCGAACAGCACGGCCATCACCAGAAACACAATGGCCAGCGCCAGGAGCAGGTCAAGGCGCATCTCGTCCACCGCCTCGGACAGTTTGTCGGCCGTCCCCGACAGGCGCATGGTCACGCCCGGCGGCAGGCCTTCCTCTATCAAAGGTTCGATGACCTCGGCCCGCAAACGCTCCAGCGCGGCGCCCAAAGCGACGTCGTCGCGGGGACTGACCTGCAGCGTGATCGTACGGTTGTTCTCCACATGCCGTATTTCGGTCGGACCGGCGGTGATGCTGACCGTCGCCAGCGAGGAAACTGGCACAATCGTGCCCGACTGGGTCACGACGGGCAGGTTCTCGATTTTCTGCGTCTCTTCAATGTTCAGCTCCGGCCCCTTCAGCATCAGGTTGCGCAGACGGCCGTTCAGCATGATTTCGTCGACGCGGAGCCCGTCATTGAAGGCGTCGATGGTCAGCCCCAGATCGCGCGCGCTAATGCCGTTATCGGCCAAGGCAACGGGATCCGGCTCGATCCGCACTTCCGGCGCGCCCAAGGACAGAGACGGCTGGGGCCTAACCTGGTTGCCTTCGCTGCGCGGGAAGACGGCATTCACCTGACCGAAGGCGCGCTGCGCAACATCCACGAGGTCTTCCAGATTGCCGCCGGAGATATCCACATCGATCGAGCGCGATCCGCCGACACCCCGTCCGAAAAGCGACGATTGCCGGAAGAAGCCGAACGTTCCAGGCTCTCCAAACAGCGCGCGCTGCAGGACCGGCAGCAGTTCCGACGCGCGCATCGGATCGACCGCGCTGGCGCCGATGAAGTTTCCGCTTCGCCACGTGACGAAGAAGAAGTTCTCGATCTTGGGAGGCCCTCCCTCTTCGGACTCAGGCCCCGAAACGGACGCGAACAGCGGTTTCAACCGTGCTTCCACCTGCTGCCCGATCTTTCTGGTGGCTTCCAGGTTGTAGCCTGGGGGCGGAAAAACGAAACCGAACATCAGGTTACGGTTCCCGTCCGGCAGATAGTCCAGATCCGGCAGCAGGACATAGGTCAGAGAACCGGCGCCAACGGTGATCCCGGCAACAAGCACCAACGCAAGGGCGCGGCTTGCCAAGACAGCCTTGGTCAATCCGACGAACAAGCCCGCGAAAGCCCGCCCGAACAACCCCAAGGCAGCGCCGAGTGTCTTGTCGTAAACGAACGCGATAACATTGAAGACCGGCAGATCGGCAACCTTCTTCCCATCGCCGCTCATCTGGCCGCCCAGCAGACGGTTGGACAGCGCGGGGATCACCGTGATCGAGACGATCAGCGACAGAATCACCGATACGGATATGGCGACCGCGATGTCGCGGAACAGTTGCCCGACTTCCTGCTCCATCACCAGAATGGGAATGAACACCATCACGGTGGTCAGGGAGGAGACGAAAATCGCCCCCCAGACCTGTCGGGCCCCTTCGTAAGCGGCTTTATGGGTCGGCATGCCCGACTGCCGCAGCCGGTAAATGTTCTCCAGCACCACAATCGCCGCATCGACGACCATCCCCACGGCGAAGGCAATGCCCGCCAGGCTGATCACGTTCAGCGACCGGCCCAGCGCCGCCATGGCGACGAAAGAGGCGATGACCGACACCGGGATGGCCAGGGCGATGACCAGGGTCGCGCGAACGGAGCGCAGGAAGATCATCAGGATCGCAGCGGCCAAAAGCCCACCGACCCAGATATTCTGCGTCACCAGATTGATGGCCGAGTCGATGTAAATGGTCTCGTCATAGACCTGATAGATGTCCAGCCGCTGACCGGGCAGCGCGAACTCGTTCAACTCGGCGACCGCCTCCCGAATCCCTTCCATGGTTTCGATGACGTTCGCGCCCGTTTCACGGGTTGCGTTCATCGCAATGGCGAATTCGCCGTTCGCACGGATGGCGGAGGACTGCTTTTCCCAGGCATAGGTGACAGTGGCGATATCGCCGACCGTCACCCGACTGACGCGGCCGGTCTCCGGGTCGTTCCAACTGCGCAGGACGACTTTGGAGACATCCTCCGGTTTGGTGAAGTCGTTCTCCGTGCGGACAACATAGCGGCGCTTGCCCTCGTCGAGATCTCCACCGGAGACCGAGGCGTTGGCGCGCCGCAGAATATCCGAAACCTCCGAAACCGTGAGGTTGTACCGCGCCATGTACTGCGGATCGACGGTGATGTGCATTTCCGGGGCGACGCCGCCGTAAACGTTGACGTCCGCAACCCCGGCGACACGCTCCAGACGTTCCTTCACATTGAACCAGACCCAGTCGCCGAACAGATGGATCGGCGTATCGTTCCCCGGCTGCGGCACGATTCGGAACCAGGCGATCGGGTTGTCCTCGCTGCTGGAGGTGCCGAGCGTCGGCTCGTCCGCCTCCTCCGGATAGCTTGAAACCCGGTCCAACTGATTGGCGGTGAGCAGGAGCGCCCTGCTCATATCCGTGCCGACCGCGAATTCCAGGGTGATCGAGGCGCTGCCGTTGCCGGCGCGTCCGGTCATCCGTTTAAGGTTCTCCAACCCCTGCAGGACGTCCTGCTGCTCGTTCAGGATCTCGCGTTCGACCTCGGCCGGCGCGGCGCCGGGCCAGTTGGTCTTAACGCTGATCACCGGCTGGCGGACGTCCGGCGCAAGTTGAATGGGAATGGTTTGCGCGGCGACGACACCGAACATGATGGCCATGATCACCGCCGCCATGACGGCGACTGGACGGTCGATTGCGATGCGGATGATGTCCATGCTGCCTAAGACGCCTTACCGTCTTCGCTCTTCGACTGCACTTTTGCGCCACCCGCCGGCGGCTGGCCGGGGATACCGATCTCCTGCCCCGGACGCAGCCGTTCGTTGCCCCGGACCACGACCTGATCGCCTTGCTCCAGGCCGCGCAGCACGACAAACCGGTTGCCCACCGACTCGCCGAGTTCCACCGCGCGCATCTCCGCCTTGCCATCCTTGGCGACGAAGACGTTGTTCGTCGGTCCGCGCGGAACGACCGCGTCCTTATGCACGGTGACGACGTCGCTCGCTTCCCCGACCGGCACCGACACGGTGACCGTCTGGTTCGCCGCAAACGGTGTACTGTTCTGGGAAACGATCTGATCCAGCGCCAGCGAGAAACGGACCGCCCGGGTCCGGGTCAAGGCGTTTTCCTCAGGGACGACGGCGCGGACGAACCCATCGAAAACCCGACCGTCTCCGAGGGCCATCTTCACCTCGCGCCCTGGCGTCAGGCCGGAAATCCGGTTGGACGGCACCTCGGCGGCGACTTCCAAATCCTGATCGTTGATCAGCGTGACAATGGGGTCGCCCGTGCTGAGATAAGCGCCGCGCTCGGTATGCCGTTCCACGACAACGCCGTCATACGGCGCTTTCACGGTCGACCGGTCCAAATCGATTTCCGCCAGACGCAGGTCCGCGACGGCGCTGGCGACGGCGGCTTCCGCTTCGGCCATCTCGCTAAGCTTGGTCGCGACCTGTTTGACCTGGTCGTCGTAACGCGCCTGCGAAAAGGCGGCGGAACTGCGCAGCCGTTCCAGCCGCGCCAATTCCTGTTGGGCGAGACCGAACTCGGCCCGCGCCGTATCGACCTTGGCCCGCGCCACGGTCACTTCGGCGGCCTGGAGGTTTCGGGTTTGATCGATCCGTTCGGCGGCGATGCGCAGAATGACGTCGCCGGAAGAGATCCGGTCGCCCACATCCACGGTGATTTCGCGGACGGGACCGTTGGTCAGAGCCGCCACCAAGCCGCGCTGCCGGGACACCAGCCGGCCCAGCACCGGCGTTGTCTGGGTCAGCGGCTCCACCACCACCAGGTCCACGGCCACTACCGCGGGCCCGCCCTGGGCCAACGACGCACCCGGAGACCAGACGGCACAGATCAGCGCGGTCGCCATAAGACACCGCGCGCTTGAGCCAAACCGCATACAGATTTCCATCATTACCTTACCCGAGCCCCGAACAGACGGACGGTCGTCTGCCCCCACCGGAACATCATGAACATAGGCTCTTTCGCACCCAGAACCAGATTGGATCGACAGCCGATCCAACCGCCATGCTCAACTTCGCGATACCTTAAGGCGTTATGTAGGGAGGATTTTCCAAACAGGGAACCGGAAAATCGACCCGCGCCGGTTCAATTCCCCATCAGGGCCGAAACGTGCGCCGCCGCGGAGCGCCCCAAGGCGCCCAAGTCGTAGCCGCCCTCGAGGGACGACACCACCCTGCCGCCGCAGAGCTCGTCGGCCAGATTGCACAACTGCCGCGTCGCCCAGGCGTAATCCTGTTCGATCAGATCGAGGTTGGCCAAGGGGTCGTCCTTATGGGCGTCGAACCCGGCAGAGATCATCAGCAGATCCGGGCTGAAATCGCACAGGGCGGGGATTATCCGCAGTTCAAAAGCGATTCGGAATTCTTCTCCCCCGGCATGCGGGGGCAGAGCGACGTTGACAATGTTGCCGGCACAGCCGCGTTCCGATTCCTGCCCCGTGCCGGGATAGAGCGGCATTTGATGCGTCGATCCGAAAAACATGTTGGGCTTGTGCGCGAACATCGCCTGCGTGCCGTTGCCGTGATGCACGTCGAAATCGACGACCGCAACGCGGCTTGCGCCGTGGGCGGCGATCATATGCTCGGCGCCGATGGCGATGTTATTGAACAGGCAGAAGCCCATGGCGCGATCGGGTTCGGCGTGATGGCCGGGCGGACGGACGGCGCAAAACGCATTGCGGTATTCACCGGCGGCCACGGCGTCTACCGCGGCAACGACCGCGCCCGCCGCCCGCAAAGCGGCCTCGCCCGAACCGACCGACAAGGCCGTATCCGCATCGATATGAACGATCCCGTTTTCCGGCACCGCATCCATGATTGCGTCGATATGGTCCCTTGGATGACAGCGGGCGATCTGTTCCCGCGTAGCGCAGGGCGCCTCTTCCCGTATCAGGTACTGGAACTCTTCCGCCTCCAGCGCCACCAGCACCGCATCGAGGCGCGCCGGCTGCTCCGGATGCCCGGATCCCATAAAGTGTTCCCGGCAGGCGGGATGCCAATAAAGCGCCGTGGTCATGTCGGCGAGTGTCCACCCAAACCCGTCCCGGGGGCAAGGACTGATCGGCGGCGCACCGAAATAATCCCGGAGCCGTTCGGAACGACCGGGCCGGCGCGTCCGGCGCGTTTGCATCCCGCGGTCCGGCGGTACTATAACCACGTCCTCGAATTGGACCTGCGGTGACCCGCGCCGGCCCTGAAGGCCGGCAGGGGATGGGGACCGGCAGGCGTACGGGAAGGGAGGCAAATGTCGAAGGCAACCAACAGCGACATCGCAGCCATGAGCTTCGAAGCCGCCCTTGCGGAGCTGGAAACCATCGTCCGCAAGCTCGAAGAAGGCGAGACCAGTCTCGACGACGCCATTGGCGCTTACGAGCGCGGCGCGCTTTTGAAACAGCATTGCCAGAAGAAACTGGACGAAGCCAAGACCAGGGTCGACAAGATCACCATCCAGTCCGACGGTTCCGTCTCCACCGAACCCGCCGACCTTTCGTGACCCGCGTCCGGATTGCCCGGCGCCCGGCAACGACAATCAGGATTATTGAATGACTGTGCTAGAAAATGCGCTTCGCGAATCCGCCGATCGCGTGGAAGAGGAACTGGACCAGATCCTAACGACCGATATGGCGCCGGAGCAGCGGCTGATCGACGCAATGCGCTACAGTGTGCTGGGTGGCGGGAAACGCTTGCGCCCCTTTCTGACGCTTCAGGTGGCCGGTCTGTTCGGCGTTTCGGAACGCTCCGCTCTACGGGTCGCGGCCGCCGTGGAACTGGTGCACTGCTACTCGCTTGTCCACGACGACCTGCCGGCGATGGACGATGACGATCTGCGCCGCGGCAAGCCGACCACGCACAAGCAGTTCGACGAGGCGACCGCCATCCTGGCGGGAGATGCCCTGCTGACACTCGCTTTCGGCGTTCTGGCCAACCCGGCCACTCATGGCAGCCCGGCGGTTCGGGCGGATTTGGTCGTCCGCATGGCCAAGGCGGCGGGCGGGCATGGCATGGTCGGCGGACAGATGATCGACCTTACCGCCGCCGACACGGAGCTGGATATCGGCGCCATCACCCGCTTGCAGCGCTTGAAAACCGGCGCGCTTATCGAATATGCCTGCATCGCCGGCGCGGCCCTGGGCAATGCACCGCAAAAGGCCCGGGAGGCGCTGCGCGGTTTTGCCCACGATCTGGGGCTCGCCTTTCAGATCGCCGACGATCTGCTCGATGTCGAAGGGGATGAAGCGGAGACCGGAAAGGCTTTGCGAAAAGACGCCGAGCAGGGAAAAGCCACTTTCGTATCCATTCTGGGCCCGGAACGGGCACGCAGCCAGGCGCAGCTGCTCTCCGAGCAAGCTGTTGAACATCTTGCCGTTTTCGACGATAAAGCCGACTTGCTTCGAATGGCCGCGCGGTTTGTGGTGGATAGGCGTCGGTAATACTCTATCCTTCTTATACAAAGAACGAGACCGGCCCGCGTCGGGACCGACAAATAAGCGATTGGAGTCGATACCGTGACCTCCGCGACACCCCTGCTGGATAAGGTCGACAGCCCGGCAGACCTGCGCTCCCTCGAGGAGACCGATCTTGCGCAGTTGGTGGATGAACTGCGGACGGAACTGGTCAGTGCGGTCAGCGTGACAGGCGGGCATCTGGGCGCCGGTCTGGGCGTCGTCGAGTTGACGGTCGCGCTGCATTACATCTTCAACACGCCGCAAGACCGTTTGATCTGGGATGTCGGCCATCAGTGCTATCCGCACAAGATCCTGACCGGGCGGCGTGACCGGATACGCACGCTGCGCCAGGGCGGCGGCCTGTCCGGGTTCACCAAACGTTCCGAGAGTGAATACGACCCGTTCGGCGCGGCGCATTCCTCGACCTCTATTTCCGCCGGCCTCGGCATGGCGGTCGCCCGCGACCTGCATGACGGCGACAATGCGGTCGTTGCGGTGATCGGCGACGGATCGATGAGCGCGGGTATGGCTTTCGAAGCCATGAACAACGCGGGATCGATGAACTCGCGCCTGATCGTCATCCTGAACGACAACGACATGTCGATCGCCCCGCCCGTCGGCGCGATGAGCGCGTATTTGTCGCGCCTGTTGTCCTCGAAACAGTATCTGTCGCTTCGGAACCTGGGCAAACAGATTGCCGAGCGGTTCCCCAAACAGCTTGAAATCGCCGCCGGGCGCGCCGAGGAATTCGCCCGCGGTTTCGTCACCGGCGGCACCCTGTTCGAGGAGCTGGGCTTCTACTATGTCGGACCGATCGACGGGCATAACCTGGAGCATCTGCTGCCGGTCCTGAAGAATGTCCGCGATAACGACAATGCCGGCCCCGTCCTGATCCACGTGGTCACCCAAAAGGGCAAAGGCTATGCGCCCGCCGAGAAATCGGCCGACAAGTATCATGGGGTGTCCAAGTTCGACATCGTGACCGGCGCACAGGTCAAATCGAAGCCGAACGCGCCGAGTTACACCAAGGTGTTCGGCGAAACGCTGGCCAAACTGGCCGACAAGGACGACAAGATCGTCGCGGTCACCGCCGCGATGCCGTCGGGTACGGGCGTCAATGTCTTTCAAGACCGCCACCCGGACCGCGCCTTCGATGTCGGCATCGCCGAGCAGCATGCGGTGACGTTCTGCGGCGGGTTGGCGACCGAGGGCTATCGCCCGTTCGCGGCCATCTATTCGACCTTTTTGCAGCGCGGCTACGACCAGGTGGTGCATGATGTCGCGATTCAGAAACTCCCCGTGCGCTTCGCCATCGACCGGGCCGGCTATGTCGGCGCGGACGGTCAGACACATTGCGGGGCATTCGACGTCGCCTATCTGGCCTGCCTGCCCGACTTTGTGGTGATGGCGGCCGCGGACGAGGCCGAGCTTGCGCATATGGTCGCGACGGCGGCCGCAATCGACGACCGCCCGTCCGCCTTCCGGTATCCGCGCGGCGAAGGCGTCGGCGTGGACATGCCGGAAGAGCCGCAGGTGTTGGAAATCGGCAAGGGCCGGGTGCTGCGCGAAGGCAAGACCGTGGCAATTCTCTCGCTCGGCACGCGTCTCCAGGCATCGCTGGAAGCAGCCGATCTTCTGCAAGCCAAAGGCTATTCGACGACCGTGGCGGACGCCCGCTTCGCAAAACCGATCGATGCCGACCTGGTGCGCCGGCTGGCCCGCGATCACGAAGTTCTGGTGACCATCGAAGAAGGGTCCATCGGCGGGTTCGCCACACAGGTGCTGGACCTTTTGGTCCGCGAAGACCTGACCCAGCACGTCAAGGTACGCCCGCTCTATATGCCGGACGCGTTCCTGGATCACGACAAGCCGGAAAAACAGGTCGAGCAAGCGGGCCTCTCCGCCGCCGATATCGTCACGGCGGCCGTGCGCGCGCTTGGCGGCGACGCCCTGGAGGCCTCGGCGCGGGCCTAAGCCACGAGGCTCGAAGGTAAGGCGCGATGGCGCAGAACAAGCCACAGATCGCTCACACCGTCACGAGCATTCACCGCTGGCCCTTTCTGCTCTTGGGCCTTGCCGCCCTCGCCGTGGGACTTGTCGGCGTTGTCGTGCCGCTGTTGCCGACCACCCCGTTCCTCATCGTCGCCGCCTGGAGCTTCGCACGGTCCTCGCAACGGCTGCATGACTGGCTATACGAACACCGGCTGTTCGGTCCGATGCTCCGGGATTGGGATACCAACAGGGTGATCCCCATTTGGGCAAAGGCCTGCGCCTGTACGGCGATGGCCGCCAGTTTCACCTATGTCGCGCTTTCCCGCGACCTGCCCGTATGGTTGCTGGCGGTGACCGCGCTCTGCCTTATCGCGGTCGCGGTCTATATTCTCTCCAAACCCAGTCGGGCATGAGCACGGGCAAACCCAAGAAACAGCGCGCGGACCAGGCCTTGGTCGACCGCGGGCTGGTGGAGACGAAGTCGAAGGCTCAGGCCCTGATCATGGCGGGGTTGGTCTATTCGGGCGAACAGAAGATCGCCAAGCCGGGACAGCCGACGCCGGAAGACAAACCGCTTGAAGTGCGCGGCCAGGACCATCCCTGGGTCAGCCGCGGCGGGCTCAAGCTGGCAAAAGGGCTCTCGGAATTCGACATCGACCCCGGCGGCATGACCGCCCTGGATGTCGGCGCCTCCACGGGCGGGTTTACCGATGTCCTGCTGCAAAACGGCGCGGCCAAGGTCTATGCGGTCGATGTCGGGCGCGGCCAGTTGCACTGGAAGCTCCGCAACGACGCGCGGGTGGTGGTTCTGGAAGGCACGAACGCCCGCCATCTCAGCCGTGCGGAGATCCCCGATGCGGTCGATATCGTGGTCTGCGACGCCAGTTTCATCGGCCTGGAGAAAGTGCTGCCGGCGGCCATGGCGCTTGCCGGACCCGGCGCGTTGCTGATCGCCCTGATCAAGCCGCAGTTTCAGGTCGGCAAGGGCGAAGTGGGCAAGGGCGGCGTGGTGCGCGACCCGGATTTGCATGCACGGGTCTGCCGGGAAGCGGAAGACTGGCTGACCGGAACAATGGGCTGGACCGTGCTCGGCCTGACCGAAAGCCCGATCACCGGTCCACAGGGGAATGTCGAGTTTCTGATCGCGGCCTCGAAACCCGCCTGAGCGCCGGGTTCCGCGCTTGAACCTAAGGTTCGGTGTGGTACGGTCTCGCCAACGCCAAGGCGCCATCGACAGAGCGAGAGGAAAGAGGGGATCATGTCCGATACCGAAGGCCAAATGCCGGCCGGAGACGCCCAGGATGAAACCGCCGAAGCGGCCCCGCAACGCCCAAACACGCTGGGTCAGGTCGCCGCCGAACTGCTTTGGCTGATGACCCGCACGCCGAGCCACCGGCACTTCTTCATCTCAGACGCCGAATGGCTGATCTTTCCGCCGATCGCGCGGGCCCAATTCCGGATGTACCGGGACGAGAACGGGTCTCCCGCCGGCTGTGTCCTGTGGGCCTCTCTGTCGGAGGAAGTCGAGGCGCGGGTCGAATCCGGCGCCACCCGCCTGGCGCCCGGCGACTGGAAGAGCGGTGACAATCTGTGGATCATCGACGTGATCGCGCCGAACGGCAAAGCGGGCGCCATGGTCGAAGATATGCGCAACTCGGTCTTCAAGGGCAAGGCGTTCAAATTCCACGCCACCGGCCAGGACGGCAAACGGTCGGTCCAGCAGGTCACCCCGAAAGAAGAAGACGCCTAGGGAACCCCAGGCGTCTCGACTGTACTCTCAACTGACTTGGACGGGCTGTCCGGTTAGGCGGCCTTTCTGCGGCGGCGCGCAAAGAACGCGAACGCCCCCAAGCCGGTGATCAGCAGCGGCAAGGTCGCGGGGATCGGCACGACAGAGGCGCCGAACCGGCCGATGGCGCCGGAACCCGGGAATTCAACCGAGAAGGAATTCACGACCCGGCCGTCGAAATTGATGAAGTCGTACTCCCGGTCTCTGCCGCCGAAGGTCTCGCTCGGGCCAAGCCCAAGGGCCGACGCGACATCGAACTCGACACCATCCAGGAAGATCCTGGCGCTACCGGAGTTGTCGCCCGCATCGAGCAGGAAAATCGCCGTCAGGGCGATCGGCAGATCGAAGGCGAACGTGATTCGCCCGCCGTTTGCCGCATCATCTGGAAATCCGGGAGCGGGCCGGCTGCCGGGCTTTTCCTCGAGGATCAGGGCGTTTCCGAATTCAAGACTCGGAGCGCCGAAAGCAAGATCGGTCGGGTTGCTCGCTCTGGCGGCGCTGAACGGTCCAAGCAGATCCGGGTCGTTCGCAACGCTGCCCGTACCGGGGTTGGTGTCGAACACCTGCACCCTTCCGGTCGCCCGCGATCCCAGGTTACTGGTGGAAATGTTCCCGGTCAGACCGTTTCCGAAGTCGAACAAACCGATCGTTCCGTCGGAGACGATGGCGCCTTCCGTCAGAGGCGACCCGCTGTTCTCGTCGAACTGAACGATTGTGGTGGCCTTCGCCATACCGGCCGTCAGAACCATGGCCCCTGCCAACAGGGATGCCGCACACATTGTGCGGACGGATGCGAGGTCCCAGTCACGTGCTCTCGAGCGCATTGCTAACCCATCTCTAAATAAGCGTTGCGCGGACTATACAGGGTCTATTGCCGCGCGGTCGCGCGAATAACGCAGGATATTTTTCCGCTATTCAAACGAACGTTGTGAATGTCAACAGACCGGTCACAAACCCGGTGGTTTGCAAATTGGCGTTGATATTGCGAAGGATCTGTAAGATTTGCGTTTTATCAAGCGGGACTTAGGCGGACCGGCGGCGGCGCAGCCAGCCCAGCGCGAGCAGTCCGGTCGCCAGCAGCGGCAGCGCCGGGGGGACCGGTATGCTCGATACCGAATTGTTCAGGATTCCGATCCCGACCACCAAATCGTCCAGATCCGTATCCCCGGTACCGTCCCCGAAAAAGGCGACGAGAGAGCTGAAGCCCCGGGAATTCGTGAAGATGGTTTCCGTGAAGCCAATCTCCAACGGACGGGCCGCGAGGCTCTGATTCTGGCTCTCGTCATTCGCCGCGTCGGCCAACCGGTTGCTGCGGTTCTTCCGCGTGCTGAAGGTCCGGTAGACGAAGGGCAAAAGGCCTGCATCCCCAAGCGCAATGTCGCCGGGCTCGTCGCCGAAGCTCAAGGTTATGCTGTGTCCGATCGGCGTCCGCCCTTGGCTGCGATCGCCCTTGTTGCGGAACAATTCGCTGAACACGCCGTTCTCATGAATGCCGGCGAAATTCCGGAACCCCGCTTCGGAGCCGAAAAAAGTGAAACGCACATCGACCGAACCGGTGAAGCCCGTCAGCGCCAGGCCGTTCGGCGTCAGAGCCGCCGATCCGTTCCGTTCGAAAACCAAAACGCTTTCGTCGCGGATATTGCGGTTGATTCCGTCCTGGCTGATGAAATCGTTGATCGCGCTGATGCCGGCGCTGGGAGGGTTGAAGTTGCCCGGAATATTTCGGACTTCCGCCTGGTCGGCGCCCAAAATGTCGAAGCTCACGGCCTGAGCGGCCGTGCCGGTAAACGCAGAGGCCGTAACGACGGCCAACCCCACGACGGCGAATTTCAATACACGCATAACAATACCGATCCACATGTGTTTTCTGGAGCGGAACATGCTGTGCCGGCGATCGGCTTTCAATAGGATTCGACCAACTTGTTGATTATAATCAGTTTTGTTCGTCAACATAGGTTTTTAATATGAACATATGTTGACATTATAGGCAGGATGCCGCCCCGCCGTCGACAATAGGAAAAAGCGCCGGGGAAGCGCGATTGTCCGCGCGCGCCGACATTCCGACGGCCGAAAAACCTCCCCAACCGCAACCGACAAGCTGTAGAGAGCAGCGGACGCAAGATCGGCGATGTCTGCCATCTGCAAGGCGCGGTCTTGGCCCCGCCGGCCTCCACACGTCGGCCCATTCAACAGCCGACGCCCTTGATTGAGTTTCGAGCCGGCGAGACCTGCCGCACAGATCCGGTGGTTTTCCGGGCGGCAAAGCAAAACCGCCGGAACACGATGGTTCCGGCGGCCCTTTGCGGACACTGCATAAGCGTCGGTTAGGACTTCATCCGCGCGTTGCTGGGATCGTAGAGCGCCTTCATGCCGACGCCTTCCACCTTCACCGGGAATTTCTGGTTGAAGTATTCGATCTCCAATTCCACGCCTTCCTGGCAGTAATCGTGCGGCAGATAGCCGAGCGCGATGTTCTTCCCGACGGAGGGGCCGAAAGCGAGCGACGTGGTGTAGGACCGGCGGCCCCGCGCGTCGATCAGCACCTCGTCGGTCTTCGGATCGACGATCGGGCAGTTCCCCATCATGAAGCGGGGCGTCCCATCCCGGTCAGTATTGTCGCTGACCGTCATGGTGCAGAGCATGGCCGCCTGATGCGGCAGGTCGCGCTGCTTCAGATTCGCGTCCTTGCCGCGGAAGTCGGCTGCCTTGACCTTGGGCCGGGCAAGGCCGGCTTCCAGCAGGTTGTACTCGGTCAGCAGATCGGCGTTCTGCAACCGCAGGCTTTTTTCCAGACGGCGGCTGTTGGCATAGGTCTCCACGCCCACCGGGGTGATGTCCATTTCGCGGAACATATCCCACAGCGCCAGACCGTAGGACATGGAGAAATGCAGTTCCCATCCCTGCTCGCCGACATAGGAAATGCGGAAACCCTTCACCGGAACGCCGCGCAGGGTGAAATCCTTGCAGGCGCCGAAGGCAAAGTTTTCGGGGTCGAGACCGGCCGGGTCGTCCGCCAGCTTCTTGAGGGTCTCGCGGGCGTTCGGGCCCCAGACGCCGATACAGCCGTAATGGTCCGTGCGGTCCTCGACGAACACATCCCATTCCTTGTCCTGAACCATGCGGCGCAGGTAGGTGGCGTCGCGGTTCCCTGCGTCCCCCCCGTCGATCATCTGGAAGCGGTTCTCGCCCAGGCGCAGCACGGTCAGGTCGGCCATGATGCCACCCTCGTCGTCCAGGAAATTGGTGTAGACGCCTTTGCCGACGGCCGTATCGCCCGCCACCTTGGAGGATGACACATATTCCATCAGCGCCGCCGCATCGCCGCCGGAAATGTCATAGATCGCGAAATGCGACAGGTTCACCATCCCGATATTTTCGGAAAGCTCCAGGTGCTCGGCGTTGGAAACGCGCCAGAAGTGCCGGTTGTCCCATTCATGCGGACGTTCGGGCACGCGGTCGGCATACTTCTCCAGCAGATGCGCGTTGCTGGCATAGCCGTGCGCGCGTTCCCAGCCGGCGATGTCCATGAAGTGGCCGCCGAGTTCCTTTTCCCGAAGGTAGTACGGGGCGGAGCGCAGGTTGCGACCCTTGGAATAGGGCTCGCGGTTATGGACCGGCGGGTTGTAGATCTTAAAGGCGGACTCGAAACAGCGGTCGTGGATGAACTTCTCCGATTTCTGGATCGGATAGTACCGCGCATAGTCGATGGCGTTGTGGTCGATATGCGTACGACCGTCGGTCATCCAGTCCGCGATGATCTTGCCGGTGCCCGGACCGTCCTTGACCCAGACGGACACGCCGTACCAAAGCCCGCGCACGGATGGGGACTCGCCGATCGACGGCCCACCGTCGGCGGTTACCTGCAACAGGCCGTTGAAGGACCATTTCTCGTTATAACCGAGCTCGCCCAGGATCGGCGTCAGTTCCATGGCGCGTTCCAAGGGCTCGATGATCTGTTCCATTTCCAGATCGCGCTGGGAGGGGGACAGGCGGGCTTCTTCCTTCTCCAGCAGGTCGCGCGGATGCACCATCCGCGGCTCCTTTTCCTCGTAGTATCCCCATTCGATCTGTCCGCCTTCGGAGGTGGTCGGATCGCCCGTGTCGCGCAGATAGGCGGAGTTGCCCTGGTCGCGCAGCAGGGGATAGCCGATATCCTTACCGGTGCCCGCGAATTCGTTGTAGGGGCCGAAGAAGGTCAGCGGGTGGTCCACCGGCATCACCGGCAGGTCTTCGCCCGCCATCTCGGCGATCAGGCGGCCCCACAACCCGGCGGCAACCACTACATAACTGGTTTCGATATACCCGCGGGAGGTATGAACGCCCTTGATCCTGCCGTTCTCGATGTCCAGGCCGGTGCAGGGCGTGTTCGGCATGGTTTCCAGCTTACCGCTGTCTTCCGCCTCCTTGACCATCTCGCCGGCGACGACCTGCGAGCGCGGAAAGACAAGGCCGGCATCCGGGTCATACAAAGCGCACTGGATCATGTCCTCTTCGATCAGCGGCATCATCTCCTTCGCTTCCTTGGCGGAGATCATGCGAACGCGGTTGCCGAAGGCGCGGCCCGAACTGACGCGGCGTTCCAGTTCCAGCACCCGCTCGTCGTCGCCCTTACGCGCCACTTCGATACCGCCGACCTTGGCATATCGGCCGCGCTTCTCGAAGAAATCGATCGAGTATTTCGTCGTGAAGATCGTCATTTGATCGTGCATCGTGTTGAAACAGAAATCCGATGCATGCCCCGTCGAGCCGATATCCGTCGGGATGCCCGACTTGTCGATGCCGATGATGTTGTCCCAACCCCGTTCGATCAGGTGATGGGCCACCGATGCCCCGACAATGCCGCCCAGGCCAATGATTACGACATCCGCGCTCTTGTGGAACTGCGTCATGGATATTGTCTCCGTCTCAGAAGCGTTCTTTTCGGCACAGCCGTCGCCAGCCTCGGGGGCTTCGCCGCCGGACCGTTCCGTCTGTGGAAAATGACCGTCCCTGGCGTTGTGGATTTTCCAAGCTTTTCAGGCTTTCACCTGAACGACAGGGATGCGTGGATTTCGCGTCGCAGGGCTGGGAGTTCGCGTTGAGGACTGCGCCGGCGCCACACGCTAACCGAAACGCGAAGGGTCGTAGGGCCGCGGATCGACGATCGGGTCCTCGCCAGACATCATTTCGGCCAACAGGCGGCCGCTCACGGGCCCCAGGGTGAAGCCGATATGTTGATGGCCGAAACAGGCCCAGATCCGCTTCTGACCCGGCGCCCGGCCGATGGCCGGCATACTGTCCGGCAGGCTAGGCCGGCGGCCGAGCCAGGGTTCCGGGTCCAAGGCCTCCGCCAGCGGGAAGGCCTGTTGCGCCAACGGCGTCACGCCCTCGATCAGTTTGCGTGACGGGCCCGCCTCCTCCGGCGCGATCTCCACGCCGCAGGTCAGACGGATACCGGCGGCCATCGGGGCCAGCACGAACGCCCCTTCCGTATCGTTCACCGGCCGGCTCAGAGCCGCATTGCCCGCGGCGCGGTAATGCCGGTGATAGCCGCGCTCGTGAAACAGCGGCAGGGCGACCCCGACACTCTTCAGCACCTCGCCGGACCAGGGCCCCAGGGCGACCACAACGGCATCGGCCTGCAACGCGTTCCCATCGCGAAGCCGGACGCCGGCGGCCCCGCCGCCGTCTTCCAGCCGCACCGCCTCCCCCTTATGAACCAGTCCGCCGAGCTTTTCGAACAACGCCGCATAGGCGCGGCAAACTCCGCCCGGATCGTCGACGCTGGCCGTGTCCAGGATGTGCACGCCGCGCACGTAGATCGGTTGCAGGTTCGGCTCCAGCGCGGCGATCTCCTCCGCATCCAGCACCCGGTAGGCCACACCCAGTTCGTCCATCACGTCGCGCTCGAAGGCGGTCGCCGCAAAGCCGGCTTCGGTCCGGTACACTTTCAGCCAGCCGGCACGGGTCAAATGCACCGTCGCCCCGGCTTCCTGCATCAGGGCCTCATGCTCCTCCAAACAGGCAGCCAAAAGAGCGTTCAGCGCTCGGGAGATGCGGCGGTTCTCTGCCTTGGTCGCGCTGCGCAGAAAGGTCGGCGCCCAGCCCAGCATGCTCAGCCAGGCCTTGGGATCGACCCGCACGGCGCGCGACCGCCCCGCCAGGATCTTTGGAATGTCCCATAGCAATCCCGGATAGCTGACCGGCAGTATCGATCCGCGGCTGATCACCCCCGCATTGCCGAAAGACGTCTCCGACCCGGGTTCGCTTCTGTCGACAAGCGTGACACGCCAGCCGCGCTTCAACAGGTGAATCCCGACCGACACGCCAACCATGCCGGCGCCCAGAACGATCGCGCTTTTTTCTGCCGCGTCCATCTTCTTGTCCGTACCGTCCCGCCTCAACACAACGCCGAGTCTCGGCGTCGGCATTAGACGGCATCGCCCCGTTTTGTCCAGTACGGGCCGACGCCCCTGAGCGGCTCCGGCGCGCCACGCTTTCCCATGAGAATATTAGAATATACAATGGTCGGTACGGCACAGGCAGCGACCTGATGGAGTTAGACAGACATGTCCGAGCAGATGACGATGCCCGCCTTGGACCGGCAGCTTGTCGATGCAATCGAGACCCATGTCGTCGCAGGCAACGAAGGATCGATCGGGAAAGCCTTGCCCAACGGCCTGCAAGCCCCGCCGCGGCTGCGCTGGGACCCGGAGCTGGAACGCATCGAGGACCCGCAGCTCGCCCGGCTGCATACTTATTGGTCCGATCTCGGTCGTAACGGCGGGCTGCCGCGCTCGTCTCAAGCGGATCTTTTGGACCTACAGACCCAGGCGCCCTATGCGATGCTGTTGGACGTCCGGGAAGACGGTTGGGATTTCCGGTATCGCTATTACGGATCCGGGATTGCCGAGCGGTCCGGCTTCGACCTGACCGGCCTGAGCGTTTGGGAAATCCCCTCCACGCCGGAAATCAGCATCTTTTTTACCGCGTGCTACCGCGCGGTCCTGCATCACCGGATCCCGCTGATGACCTGGCATGTCGCCCCGCCGCAGCGGACCGTCGTCTCCTGGGATCGCCTGATCCTGCCGCTGACCGACGAGGCCGGCGGTGCGATCAGCCGTCTCCTGGTCGGCAACATTCCGGGGGCCTGGCGGCGCGTCCGGGATTGAAAGACCGCGGCGGTCGGATCAAAGTGAAGGTTCCTCCCGCAATCACTTTCCGAGAGCGCCGCGCGTATGCCCAGAGAGGTCCTTATCCTCCTGCCTCTGTTGACCGTCTTTTGGGGCGTGAACTGGACGATCATGAAGGTCGGTCTGGAGGATTTCGAGGTGCTTACCTTCCGGGCGATCAACGTGTCTGCCAGCGCGTTCGGTTTCCTGATGATCGCCTTGATCAAGAAACGCAATCTGATCCCGACGCGGCGCGATTTCCGGGGCCTGCTGCCGGCGGGCATTCTGAACATCACCGGATGGAACCTGTTCATCCTGTGGGGCATCGACGAAATGGCCTCAGGGCGCGCCGCGATCCTGGGCTATACGATGCCGGTCTGGGCCAGCCTGATCACGGTCATCGTCGTCAAGGAACGCCTGACCCCACGGCAGATCTTCGGTTTGGCGGCGGGTCTCGCCGCCATGCTGCTGCTGTTGGTGCAGGACTTTCGCATTATCGGCCAGAACCCTCTGGGCACGGCGAGCTGCATTCTGGCCGCCTTCCTGTGGGGCGCCGGCACGGTCTTCATCCGGCACTACGGGTTTTCGCTGGCGACCTCGGCGACCACCGCCTGGCTTCAGGGTATCGGGGTCGTGCCGATCATCGTTCTGGCCGTGTGGTTCGACACGTGGGATTTCAGCGGGGTCGGTTGGCCGGCGGGCTTGTCCCTGCTCTACAACTGCACGGTCGCAGGCGTCTTCTGTTATTACGCCTGGTACAGGATCGCCGGCCAGGTGCCGGTCGTGGTCTCCACGGTGTCGACGCTCTTCATTCCGGTTCTCGGCGTCTTCAGCGGCGCGGTCTTCCTGGATGAAACGCCCGGCCTGTACGAGTTCTCGTCCCTGCTTCTGGTCATCGTCGCGGTCGGCGCGGTCCTTCTGCGCAGGCGGTCGGCCTAAACCAGGCCGCTGACATTCCCAACCGTTGAGATGACGCCAACGGCGGGCTTCGTTGTCGCGAATGCGCGCGCCACGGCGGCCCGGCGGATGTTTAGTCCCGCGATACGTCATGCCCCGGTGGGGCGGCCTTTGGGATTCGCAGATATGGAAACACAAGAACAAGCAGGCGGGCGGCGGTCACGGCGCGGCGGCGGCGGGCGCGCGGCTCGTCAAGCGGCGCGGTCTTCCGGCGCCGCCGAGCGCATCGCCTATATCAAACGGGGCATTCCGACTTTCGATCCGTTCAACGAGGAACAGCTTTCTCTCGTCGAGGAGAACGCCGAAACCATCCTCGCCGAGATCGGCATCGATTTCCGGGACGATCCGGAGACCCTTGAGATTTGGAAGGCCGCCGGCGCCTCGGTCGACGGCGAACGCGTGCGGTTCGAAAAGGGCATGCTGCGGGAAATCATTCAAAAGACCGCGCCGCGCGAGTTTACCCAGCATGCGCGCAATCCGCAGAAATCCGTCCAGATCGGCGGTAAGAACGCGGTTCTGGTGCCGGCCTACGGCCCGCCCTTCATCCGGTCGCTGCAGGAAGGCCGCCGTTACGCGACCATCGACGACTTCCGCAATTTCGTGAAACTGGCCTATCAGGTCGAGGGGCTTCACCATTCCGGCGGCACCCTGTGCGAACCCGTCGACCTGCCGGTGAACAAGCGCCACCTTGACATGGTCTACAGCCATATGAGCCTGAGCGACAAACCCTTCATGGGGTCGGTCACCGCACCGGAGCGCGCGCAGGATACGGTCGACATGTGCAAGATCCTGTTCGGCGAGGAATTCGTCGACCAGAACTGCGTGGTGATCAACCTGATCAACGCCAACTCGCCCATGGTCTGGGACGACACCATGCTGGGGGCGCTGAAGGTCTATGCCCGGAACAATCAGGCGACCGTGATCTCGCCCTTCATTCTGGCCGGTGCGATGAGCCCGGTTACAGTGGCCGGCACGCTTTCCCAGATTTTGGCTGAAGCCATGTCCGGCATGGCGCTCACCCAGTTGGTCCGGCCCGGCGCGCCGGTTGTCTTCGGCACTTTCGCGTCCTCGATCTCCATGCAATCCGGGGCCCCCACCTTTGGGACGCCGGAGCCGACGATGGTCCTCTATGGAGCGGCGCAACTGGCACGGCGCCTGGGCGTTCCCTTCCGTTCGGGCGGCGGTCTGTGCGGTTCGAAGATCTCGGACGCGCAGGCGGCCTACGAGGCGGCGAACACCCTTCAGAACGCGGCCCTGGCAGGCGTCAACTTCATGCTGCACGCGGCGGGCTGGCTGGAAGGCGGCCTGGTGATGGGCTACGAAAAGTTCGTCATGGACGCCGACCAGTGCGCCATGATCGAACGCCTGCTGGCCGGACCGGACTTGAGCGAAAACGGCCAAGGCCTGTCGGCCGTGCGGGAAGTCGGACCGGGGAACCACTATCTCGGCTGCGCCCATACCCAGGCGAACTTCGAGACGGCTTTCTACCGGTCGCCGCTTGCCGACAATAACTCGTTCGAACAGTGGGCGGCCGAGGGCGAACAGGACATGACCCAACGCGCCAACCAGCGGGTTCAGGCTCTGCTTGAGAGTTACGAGAAGCCGGATATGGATGCCGGGGTTCACGAAGCCTTGAGAGCTTTCATCAAAGGCCGAAAGGACGCTTTCCCCGACAGCAACATCTAGGTACCCTCCCCGCCACAAAGCTATTCACCGGTCGTGCTCGCCGCGCGCCGGACAGCCGCGGGGAGGCCCTTATGTCCGACAGTCCGATCACCAGCGAAATCGATCTTGCCGCGCCGGGCAAACAGACCGGCTATCTGCGCCTTCCCCACTCCGTGCATCGGTCGGGCTATGGCTATCTGCCCGTTCCCATCGCCTGTGTCGCCAACGGCACGGGGCCGACCGTGCTGTTGATGGCCGGCAATCACGGTGACGAATACGAAGGTCAGGTCATCCTCTCGACGATGATCCGGGAATTGGAGCCTGCGGAAGTGACCGGGCGCATCATCATTCTGCCGATGGCGAACTTCCCGGCCGCGCAGGCGGGCCTGCGCACCTCGCCGATTGACGAGGGCAACCTGAACCGCAGCTTTCCCGGCGATCCGAGGGGCACGCCGACCCAGGTTATCGCGCACTATATCGAGACGGTGCTTTTGAAAGAGGCCGACTTCCTCTTCGACCTGCATTCCGGCGGCAGCTCACTGCTCTACATACCCACCGTCTTGGCGCCGATCTTCGAGAACGACCCGGACGAGGCGCTTAAGCGTGAGATCGTGGACGGGTTCGGACTGCCCCACGGCCTATGGTTCGTTCGGCCAGAGGTCGGCGGATACTCCTCCGCCGCGGCGTTCCGGCAGAGTGTCTGTTCCATCACCACCGAACTGGGTGGGGCTGGGACCGTCAACAGCGGCTATACGCAAATCGCCAAGGCGGGGCTGGAACGCGCCCTGGTTCGGATCGGCGTCCTCAACATCCCGCTGACACCCGCTGGAACGACACCGCAGGTCTTCATGAAAGAGGATCTGATCTACGCCCAGGAAACGGGTCTCTACGAACCGCTGGCAGAGCCCGGCGATAGCGTCGAGGCGGGCGAATTGGCCGCCCTGATCCACTATCCGGAAACGCCGGCGAAGGAGCCCGGCGAAGTCTATTTCGACAATGCCGGCGTGGTTTTGTGCAAGCGCATTCCTGCAAGAGTGGTAAGAGGGGATTGTCTTTTCCACCTTGGCATTAAATAAGAAGAATTAAATGTTCTAACATCTAAAGTACTATTATTGCCATAGTTGCAATTTCTAATAATTACAAAATAGTGGTTTTCCAAAGGCTTGCGGCATGAATTGCGACCGCGGCCGTGGAGACGCCTTTTGTCCCGCCTGAGAACCTGCAGGGACTTCTTCGGAATTTCACTTGACACCAAATTTAAAAAGAAAGTGGATTTTCATCGGGGTACATCGAAAAACACGAACGCGGCGCTGAATGGATACGCGCTTCGTCCGTGTTTTGCTAACAGTGTTAGGTTAGATTTATGGGTACCTCAGGGCCGCATCAGACAGACGCTCGACTGCAAACTTCCGACAGCCAGGAAAAGTTTAAATTCTTCTCGAATATAAAGGTCGGCAAAAAGATAGGAATTTCCTCCGCTACCGTTTTGTTCTTTCTGGTTCTCGTCATCGCCATTTCCTATTTCAGCCTAACCGGCACCAGCGAGACCTTTAAGGACTACCGTCTGTTGGCGCGGCAGACGAACCAGATGGGACGCATTCAGGCGAACCTGCTCTCCGCCCGCTTGGGGGTGAAGGATTTCATCATCAAGAACACGGACAGCGCCGCACAGACCGTACGGGACCGCGCAAAGGCGACGGAAGACATCATCCTCGATTCCAAGGCCTTGTTCACCGACAGCGAACATCTCGATACGATCCTGCGCTCCGCGGAAGAGATCAGTACGTACCGCTCGGCCTTCGAGGACGTGGCGCAGCTGGTGAAGACCCGCAATGAGATCGTCGACACGCTGAACACGGTGGGGCCCGCATCCGAGCGCGCCTTGACGGAAATCATGAAAAGCGCCTTCGAAGACGGCGATGCCGCCGCCGCCTACCGGGCAGGAGAGACCTTGCGCCACTTGTTGCTGGCGCGGCTCTATTCCAACAGATTTCTCATCGACAATAGCGAGGCCAGCAGAGACCGGGCCAATCAGGAACTCGGCGATTTCCAGACCACGGCGGCGGGCATGCGCGACGAGCTTCAGAACCCCAGACGGCAGGAACTGGCGCAGGAGACAACGCGCCTTTCCCAGGAATACCAAGCGGCGTTCAACCGTGTGGTGGAGACGATCCTGAAACGCAACGCCATCATTACCGACACATTGGACACTATCGGGCCGCACCTGGCGAACAGCGTCGAACAGATAAAATTGTCGAACAAGGACGCTCAGGACGAACTCGGGCCCCGCGCGACCGAGAACATGGAGCAATCCGTTGCGACCATGGAAGTCGCCGCGGTGATCGCCTTTATTCTGGGCATAACCGTCGCCGTTGTCATCGGGCGGGCGATTTCCAAGCCGATCGTCGATATGACATCCGCCATGGCCAAGCTTGCCGACGGCGACCACAAAGCCGAAGTCCCCGCCCTTGGACGGACGGACGAAGTCGGGTTGATGGCCAAAGCCGTTCAGGTCTTCAAGGAAAACGCCATCGAAGCCGAGCGCCTTCGCGGCGAACGGGCCGAGGCCGATAAACGCCTTGAAGAAGAAAAGCGCCAAGCCACCATGCAGATGGCCGACGATCTGGAATCGAGCGTAAAAGGCGTCGTGGACGGCGTCGCCAACGCCGCCGAAAAAATGGGCACGACCGCAAACACGATGTCGTCGGCGTCCGAACAGACCACGGACCGGGCGCAGGCGGTGGCCAGTTCCTCGGAAGAAGCCACGACGACGGCCCAGGCGGTGGCGTCCGCCGCCGAGGAACTGTCGCACTCGATCCAGGAAATCTCCCGCCAGGTGACCGACGCAACCTCTATCGCCTCGGCGGGCCGAACCCAGGTGGAGACCGCCAGCGCGACCGTCAAAGGCCTTGCAAGCGGCGCGCACAAGATCGGCGATGTCGTGCAATTGATCAACGACATCGCCGAACAGACGAACTTGCTGGCCTTGAATGCGACAATCGAGGCGGCGCGCGCCGGAGAAGCCGGAAAAGGATTCGCGGTCGTCGCTTCCGAGGTTAAGTCCCTGGCGAATCAGACCGCAAAGGCGACGGAGGAAATCAGCCAACAAATCAGCATGATGCAAACGTCGACTCAGCGCACCGTGTCCGAGATCGAAGCGGTCGCAAGCGCCATGGTGCAGATCAACGATGTCACGACATCGGTCGCCACCGCCGTGGAGCAGCAAAACGCCGCCACGCAGGAGATCGCGCAAAACATCCAGCAGACCGCCGTGGGAACCCAGGACGTTTCGTCAAACATCGTGGAAGTGCGCTCGGCGGCACAACAGTCCAGCGAGGCGGCGGCGGACGTTGTCGTGGTGGTTCGGGAACTGACAAGTCAATCCGAAGTTCTGCGGAAAGAGTTGGACACGTTTCTCTCCAAGCTTCGCATAGCATGAGCCGGCGCAACGGGCGCTCACTGCACGACAGCTCGTCAGCGATGCCGCCGTGCACAAGACTGGCGCGAAGGACGCCGAGTTCCGCCCTTCGCGGTCCCGCGGCGCGCCGCGGCCGCGATCCGTCGGATCCAGGTCGACTAGAACAATTTCGCTTGCGGTCTTTGGCGCTTCGCCTTACCTAGCCGCACGCGCCGGCACACGGCGTTGCGCTTCGGAGATTTTATGCGAGAGCCCCGGGCATAGGCCCGTTCCTGGTTAAGGCTTCAGGAACACGACGGTAAGAGGACACCCAGGCAACTGGCCGGGTGATCCGTCTTCTGTGCCCTCATAAAATCGAGACAATTCCATGAATATCTCAAAACACGAACAGCGTGTTTTGCACGAACTCGCGTTAGGCGGAGCCATCCACCATGAGCGCTGCGAGAACGGCAAGGTCCGTGCGATCACCTGTTTCACGCGGGACGGTCATGTTCTGACCGACTGTACGCTGGCCATCTTCACCCGTTTGAAGAAGCGCCGCCTTATCCGTTCGACGAACGGACGGCCCTACCGTGCCTCACGGCTGGGGATCCAAGCCGTTCGCGCGCAACTGAACCAACGGTAAGACCGGCTTCAACAAGAAAGACCTAACGAGGTCCATCAACATGCCGCAGGAACCCGGTGGCCACGCGGCGCCTCCGGGTCCCTCGGCTTGATCTCGCAAGGCAGAACCGCCGGGCCGGACCGTCCGGCGGATTTCCTGGATGTAGTTTGCCGCTGCCGATTTACCTGTTTTCGGTATTTCCTACAGCCAAAGCGGGACTGGAAAAGACCTAACTTTTTTCGTCAGAGAGAAAGGCTTTCCCGGTACCGTACCCCTGACCGAAGCGCGCCAAGGCTTCATCCATCTGGCGGTCATTCAGGAGGACGGCGCCGCCGGCAATCATGGTGCGCCAATAGACGTCGCACAGCGTCTCGACCTCCAATGCCATGGAAAGCGCCTGCTTGAGCGATCCACCGACGGCGATCTGCCCATGATTGGCGAGCAAGCAGGCTTTGCGGCCTTCCAGAGCCTTCACGGCAACATCGGACAGTTCCTGGGTCGCGAAGGTTTCGTACGGTGCGCAACGGATACTCTTCCCGCCCGTCACACCGATCATATAGTGGATCGGCGGCACGTCCTTGCGCAGACAGGCAATGGTCATCACCGCTTTGCCATGGGTATGAACGATAGCCTGGACTTCCGGCCGTGCGACGAAAGTATCCTCGTGGAACCGCCACTCGCTGGACGGTTTCCGCAGGCCGTTGGGGCTCTCATAGTCGCCGCCGATGCGCTTGAACACCACGTCCTCGGGCTGGATCTCTTCGTAAGCCATGCCGGACGGCGTGATCAGATAGCCCCTGTCCAGCCGCACCGCCGCGTTGCCCGACGTGCCTTGATTGATCCCCAACTCGTTCATCTTGAGGACGGTCTGGATCAGGTCGTTTCTGAGATCGAGGTCTTTCATGCGGCGCTGTACAATCCGTTGAGTTTCGAGAAGGGTTTTGACGGCGCCACCCCGTGCGGAACAGCGCGTACGCGCCTATACCGACGGGCAGCCGGCCATTAGAATCTATAGCTGCGTGGGGTTGGGGGCATCGCCGTAGACCGCTTGAGGATCGAAGCTCTTTTCCGCCTCCATGAACACCAGTTGCGCCGGTCCTTCATGCGGGGCATCAAGCGCAACCGATCGATAGAAGCACGACCGATATCCGACATGGCAACTCGCCCCGCCGCCGCCGACCGAGACGCGCAGCCAAACCGCATCCTGGTCGTCGTCGATCCGAAGGTCGACGACCTGCTGGACGAGGCCGCTTGTCGCGCCCTTTCGCCACAGGCAGCGGCGGCTCCGGCTCCAATAATGGGCCTCGCCGGTTGAGATCGTCCGGGCCAGCGCGTCCCCATTCATGTAGCCGAGCATCAACACTTCGCCCGAGTCCGCGTCGGTCGTGACGCAGGGCATAAGACCGTCCGCGTCGAATTTCGGGGCCAGCGCCAGGCCCTCTTCAACCTGTTCTACCGTCTCTCGCGCGGCGAAAAGACTGCTCGTGTCCGTGTTTCTTCTATCAGGCTCCATCCGCTGCACGCCTTCCCAATGGTTTCGAGGAGCCAGGGCCCCTTGCCCGCATCGTCCCCTATCGCCTGCCGCGACGACCCAGCGTCTCTATCGCTTGAAGCTTCAAAATACAACGTTATAACATTACGTCAAAGTTCAGCCGGCCTTCGACCGCCGGGCGGCCCCCTTCAAACCAACCGTTTTGCGCAGCCGCCGCCACCGTTGCGTCCCCGCCATTGACGGACCAGGGAAAGCCGGCACCCAAAAATGCCAAACAATAAGAACAGCCTGATAGGGAGCGCATCCCAGATACCTGAGACCCGGCAGAGCGCACCCTTTGCCCTTCGAACCCGAAACGGCGTTTTGCGGATCGGCGAAACTGGATACCATCTGAGCGATTTTGTGATTTACGGGAGCGATACATGGCTTACGCAGTGGTGATACATGGCGGCGCGGGTGCGAACCCGGCGAAAGACTATTCATTGCAAAGGCCGCATATGGCCGCGCTCATCGAACGGGGCGGCGAGATGCTGGCCGGCGGGGCGAGCGCTCTGGACACGGTCTGCGCCATGGTCATGGATATGGAAGCCTCCGGACTCTACGTCGCCGGCAAGGGGAGCGCGCCGAACCAATCGGGCGAGGTGGAACTGGACGCCAGCCTGATGGATGGGGAAGGGCAACGTGCGGGCGCTGTCGCCTGCCTCAAAGGCTTTGTCCACCCTATTGCCGCAGCCCGGGCCGTGATGGAAGACGGCAACCACGTCATGTTGGCAGGCCGGGGCGCCGAGGCTTTCGCCCGCGAGCGCGACCTGGAAGCCGTGGACGAACCGGCTCTCTATTACCACGATTACAAAAACCACCTGCCGCCAGGCGGCGTTCAGGACAGCGCCGCGCACGGTACCGTGGGTGCCGTGGCCTTGGACATACACGGCGGTTTGGCGGCGGCGACCTCGACCGGTGGAACCTTCAACAAGCGCGCCGGCCGGGTCGGGGACACACCGTTGATCGGGGCCGGCACCTGGGCGGACCGGCGCGTGGCGGTGTCCGTTACCGGCACGGGCGAGTATTTCATTCGCACGGCCGCCGCCCATAACGTGGCCGCACGCATGACCCATGGCGGCGAGAATCTGGACGCGGCCTGCCGCGCCGTTCTTGACGAGATTCGTGACTTGGGCGGCGATGGCGGCCTGATCGCAGTCGATCAGGAGGGCAATGTCTCCATGCCCTTCAACTCCAAAGGCATGAAACGGGCAGCCGTCACAACGGACAAATCCCCCATTGTGCGTATCTTCGAGCCGGAGTAATCGACCCGGCCGGGATTGGTGCTGGAATCCGCATTTTCCTGTTTAGAGAAGGGTCAGACCGCCACGCGCCGCGCAGCGTCCTGGAGTTCCAAGCCCCCTTTCATAAGGTTGCCCGAAACTCGGTTTGAGGCGCCGATAGCCCTACCCCCCGGTGCCGGCGTCGCGCAGCAAACGTGCGACCGCCGGCGCAAAATAGGTGAGGACGCCGTCGCATCCGGCGCGCTTGAAGGCCATCAGGCTTTCGACCATCGCGCGATCCCGGTCAAGCCAGCCGTTCTGCGCGGCGGCCATGATCATCGCGTATTCGCCGGACACTTGATAGGCGAAGGTCGGCGCGCCGAAGCCCTCCTTCACGCGGCGGCAGATATCCAGATAGGGCAGGCCCGGTTTGACCATCACCATGTCGGCGCCCTCGGATAGGTCGCGCTCGACCAGGCGCAGGGCCTCGTCGCTGTTCGCGGGATTCATCTGATAGGTCTTCTTGTCGCCTTTGAGCGCCGTCGATGCCCCGATGGCATCGCGGAAAGGCCCATAAAACGCGCTGGCATATTTGGCGGCGTACGACATCAGCATGACGTCGTGATGTCCGGCCGCTTCAAGCGCGGTTCGGATGGCGCCGATCCTGCCGTCCATCATGTCCGACGGCCCGATGATATCGACACCCGCTTCCGCCTGACTCAGGGCCTGTTTGACCAGGGCTTCGATCGTCTCGTCATTGACGATCTTGCCGTCGACCACGAACCCGTCATGGCCGGTATCCGAATAGGGATCGAGCGCCACGTCCGTCATGACCGAAATCTCGGGGACGGCGGCCTTGACCGCCCGGGTCGCCCGGTTGGACAGGTTGTCGGGATTCCAGGCCTCGGCACAGTCCGCGGTGCGATCCTCCGAGGAGGTGTAGGGAAACAGGCAGATCGCCGGGATCCCCAACGCCACGGCCTCGCGGGCGGCTTCGACGACTTTGTCGATGGACCGTCGCACGACGCCGGGCATGGACGGGATCGGTTCCTCCGCCCCCTCTCCGGCGCACACGAAAACGGGCCAGATCAGGTCGCTTGGCCCGAGTGTGTTTTCAGCCACCAGAGCCCGGACCGAGGGCGACTGGCGTGTGCGGCGCAAACGGGTCGCCGGAAAGGGAGCTTGGGTCGGCTGCACGGCGCGTCTCCTCGGGTTTTCTGCCGTCGACGTCAATGGACCGGCGGGTAATGCGAATTACCGGAAAATCCGGCCTTGGATGCCTGATGTTACGCGGCTTGCCACGTGCGTGAAAGGCAGATCGGGGCCCTTCCACACGTGTTATGCTTTGTGCGCCTACGGAAAACCGCCGAACCAGAAGGTCCGGCGGCTAACCGAAACATCCAGGTTGCCGGTAACTTTACCAGCTACCGGTATTCTCCATCGAGGCCCAAGGTTCCGCCGACGGAAGCGCATCGCCACGCTGCAGCAGTTCGACGGAGATGCCGTCCGGCGAGCGGACAAAGGCCATGCGGCCGTCTCGCGGCGGGCGGTTGATGGTTACGCCCTTATCCATCATCTGTTGGCAAGCTTCATAGATGTTGTCGACGCGATATGCGAGATGGCCGAAGTTCCGGCCGCCGTCATAGTCTTCCGGGTCCCAGTTGTAGGTCAGCTCGACCATCGCGGCGCGCTCGGACTTGGCGACGTCCACATCGTCGGGGGCGGCGAGGAAGATCAGGGTGAAACGCCCCTTCTCGTTCTCGTAGCGCTCCATCTCAACCAGGCCGAGCTTGTTGCAATAGAAGTCGAGCGACTCGTCGATGTCCTTCACGCGGACCATCGTGTGCAGATACTGCATTCCCATCGGTTGTCCCTCCCAGGTTTGCTGTGGGGTTTCGTGTTTCACCGGATGACATAGCGCGCGGGGACGCCCGAACCAAGTCCGTCAGGACAGAACCTTCTGACACACGGTATCCAGCGCGCTTTCCAGCCGCGCCCAACCGTCGCTGGTGGAAATGTCCAGCCCGTTGAAGGAGGTATTGTGTCGCGAGCGCGCCGTCAGATAGTTGACCGCCGCGGCGACCAGGGCGGAAAAGGCCATCAGGTCCACCTCCGACGGGCCGGCATGGCCGAAGCGCCGGGTGAACTCGCGGCCCAGGCTTTCCCGCACTTCGTCCAGGTGGTGGGTCAGCTCGTTTCCTTCCGCCATCTCCCAGGCCAGGATTTCCAGCGTCACCGGGCGGCGCACCAGGCCGCGGATCAGGTTCTTGAACACCCGCGACATCTGTTCCGCCGCCGGCCGGGCGCGGTAGATCGCTTCCGGCTCGTTCACCAGTTCCTCGACCGTGGGCCAGAAATCGCCCTCTTCCGCATAGGATTTGATCAAGCCGTCGAGGCCTTCGAAATACCTGTAGATCAAGACTTTATCGACGCCGGCCTCGCGGGCGACGGCGTTCACGCCAAGCTTGGCGAACCCATCGCGCGCCATCACTTTGCCCGCCGCTTCGATCAGCTTCGCCTTGGTGGCTTCCTTGTTCCTTCTGCTCAACGGCTATCCTCCCACCGCTTCACCCGGATGGTTTTTCCCATCCTTTAGTCACTTATTAGTGACAGAGTAGCAAAGGAGTCGCGGCGCGCCAAGGGGATGACGCACGCCGGGAATGCAGCCCGTCCGGGAACCGGTCAGGCGATCAGGCCGGGCAGTGCGGAAACCGATCCGGATCCGGGCAGGACGCGGCTGTTGAGCGCGGAGGCGGAGAGGCCCATATGCCCCGCCAGGACAGATTTGATCACGCCGCGCAGATCCACGGACGGCGCCAGGTCGCGTCCGTCGGCCAGCGCATCCGGCGCAAGTCCCGGCCATTTGCCGACGATGGAGCCGCCCTTGACCGCACCCCCCAACAGCAACGCCGCACCCGCAGTGCCGTGATCGGTGCCGCCGGTGCCATTCGGGCGCGCGGTGCGGCCGAATTCGGTCATCACCAAAACCGCGGTCTGTTTCCAGCGCGGCCCCAACGCCTCGGCCAAGGCCGCCAGCCCGTCGGCGAGACCGGCGAAGCGCCGCGCCAGCACACCTTCTTCGACCCCCTGGTTCTGGTGCGTATCCCAGCCTGAGGCCTCCAGCACCGCGACGCGCGGCCCATCGTCGGAAGCCAAAAGCTTACCGGCGGCGCCCCCCGCCAGGGTGAGATGCTGGGCGCGACGGGCCGAGCGGCCCGATTTCAAATCCTCTTCAGAGAGGATCGCGCCGATCTGTTCGCGGGCGCGGACGCCCTGCACCAACATCTGGCTGAACAAGGTATCGTCGCCGTAGAGGAGCTGTACTCTCCGGAAGAAACCCGGGTCCTGATACGGAACGCGGTCGTCCCCCAGGGTCACGGCTTGCGCCGGCCCGCGCAGGATCAGCGGCAGCTGCGGCGCGGCGGCGACCGCACTGCCGTTCATCGCACTCAGGGCGCGGTTCAGCCATCCCGTTCCATCGCCGCCGCCCCTGGGCCGTCCGGTCTCCAGCGCATCCTGCGCGGCGAAGTGAGAGCGCCCTTCATAGCCGCTCCAGGCCGCCGGGATTACCGCCATCTCACCCGCCGTCCAGAACGGCATCAGGGCTTCGGCGGCGGGATGAAGACCGAAAAAGCCGTTCAGATCCAAGATCCCGCCGGTACGGTTGGCCGGGATCAGGGCTAGCTCGCCCCGCACCGTCTCGTAATTCTTGTCGCCATAAGGCGGCACCAAAGCCAGCCCATCCATCCCACCGCGCAGCAGGACGACGACAAGCCGTTTGTCCCCAGGCGCCGCGGCGGCGCTCAAGGTTACGCCCTGACTGGCCAGGACGGTGAAGGCGGAAAGCTGCGCCAGGGCGGTGCGGCGCGAAACGCCGCCTGTCTTCGCGGTGCGTGTCATCGACGTTGAAACTCCGAACTGGCGAACAGCAGGGCCAGCGCCTCCTCCTGCGACGCGGCGACCCGCAACCGGCGATAGGTGGCGGGTTTCAGCTGCGCACCCAGAATGCTCAAGCCCAGGTCGCTGGCGGATACGCCCTTGGGCGGACCGCGCCGCCCGGCGACTTCGGCTCCCCATTCCAACCGTTCCAAAAGAGTCTCCGGCGAAATCCACGCCAGCGCCGTCTGCGGCCAGCCGGCCGGCGACGGGGCCTGATACGGGGGCTGCCCCAACTGACGCAAAGCCGCCAGAATCCGCCGGCCGCTATCGGCGCGCAGATCGAGCGCCCGCAATGTCGAGAAAACCAGATCGGTCGGTGTCTTGACCTTGCGTTGTTCCGGGACCCAGGCCTCTGAATCGTCCAGGATACGTTCCGCCATGCCGTCGACCCGCCCACCCCCGACGTAGAAGCCGGCATAGGCGGAGCTGGCCAGACCGTTGAGCGTATCGTCCGCAACGAAAGCCTGCGCCATCTTGTGCGAAAGATACCGGCCGGTAACGGCGTTGCGGGCCAGATGGTCGAGCGCGGCTTCGCCTTCCAGCATGCCGGCCGGCGGGAAAGTGCGACCCAGGAAAAGCTTGGAATTCCCTTCGTGCCAGTTCTCCTGAAACACGAATTCACCGGCCTTCGCAGTGCCGGCGCGCCCGACCGTCCAGCCCGTCAGCATCTGCGCCAGGGCCCGCACGTCGAGCTGGCTGAAGCCGGAGCCCTCGCCCAAGGTGTGAAGCTCCAGCAACTCGCGCGCGAGGTTCTCGTTCAGGCCCCGTTTGCGCGCCCGGCCCACCGGTGAGTTCGGACCGATCGAGCGGACATTGTCGAGATAGATCAGCATTGCCGGATGACTGACCACCGCATGCAGCATGTCGTAGAAGCTGCCGTTGAGGTTGGGCCGGATCGCCTCCCGCTCGAAGGCGGTCACCAGCGGCAGCACGGCGGGCTTCACCATGGAGACGGTGAAATGGTTGGTCCAGAAACGCACCAGGCGTTCGACATAGGGATTGGGACTGTTCACCGCGACGGCCAGATGGGTCGCTGCTTCGTCCAACACGCGCTTGCGCGCTTCCTGGCGGTAGCGGCGCAGTGCGGTGCGGCCGCTGCGCCGCGCCTTCAGCATGTCGATCAGAATTTCCTTGCTGCTGGGCAGCGCGCGCAGCGGTTCGGGCATCGGATCCGACAGCAATTGCGCCAACAGCCAGCCCTTGGCGTCCTCGCCGATCAGTTCCAGGTCGAAGGGGCGTGCGCCATAACCGAAGCGCGTCGCTGCAATCGCGGCCTCGACTTCAAAACTCTGAAACTCTTCCGGATATTCCCGCACCATCGCGCCGACGCCGGTCCTCAAATCCCTGTTCAAAAAACGACGCCCAGGACGCAGGGCGGCCACCAACTGTCGCCTTTTGGCCTTTACGCCCTTCCGGGTCCGTCACATGCTTCCGGCGTGGGACCCCGTCCCACGGCCATCTCGGAATTCTATGCGCGATTCATGCCACAAGACCAACGCCTGAAAGGCCGGGCAACAGGCCATCGCCGTCTACACCAGGGAGTCCCAAATCCATGAAAGCCCAAACCCAGGTCGTCGTGATCGGCGGCGGCGTCGTCGGATGCAGTGTGCTGTACCACCTGACCAAGGCGGGCTGGAGCGACGTGGTGCTGATCGAACGCTCGGAATTGACCTCCGGTTCGACCTGGCACGCGGCGGGCGGCTGCCACACACTGAACTCGGATCCGCAGGTGGCCAAGCTGCAGTCCTACACGATCGAACTCTACAAGGAGATCGAGGAGATTTCCGGACAGGCGACCGGTTTTCACCTGACCGGCGGCGTGTTCCTGGCCTGCACGCCGGAGCGTATGGAACTTCTGAAAGTGATGCAGAGCCAGGAAAAACTGCTTGGCATCGACACCGAGATCCTGACCCCGCAGGAAGCGCACAAGATTCTGCCCATCATGGACCCGGATCAGTTTCTCGGCGCGTTGTACACGCCGATGCACGGCCATCTCGCACCCGCGGACGTGACCCACGCCTACGCCAAGGCGGCAAAGATCCAAGGAGCCGAGATCTATCTGCGCAACCGGGTGACCGAGTTGGCGCAGCGCCAGGACGGCACCTGGGACGTCGTGACCGAACAGGGCACGATCCATACCGAACATGTGGTGAATGCGGGGGGCCTGTGGGCACGCGAGGTCGGGCGCATGGTCGGCCTGGAACTGCCGGTGCTGGCCATGGAACATATGTACCTGATCACCGAAGACATGCCGGAAGTCGAGGAGATCAACCGCACCACCGGCAAGGAAGTGCTGCACGTGGTCGACCCGGACGGCGAGATCTATATGCGCCAGGAGCGCAAGGGCATGCTGATGGGGACCTATGAGAAGGCCGGTGTGCCCTGGTCGCCCAAGGACACGCCGTGGGACTTCGGCCACGAACTGCTGCAGGAGGATCTCGACCGTATCGCCCCCTCCCTGGAAGTCGGCTTCAAGCACTTCCCGCCCTTCCAGCGCACCGGTATCAAACAGATCATCAACGGCCCCTTCACCTTCGCGCCGGACGGAAACCCGCTGGTCGGGCCGGTCCGGGGTCTGAAGAACTACTGGTGCGCCTGCGCGGTGATGGCGGGCTTCAGTCAGGGCGGCGGCGTCGGCCTGGCGCTTTCCAACTGGATGGTGAACGGCGACCCCGGTTTCGACATCTGGGGCATGGATGTCGCCCGCTTCGGCGACTGGACGACCATGGCCTACACCAACGCCAAGGTCCGCGAGAACTATTCCCGCCGTTTCAAGGTCGCCTTCCCGAACGAGGAATTGGCCGCCGGGCGGCCGCTGCGCACCACGCCGATCTACGAGAAGCAGAAGGGCATGAACGCCGTCTTCGGCGTCGCCTACGGCATGGAACAGGCGCTTTGGTACGCGCCTGAAGGCGTCGACCCGGTGGAGAACATCACCTTTCTGCGCTCGAACGCCTTCCCGCATATTCAGGCGGAAGCGAAAAACGTTCGGGACAATGTCGGGGTTTGCGACATTTCTTCGTTCGCCAAGTATGAGGTTACAGGCCCCAATGCGGAAAGCTGGCTCAGCCGGCTCGTCGCCGCCAAGGTGCCGCGCGCCGGCCGCATGACGCTGGCCCCGCTGTTGAACGAATTCGGCAAGGTGATCGGCGATTTCACCCTGGCGAAGCTCGACGACGAACGCTTCTTCCTGTTCGGCTCCGGCATGGGCGAGACCTATCACATGCGCTGGTTCGAACGGCACCTGCCGGAAGACGGCGGGGTGGAGATCACGGCGCACGGCATGGGCCTGCTGGGCCTGTCGGTCGCCGGTCCGAACGCACGCGCGGTGCTGGCCAAACTGACGGACGCGGACGTGTCGAACGCAGCCTTCAAGTTCCTGGACTTCAAACAGATCGACCTCGGCATGGTGCCGGCGCTGGTCGGGCGGGTCACCTTCACCGGCGATCTCGGTTACGAGATGTGGGTGAAGCCGGAATTCCTCAGCCGGTTGTTCGACACCGTTCTGGAAGCCGGCGCCGAATTCGGGATCAAACCGTTCGGGTCGCGGGCCATGCGTTCGCTGAGCCTGGAAAAGAGCTTCGGGTCCTGGGGCACCGAGTACCGGCCGATCTACGGCCCCTTCGCCTGCGGCATGGACCGGTTCGTCGATCTGACCAAGAACGACTTCATCGGCCTGGAAGCCGCCCGGCGCGAGAAGGAGGAAGGGCCGGAGAAGCGCCTGGTCACCTTCGCCATCGATGACAACGGCATCGACGTGATGGGGAACGAGCCGATCTACCGCAACGGCGACATCGTCGGCTATGTCACGTCGGGCATGTACGCCCACCATGTGGAGCGGTCGGTCGCCATGGGCTTCGTCCCGGCGGATCTGGCAGGCGACGACAGCGACGGCGCCTTCCATATCGAGATCTTCGGCGACATGCGTCCGGCGACCATCGCCCCCCAGCCGCTGTTCGATCCGGAAGCGGCGCGGATGCGCGGCTAATCCGGTTTGCGCAAACCGCGCGCGCCGTGATACCCCCGATTCCGTTCTGGAAAAGGGGGAAGTCATGGCGGACATAAAGCTGACACTGGACGAGGCGGATGCGCTGGTGATGCGTATCCTGACGGCGAACGGCTGCGATGCGCCAAACGCGCGGGCCGTCGCCGACACGATCATGGCGGCGGAAGCCGATATCTGCCATTCCCACGGCGTTTTCCGCCTGCCCGGATATGTCGCCTCGCTGCGCAGCGGCAAGGTTAAGGGGGATGCGAACCCCACCGTGCAAAAGATCGCCCCCGGGGTGTTGCGGATCGACGGCGACGGCGGCTTCGCGCCCCTGGCGCTACAGCGCGGCCGCCAGCCCCTGATCGATCTGGCGCGCGAGCAGGGGATCGCCGCGCTCAGCATCGTCGACATCTTCCACTTCGCCGCCCTGTGGGTGGAGGTGGAACCGATTGCCGAACAAGGGCTCGCCGCCTTCGCCTGGACCGCCGCAAGCCCGATGGTGGCGCCCGCCGGCGGCACGAAACCGCTGTTCGGAACGAACCCCATGTCCTTCGGCTGGCCGCGCAAGGACGGTCCGCCCATGGTATTCGACCAGGCCTCGGCCGCGATGGCCCGGGGCGATGTCATGATCCACGCCCGCGACGGCAAAACCGTTCCGCTTGGCGTCGGCATCGATGCGGACGGCAAGGACACCACCGACCCGAACGCCGTGCTTGAGGGCGCGCAATTGCCGTTCGGCGGCTACAAGGGATCGGCCATTGCGATGATGGTGGAACTGCTGGTCGGCGCGTTGCTCGGGGAGGATCTGAGCTTTGAGTCCGGCCAGCGCGATATCAAGGACGGCGGCCCGCCGCACGGCGGCGAGTTGATGATCGCCATCGATCCAAACCGGTTCGGCGATCCGGACGGCTGGCTCGACCACGGCGAAAAATTGTTCGCCAAGATCGCCGAACAGCCAGGGACGCGTCTGCCCGGCCAGCGGCGGCATGAAAACCGCCTGCGCACGCCCGCCGAGGGCGTACAGGTACCGGAAGCGCTGTTCAACCAGATCACGGCCCTGGAAACGTCCTGACGTCGAACGGACCGGCAGCGCTGTTCCGGAATTGGGCGGCTCGATTTTGACGACCGTCAATTCCTAGGCAAACGCTCTTTGCACATTGTGAACGAGCATTGCGCTCATCGGCCTTTTCTTCGGCTCTGATGACAATGACAACAACCGTTGAACATTAGGCAGCCACTGTATACGGCTGGCGACGTACCCCCTGTCGACTTTGGACACGGCTTCGTTATGAATACCTCAGTACCGAATTGAAGATTTTTGGGGTGTGAACGCCGACGGCCTTTCCCAGAGACCTCGGCTAAGACGTCATCAACGATGGTCAGACCATCATTGCTGGGCGGGGGAATAGAATGACAGTCATGAGAACCGCGCTTTTAAAAGCGTCAGCAGCCTTTGGTCTCTCGCTCGGCATCGCGCTGGGCAGCGGACCGGCCGCGGCCACCGGCGTGCCGGTTGGCGCGAACATCCTGAACCAATGGAACCTGTTCGATCATCCGGATGGCGGCGCGGCGCTGCCGACCTACGGGCTGCGTCTGGACGGGTTGCTGTCGGGGATCGGGAGCAAACAGCCGGGAACGCACGACATCTGGACCTTCAGTTTCCAGGACAAGCCGGGAGACGGGCGCAACACAAGCCCGATCGGCAACAGCACCGTTTTGATGACACTGTATGAATTCAACGGCGCCCAGAACATCAACATCAATGGCACTGTCTTCGGCGGCCGCCGGGCCGATGCGTCGGGCGACGTCGATAGCGAGGATGTCTTCGGCGAAACCGGTCCCGACGGATGGATCGACTCCTTCTCGGGCATTTGGGAACTCGACTTTACTTACGATACCGGCGTTTCCAGCACCGCGAATGACACACCGCTGGAAGTCTCCAACCCGACTGCGGAACTGGACAAACTGAACACCGGGACATTGACGGCGATCGCCGTCGGCGGGGACATCGCCGCGGACGCGGTGTTCAATCTGGAAGCGGAGTCCGGCAAACACTCGTATGCCTTCCGGTACGGCGACGATGCGGCGGGCCGGTGCGGCGGTTTCCCGGCCGTCTTGTGTGCGGACCGGGCGGAAGGCCACGGATGGCTGAACCACGGCATAACGCCGGGTTCCGAGCCCGCCGGCCATCTTTACGCCAGCGACTTCTTTTTCACAGGCGTTCAAGCCGTCCCGGTTCCGGCAGCTCTGCCGCTGATGCTGACCGGCCTTGCGGCGTTCGGTCTGCTCTCCCGGCGCCGTAAAAACGTCGCGTCTTAAATCCCTAAACAGTACCAGTCTTTGCGATCACGACCCCGCCCCTGGCGGGGTCGTTTGCTTTGGGGGCGGCGCCGCGCAGGGGCCGGCAAGAAAGCGGGTTGATTTTGGAACGAATGTTCCATTATAAACGCATCACGATGCAATCGACCGTCTCCGTACGCCATCTCTGAAAGGGTCCGCCATGACAATCCGCCTCTACGATCTCGCCGGTGCAGAAGAAGACCGCCGTTTCAGCCCCTTTTGCTGGCGTATCAAGATGGCCCTGGCGCACAAGGGTCTGGCGGTCGACGAAGTGCCGTGGCGTTTCACGCAGAAGGACGCGATCGGGTTTACCGAACAGCCGCGCGTGCCGGTTATCATCGACACCGCGAACGGCGACAAGACGGTCTGGGATTCCTGGAACATCGCGCTCTACCTGGATCAAGCCTATCCTCAGAACCCGCTATTCACGGAAAACAGCGGGCAAGCCGCGACCTATTTCTTCAAGGCCTGGGCCGAACGGACCCTGCATCCGGGCGTCGCCAAACAGGTCTTGCTGGACGTCTACAATCACTTGCATGACATGGACCGGGACTATTTCCGCACGACCCGGGAAAAGGTCTTCGGGATGAGCTTGGAAGAGGTGGTCGCCACCGCCGACGAGACCCTGCCCGCCTTCCAGGCGTCGCTGGCGCCGATGCGCGCGACGCTGGAGCAGTACGCTTTCCTGGGCGGCGACACGCCATCCTTCGCGGACCATGTCGCTTTCGGACCCTTCGCCTGGGCGCGGGCGGTTTCGGAGAAAACCCTGCTGTCCGGCGACGACGCGGTCCATGCCTGGCGCGAACGGATGCTGGATCAGTATGACGGGTTCGCCCGCCGCGCCCCGGGATACGCCGTGTAACCGACCTTTTGAACAGCCGACCGCCCTTTGCCAGGAGCCGCCCCATGATCGACCTCTACTACTGGACCACCCCGAACGGCCACAAAATCACGCTGTTTCTGGAAGAAGCGGACGTGCCGTACGCGATAAAGCCGGTGAACATCTCCAAGGGCGAACAGTTCGAACCAGAGTTCCTGAAAATCAGCCCGAACAACCGCATGCCGGCGATCGTGGATCACGCGCCCGCGGACAAAGGGGCCCCTGTCCCGGTATTCGAATCCGGCGCCATCCTTCTATATCTGGGCGAAAAGTACGGCCGCTTCCTGCCCACGGACCTGCGCGAACGCTACGAAGTCATTCAATGGCTGCAGTGGCAAATGGGCGGACTTGGGCCGATGCTGGGGCAGAACCATCACTTCAAGACCTATGCCCCGGAAAAGATCGATTACGCGATCAACCGCTATGTCAACGAGACCTCCCGCCTGTACGGCGTCTTGGACAAACGGCTTGCAGACCGGGCGTTTGCCGCGGGCGACTCCTACTCCATCGCGGACATGGCCTGTTACCCCTGGATTGTGCTCTGGGAACGGCAGGGCATGAAACTGGAAGACTTCCCCAACCTGAAGCGTTGGTTCGAGGCGATCGCCGAACGGCCGGCGACGGTAAGGGCCTACGCCAAGGGGGCAGAGATCAACACCGCTCCCACCGTCGACGAAGATGCCAAAAAGATCCTGTTCGGGCAAACCAACGCGGTCGTCCGTTAGGGCGCATCCCACGTCCAAGCGCTCGCTGAGGTCCGGCGTAGCGCGACGGCGGGCAGCCGCGCCGACGGCAAGATGGTCCGGATTCGGGATTGTTGCGCGCAAGCGACAGGTCTTACGGTAATTGGCCACCCCAACCGGCACCCCGAATCATATCGTTGCAGCGGTAAGCATTTCCGCTTTATGCTACTATTAGAGCCGTCTGGAGCACGTTCAGCGGTGATTTTAGGGGCTGAGGCAAGTAGGTACATGGACCGTAGACTACCACCAGCCGTTACGGACGAGAACGTAACGGCTACTGTAAAGTGGTTTAATGCCACTAAAGGCTTTGGTTTTGTCGTTCCTGAGGACGGTGGACGGGATATATTCATTCATGCGTCGGTAATCGCCGAGACGGGGAACTCGGAATTGCCTGAAGGCACGACTGTGACGGTCGACGTGATGGAGACCCAACGCGGCAAACAAGTCGCCAAGGTACACTCGGTCGATATGTCCACGGCGCAGGCAACGCCAAGCCGGGGCGGATTCGGCGCAGGTCCGCCGCGCGACCGGGGTCCCGGCGATGGCGGCGACCGCGATGCGCCGGCCGGTCCTCCGACGGACGGAACCATCAAATTCTTCGACGCGGGCAAGGGATATGGCTTCATCGTCATGGACGATGGCAGCCGGGACGTCTTCATTTCGGCCCGCACGCTGGAACGGAACGGCTTGATGTCGCTTGAGCCCGACCAGCGCGTCCGGGTGACAACCCGGATGGGTCAAAAAGGGCCGATGGCCGAGAGCGTCGAACTGATCTGACGCTTCAGGGCGTTACGATCCGCCTCTTTTACGTCACGGACGCATAAGTGCCGGACAGCTATGCTGTGCCGGCACATCTTTTTTGGCCAAAAGCGGACGGTTGCCGGCCAATTCGCACCACCGATGCGGATATTTGTATCGATTTGATATATTCCATCTTGATATAAAAATCGTCTGCTCCTATATCCGGCGCATTGGGGGTATAGGATGGATATCAAAACGACATGCCTGGGCGTGCTGGCCAAGCGCAGCGCCAGCGGGTACGAGATCCGCAAAGCCTTTGAGGAAGGGCCTTTCAGCCATTTCGCAGAAGGCGGCTTCGGGTCGATCTATCCGGCGCTGAACAAGCTTGCCGAGGACGGTCTGGTCACGTTCGAACGTGCCGAACAGGACAAGCGTCCGGACAAGAAAATCTATCATATCACCGTCGAAGGGCGCCGAGCGCTCGTCAAGGCCCTCAGTGAACGCGTGCCTGGCGAGGACAAGTACAAGTCCGACCTGCTGTTTCTGCTGTTCTTCGCAGAGGAATTGCCGGCCGCCCATATCGCGCGGGTCATCGACGACAGAATAGCTTGGTACGAGGCGAAGATCGCCCATATCGAGGACTGCGAGAAATCCGCCGAACCGATCGGTTGCGATCTGGTCGGCCAGTTCGGAGTCGCGGTCTACCGATCGGCCTTGGAGTTTTTGCTGACCCATCGTCAGGAATTCATTGACTTAGCCGCGGCGGACGACGCCTCCGCGGCCACTGCTGCGGAATAACGCCATGGATACGACCACACCTTCGGAGCAACCGGACGCGGAGAAACGACCCAAACGCCGCATCCGGTCTTCCATTCTGATCGCTGCAACCCTGGCCGTCGGCGCGACCGCCTGGATTGTATCGGGCAACCTGCCGCCGGCGTTGCAGGCCAATCTGGAGGGTGCAGAGGCTACGGCCCCACACGCATCCGCGCCCGAACAGACGAGCGACGCCGCTGCGGAAAGCGAGAAGATCCCTTCGGTTCGGGTCTATCGCAGCACCGCGCGCAGCCGACAGGCGATGATCCGGATCGCCGGACTGACAGAGGCGTCCCGTTCCGGCCGCATCATGGCGGAAACGGAAGGCCCGATCGCCAATATCTCGATCGAAGAAGGCGACGTGGTCGCCCGCGGGGACGTGCTTGGCCGGATCGAAATCGACGAACGTCAGGCCACCGTCCGGGAAGCCGAGGCGTTGGTGCAGCAGCGTGCGATTGAATTCGACGCCGCTTCCAAGCTGGCGAACAAGGGTTTCCAGTCCGAAGTTCGCCGCGCCCAAGCGCAGGCTGAACTGGAGGCCGCGAAAGCGTCGCTCGACCGCGCGAAGATCGATCTCTCCAAGACCCGCCTGCTGACGCCTTTTGACGGCGTGGTTTCCACCAAGGACGTCGAACTGGGCGATCTGGTTCAGATCGGCGACCTGATCGCCACGATTGTCGATCTGGATCCCCTCCTGGTGGTCGCCAATGTTTCCGAACGGGAAGTCGGACGGTTGGCCGAAGGGGCGCTGGCGGAAGCCCATCTGATCACCGGCGAAACGGTCGAGGGTATCGTCAGTTACATCGCCCCGAAAGCGGATGACAACACGCGGACCTTCCGGGTGGAAGTTGAGATTCCGGACACCGGGAACCGTCTGAAAGCGGGAGTCACGGCGGAACTGATGCTGCCGGCGCAGCAAAAGGACGCCCATCTGATTTCGCCGGCGCTGCTGACGCTGAACGATGTCGGCGATGTCGGCGTCAAGATCGTCGAAGCAGATCAGACCGCCCGGTTCGTGCCGGTGCGCATCGCCGAGGACACGCCGGAAGGGCTTTGGGTGCTGGGCCTGCCGAGGACCGTCGATTTGATCAGCGTGGGCCACGAATTCGTCGCCGACGGCGAGCGCGTGGAGGCCGTACCGGCGACGGTCCTGATCCCCGGCCAGCCGAAATCCTGACACGTTGAGCCGCCACCGGGCGGAAGGACAGTCTGACCATGTCTATTATCGATGCAGCCCTAAGCCGGTCCCGAACGGTCCTGAGCCTGCTGTTCTTCATCCTGGTCGCGGGCTTCATCGCCTATCAGGCGATCCCCAAGGAATCGGACCCGGATATCAACATCCCGATCATCTATGTCAGCATGCATCACGAAGGGATCTCTCCGGAGGATGCAGAACGCCTGCTTGTCCGGCCGATGGAACAGGAATTGCGCTCCATCGAGGGGGCGAAGGAAATGCGTTCCAGCGCCTATCAGGGCGGTGCGAACGTGACGCTGGAGTTCGAGGCGGGATTCGATGCCGACGAGGCGCTGGACGATGTCCGCGAGAAAGTGGATCTCGCGAAACCGGAACTGCCGGACGACACCGACGAGCCCACCGTCAACGAAGTCAATCTCTCGCTGTTTCCCGTTCTGAACATCACCCTGTCGGGTCCGGTCGGCGAACGCACCTTGCTGAAGCTGGCCCGCGATCTGAAGGACGAGGTCGAGGCCATCGGCGAAGTGTTGGAGGCAAAGATCGTCGGCGACCGCGAGGAAGCGGTTGAACTGATTATCGACCCGGTGCTTCTGGACAGCTACCAGATCCAGGCGGAACAACTGCTGGAATCCGTCGCCCGGTCGAACACGCTGATCGCCGCGGGCAACCTGGATACCGGACAAGGCCGCTTCGCCATCAAACTGCCGGGCCTGCTGGAAACCTCCACCGACATCCTGGACCTGACCGTGAAGCAGCAAGGCGATGCGGTGGTGAAGGTCCGCGACGTGACAAGCGTGAAGCGCACCTTCAAGGACCCGGAAACCTTCGCACGGATCAACGGCGAACCGGCGCTGGTCCTGGAGGTCTCCAAACGGACCGGCGAGAATATCATCAATACCATCGCCAAGGTCCGCGCCATTGTCGAAGAGGTCAGCGCCACCTGGCCCGCAGGCGTGGAGGTCGGCTTCAGTCAGGATCAGTCCAACAACATTCGGCAGATGCTGACGGACCTGCAGAACAACGTCATGTCCGCCATCCTGCTCGTGATGATCGTGATCGTGGGGGCGCTTGGCGTGCGCGGCGGGATGCTCGTCGGGGTCGCGATCCCCGGCTCGTTCCTGACCGGCATCCTGTTCCTCTATACCATCGGTTTGACGGTCAATATCGTTGTGCTGTTCAGCCTTATCCTGGCGGTCGGCATGCTGGTCGATGGGGCCATCGTGGTGACGGAATATGCCGACCGGAAACTGGCCGAAGGTCTCTCCCGGCGCGACGCCTATGCGGCGGCCGCCAAACGGATGGCATGGCCGATCATCGCCTCGACGGCGACGACGCTTGCCGCCTTCATGCCATTGCTGTTCTGGCCGGGCGTCGTCGGAGAATTCATGAAATTCCTGCCGATCACCCTGATCGCGACGCTGTCGGCTTCGCTGGCCATGGCATTGGTCTTCATCCCCGTCCTCGGGGCCAATTTCTCGACCGTGACGGTCGTCTTGCTCACCGCTTTCCTGACCGCCGTCGGCGGCATGGTCGGCAGCGGCCTGGCCCAGGCCTTCGCGCCCGATCTGCCGGGCGCCCTGGCGGGGCTGGCGGGCATCGTCATCGCCTTCTATCCGGCCTTCAAGCTGGCCGCGATGGTCGGCCGCTATCTCGACAAGCCCGTGGTGGTTTCGGATAACGCCAAATCCTTGGCCGGCGGCGGCGGCGGCGACGATTTCGACAATGTCCGCGGCTTCACCGGGCTGTACGTGTCGCTTCTGAAGGTCGCCCTGAACAGGCCCGCCGTGGTCGTTGTTCTGGCGGTAGGCGCAATGATCGGTACCTACACCGCCTACGGCGCTTTCGGCAAAGGCGTCGAATTCTTCCCTGATGTCGAACCGGAGCAGCTGATCGTCAACGTGCATGCACGCGGCAACATGTCGGTGTTCGAACGCGACACCCTGGTGGCGGAAGTCGAGACGGAAATCCTGGCGCTGCAGGAGGAATACGGCGAGTTCAAAACGATCTACACCTCCAGCGGCAATTTCGAGGTTCGGGACGAGGATGCCGAAGATACCGTTGGCAAAATTCAGCTTGAATTCGTCGATTGGGCGCAACGCCGGCCCGCCGACCGGGTGAAAGCGGACATTCAAGAGCGCACCAAACACCTTGCCGGGATCTTCGTCGAAGTGCGGGAGCCGGAAGCGGGCCCGCCGGTCGGCAAGCCCGTGCATGTGCAACTCTCAAGCCGCGACCCTGCCCTGCTGGAGTCCGCCGGCAACAAGGTCCGGGCCTATTTCGAGTCGCTGGACGGGCTGGAAGCGATCGAGGATTCAAGCCCCATCCCCGGCATCGAATGGGAACTGACCGTGGACCGTGCGCAGGCGTCCAAATTCGGCGCGGACATCGCCCTGGTCGGCAACTTCGTGCAGTTGGTGACCAAAGGATTGAAGATCAGCGACTTCCGGCCCGACGATGCGGACGAGGAAGTGGATATTCTGGCCCGCTTCCCGGAGGAGTACCGGACGCTGGATCAGTTGGACCAGATCCGGGTCAGCACCGCCACCGGCACGATACCGGTCGGCAACTTCCTGGAACGCTCGGCACAGCAGAAGACCGGCTTGTTGCGGCGCGTCGACGCCAAACGCATCGTGTTCGTCCGCGCCGACGTGGCCGAGGGCGTGCTGGTCGACGACAAGGTCACGCAGATCAAGGAATGGCTACCGACCGCGAACCTGCCGGACGGGGTAGACGTCACCTTCAAGGGCGAGGACGAGGAACAGGCCGCCGCCCAAGACTTCCTGATGAAGGCTTTCGCCGTCGCGCTCTTCATCATGGCGGTCATCCTGGTCACCCAGTTCAACAGTTTCTATTCGGGTCTGCTCATCCTCTCGGCCGTGGTGATGTCGACGGTTGGCGTGCTGCTCGGCCTGATGGCCATTCAAGAGCCGTTCGGCATCGTGATGAGCGGGATCGGCGTCATCGCCTTGGCCGGGATCGTGGTGAACAACAATATCGTTCTGATCGATACCTACGACTTCCTGGCGAAACAGGAAAAGGACCTGCGCACCGCGATCCTGAAGACCGGCGCGCAGCGTCTGCGCCCCGTGATGCTGACCACGGTCACCACCATTCTGGGCCTGATGCCGATGGTTCTGCAGACGAACATCGACTTCATCACCCGCGAGGTGGCAACCGGCGCGCCCTCGACCCAATGGTGGGTGCAATTGGCGACCGCCATCGTGTTCGGGCTGGCTTTCGCGACGGTGCTGACGCTGTTGGTCACGCCGAGCCTGTTGATGCTGCGCGCGCGGCGGATCGAAAAGCGGCGCGCCAAAGAGCGGGCGAATGCTTCTCTGGACCAAGCCGCGGCGGTTCCCGCGGAATGACCGGCCCGGTCAATCGAACAGAGCGTCGATGGCGTCCTGGCCCATGACCACGGTTTCCTCGGCGTCGGTTTCTCCCTCCACCGGATGGTCGACCTCGTCGCCGGCGGCCATGGCCAGGGCGGCGGCTCCCTCGACGCCGTTGATGATACCGCTGCAGCGATCGATCATGGCCTGAAGCCTTTGGCTGAATGCCGTACAGAGGGCACGCAGGGCGTCCGGATCGCCCGAAGCGATCGCCGCGGGGATGGCGTTGAACGCCCGTTCCACCGTCCGGTTCATCAGATCGACCGTGAATTCCAGGGCCTCGCGATCCTCGTCCAGAACATGGTCGTAAGCGGCGATGGCAAGATCCTTGTGGGTGAACACCGAAACCTGAAAATGTTCGACATAGGTCTTGGGTTGCCACTCCTGGGCTTCCTCGAACATTTCAGGCATGTCCGGGACCAGATCGAGCATCATCACCAACTCGTTGAAGTGGTTCAGATAATCGGTAGACAGGAAGGTCGTTGAATTGATCGTCGTGTTCTCGACGAGCTTTCGATAGGTGCGCCGGAACTTGAAACTGTCAGACCGCGCGGTGTCCCAGGCCGACGAACTAGGCATAACGGCACGCGGTCCCGGGCGCGTTGGGCTGCCCGGTCTTGGGAACGGTCGCGGCATTCTGCGCGGACAGTGGCCGAATCATGCCTCGACTGTACCGGAATCGGCCGTCAGAGCAAATCCGAGTCGACCGATTTATCCGCTGAAGACAAACGGATAAGCGTCGGCAGCACGTCTTCGATATCGGCGACAACCTCGAACAAAGCCCGGTTTGCGGGACGGGCGAAACCTTCCTCAACGATATGGTCAACCGCCTGGATCAACGGCTGCCAGTAACCGCCGATATCGGCAATGACGATCGGCTTGTTGTGCAGCTTGAGCTGCCGCCAGGTCAGAATCTCGAAAAACTCATCCAGCGTGCCGAATCCGCCGGGCAACACGACGAATCCGTCAGACCGTTCCGCCATGATCTGTTTGCGGACATGCATGGAGTCGACACGGATCAGTTCGGTGACGTCACTTTTGCCGACTTCCGCTTCATGCAGGAATTCGGGGATGATGCCGGTGACGTGCCCGCCGCCCGCCAGCACCGCGTCCGCAACGATCCCCATGATGCCGACCTGGCCACCGCCATAAACCAGTTCGACGGACTTCGCCGCCATCTCAGCGCCGAGCGCCGCGGCCGCGTCCTTATAGGCTTGCGACACCGCAGAGGACGATCCGCAATAGACACAAACGCTGTTCACGTCGGGCATGCCGTGCTGCTCCCCTCAGATCGATCCAGGTACGCGCAAATAAACGGAACACCGCAGCGGCGCAAGCACAGAACGCACCGGCCGGGCCCGGGCCGGGATATCAATAAAATTTGAAGGGGATTTGCGAAAACGCATTGAAAGATCGGCTGTTCGTAACAGTTTCTTCGCTACACTATGCTGAGTCTGTTCCAGACAAACACAATTGAGGGACTTCAACATGCTTGCAGGACGGAAGGCTTTGGCCACGGTATTGGTACTTCTCTTCGCATTTGGCGCTCAGGGCGTATCGGCCGCGTCACCGGACGACAAGATCAAGAACCGCAAGTCGGCCATGAAAGAGATCGGCGGCCAGATGAAAGTCATCAAGGGCTATTTGGAAGGCAAGGGCACAGCCGCCGACGTCGCGGCCGGCGCCACGAAGATCAACGGGCTCAGCAAGACGACCCCGGCGCTGTTCGTCCCCGGCACGGCCCGCGGCGAGGCCGGCCTTGCGGTCGAAACCGAAGCGCTCGCCAAGATCTGGGAAGACCCTGCAGGCTTTCAAAAGGCTTGGGATGTCCTGATTGCGGAATCGCAGAAGCTTGCCGAGGTTGCCGCGACGGACGACCCAGAACAGATCGGCGCGCAGTTCGGAGCCATGGCCAAAATGGGCTGCGGCGGTTGCCATAAAGTCTATCGGGTTAAGAAGTAAGCGTCTCCGGACGTCGGAACGGCGCGGGCGGGCCTGACGGTCCGCCCGTTCTCTTTTTCGGGCCTTGCCCGCAGAGGACCGCGTCAGCCGTCGCTTGCGATGCATCCAGCATCGCGGCGCAACGCCGTCCTCCCCGAAAGACGGCAAAGACCGTCTCTGGGGGTTCGAGGAACCGGGACACGCACTAGAGGAGGCCGGGCAGAACCCAAACCACGAAGCCCATGACGGCCGCCGAGACCAGCAAGGCGACGAGGGCCCGCGAGGTCGGAACGAGCGTCGGCGGCGTGATCGGACCGTCATCGCTAAACCGCCGCCAACCCCATAGCATCGCCGAGATCAGCCTCTCGTTCTTGTAACCCTCGTGAAATGCGACGGCGGAAATGTGGACGCCGATCACGATCAACAGGATATCGAAGATGAGATGGTGGAGGTCCGACGCCTGATTTCCGGCATCGAAGGAGATCAGGCCGCTCAACGGTCCGGAATTGATGAAATCGATATCCTGGGCGAACAGGCCGGTCGCGACTTGGGCCGTCAGCAATCCGATAAGCGCCAGCACGCCGAGACCGCCCAGGGGGTTGTGGCCGATTTCATTGCCCGGCTTGCGGCGGAAAAACTCGCCCAGATAGGAAAACAGCGTGGCCGGCGTCGAAAAACAGGCCGTCAGCCGGGACGTATCGCTGCCGATCAGGCCCCACATCAGGCGGAACAGAATCAACACGAACATCCCGTAGCCGGAATAGTAGTGCAGCGAGAAATTGTCGAATTCGGCACTGGCCCAGGAAACCACGAACAGCGTGACGATACCCCAATGGAACAACCGGGTTGGAAGATCCCAGATTTTCATCTCGCGCATGATGTTTGATCCGATCCTGAAAAGTCTAACCCTACGGACTGCACGCCAATTTGCGCAAAACAGCCGTAACGACTACATATAACAGTGCGTATTCGGCATTCTGAGAATCATGTATGGCTCGATTTGCTCGCAGTCTCAAAGGTCGAAGATGAGTTAGTGGGTACGCTTCGGGGCGCATGATACAGCGCCCAGGCGGTCCCGTCGCCCGAAACGGCTTAGAATTACGAGGCGATATTGAACCGAAGTCTCTTGGTTGGCCTAGCCGGTGTCGTCATCATTGTGGCGGCGCTCGGTCTGAACTTCTGGCTGAACCGCGATGCATCCCAGGATGTCGCTTCAGGCGGAGAGACGGACTCGCCCCGCGTCGTCGCCGAACAGCCTGCCGAAACCTCCACCACCGGCGGCACCGCCTCTGCAACGCCCGCAAGCCCGGCACAACAGCAGGAACAGGGCGGAACTGCGCCCGCCCCTGCAACCGCCCAAACCGACAACACACCGCAGGCGGCCGCCGGCGAAGAGACCGCGTCCGCCGCTCAGGATCAGCCCGCAGAGGCCCCGGCGGCCGACGCGGACGCCCCTGCCTTCGACGTGGTGCGCCTCAGCAGCAAGGGCGACTCCGTCATGGCGGGCCGTGGAAAGCCTGGAACAACCGTCGACATTCTGTCCGACAACGAGACCATCGGATCGGTCGAAGTGGACGACCGGGGCGAATGGGTCTTCGTCCCGACGACCCCGCTGGAGCCCGGCAGCCACGAACTGTCGCTTCAGGCCTCGGAGGAAGACAGCGAGACACCGCCGGTGAAGTCGGACCACGTGGTCGTCCTGGTGGTGCCGAAGTCCGGCGAAGATATCGCCGGCCAGCCCAGCCGCGAGGAAAGCGAGCCGCTGGCCCTGCTTGTGCCAAGCGACGGGAAACCCGGCGAAACGCGCGTCCTGCAGAAGCCGACCACCGTGCCGGGCGGCGTAGAGGCGGAGACCGGCGATCTGGCGCTCGACATCGTCGACTACGACGAGGAAGGGACGCTGGCCTTATCCGGGCGCGGACAGCCGAACGCCTCGGTCCGGGTTTACCTGGATAATGATTTCGTGGGCGAGGCCCCGGTCGACGACAAAGGCTTCTGGCGCGCCAGGCCCGATCAAGGCGTCGATCCCGGCGTCTACGATCTGCGCGTCGATCAGGTTATCGACGAAGCGGTGGTGGCGCGTTTGGAACTGCCGTTCAGCCGGGCCGCTCCCATCACCTCGCTGCGCGACGAACAGCTGGTGATCGTGCAGCCGGGCAACAGCCTGTGGCGTATCGCACGCCGCACGTTGGGTGAGGGCATGGCGTTCTCGGTAATCTATGACGCGAACAAGAACCAGATCCGAGACCCGGACCTGATTTACCCCGGCCAGATCTTCCAGGTTCCCAAGCGCGCCGTGAACTGATCGGCCGCCTTCGCCCTTGTCGGCTTGGATGGGGTGTTCGGATCGCGTCTCCGCCGGTTACGGCCGGGTTGCGAGGCAGAAGATACTGAGCCCAACCGCACGGTTCCTCGGAAAGACCCACCCTCTTTCAGTGTTGTGAATGCCGACCAGCAGGCGGTTCAAACCGTCCGAGGCCTTCTTCAACTGACTCTTGGCGACGGTCGGTCGAGAGCCACCGACAAGGCGGTCGGCAAGCCGCAATGCGGCGACGGCCGGAAACAAAAGCCCGAAGAAGTAGCGCCCCGCGAGCGGCTGCAGTCCGGCGCGCTGCACCAGCGCCTCAATCTCGGCCAACGTGTATCGGCGTCGATGTTCCAGGAAGACGTCATGCCCCGACCAGAGCCATTGAAAGGCAGGCACGGTGATCAGAACGTGCCCGCCGCGCGGCAAGCGGTCGCCGTAAGATCGCAGCAGAGCCAGATCGTCATCCACATGTTCCAGAACATCCATGAACAGGATCAGGTCTTGGCTTTGATCATCAACCTGACGCACGAACCGGAGATCCGGCCGGCTTTCATCGGCAAGGCGCGCATCGTCGTAGTAGGGATCGACACACGTTGCGGAACGCACAAGGCCTGCATCCAGCAGCCGGCGCGCAAAAATCCCGGACCCGGCGCCGACATCCAGCACGGAGGTCGCCGCCACCCCCGTCAGCATGGCCTCCAGGGCCCGTCCCTTGGAAACGTAGTACCAGTGAGACGCCAGATCGGGCCCCAGGATTTCTTCCTCTTTCAGATCCAACGATGTCGTCCTTGATTGCGCAATGAAGAAGAAAAGCCGGCCCACAACAGCCCGGCCCTGGGAGACGTGACAAACTTCAACAGACATCCGGCTTGCCCTGGGCGGGTCGGCACCCTAGTTTCCCCTCGCAAATCGGTGCGGGCAATCCCGCATCAGACCGCGCACAACGGAATATCGCATGACGATTACGGACATTCTGAAACCCGTCCTTGTCCCCATCAACCGGGAAGGCTGGCCTTTCGTCACGCTGTTCGCCATCGGCACCTTCGTCGGCTCGTTGCTGTTGGGCGACTGGTTTCTGGTCGCCGGTGGATTGCTGACCCTGTGGTGCGTGTATTTCTTTCGCGATCCGCCGCGCATCACGCCGCAGCGCGAGGGCTTGGTGATCAGCCCGGCGGACGGCGTCGTTCAGATGATCAAGAAGGTCGATCCACCGCCGGAGCTGGAATATGCCGGCAAGCCGATGACCCGGATCAGCGTCTTCATGAATGTCTTCGATGTGCATGTGAACCGCGTCCCGATCGACGGCCATATCACCAAGCTCCACTACCGTCCGGGCGCCTTCCTGAACGCCTCTCTGGACAAGGCCAGCGAAGACAACGAACGGCAATCGATCCTGATGCAGACCGAGGACGGCCACCCGGTCGCCTTTGTGCAGATCGCGGGTCTCGTGGCGCGCCGCATTCTTTGTGACCTGGAACCGGGCCAGGATGTGAAAACCGGCGAGCGGTTCGGCATGATCCGGTTCGGCAGCCGGGTCGATGTCTTCATCCCGGAGAACGTCGCCCCCCTGGTGTGCGAAGGCCAGCGAACGGTAGCGGGCGAAACCATCCTCGCCGATTTCAAGGCGCGCAAGTCCAAGCAATATATGCAAGGGCTCGAGCGCTAGGGCGCATCAGCCCCGGCCGCTTGAGAAGCACCCGCCTTGGCGGTAGGGTGCGGGCGGGTTAACGGCACATTGAACCGCATGTTGAACGGCAAGAACGAGAACGGCCGGAACCGGCGGAAGCGGCGCTTGCGCGGCCTGTCGGTCCACGGCCTAATCCCCAACGCGATCACGGTTTCGGCGACCTGCGCCGGCCTGACGGGCGTGCGGTTCGCGCTGGAAGAACGCTGGGAATTCGCCGTCGGCGCGATCCTGCTGGCGGCAATTCTCGACGCCCTGGACGGGCGGATGGCGCGTCTGCTCAACGCAGCCAGCAATTTCGGCGCCGAGTTGGATTCGCTGTCCGACTTCGTCGCTTTCGGCGTCTCGCCGGCGATCATCATGTATTTCTGGACCTTGAACAGCCTCGGCGGCATCGGCTGGGCGCTGGCCTTGTTCTTCGTCGTGTGCGCCGGGCTGCGTCTCGCCCGGTTCAACAGCCGTATCGGCACGCTTCCCTCCTATGCCTACAACTACTTCCAGGGCGTTCCGGCCCCGGCCGGCGCGGGCGTCGGCCTGTTGCCACTGATCTTCGTGTTGGCCTTCGGCGAAGAGGTGACGCCGCCGGCCGCCGCGACCGGCGTCTGGCTGGTTGCGGTCGGGTTGCTGATGGTGAGCGAACTGCCGACCTACTCTTTCAAACGGTTCAAGGTGCCGCGCCGTTTCCTGCTGCCAGCGATGGCGCTGGTCGGGCTGGCCGCGGCCGGGATCGCGGGGCAGCCGTGGATGACGCTTTTTGTGCTCCTCGCCGCTTATATCGCCACCTTCCCCCTTTCCTACCGGTCTTTCCGCCGGTTGCGAGAAAATGCCGAACGGCGGCAAGAGGAGGAAGATCAGGACGGCAGTTCCGGTGATGGGGATTCCGGCGACGGCGACGGTTCCAACTCGATAACCCTGCGCCCCGTATCCTAAGTCCTGGCGAATCCGGCCGGAATGAGTGTTGTTCCTACGCAAGCGGGACCTAAATCCCCTGCAAAGGCGTTATAGTCGCCGGCCACAATAAGACCCGCGCGGAGAATATCCCATGGCACCCGACGGCCCCACAATGGATCTGCCTACCCGGCCCACGCCGAGTTACTCGGATGAAGATATCCGGATGCTGGAGGCACTGGAGCGCCGGGTTCGCTGGCTCAGCACCTGGACGATCCATAACGCCAACCACCTGCGCGACAATCCGGACGGCGTGAAAGTGGGCGGGCATCAGTCGTCCTGCGCCTCGATCAACACGATCATGACGGCGCTCTACTTCCACGTTCTGACCGAACACGACCGGATCGCGGTGAAACCGCACGGCAGTCCGGTGATGCACGCGATCCAATATCTGTTGGGCAATCAGACCCAGGAGCGGCTGAAAGACTTCCGCGGCTATGGCGGCGCGCAATCCTATCCCTCCCGCACCAAGGACAACGAGACGGTCGACTTTTCAACCGGCTCCGTCGGACTGGGCGCGGCGGTCACCAACTTCGCGGCGCTGACCCAGGACTATCTGCGCATGAAGGGCATCACCCCGACGGAGCGGCCGCCCGGGCGGATGATGGCCATCGTGGGCGACGCCGAGCTCGACGAGGGCAATATCTACGAATGCCTGATGGATACCTGGAAACACGATATCCGGAACTGCTGGTGGATCATCGACTACAACCGGCAGAGCCTGGACGGCGTGGTGAACGAGCATCTGTTCCGGGTGATCGGTCGGATGTTCCGCTCGGTGGGCTGGAACGTGATCACGGTCAAGTACGGCCGCAAGCAAATGGACGCCTTCAAAAAGCCCGGCGGACGGCTGCTGAAGAAATTCATCAACGAGTGTCCGAACGATGTCTATTCCGCGCTTGCGTTCCAGGGCGGCTCGGCCTGGCGGCGGCAGATCCTGGAGGATATCAGCGCCGGGGAAGAGGATATCGGCGAGCTGCACGACCTCTTGAACAGTTACAGCGACGATGAACTCCATGCGGTGATGACCAATCTGGGCGGTCACAGCATGGAAGCGGTGCTGCACGCCTTCGATCAGGTCACCGACGACCGGCCCACCTGTTTCATCTTTTACACGATCAAGGGTTTTGGCCTGCCGTTGATGGGTCACAAGGACAACCATGCCGGTTTGATGACGCCGGATCAGATGGCCGCCTTCCAGCAGGCGGAAGGCGTGCGCGAAGGCCGCGAATGGGAACCCTTCGAAGGGCTGGACGTACCGGAGGCCCAGGTCCGTACCTTCATGCAGAAAGCGCCGTACGCGTCGCGCAAGGCGTTTCGCATGCATGACCAGCGCATTCCCGTGCCGGACGCCCTGACCCTCCCCGCGCAGGAGAGAACCTCGACCCAGGAAGCCTTCGGGCGCATCCTGAACGAGATCGCCCGGGCCGGCGGCCTGTTGGCGGAACGGATCGTCACCACCTCGCCCGACGTGACGGTGTCCACCAATCTCGGCCCCTGGGTGAACCAGCGCGGCCTGTTCGGGCGGCACCAGAAGGAAGACGCCTTCCGCGAACGCAAGGTGCCCTCGGCCCAGAAATGGAACCGCTCGCCCAAAGGACAGCATATCGAATTGGGCATCGCCGAGAACGACCTGTTTCTAAACCTGGCGGCCCTGGGCCTCTCGGAAAGCCTGTTCGGCGGCCGACTGCTGCCCATCGGCACGCTCTACGACCCATTCATTGCACGTGGCTTGGATTCGCTGAATTACGCCTGTTACATGGATGCCCGCTTTATGCTGGTCGCAACGCCCAGCGGTGTGACGCTCGCCCCCGAAGGCGGCGCGCACCAATCGATCTCCACACCACTGATCGGCATGGGCCAGCCGGGACTGCTCAGCTTCGAACCTTCCTTCGCAGACGAGTTGGCCGAGATCATGCGCTTCGGCTTTGAGTACATGCAGGAGGAAGACGGCGGCTCGGTCTATCTGCGGCTTTCCACGCGCCCCGTGCAGCAGGTGCAGCGCGAGCTGGACGCAGAAACGAAGCGCCACATCACCAAGGGTGGGTATTGGCTGCGCGAACCGAAACGCGGCGCGACCTTCGCCATCGTCTATACGGGCGCGGTCGCCCAGCAGGCGCTTGAGGCCTTCGACATCCTTGAGGAGCGTTTCCCGGGTGCAGGACTGCTGGCGGTGACCTCCGCCGACCGGCTTTACAACGATTGGCAAGCATTGGAACGCGCCCGGATCAAGGGCACCGACGGCGGCGCGATGGCGCATATCGAGGATCTGCTGGAACCGCTGGCGTCGAACGCCCGGTTCTGTACGGTGATCGACGGCCATCCGGCGGCGCTCGCTTGGATGGGCGCGGTGCGCGGCCACTCGGTCGCCCCGCTCGGCGTCGACCATTTCGGCCAGACCGGCACGCCGAGCGACCTCTACGATCATTTCGCCATCGACGCGCAGAGCATCGAAAAGGCCGCGGAACGGATGCCGAAAGTGCCGAAGCAGGTCTAGGCAGCCGTTACGGGGCAGACCGGCCCGAAACGGGGATTGGGGTTACTCGGCCGCTTTGCCGCCCGGCGCCTTCAGTGCGGCGAACACGGTCGTCAACGCTTCCTCATCCATGGTTTCCTGGGCGAGGAGTTGGTGTGCGCCTTCTTCCAGGGTTGCGCGGTTTTCGGTCAGGATCGCCGTGCCGCGGGCAAAGGCGTCGTCGATGATCTCCTTCACCGCCGCGTCCATGCGTTCGGCTGTCGCGTCGCTGAACTTGCGTTCCAGCATGGCAGGCCGACCGTTCGGCCCCAGGAAGCCCGGTCCCTGGGCCTCGTGGCTGACATGCCCGATCTCCGCATCCATGCCGTAGCGCGACACCATGCTGCGGGCGATGTCCGTCGCTTTCGCCAAATCGTCCGCCGCACCGGTCGACAGATGGTCGAAGACGAGTTTCTCCGCGGCGCGCCCGCCCAGCAATACCGCAATTTTGTTTTCAAGCTCCTCCCGCGTCATCAGGAAGCGATCCTCGGTCGGCCGCTGAATGGTATAGCCCAACGCGCCGATGCCGCGCGGAATGATCGACACCTTGTGGACCTTGTCCGCTCCCGGCAGCGCCATCGCCACCAGGGCATGCCCCATCTCGTGAAAGGCGACGAATTCCCGCTCGCGCTCGTTCAGCAGACGGTTCTTTTTCTCTAGCCCCGCGACGATCCGCTCGATGGCGCGGGTGAAATCCTCCATCGCGACCTCGACGCCCCGCCGCCGGGTCGCCAGCAGGGCCGCCTCGTTCACCAGGTTGGCGAGGTCCGCGCCGCTGAAACCGGTGGTCAGGCCCGCGATCGCCGCCGGGTCGACATCGTCGGCCAGCGTTACCTTGCGCAGATGCACCTTCAGGATCTGCACCCGGCCCGTTCTGTCCGGCCGGTCGACCAGAACCTGGCGGTCGAACCGCCCGGCGCGCAGCAGAGCCGGATCCAGAATCTCCGGCCGGTTCGTCGCCGCCAACAGCACCAGCCCGTCGCTGGGATCGAACCCGTCCAATTCGGCCAGCAGTTGGTTCAGGGTCTGCTCTCGCTCGTCATGGCCGCCGAACCCGCCCATCGCGCCGCGCACCCGGCCCAGCGCATCCAACTCATCGACGAAGATGATCGCGGGCGCCGCCGCGCGGGCCTGTTCGAAAAGGTCGCGGACCCGGGCCGCGCCGACACCGACGAACATCTCCACAAACTCGGACCCGGTGATCGAAAAGAACGGGACGCCCGCTTCGCCTGCGACCGCGCGGGCCAGCAGGGTCTTGCCGGTGCCCGGCGGCCCGACCAGCAAGACGCCCTTTGGAATGTGCGCACCGAGCACACCGTATTCCTTGGGCGCGCGCAGGAAATCGATGATTTCCTGCAGTTCCTCCTTGGCTTCGTCCACCCCGGCGACATCGTCGAAGGTGACCTTGGTGTCGGTCACGACATACACCTTCGCCTTGCTCTTGCCGATCGCCATCATGCCGCCGAACCCCTGTTTGTCGGCGATGCGGCGGATGAAGAACATCCAGATCCCCACGAAAACCAGGGCCGGCACGATCCAGGAGAGCAAGGTGGTGAACCAGGTGTTTTCAACCGTCCCGGAGAAGGCGACCCCCCGGTCCGCCAGGTGCTCGGCGAGGTCCGGTTCGACGCGCGTCGTCACGAAGGAGCGTTTACCGTTCTGCGGCGCCGTGAAGGTCCCTGTAATGCGTTCGGAGCCGATCTGAACTTCCTCGATCAGCCCCTGCTCCAGATACTCTTCGAATTGGCTGTAGGGGATCGGCGCGACCTGCTGGCTTTCGGTCCACAGGTCGCGCAGCAGCACGATGCCCATAACGGCCAGTACGACGTACCAGATGTTGATCTGCGTCTTGCGTTCCATACCCCTGCCCGCCAATGGTTGACCGACACCGCCCCAGGGGAGCATAGGACGGGGCCGAAACCATCGTCCACTCCCGGCGAAGGGTTCATTAGATCGCGGATTTCGGAGAATGCATTGAGCAAGGTCATCTGCTTCGGCGCGGCCCACTGGGACATCATCGCCCGCGCGAAGCCGGATACGGCGGGCCTCGACCGTCCCGGCATCGTCGAGACAAGGCCGGGCGGGGTGGCTCTGAACGTCGCCACCGCACTGGCGGCGCAGCAGGTCGATACGTTGCTTGTGGCGCCCGTCGGCGGCGACGATGAAGGCGCGCGCCTGCTGTCGGCCATTCGCGGGCGGGGCATCGATCCCGGTGGCCTGGTCGTCCGGAGCGGACGGGAAACCGGGCGCTATGTCGCCATCGAAGAGGCGGACGGCGGCTTGCTCCATGCCATCGCCGACAACCGGATTCTGGGTACGATGACGCCGGAGAGGATCGATTTCGGCGCACTCTCCGATGCCGATATCTGGATGGTTGAAGCCAACCTGCCGGAAAAACTCCTGACCGCGATCGCAGGCCAGACGGACCGCCCGCCATTGATCGCCAATCCGGTGTCGGACGCCAAGGCCGGGCGCCTGACGTCCATTCTGCCGTCGCTCTCCCTGCTCTACTGCAACCGGCGCGAAGCGGAAGTTCTCTGCGGCCTCCCCTTGGCGGACGCGACCGCCGCCGCTGAGGCCTTGCGGGGTAAAGGCATTGACCGTGCGGTCGTGACCAGCGGGGCGGAGAAAACCACCGATGCAGGACCGGACGGCACGGCGACCGCATCCCCGCCGCCGCTAACGAACGGGTCGGTAACCGGCGCCGGCGATGCGTTTATGGCGGGTCACCTGGCCGCCACGCTGGCAGGCGCCGCGCCCGCGGATGCACTTGCACGGGGCTTCAACGCCGTTAACGAGAGAGACATATGGTACCGATAATCAAAAGTCCGGCGGTCCTGGCCGCGGAGCAGGCCAACCTGCCCTTGGTGGCGCTGGAAAGCACCATCGTGACCCATGGGCTGCCCTGGCCGCGCAACCTGGAAACCGCGCTGCTGGTGGAAGAAACCGTAAGGGCGGCAGGCGCGATACCGGCGACCATCGCGGTTCTGCGCGGGCAGATCCATATCGGCTTGGATGCCGAACAGTTGGAGGCACTGGCCCAGGCGACGGACGTCTACAAATTGAGCCGCGGCGACCTGGCGGCCCGGATGGCGATGGGACAGGACGGCTCAACCACCGTCGCCGCGACCATGATCTGCGCCAGGCTGGCCGGGATCGAGGTTTTCGCGACCGGCGGGATCGGCGGCGTCCACCGGGGTGCCGAGGCGAGTTTCGATATCTCGGCGGATCTGGACGAGCTGGCCCAGACCCCGGTGACCGTCGTCTCCGCCGGCGCGAAGGCGATCCTGGATCTTCCCAAGACCCTGGAAGCGCTGGAAACAAGGGGCGTCCCGGTGATCGGCTGGCAGACCGACGCGTTTCCGGCCTTCTGGTCCCGGGCCAGCGGGCTCGACTGTCCGCTGCGAATGGAATCACCGGAGGAGATCGCCCGCGCCCATCGGCTGCGCGCCCGGCTGGATGTTCCCGGCGGGCAGTTGGTGGCCAACCCCATTCCCGCCGAATATGAGATCCCGCGCGATGTCATCGGTCCGGTGGTGGATGCCGCGCTGCAGGCCGCGGATGCGGCGGGCATCACCGGCAAGGCGGTGACGCCCTTCCTCTTGGAGCGCGTTCTCGAAGCAACGGAAGGCCGCAGTCTGGAGGCAAACATCGCCCTGGTTCAGAACAATGCGCGCCTCGCGGCCCGGATCGCGGCGGCGCTGACAAGCGGGTAGTTGTGGCTGCCGGGACAACAGCGTCGACGCGCAGTGCGGCGCGTCCCTCGTTCGAAGGTGCCTGTTGCTCCGTTATCCCTGTTTGAGTAAGGTCCGTCCGCTATCACCCGCACGGGATGCTCGCGGCGTTTTCGCCCGAAAAGCTGGATGGTTCGGCAGGTTCACCAACCCGTCGCGATCCTGTGCGTTCCGCTAAGCCCACTTACCTCGGGGAGCGTGCCAATAATGTCGAAAATCAAAGTTGAAAATCCGATCGTCGAACTCGACGGCGACGAAATGACCCGCATCATCTGGGACTTCATCAAGAACAAACTGATCCTGCCGTACCTGGACGTCGATCTGAAATACTACGACCTGGGTGTCGAGAAGCGCGACGAGACAGACGATCAGATCACCATCGATGCGGCGAACGCCATCAAGGAACACCGGGTCGGCGTGAAATGCGCAACCATCACGCCGGACGAAGACCGGGTCGAAGAATTCGGCCTGAAGCAGATGTGGCGTTCTCCCAATGGGACGATCCGGAACATTCTGGACGGGACGGTTTTCCGTGAGCCGATCGTCTGCCAAAACGTGCCGCGCCTGATCCCGAGCTGGACCAGCCCGATCGTCGTCGCCCGTCACGCCTTCGGCGACCAGTACCGCGCGACCGACTTCCTGGTTCCGGAAGCCGGCACGCTGCACATCACTTTCACGCCGGACGATCCGGAAGGAGAAAACATCCGCCACACGGTCTTCCATTTCGACGGCGCCGGCATCGCGATGGGCATGTACAACCTGGATGACTCCATCCGCGGCTTTGCCCGGGCCTGCATGAATTACGGCCTGATGCGCGGTTATCCGGTCTACCTCTCGACCAAGAACACCATCCTGAAAGCCTATGACGGTCGCTTTAAGGATCTCTTCCAGGAGGTCTACGAGGCCGAGTTCGAAGGGAAGTTCAAGGAAGCCGGCATCTGGTACGAGCACCGCCTGATCGACGACATGGTCGCCTTCGCGCTGAAAAACAGCGGCGACTTCCTGTGGGCCGCCAAGAACTACGACGGCGATGTGCAGTCCGATTCGGTCGCCCAGGGCTTCGGCTCTCTCGGCCTGATGACCTCGGTCCTGATGACGCCGGACGGGCAGACGGTGGAAGCGGAAGCCGCGCACGGCACTGTCACGCGGCACTATCGCCAGCACCAGCAGGGCAAGGAAACCTCGACCAACCCGATCGCCTCGATCTTCGCCTGGACCCGGGGTATCGGCTACCGCGGCAAGTTCGACGGCACGCCGGATGTCGAGAAGTTCGCCGCGACCTTGGAAAAGGTCTGCGTGGACACGGTGGAAAGCGGCCACATGACCAAGGATCTGGCGCTGCTGATCGGCGAAAGCCAGCCCTGGCTGACCACCAACCAGTTCCTGGAAAAACTGGATGACAACCTGAAGGCCGCCATGGATCAGTGGTGATCGCCTGACCGCATCCTTTCGGATCGCAGTGCAAAAGAGCCCCGCCGTTTCGGCGGGGCTTTAGTTTAGGGACTGATGGGGTCAAAAACCCCGAGGGGTCCGGGCCGAACGCTTAATTGGCCGCCCGGTTTTGACGGCGGCGGGCGGCCAGCGCCAGCCCGGCCAAGCCGGTCAACAGAAGCGGGAATGCCGCGGGAACGGGGACGACGGTGGTGCCTGCGCCGCTGAACGCGAGATCGATGCCGAGACCGAACGCAGCGCCGGAACTCGGGTAATACTTGTTGGCAATGCCGGAACAATCATCGCCCGGCGCGCAGGTGAAACTGTCGTTCGAGCGTGTATCGCCCCACAGGAAAATCTCCACCGAGCCGGCGTCCAATTCTGCGACGCCGTTCACCACACCCATCATAATGGCGTTCGCGAACTGGAACGTATCGGTCGCACTGGCAATAAGCGCGTCGGTGCTGTTGTTGAACTGGTCGATCCGGAATTCCAGATTGCCGCCGATGCTATGGCTGATGGTGCGCTCCTGGGAGGTTCCGGGCTTGGAGACGAACGGGTCGAACGCGCCGCCGCTGTCCAACAGCGGGTCGCCGACGGTCAGGAAAGAGGACGCGCTTTTGACCAGGCTCACTTCGAAACGGTTACTGCCGTAGACTTTCTGGTAAATCGTCGTCTCTTCGACGTCGAAGACCGCCCGCGTGCCGGCGCCGAACGCTGTCGGCACGCCGGGGACGGCGTTGGGTTGAACGTCCCAGAGGTATTTGATCGGCTGACCGATGGTGAGCGAACCGCGGCCGGAACCGTTCCCCATCCCGTTGGACGAAAGATGGAGACTGGAGAATCCGACACCGTCTCTGGAGAAACCGCCGAGAATCTCGCCTTCATGAAGGAAGGTCGTCGCCTTGGCACTCGGTATCAACGACGCGCCCGCGACCAACGCGGCCGTCAGCGCCGCGGTCTTCAAAACAATTCCCCTGAACCCATACATCATTGGACATCCCCTAGCCCCGGCGTTTGCCGCCGGATTGTCCGCGCCGGTCAAGCCGACTGCGTGGATGCCCCGCCCAATCCGATGTTTTGTCCTAGCGCAATACCGGTTGCGGTGCCATGGCACCGCTTACACCGCGGGCCATAATGTCGACGGGCCGGTTCAACGCCCGCAAAATGTCAACATACGTTGACGTGACGAACAACCTGAGCGCTCGGCCTATTGCGCCTTGCAGAGAAAAGTTGCGCGGTTGCGCTTGGACAGGGGGCAATTGTTCAGGAAATTGTCGTGATCGATCAGCTCGACAGCCGGTTTGGCGATCGGGCACAGGCTTTGGGCATAGGCCTCGATCTGCTCCCGGGTCGAAACGGCCGCGCTGTAACACACCGAGACCACCGGTTCGCCGGACACCTCCTGCCACACATCGGGACCCGTTTCCGACGGCTCCCGCGCACAGGCGGCTAACAGCAGAACGCCGCCGACTGCCAGAGCCGTCTTGAGGAGCCGGTTCATGTCAGCGCCCGCATGGCGTCGTCCAAGCCGCGCAGGGTCAGCGGGAACATTCTGTTTTCCATAATCTCCCGCATCAGCTTGATCGACGGCATTCGGTCCCACCAGGCTGGGTTCTGCGGGTTGAGCCAGACGGTGTTTGGGAAATTCATCAAAAGTCGCTCCATCCAGACCCGGCCTGCTTCCTCGTTCCAGTGTTCGACGCTGCCGCCGGGATAGACGATCTCATAAGGGCTCATCGAGGCATCCCCGACCAGGATGACGCGGTAGTCGCGCGGATAGGTGCGGAGCACTTCGTCTGTCGAGACGCGCTCTTCCCAACGCCGGCGGTTATCCCGCCAGACGCTTTCGTAGAGGCAGTTGTGAAAATAGTAGTATTCGAGGTGCTTGAACTCCGACCGGACGGCGGAAAACAGTTCCTCGCAGACCCGGACATGGTCGTCCATCGACCCACCGATATCGAAAAAGATCAGAACCTTCACCGCGTTGTGGCGTTCCGGCACCAGTTTCAGGTCCAGCATGCCCGCATTGTCGGCGGTGGCGCGTATCGTATCGTCGAGATCGAGTTCGGTCGCCGCCCCCTCGCGCGCGAACCGCCGCAACCGGCGCAGCGCCACCTTGATGTTCCGGGTGCCGATCTCGACATCGTCGTCCAGGTTCTTGAACTCGCGTCGGTCCCAAACCTTGACCGCGCGCCGGTGGGTCGATTCACCGCCGATGCGAATGCCCTCCGGGTTGTATCCATAAGCGCCAAACGGCGAGGTACCGGCCGTGCCGATCCATTTCGACCCGCCTTGATGGCGCCCTTCCTGTTCTTCGAGCCTCTGCTTCAGGGTTTCCATCAGCTTATCGAAGCCGCCGAGGGCTTCGACCATCGCTTTTTCCTCATCGGTCAGGTGCTTTTCCGCGAGTTTTCGGAGCCACTCTTCAGGCAGGGTAACCGCGGTGGGATCCACGCCGTCGGCCCGTTCCAGTCCCTTGAAGACCTCGCCGAACACCCTGTCGAAACGATCCAGATAGCGTTCGTCCTTCACCAAGGCAGACCGGCTGAGATAGTAGAAAGCATTAACGTCGAAAGCCGCGACGCGCGCTTGCATCGCTTCCATCAAGGTCAGGTATTCCCGCAAGGACACCGGAAGACCCGCCTGTTTAAGGCCGAGGAAAAGATCGACGAACATCCATCGGTGGTAGCCGCAACGCCGATCAATCACAAGAGCGGACATCGGGGCGCCCCATCAAAGCCGCTTGATCGAACGAAACCGCGCAATGACCGCCTCCCCGGCGGCGGCGTGCGCACCGTCACAGCGGACAAGGTCAACAGTGGTCAACACTGCGGAATCGGTGAATGATCCGCCTCGGGAACAACCCGAAGTTTCGGGGATGGGGATGATGGCGAAATATACGCTGCGCGAACTGATCGACGTTGCGAAAAGCCCGAACCAGCAGGATCGCAACCTGCTGGCGGAATCCTTGAGCCGTCTGGTCCTGTCCACCGGCCGCAAGCTTAGCGAGACGGAACAGTACATCGTCTACGACATCCTGCGCCATTTGATCCACCAGGTTGAGATGTCGGTGCGCCGAATGCTGTCGGAGAGTCTCTCCCAGCGCGAGGATGCCCCGCACGACATCGTTCTCACCCTCGCGAATGACGTGATCGAGGTCGCCCACCCGGTTTTGACCCAAAGCCCGGTGCTCCAGGATGTCGACCTGATCCGCCTGATCCTGGAACACACCGAACAGCATCAGATCGCCATCACCAAGCGGCCGCGCCTGTCGGTGGACGTCTCCGAAACGCTTGTGGATACCGGCACGCCATCGGTCATCAAATCGCTGCTGGAGAACGACAATGCGGAACTGAACCTGGAAACCTTCGACAAGCTGGTCGAAACCTCCCACCTGATGGACGAGATCCGCACGCCGCTGGCCTACCGCGCCGATCTGCCGCCGGACCTGGCGCGCCGGATGATCGGTTGGGTCGGGGAGGCCTTGCGGGACTACCTGGAATCCAAACTGTCCGAGACGGGACTGGACGAGGAAGACCTCGACACCGCGATCGAACGGGCAATCGAAGACGACAGACTGACCGAGGAAATGGTCGGCGTGGCCTCGCCGGTCATGCGCGGCGGCGAGGAAAGCGGTTTTCTGCCGCATCCCCGCGTTCTGGTGCGGGCGCTTGAAAACGGTGACATCATCGAATTCGAAACGCTGTTCCGCGAGTTCACGCGGCTGAGCGAGCAGACATTCGCCAAGATTCTTTATGATTCCGGGCCGGAGGCCCTGGCCATCGCCTGCAAAGGGTCCGGCATCGACCGATACACCTTTTCTGACATCCTGTGCCATCTGCACGGCGGCGGCGACATGGTGCGCTACCGGGAGTCCTCCGACTATCTGAAGGTCATGGAATACTATGAACGGATCGGCGGCGACGGCGCCAAGCGGGTATTGGACGCCTGGCGGGCGGCGGAAGGCGGCGCTCTATAGGTCGCGGGCCATCAGGGCGACGGATTTCGCGCCTGCCTCGGTTTCCTGCCGTCCAACGATCGTAAACCCGAGACGTTCATGAAACCGGATGGAGCCGGGATTGGGCGGTTTTTCATTAACCTCGCAGGTAATCCGCGCAGTCTTCCCAAGCGCGAAATCGAAAAGATCCTGGTAGAGTATTCCCCCGATACCGCGCCCACGGGCGGCGTCGGCCACCACCACCCGGTCGATATAGAGGAAATCGTCATAGCGGCCGGAAAACCAGACATAGTTCTGGCTGCGGTAGTCGGCCCCCGGGGCGAAAGCGATCAGAAATCCGACCGGTTGCCCGTTATCCAGGGCGATCCGGCGGTAGGCGGCCTGCCCGGCGAGGTCGATCAAAGCCGGCCCGGAAAGCGCGTTGACATTCGGCACGGCGGCGTTGTTCTCCGCCTCCAGCCAATCGGCATCTTCGGGTGCAATCTCGCGCAGTTGAACCGTCATCGCCGTAGGCGTCATCCGCCCCGCTTGGCCGCGGCTTCCGCGCGCAGCTTTTCCTGAACGGGCTTGAAGTCGTAGGTCGGATAAAACTCCGTCGAAAAGGCGCCCCAGGCCTTTTTCTCGATCGCCAGGTTCACTTCCCGCAGCCGGTCCGGCGGCACCCGCAGGGTGGCGACTTGCCCGATCCCCATCATGACATACCAGGAGACGACGTCGATGCCGTCCGGCGGAAAGTCGGCCCAGAACTCGGCCGCCGCCAGCTTTTCGTTGATCTCGGCAAGGTTCTTGTCCTGCTGATGCTTTAGAAAGACGGTTAGCAAGATGGCATCGGTCATCCTCAGCGTGCCCCTTCCCGCCGCGCCATGAAGGCGAGCCGTTCAAACAGATGGACATCCTGCTCGTTCTTCAGAAGGGCGCCGTACAGCGGCGGGATCGCCTGGCCCGCATCCTGTTCGCGCAGCGCTTCGGGCGGCACGTCTTCTGCGACCAGCAGCTTGATCCAATCCAGCAGCTCCGAGGTCGATGGCCGTTTCTTCAGTCCTTTCACGTCACGGACTTCGTAGAACACGGTCAGGGCTTCGCGCAGCAGCATCTTCTTCAAACCCGGGTAGTGCACGTTGACGATTTGCTCCATCACCTCCCGGTCCGGAAACTTGATGTAGTGAAAGAAACAGCGGCGCAGGAAAGCGTCCGGCAGTTCCTTCTCGTTGTTCGAGGTGATGATCACAATCGGGCGGTGCTTCGCCTGGACCGTTTCCCGGGTCTCGTAGACGAAGAACTCCATACGGTCCAATTCCAGTAACAAGTCGTTCGGGAATTCAATGTCGGCTTTGTCGATCTCGTCGATCAAAAGCACAGGCGCGACATCGGATTCGAAGGCTTCCCACATTTTGCCGCGGACGATGTAGTTGCGGATGTCGTGCACACGTTCGTCGCCAAGTTGACTGTCGCGCAACCGGCTCACCGCATCATATTCATACAGTCCTTGCTGCGCCCTTGTCGTCGACTTCACATGCCATTCCAGCAGCGGACGGCCCAGAGACTCGGCGACTTCCTTGGCCAAAACGGTCTTTCCCGTTCCCGGTTCGCCTTTCACCAACAACGGTCGCTGCAAGGTAACCGCCGCATTCACCGCGATGGTCAGATCGTCGGTGGCGACGTAGCTGTCGGTTCCTTCAAAACGCATGGATCACCTGTCGGGTTCTGGCGAGACTGTGGTGGACGATATAGCAGGCTGTCGGGTGAGAGCCAGGGGCCATACACAGCCCCTGTTCGGCGAAACGGCGCGCCTCCCGGCCTATCCGGCCGCGGCGGTGGCTTCCAGCTGTGTTTCCAGAACGGTCTGGTTCCGCCCGTGTTGTTTGGCGAAGTACAGGCCCGCATCCGCACGCTGAATCATATCCGTCACGGTATCGCCCGGTTTGAAGATCGCGACGCCGAGCGAGAGCGTGATATTCCCCATCGACTCGCCCGTGTTCCGGTTGCGGATCTGTTTCGAACTGACCAGTTCGCGGACCCGCTCGCAGACCGCGTGCGCATCCTCCAGGTTGGCGCCGGGCATGATCAGGCCGAATTCCTCACCGCCATAGCGCGCGGCAAGCTCCCCGTCCCGCACGCTAGACTCCAGGATCTTCGCGACCAGTTTCAGAACCTGGTCGCCCGTCTGGTGTCCGTAGTTGTCGTTGAACGCCTTGAAGAAGTCGATGTCCGTCATCGCCAGACAAATGGGTTCGCCCGTGGCGGTGGCCCGTTCGATCGAACTGTCCATGACCGCGTCGAACCGCTTGCGGTTCGCTATGCCGGTAAGACCGTCGGTCAGCGCTTCCTTTTGCACCTCTTCCAGGTTTTCACGCAGCGTCACGATTTCCTTCGACGAGGTTTCCAGACGCTTTTGCAGTTCCGAATTGGAAGACTGCATCTTTTGCGCTTCGTCGACCAGCGTGCGCATCACTTTGGTGATGCCTTCGATGCCTTGATCCTTGGTCAGGTCGCGCAGGTTTTCCTGCAAGGATTCCTGGAAATGCTCGGCATCGCCTGTCGCTTCGGAAATCGCCGCCAGAACATCCGCCAGTTCGCGTTCCATCTTCGCGCCGGTCTGCTGAACGGCTGCGGTGCCATCCGCTTCGTTGAGATAGCGGTTATAGATCTCTTCGCTCCGCTCCGGCGTGAGGGCGGCCGGTTGGTCGAGAAGCTGCTCTACTTCTTTGCTGAGGTCGGGAATCTTGCCGGACGCGTGCGCGTACCAGATCTTGAAGTTCGAGGGCGTAGGCGGAACATCGTTCTGTTGCATCGCCGCCAAGGCCGATTCGGCCAACTTCCGAGCGTCCGCCAGCCCATCAGAGAAATTCACGCCGATCCTCCACAATTAACACCCTAGGACGAAAGCTTCATTCCGCCTGTTGAAACCCGTCCCGTTAACAACCGCGATAAATTAGGGAAGTTGGACATAAGCCTCAACAATTTTGCGAAGGATCAAGCCGCAACACACGCCAAAGCGCAATTATTTCCAGAGATCGGCCTCCATTTACCACAAAAGACAGCCTATTTCGTCACCATCAGCCGGCCGACACGGTCTGGCCGGCCAAGATGCGACTGTTGTGTCATGATTTCGGACAGCAATTGCCGTTGCGCTTCCGGGATCGGCGCCACCCGCCGGACCGACATATCCATGTGCAGACTGAGACATTCGTTGGTGGCCGCCAAAAAACCCTCTTCGGCATGATACATAGCGTGGAAATAGTGTACCCGCTTGTCGTCGAAACCCAGGAGCTGCGTTGTGAAGACGAGAGGATCGTCCTTATGAACCTCCCGGATGTAAGAGACGTTCATTTCGGCCGTGAAGGTCGACCCGTTGCAGCGTTTCAAATAGCCCTCGCCAAGATCGATCCGGGCGAGGAAATGATCGGTCGCCCGGTCGAAGGCCAGGACATAGAACGCGACGTTCATATGCCCATTATAATCGACCCAGGCCGGGTCCACGGTGAGGCCGCAACCGGAGATTAACGCGGCGTCGGTATCGGTCAGTCTGTCGCCCTGCGGCACGGTGCTACTCCCCTGGTTACTGGGCCGGTCAGCCGGCTCGCACCTGCATCCGACAAGCGAGACATATATGCAACACCCATCTGAGATTCACAAAGTCGCGAGCCATATCTTTTTGGTCACCGGCAGGCCTTGTGCTAACGGAAGCGCATGATGAGAGATCCGTGCAGTTAGGTGCGCAAATCTTCAGTGCATCTCTTCGCGGTGGATTAATTAGGAGTACAGCCGAGCATTTGCGCCATGCGCCGCGCCGTGCAGCCAAGGCAGGCACTGAATTACCAGCGTAGCGCGGGTGCAAAAAATTGTGTCTTCAATCGGTTAAGCCTTGCTTAATCGCTTGCCGGGCACATTATCTTGGGCGATTACTGAAGTGGTCAGCCGAAGGTTCGGCTTAAGGCGATTAGGGGTGTGGTCTGAATCATGCGCGTTTCCGGTATACTGCGGTTGCTCAGCATTCTTGTGGTTTCCTTTGGGTTGGTGGCCTGCGCCGCCGGACCTCAATCGGGGAACAATACACAAAGCGCAGAGGTCAATGACCCCTTCGAGGATGTCAACCGGGTTATCTTCGAGGTTAACTTGGCCCTCGATAAGGTTCTGGTGCGTCCGGCGGCCTTCTTCTACAGCCAGCTTCCGGGCGGCGTGAAAGACGGCGTGCGCAACTTCCTGCGCAACCTGAAGACCCCGGTGATCCTGGCCAACAACATCCTGCAGGGCGACGTTCAGGGCGCCAGCGACACCATCGGCCGCTTTCTAACCAACACAATCGCCGGGCTTGGCGGCGTGTTCGATGTCGCGAACGGCAACGGTAAGGGCATTGCCTACCGTCCGGAAGATTTCGGTCAGACGCTTGCCGTCTGGGGCTTCGGTGAAGGCCCTTATCTGATGCTGCCGATTCTCGGCCCGTCGAACCTGCGTGACGGCATCGGCCTGGTGCCGGACTACTTCTTCGACCCCATCAACTGGTGGGACATGAACTCGGACAGCGACGCGCCGACTTACATCGGGATCGGTGGCCGTGTGCTGACCGCCATCGACACGCGGTCGCGCAATGTTGCGCAGCTTGAAGACCTGGAAGCGACGTCGCTCGATTTCTACGCGACGGTGCGCAGCCTGTACCGTCAGCAGCGTGACAACATGATCCGGAACACCGACGAGGCGGAAGGGGAAGCAATTCCGTCCGTCAATTTCGAGATCGAAGAAGACGACACCAGCAACAAGGCTGCCTTGGTGCAATAGGGGATAGCGAGGGCGGACCATGGTTCGGTCTCTCAAAGCATCGGCTTTTGCTCTTTTTGCGCTTGTCGCAACCCTGTCCATCAACCCGTCGCATGCGGCGGAGTCCCCGTCGGAGTTTATCGAAAGGCTGGCTCGCACCGCGATCAGCACCTTGACCGAATCCGCCCTGTCGTTGGAAGAACGGCAAGACCGCTTTCGGATGATGCTGCGCAACGGCTTCGATATCGACGCGGTTTCCAGATTTCTGCTGGGGCCGTTCCGGCGCAAAGCAAGCGACGACGAATTGCTCTCCTTCCGTGAGGCATTGGAAGACAATGTCGTCGCCACCTATGCTTGGCGTTTCGGGGCCTACAACGGCCAACGCTTCGAGGTAACGGGCTTTCGCGACGGCCGCCGCGGCCGCAAGATCGTCAACAGCGTCATCGAACCGGTCGACGGCTCAGAGTCGATTTCGGTCGATTGGACCCTGTCGCCGCACGACGATACCTGGCGGATCTTCGATATCTCGATCGAGGGCCTGTCCATGCTGGTGACCCAACGCGACGAATACGCCTCGGTCATTCGGCGAAACGGCGGCGAGATCGGCGCCCTGACGAAAGCGCTGAAAGCGCAAAGCGAACGGTTGAACAAGAAGCAGCGTCGCGCATCTTCCAGCTGACCGCCGGTCAAAGAAGGTCTTCCGCGTCCTCCGGCGGCGTTACCGCTGTGCGGCAGCCCGCCAACAACGCTTCGATCGTCTCTTTCATCGGCAAGGCGCTAGGCAATTCCAGAATAGCGGTGGCGTAGAGCTGCAAATTCTGGCGCGCCAAACCGGTCGGTTCCGCGTCACGTCCATCGCGGCCAGGCAGGGTTTGCAGGGCGGCGTATAGCAAGTCCTGCTCCACCTTCTCCGCCAACAGTTCCGCCTGTTTAATCTGCTCCCGGACCGGTCCGGCCATGGCGACGTCGATCGGGCCGACGGGCTGGCGCAGCCGGGTGCGCAAGGCGCGTAGAGGCTGGATCGCCTCGGCCCGCCACCCCTCCGCCAGCGCATCCAGCCGCCGGATGCTTTCGGGCGTCAGTTTGACCCCAACGAAACCCAGCCAGCAGCAAAGCAGCAGAAGGTTAACATCCGCGCCATGATCGTCCTGGGCCGCCAGACAAGCCGCGCCGACCCGCGGTTCTCCATAAACGGTCAGTGAAAAGTCCCAAAACGGGTTCGCCTTACCGGTTTCGGTCGTGGAGGGGGCGGTACCGCCTGTATCGGACATCCGGACCGTCTCCCTCAACCCGCCGGCCGGTCGCCGAAACTGATTCCCAACCCGCGGGCCGTCTCCACCAGCGGGCTGTCCGGTGAAACACAGGCATAGGTCGCGATCGCGTCTGCGATCGGGATGTCGACCGCCTGCCGGTTCCGCCAGGCGACCATCCTGTCGAATTTGCCTTGGGCGATCAGATCGACCGCATGAGTGCCGAAAACACCGGCCATTAGACGGTCTCTTGGGCTTGGCTGACCGCCCCGCTGCAAATGCCCCAGCACGGTGACGCGAACCTCGGCTTCGACATGATCTTCCAGGATACGCCCAATAGCATGCCCCACGCCGCTGTACCGGCCTTCGTGTTCGACCACCCGTCCGTCCGGGGCCGGCGCGGCCTCGGCCACCACGATCAGCGAGAAGTTCCGTCCTGCCTGCCGCAATGCCGATATCTTGGCCACCACATGCTCGATCTTGTAGGGGATCTCCGGCAGCAGAATGACGTCGGCCCCGCCGGCAATGCCCGACGCCAGCGCGATATGCCCGGCGTCCCGACCCATGACTTCCAGGATCATGATGCGGTCGTGGCTGGCGGCCGTCGGCTGCAGCTTGTCCAAGGCCTCGGTCGCGACCGCCACAGCGGTGTCGTAACCGATGGCGACTTCCGTCGCACCGATATCGTTGTCGATGGTTTTAGGAATGCAGACCAGCCGTATTCCCCCCTGCTGCGCGAGCTTCCGGATGATCGCCTGGCTGCCGTCACCGCCGATTGCGATCAGGGCCTGCAGGCCCAAGGCGTGATAGGCGTCGATGATCTCGCCGCTGCGGTCGATTTCACGGCCGTCGGGCATCGGATAGGAAAACGGATTGCCGCGGTTCGTCGTCCCCAGAAAGGTGCCGCCGGTGCGCATCAGGACCCCGTCGAACATCGAAGAGGTCAACGCCCGCACGCGCGGCGGCCGGGACAAAAGGCCGGCTGTTCCCTCTTCAATGCCGAGGACCCGCCAGCCGTACCCAAGCTCCGCGCGCATGGTGATCGCCCGGATCGCCGCGTTCAGCCCAGCGCAGTCGCCGCCGCTGGTTAAGACCCCGATTTTTTGGATTTCGCTCGCCTCGTTCATGCGGACGACACCGTGCCCCTGATCAGCCCCCGTTTGCATCAGCATACAGCACTCAATCGACAAATGTGCTATTTTCCCGTAGAGCAAACGAGGCGCTCGCCAGGCCTTTACCGAGACTGTCCGGATGTACGATTGGTATGGATTTAGAAGACGACGTACAGATCAAGAAAAAGATGGAGCAACTCCAGTTGGAGCACCGCGACCTGGACGATGTTATCGCCCGCCTGTCAGAGGAAGCGCCCTTCGACCAGCTCCAGGTTCAGCGCCTTAAGAAGCGCAAGCTGATGCTGAAGGACGAGATGGCGCGTTTGGAAGCCATGCTCATTCCCGACATTATCGCCTAGAACAACCGGATGCTGCGGCTAGGCGCTGTCCGGGATTTCCGGCAGGCCGAGCCCTTCATAGGTGCGGCGTTCCAACGCCGTCAGCAGCGAGGCCGGATCCGCGTAAGGCCCCAAGGCGCAGCATGCGCTGATCACCGGCAAGGGATCGTGGCCCATCGGCCCGTTTACCCGGGACAGTTCCTCCATCCCCGCGAACCGTTCGGCTTCTTCCAGCGAGTAACCGGGTAACAGCAGGCCGAACTGATCGTCGGCCAGATGGCCCAGCGGCGCATCGATGCGGTTCATCAAATCCTCGCCGAATCGAACGATCACGGTATCGGCCGCCTGCCAGCCATGCCGCCGCCGCAAGGTGCGGAACCCCGAGATCCGGAACAAGGCGATGGCGCTGGAGACATGCTCGCTCTTGTCCAGGCCCTTCAGTTTCTCAAACTGCCCGAAGAAAGCCGGCCGCCCGAGCCAGGGACCGAACGTATCGTGACGCCGTTCCCCCTCCAGGTAGTCGATGCGTTTTTCCGCGAGCCGGAGATCCTCGTTCAAATGGCCGATTTCGCTGATCAGGTCGGCGACCACCTCCCGGACCGCCGGCTGCAAGGCTGCTTCGTCCAGGCCATGCAGTTCCGCAATGTCGCGCGGCACGCGCCGTTGGCGGCCCTGCTCCTGCCCTTGACCGCCGGTCCGTCGGTGGGCTTCCGCCGCGATTTCGGCAAAAGCATCATCGCGGTCGTGGATCGGGATCGTCGCGGTCGCGGGGTCGACAATGCGTGACGACCCGATCGGCTGATTGCGCCGCGTCGTCAGAAACTGATCGATATCCCAAAAGCCGTCCTTGTCGGACATTCGCAACTCCCTCCAAAGCATTATTCTAAAAGATCCCGCCCGCTTTCGAAACCGGCTGTGGAGCCAAGCCTTGCACCACCCCAAATGCCGCCTATACTCCCGCGCTTTCCGGAGCACCGAGGGAGCGCACAGCATGGCCGGATCGCCTCAAGTCGGCATCATCATGGGCAGCCAGTCCGACTGGCCGACCATGAAACATGCGGCGGATACGCTGGAGACGCTGGGAGTCCCCTTCGAAGCGAAGATCGTCTCCGCTCATCGGACACCGAAACGTATGATGGACTACGCGGAAGCCGCGCAGGACCGTGGGTTGAAAGTCATCATCGCGGGCGCCGGCGGGGCCGCGCACCTGCCGGGCATGACCGCCTCCATGACCGCTTTGCCGGTGTTCGGCGTGCCGATCGAAAGCAAGGCGCTGAGCGGGCTGGACAGCTTGCTGTCGATTGTACAAATGCCGGCCGGCATTCCCGTCGGCACCTTGGCCATCGGCCGCGCCGGGGCCGTCAACGCAGCCCTTCTCGCCGCGTCGGTCGTCGCGCTGGAGGACGAAGCCGTCCGCGCCACCCTGGCGGACTGGCGGGCGCGGCAGGCCGCCTCGGTCGCCGAAGAGCCCGTCGACCAGCCGGGTTAGGCCGACGATGGCCTCCTCCGAGACGCTCCCGCCGGGATCGACCATCGGCGTTCTGGGTGGCGGCCAGCTGGGCCGGATGACGGCGATGGCGGCAGCGGAGATGGGCTACAAATGCCTGATCCTGGAACCGCAGGAAGACTGCCCCGCCAGCCAGGTGGCCCAACATATCGCCGGCGCCTATGAAGACGAAGCCGTCCTGAAGCGTTTCGCGGATGCGGTCGACGTCGTCACCCTGGAGTTTGAAAATGTGCCGGTGGAAAGCCTGCGCTTCCTGGAGAGCCGCGTTCCCGTGCGTCCCGGCAGCCGGGCCCTTGAGATCGCGCAGGACCGGATCCTGGAGAAAGACTTCTTGAACCGCGCCGGGGTCGGCACCGCACCCTGGCGGGAAGTGATCGATCTGGCGGGTCTGAAGACGGCGGCGGCCGAGATCGGCCTTCCCGCAGTCTTGAAGACCGCCCGTTTCGGGTATGACGGCAAAGGTCAGGTGATGCTGCAGCCGGACAGCGATCTGGCCGAGGCCTGGGACGCGCTCGGCGGGGTGCGCTGCATCCTGGAGGGCTTCGTCGCCTTCGACTGCGAAGTCTCCGTCATCGCCGCACGCACCCCGTCGGGCAAAACCGGATGCTTCCCCGTGGTGCGGAACGAACACCGCCATCACATCCTCTATAAGACCCACGCCCCTGCCGGCATTGCCGCCACAACGGCGGAACAGGCGGAAGCGGTCGCGCTCAGCGCCATCGAGGCGATGGATCTAGTCGGCCTGTTGGCGGTGGAAATGTTCGCCTGCGCCGACGGGTCGGTCCTTGCCAACGAAGTCGCCCCTCGCCCCCACAATTCGGGCCATTGGTCGATTGAGGGCTGCGCCACCAGTCAGTTTCAGCAGCTGGTCCGCGCCGTCTGCGACCTGCCGCTGGGATCGACGGAGATCCTGCATCCATCCGAGATGACAAACCTGTTGGGCGACGACATCGATGCCTGGGCGGAGATTCTGGCCGAACCGAACGCCCACCTGCATCTCTACGGCAAGGCCGACGCGAAGCCGGGACGCAAGATGGGCCACGTGACCCGCTTGTTGCCGTAGAACCGAAGGGGCGCCGCCGCCCGGAATCCATGGCCAATCCCGCTGGAGCACCGCACCTCAACTCGGACCCATTGAGACGACGTATTCGTTCTTCCGACCAGGAAGGCCGGGCGCCACGGTGCCGAAGGCATCGGAAGCGCGACGGCTCCTGCCCGGAAGGTTTCCAAGAAGATATCGCTTGCGTCCGAATTGAGGCGCGATGCTCTAGCCCAACAGCGCAAGCATGTCCGCAGGCTCATAGCGCGCTTTCGGGACTGCGAGAATGTCGAAACCGTCGTCGCGCAACCCGCGACGGAAGCCGGAATGCCACATTTCGGTATGGCCGTTCCGGGCGTAGTAACCGTGCGCGTCAACCAAATCGTCCACGCGGATGAACCAATACCGCGCCCCGAAACGGTCCATGATCTCCGTGCGGTAGATGTGCGTGTTACCGCCGCCCATTTCGAAGACGAAGACGGGTTCCTGCCGCTCTATTGTGTTCAGGCCGCCCCGAATGACCTCCAGATCATGATCTTCGGCGTCGATCTTTATAAAACCCACATCCAGGCCATTCGCCTCCACCACCGTGTCGATCGTGGTGACCGGCACAGATAACGAGTCGATCGTTCCGCCGCGCGGGTAGATCGAACCCGCCTCCAGGCTTTGGTTCCGGTAGAAAGTCACCGACGAGACTTCGCTGCCCGCGGCCGCCTCGATTAGACAGATGTTCCGATATACCGCCGCCGCTTTCTTGAACTCTGTCTGGTTTTCCGGGAGCGGCTCGAAGGCATAGACGAAGCGACTCCGTTCCGCCAACAGCCGGGAGATTCGGCCGTGATGCGCGCCAATGTCCAGGGCCACTTTTTCCGGGTCGGCCAACTTGTCGACCATGCGGTACATGGACGCCTGTTTTCCGAGATCGGGGCGCAGCGCGGCAGGCACCCGCCAGGTTTCGAAAAAGACCGGCATCGTCTCGGATATGAAGTCCGAGGCCACATAGCGCGGCGCATCTTTCGCATGCGGCCAGTTAGTATCGACAAATGTAACCGCTTCCCGGGCGCTGGAACGCAAATCCTCCCAAGTGATGTAGGACGTCCAGCCGACGGATTCGCTCCTGTCATCCAGAAAACTCACGCGTTTCCCGCGCTCATACAGCAATCCCGCCAACATATGGGCGATATGGCCCTGCGACAGAAGCACGAAATTGTCGAACGAGAACAGCAGATCCGGCGTTGGCGCGCGGTAGAGACTCGGAAAACGGTCCCTCTCTGTGTTCAGGCCATCAGGCTCAGACCGTTGGACACTCGAGAAATCTTCCGGCGAGACAAGACGCATATATTAACACCTTAAAATACAATAATATTCAATTTTGGGTTCCTTTGATTGTAGATCTTTCTGTGCGTTTCAACAAATTGGATTTTGTTACGATTTAGCCGTTCACCGGTTCTTGGGTACCTACATCCCCCGCAGAGTCTACAACCGTGCTCGGCATTCAGAGCCAGCCGCGGCATAAGCGATCACAACACTGAAGGCGCCGACCGGAACAAAGCGGCCGATGCCAGGCCGCAACTTGGCGATAGTCGATGTCCGCAGCACGGCGGATTTTGACGCTGAAACGCAAGCACACTAGGCTCCCATCCGCATAGGGTACACGGAATGTAAAACGGTCAATCCTCAATGACGGACTTTCGTCCACTCGTCGTCGGCTCCTTGCCAGCCCAGGACATGCCCGACACAATTGCCAGGGCCTGCGAGTATTTTGTGGTTTTGGGGTGGCCGGGGTCCGTGCCACGCCGTTCCGACGTGATGCCGGAAGATATGGCCCGCTTTCTGCCTTATGTGAACATGGTCGAAGTGATCCGGGACGGCGCAGACATCATCGATTTCAGGTATCGGCTTGTCGGCACCGCACAGATCGAAAAGGCCAAGGCCACGGTCGCCGGGAAAACCGTCCTCGAAGCCTTCGAGGAGCCGGCCCGGTCGCAGATCTTCGCGAACATGCTGACCTGTGTGTTGGGACCGAACGTGGTGCGCTATAAGATCGCCTTGCCGCACAAGCACCGCGACCACATTTCGAGTGAGCGCTATTACTTCCCCTTGCGCGGTGACGGTGACAGCATCGACTTCATTCTGCAGACCCACGCCTATGAGTAAGGGTCGTTGCGCCCTTCGGCACTAGGCCACAGCCCACCACAGAAACCCGCCCAGGATCGCGCCGATGTTCAGCGCCGGCAGGACCATGGCGAAAAACAGCGCCACTGTGAAACGGCGTGCCTTGTGTGCCCAAAGGCCAAGCGCCACCCCCGCCATGCCGACCAGCGGATAGACCAGACAGGCGTTCAAGGTGAATGGCGGCATCGGGGCGACGCGGGTATTGATCACCAGCCCCAGCGACACGAACAGCGCGGTCAGCGGGCACAGGCTGATCGCCGACAGGATGATGGCATTGCGCGCCAAAATGCTCTCGGTCTCGCCGGCCAGATAGTCTTCGCGCTCCGGCCGCAGCACGTTGGCCATGTTGCGCGGAAGGTTGCGCAGGAAATCGCCCCAGCCGTCGGCCATGCCACTTCCCCCGGGTCAGGCCGCCGGTCAGCTCCGCAGCCCGTATTCCTTGAACGCCTTGGCGCGCCGGAACGGGAAGCTCAGCACCGTCGACAATTGCCCGGTCAGTTTCGGGATCCGCAGCACGTTTTCGATCCGCCGGTCCAGAAAAGCCCAGGTATCGGCAAACCCGTCCGACTTGTCGTTCAGCCAGAACAGCACGGTCGAGGAATAGACCCCCGCCAGCAGCCCCCGCTTGGAATAGAAATTCCAATCGGTCGCGGTGTCGCCGGCGGCATACCACATTTCATCCACCGTCCGGTACAACGCCTGCGCCGCCATCGGGGCGTTCTGGGGCAGCGCCAGGAAGGCAAGCGCCTTGCGGATCGCCTCCCGGTGGCGGGCATTCTGTTCCAGGCGGGTCCGCACGCCGGCGGCGATCCGCTCGCGGATCTTCATCGACGCCAGATCCATTTCCGCCAGGGCTTCGGCCATGCGCCGGTCCGCCTGGCGCAGGTGCCAGGCGATCATGTCGCGCTGACCGCCCGGAAAGGCACGCATTGCCGCGGCGGCGTCGAGGCCGACATCCTCCGCGCCCCGGATCGCGGCCTCCCGCGTCCAGCCGTCGAAGGGAACATGGTCCATCGCCGCGTCGAGTATCGCGTCCCGCAACGCGCCCGGATCGTTCATCAGCGCGGCCTTGCCGTCAGGCGACGTTTTGTTCATCGGTTTTCTCCAGCAACAGTCTGGCCTTTTCAGGGATGCCGTTGCGCATTTCCTCCTGGAACAGCAACAGCGACAGGTCGTCCATCCGCTGCGGATAGAGAAACCCGTCCAAATGATCGATTTCATGCTGCAGCACGCGCGCATGGAAACCGGCGACGGTCTTGTCGATGACGTCGCCCTCCGGGCTGATGGCCCGCAGGCGGACGCGCTTGTAGCGCGGCACCAAGCCGGTGAGGCCGGGCACCGACAGGCACCCTTCCCAATCGTAATCGCGTTCGCCGCCGATCGGGGTCAGCACAGGATTGACCAAAGCGGTTAGAGGCACCGCCTCCTCGCCGTCCTGCAGGCGTGTTTCGGAAACGAAGTAAACGACCACCCGGGCCGGAACGTGGACCTGCGGCGCCGCCAGGCCCGTGCCCCGAGCGTCCTGCATGGTCTCCACCATATCCGCCACGAGCTGACGCACCGCGGGTTCCGTCGGATCGGCGACCGGATCCGCCGGGCGCCGTAGCACCGGATGTCCCATACGGGCGATTTTTAGAATAGCCATGCAGATGTTATGGGGCGTGCGGCGACCGCGGTAAAGGGCAAGGGCGCGGATTATGTGTCGCGGGGCTTCGGGACCGGGGTTCCGGCCCTTTTCAAGGCAATATCCCTGTGCTATAGGCTGCGCGCCGCGAAGGTCGTCTTTGCGGCGCCGTCTTACAATGGGACGGGCATAAAACTCTTCTACCCTTGAAAGGTGGTGAAAGCAGTGCAGGTTACCGTACGCGACAACAACGTTGACCAGGCACTTCGTGCGCTGAAAAAGAAGATGCAACGTGAAGGCATCTTCCGCGAAATGAAGCTGCGGCGTCATTTCGAAAAGCCGTCCGAAAAGCGCGCGCGTGAGCGGGCCGAGGCCGTACGCCGGCATCGCAAGCTTCTGCGTAAGCGGCTTGAGCGGGAAGGCTTCTAGAAGCTTTAGCGCATAGACCGTATCGGCTTCCGCCGAAACGGGCCAAGCAGGCGTCCTCGGACAGGTTTCGAGGGCGTTTTTGCTTTTTGGACCAAGGCTTTCTTCCCGTCGGGAAGGCGGCACCCTAGAATGGACGCGATTGGTCCTCTTCTTTCTCGCTCCACGGCAATAGGGTCCAGGCCATGAGTACGAAATCGACCAAAGAACCGTGGTCCGTCAGCGCACCGGACTTCGGAAAAAGCCTTTCCGGCATGGGCATCAATCTTCTGGTGAAGGAGGTTGAGCCGTCGCTCGCCTTCGCGACGGATGTGCTCGGGGCCGAGATCGCCTATTGGAACGAGGATTTCGCCGTTCTGAAGCTGGGCGACGTCAGCTGGATGCTGCATGCGGACCACACCTATTCCGACAACCCCTATCTGGGCGTCGTGCAGGACCTGGAGGTACGCGGCATGGGTGTGGAACTGCAACTGTACAATCAGGACCCGGACGCCGCCGAAGCCCGCGCGCGGGCTAAGGACTACATCGTCTTTGCCGGCTGCTTGAACAAGCCGCATGGGCTGCGCGAATGCTACCTTCTGGATCCGTCGGGCTATTGCTGGGTGATCAGCCGCCCGCTCCGCGACGGTGAAGAGTAACACCGGATCCCATCAGTTTTTTCTGTTTGACCAAAACGCCCCGGGATAGCGTGCCGGCAGGGGCCGGCATTGGCCCGTGTATCAGGGGGATTAAATGAAAAACGCTCAATTCGATTTCGCCGGGCAGGCCCGAAGATATGCCGAGGCTTGGACCTCGGGCAATGCCGACGCCGTCGCCTCCTTTTATGCCGAAGACGGCAGCATTCAGATCAACCGCGGCGACGTTCTGAAAGGGCGCGCCGCCATCGCCGACATGGCGGCCGGCTTCTATGCCGAGTTTCCCGACCTGGTCGTACACTGCGATCTGCCGCGAATTGCGGGAGACCACGCCATCTTCATCTGGACCCTTGAAGGCCATCATGCCGAGACCGGCAATTACGTGAAGGTCAGCGGTTGGGAAGAGTGGGAGTTGAACGCCGAGGGCGAGGTGCAAGCGTCACTTGGCTGGTTCGACAGTGAGGACTACGACCGGCAAGTCGCCGGCCGCGGTTAAGCCTCCCGCCAAGCTCTGCCCTGCCCTGCCCTGCCCTGCCGCAACACCGATTGGATTCGCTCGATGCATCCCAACAAGATCTTTCACGTCAAATCCGAACAGGAAAACCTCCACTTCGCGGGCGAACGCGGGTTCGGCACCCTGGCGGTCAACGCGGACGGCGGTCCCTTGATCGCCCATATTCCCTTTGTCCTGACGGACGGGGGCAAGACACTGCTGGCTCACATCATGCGGGTCAATCCGATCAACCGGCTGCTCGACACACCCGTCGACGCCGTCCTCGCCGTTACCGGCGCCGACGCCTATGTCTCGCCGGACTGGTACGGTGTGGAAGATCAGGTCCCCACCTGGAATTATGTCGCGGTGCATGTGCGCGGCAGTCTGCGGCGCCTTGAGCAGGAGGAGCTTCCCCACGTGCTGGATGCGCTGTCGGCGGAAATGGAAGGCCGCCTTGCGCCGAAGAAACCGTGGACGTCGGACAAGATGGACCCGGCGGTCTACACGGCCATGCAGCGCGGCATCGTTCCCATCGCCATGGAAATCGCCAACACCGACGGCACCTGGAAACTGTCGCAAAACAAGCCGGACGCCGTCCGCACCGCTGCGGCGCAAGGCGTCTGCGAGGCCAAGCTCGGCAGCGAGACCGAGACGATCGCCCGCCTGATGCGGCAGGGCGGCGGATAGGGCATAGGCCCCGAAGCTTCTACCAAGCGGGGATCGTGGACCGGCGGCAGGACTTCAGCCGCCGGCCGGGCCCGCTCCAGGATCCTACGGTCGCGGCCGGGCCGTGAGAACGGCGCCGGCACATTTGGGACGATGGCCAGTCCGGCTACGCCGTCCTGACCTTCCTCAGGAACTCTCCTACTTCTTCCTTCAAGAGTTCCGATTGCTCCGTCAGGTGATTTGTGGATTCGAGCACGTGTTTGGCCGCATCCTCCGTTTCCGTCGTCGCATCGATCACGGAAGCAATCTCTTTCGACACCCGCTGCGATCCGCTCTGCGTCACGTTCACGGAGCGCGCGATTTCTCCGGTTGCCGTGCTTTGCTCTTCCATGGCGGCGGCGATCGAGGTCGAAATCTCATTCATCGTCCCGATGACATTCTGAATGGAAGTGATCGCGTTCACCGCTTCCTTGCTCTCGTTCTGGATGGAGGAGATCTGTTCAGAAATACTGTGGGTCGCCTTTGCGGTTTCGGTCGCCAAGCTTTTGACCTCGGAAGCCACGATGGCAAAACCTTTACCGGCATCCCCCGCCCGAGCGGCCTCGATTGTGGCGTTCAGCGCCAACAGGTTCGTCTGTTCGGCGATGTCGTTGATCAACCCCACGACATTATTGATGGCGTTGGCGGCCTGATCCAATCCGGCCACGATTTCGCTGGACCGGTTGGCCTCTTCCACCGCTTGGTTGGAAATGCGGTTCGAATGGTCGATCTGCGATGCGATTTCCGCGATCGAAGCGGTCAGATCCTCGGTCAGTGACGCGACGTTCTGAACGTTCTCGGATGCGGTGTCGGACGTCGTGCTTACCTCCTTCGCCGAATGCAGCGTCTGCGTGGCAGCGGTCGCGACACGACCGGAGGTATCCTGCATCGATCGGGACGCCTGGGACACGGTGTCGACGATCCCGAGGACCGTCGCCTCGAAGGAACCGGCCAGCGCCTCCATGGCCTCTTTCTTTTGCTGTTCGGCTTTTTCTTCCGCCGCTGCCTGCTCGTCCTGCAGGTTCTGGACCTTGACGGCATTTTCCTTGAAGATCTGAACGGCGGTCGCCATGTCGCCGATCTCGTCATTGCGGCCGAGGCCCGGGACTTCTGTCTCAAGATCGCCGTCCGACAGTGCATTCATGGACGTGGACATCTTGGTCAACTGGCTGGTGACCGTTCTCGCCGTCACGATCATCAGGGAAATGGCGACGACCAGGGCAATAACGATACCGGCCCCAACGAAGGCAATCGCTTGGGCGACGACCTCGGCGGCCTTTTCGTCGGCGCTGTCGTTCAACGCATCCGCCTTGCCGGTGACGACGTCGAGAACATCGGCGATTTCATCCGCGTTCGTTTCCAGGGCCTCGGTCAGATCGTCGGCCAACTTCTCGGCCCGCAGCATGTCCCGGTGCGTATCGAAAAGCTGTTCTTCCTGCTGTGCCGTAAGCACCCAGCGGCTGAACGTTTCGGACAGTCTGGCCGCATCGTCCTGGTCTTCCTGGGTTTCCGCAAGCCGGGTAAGAACGTCGATGAAGGCACCGGCGCCGCCGGCCAGGTTTTCGAACTCCTGCTGAACCTGCGGCAGGTCCGCAGGGTTTTCGATCGCCATGTACTCGCCGGCCGTGTCCTGCATCTCCATGACGAGCCGTTGCAACTTCAACGCCGCTTCGACCACGGGGTAGTCTTCTTCGAACAGGCTGCCAAGAAGGTCGTTCAATTGTTCCGGGGTCGCCTTGCCCGATTGGACAAGCGCGTCGCCCTCGTCTTCGACCGCCTGCATTTCGGCTTCATTCTCGTTGGCGAATTCATCGAGCATGGTGATCAGTTCGCCGCCGATCTGGTCGAAACCATCCAAAAGACTGTCAGCCGTTATCTCTTCCTGCAATTCATCCGTATGCGCCCGGACCATGTTTTCGGTATTTTCCAGGTACTTCGCATGAACGCTCTTGATGTTCTGCAACTCGTCCAGCAGGGACTCGTCGGTCACCAGGCCGTCTAACTCCTCGTACGAAACATCAAAGGCCTCGCTGAACTCCAGAAACTCCTGGTACAGGTTCTCGATATCGGTGAGTTCCTCGTCCGCGATGATCTCCTCGGCCACCTTGGTCGCTTCCCATATATTGGCAACCAGATCATCGGCGGTTTCCACCGTCGGCGCTGAGACATCGGTAATGCCGTTGAGGCTGGTCTCAATAGACTTAATGAAAACAATGCCGACCAGTCCGACTGCGGCGACCAACAGTGTAAGCACGATGAAGCCCGCAAATAGCTTGCTGGCAATCGAAACACGTATTCCGGAAGCGGAACTCATGGCTGTGACTCCGTCTTAGGGTAGGTGAAATGCAATCCCCAACAGCGGTAGTGTTAGAGAAATCTATTAAAATCGTCTTAACCTAATATTCTAATTTTCAATTTTCATGAAATATTTCAAGTCGTTACACGCATTCAGAGATAAGAAACCAGACTATCTACTTTTTGCGGTAATCGGAGCGCTTCAACCGACCCCGATCTAAGCTGCGGATAGAAAACGCGGTTTCCGGCCCCAACCCGCAGCCTGACGGGCCAACGGGAGCGATCTCTCACGGATTGAATTAGCGCCGCAATGGTCCGGACGAACCCGGGAGTCGATCACAAGACTTATTCCCAGTAAGACGCAAAAACATAACAGGCAATCACATTGGGGCGACTGCTTCATTAATTCCTTGTCAATAATATGGATACTATCGTACGCGCCGAGTGCTCTTGCGAAAATGGAGGAAAACCGTGTCCGCAATACTAAACGCAAAGATCAGCACACGGGTGATTTTGGGTTACGGCGCCGTATTGGCGCTCATGGCGTTGTTGTCGGTGATCGGCGTATTCGAGGTCAACAAGATCGACTACAGCCTTACCCAGATCAACGACGTCAACGGCCAGAAGCAACGCTACGCCATCAACTTCCGAGGCAGCGTGCATGACCGCGCGATTTCCTTACGCGACGTCGTCCTTCTGGAGGACAAAGCCGGCATGGACCAGGCGGTGGAGGAAATCCGGACACTGGAAGCCTTCTATGCGGAGGCGGCCCAAAGCATGGATGCCCTGTTTGCCGGGGATGCGCCCGTCACGGACGAAGAACGCCGCATTCTTCAGTCGATCAAGGATATCGAAGCGCAAACAATGCCGCTGATCCGTTCCGTCATTGAGGATCGGGACGCAGGCCGGCTTGACAAGGCCAATGCCACCCTGATCGACGAAGCGCGGCCGGCCTTCGTGACCTGGCTGGCCCGGATCAATCAGTTTATCGATCTTCAGGAAGCGAACAATAAGGCGATCACCGCGGAAACGCGCGCGGTCAGCGAGTCCTTCAAGTACCTGATCTTCGGACTGACGGCTGTCTGTATGGTGGTCGCGGTGATCTTCGCGGTCTGGACGATCGGATCGATCAAACCGCTGACGCGCCTGAAGGAGGTCATGCTGACCTTGGCCAAAGGCGATTTGACCGTCACCGTGCCTGAAGCGAAACGTCAGGACGAAGTCGGCGAAATTACGGAAGCCGTGCACGTCTTTAAACAAAACGCCGTCGAGGCAGACACCTTGCGGCGGGACAGCGCCGCCGCCGAGGAACGGGCAAAGGATGAGCGCCGGCGCGAAATGGCGGCCCTGGCGGAGAATTTCGAGCAGGAAGTCAAAGGCGTCGTCGATGCGCTGACCGCCTCTTCGGCCGAAGTGCGCAATGCCGCGGAAGGACTGAGCGGCACCGCAGAAGTGACCAATCAAAAGGCGGCCGATGTCGCACGGTCTTCGGAACAAGCGTCTGACAGCGTCGGCAATGTCTCCACCGCCGCCAGCGAGGTCGAGAAATCGATTGCGGCCCTCAACAGCCAAATCAGCGAGAGCGCGGCACGGGCGCGGGACGCCGCCACGCAGGCGGAGGACACCAACCGGATTATCGACGGCTTGAGCAGCAAGGCGGACCGGATCGGCGAGGTTCTGCAGCTCATCGTCGACATCGCGGAACAGACCAACCTGCTGGCCTTGAACGCGACGATCGAGGCCGCCCGCGCGGGCGAGGCCGGCAAGGGGTTCGCCGTTGTCGCAAACGAGGTGAAGTCTCTGGCGACACAGACCACGAAGGCGACCGGCGATATCTCGTCGCGCATTCAGGAAATCCAAACCGCAACCAACGACGCGGTCGGGGCCAACAAGCTGATCACCTCGACCATCGGCGCGGTCAATCAGATTTCCAGCAACATGGGAGAGGCCGTCGAACAACAAAACGCCGCCACCGCGGAAATCGTGCAGAGCGTCCGTCTGGCGAGCGACGGCACCAGCGTCGTCACCAAAGCAATCGCCAATGTGCAGGACGCCGCCGGCGAAACCGGTTCGGCGTCCGAGCATCTGCTGTCATCGGCGGGCGATCTGTCCCATCAGTCCGATCAGTTGAAGGCCCAGGTGGAGAAGTTCCTCTCCTCGGTCCGCAATGCCGCATAGAACCTAGCCGAGTATCGGAACAAGGAGACGGCCGCTTTCAGGAGCGGCCGTTTTGCTTTCCGTTGCCCAATGGTCAGGCGAGCGGCACGCCTTCGATCGTGATGCGGTGCATCAGCCGGCGGTGGCCGTGATAGTCGTTCAGCGCCTTGTGCCAGGTCGCCCGGTTATCCCAGATGGCGAGGGTGCCGTCTTCCCAGCGCAGGCGGCAGGTGAATTCCGGTTTCTTGCAATGAGCATAGAGAAAGCTCAGCAAGGCGTCCGACTCCTCCATGCTCCAACCGTCGATATGGGTGGTGAAGACCGGATTGACGTAGAGGCCGCGGCGGCCCGACAGCGGGTGAGTGATGACGACCGGATGGCAGGCATCCTGCGTCGCGGCGTCGGAACGTTGCAGCCGTCCGGTGCGGTACTTTTCGCTGTCTTCCGTCTCGGTCCCGAAGGCGTGACGGGAGGAATGCCAGGCCTTCAGCCCATCCAGCATCTCCCGAAACCCGGGAGACAGCGCCCTGTAGGCCGCATGCATGGAGGCGAACAACGTATCCCCGCCGACCGGCGGCAGATCGACCGCCTTCAGCAGCGAGCCCATGGCGGGTACCGTGTCGTAGGAATGGTCGGTGTGCCATTCCTCGCCCACGGCGTCGGTATGATCGGGTTCTTTCAAAACCGTGGCGATCCGGGGATGACTGTCCAACGGTTTGAAGAAGCGGTTGACGTTGATCTCACCCCACCGTTCGGCGAACGCGATATGTTCGTCCGGCGTCAGGCCGGCATTGCGGATGGCGATGACGCCGTGATCGGCGAAGGCCTGCCTGACAAGATCGAAGTCCGCATCGCTGGTAAGGTCCGCGCCCAGGATCTCGGCACCCAGATTTGGGGACAAGGGTCGAACGTCGATGGTCATGATGCACCCGCTCTAATCTTCAGGGGAGACAGGATACCCTCCCGGGAAGAGAGCGCAACAACCGCGGGACCATCGCCCTTCCGCCGTCAACGCCCGTGGTCGGCCCCCACATTGATGGCGCCTCCCGCGCCTCGGTCCCCGCCTTCTTGGGACGGGCGGGAGAGCGAAATGAACAGATCCTCCCCGTCCGGCACGTTCCGAGCAACCAGATCCGAGAGCCTGCTTGTCTGCCGGATCGTCTTCATGCCGTAGGGTGTGAACGTATCCCGGTTGAAAACGTTCTTGGAAAGCAGCGGGTTCGTAAGCGCCTGGGTGAAAGCGTCATGCGCCACCATGGTCGTCATCAGTTCGCCGAACAGCGCACCGCCGTCCGGATCCTCGGCGAACAGACCGATGAAGAATTCCACATTGTCGATATCGCCATAGAGCTGCAGCAGACGGTCCGCCAGGACCGGATCGCCGGTCAGTTCGTCGAAGTCGTCCAGGGGATCGAGGCCGAACCGGACCCGGTATTCATTGAAACCGCGCAGCCGGAAATCGCGCCCCATCTTAATGGCGTGGTACTCTGCCTCCAGCAAGAAGGTGGGCGTGTTCTGCAGCGAGATCCGCCCGGCGGACTGGCGCGACCCGCTTTCGAGGACGGTGCCGAGCCCATGGTCGGTGAGGATCTTGTTGTTGAAACGGAAGTCGCGCTGTCCATAGTCGGTACCGTCGATCCGCATATTGTCGGTGACCAACCCGTGCCAACGGTAGAGAAGATCGAATTCAAGCGCGATCCAGTTGGTCCGGTACCAGGGTTCATCTTCCGGAAAACCCGGATCGACCCGAAATATGTCCGCACCGATCGGCGAGATATGGTTGATATAGTCTTCGATCACGATCTTCAGCAGCAGAACGATGTTGATGTTCCGCGCGGTCTGAAACAGGCGCTCGTCGTCCCACGACGGATTGCGGGCCTTTAGTTCTCCGGCCAGACGGTTGTGCTCGCGCAGGAACAGCGTGCTCATGGCGGTATAGCCGACATTGGAATTGCCGCGCTCCAGCCCGCTGGCGAAGTAGAACTCCTTGCGCGCGTCCGGCAGATTGCGGGAAGCGAAGATGGCTTTCAGGACGGAATTGCCGTCTTCGTCTTCCCGCGCGTAGGGAAGACTTCTGTAGTGTTCCTTCACCTCCCCATCCGCGCCGAAAAGCGTGTCAGGGTACTCCGCGCCGCCGACCGTGGAAGACCGCAACCGGCCCCCCTCTAGGGATCGCAAGGTCCGCGTTGTTGCCTCCGTCAGGCCGTAGATCTGACACAGGTCGATTTCATGGTTGGAGGTGTTTTTGCGCCGGTCGCTGATATCGACGCGCAGAAAACTGTCGGTGAACCATTGCGCGAAAAAGGGAAACAGCAGGGTCGACCGCGGGCACTCCCGGAACGCCGTGCGGCGGAACAGATCGGTAACCTGGCCGACCTGATCGGGCGACCGATAGGGTGCATCCTCGGGAAGGCTGGCGGAGTAGCTTTCCGGTGCGGCGCGCAGATGGCGGCCGGAGAAATGCCGGTCGGTCAGCGACGCCCAGGAGGTATAGTCGCATATCTTCCCCTTTTCATCGGACCACAGGCTGAAAGGCCTTGGACGCGGCGGCGTCGCCTCCGCAAAGGAGTTGATCGCCAGCTTGCTGACGGTCTTCGGGGCAATGCCGCTGGCCAGCCGCGCTGCCAACTCTCGCAAATCGTCGAACATTCCTTGTCCCTCCCATAAGCGGGTCCGCATGCACTGCAGACGCGTGGAGGGACGATGCTACACGAGCTTTCGTGACCGCCCGATGTCGGAATGAGTCAATTTTAGAGGCTTGCCGAGAACCGGGGACGAAAGGCGAACCGCCCCGCATCCGGCGAACGGACACGCATGTTCGGTCCGGAGGGTCTAAAGATCCCGGATGGTCTCTTCCATCAGCCAGTCGACGACGCCGTCCAACGCCTCTTTTTCGCTGGCCCCGCCGGCCAGGGCCTCCTTATAGAGGCGCCGCTGGGTGTGGGCGCTGGTGCCGCGCTTCAAGATGGTGCGGGCATGTTCCGCTTCCTCGACGCAGTCCAGCATTTCCTGATCCTGGCGGGTCAGATCCAGGATCTCGTCCAGCAGGCCTTCATAAGGCGCCATCTTGCCCGCGCCGAAATCGATCAGCCCGGCATCGAAGCCGTGCCGCTGGGCGCGCCAGCGGTTTTCGTTGATCAGCATGTTATTGTAGGTGCGCCAGCGCTGGTTCGTCCGCCGCAACCGCATCAGCATGGAGAGCAGCGAGGCGTAGAGCGCGGCGATGGTGATGCCGTCATCCATATAGGTGCAGATGTCGGCGACGCGCATTTCCAGCGTCGGGAAACGGCAATGGGGCCGGATGTCCCACCAGATCTTGGAGGCATCCTCGACCAGGCCGACATTCACCATCGTATCGATATGCCGGTTGTATTGGCTCCAGCTGTCGAACCGTTCCGGCAGGCCGGTGCGCGGCAGTTCGTCGAAGATCGAAAGCCGGTAACAATGCAGCCCGGTATCCCGCCCGGCCCAGAAGGGGGACGAGGTAGAGAGCGCCAGCAAGTGCGGCAGGAAGTAGGAGATCTGCCCCAACAGATCGACCCGCAGATCGTCGTCGTCGATGCCGACATGCACATGCATGCCGCAGATCACCAGCCGGTGGGCCACATCCTGCATGTCGTTGGAAAGCGCGTTGTAGCGCTCCTTGTCCGTGTGGCGCAGTTCCCGCCAATTGGCGATCGGATGGGTGGAGGATGCGATCATCGCGAGCCCTTGGTCCTGAGCCGCCGAGGAAACCGCCTTGCGCAGCGAGGCGAGCTTTGCGCGCACATCCTTGATGGAATGGGCGACGGAGGTGCCGACCTCCACCTGGGCGCGCAGGAATTCTGGCGTGGCGAAACCGACATCGTCGCCGACCGCCTTGATCACTGCGTCGATCACCGCCTGGCTGCGCTCTGCATCTCCCGCCGGCTGCCGCGTTTCCGGATCGACAAGAAGATACTCCTCCTCGATCCCCACCGTGAATGAATTGTCGTAGGTACGCATGACAGAACGATGAACGCGGTTGCGGCGGGCGTCAATGGGGTGGGAAACCAAACTGAGGGCAGCACGAAGCCGCCCTCAGTTGCTATGCGACAGCTGTGACCCCAACCATCAGCACCGCCGCCCAGGAGACGAGGTAGACCGGCGTGCGGAGATACGGGACGCCGAGCGTGTAGACCAGCGCATGGCCGACCCGGGCGAGAAAGAAGATCTGGGCCCAGAAACCGATCGTGTCTCCCGCCGTCTCCCCCGCCAACAGGCCCGCGCCAAGCACCACGGCGGCGAAGGCGGGGAGCGTTTCCACCATGTTGAGGTGGGCGCGCTTGGCCCGTTGGGCCCATAGCGGCGGGGTGGGTTCGGTTGCCGGGAAGCCTTCCGGATAGTTGTTCAGGAAGGCGGGCAGCCCCCAGACGAAAACCCGCGCCAGGATGTAGGGTGTCCAAAGCAGCACGGCCAGCATGCCGCTGAGAACCAGATAGAGATATGCCTGTTCCACGATCACCCTCCGGTCTATGCGGCGAAGCCGTTGTAGATCGCTTCCAGCTTGTTGCCGAACGGATCGCGGATGAAGGCGGTGTAGACGTCGGCTTTCGGATAACCCGGGCGCGGACCGGGCTGGCCGGCGTCGGCGCCGCCCCGTTGCAGGGCCGCCTTGTGGAAATTGTCGACGGCATCGGGACCCGCCGCGGTGAAACAGATATGCGTACCGTTCCCGGCGCCCGACGCCTCGCCGTCTTCCGGCTTCATCACCAGAAACTGGACTTGGCCATTGCCATAGGCGGCGAAACCTTCGGTCGCGGCAAGCCGGCTAACGCCCAGCGCCGCCATCACGCCATCGTAGAAAGTGGTGGCTTGGCCGATATCCGGTACGCCCACGCTGAGATGATCGATAATGTTCATGACTTCATTCTTTCCAAGAAATGGGGTGGGCGCGGGAAACCGACCCCGCGCCCCGCCCGCAAAGTTGATTACAGATCGCCAGCCGCGACGCTGCGGATCTTCGGCCAATTTTCTTCGGCCTTGGCGATGGTGCCCGCTATGTCCTTCTGGAACAGGATGAAGATCTCCTCGTTCAGGAAGACGTAGAGTTTGCCGTCGACGAGCGCCGCGAATTCCGGATCGCCGTCGAACTTCTTGCCGACCGAAACGCCGTAGGTGCAGAAGCCCCCGTTTTGCGGCAGGTACGCCGCCGGGTTGGCTTCGAAGGCGGCCTTGGATTCGGCCGAGTCGAAATAGTAGGCGACGCCGTCATGGACTGCCGTGTAGCGGGCCGTGCCGTCCAGTCGGTTGCCCAGTTCGATAAAGGCGACGGGGTCGACCCCATGCAGGCCCAACGGCGCGCCCGCGGCGGTCAGACCGGAAGAGGTGTTGTATTCGTCCGCGGCGAAGGCGGCGGGGCTGGCGGTCGCGATCAGTCCGGCGACGGCGAGCGCGGCGAGAGGCAGTTTACGGATCATGGTTCATCCTTTCGGTTCTTACTGTGTGAAACCGCGATCAAGAGACCCCTCCGTTTCGCGGCAGGATGGACCGACACGGCCCGTCCTTGTGATGAACCGCTAGATGACGCCGATTGGACTTTTGGACAATATGATCAGATGAATTGTGGACTGAGCGCTAAACAGTCCGGACGATCTGCATCGAATTGTGGGTAGATTGGCGGTCTTACTGCAGGCCGCGGCGATAGTCCGAGGGCGATAGGCCGAACTTTCCGGAAAAGGCCCGGCTGAAAGCGGCGGAGGAGAGGTAACCGGTTTCCGACGCGACCCGCTGGACGGATTTCTGCGTGCCGTCCAACAGCGACAACGCCTTTTGCAGCCGCCAATCCGCCAGATACCCAACCGGCGCCAGGCCGACCAGATCCTTGAATTTGTCCGCGAAGGCGCTGCGCGACATGCCAACCTCGGCGGCCAGACTGGCGACCGACCACGGTTTTTCGGGGGCCGCATGGATCAATTTCAGCGACTTGCCGATCTGCGGATCGCGCAAGCCGGACAGTACGGACGCGAGCGCCGCGTCCTGGGCGACGCCGGCGCGGATCACTTCGGCGAACACCACCTCGGACAGTTTCTTGACCGCCGTCTCGGCCCCCAACGCATCCGAGAAGACCCGCCGCGCCATCAGCCGCAGCAGTTCGTCCAGCCAGGGTTCGCCAAGCCGCATGGCGTTGGTGATGAGGATGTGATCGGGCAGCGCGCTGAGCACCGGATGCCCCGCCAGGGCGCGGAAGTTGAAATGCCCGCAGACCATCTGGGTCGAGGCATCCTTGTCCATCGGCCCGACCGCGAGCACACCTTCACCATCATAGCCGGCCACGCTCAACACCGTCTCCAGTGGCGGCGCGGGCCGTCCCGGCCTGTCGGAAAGAATGTGGGAACGGCCGCCCGGTATCATCACCATGTCGCCCGGCCCCAGCCTGACACTGGGCCCGTCCACAATCTCGACATGGCAGACGCCCTGCATGACCAGGTGAAAACGCGCCGCGGGCGCCAGATCCGGCACGGTCACCGCCCAATCCCCGGAAAAGTCCGTCCGGAAGTAGAGCGCGCCCTTAAGGTCCAGCGTCTCCAGAATGTCATCGAGTATGTCCATGGCCGCAGTTTCCGTATTTCCCGCACACCGTCCGGAAAATATGGATCATCTGCAAAGAGTCGAGACACTGTCCCGTGATCGGGGAAGACCGCTAGCTTCTGTGCAAAGTGAATTGGGCGGGGTCGGCCAACACCGTCTGCAGGGCGCGGCCCAGGATCTCCGCATAGCCGACCTGCCCGGCTTCGTCGCCGATCAGATCCTGCCTTACCTCAAAGAGGACATTCGGGATACCCATGGGCAGCGCGTGGCGTTCGATGGTGTAGCCGTAGGCGTCCTTGCCCGAATAGGGCTTGTTGTCGCCGATGGAAAGATCGGGGTTCTGTTCGCGCAGCGCGTCGATCACCGCGCGGGCCAGCCGCTCGTCCCGATTGTAGAGCACACCGATGTGCCAGGGCCTTTTGGCGCCCCGCATCTCGTCCGTGCAGGAATGAACCGAAATCACCACGGGCGCTTCCAACTGGCTGTCGTGGGCCGCCGTTTTGCGTGCGGACATCACGTGTTCCACCGCCTCGTGATACGGCAGGAACAGTTCCTCGACGCGGAGATGCCGGTCCTCGTCCGAGAGGTTCCGATTGCCGGGCACGATATGACCGTCGCTGATCTCCCGCACACTGGTGAAATCGTCGACCGGGCGGTTGATATCGATCACCAACCGGGAGTAGCCGCTGATCACCGCCGGCATGTCCAGCATTTCCGCCAAGCGGTCGGCGATTCCCTGCGCCCCGATATCGTAGGCGATGTGATAGTTCAGACAGTCCGGCGTCAGGCCCAGATCGCCCAGACGGCGCGGAATCGCGTTGGAGGCATGGTCACAGACGATCAGTCCCGCCGCCCTTCCCTGGGCGTGGGCGATCCGGTAAGCGGGTGGATCCGTAGGCTCAAGCAGACTTCCGGCTCCCGCAACGACAGCTTCGGCGCGCATCAGTATGACCGTGTCGTGAAGGTTGTCCGACTATGGCGGACCGGGGTTCGCCTTTTCTAGACCACCGTAGTAAATATTCTCTTTACGCGCGAAAGCAACCGGAAAGGAAACCAAGGCCGCGATGGCGAAACCGCTGAACGAGAACGAGCGCGACAAGCTGCGCAAGGTGATCAGCGTGATGCGATCGGCCACGATCGAGGGCGAGCGCGCCGCCGCCCAGGTCGCCGCCGAACGGATCGCAGCCGCCAACGGCCTGACCCTTGAAGAAGCGGAGTTGGAAGCCTTCCCGGAGGAAGACGACGGCCACCTCAGCACCGACGAGCGCACCGCCCAGCGGCGCGAAGCCGAACGCTGGGCCGCCAATATGGTCCGGATGACCGAGGCCTACGAATCCTCGGAACGCTACCGGGTGATGATGGCGCGGGAGGAAGCCCGCCGCCGCGGCTTGCGCGACGAGGACGAGAATGCCCGCCCGCGCGCCAAAATCGGGCCGAGTAGCCAACGCACCTACATCCCGGGCAAGGCGGATGAGTTCCGGCTGATCGCCAGCCTCCTGCGGGACGGTGTCGGGCTTGCCCGTACAGCGGAAATTCTCGGCATCAGCACGATCGCGGTCGCCCGTGTCTGGCTGTTGACGCGCGGCAACCGGAAAGCCGCCTGACCGCCTGTGCGCCGCCGCGTAACGGGCCGCAATCTCCCGATCAATGCCCCTATTCAGGCTCTTGGCATTCGCTGAACTGGTGATACCATCAGACCAATAACAAGAGCCTGTCCGGGTGGGACACATGCCGCCGCAAAAACTGAAACCGATCAGCCACGAGAACCTGGGCGACCGGGTGGCTGCCGAGGTCCTGCGTCTGATCGCCGCCGGCGAAGTGCCGCCGGGCGAACGCCTGCCGTCCGAACGGCGGTTGGCCGAGATGCTGGAGGTGAGCCGGGTCTCGGTCCGCGCCGGGTTACAGAAACTCAAGGCACAGGGCCTGCTGAGCGCGGTGCGCGGCGGCGGTACGCGGGTGGCCGAGCCGATCTCGACCGGCGATCCGGCGTTGGCGGCCCTGGCGCAGATCGACCGCGGAAGCCTGACGGATCTGTTGGAAATCCGCACCCTGCTGGAAGGCTGGGCGGTGCGGCGCGCGGCGGCCAGCGCTTCGGACGAGGATATCGCCTTAATCCGCGAGCAATTCGCCCGCATGGAAGACCCGTCGGAAGACAAGGCTCAGGCGGATGTCGACTTTCACATGGCCATCGCAAAAGCGTCCCAAAGCACGGTTTACCGCCACCTGCTGGGCGTGATCCGCTCTACCCTGATGGAAATGCTGCACTATCACCGTTTCGAGCTTTTCGGACAGCCGGAGGACGACGCCACGGTAATGGAACAGCACCGGACGATCATGGAGGCGATCGCCACCCGGGACCCGGAATTGGCCGAACAGAGGATGAAGGCGCACCTGGACTGGGTCCGCGGTCATTACATCGAGGCCGGTCTGGTCACCTGATCCTTTCCTTGCAGGCACCTGAAATCTTCTGAAACCCGCAAGAACCGTGTGGCGCCCGTCGTGAAGCCATGATACGGGGCGGACATGCAACACCCCTTGGAAACCGCCGCCGGTCCTGCGACCGCACGCGCGAGCGTCGCCGTGCTGGCGGCGATCGTGATCGCCTGCAGCGGTTTCGCCTACAGCCTGGGCATGACCTATCCGGTGATCGCCCTGGTGCTCGAGATGCGGGGTTTCAGCGAGTCCGAAATCGGGTTCAATTCCTCCATCGCGGGGGCGGGACTGCTGGCATCGGCCTTTATTGTACCGCGTCTGGCGCAACGCATCAGTTACCGTTTTCTGATCATGATCAGCGCGGTATGCGCGGCGGCGACCGTGTTGACCATGACGCTGCTGGACGGCTTCTGGCCCTGGCTGACGGCGCGGTTCCTGCTGGCATTGGGCGTCGCCGGCATGTTTATCGGCACGGAGGCCTGGATCAGCGAACTGGTCGAGGAACGGCGCCGCGGGCTTGTGATGGGGCTTTATGCGTCAACCGTTTCGGCGGCCTTCGCACTCGGTCCGATGACCATTCCCTTGATCGACCTTGCGACGCCGGTGCCGTTTCAGATCTGCGCGGCCGTCGTCCTGACCAGCGGGCTGGCCGTCTACCCGCTAAGGCGCTGGGACATATTGGCCGAGCGCAGCGAGAGCACCGCCCTTTGGCCGGTCCTGCTGACCGCGCCGGTGGTGATGTACGCCGTCCTGACAATGGGGATGTTCGAGGCCGCCGCTTTGAGCCTGCTGCCGGTCTATACGCTGGAGCGCGGCTATGACACCGACATGGCGGCATGGCTGGTATCCGCGCTTGCTTTCGGTTCTTTCTTCGCCCAGCCCATCATCGGCCGGCTGAGCGATTATTTTCCGGTCCGGCCCCTGCTTTTCGTCTGCGGGTCGATTTCCGCCATGCTGTGCGTGGTTATCCCGTTCCTGGAGTTGGACAGTTGGGCGATGTTGCTGGCGCTCGGCGTTCTGGGCGGCACATCCTTCGGCGGCTACACGCTCGCGCTGGTCAGCCTTGGACGGCGCTTCCGGGGCGCGGCGCTGGCCGCGGCCATGGGATGCACGGCGATCGCCTGGGGCGCGGGCGGAATCATCGGGCCGGCCACCGCGGGCCCGGCAATGGAATGGTACGGGCCGGACATGCTGCTGCACGTTTTGGCAACGCTCTTTGTCACGCTGATGGTGTTTACCGCGGTGCGGTCACTCCTGCTGGCAAGATCGGCGAACCGCGCGGCCGGTCATCAATAGCCGCGGGATGGATCGACCACGTTGGACAGGGGGGATCCAGCAATAAACCGGTCCAGATTGTCCACGAAGGCGTCGAACATCCGGGCCCGCCAGTCCGGCACCAGATCCGCCATATGCGGCGAGACCACGACCTTCTTGTGCTCCCAGAAGGGATGATCCGCCGGAAGCGGCTCTTCGTTGAAGACATCTAGAATGGCGCACGAGACCTTGCCGTTGTCCAAGGCCTGCAGCAGGCCTTCCTCATCCACGACGGGACCGCGGGACAGGTTCAGCAACACGGTGCCTCGCCCCATGCAGGCAAAGGCGCTTTTGCCGATCAAGCCGACGGTCTTGGAGGTTTCCGGGACATGGACACTGACGAAGTCAGCCCGCGCCATCGCATTGCACAACCGTTCCTCGGGCAGCAGCAGATCCACGTCCGGCGTCGGGATATCCCGTGCGCGCATGCCGATGACGCGCATGCCGAGCATCTTCGCCCGCCGCGCCACCGCGCGTCCGACATGCCCCAGCCCGATCACCGAAATGGTTTTCCCGGCAAGCGGCGTCCAAGGATGCTGGCGCCATTCCCGGCGGTGCTGCTGGGCCATCAGTGCCGGAAAGCCGACATTGGCCATCTGCACCGCACTCAGCGTGTATTCCGCGAGAAACTCACTGAGCACCCCACCGGCGTTGGTGACCGTGACGCGGTCCGTAGCCCAGGCGCCGAGATGCTCCACCCCCATCCCCGCATTGGCCACCCAGCGTACCGAGGGATGATCGACGACCGGCCGCACGCTGTCTTTGGGAATACCGGGGCCCGTCATCACGAAAACCGCCGTCGGATCGACGGTTTTCAACATGCCGGGGATGTCCCGGGCGTCGGAGCAGACAGCGAACGGCAGCCCGCGCAAACGATCTTCGCGCGGTCGCAGGAAGCTGGCCGGTTCTTCCGCCACCAGCAGCAGGCTCTGCGGATCCTTCTCCGCCATCGGGTCGCCACTCCATCCGGTTCGAACGGCTCAATATAGGCCGTTCGGTACGCAGGACCGGATCAAACCTTCAAGCCACAGGACAATTTTTTGAGATCGCCCCGTCACCGACCGCGGCCGACGGCCGCGGCAGCCAGGCAATCAGGCGTCGATGCGCCGGTATTTGATCCGGTGCGGCTGGTCCGCTTCCTGACCCAGGCGCGCCTTGCGGTCGGCCTCGTAGTCCTCGTAATTGCCCTCGAACCAGACCACTTCGCTCTCCCCCTCGAAAGCCAGGATGTGGGTCGCGATCCGGTCCAGGAACCAGCGGTCGTGGGTGATCACCACGGCGCAGCCGGCAAAGTCCAGCAGGGCTTCTTCCAAGGCGCGCAGCGTATCGACGTCCAGATCGTTGGTCGGTTCGTCGAGCAGCAGGACGTTGGCGCCGGATTTCAGCATTTTCGCCAGATGCACCCGATTGCGTTCCCCGCCGGAAAGCACGCCGACCTTTTTCTGCTGATCGCCGCCCTTGAAATTGAACGCTCCGACATAGGCACGGCTCGGCATTTTCCGCTTGCCGAGTTCGACCATATCCTCGCCGTCGGAGATTTCTTCCCAGACCGATTTCTTGGCGTCCAGCGCGTCGCGGGACTGATCCACATAGCCAAGCCGCACGGTATCGCCCAGACGCAACGACCCGTCGTCCGGGGTTTCATTGCCGGTGATCATCCGGAACAGCGTCGTCTTACCGGCGCCGTTCGGCCCGATGATGCCGACGATCCCGCCCGGCGGCAGTTTGAAAGTGAGATCGTTGACCAAAAGCTTTTCACCGAACGCCTTGCGCACGTGATCCGCTTCGATAACCAGATCGCCCAGGCGCGGACCGGCAGGAATGACGATCTGTGCGGTTTCGGTCTGCTTGTCTCCCGCCTGCTGCAGCAGATCCTCGTAAGCCTTGATACGGGCCTTGGACTTCGCCTGACGCGCCCGGGGGCTCGCCGAGATCCAGTCGCGTTCGCGCGCGATGGTCCGCATGCGGGCCGCTTCCTCGCGGCCTTCCTGTTCCAGGCGCTTCTGCTTCTGTTCCAACCAGGAGGAATAATTGCCCTCGTAGGGAATGCCGCGTCCGCGGTCGAGTTCCAGGATCCAGCCCGTCACATTGTCCAGGAAGTAGCGGTCGTGGGTCACCATTACGACGGTGCCCGGATAGTCCGCCAAGAAACGCTGCAGCCAGGCAACCGATTCAGCATCCAGGTGGTTGGTGGGTTCGTCGAGCAGAAGCATGTCGGGTTTCGACAACAGAAGACGGCACAGCGCCACCCGGCGCCGCTCGCCGCCGGACAGCTTATCCACCGGACTGTCTCCCGGCGGGCAGCGCAGGGCATCCATAGCAACCTCGACATTGCGCTCCAGATCCCAGGCGTCCGCCGCGTCGATTTTTTCCTGCAACTCCGCCTGTTCGCCGATCAGCGCCATCATCTCATCGTCGTCGGTGACCTCGCCCAACTTCATCGACACTTCGTTGAAGCGGTCCACCACGGCTTTCAGTTCCGCCATGCCTTCCATGGCGTTCTCCGCCACGGTTTTGTCGTCATCCAGCTCCGGCTCCTGCTGCAGATACCCGATTTTCACACCGTCGGCGGCCCAGGCTTCGCCATTATATTCATTGTCGATCCCGGCCATGATCCGCAGGAGCGTGGACTTCCCCGCCCCGTTGTAGCCCAGCACGCCGATTTTGGCGCCTGGCAGGAACTGCAGATGGATATCCTTGAGGACCTGTTTGCCGCCGGGATAGGTCTTGGACAGACCGCGCATGCCAAAAACGTACTGATAGGATGCCATGAAATGAGCGCCTTGTGTGAGGAGTGGGGATCGCGCCGGTTTCTAGCCGAAGCGCGGTGTCGGATCAACGCTCAATCGCTGGCCGGAAAGCCGCGGAAATCCAAGGAATCCGCGGTTCGTCTCGCAAACAAGGGCGAATCGGGTTCTTGCTTTGGGGTGTCCATTTCCTACATACAACGCTAGAGTCGAATGAAGTGAAGGCAATGGCCGGAATGTTAGATATGCACGCGAAATTCCCGATCGGACAGATCGTGCGGCACAAGCGGTTCGGATTCCGTGGCGTAATCTATGACGTCGATCCGGAATTCAACAACACCGAGGAATGGTACGAGAGCATTCCCGCGGAAATGCGGCCACGGAAGGATCAGCCCTTCTATCACCTGTTCGCGGAGAACCACGACAAGACGCCTTACATCGCCTACGTCTCCGAACAAAATCTGGAGCCGGAGGATTCGGACGTGAAGATCCGCCACCCGGGCATCGAGGAGTTCTTCGAAGGCAAGGAAGACGGCGTCTACAAACCGCGCCAGAAACTTAACTAGCCGGATAGGCCGCCCTTTCCGGCGGCCGGCCGGTGAAAGGTCCGCTGCACCGAGGGAAACAGACGATGAGCGTTGGACCATTCGGCAAGGGAAACAATCTGCCTCACGGGACCCCAGGGCAGCCCAGCAACCAGCGCCGGATTCTGGGCAATGTCATCCTGGTTCTTACCGTATCGATCGTCTTGGCCAGCATCACCCCGGATGAACTCCGCGCCGCCGCCGTGGCGAGTTTCCTGTTCTTTGTTTCAATCGGCGTCGCCGTTTCGGCGTTGCTCCGGCGCGAGCGGGCCTTTGTAAACCGCATTACCCGCTGGGACCTTGCGGCACTTTTCTATTTCTGCAGCGTTTGCATGAACGCCTTCGTCGACGAAGAGGCCGTTCGGGCCCTACTGGAACAAGCGCAGCAATCGCAACAGCTCGTGTTCCCCTCCTCGACCGAAGACGCGCCCGTCAGCCAGTAATCCCGCAACCACGAAATCCGCCTTTACTCCGTCCGATCGATTGCCATGCTGCCATCCGCCACGTCCTACCAGGATCTGATCGGCTCGTTCCGCTGGTCCATTCCAGAGGCCTACAATATCGGGGTCGACGTCTGCGACAGACACCCGCCCGAGAGGACGGCGCTCATTCATCTGAAAGCGGACGGCCGCACAGACACCTACAGCTTCGGAACGCTGAAGGCTTTGTCGAACCGGTTCGCCAACACGCTTGCGGTGCATGGCGTAACCCGGGGAGATCGGATCGGCATTCTCCTGCCGCAGGCGCCGGAAACCGCCGTCGCTCATATCGGGGCCTATAAATCCGGGCTGGTCGCAACACCCTTGTTCACGTTGTTCGGAGAGGACGCGCTGCACTACCGGCTCGACGCCTGCGCGGCATCGGCTGTGGTCACCGACCGCGAAGGCGCCGCCAAACTGTCGGCCATCCGCGACCGGCTCCCGGCGTTGAAAACCATATTCTGCATCGATGGGCCGGACATGGGCGCGGTCGATTTCCATCAGGCACTCTCCCGCGCGAGCGACAGGTTCGCGCCGGTCGCCACCAAAGCCGACGACCCGGCATTGATCATCTTCACTTCCGGCACGACAGGCCCGCCGAAGGGCGCGCTGCACGCCCACCGCGTGCTGCTGGGGCACCTGCCCGGCGTCGAATATCCGCATGATTTCTTTCCCAAACCGGGCGACCTGTTCTGGACGCCCGCCGACTGGGCCTGGATCGGCGGTCTTATCGACGTTCTATTGCCCTCCCTGCATCACGGCATGCCGGTGCTGACCCATCGGGCCGCGAAATTCGATCCGGAAGAGGCGTTCCGCCTGATCGCGGACCACAAGATCCGCAACATGTTCATGCCGCCGACGGCGCTCAAGCTGATGCGTCAGGTCGAGAACCCGAAAGCGCGCTGGGACTACGATGTCCGGTCCATAGGCTCGGGCGGCGAGAGCTTGGGTGAAGAATTGCTGAGTTGGGGCCGCGAGACCTTCGATATTCCCATTAACGAGTTTTATGGCCAGACCGAGTGCAATCTGGTGGTCGGGAACAACACTAGGTTCGACAAAGTCAAACCCGGGTCCATGGGCCGGGCCATCGCCGGGCACGATGTTGCGGTCATTGACGACGACGGCAACCGCCTGCCGCCGGGAGATGTGGGCCATATTGCCGTGCGCCGCCCGGACCCGGTGATGTTTCTGGAATACTGGAACAACCCGCAGGCCACGGCGGACAAGTTCATCGGCGACTGGCTGGTGACCGGCGACACCGGGTCCCTCGATGAAGAGGGTTTCTTCTGGTACGGCGGGCGCGCGGACGATGTCATTACGTCAGCCGGTTACAGGATCGGGCCTGGCGAGATCGAAGATTGCCTGATCAAACACGACGCGGTGGCTATGTCCGCGGTTGTCGGGGTGCCCGATCCGCTGCGGACCGAAATCGTTAAAGCCTTTATTGTCCTGCGGGAGGGGGTATCGCCGACGGATACGCTCGCTGCCGAAATACAACAGTTCGTGAAAAAACAACTGGCGGCCCACGAGTACCCCCGCCAAATCGAGTTCATCGACGCCCTCCCCATGACCACGACCGGCAAGATAATGCGGCGCGAGCTGCGGGCCCGGCATTTGACCTAACCATCAGCCGCGGGTGTCAGCCGGTTCCTTTTGGCGTACGCGCGGCCCGTGTCTCCCGATAGATGATGAAGATGCCGCTGGCGGCGATCACAGCGCCGCCTGTCCAGACATTCAGCGGCGGAACATCCCCAAACACCATGTAACCAAGCAGCGCGGCCCAGATCAGCGCCGTGTATTCGAAAGTCGAGATCACACCGATCTGCGCCGACACAAAGGCTTTCGTCAGCAAGAGGTGCCCCACCAGGGCGAGAACCGCCATGCCCGCCATAAGGCCCCAGACCTCCCTGTCCATCGGCTGCCAGACAAAGGGCGACATCACGGCCGCCACGATCGTTACACCGAGGTTGAAATAGAACACCAGAACGAATGCCGACTCCGTGTCGCTCAACCACCGGCCGACCAGAAACAGTCCCGAGTAGGCCGCCATGGCAACCAGCACCAGCAGAAGGACAGGATCGAAAGCGATACCGGCTGGGTTCATTGCGATCGCCACCCCGCAGAAGCCGATCAGCACCGCCGCCCAGCGATAGGGCCCCACTCGTTCTTTCAGCACCAGGGGGGAAAGCGCGGTCATCAGGATCGGCGCAGCGAAAAAGACAACGGTCGCGTCCGCCAGGGGAACCGTTTTCAGCGCTGTGAAGAAACTCAAAGGCGCCAGAATACCGATGATCCCGCGCAGCAAGACGAGTGTCAGGCGTTTCGTTTTGACCCCTTCCAACCCACCGCCAAAGGGCAGCCACGCCAGCATCATGACCAGTACGAACACCCCCCGGACGAACAGGATCTGCCCCGGGTGATAGTCCGCCTGGACCAACAGTTTCGCGAAGACATCCATGCCGGTCAGTACGAACATGCCGGACATCATGTAGAATATCCCGGCAATCGCATGATCCTGGCGGATTGCTGATGGCGGTGCGGTCATCGTACAACTCCAGAAAGAACAGGGGACGGTCTGTCCCAGAAATACCGGCGGCGCAACAGGGCCTTCGGGAAAAAGGAGAAAATCCGGTGAGTTCAACGATCGATTACTATTACTCGCACTACTCCCCCTGGGCCTATATGGGCCATCAGCGCCTTATCGACTTGGCCGCCACCTATGGGGCGGCGTTGCGCTTCAAACCGGTGGACGGGGGCGCAGTCTTCGCTGTCAGCGGCGGCCTGCCCTTGCCGAAACGCCCGATCCAACGGCAGAACTACCGGATGGTGGAACTGAAGCGCTGGCGCGACGCGACCGGCCTGCCGCTCACCCTGAAACCGAAGTTTCATCCCGGGCCGGATCGGCCGGCCGCGCTGGCCGCCCTCGCCGCGGCCAGCCTCGGCGCCGATATCGGCAGTTTCTCGCTCGCCCTGATGCGAGGCTGCTGGGTTGACGAGAAGGACCTCTCGGACCCCGACACGCTCGCAGGGATCGCCACTGCAGAGGGCCTCGACGGGGCGGCTGTGCTTGCGGCAGCCGAAAGCGAGGCCATCGTCGCGCAGTTGGAAACCAACACCGAAGACGCCAAGGCGGCAGAGGTCTTCGGTTATCCCTGGTACATCGTCGACGGCGAGCCTTTCTGGGGCCAGGATCGGTTGGACTTCGTGGAAACCAGGCTCGCGGGCTAGTGCGCTAGATCCTGTCCAACGCGGCAATCGCATCGGCGACATGCTGCCGGACCGCCGCCGCGTCGACCTTTGTCAGAACCAGCGTATCGCCCGCCGCGTCCGGCGTCGCGATGGTGCGCCCATAGTCGGGTCCGGGCGTCGTAACCACCTCTACCCGGCAGCGTTCTCCGTCGAACAGGTCGGGACGCTCCAGATAGACAGGGACACAAGGGTCGTGCAGCGCTTTGCTGCGGCTTTTGTATCCGCCCAGCATCGCCGCGGCCGCCATACCATAGCGGCCGCCCCGTGCCGACAGGCCGGCGATCCAAGCCTCGTCCGCCGCAACCTGGAGCGTGACGTCCAGACCGATCATCACCTTCTCCACCGGCGCCGCGAAAACCAGGGCGGCTGCGTCCGGGTCCGCCCAGATATTGAATTCGGCGGCCTCCGTAACGTTTCCGGGAACAAAACCGGCTCCCCCCATCAGAACGACCCGCGGCAGCTTGCCCGCCAGATCCGGCGCCCGCTGCAGAACCTGCGCGATGGTCGTCAGCGGACCGACGGGACACAGGGTGACGGGTTCGGAGCGGCACGCCCCTACGATGAAGTCGGCAGCCGACCGGCCGGACGCCGGCGGGACCGGCACACCGGCTTCCCAGCCGCCCAACCCGTTCCCGCCATGGATATCGACCGCATCCCGGGTTGCCTCCCGCACCAGCGGGCGGTCCGCTCCCGCAAAGACAGGCAGGTCGGGGCGGCCGAGAAATGCAGTCAACAGCCGGGCATTCTCGAAGGTCACCGGCAAGGGCATGTTGCCCGCAACCGCGGTCACGGCCAGCAGGGAAAAATCTCTTGCCGGGGCCAGCGCACACATCAAGGCAATCGCGTCATCGACCCCCGGGTCGCAGTCGACGATCACTTTTGCGCATTCATCCGGTTGGTTCATTTTGGCCCCCGTTTCATCAGACCGTTTCTGTGTGCGATGCGATAGCTGCACCGCAATACCGCAATTTCCGTACGTGATTGTCCCGATAAACGCACAATCCTTATCATCGTTCCTAACAAATTGAAAAGATTAGATCTTTTTTTCGAGCCGATCACTTTGGTTCTTGGGGCGGATCGTGAAAGTGATTATATTTGGGTAATAATATTTCAATCCTCGCCCCACCGGCCCGGCCCTGATCGGCGAAGGATTTTGGGGCTGCATCGCGCCCAACACGCCATATTCAGGAGGAGTTCGACATGGCACTTTTCGGATCGGTTCATTTCGACAATCACGAGCAGGTCGTCTTCTGCCATGACGAGGTATCGGGCCTGAAAGCCATCATCGCGGTCCACAACACCAACCGGGGTCCCGCGCTCGGCGGTTGCCGGATGTGGGACTACGAGAGCGAGGACGAGGCGGTCACCGATGTACTGCGTCTGGCGCGTGGGATGACCTATAAGAACGCTTTGGCCAACCTGCCTTACGGCGGCGGCAAGTCGGTGATCATCGGGGACGCCAAGAAAATCAAAACGCCGGCCATGATGCGCGCTATGGGCCGCATGGTCGAGCGTTTGAGCGGCACCTACATCATCGCCGAGGATGTCGGCACCAACCCGGACGATATGACGGAAATCCGCCGCGGCACGCCGCATGTCAAAGGCGTGAAAGGCGAAGGCGGCGATCCATCCCCGGCGACGGCCTTCGGCGTGTTTTCCGGCATCGTCGCCTCGGTCAGGCACAAGCTCGGCAAAGATAGTCTCGCCGGTGTGCGCGTCGCGGTGCAGGGCCTGGGTCATGTCGGATACGATCTGGCGCAGCAGCTCCGGGCCGCCGGCGCCGATCTGGTCGTAACCGATATCGATACCGCCGCCCTCGACCGGGCCGCGGTTGAACTCGGCGCCGACGTCGTGGCGCTGGACGCAATCTACGACGCGGATGTCGACGTCTACGCGCCGTGTGCACTGGGTGCGACCGTCAACGAAACCACGATCCCGCGGCTGAAAGCCAAGATCGTTGCCGGGTCCGCGAACAACCAACTGGCGACCGAGGCCGATGGAGATTCGCTGGCCGCGCGCGGCATCCTCTACGCGCCGGACTATGTCATCAATGCGGGCGGCGTCATCCATATCTACCATGAAGGACCGGACTACGATCACGACCGCGCCTTCGCCCATGTCGGCGGAATCGACGACGTTCTGATGGAAATCTACGCCCTGGCGGAGCGGGACGGGCTGGCAACGCACACCGCCGCCGACCGCCTGGCGGAGCAGAAGTTCCGTCTCAACGACGCGAAGCAGGCCGCCTAGGGGAAGACCGGCCCATTTGTGGACAGGCTCAGGCTCCGGTGATCAACTGATCGCCGGAGCTTTTCTTTTGGGGGGTTTCGTGAGCGAAGAATCTCATACCGGCGGGTGTCTGTGCACCGCGGTTCGCTATCGGGTGGAGGGACCGCTGCGGTCGGTCGTTGCCTGCCATTGCCGCCAATGCCGCAAAACCAGCGGGCATCATGTCGCCGCCACCAACGCGGCTGCGCGCGACACTGCGATCCAGAGTAGCGATGACGCCTTGGTCTGGTTCCGCTCTTCCGAGGCGGCCGAGCGAGGATTTTGCGGACGCTGCGGCAGCAACCTGTTCTGGCGCATGATCGACGGCGACCGTATCGCCATCATGGCCGGCAGCCTGGACGAGCCAACGGGCCTGACGCTGGACCGGCACATATACTGCGCATTCAAAGGCGACTACTATGCCATCCCGGAAGGGCACGAGACCTTTCCGGAAAGCGACTAGAGCCTGTCCCCTTTGCATTGAAGCAACGGCGATCGCCTTGCCGACCCGTTTGGGGCCGAACAGTGCCCGGATCTGCCGTTTTTGATTTTGCTCAAATCCCCGTCGGATTCCGCCGATCTAAAGTGACCTTCATGAGATTCTGCGATTGCAAATGATTTTCATTTGCTTTAAGTGCGTGGGTCGTAGCTTTGATACCGACGCGCGATTGCATTCACGCGCCGGAAACACTCAGTAACTGGAGATTAGAATGAAACTTGGGGGTCTTCTCGGCGCGGTTGCCTGCGCCGCCCTGCTCGCCACCAGCCAGGCACATGCGGCGGGCGAGCTTAATCTTTATTCGTCGCGTCACTATGACACGGACGAGCGGCTCTACAGCGCCTTCGAAGAAAAAACCGGCATCAAGATCAACCGGATCGAGGACAAGGCCGACGCGCTGATCGAACGGATCAAAGCCGAAGGCGCAAACAGCCCGGCGGATATCTTGTTGACGGTGGATGCGGGCCGCCTCTGGCGCGCCGATCAGGCCGGCATCCTGCAGCCCGTTCAGTCCGAAACCCTTAACACCAGAATCCCGGAATGGCTGCGTCATCCGAGCGGTCATTGGTACGGCTTTTCCCAGCGTATCCGGATCATCTTCTACGATAAGACCAAGGTGAACCCGCAGGACATTCAGACCTACCAGTCCCTGGCGGACCCGAAACTCAAAGGCATGGTCTGCACGCGCTCGTCGGGCAACATCTATATGCTTTCGCTGATGTCTTCGATGATCAACCATCTCGGACCGGACGAGGCCGCGACCTGGGCCGAGGGCGTCTGGAACAACCGCGCCCGCGATCCGGCCGGCGGCGACACCGATCAGCTGCGCGGCATCGCGTCCGGTGAATGCGCGATCTCCGTTTCCAACACCTACTATTTCGCCCGCGCCTTGCGGAAAGACGTGAAGGGTTTGGATGACGCGGCGATGGCCAATATCGGCTGGGTCTTCCCGAACCAGGAGTCCTTCGGCTCGCACGCCAACATTTCCGGTGCCGGCGTTGTCGCAACGGCGCCGAACAAGGACAACGCCGTCAAGTTCCTGGAGTACCTCGCCAGCGATGAAGCGCAGCAGTACTTCTCCGCGGGGAACGACGAGTATCCGGCTGTGATGGGCGTAGGCCTGTCGGAAAGCGTCGCCAAGCTGGGGATCTTCCGGTCGGACACGCTGAACCTGTCGGCCCTGGGCGAAAACCAACCAACCGCACAGAAGATCTACGACCGGATCGGCTACCGGTAAGCCACGGCACATTGGATCGGCTGAAGGGCGCACCTCGGTGCGCCCTTTTTGCTGCGGGCCGTCAGACCGCGGTGGTCTTTTCGCCCGGCCGGGACTTCATGATGGCGCGGCTCAAGATGATCAGCGGTAAGAGCCCGACCGCGACAATCACCAGGGACGGCGTCGCCGCCTGGGTGAGGCGCTCGTCCTTGGCCAGGTTATAGGCCTGGATCGCAAGCGTATCGAAGTTGAACGGCCGCATGATCAGTGTCGCCGGCAGTTCTTTCATGACATCGACGAACACGATCAGCCCCGCCGTCAGAAGACCGCCGGACATGATCGGCGCGTGGATGCGTACAGCGGTCGCCGCGGGTCCGTGCCCAAGCGTCCTGGCCGCGTCCTCCATGCTTGGGGTCACCTTGCCCAAGCTGGCCTGCACCGTGTTCAGCGACACCGCCATGAAACGCACCAGATAGGCGAGGACGAGGGCCGCCAGACTGCCGGTCAAGAGAAGGCCGGTAGAGATGCCGAACAGTTCGCGGAACATATGGTCGACCGCGTTGTCGAAGTAGGCGACCGGGATCAGGATCCCGACCGCAATCATGGTTCCCGGGACGGCATAGCCGAGACCGACCACGACGTTGGCCGCCGTGGTCAAACGGGACCGTTCGATCCGCGCCGCGTAAGCCAGGAACAACGAGACGACAACGGCCACAACCGCTGTTCCCCCGGCCAGGGAGAAACTGTTCACGATCATCGTCAGGTAGCGCGGGCTGAGCAGATTGTGCCCATCCGTGACCGCCATCCACAGCAACATCACGAACGGCGCGATGAAACCGACAACCAGGGGCACGCTGCAAAACAGCACTGCGGCGCCCGCCCGCCAGCCGGACAGCCGGTGCCCGACAATCGGCTGATACTTGCTGGATGTCTGATAGAACCGCGCATGCCGGCGGCTTACGCGTTCCATGACCAGCAGCACCAGCACAAAGGTCAGCAAAACGCTGGACAGTTGCGCGGCGGCGATCCGGTCCCCCATCGACGCCCAGGTACGGTAGATCCCGGTCGTGAAGGTTGGGATGCCGAAATGTGCGACGGTGCCGAAGTCCGCCAGCGTTTCCATCAGCGCCAGCGCGACGCCGGCGACAATCGCCGGGCGCGCCAGCGGCATGGCGACCGAGCGGAACGCACCCCATGCCGATTTGCCGAGCGTCCGGGCAACATCCAGAACGCAGATCGACTGTTCCAGAAAGGCAGCGCGGGCCAGCAGATAGACGTAGGGGTACAGAACCGTTGAGAAAATGACGATCGCCCCTTCGATCGTCCGGATCCGGGGGAACCAATACTCCCCGAAACGCAGGCCCGACACGTCGCGTATCCAAGTCTGGATCGGGCCGGAAGCCTGCAACACGTCCGTATATGCATAGGCGACGACATAGGCGGGCATGGCCAGCGGCAGGATCAACGCCCATTCGAAGTACCGGCGGCCGGGAAAGCGGCACATCACCACCAGCCAGGCAGTCCCTACCCCGCCGACGGTCACGCCGAAGGCGACGCCCAGCATCAGGATCAGGCTGTTTTGAATGTAGAGCGGCAAGACCGTCTCCACGAGGTGCGGCCAATTGCCTTCGCCGGGCTGGAAGATGCTCCAGACGATTCCCATGACGGGGACCGACAGGATCAAGGCGATCACCAACGCCGACAGGCTAAGGCCGGAGCGCAGGGTCACTTTCATCCCGGACATCCATCGCCGGGGCGCTGCCGCATCGAACGTCTGCGTACTCATACCCAACTGATCCTACGAAAATCGTGCGAATGCCTATCATGCGCGCCAGGCAGCGGCAACCAAGGCAGGACGTCCGCCTCGGAGAGGTGCGGCCCTCTCCGGCCACGACACCGGACCGGCGGACTTCACGCGGTCAGAGCGACTTCAGAAAGCCGATCAGCGCCTGACGCTCCGATTGCGATAAGGCTTTGAACCTATCCCGTGCCGCAGCCCCTTCGCCGCCATGCCAAAGGATCGCCTCTTCGATTGACTGGGCGCGCCCGTCATGCAGCAGCGCGACATCGCCATGCAGCGCCTCAAGCCGCCCAAGACCCCAGAGCGGCGGCGTCCGCCACTCACGGCCCGTCGCCTCGAAGTCGGGCCTTCCGTCGGCCAGCCCCTCGCCCATGTCGTGCAACAGCAAGTCGGTATAGGCCATCACGGCCACCCCATCCAAGAAAGCGCTGTCCGACCGGGCAACGCCGGTTTGCGGGCGATGGCACAAGGCGCACCCCACCTCCTGGAACAGGCGGGCCCCCGGTTCCTCAGCCGCCGTCGTACGCGGCTCCGGCGGAGACAAGGCACGCAGATAGACGGCGACGGCTTCCACATCCTCGGCCGTGAGTTCGGGCGTCCCATCGGCCTCCCGGCAGGCCGCTTGCTCTAGGCCGCAATCGTGCACGGGAAACAGCGGGGAGGTTATGCCGATATCGCCTAGGAAGGCGGCAGCCGTCTGATGCACCAGATCCGGCTCGTTCGACTTCCAGCCGAAACGGCCCATAACGGTTTTCTTCAAACCGTGATGCCAAACCCGGTTCGGTCGGCCGGATATGCCGTTACCGTCCGCGTCCTCCGGATCGGCGTGGCTGAGAAGTTCCTCTTCCGGGATCGCCTCCAGCAGCCCTAGCCCGACAATCGGCTGACCGATCCGTAAGGAGGTCAGGGCGTCGTCGAGGGGGCCATTGGACGTGCGATCGAAGGCCATCGAGGGCTTCCGAAGCTTGTAGGGTTCGCCATCGTCATAGGCGCCGACGGTCAGGTCGTAGGAGAGTTGTACTTCCGCCTCGCCCGGAACGCCGCGCACACCCCGTGTATTGAGTTGCGTGCCGTAAGCGGGATGCGGAACCGGCGCGCCATTGCCGTCCACACCGGGGACGCTCAACCGGACAAGCGCGGTCAGCAACGGTTCGAACGGATCACTTGGCGCTTTTCCCCGTCCCCCTTTGGGGTGGCAGGCCGAACAGGCGTTCCTGTTAAAAAGTGGCCCCAATCCAGCGCCCTTTTTCTGCCCGGCTGCCAGCGGCAGAAAATGCAGATTGAAGAGGTGTTCTCCCCGCCCTGCAGGCGCGTCCCGGGAGAGGTCGGCGCCGGGGAACGGCGCGATCAATGTGTCCTGCAGCGGATCCTGAGCCAGCGCCATCCCGGACATCATCCAAGAAATGGCAATCAACCCTGCAAGCCCGGGAAGGCGCGAACAAAAGCGGTGTATCAGCATGCTTCCGTTCTACGACACCTGGCCTGGAAACTCACGCCTCCATGGACATCAAGGACGCGTTACCGCCCGCCGCCGTCGTATCGACGCTGATCGTCCGTTCCGTCGCAAATCGGTGTAGGTAGCGCGGACCACCCGCTTTCGGTCCGGTCCCGGAAAGGCCTTCTCCGCCGAACGGCTGTACGCCGACGATTGCGCCGATCTGGTTCCGGTTAACGTAGGCGTTCCCGACATCCAGCCGGTCGAGGACATGGTTCACCGTTCCCTCCACCCGACTGTGTACAGCGACTGTAAGCCCGTAGCCGGTCTCGTTGATGGCGTCGATCACCTTGTCCAGGTCGCCTGCCTTATAGCGGACCACGTGGAGAACAGGCCCGAAGACCTCGCGCTCCAAAACATCGATACCGTCGATCTCATAGGCGCAGGGCGCGAAGAACGTCCCCTTTTCGCAATCTTCGGAAAGCGAGGTTCGGAACAGCGGCGTCGCCTGCTTGTCCAGTCGCGCCGTATGGGCGGTCAGCATCTCCAGGGCATCGGTATCGATCACCGGACCGACATCGGTTTGCAGCAGGCTTGGATCACCGACCCGCAGTTCCTTCATGGCGCCCGCGATCATCTCGATCTGTTTGTCGGCGATATCCGTTTGCACGAACAGCACGCGCAGCGCCGAACAGCGCTGGCCGGCACTCTGGAATGCGGAGACCAGGACATCCCGTGTAACCTGTTCCGGCAAGGCCGAGGAATCGACAATCATGGCATTCTGACCGCCGGTCTCCGCAATCAGCGGCGCAATCGGCCCGGTTCGGCTGGCCAGCGCCAGGTTGATGACACGCGCGGTTTCCGTGGAGCCGGTAAACGCCACACCCGCGATGCGCGGATCCGGTAGGAGGGCATTGCCGATGGTGGGACCGTCCCCCGGCAGCAGGCTCAAGACATCCCCCGGCACGCCCGCGCGGAGCAAAAGACGCACCGCCTCATACGCGATGATCGGCGTTTGCTCGGCAGGCTTGGCCAGCACGCAATTGCCGGCCGCCAACGCTGCGGAGACCTGGCCCGTGAAAATCGCCAGCGGAAAATTCCAAGGAGATATGCAGAGAAAGACGCCGCGCCCATGCAGCTGAATGCTGTTCGATTCCCCGGTCGGTCCCGGCAGCGCGACGGGACCGGCGAAATCCTCTTCGGCGCGCTGGGCGTAGTAGCGCAGAAAATCGACCGCTTCCCGCACCTCAGCCACCGCGTCCAGGATGCTCTTTCCGGCTTCCCGCACCGCCAACGCCATCAGACGGGGCATCTCGGCTTCATAAAGATCGGCGGCGCGGCGAAGGATCGCGCCCCGTTCCGACGCAGGCGTCCGGTCCCAGGCCCGCCGGGCACGGTGGGCCCGGTCCAGGGCGGAAACCGCCTGGTCCGCGGTTGCGTCGACCACATGTCCGATCCGCTCCTCCCGATTGGCGGGGTTGAAGACAGCCCGTTCTGTCCCGGGTTCCTCCGCACGGCCGCCGATCAATGGGCCAGCCCACAGGCTGTCCTTGGCGGAGTCCAGCATCCTGGCACGCAACGGTTTCAGCGACGGCACGTCGGTAAGGTCCAGCCCCAGCGCGTTGTCGCGATCCGAACCGTAAAGCCTGCGCGGCACCGGGATCGACGGGTGCGGCGCGGACCGCAGCGACCGGGTCGCGGCGATGGGGTCAGCAACGATTGCCGCAAGCGGCTGTTTCTCGTCCACGATCCGGTTCACGAAGGAGGTATTGGCTCCGTTTTCCAGCAGCCGGCGAACCAGATAGGCCAGCAGGTCTTCATGGCTGCCGACCGGTGCATAGATCCGGCAGTTGAGGCCCAGCTTGTCGGGTCCGACGATCTGATCGTAGAGCGCGTCCCCCATACCGTGCAGGCGCTGGAACTCGTAATCGTCCCGATTGCCCGCCATCTCCATCACGGCCGCCGCGCTATGGGCGTTGTGGGTGGCGAAACACGGATAGAAGGCCGGGCCGCCGTCAAGCAGCGCCTTTGCACAGGCAAGGAAGGAAACGTCAGTCGAGGCCTTGCGCGTGAAAACAGGATAGCCGCTTTCCCCCATCTCCTGGGCGCGTTTGATCTCCGTGTCCCAGTAGGCGCCTTTGACCAGACGTACCATCAACCGGCGTTTGTCGCGCCGGGCGATGTCCGCCAGCCAGTCCACCAACGGGGCCGCGCGCTTCTGATAGGCCTGCACCGCCAACCCGAAGCCGTCCCAGCCTTTCAGGCAAGCGTCCGCGCTGGCCGCCTTGATGACATCCATCGAGATGTCGAGCCGGTCGGCCTCCTCAGCGTCGACACAAAGCCCGATATCCATCTCCTTGGCGAGACGGGCGAGATCCATCAGACGCGGATAGAGTTCGGTCATCACCCGGTCGCGTTGGGCGAATTCGTAGCGCGGATGCAAGGCGGAGAGTTTGATGGAAACCCCCGGCGCCTCGATCGGTCCGCGGCCGTTCGCGGCCTTGCCAATCGCCGTGATCGCGTTGGCGTAAGAGTCGAAGTAGCGTTCCGCATCGACCATGGTCCGCGCGGCCTCGCCCAGCATGTCGTAGGAATGCCGATAGCCCTCGCCCTCGGCCGTCCGCGCGCGATCGAGCGCTTCCTCGATGGTCCGGCCCATCACGAATTGACGACCCATCACGCGCATCGCCTGGGTGACCGCCTGCCGGACGACCGGCTCCCCCGAACGGTGGATCAGCTTGCCGAAGATCGCCTTCCAGTCCCTGCTCGCCGCTTCCTCCAGACGCACCAGCCGCCCGGTCAGCATCAGTCCCCAGGTGGACGCGTTCACAAAGAGCGAGTCGGACGCCCCCATATGCGCCGCCCAGTCTCCGGTCCCGATCTTGTCCTTTATCAAGGCATCGGCGGTCTCTGCGTCCGGAATTCGCAACAGGGCTTCGGCCAGACACATCAGAACCACACCCTCGTGGCTGGAAAGCTCGTACTCGTGCATGAAGGCGTCGATGCCGGAGGATCGCACCCGGTCGGCCCGGACCCGCCGCACCAATCCGCGCGCACGTTCCTCGACTCGGTCAGCCGCCTCGGCGGACATTTGAGCTTGGCTAAGACGTTCGGCGACACAGGCCTCCTCGTCCATCCGGTAGGCGGCACGGACCGCCTCACGCAAATCGGTCGTCTTGGTCAGATCGTCATAAACCGGATCGGTGAACAGCATTTCCATTCCCCTCGAACGCCTCGCTCACTATGACCATAGAATAACGTGCAGACTGCCGTATGTGCTTCCATTTTTCCTGAAATAACGATATTTCCTCTGGAAATTTATCTTATTTATAGAGGATCATTCTATCGATGGACCGAATCGACAGAAGCATTCTGACCGAACTTCAGGACAACGGGCGGCTGACCAATGTGGAACTTGCACGGCGGGTGAATTTGAGCCCGACACCGTGCCTGGAACGGGTCCGGCGTCTGGAACGGGACGGCATCATCCAGGGTTACGCGGCGCGTCTGAAACCGTCGAAGCTGGATCTGGGCCTGGCCGTCTTCGTTCAAGTGACGCTGGACAGGACCACCAGCGACGTCTTCGCCAAGTTTCAAGCCGCAGTGGCCGAAATCGACGCCATCGTCGAATGCCATATGGTGGCCGGCGGCTTCGACTATCTACTGAAGGTGCGCGTCGCCGACATGGAGGCTTTCCGCGGCTTCCTGGGCGAGGTGATCAACAACCTCCCCGGCATTTCCTCCACCACGACCTATGTGGTGATGGAAGCGGTCAAGGAGGGCGAGAAGCTGCCTATTCCGGCAAAATCCTGAACTTTCCGTCTGTGCAGATCCGGAAAATCTTTCTAGGTTGCCGCCCATGTGCGGGATAGCGGGATTCATCGAAGCCAAAGCCGACAAGGGCCCTAAGGAGTTGCTGGCGGACGTCAATGCGATGACGGATGCCATCCTGCACCGCGGCCCGGACAGCGGCGGACATTGGCTCAATTCAAGCGCCGGGGTCGGTATGGGCTTCCGCCGGTTGGCGATCATCGACCTCAGCGAGACCGGCAACCAGCCGATGACGTCGAGCTGCGAACGGTATGTCCTCACCTACAACGGCGAGATCTACAACTACCGGGCCCTGCGCGACGTTCTGGAATCCGAAGGACGCCGCATGCGCGGCCAGTCCGACACAGAAGTAATGCTGGAAGGTTTCTCCGCCTGGGGGGTCGATGAGACGCTGGAGCGTCTGATCGGTATGTTCGCCATCGCCCTTTGGGACAAGAAACGGCGGGAGATCACGCTGGTCCGCGACCGGCTGGGGATTAAACCGCTCTATTTCGGTCTGCGCGACGGCATGTTCGTCTACGGCTCGGAACTGAAGGCGCTTCGAGCGAAGCCGGGCCTTACCGGTAAGCTGGACCGGAAGGCGCTGACCCAATATCTGCGCTTCAATTACGTGCCCGCGCCGCGCACCATCTACGAAGGCATATACAAGCTGGAGCCGGGCTGCATTCTGCGCTTCCGCCCGGGCCGCGACACCGAACCGCGGATCGAGCGTTACTGGTCGTTGGACGATTATGTCGGAACCGGGCGCGGATCGCCCGACCCGCATGTCGCCGTGAACAGACTGTATGAGCTGCTGTCGGACGCGGTGGAAAAACGCATGGTGGCAGACGTCCCGCTGGGCGTGCTGCTGTCGGGCGGCGTGGACAGCAGCGTCGTCGCTGCCCTGATGCAGGAGAAATCGGCGCGCCCGATCAAGACCTTCACCATCGGCTTCGACGACGAGGCGTTCAACGAAGCGGAACATGCCCGCTCCGTCGCCGATTTCCTCGAGACCGATCACACGGATCTCATCTTGCGGCCGGACGACGTTCAGGCCCTCATCCCCAAGATGCCGGAATGGCATGACGAACCGTTCGCGGATTCCTCCGCACTGCCCACCTGGCTCGTCTCGAAACTGGCGCGCGACCATGTGACGGTGGCGCTGTCCGGCGACGGCGGGGACGAAGTCTTCTTCGGCTATAACCGCTATGCCGCGGCGCCCGCCGCCTGGGACAAGGCGAAAGCCGTACCGGGCGCCATGCGGTCGCTGGCAGCCGGCGGACTGCGGGCCGTCCCGACCGGCGCATGGGATGCCCTGTCGGGTCTGGTTCCGGTGGACAGGCGGCCCAAGATGATGGGCGACAAGATGCACAAGCTGGCCAGCGTTCTGGGCAGCGGCACGGAGGACGACGCCTACCGGACGCTGGTCAGCCACTGGGACGATCCGGAAGCGCTGAGCGGGATCGCGGAACCGGAACTCGACCTCTGGCGGGGCGGCGGCATGCTGCCGGATTTCACCGAGCGCATGGCCTATTACGATACGCTCAGCTACCTGCCCGGCGACATTCTGACTAAGGTGGACAGGGCCAGCATGGCGGTGAGCCTGGAAGCGCGCGTACCGCTTCTCGACCACAGGGTTGTGGAGTATGCCTGGACCCTGCCCAAGGACATCAAACTTCGCGACGGCGTCGGCAAATGGCCGTTGCGTCAGATCCTGTACCGCTTCGTTCCGGAGAGTATCATCGACCGGCCTAAATCCGGCTTTGCCGTGCCGCTGTCCGAATGGCTGCGCGGCCCGCTGAAGGAGTGGGCGTTCGATCTGCTATCCGTGGACGCGCTGCAGAACGACCTGGGGCTGAAGCCCGAGCCGATCCTGAAAGCCTTCCACGACCATCTGAAAGGCGACGGAAACCATGCCGAAGCCCTGTGGAACATCCTGATGCTGCAAAGCTGGATGCGGCGCTGGTCGCCGGAAACCTGACGCCGTCGCAACTGCAGGCCCGCCCCAATCGCGTATCGTTTGATCCTGCGACAATTGCGCCTTATGTTGCGCTGCATCAAAAGTGGCTGGGGGCGGCACCATGAAACACACCGACGCACGCACGGAAGAGGAGCGGCTGCGGGCTAACCTGGCGGACTATGAGGACGCCAAGAAAACCGACCCGTTAACCAATCCGGTCCGGATGCTTGCCCTCGACCTGTTGCGGGCCGGCGGCGAAGACCTCGGCGATTATCTCGACACCCATTTGCAGCGCCTGACCGCGCGATCCTTCAACGCCCGCGCCCGCAGCTTGGCCGCCTATGTCGGCGAGTTGGACACCGTCGCCAACCGGGCCGCCATCGCCGAACTGGCGGAGACAACGGCGCTGGGGCCGGACAAGGCGATCCCGTTCGAGGATTTCAAAGAGATCATCGAACGCCCCAGCTTCGGCATCGTCCTGACAGCGCACCCGACCTTCGGCTTGCGCCGCGACCTGCGCCGGGCGCTTTGCGAAGTGGCGGCCGGCGAGACCGTCGGCGGCGCGCCGCTCGATGACGCCGCGGTCGACCAACGCCTGCATCTTGCCGCGGACCTGAAACACGGACCGGACGGAAACATTACCCTCGACCTGGAGCATGAACAGGCCGAGGAAGCCATCGTCAACATACAGAACGCGCTGCGGATCGCGGTGGACGAAATACTCAGCACCGCCGCCGACCACTATCCGGACGACTGGCGCACCTTGGTGCCGCAGCCTTTGACCGTCGCCAGTTGGGTCGGCTACGACCTGGACGGCCGGAACGATATCGGTTGGCTGGATATCCTGAAGAAGCGGATGCGGGTCCGGCGCGCCCAGTTGCGGCGTTACCTGGAACAGGTGGGCGATGCCGCGAAGATGCTGAGAGACGGCGATCCGGCCGCCGGTCCACTCGCCGCGGCGCAGCGCGACCTGGAAGCCGAGTCCGCTCTGTGCGAGCACGAATTCAGGTTGTTCGAAGCCGCAACCGTCGCCGACCCCGCCAGCGTAAAGGCGCTCTCGGCCGGCCTGGCGGAAGCGAAAGGCCGCCGCATCAACGATACCGGCGCCATTGTCGACAATCTGGCCGACGCCGTCAGCAAGGCGGGAACCCGGGAAGCGGCGCTGAGGATTTCCGCCTTGCGGGCCATCATCACCTGTTTCGGTTTGGGCACGGCGCACGTACATCTGCGGGTCAACGCCTCCCATCTGCACAACGCGATTGCGCGGGCCATCGGCATGAAGGGCGCGCCGGAAGATCCGGGCAGCCGCCGGCGTTATCTGTCGCAACTCACGCTGCAACTGGACAAGGTGGAACCGGCTTCCATCAACTTCGGATCGCTGCTGGCGGAGCGTACGACGGCGCGCAGCGTTTTCATGGTGATCCGGCAGATGTTGTCGGTGGTCGACGCCGCAACTCCGGTGCGGCTGCTGATTGCGGAAGCCGATACATCCTTCACCGTGCTGGCGGCCGTCTATTTCGCCAAGCTGTTCGGGGTGGAAAAGAACGTCGACATCTCGCCGCTTTTCGAGACGCCCGTCGCGTTGGAGAAGGGCGCCGACATCATCGACGAGCTGCTGGATAACCCTCACTACCTGGCTTATGTGCGCGGTCGGGGCCGGCTTTGCATCCAGACCGGCTTTTCCGACGCGGGGCGCTATCTGGGACAGCTTGCAGCCTCCATGGCGGTGGAACGGCTGCACATGAAGCTGGCGAGATTGCTGCAAGCCCGGGGGATCACGGACATCGAGGTCGTGATTTTCGACACGCACGGCGAATCCATCGGCCGCGGCGCGCATCCTGTAAGCCTGGCGCAACGCTTTTCTCACCTCGCCTCCCCGATGAGCCGGTCCCTGTTCGCGGACGCAGACATTCCGCTGAAACAGGAAATAAGCTTCCAGGGCGGAGACGGCTATTGCCTCTTGGCGACGCCCAGGCTGGCGCTGGGGACCGTGACCCAGGTGCTGGCGCACGCCATGACGCCGCCGCCGGAGAAGGTCGCCGACCCGTTCTACGACGATCCGGACCATACGCTGGATTTCTTTTTGACCATCACGCGCTTCAATGACGACCTCATGCGGGACCGGGACTACGGCTCCCTGGTCGGCACGTTCGGGGTCAACATGACGCCCAAGATGGGCTCCCGCACGGTAAAGCGGCAGCACGAAGCGGGCGGCGGCATCGACCGGGAAAGCCCGACCCAGATCCGCGCGATTTCCCACAACGCAATCCTGCATCAGGTCGGCTGGCTTGCGAACACGGTCGGCGGGGTCGGCATGGCGATCCACCGGAACCTCTCCTGGTTTACGGCCATGTACGAGAAGTCCGACCGCATGCGCCAGATGATCACCATGGCGCATATCGCGACCAGCGTCGGCAGCGTGGACGCCATGCTGGCCTACGCGCGGGTCTTCGATCCAAGCTATTGGCTGGCCAGGGCGTTGACAGAAGAACCTTCCAGCCAGCGCGACCGGCTGCGTCAACTGGCCCGCTACCTGGACGATCACCGGCACTACGAGAGAATGAGCCGGATCTGCCGCCGTCTGGCGCAGGACTATATCGACCTGGCCGAGGGCGTCGCCGCCCTGCCCGACGCCGTGCGTCCGGAACCGGCAAACCGCGACAGCCAGGACGACATCAAGCTGTTGCACGCCATCCGGCTGGCGGCCATCCAGCAGATTTTCCTGCTCGCCACACGCATTCCCCGTTTTGCGTCAAAACTTGATTTCACGCGCGAAGACGTGGTTCGCCGGATATTGTTTCTCGACGTGACGACGGCGCTGGAAGAACTGCGGGAGATTTTTCCCGCCACTCCACCGATTGCCGATCTGCAAGGCTTCGGCAGCGAGGCCACCTATACCCTGGAGGCCGCGACCAGCTATGCCGAGGAACACCGGGAGATTTTCGACCCGATTGAGGCGCTGTACGCCATCGTGCTGCGCACCAGTGCGGCGATCTCCTACCATACTGGGGCGCATGGCTGACGCGTTGAGCGCTGGCGGAGCAAGCCGAGTCCCGCTTGAATAGCGCCATGGCTCTAGACGGCAAGACGATCCTCTTCCTGGTCAGCGAGGACTGGTACTTCTGCTCGCACCGGCTTCCCATCGCCCGGGCGGCGCGGGACGCCGGCGCCCGCGTCATGGTCGCCTGCCGGGTCAAGGACCACGCCGACGTCATCCGTGGCGAGGGGTTCCACCTCTACCCGATCACGCTCAACCGTAGCGGCCGAAACCCGCTGGCCGATCTGGCGAGCATTCTGGAACTTCGCGCGCTGTACATGGAAACCATGCCGGATCTCGTCCACCAAGTCGCCTTGAAGCCGGTCCTCTACGGCTCGATCGCGGCTTGGATGACGGGTGTCCCGAAGGTCGTGAACGCCATGGCGGGGCTGGGCTTTCTGTTCATCAGCACCGGCCTCTTCGCGCGGCTTGTCCGGCCCATTGTCGCTACCATGTTCCGCCTGCTGCTGAACAAGCAAAATACAAGACTGATCGTGCAAAACCCCGATGACCGCGCCCTGTTTGCGAATGCGGTCGGCGTGGCGCCGGAGAACATCGTCGTCATCCGCGGGTCCGGCGTCGATGTCGATCGGTATACGCCCGCGCCGGAGCCCGCCGGCCCGGTCGCCGCCGCCTGTGTTAGCCGCATGTTGTGGGACAAGGGCATCGGGGAACTGGTGGACGCAGCGCGTATCCTGAAGAACCGAGAAACTTCGGTCGTCGTCCGCTTGGTCGGTCCGACAGACGACAACCCGGCCGCCATCCCTCAAGACACGCTCGACCGTTGGCAGAAAGAGGGTGTGGTGGAGGTTTGTGGTCCGACGACCGATATCGGCGCGGTCTACGCAGAGAGCCATATCGCGGTTCTGCCCTCCTACCGCGAAGGGCTTCCGAAGTCGTTGCTTGAAGCGGCGGCCTGCGGACGCCCCATGGTCGCCACCGACGTTCCAGGCTGCCGGGAGGTCTGCCGCGACGGCGAGACCGGCTTGCTGGTACCGGCCCAAGATGCCGAAAAATTGGCCCACGCCCTGGGCTGGCTGGCGGAAGACAGCGCTGCGCGCCGGCGCTTCGGCGCGGCGGCCCGCCATGCCGCGGAGACCGAATTCGCCGAGACCGTGATCGTCGGCGAGACGCTTGCGCTTTACCGCGAAATGCTGCGTGATCCCCTCACGCTATAAGCACACAAACCAAGGGAGGGAAAAACATGTCCATCGATTTGGAAGGGGCCCGGGTCTTCATTTCCGCCGGCGCGGCCGGTATCGGGCGCGCGATGGTGGACACGTTCCTGAAAGCCAATGCCCGCGTTTTTACCTGCGACGTCAATGAAAACGACCTGACCGAACTGGAGAGCGACTTCCCGAAGGTAGAGGCTGTTCTGTGCGACTGTTCCGACCACAACGCGGTGCGCACCATGTTCGGAGAAGTGGATCGCCGGTTGGGTGGTCTGGACGTCCTGATCAACAATGTCGGCATCGCCGGTCCGACCGAAAAGGTCGAGGACATCGAGATCGAAGATTGGCAGCGGTCGATGGACGTCAACATCTCGGCCCATTTCTATTGCGCGAAATACGGCGTCCCCATGCTGAAAACGGCGCGCGGCGGGTCGGTGATCAACGTCTCCTCTGTGGCGGGCCGGCTGGGTTATCCCCTGCGGCTGCCCTATTCCTCCACCAAGTGGGCGGTCGTTGGGTTCTCGAAGACCCTTGCTGCCGAGCTGGGGCCGTTCAACATTCGCAGCAACGCCATCCTGCCGGGTATCGTAGAGGGCGACCGGATCAACGCGGTGATCCAGGCGAAAGCGGATGCGCTGAATGTCTCTTTCGACGAAATGCGCGAGAAACTGCTGAGCGGCGTCGCCATGCGAACCGGCGTCTCTCCGTACGATATCGCTAACATGGCGCTCTTCCTCTGCTCCGACATGGGGGCGAAGATCTCCGGCCAGGTCATCAGCGTGGACGGGGATGTACTGAAGATTACCTAGCCGCCTTGCGACGTTCCCGGGTCAACAGATAGATCCCGCCGGCGACGATCACCGCCGCGCCGAGAAGGGTCGGGAAGTCCGGCCAGGTGCCGAAGACCAACCAGCCCAGACCAACGGCCCAGAGGATCTGGACATACATGAAAGGCGCGACCGTGGAAGCGGGCGCGTCCTGATGCGCCACGACCAGCAACCCGTGGCCGATACCGCCCAACACGCCGATCAATCCCATCAGCAGCCATTGGTCGGCGGTCGGCGGCATCCAGTCGAACGGCACCCAGAGGGAGGCCGCCACCGTGCCGACCGCCGCTGTGTAGAGCATGGTGACCGACGCCGGATCCGTGTCCTTCATGCGCCGTGTGGCAATGTTGAAGAGAGCGATACACACGGCCGCACCGACAATCAGAAGGGCCGGCCAGCTCAGCCCGCCGAGACCGGGTCGCACGACGATCAAGACACCGATGAACCCAACGGCGACCGCCAACAGCTTGGCGCGGTCGAGCTTCTCCCCCAACAGCGGCCAGGACAGGACCACCACCAGGATCGGCGCGATGAAGACGATGGCCGTCACCTCCACCAGCGACAGCAGGGTCAACCCCCAAAAGTACAGAACCGTATCTGCCAGCAGCAGCATCGACCGCCCGATCTGCGCGCCCGGTCGGTTGGAGCGGAAACAGGATAGCCCGTGCCGCGGCAGCATCACCGCCAGCATGACAAGCATATGCGACGCATAGCGTGCCCAGATCACCTGTGACAGCGGCATACCCTGAGAGGTGAGAAGTTTCGCGACAGCTTCTTGACCGGCGATGAACAGCACAGCGGCCATAATCATTAGAATGCCGCGCAGTGGATTGTCGGCGCGCGCCGGCGTCATACGGCGGTCTTGCCGCGCCGGGCCGCCCGCATTTCCCGCCAGCCCAGATAGAGGCCGCTGACGATCACCACGGCGGCCCCGGACCAGGTGAAGGCGTCCGGCAGATCCGCAAAGATCAGAAAGCCGAACAGGACCGACCAGACGATCTGCGCATACATGAAGGGTGCGAGCAGGGAACCCGGCGCATAGCGGTTGCCGATGATCAGCACCAGATGGCCGATAGCCCCGAAGAAACCGACGCTCAACATCAGCAGCCAGCCCATCCAGTGATCCGGCGTCTGCCACACGAAGGGCAACACAAAGCACATCATCACAGCCCCGATCAGCGCCGTGTAAAACAAAGAGGCCCAGGCATTGTCGACCTCGGCCACCATCCGGGTCAGAACCAGATAGAAGGCCATGCCGACGGTCCCGAGCAGAATCAGGAAATAGGCCCAATGCACTTGTTCCACGCCCGGGCGCATGACGATCAGGACGCCGCAGAACCCGACGAAGATCGCCGCCCAGCGATGCGGGCCCGGCCGTTCGCCGAGCATGAACCCGGCAAGCACCGCGACCATGAAGGGAGCCGTGAAATTGATGGTGGTGACTTCCGCGAGCTGCAGATAGCTGAGCCCCGTAAACTGGCACATGGTCGTCGCCGCCAGGAGCACGGAACGCCAGACCTGCAGTTTCAACCGCCTGGTTTGTAGCAGCTTGCGTCCGATGAAGGGGCCCAGAAAGACCACCATCAGCACCGCGTGTATCGTGTAGCGGGCCCAGGCCGCTTGCATCGGGGGCATGTAGTCGCTTGCCAGCTTGGCGCTGGCTTCCAGGCAGGCAAAGAAGAACACCGCCACGATGACACAACCGATAGCCAGCAGGATGTTCTGCTGAAACCTCGGTTCCGATCCGTCGATGTCGTTGCTGGAAGTCTCGGACGCCATATCCTGCCCGACGATGAGTGATTGCGAGACCTATCACGATCTCCTGACGCTGACATCCGTTCTTTCGTCATCACAGCGGTGACAAAGCACCGAACCATCCTCACTATGACGCGCCTCCAAGACCCGCAAAGGAAGATGCCATGTCCAACAGTCCCGCCACCGTCGTCCGCAATATCGACTGGCTAGTCGCCTGGAACGAGGCAGAAGACCGGCACGGCTACAGGCGCGGCGAAGACCTGGCCTTCAGCGGCGACACGCTGGTGCAGGTGGGCGGCCGATATGACGGGCCGGTCGCCGAAGAAATTGACGGGTCGTCGATGATGATTATGCCGGGACTGATCAACGTTCATTCCCACCCGTTGTCCGAACCGATGGCGAAAGGGTTCGGGGAGGATGCCGGCAATCCGCGTTTGGGCATGAGCGGACTTTACGACTACATGCCGGTCTACGGTCCGGACTTCGACGGCATGCCCGCGTGCGCCGCGGCCGGGTATGCCGAACTCCTGAAAAGTGGGGTTACTACCTTGGTCGATCTCTCCATCCCCTATCCGGGCTGGATGGAGACGATGGCGGCCAGCGGTCTGCGCGGCGTCATGGCCCCGATGTTCCGGTCCGCCCGCTGGTACACCCGAAACGGTCACGATGTCGAATACGAATGGTCCGAAGACGGCGGCAAGGCGGCAATGGCGGCAGCGATGGACGTCGTGGACGGCGCGCTCAATCACCGCTCCGGCAGGCTGTCGGGCATGGTGGTACCGTCGCAGATCGATACCTGCACCGAAGATCTTTTGAAAAATGCCCAAGCCGCCGCGCGCGAGCGTAAGATCCCGCTGCATATTCACGCGGCCCAAAGCCTGGTCGAATTCCGAGAGATCACCATGCGGCACGGCAAGACCCCACTGGAGTGGTTGGAATTCCTGGGTCTGTTGAATGAAGGCCTGATCGTCGCGCACTGCATCTTTTTGGACGATCACTCGTGGATTTATTGGGGGGAGAGAGGGGATCGGAAGCGGCTCTACGAGAGCGGTGCGACGGTCGCGCATTGTCCAAATGTCTTCCTGCGCCACGGGATGATGCTGGAGAGCTTCGCCGCCTATCGCGACGCCGGCGTCCGGGTCGGGATCGGGACCGACACATTCCCGCATAACATGTTAGAGGAGCTGCGCTGGGCCGCTACCGGTTCCAGGACTGCAGAGCGCCGGGTCGAGGGGAGCACCACAACGGATGTTTTCGACGCCGCCACCCGCGGCGGCGCGGCACTGCTGGGACGGGACGATATCGGCAGACTGCGGGCGGGAGCCAAGGCGGATTTCGTCTGCGTCGACATCAGCCACCCTGCCATGCGTCCGATTCGCGACCCGCTGCGCAGCCTGATCTTCACCGCCGCCGACCGGGCGGTGACGGATGTGTTTGTCGGCGGGGAGCAGGTTCTGCGCGATGGCGAACCGACGGGCATCGACGTGCAGGACGCACTGGATCGGATGGACCGTGCACGGGAAACGGCAGAGGACGGCGTCGCGGCCAAGGATTGGGGTGGGCGCGACGGCCTGACCCTATCGCCCCTCGCCTTTCCGACGGATGGGTAGCACCGCCCGGCCCTATTTCCTCAAGGCCGCGAGCATATCGGGATAACCGCTGGGATCGACTGTCACATCGATCAGGCTTGGACCGGACCGGGCAAGGGCTTCTTCCACGGCGGCCGTGAGTGCATCCGCCCCCTGCACACTGACGCCCGGAACACCCATCGCCCTTGCGGCCGCGGCATAGTCGATCCGCGGGTAGCGAACCCCAAGGCTAGGCCGTTGCTGCGCCTGCTGCTTGATATCGATAAGCGACAGGGCGGCGTCATTGAAGACGACCGTAGTGACCGGAAGGTTCAGCCTGGCGGCTGTCGTCAATTCAGTCAGACACATCGACAGCCCGCCGTCGCCGGTCAGCGCGATCACCGGCCGTTCCGGATCCACCAGTCCGCTGGCGATCGCCGCCGGCAGGGCAAACCCCATGGTTGAAAGGCCGTTCGACTTTAGCACATCGAACGGCTCCTCGGCGTTCCATAGAGCCATTGCGGGAAACATATGAGCGCCGGAATCGACTGTTAGCCGTACCCTCGGGCCTGCTCCCGCTTGCAGCGCCGGCACCAAAAGACGGGGATCGTCCGGACCGAGCGATTGGGACACGCCGGCCTGGAGGAACCTTCGGCGCATGTCGGCCTTCAATCCTCCTAGTTCAGCAATCGTCCAATCCACCTGTGCCAACGGCCCGTCTACTATTTCCAAGGACCTGGGAATATTACCTTCCAGACACGTCAGCGGCGCATACGGGCCATCTTCATGTACAACGGATGTCAGATCGACCACAGGTGCGGCGTAGGGCCAGGGTTGGTTTACCAGTTCAACCGGATCGAGACCGACGGTAAGGATGATATCGGCCCGATGAAGGACAGCGGCTTCGGCGGTACCGCCCGTGACATGGCCGACCAGGCAGGGATGACTGTCGGACACAACGCCCTTGGCCTTGTAACTGGTCAGGGTCGGACACGGTCGATGCGCCAAGAAGGCGGCGATGGCCTTCGCGAGAGGCGGATCCCGCGCCTCCAAGCCGATCAGCAGCACCGGCCGACGCGCCGCCGCGAGCCGGTCCCGCGCTTCATCCCACAGATCGGCCGCGTGTCGCTCATGCAGCGTTTTCGCGGGAGGAAGCGCTTCTGCTACCGGCATCGCCGCCTGGGCCGCAGACAAGTCCACATGTACCGGCCCATAGGGCGGAAGGAGGCATGTTTGTATCAGGTCGGCGAAACGGGGCGCTCCGTCGGACGCCCGGAGAACCGCCGCATCCTTCACCAAGGGTTCGAACAGCCGGGGCTGATCGTATTTCTGATGAACCCCGCCGCCCACGGTTCCCTCAACCTGATCCGTAAACACCACCAGGGGTGCCCGTTCCAACGCCGCGTAGGCGGTACCATTGACGACGCTGGCAGCGCCGGGCCCGACACCGGTCAGCACCACGCCCGGCGTACCGGTTAGCTCGCCGGTGACCGCCGCCATGATCGCACCTGCGGTTTCTGTTTGGGATAGGACGAACTCCATTCCCCGCGCGGCCCCTGCGTCAATCAGATCCAAGCTGCTCCCGCCGCCGGGAACGCCGAACAGGCGCCGGACACCGGCCGACGCCAACCCGTCGGCGATTGCGTCCGCAAGGGTCGTGGAGCGTGCTGCCTTGTTTGGATCGATCCGGTTCATGGGGGTGTATGCTGAGGAAAACAGGCAAGCCGTCAAGGGTGGACTGGGCGGCGGCGCGACGGCAAGCCATCGGCCCGGCAGGTTACCCCCGGGAAGCCGGGTTCACCGCCTCGAAGATAGACATCATCGCCGAGACGCCGGCCCCGCACGTGCTGATCTGGCTGGTTTCGGACTGGATCATAGTCCCGCCGCGGATGGGCGCGGGCTTGAAGAAACTTCCGAACATCCTCCCTCCCGAGACGCACTGTGTGCGGTTTTCGCTTCAAAAGACGCACCAGGTGCGCTAGTGTCGCTGTAACAAAAATGTAATATGGTGGTTCTGCATGGAAAAAGTCCTACTCATTTTTCTAATCGACCCTATTGCCGGCGGGGCGTTCTATCCCATCCAGCATGTTTACCAGGAAACCACGCCGGCACAGTGCCAGATGGCGCAAGAAGTCTACAAATCCGATGAAAACCGTCTGACCTTGTGCCTCCGTAAGGGGGAAGGGTTCGACGATCTCGATATCGACGATTTGATTCAGTTGGCGATCAGCGAACGCCAGGCGCGCTCAGATGGAGACGCAACCGCGACCAACTGAACTTTGACCGCGAACCGGGTTGGTTGAAACGGATGCTGAGGGCCGGGGCCATACTCGTCTCCCTCTAAGGGCAAATGCGCAGTCCTTGCGAAAACACGGTTCGAGTCTGAAGTCTTCATTGGGGTGCAAGCCATGATGGTGCGTAGTATCGGGCAATTGCTGGCGGACAAGTCTGCCTTCTGCGTATCGCCCGAAGAGTCGATCGAGGCCGTAGCGGTAAAAATGGCCAATCTCGACGAAAGGGCGGCAGCGGTTGTGGCAAACGACCAGATCGTCGGAATCATATCGGAAAAAGACATCGTCCATTCCTGCGTCGCCAAGGGTGCGGACCCAAAGCACCTAAACGCTTCCCAAATCATGACCCGCGCCCCGGTCACCGTAGATGCCGATGCGTCAGCCGCATCAGCCATCGAAAAGATGTTAGCCGGCGGATTTCATCATTTGCCCGTTGTAAAATCCGGGAAATACGAAGGCATTATCTGCACGGACGATACTCCCGAGGAGTACCAAGCCTTGCTGGAACACTTCAAGGAATTGCGGACAGGGTAAGGAAAAAGTTGGGTCGATGCTGAAGCAAAGGCCTTTACACAATGCCCCCTAAGAACCGCAAACCGACCCTCTCAGCCCTTTCGGGGCGGCGGGTCGAAGGCAGCGTCATACACGCCAAGCGCCTCGTCCAGCGATCGTGACCGATCCATGCTTTGCCGGGTTTCCGCCGCCAGCGGCGTCTGGGCCAGACGCTGGAACACCTCAGCCGCTCCGTTATGGAAGTCCGCGGGAATACCCGCCGCCTCGAAAGTTGCGGCGATCTCTTCCATCTCGCCGACCCAGCGGGCCGAGTCCGCAGGCAGAAAAGGGACCATCCGTCGGATGGTCGCCAGCGCTTGAGGCTGGCTTTCCTCGAATTCCGCCACCAACGCCTCCTGCACCCCGAGACGCCGCGCCGCCATCAGGACCGCCGTTTGAAGCGTCCATGTTCCCTTGGTCAGCCCGGCATAGGTCATCTTCAAGGCCGAGGCCTGCCCGGCCCGATTGCCAATTCGGCGCACCACCAGGCCTTTTCCACTCAAGGCTTCCATGGCGCCGGTCTCGGCGCCTGAGACATAGAAGCGAGGGCCCGGCGCGTACCCCTCGGCCTCTGAGGTTTTCTTGGGCGCCAACCCGACAATCCCCGCATCTATGAAGGGCGCGCCCGCGGCCTCGATCTCCCGGGCGACGGCGATGGCGGTATCCGGCGAAACGGCGTTGCAATCGACATAGACCGGAAACCGGTCGCAGCGCGTCATCGCCGAGGCGACGAGACGCGCCTGGCCGAGCGCGGCGGCCGGCGGCAGTATCGACAAGATCATATCAGCGGTGCGGACGACGTCATCCAGCGTCGCAAGGTCTTCCATCCCGGCGGCTGCCGCGAGTGTCCGCGAATGGTCGCCCCGTCCGGCCAAACAGGTAACCACACGATGCCCGTGATCGATCAAGGCGCGCCCGACCGCATGCCCCATGTCACCCGGCATCAAAACACCGACCGGCGCGCTATCCCAATCTGCTGTCATATTACAAATCTCCAGTGCTTCGAAACGCTGGGGCTTGACCCGTCGGCCCCGCGGCATACGATTTAGCTAATCGATTAAAAACAATGTCATAACGGGGAGCAGGTCAATGAACCTTCTGAAATCCACATTTGGGGCCGTTGCAATCGGCCTCGGCACCGCGGCAATGGCGGCGGCGCCTGTATCCACGGCCAACGCCGCGGATCTTCCATGTTCCACCGCCAAACTGATCGTGCCGTGGGCGCCGGGCGGCGGCACGCACATCATCTTCTCGATCTTCGAAGAGACCATCAACAAGATGGACGTCTCGCCGAAGATCCAGGTTGTGACGATCAGTGGACAGGGCGGCAACAAGGGCGCGAAAGAAGCGCGGAAAGCGAAAGCGGACGGATGCACCTTGTTCGCCATCCACCAAAGCGCCATCGTCAGCTACCTCGCAGGCCGGGTGGACTTCACCTGGGATGCGTTCGACATGGTCGCGCAGGTCACTTCCACGCCGGAAATCATCGGTGCTTCGGCGAACGCGCCGTGGCCGGACTTCCAGTCGATGATCGCGGACGCCAAGGCAAAACCGGAAACCATTCCGCTGGGCGCCACGCTCGGCTCCACCAGTCAGTTCATGTGGCTTCTGATCGAAGACCTGAACCCTGGCGCGAAGTTCAAATACGTCCCGTTCGACGGCACCAAACAACGGGTCACCGCGCTTCTCGCCGACACGATCAAACTTGGCACCATCAATATCCCGACGGCCAAGAAGAACGTCGCGCAAGGCACCTTGAAAGCCTATGCCTTCGCGGGTGACGAACGTTCTCCGCAATTCCCGGATCTGCCGACCCTCAAAGAACTCGGTACCGACATGACCTATTCCCTGGATCGGGGCATCGTTGCGCCGAAAGGCACGCCGGCGGACGTCATCGCGCATTGGGCCGACGTGTTTAAGAAGGCGGCCGAAAACAAGGATCTGGTCGCCTCGTTGGGCGAAAAAGGAACGCCTGTGAAGTTCGTCGGTCCCGAGGGCTACGCGGATTGGTTCAAGGCCGAATACGAAGCCCACGAGCGGGTCGCGGTTAAGATCGGCATGTACAAGAAATAGGCGGTTTTTGCGTCGACGGCACATCGCCGCGACGACCGCTCCACGTTCCGGTCCGATGGTTCTTCTGTGAATGATCGGACCGGTTTCTTGTTTTTAAGCGGCAACACGAGAAATCTTGCTGCTTTCCGACGCTAAGTCCGGCGCGGCGTCGGTGACGAGGTCGGTCATGTCCGAAACGAGATCACGCTTAAACCGGGACGTTATTCTGTCCGTCCTTCTGCTGCTGTTCTGCGGCTTCCTGATTTGGGCGGGCCACCAAATCCGCGACCCACAATTCGGGGAACTGCCGCCGGGCACCTGGCCACAGGTGGTCAGCTACGTTCTCACCGGCTTCTGTCTGATCTACTTCTTTCAAGCAATTACCGGCCGGTCCTTCGAGGATGAGATTACCGAAGGCGCTCCGCGGGAGGAAACGCGTGGCGGCTTGCACAAGTGGCTCCTCGCCTACAAGAACCCGATCATCTGTTTCGCGATCTATTTCGCCTTCCTCTACACCCTGCCCTTCTTCGGAACTCTGATCGGCGGCATTCTGGTCGTCTTTCTGTTGCTGACCGCCTTGGGCGGCTTCACGCTGCGCGCCCTGTTGCTGCACGTCGTGATCGCAGGGATCTCGGTCGGCGCAATGTGGGCGCTGTTTACCTTCGGACTGCGTGTTCTTCTCCCCCGCGGAGAACTCTTCCAAGTCATCTCCATTCCGCTAGGGATCGCCTGATGATTATCGAAAATACGCTGGCCGCCCTTGGCGATCTGTTCACGCTGCAAACGATACTGCTGATGCTGGTCGGGGCCGCCGCCGGGTTGATCGCGGGCGCGATCCCCGGCTTTACCATCGCGATGGCGGTGGTGCTGACGCTCCCCTTCACCTTCGGCATGGACGCGGTTCAGGGTGTCGCAACCATGATCGGAGTATTCGTCGGCGGACTGTCAGGCGGGTTGATGTCGGGTATTCTGATCGGCATTCCCGGCACCCCCTCTTCCGTTGCGACGACCTTCGACGGCTTCCCGATGGCACGCGGCGGCGACCCCGGATATGCACTGGGCTTAGGTGTCTGGTCGTCCTTTTTCGGGGGCATCATCGCCACCATGCTGTTGGTCGCTGTGGCCCCGCAATTGGCGCGGGTCGGGTTGGAGTTTCAGCCATGGGACTATTTCTCGCTGATCTTCTTCGCCTTGACGGTCACCGCAAGTCTAAGCGGGCAACACATGATCAAGGGACTGATCGCGGGCGCATTGGGCGTGATGATCGCGACGGTCGGCGAAGACGATATCAACGGCGTCGAACGGTTCGCCTTCGGGAACGACTACCTCGCGGAAGGCTTCAACTTTCTGCCGGTGCTGATCGGCCTGTTCGCCTTCTCACAGCTCATGTCCGATATCCGCGACCGGTACTCGGCCCGGAAAGCACTAAGTGAAATGAAGGCGGTGAACATCCGCATCGAGCACGCCCGCGCCGTAAAAACCATTCTACGGAGTTGGGCGAATGTCGTCCGCTCTTCGCTGATCGGCGTGTTCACCGGCGTGCTGCCCGCCGCCGGATCCTCAATTTCCAACATCCTTGCTTACGATCAGGCTAAGAAGGCGTCGAAGACGCCGGAGAAATTCGGCACGGGCCATCCCGACGGGATCATCGCGCCGGAATCCTCCAACAACGCGACCGCGGGCGGCGCGCTGATCACCATGATGGCGCTGGGTGTGCCGGGCGACGTCATTACGGCGGTGATGCTGGGCGCACTTCTGATCCACGACGTTATCCCAAGCCCCAGTTTCATCTCCGAGCAACCCCGCATCGCCTACGCGATCTTCATCGCGTTCTTCATTGCAAACTTCATGGTTTTAGCCCTGCAGTCCGGCGCGCTGCGCGCTTTCGTGCTGGTCACGAAAGTTCGGATGTATGTGCTGGCCTCCATCATCCTGGTCTATTGCGGTATCGGGGTTTTCTCCTTGAACAACACCGCCAGCGACATGTGGACCCTCGCGATCTTCGGCGTGGTCGGTTATATGATGCGCAATCTCGGATTTCCGCTGGCACCCATGATCCTTGGGGTGGTCTTGGGTCCGATCGCGGAACGGTGGCTGTCCCGGTCGCTCGCGCTGTCGACCGATCCTGTCCAGTTCATCAGCCATCCCTGGTCGCTGTTTTTCATCATGCTGGCGCTGTTCTCCATCGCCTTCACGCTGTATCAGCGCGACCGCGGCAAGCAGCCCTGGACCCTGTTCTATGCACCGGCCCTGATGACCAGCATCAGTCTGCCGCTCTTCATGATGGGGGGCATCGTACGGCCCATTCTCGCCGGGCTGCTGCTTGCCGGCTCCGCTTTCCTGCTCTACCGGGCGCCTAAAGCCCTGAAACAGATGCGGCCGCAGTCCGACCCGGCGTAGCCCGCATAGGACAGACCATCGCGCGGCTGGCAGGACGTCCGCTCTGCCCCACGGCTACCGAGAGAGGGCTTGAGGCTCTAGAAGAAGCTCTGGGCGATTGTGATCACCACGAAAACGCCCAACCAATGACCCAGATCGATAAAGGTCAACAGCCAGGGCTGTGACTGAAAACGGTGATTGACCGTCATCGGCGCCACGACGAACCCCACCCAGAGCAGGGCAATGGACAGAATCTTCTGTCCGACGGACAGATCCCCCTGACCGGACAGGATCACAAAGATCACGGTTGCCAGCACGAGTTGGCAGATAAAGGTCATGCCATAGAGTTTCGGATCGGGCTTCGGCGGTTCCGTCAGGCCGACCGCTTGCATCCACGGTTTGCTCAAGGCCCCATACCAGATTGCCCCAAAGATGAACCCGGCGACGGTCGACGCAAGGATCGCCAACGGATCCAGTTCCGCAAAACTCATGATACATCCCCACCCGTGCTTATTTGTGGAGAAGTCTATGCCGCTTCGCCCTACTCGTCAGGGGGTTTTTCACCTCTTGCGCGTTTAGGGCCAGTAGCGTCCGCTTGACCCGATTGCGACGGTCGCCAGGCCCAGGCTCAGATTGACCAACACGATGATGCGGATCGTGTTGACCTGCGCACCGGCCTTGGTCCAATCCTCCTGCGCCACCGCGGCCCGCATCCGCCGCCAGGGGGCGAAGTAAAGATGTAGGAACAGCGCGAACATGATCAGCCCGATCAGATGCATGATATGGATGTGCACCCCCGCGCCCGCGAATCCGCCGAAGGTCACCATCAGCAGGTAATAGCCGGTCGCCAGCAGGATCACGACCGACATCATGACCCAGGGAAAGAACTTGCCGAACACGCCGGCCATGAGCTTCAGCCGGGGTTGCGGGTCCATGTCATGCACGACAGGGCGCAAACAAACGTAAACCAGGAACATGCCCCCAACCCAGATGGCGGCGGCCAGCGCGTGCAGCGCGACAGCGATCGAATCAATCATTGAACCCTCTGTTTTTTGGCGCGGCGCCGGCCGGCGCCACGACGTTTATTGTTTTATAGCTCTTAGAGCATAGTGCCCTAGATAGGGCGGAAGCGCTGAAAGAAAACGATAGGTTTTGTGTGGTAGTTCGAGCGGGCGTATTCGGTAAAGCCGACCTTTCCTGCAACGCGGAGGGAGGCGGCGTTTTCTTCATTCACGATGCAAACGGTCCTGTCCCCGTCGAAGGCCCTGTCAGCCCAGGCAAGTGCCGCGCCGACCGTTTCCGACGCAAGGCCGCGCCCATGCATGTCAGATCGCAGGACCCAGCCCAGTTCCGGTGTGTCGGCAAAGGACGGGTTTGTATCGCGCTTGAAGCTGCCGAATCCAACCTCACCAATGAAACCGCCCGTCTCCCGGTCCTCGACGATCCAAAACCCGTATCCCAGGACCGACCAGTGTCCGATCATCCGAAGAAAACGCATCCAGACAAGTTCCCGGCCCATCGGCTCACCGGAGATGTAACGGGTGACGGCCGGGTCGGACCATAGGGCGAAAACGCTCTCGAAGTCGTCCGGCTGGTGCGGACGCATGCGCGTGCGTTGGGTAAGGATGATAGGGTCGGCGTCGATCATGACCGGCGGTTCCTAACTGTTAGGCGAGAGACGGCATCTTTTCGGGACGGGGGCTAGGGGTCAGCCTTCCGATAGCGTTCCAGGCAAAGCACGGGCTTCCCCTTATAGAGCGTCCGGGCGAATTCCGTGTACCCGACCCGTTCCGCGACAAGGATCGAGGGCGCGTTCTCCTCGGCAATCATGCAGACGGTGCGGGGATCCTTGAACGTGGCATCCGCCCAATCCAGCGCGGCTCTGACGGTTTCTCCGGCGAACCCTCGTCCTTGGCGGTCCGGCCGGATTACGTACCCGATCTCCGGCGTCCCCAGGAATGAGGGCGTGGTGTTGCGGCGGTAATCGCGGAAGCCCGCTTCGCCGATGAAGCCCCCGGTTTCCCGATCCTCGATAATCCAGGGACCGTAACCCAGCGCGGCCCAATGCCCCATCAGGCGTAACAGCCGCGACCAGGAGGCCTCGAAATCCTGTGGGTCGCCGGTGACGAACTCGGTTACCCGAGGGTCGCCCCACAGCGCGCAAACATCGTCGTAGTCCGCCGTCCTCGGCGGCCGCATGCGCGTGCGCTCGGTCGTCAGAATGAGGTCGCTGTCAATCATCGCGGGAGGTTACGGGAAGTCGCGGCCCGGAAACAACGCCTTTGCCTGCTCGCGCGGGTGGCGCGGTCTTGGGATGGGTTTGGGGACCGTCTTCATCGGGCGGTAGCCGGCGCCGCGGTGGGCGTCGGGCGCGATGACGTCCTGGGGAACGGCGACCGGCGGATGGATCATACCGTCCCGTGGCTCTCCATCGGGGCCGCGGACATAGACCGGGCTTTTTACCTCGTCCGTCGGGGCCAGCACATCGGCGAACTGGGCGTCGGGATTGCCGGTCGCCCCGACGGCAAGCGCGTCCAGCAGATAGGAGATATCCTCGATCTTCTTGGAGATCACGTGCGTGACGATCCCCTGGCGCTGCAACTCCCCCGTCACCCGCATCAGCCGCGCGGTCAGGATATCGCGGCGGAATTTGTCGAACGTATCCTGCCAGATGACGATGTTGGACCAGGCTGTCTCATCCTCCAGCGTGGTGAAAACGACCCCCTTGGCGCTGCCCGGCCGCTGCCGCACAAGGACCAGGCCGGAGACGGTGACCGGCGCGCCGTCGGGCAAGGTCAGGAGTTCCTCGGCCAGGGTGTCGCCCGGCATCTCGGGCCGCAGCAGGGCGCAGGGATGGGCCTTCAGGGAAACCCGCAGGTGGGAATAATCCTGCACCACCTCCTCACCCAGCGTCGGTTCGGGCAGGATGACAGTCGGTTCGGTTCCCCGCTCCTCTTCGCCCATCGCGTCGAACAGCGGCAGGGGTTTGTCGCCCCCCAACGCCTGCACCGCCCACAGCGCCTGCCGCCGGCCCAGCCCCAGCGAGCCGAAGGCGTCCGCACGGGCCAAGGCCTGCAGGGCGCGTTTCTTCAAACCCACCCGCCGCCATAGATCGAGCGGCTGGCTATACCCGTTTCCCCGGGCGGCCTCGATCCAGTCGCCGTCCTCCTGGGAAAGTCCCTTGATCTGCCGGAAACCGAGCCGGATGGCGTATCCCCCCTTGGAGAGATGCGGCGGGGCGGCTTCCAACTGATGGTCCCAGCCGGAATGGTTCACATCCACGGGCCGCACCTCCACTCCGTGCTCCACCACATCGCGGATGATCTGGGCGGGGGCATAGAAGCCCATGGGCTGGGAATTCAGAAGCGCTGCCGCGAAGACCGCCGGATAGTGGCATTTCATCCAGGCAGAGACATAGACCAGCAAGGCAAAACTGGCGGCATGGGATTCCGGAAAACCGTATTCGCCGAACCCCTCGATCTGGCGGAAGCAGCGTTCCGCGAAGTCGCGGTCGTAACCGCGCTCTACCATGCCCTCCACCATCTTCTCATGGAAGCCATGTATTTTCCCGCTCTTACGGAAAGTCGCCATGGCGCGGCGCAGCAGATCGGCCTCCGACGGTTCGAACCCGGCGGCGACGATGGCGATCTTCATCGCCTGTTCCTGGAACAGCGGCACGCCCAGCGTCTTGCCCAGCACCTGCTCCAACTCCTGGGACGGGAAGCTTACCGCCTCTTCCCCGTTCCGGCGACGCAGATAAGGGTGCACCATGTCGCCCTGGATCGGGCCGGGCCGGACGATCGCCACCTCGATCACCAGATCGTAGAAGTCACGCGGTTTCATACGCGGCAGGAAAGCCATCTGCGCCCGGCTTTCGACCTGAAAAACGCCCAGCGAATCGGCCCGGCACAGCATGTCATAGGTCGCCTTGTCCGCCGGCGGCACCGTGGCGAGATCATAGGACCGGCCGTAATGGCTGCGCAGCAGGTCGAAGCCCTTTTTCAGGCAGGTCAGCATGCCCAGCGCCAGCACATCCACCTTCAGGATGCCGAGTGCATCCAGGTCATCCTTGTCCCATTCCACCACGGTACGGTCCGCCATGGCGGCGTTTTCGATGGGACACAGTTCATCCAGCCGTCCCCGCGTGATCACGAACCCGCCGACATGCTGGGAAAGATGCCGGGGAAATCCGATGATCCCGTTGACCAGCGCAATGGTCTGGCGCAAGCGCTTGTCGCGCGGATCGAGGCCGACCTGCAGCAATTCCTCATCCGCCACATCGTCGCTGGACCAGCCCCAGATCTGGGAAGCCAAAAGCGAGACGGTGTCGGCGCTGAGTCCCATGGCCTTGCCCACCTCGCGCACCGCGCCGCGCGCCCGGTAACAGATCACCGTCGCCGCCAAGCCGGCCCGGTGGCGGCCGTATTTGCTATAGATATACTGGATCACCTCCTCGCGGCGCTCATGTTCGAAATCGACATCGATATCGGGCGGCTCGCCCCGTTCGGCGGAGACGAACCGTTCGAACAGCAAATCCAGGCGGGACGGATCGACCGCCGTTATTCCAAGACAGTAGCAAACAGCCGAATTGGCCGCAGACCCCCGCCCCTGACAGAGAATCCCTTGTGTGCGGGCAAAACGCACCATGTCGTAGACAGTGAGAAAATAGGGTGCGTAGTCCAGCTCTCCGATCAGTTTCAGCTCATGCGCGACCTGCTGGCGTACCTTGGCCGGTACGCCGCCGGAATAGCGCCGGGAGGCCCCGCGCCAGGTGAGCGTTTCCAGTGATGCCTGGGCGTCCAGCCCCTCTTCCAGAATCTCGTCGGGATAGTCGTAGGCCAATTCGTCGAGCGAGAAACGGCATCGAGCGGCGATCTCCAGGCCGGTCGCCAGCGCCTCCTCATAACCTTCGAACAGAGCAGCCATCTCTTCAGCCGGCTTCAGATGCCGTTCCGCATTGCGCTGAGTCAGCCAGCCGGCCTGGTCGATGGTCGTTTTTTCCCGGATGCAGGTCAGGACATCGGCCATGGCGCGGCGGGCGGGTGCGTGCATCAACACATCGTTGGTCGCCAGTAAAGGGATCCCGGTGCTCTTGGCCAAGGCCGCAAGCTCTGCAATCCGGGCTCGGTCGTCGCCCGACAGGCTATGGCTCGCCGTCAAATACACGAACCCCGGAAAAGCATCACTGTAGAGAGCAATCTCTTCCGCCGAGAGGCCGGGTGAAGGCACCACGATCAATACCATGCCCATGCAGGCTGCCAGCAGATCGGCACGGCGGAGGATGCAATCCCCCTTTTCCGCCCGGCGGCGCCCGAGCGTGATCAGGCGGGAAAGGCGGCCATAGGCATCGCGGTCCGTCGGATAGGCGATAACGCTGGCCCCATCAGCCAAATCCAGCCGTGCGCCGACCAGCAGTTGGATGCCATGCTGCTTGGCCGCGGTGTGGGCGCGTACAACGCCCGCCAGGCTGTTCCGATCGGCAATGCCGATGGCGGAAAGCCCTAAGGCTGCGGCCTGGCTCACCAACTCGTCCGGATGGCTCGACCCCTCGAGGAAGGAAAAATTGGTGAGGCATTGCAGTTCGGCATAGGCAGGGGCGTTTTTGGCGTTCATTTGCCCACCTCACGCGAACAGGCCGTGCAGGAACCAGGCTCCTGCCGGCAATGCCGGTTGATCGCCCGTCCGGTAGAGCCAGAACCGGCGACCCGTCTCCGCCTCCACGCGGTAGTAATCCCGCAGACCGGGCGGCTTCTCGGGATCCGCCGGGGGACGCCACCATTCGGGCGACAGACGCTCGGGCCCCACGGCCCGCCGCACCCGATAGGTCCGGCCCCGCCAGCGGAATGTGTCGATCATCCGACTGCCCGCCACATCGACCCGTTCGGGCCGGTTGAGCAGGATCGCGGGCCGCTGCGGCAAGGTCTCCGGCCATCGGGCAGGTGTCGCTGAGGGTTCCCGGCCGAAGACCGGCGTAAAGCGGGCGGCGCGTTCCGGCAGGTGGCTTTCCCGCGCCTCGATCCGCACCAGCTTTTCGGTTCCCAACCGCGCGGCCAGCCGGTCGAGCAGGCAGGTGAAGGCGGGATCGTCTCCCGGCCCATACGGCTGGTCCGCCCCGTCCGCCGCCGCCGTTTTGTCGCGCCGTACGGCCGCTTCCTGCTGATCGGGACTTAAATCCTCCACGACGGGAGCGGCGAGCACCATGCTGTCGATGCCGAAGCCCGGATCCAGCGTGGCGAGCCGTTCGGCGAACAGCCGCGCCAGGTGCTGCGGGTCGCGGGCCGCACGGGCGACGCCGACGCTCAGCGTGCTGACATCCCCATCGGCGCGAAAGACCGACAAAGCCAGTTTCCGGCAGCCGCGCTGTTCCCGCTCCAGCCGGCCCGTCATCCGTCGCAGCAGCCGGTCCAGGGCTCGGGCGATATCGTCCGCCGTGCCGATGGGGTCGGGGAAGGAGAGCCGCACCCGGTAGGGTGGCGCAAAGGGTTTGGGGGAGATCGCGTGCGCCTGCTCTCCCAACGCCCGGTCGATCTGCCGGATCAGATCCAGACCAAAGCGGGTCGCCAGGCTGGAGCGCGGCACGGGCAGAATATCCGCCACCCGGTGCAAGCCGACCCGGTGCAACGCCTCGGCCGTATCGGGGCCGATCCGCAAAGCTTCGACCGGCAGTCCCTCCAGCGCGGCCCGCGCGCCGCCTTCCGGCACCACCCGTCCCTCACCCCCGAACCGGGCCATTGCCGCGGCGCAAAGCGGCGTGTCGGCCAGCGCAGCCTTGGCGGTGAAACCGATCGCATCCAACCGCTCGATCAGATCCTCCAGCATTGCCGTCTCACCACCGAACAGATGGGCGCAGCCGGTGATGTCGAGGGTCAGCCCCTCCGGCCCGTCCAAAGCAACCCAGGGGGTGTAGCGCACGCACCAGTCGCGCAGCTTTTCGAGCAGGACGGCGTCCGCCTGAGGGTCGCCTTGCAGCAGTGTGACCTGCGGGAAGATGGCCCGCGCATTGGCCAGCGTCATACCCGGCGCAAGCCCCGCCGCGCCGCCGGCCGCATTCACCGCCGCCAACAGCATCTGCCCCCGGCTTTCCAGAATTGTCGCGGTGGGGTGGTGGGAAGACGCTCCCTCTCTTCGTTCCAGCCGCTCGGTGCTGAGAAACGGAAACCAGATGGCGATCAGGCGGCGGCTCATTGCGGGAACTCCGAACCAACCATTCTGCCGTCCCGATCAATCCGCACGGTCCACCCCGCATCCGGCACGCCGGCGCCGCGCACCCGCAGCAGGCGTATCGTCCAGGAGGCTCTTTCCAACCCGTCCTTCAACGGCGCCGGGTCGATCTGCCAGCGGGTCGTCACCGCGCTGGGAGCCAGTACGCTGGGAGCGGCCTCGGATCCGAAAGCATTGACCGCGCGCAACGGGGTGGGATCGGTCAGGATCAGCCCCAGTGCGCCGCCGGCCTCGGCGGCCAATTGCAGGCGGCGGCTGGCGGTCAGGTCGATCTGTTTGGCGGGCTGCGCCACCACGGCCTGGGCTGCGCTGGATTTCAGTGCCTCTTCTGTCACCCACAGCAAGTCTTCCGGCGTCGCGCAGGGGGCGATGGCGAGCCGCCCGACATCGACGCCCGCCTGCGCCAGGCCCGGCCCATAAAGCGTATCGCGCAGATTATCCGGCACGGCCCACAGGACCTGTCCCCGGGTGCGGCTCAACAAATGCAGCACGAAGCCGGCGGCGTTGAGGCCGCCCACCTCGTGCACCGTCCCCTGGGCGAGCCCGCCTTGCGGCAGGGCACGGTCCAGAGCGGCAAGCCCGGTCGAAAGGACCGGACCGGCGTCCGCTCCGAACCCGCCCCGCTCGATCGCCGCCACGGCCCGCCGCAGCGCCTCCAAAGGGTCTCTCGGCACCACGGGAGTGGCCGCGGACTCGGTCTTGGAGTCGGTCCGCGCCGCACTCATCCCCCCGGTCGGAACGCCATCCAGCACAGCAGATATCCATTTGTTCACTTTATGTTCTTATATAATGCCCATGCGCTTTTCGTCAAAGCTGGAATCGCTACCGCACCTCTCGGCCGAGGCGGATGCGTGCCGATACGCTGGATATTAAAGGAAGGGTCGGCCGGCGTAGAAGCGGCCATACGAGGCTGCAGACACAAGCCGGAAGCCCCAAACAGGGCGCGCTGTCAGTGTTTCGATCAGGCGGCCCGGCAGACCGTGGTGACCAGACGCTCGTCCACCGGAATCAGCCAACAGTCTTCGTCCGCCGGCAGTTCGATGTCGGTCGAGGCGAGCACTTCCATCATCGCCTCTTCGACGACCGTCAAAACACGCTCAACAAAATCAACGTCGCGATCACTTGGGTTTACTGAAATCATCGTTTCTTCCCACCAAAGACTGGCCGCTTTTTTCTATTCGATTTCATCAAAATAGACTGAATTTCTTAACAATCTCTTGCCAGCGGTAAAAAACACTTCGGCTTAGTGGAAAGAGGCTGATCGGCCTTTTCGCGCGGGCGCGATCTCGATGAAACAGGCCCCCACGATCAGCACGGCTCCGGCCCATTCCAGCGCGCCCAAAGCCTCGTCCGGCAACAGCAGGCTGGCTGTGAAGACGGCGACCAGCACTTCCGACATCATCAGCAGCCCCACCCGGCCCGGAAACAGAAACTTCTGGGCCCAGAACAGGATGCACACCGCCGGCACCATCACGAAGGCCGAGATCGCGACGGATACGGGCAGCACATCCCGCAATACGCTTGGGGCCGGAGGCGCGAAGCCGTCCGTCAAGCCGCCCAGCAGCAAGGCGATACCGGCGGTCGCGGCGAACTGAACCATGCCCATCCCGGCCACGGGCACGCCCCCCGATCGCATGATCAACGCCGCCCCCACCGCCCAAAACACGCCGGACAGCAACGCGTAAAGATCGCCGATATTCAGCGGCACCGCACCGCCCCCGCGCGCCACCAGCAACACAAGTCCGGCCAGTCCGCCGATAATTGCCGCCCAGCGCCGCCAAGTCGCCCTCTCCCCCAACCAGACAATCCCGATCAAGGTCGCCCAAACCGGCGTCAGGTAGAACAGCAAGGTGGCGCGAACCACGGAGGAATAGACCAATCCCAAGGCGTAAAGCCCCAAGCCGGCGCCCGTGAAAAACCCGATCGCCAACACGGACCCGACCGCCGTGCGGTAGTTTTGCCAGCGGAAAGCCACCAACACGGCCAGCAGCATGGCGGCCGGCACGTTGACCAGCACCACCGCCCAGGCGCCGCCGACCCCTTCGGCGTCGAGATACCGAAGCGGTATCCAATAGAGCCCCCAGACAGCCGCAGACAGCAGGACCGCGCCGGAAGCAAATCCTGGTGTCGGTGGATTCAGACGCACCCTCGATCCTCTTTGCCGCCCATACCGGTCACCTGGACCGGAACATTGTCGATCAGCCGGGTCGATCCCAGCGTTACCGCCGCCAGAAGGCGGTTCCAACGCTGTTCGAGATAGTCGACTGTCTCGAATCCGGCATCCCGCAACGCGTCTTCCCCCCAGTTCAGGACGCCGGGCGCTCCGTCCGTCGATTTTCTCAAGCGGGCAACCGTTTCCCGCAAGATCCGATTCAGACTGCGTGCGGTTTCAAGGTCCTGCGGCGACAGATAGCTGTTCCGCGAAGACAGCGCCAAACCAGCCTCATCCCGCACGGTTTCTCCCGCAACGATTTCAATCGGCAAAGACAGCATGGCAACCATTTGCTCGATTACCTTTAACTGCTGGAAGTCCTTCTCGCCGAAGACGGCGATATCCGGTGCGGTATGCTCGAACAAGGTAGCCACCACCGAGCATACCCCATCGAAGAAATGCGGACGGGAGAGGCTTTCCAGACCCTCGGCGGCGGGTCCCGCCCTTACCGTCACTTTCGGCCCGTCCGGATAGATCTCGGCGGCTGCGGGCGTGTAAACCAAGTCGACGCCCGCCTTTCGGAAGGCGGCCAGATCCGCTTCCATGCCGCGCGGATATTTCTCGAAATCCTCGTGCGGGGCGAACTGGGTCGGGTTGACGAAAATCGTGGCGAATACATGGTCGGCGCGACGGCGCGCCGTCTCGACCAGCGAGAGATGCCCGGCATGCAATGCACCCATGGTCGGCACCAGTCCGACCGTCCCGGTCATCGCCCGCCGGTGGGATTGCAGTTCGGACCTGCTTGATACGACCTTCATAGATTGCGCCTGCCCCACACCAATGGCGGCGGCATCATAGTCCGTTGGCCGCGGCGCACAATCCGTCCCACGCAGCGGGGCTGCTACGACATGCCGAGTGCTTTAGATCTGACTTTTCACAGGCTGCGACACCATGGCGCAAGCCTTTAAAAACTATCAATAAATTCTGATCCGACAGGCCCCGGGACCCGTAGCTTTCTGCAATGCTGGCTCAGAAGAGACCCGCACCCTTAGAGCGCTCGACAGATATCCCCAATCGTCACTCTATGAGGAGAAACCCAATGAAATTCCGTACCCTGATCGCGGCCGCCGTCGCCGCCCCGATGATGCTGTCCGCCGCCGTTGCGAACGCCGCCGACATCGTCGACACCGCCGTCTCGAACGGATCCTTCAATACGCTCATCGCCGCCGTGAAGGCTGCCGGGCTTGTCGAAACCCTGAAAGGCGATGGCCCCTTCACGGTTTTCGCGCCGACCGACGAAGCTTTCGCCAAACTGCCGGCGGGCACGGTCGAGAACCTGCTGAAGCCGGAAAACAAGGATCAGCTGGTTGCCGTGCTGACCTATCATGTTGTTCCCGGCAAGGTCATGTCGGGCGACATCGCCGGTAAAAAACTGGAAGCCGCCACCGCGCAAGGCACCAACCTGGACATCGACGCCAGCGGCAACGCCGTGAAAGTCGACGGCGCCACCGTTGTGGCCGCCGACGTGGAAGCCAGCAACGGCGTTATTCACGTGATCGACACGGTTGTTCTGCCGAACTAACCGTTTTGCCGGCCCCGGTGATCCCCTCGCCGGGGCCGGACTTCGCTCAAGTGATGGTGTCGAAAAACCGCCGAATCTCCGCAGCCGCATAGTCCGGCCGTTCGTAATGAACGAAATGCCCGGCCTGCGGAACCGGGGCAAAATCCAGATTTGAAAAACAATCCGGCAGATTGTCCGCGAATTCGACTTTCAAGACGGGATCGCTCTCGCCCCACCGGACGCAGGCGGGCACATCGATCGGGCTTGCCGCCGGGGTTTCGCCGCGCATGATTTTCAAGCGACGGGGCAGGATTGCACTGTACCAGTTGAAGCCGCCTTGCAGATTGCCGGGACGCATGAAGTTATCGGTCCAGACATTCAGATCCTCCTCGAACGCCTGCGGATCATGCGACCAATGCGCCAGCATGCTGCCGAAATAGATCCGCACGGCATCCCGGCTGGATGCAATAAGGTCAGCGGCCCAAGGCTGTTGGTTGAACCCCTGATACCAAATCTCGTTCAGATGATCCGGCGCACACCACCGCGCACCGATACCTGGATAAGGCAGGTTGAAAAAAAACAGTCCTGACAAGCGCTCCGGCTCCGACTGGGCGAGCGCCTGGGCCACCATTGCACCTATGTCGTGGCTGACGATGCCAAAACGTTCCCAGCCCAGGTGATCCGCCAACGCCAGGGCATCCGCGGCGTGATCTTCGAGACGGTACGATTCCAGCGCGGTGCCGGAAGGCTTCTCGCTCTCCCCAAAGCCGCGCAAGTCCGGCGCCACGACGTCGAACCGATCCGCAAGCAGAGGCATAAGCTTTCGCCACGCATACCAGAATTCCGGCCAACCATGCAGCAGCATCAGCGGGGCGCCTCCGCCCGATCGGACGTAGTGGATCTCCACCCCGTTTAGCCGGGTCGTTTCGTGTTTCCATTCCCCAAGCATCGATCCCGTCCTTTCCTAAATTCGTCCTGTCCGTAGGACGAATTTCACGCGGCATTCGGCCTTTCGCACAATTGCCTATCCGGTAATGAGACCTCTGCCGGAAAGGGGTACAGCTAAAAACATTCCTGACGGGTTCTCTGCAATCCGGTCTATAGCATCGAGCCTTAACTCGGATTCAATTGAGATCTTCTTGCACGCCTTCCGGGCAGGAGCCGTTACACCGGCGGTGCAGCGCATCGGCAAGAGGCGGCGACGCAACCGGAAGGTTTCCAAGAAGACCGAAGGCGGCGTATCAGGGCTTCTGGACGGCGTCACGCCGCGCTCCCGATGCCTCCCGCATTGCTGCGCCCGGCCTTCCCGGCCAATAGACCGCATACATCGTCTCAATGGGTCCGAGTTAAGGCGCGGTGCTCTAGCAGAGCCCGCCGATCAAAGACCTTATCGCCTTCCTATAAGGCTCAGGATCTTCTCCTTCTGCAATGGCGAGCGCAGCGCGGTCGAACATGGCGGAAAACAACGCCGCCATTTCATCGACCGGAATATCGACACCGGCTTGCTCGACCATATGGAACAGTCCTTGGCGGAGCGTCTCGCCACCGGTCTGCATATCGATGACGTGCATCTCCTTACGCCCCAAAACCGACGGCCCTTCGACCAGCAGCAGGAAGGCACGCCCCGGTACGGACATGGCGCTGAAATAGGCGTCCGCCCCGGCAGTGAAAGCGTCCACAGCCGCCATTTCCGCCGTCGTCCGGTTTCCGATTTCCTCGGCAACCGCTTGAGCCTCCTGGCGGACGACCGCACGGAACAGGTCCAACTTGTCGTCAAAATGATGATAGAGCGCCCCGCGCGTCACCTGCGCCCGCTTCACGACTTCCGGCGTGCCGGTGTCCGCGTAGCCTTTTTCCAAGAACAGCGATCGCGCAGCGTCCATCAGCGCGCCCATTGTCTTTTCCCGCCGTTCCGCATTGCTACGACGCGTGCTTGCTTGTTGCATACATGCAGCCTGTATGTTAATTCACCCTCTACATACAGACTGTATGTTTTTAACAGCGGAGTGAAAAGCCATGAAATGCACCCAATACTATCCGGTCATCATGACGGACGACGTCAAAGGCACCGCGCGCTTCTACCAGGATCATTTCCGGTTTAAGGCGGCGTTTGACAGCGATTGGTACATCCACCTGCAATCGACGGAGGATCCGTCTGTGAACCTTGCCGTCCTGGATGGCGCGCACAAGACGATCCCTGCGGTCGGACGCGGACGTGCGGCCGGCCTTCTATTGAACTTCGAAGTGGAGGATGTCGACACCGTTTACCAAGAGGCGCAAGCCGCAAATCTGCCCATCCTGCTAACCCTGCGGGACGAGGCGTTCGGCCAACGCCATTTCATCACTCAGGACCCTAACGGCGTTCTGATCGACATCATCAAGCCCATCCCACCGAGTGCCGCGTTCCTGGAGCAGTATGCAGCGGAAGCGGTCCCGGCGTGACCGAAGACGGAGGGGCATGGCCCGTATGCGTTCAAGCATATTGACGGCATCGATAGGGGGTGCAGCATGGTCATCCCTTCAAATGCTTTCGAGATCCCGCCATGTCCCCACCCGTCGATCCCGTCACCTCCAACCCCGACCAGCCGAAAGAGGCAGACGCCGTCATTGTCGGCGGCGGCATCATCGGCGTCTCCACCGCCTACTTCCTGGCAAAGCGCGGTCTGAAGGTCGTGCTTTGCGAAAAGGGCCGGATCGGCGGCGAACAATCGAGCCGCAATTGGGGTTATTGCCGGCAGCAGGGGCGCGACCCGGGCGAATTGCCGCTGATCATCGAGAGTCTCCGGATCTGGCGTGGTCTCGAAAAGGAAATCGACGACGAAGTCGGGTTTCGCCAGGCCGGCGTGGCCTATCTGGCCAAAACGGACGAGGATCTCTCCACCTACGAACAGTGGGTCGAACACGCCAAACCCTATCAGTTGGATACAAGGCTGCTGAGTCCGGAGGAGACGGAAAAGATCGCGCCCGGCGGCGGCGGCAAATGGAAGGGCGCGCTCTATACCCAAAGCGACGGCCGCGCGGAACCGTCCAAGGCCGCGCCCGCCATCGCCCGGGCGGTCCAGAGGCTCGGCGGAACCGTCCTGACCGATTGCGCCGTGCGCGGGTTCGACACCGAAGCCGGCCGGATCAGCGCCGTCATCACCGAAAAGGGTCAAATCAAAACCCAGGCGCTGGTTGTCGCAGGCGGGGCGTGGTCACGCCTCTTTTTACGCCGGCACGGCATCGATCTGCCTCAGCAGACCGTGGTTTCCAATGTGCTGCGTACCAAACCCCACGAAGCAGGCATCGAAACCTCCGTCAGCGGCCCCAACTTTTCGATCCGGCGGCGCTTGGACGGCGGGTACACCGTCGCGCACGGTAGTGCGTCCAATTACGATCTGACCCCGGACAGTTTCCGGCTGATGAAAGCTTTCTGGCCCGCCTATCAGATGGAGAAGAAGGCAATCCGCTTTCGGTTCGGCCAGCGCTTTTTCGAAGCGCTGGGCCAAACGCCGGACTGGAAGATGGATGGGGAAACGCCGTTCGAGAAAAAGCGCGTGTGGGACCCGGAACCGAGCAAGCCGATCCTGGAAGAAGCAATCCGAAACCTGAAAGCCGCTTTTCCCTCTTTCGACGGGGTGGCCGTCGCCGAAAGCTGGGCCGGTTCGATCGATGTCACGCCCGATGCGGTGCCCGCCATTTCCGACGTCGCGGAACAACCGGGCCTTTTCGTCGCCACCGGCTTCAGCGGCCATGGCTTTGGAATCGGGCCGGGAGCTGGACGCCTGATGGCGGATCTGGTGGCCGGCGGCCCCACGTGCGTGGACCCGGCCCCGTTCCGGTTCAGCCGCTTCCATGACGGGACCAGAATCAGACCCTTCTCACCCACCTGACGGCATGCACGTTTTTAGATGCGTAAAAAGCCCGCCATTAAGGATGGATTAACCGGCAATGATGTTCTGTAACCGGGCATCCGGGCACCGCTGGAGGCTTGGATAGGGCGCCGTCCGGCGCAGCTCAACGAATAACGGCGACAAACAAGAACCGTGACGGCAGAGACCACAGAGGAAACACCCGTCGATGCAGCGGCCGTCGGGCCCGCGACATCGCTCAAGTTCTTTCCGCTCAGCACGTTCGCCATGATTATGGGGATCGTCGGGCTGGGTTTGGCATGGCGCGACGCCGCGCACGCCTTTCCCGTGCCAAGACTCGTCGGCGAAGTCATCATCGGCTTCGGGGCCGGATTCTACTGCGCCATCCTGGCCGTCTATGCATTGAAGATCATCCGCTTCAAGGATCCCTGCGTCGCCGATGCAAGAGATCCCAGCGCCTGCAATTATCTGGCGGCGATCACCATCAGCCTCTTGCTGGTCTCCGCCGGTCTGCATCCCTACAACGCTGCCTTGTCCGAAGGGCTTTGGCTGACCGGCGCCGCCGGACAGGTCCTGGTCATGGTCTACATCGTCGGACGGCTGTGGTTCGGCGGTATTTACAGCCTCGACGCCGTGAGCCCGGCCTGGTTCGTGCCGGTTGTCGGCAGCGTTGTCGCGCCGCTTACCGGATCGCATTTGGGCTATGACGCGTTGAACTGGATGATCCTCGGTGGCGCCGTGTTTTTCTGGATCGTGGCGTTCACGCTGAATGCGCTCAGATTTCTCAGCCATCCTCCACCGCCGCCCATACACCGCCCGTCGATGGTCATATTCCTGGCGCCGCCGTCGCTTTGTTTCGCCGCATACGTCGAATTGCAGGGCGGCTATGTCGACAATATCGCCAATATGCTGATGGGAATCACGATCATCACCGCGCTGCTGTTGCTGGCCCGGGTCCAGAGCTTTTTGGGTGCGCCCTTCTCGATGCGCTGGTGGTCCTACACCTTTCCGCTGGCCGCGTTCGCCAAGGCGGTGCTGCTTTATCACTTTCATTTGGACGATCCGCTGACACGGACAGCCAGCATCGGTGCGATTGGGCTTGCCACCCTCGTCGTGCTTCTGGTCTTTTCTGTGACGCTGCGCTTCATGTTCCGGGGCGGGCTGTTCCTTCCACAGGACTGAACCTCTTTCCCCGGCGACCGCAACGTTGTTCACGCCACACAATGGGGACCCCGCCGAATGACCCTTACTTCAGCGCAAATCACCGCGCGTATTCTGATCGAAACAGACTCCATTCTGTTCCGGCCCGACGAACCCTTTATCTTTACCAGCGGACGGGCCAGTCCGGTCTACACCGACTGCCGCAAGCTGATCGGATTCCCACGCGCCCGGCGGCGGCTGATGCAGATGGGCGCCGCCCTGATCGAAGAGACGGTTGGTTTCGAAAGCCTGGACGTGGTGGCGGGCGGGGAAACTGCGGGGATCCCTTTTGCCGCCTGGATGGCGGACGAACTGATGCTGCCGATGTGTTATGTCCGCAAGAAGCCGAAGGGATTTGGGCGCAACGCCCGGATCGAGGGCAACCTCTCCGAAGGTCAGCGCGTGCTGTTGGTGGAGGATTTGGCCACCGACGGGGGATCGAAATTGTCCTTCGTCGAGGGAGTTCGCGAGGCAGGCGCCAGCTGCGGCCATTGTTTTGTCGTCTTTCACTACGGGACTTTCCCGGAATCGGTGGCAAATCTGAAAGCGCACGGGGTTGATCTGCATGCGCTTTGCACCTGGTGGGACGTTCTGGAATATGTCGAAGAGGAAGGCTTCTATCCGGCCGACCAGGTGGCCGAAATCCGTTCCTTCCTGAACGATCCCGTCCCTTGGTCACTGGCCCATGGCGGCAAGGAGAGCTGATCTTCCCGGGCATGGAACGCCATTACGTGACAATGGCCGCGTCCCACAGATCGAGAAAGCCTACGGCGCCTCAGCGGTCCGGAACGCAGCTACGCCCGCTAACGGACCGTGAAGTGCGTCAAATGGCGCTAACGCGGAAGTTGCTCGCTTTCGGCGACAGGGTTTGCCAGTCTATTTCCACTTGGACGAACTCGACGAGGTGCAGTGCCGATGCGGAAACTGGTTTCACTCTGTGTGGCGATGGCCGCCCTTCTGTGCATGTCCTCGCTGACAGCCCACGCCCGGGATCGTTTGGTGATCGGGATCAGCCAGTTCCCCAGTACGCTGCACCCCAGTTTCGATTCCATGTTGGCCAAGGAATATGTAAACGCCATGTCGCGACGGAAAATCACCGTCTACGACCAAGATTGGAAGGTTACCTGCCTGCTCTGCGTCGACCTCCCCGATCTGGCCAAGGGAACCGCGCGCTTCGAAACCTCGTCGGAAGGCAAACCTGGACTGGCGGTGGACTACGCGCTGGATCCGAAAGCGGTATGGGGTGACGGCACACCGATCACCACCAAGGATGTGCTGTTCACCTGGGAGGTTGGCCGACACCCGGAAACCGGCACGGACAATTCGGAACTCTACCGCCGTATCCTGTCGATCGACGTTCATGACGATCATCGGTTCACGCTGCACATGGATCGGCGAAGCTGCGACTATCAGGGCATCAACGAGTTCAACCTGCTGCCCCAGCATATCGAAGCGGAAGTGTTCGACAGGCCGGCGGACTATCGCAAACGGACTATCTACGACCGCGACCCGACCAATCCCGGTCTATGGTACGGGCCGTACCGGGTGACCGGCGTCAATCCGGGCGTCAGCATTACCCTGGAGCCGAACCCGCATTGGTGGGGAGCGGCGCCCTACTTTAAGCAAATCATCGTTCGGACGATCGAGAATACGGCCGCGCTTACCGCCAATCTGCTGTCGGGCGACATCGACATGATCGCGGGCGAGCTTGGGCTGACCATCGATCAGGCTCTCTCTTTCGAGCGGCGGCATGGCGATCGGTTTCAGATAATCTACAAGTCCGGCCTGATCTACGAACACTTGGACGTAAACCTGGACAACCCAGTTTTGTCAGACGTACGCGTACGCCAAGCCTTGCTGAAGGGTATCGATCGCCACGCGATCAGCGATCGGCTATTTGCCGGCAGGCAGCCGGTTGCGCATGGCCAAACCAACCCGTTGGACGACGTTTACTTTCAGGATATCCGAAAACACCCTTTCGATCAGACTGCAGCGGCGGCCCTGCTGGATGAGGCCGGGTGGGGTCTCGGCGACGGTGGCGTCCGCCGCAACGCCGCCGGAGACCCTTTACAGTTGGAGCTGATGACAACCGCCGGCAACAAGAGCCGCGAGCTGGTGCAACAGGTCCTGCAAAGCCAGTGGGCGGAGCTGGGCATCGACGTCAATATCCGCAACGAACCGGCACGGGTCTTTTTCGGGGAAACGGTGAGCAAGCGGAAATTCACCGGACTTGCGATGTTCGCCTGGAGTTCCTCGCCGCGTTCGATCCCGCGCACCACCCTGCATTCCGAGATGATTCCAACGGCGGAAAACGCCTGGTCGGGGCAGAATTACACCGGTTACGCCTCGGCGGAGATGGACGGGCTGCTGGACGACCTGGAGCTTGTTTGCGAGCCGGAGGCCAACCAGGCGCTGTGGAATCGCATGCAGGACCTGTACGCTACGGACCTTCCTGTGTTGCCGCTCTATTTCCGGGCAAACACGTACATCCTGCCGAAATGGCTGGAAGGCGTACGCCCGACGGGCCATCAGTATACCAGCACCAACTGGGTCGAAGAATGGCGCGCCGCCCAGTGACCGCCATGCGCGGACCGGGCTGGGGTTAGAGAATGCTGGGATTCTTGAGCGCCCGTATCTTGCAGAGCCTGCTGGTCCTGTGGGTGATGTCCTTCCTCATCTATGCGCTGATCGGCCTGATGCCCGGCGACCCGATCGACCTGATGATCACCGCAAATCCGGACTTTACGTCCGAGGACGCCGCCCGTCTCAAGGCCCTGTACGGTTTGGATCAGCCGCTTACCGCGCGCTACGCCAATTGGCTGTCCGCCGCACTGTCCGGCGATCTCGGCTATTCCCGGCTCTACAGTCAACCGGTCCTGGATGTCATCGGCCCCCGGCTGGCCAATACGGCCGTACTGGTCGGGTTCAGTCTGGTTTTTGCGTTGCTGATCGCCATCCCGGTCGGGGTCGTCGCGGCTGTCCGCCCTTACAGCGCCCTGGACTATGCGGTGAACCTTGTCTGCTTCGCCGGCATTTCCGCACCGCCCTTCTGGCTCGCCTTGCTTGCGATCATGCTGTTTTCCATCACGCTCGGCTGGCTCCCTGCCGGCGGCGCCGCGGCGGCGGATGCCGGCCTGCTGGAACGGATTGAACATGCCGTGCTGCCCGTCGGCGTTTTGACCCTGGCGTCCGTCGGCGGGTTCACCCGTTTTATGCGCGCCTCGATGCTGCAGACCTTGCGGCAGGACTATATTCGGACCGCGGCGGCCAAGGGCCTGTCGGAGTTTCGGGTCGTCACCGGTCACGCGATGCGGAACGCACTGCTGCCGCTGGTTACGATTGTTGCCTTGAGCTTCGGCACGCTGTTTTCCGGCGCCTTGATCACCGAGACCATGTTCGCCTGGCTCGGCATGGGAAAAACGATCTACGACGCAATCCTGGGCAACGACTTCAATCTGGCGCTTGTCGGTCTGCTCATCGCCACGGCGATGACCCTGGCGGGCAATCTGCTGGCAGACGTCTCGTACGCCGCCTTGGACCCCCGGCTCGATTTCAAGGCGGGGGACGCCTAGGCTTGACGCAGCAGATCGGACATATCGGCGCACTGCCGGCCCGTTCCATGTCGGGGCTGACCCCGGCGCAGCTTCGCTGGCGCAAATTCCTCAGCCACCGCTTTGCGGTCGTCAGCGCCGTTCTGCTTGTGATCCTGGGGACCGCGTCGGCGGCCGCCCCATGGATAGCGGACGGATTGGGCGTCGACGGCGTCACGACAGACCTCTTCAACCGCTTCGGGCCGCCGTCCGCCCAGAATCTGCTGGGCACGGACGAAGCCGGGCGGGACGTCCTGATCCGTCTTTTGCAGGGCGGGCGGGTCTCCTTGACCGTTGCGCTTGTGACCGCCGTCGTTACCGCCGTGATCGGCGCCCTGGTTGGCCTTTTGGCCGGCTTTTACGGCGGCAGACTGGACGGTGTCTTGATGCGGGTGACCGACGGCGTCATCGCGCTGCCCTTGCTGCCGCTGTTGATCGTCCTGGCCGCCGTCGACCTCACGAAACTTGGGTTCTCAGCGGAAGCGGCGACGAGTGAAAGCGCCAGCCTGTACCGCATTGTGGTGATTATCGCGCTCGTCGGCTGGACCACCGTGGCCCGGCTGGTGCGGGCGGAGGCTTTGACCCTGCGCCGCCGCGATTTTGTCCGGGCCGCAGTCGCGCAAGGTGCCGGTCCGTTCCGCATTCTCTTGGTTCATATTCTGCCGAACGTCGCCTCGCCGCTGGTGGTCGCGACGACGCTGTCGGTCGGAAACATCATCCTGTTCGAGTCCGTCTTGAGCTTCCTGGGCCTGGGCATCCAGCCCCCGACCGCAAGTTGGGGAAACATGCTTACAAACGCCCAGGACGTGATCTGGGACAAACCCGAATTGGCCGTCTGGCCGGGTCTGTTCATCTTCGTGACCGTGATCGCCTTTAACTTCCTGGGCGACGCGTTGCAGGACGCGCTGGACCCCAAGGCGGTAACCGGGTAACGGCCCTCTGTGACGATGATCACAGGCGATAGATATAATTTTATATGCTTTTCAATCCGTTAGACTGCGTTCCTCTTGTAATTTTGCGGCTGAATCGCTATCTTTGGGAAGTCGTGAGTGTTTTTTCGTCTTCGACGGGTGGACGCGGGTAGCGCTAAACCCCTGATAGGATTGGAAAATGGCCGATATCGGTGGCATTGGTGGATTGCTGCAGGGAGTTGTGCAGCGGAGCAACGCAGAAGCTGCGGCTGCCGCCAATGATGATGCCGAGGACAATCTGACGACGACCGAGACCGAGGACGTAACCGCCTCGGCCGGTGCCGATACGACCGCGACAACCTCCACGCTCGGCGACGGTCTCGCCTTCCAACCCGTCGCGGGCACTGGAACCGACCAGACCACAAGCGGCGACGCCAACGGAACGGCCGGCCGGGTTATTCAAGATCAGGTTTCGATCAGCGCCCAGGCGCGCGAAGCCTTGCGGGAAGCACAAGGCGGCGCAAACCTGTCGCCGGCGGAGCAGATCCAGCAAGAGGCGACGGACACGGCCCCAAATCTCGCTTTTGACGCGGCGGACAATGCAGCGGCGACCAACGAGGCCGGCACGACGACCAACCAGGTCGAAGTGGTTGAAGACGATTCAGGAACCGTCGTTGGCAATGCCGATGTCTCGAACCTGTCCTCGCAAAACCGCGAATTGGGTCAGTTGGTGGATCAGTTCGCCTGATCGCGCCGCTCTCACGACAAGTCCTCGGTTCCCCCGCGATTGGCTTGGACCAATAGAACTTCCAAATAAACATAGTAAATCCGCCGACTCTGCGTAATATTCAGCAGGATTCCGGCCCTGCTCGACACAGGGCTGATGATAAAAACCGAAGACTCGTTGCGGATACCAGGCGCGCCGAATGGCAATGAACGACGACGCACAATCCGGCCGCTCCCAGTCGGCGACAACCGATACCAGCGACACCAGCCAAGCCACCGACGCTGGCGGTTCGCAAGGCTTGAGCCGGCTGTAGAT